>Ga0073906_1000003_pt1 | contig 431328 bp, 356 predicted proteins | sample Inofromicrocosms_FD_65485 | JGI IMG/M metagenome (GOLD analysis project Ga0073906, IMG submission 65485) | Mouse cecum microbial communities from Vienna, Austria - Inoculum for glucosamine and mucus D2O microcosms | ecosystem: Host-associated > Mammals > Digestive system > Large intestine >...
TAGACGCCGGTCTGGATCTCCTTGTAAAAATTGGAATAGGAGAAGCCCAGCACGAAGCGGTCCGCCCATTTTTTGCCTGCGAGACCGAGTTTGCCGAGCACGACCTCGTTGTGGAAGGCGTCGTTGAAGCGCCGGACGTGCTTCACGTCGCTCTTGTCCACGGGAAACTTGTGAACCGTACCGTCGGGCAGCACCTCGAATTCGCGCACCCAGTTGTCGATATAATAGTCGTTGTCGGAGTAGTTCTGGAAAGCGTCGATTTCGTAGAGGAAGCCGCCTCGGGTCGTTTGCCCGAAACGGAGGTTCGAGCGGTGGGTGTTGAACGAACCGTAGGAGTAGGAGGCGTCGGCGAACCAGTTGCGCCGCTGTTTGTTCGTCACGATGTTGATGACGCCGCCGATGGCGTCGGTGCCGAAACCGACAGGCACCACCCCTTTGTAGACCTCGATACGCTCGGCGAAGCCCGCCGGAATGTTGTTCAGGTCGAACGCCTGCCCGGCCCCCTCCTGCGGCACGCCGTCGATGAAGACCTTGACGTGCTTGCCGCTGAACCCGTCGAGCATCAGCTGCATGTCGGAACCTACGCCGCCCGATTCGCGGAGTTTCATGCCGGGCAGTTTCGAGAGGGCGTCGCTCAGGCTCTTGGTCGTGTTCTGCAAGGCTTTCGTATCGACCGCCACCGCGTTGAACGGCGACTGCTGCACGCGGCTTACGCCGCTGCCCGTGACAACGACCTCTTCGAGTTCGGTCGCTGCCGGTTGCAGGACGACCGTGAGGTTTTTCATGTCCCGGCCGACTTCTATGTTTTTCTCGACGGACCGGTAGCCGATAAGCGATACGACCAGCGTATGCTTCCCGGCCGGCGCTTTGAAACGGAAATGCCCCTTATCGTCCGTAGTGCCGCCGTAGTTCGTGCCTTTCAGACAGACGGTGGCGAAAGCGACAGCCGTGCTGTCTTTCTCCATCACTTTTCCCGAGAGCCATGCGGAGGCGTACGGGCCGTGATGTCCGGCATGCGGACGATGGGCCTGGGCGGCTGCCGACTGAAAGCCGATGATCCATATCGCGGCTAAGATTCCCTTTATGTTCATTTGCGAGACGGGTTGATTTGCAGCGCAAAATTACCTGCCCCACGAATTTCAGTCAATCGCCTGTTTTGGGGATTTTGAATCGTCCGATCGTGGCGGAAATACCTAATTTTGGTTAGCGAACTTATGCTGCGGATGCAGCGCTACGGCGAAAAGGAGCAAGAACGGTTTAATCGAAGAGCGTGCATGGACGAATCTGCAAGCCCACGCCCGCCGACTGACCGATACGATACGACGGCTCAACCGTCATTTCAACCCTGCGGCCGAGAGCGGCTGAATAGACAACATTGAAGTTTGTCGTTTGTTGCACATCTCCCGCCGCACTTTGCAGAATTATCGGGACAAAGGTATTATCTCTTATGCCTCTGTCGGCGGAACGCTCCTTTATCCCGAATCCAAAATCGACGAGGTGCCGGAAAGGAATTACTACAAACTAATGATATAAGAAGAATCCCCCTCTTTGTTTTGAATTGCAAATAAGGAGGGGGATTATTATGATACAAATTGGAGAAAATCATGTATATTTGTGAATATTCATTAATCTGAATAATTCTGTATTCATGAGTTACATTGAGCGACGACTGAAAGATAGAACCGAAACATTTTTGGAAGGTCTGAAATATTACAAACAATGGGAATTGGCCAAAGACTATATCCCACAGGTATTGGAGGTGATTTCGCATACTTTCCCGCATTATAGTATGCACAATAGCATGCATTCGGAAAACATATTGAATAATATTATTCGAATTGTAGGCGAAGATACGATTGATAAGTTGTCTGTTGTCGACTTATGGTTGTTGCTATCAGCAGCCTATTTCCATGATTGCGGAATGTTTGTAACGGCAGAAGACAAGACGGCGATTTTGGAGGAACAGCCTGCATTTGTGAGATATATCCAAGAGAAACAAGAGGACATAACATCTCCCATGCGTGAATATGCCGATCTTTTAGAAATCAAGGATGAAAAGATTTATTATAAAAATGAGCTGCTTACAGCAAAAAGCTATGATAGCGTAAAGTTTTTATTGGCAGATTTTATCCGTTCGCAACATGCAGAACGTTCTGCTAAAAAAATATCCCAATCATCTTCATTGCATTTGCCGGGTAGCCCGATTCCGGAAAGAATAATCCGTATCTTGGAAAAGATATGTCAAGCTCATACCCAAACGCATGCGGAAGTTATGCGGTTGCCTTTTTCCGAGTCGTCGGGCTGCGGAACAGAAGATTGTCATCCATTGTATATTGCATGTCTATTGAGATTGGGCGACTTGTTGGATATTGACAGCAATCGGGTTTCGGATGTACTATTGAGTACATTGAGCCATATTCCGGCGGATTCGAGTCTGTACAATGATTCCAATCGATCCATAACTCATCTGCGAATTGATCGATCTATTGTTGAAATTACCGCGGTCTGTGAAAATTATGCGGTAGCGGACATTATGAATAGGTGGTTCCAATGGCTGAATGAAGAACTGATATTCCAGATGAAAAACTGGCATAAGATTGTTCCGGATAACAGCTATGGCTATTTACCGACAGTTGGAGAGTTGAACGTAGAACTAAAAGGATTCGATACTTTCGACGGCAAAAATCGGCCGAGTTTCGACATTGACACAACAAAGGCCATAGAACTGTTACAGGGAACGGGATTATATAAGGAGCCGAGCCAATGTATCAGGGAACTTCTGCAAAATTCAACCGATGCGACCTATCTGCGGATATATCTTGAAAATCCGGCAGTAGCAGATTTCGACACTTTCAAGAAGCTATGCAAATCATATCCGATCGACATCACTCTGAAGAAAAAGAATAGAGACGAGCAATATGTTTACTGGGAAGTTATTCTGGAAGATCATGGATTGGGAATGTCGAAAGAAGATTTGCAATATCTTTCCAAAACCGGCAGTTCAAGTAAAAATCGGGCGAAAAAGAAGATTATAGATTCCATGCCGGCATGGATGCGTCCTTCGGGAACATTCGGGATCGGATTTCAAAGCGTATTTTTAATTACGGAACAAGTCAAAATTCGGACTCGGAAATTAAATAGAGAGGATTCTTTCAAGGTTACTTTGAACAATCCGGCAGGACAAGATTCCGGTTCTATTTTGTTTCAAACCGTTCGTGATGACCGGACACCATTCGGCACGACATTGAGTTTTGAATTGAAAGTGCCGGTGCAATCGGGCTGGAGTATAAAAGATGATGAATCGAATGCTATCAGAGTAATCAATTCGTACGACTTTGCCAAAGACGAATCACTTGACGTTCAAATTGCGAAGTTAGCCGATGAAATCGACCGATTTGCGCGTGCCTCGTTCGTAAGTGTCAATTTAATGTATGATGACGAGCCATCTTTGGCGTTGGATCAAGATAATCTATCCTTCGATTATTACGATGAATCAACTGGTTTTCAAGTAGCTTTAGAAGATTCGCATCATTCATCGGATATTTATTTTAGAAACCAGATTGTAAGGTCGTTCGATCCTTCTATTCCTTTATTACGTTTCAGCATCAATATTCTATCCGGCAACGCCAAAGATATTCTTACCTTAAGCAGGGACAATATTCGCGAGGAATACGTAGATAAGTTAAAGAATGATGCCAGAATAGCAATCTCGAATTATTTGATAAAGTGTACCGAATCCTTCGAAGATGTGAAAGACAAGCAATTGGCTTCCATGTATTTGGAATGGAATCGGGGATTTATAGAAAAGAATATTTCATCCAGCATAATCTCTTTTCCGGATTATTGGAAGCAATATGAATTACAGTTAAAATCACGTAGTAATGATAATAACGGAGTTGAGATTAAAATGACAATCGAACAGTTGCTGAAAGCCAAAATAGTTACATATGATTCAAGGCCTCAAGATTCGATACTGTCATTTTATGTCGAATCCGAACAATATGATTTGATTGAGAAATTTCGAATTGTATCGAGAGAAATTTTCGATTTTATTTGTTATATCATTGGGAAGGATTACCATCCGTCATTCGGTAAAGATGTTATAACTTGGACCAAAGATACGAGAACAGACTATATTGAAAATACAGGCAACGCCCGAAAAAGGTGGATGAAACAATATCTGAACGAAACGCATTATGCGAGAGGTTTGATGCCGTGCAATGAGCGTTATAAAGAATTGGAAGTCGAGAAAAGCAGGTATGAATCTACTTTCGCCTGGTTTACCAATGATTATCCGGTAATGATCTGTCCTTACGTTCGAGTTTTCGATCAAAAAGCTTCTCTTTGGAATTTTCCTATAAAATTGGAATACTCAATAGATGAAACTGTAATCAACAAGGTCTATGAGGAGCGAAAGAATAAAGATGTGACCAAAGAGCAGATTCAAGCAGCCTATGAAAGATTCAAGAATGATTTTGATGATGTTGTTCAAAAAATCAATCAAGAAAAAGCAGATAAAAGATTGAAAAAATAATTTTTAGTTTAACGGAAGAAAAATTTCCAGATTTTGTATTTATCTTTGCTACTGTATTGAAAAGCCAAAATAATAAGTAGGCAATCCGACGTTCTTCACGCATAACCAAAGCGTGGTACAACAGAAAGTTCTTTTACAATACGATTGATATACAGCGACTTCAAAATGGGGATGCGGCACCGTTTTCCGCTCAAAAACAGGAGGATTAAGAAATCAATCCTCCTTTATTTTTAGGCTTCTGCGGACTGAGGGTTATACAATTAACTGCCCCGAACATTATCACGGACTTACGGCAATCCGGGAATAATAAGAAGGAAAAATTCGGGCATAGTTGGTTGTTTTTCAAAGATTGTTCGTATATTTGCGAACAAAAGTCGTAAAGATGGCGAAGAAGAACTATACGGAACAGGAAGAGCGCATGGCCCGTTTTGCAAAAGCGATGGGACATCCGGCGCGGATGGCCATTCTGCGGTTCCTTGCCGAACAGGACAGCTGCTTTTTCGGAGACATCCACGAAGTGCTGCCTATCGCCAAAGCGACGGTATCCCAGCACCTCAAAGAACTCAAAGAAGCCGGATTGATTCAAGGCGAAATCCAACCTCCGAAAGTGAAATACTGCATCGACAGCAAGAACTGGACGGAAGCCCGGTCGCTGTTTGCAGGCTTCTTCTCGGACTATGCTAAGAAAAATTCGTGTTGCAAATAGACGGTTATTTTTTTGCCGATATCGTTCGTAGTTCAACGAATTACATCTAAAAAAAACAAATATGGAAATCAAAGTATTGGGAACAGGGTGCGCCGGATGCAGGGCGCTCCATGAAACGGTAAAGCAGGCTGTTGCCGAATTAGGATTGGATGCAACGGTCGTAAAGGAGGAGGACATCATGAAGATTATGTCCTACAACGTAATGCAGCTACCCGCATTGGTAGTAGACGGCCAAGTGGCAGCGAAAGGCCGCAAGCTGTCGCCTGCGGAAGTAAAAGAGCTGTTGGCGAAATGAAAAAAAGATTGATTCCGCTGCTCTCCGCCGTGTTTCTCGCGTGCGGGCAATCACCGAAAAATCAAAGCATCGGAGAGCAGACGATGACGGATGGTGTGGAGGTGCTGTCGTTCCATGCCAAAAAGCGCTGTCCGACCTGCGTCGCCATTGAGCAGCTGACGCGCGAAGTGATCGAAACAGAATTCGCGGCACAACTTGCTGACGGTTCATTGGCGCTGCGTGTCACGGACATTACCGAAAACGAAGCTTTGGCAAACAAATATGAAATCGCTTGGTCGTCGCTTCTCGTCAATCATCGTGAGGGAGGAAAAGAGCAGGTGAGGAACCTCACGCAATTCGCTTTTGCCAATGCCCGCACGAATCCCGACAAATTCAAGGCGGGACTGAAAGCCGAAATCGAAAAACTGCTTGCCGAATAAACGATGGAATATCTGCAAAATCTGCTGGAGGGTTCGACCGTTCCCGCCGTTACGGCTTTCTTGCTCGGACTGCTGACGGCCATAAGCCCCTGCCCGCTGGCTGCCAATATCGCGGCAATCGGTTATCTGTCGAAAGACATCGAAAACAAACGGCGGGTTTTCCGCAACGGAGTGCTCTATACGTTCGGACGCATATTGGCCTATACGCTGCTTGGTGCCGCACTGCTTATCGTGTTGCGCCAAGGGGCAAGCGTTTTTGCCATTGAAAAGACGCTCGCCCGATGGGACGAACCGTCGATTGCTCCGGTGCTGGCGGCAATCGGACTGTTTTTGCTTTTCGGCCATCGGCTCGACCTGCCGAAGTTCGGATTTCGGGGAAGCGGCGAACGAATCGCACGACGCGGAGGATGGGGTTCGCTGCTTTTGGGAATGCTCTTTTCGCTGGCCTTTTGTCCGACCAGCGGCGTCTTCTATTTCGGCATGTTGATTCCGTTGTCGGCCGCCGAACCGGGCGGTTACTTTCTGCCGGCCGTTTTCGCTGTTGCGACGGGACTGCCTGTGGTAGTGGCCGCATGGCTTTTGGCTTACAGCGTGGCCGGAATAGGTGTGTTCTACAACCGGATGCAGACGATTCAAAAATGGGTTGCGCGGATTGCCGGAACGCTTTTTATTGCCGCGGGTATCTATTACGGTGTCATTTATTTCTGTTAAAAAACATGATTCAGCAATTTGCCGACTGGCTTGTCTGCGGTGTGTTCGGGATGAGTGCCGAAACGCATTTGGGCAGTGCGGTCAATTTCTTTTTCTACGACAGCATAAAGATCATTATTCTGCTGTTTCTTATCAGTATCGCGATGGGCGTTGTCAACGCCTATTTCCCGATCGACCGTTTGCGCCACTACCTTACGACGCGCAATTTGTACGGGTTTCAATACCTGTTCGCTTCGCTGTTCGGAGCGATTACTCCGTTTTGTTCCTGCTCGTCGATTCCGCTTTTCATCGGGTTCGTCAAGGGCGGCATTCCCTTGGGGGTGACATTCGCCTTTCTGATTACCTCCCCATTGGTGAACGAGGTCGCTGTGGCCATGTTTCTCGGCTCGTTCGGTCTGCGCGCGACGGTAATCTACGTCACGAGCGGCATTCTGCTCGGTACCCTCGGGGGCTTCGTTCTCGGTCGCTTCCGGTTGGAGCGCTATCTCTCGCCATGGGTACGGCAGCTGCAGGCGCAGTCCGATACGAAGTCGGAAGTTTGGGCGAAAACGCACACGCCTTTTGCCGAACGGATTCCCGTCATCGTACGCGACGCATGGGGCGTTGTGCGGGGTGTGGCCGTCTATGTACTGATCGGAATAGGCATCGGCGCCGCCATGCACGGGTATGTCCCCGAGGGATTTTTCGAGCGATACATGGCAACGGAGAATTGGTTCGCCGTACCGTTGGCTGTGATTTGTGCCGTACCGATGTATGCCAACGCCGCGGGTATTGTCCCTGTGATTCAAGTATTTGTTGCCAAGGGCATTCCCCTCGGTACGGCTATCGCCTTCATGATGGGTGTCGTCGGATTGTCGCTGCCCGAAGCCACGATGCTCAAAAAGGTGATGACATGGCGATTGGTCGGGATTTTCTTTGGTACAGTAACGCTGTTCATCGTGTTGTCGGGGTATCTGTTCAATATCATTCTGTGACGAAACGGGGCCTGTGCGGTTGTATATCGACAGCAGCCGGTTCATGCGTCTGCCGGATTCGGGCGCGAACGGCGGCAGAACGGCCCGATATGGCCGACTAAGGACAGAATACCTGAAAATAGGGATTGTATGCCGATGGGATTTGTATGATCTTTGCACCCGGAAACAATGATTACAGCCATACATTGTTTTGTATTGTTAATTGTTTGTGTGTGAAAAAGTCTCCTGTGCATCGGGAGACTTTTTTGTGAGCCGGGATTTAAGAACTGATACTTCGATTCAGGTAGGCGGATGCTCAAATAAATTTGGCAGTGTTCTCGGCTTGCACTTTACCGTCGCTTCGCTCGGTTTAGATAGGCTACGCCTCAGGAAAATGCAAACTTCGTTTGCTTTTCCGCTCGGCTTGCACTATCTTTGTATCCGATTCGAGGTCCGGCGTTCGCCGGACTGCCAAAATCCGACTACATACTATAAACAAACAAATATGGAGGATTTGAACGCGCTCCAAGGAAAAAGCCTCGCCGAACTGCGCGAAATAGCCAAAGCGGTCGGCATCGACAACGTCATGGTCAAGAAACGCGAACTGATAGAAAAAATCGCCGGAGCGACCTCCGGTGAAACACCCGCCGAAAACAGAACGACAGAAGCCGCACCGCAGGAGAAACCCCGGCGCGGCCGTCGTCCGCGCGTTGCGCAATCCGAAGCGGCGGCGGAAGTTCCGTCGAACGACCTGTTCGGACAAGTTGCCGATGCACCCGCTGCGAAGCAGCCGTCAGAAGATGCAGAACCGACTGCCGTACCTGCGGAACCGGCCGAACAACCCAAACGCCGCGGCCGGAAGCCCAAAATCCAGGCACCACAGCAAACGCCCCAATCGCACCCCGCGCTGGAACAGCCCGCGGCGCATGAAAGCGCAGAGACCGTCACCAAAGACGACTTCATCGGCGAAATCGAGGGCGAGGGCGTGCTGGAGGTCATGCCCGACGGTTATGGGTTCCTCCGCTCGGCCGACTACAATTATCTCAATTCGCCCGACGACATCTATGTCTCGCCGTCGCAAATCAAACTTTTCGGGCTCAAGCCTGGCGACACGGTCAACGGCGCCATCCGTCCGCCCAAGGAGGGCGAGAAGTATTTCCCGCTGGTCCGCGTCAACGAAATCAACGGTCTGAAGCCCGATTATGTGCGCGACCGTGTGCAGTTCGAGTTCATGACGCCGCTCTTCCCGAGCGAGAAGTTCTGCCTGACGGGCAACGGCCACAACAACATGTCGACCCGCATCGTCGACCTCTTTTCGCCCATCGGCAAGGGCCAGCGCGCGCTGATCGTCGCCCAGCCCAAGACGGGTAAAACGATGCTGCTGCAATCCATCGCCAACGCCATTGCCGACAATCATCCGGAAGTTTACATGATTGTCCTGCTGATCGACGAACGCCCCGAGGAGGTGACCGAAATGGCCCGCAACGTCAAGGCCGAAGTCGTCGCTTCGACGTTCGACGAACAGGCTTCGCGCCACGTCAAGGTCGCCGAAATGGTGCTCGACAAAGCCAAACGCATGGTCGAGTGCGGCCACGACGTGGTGATTTTCCTCGATTCGATTACCCGCCTGGCCCGCGCCTACAACTCGGTGCAGCCCGCTTCGGGCAAGGTGCTTTCGGGCGGTGTCGACGCCAATGCCCTCCACAAGCCCAAGCGTTTCTTCGGCGCGGCGCGCAACACCGAGGAGAAAGGTTCGCTCACGATTATCGCCACGGCCCTTATCGACACCGGGTCGAAGATGGACGAAGTGATTTTCGAGGAGTTCAAGGGTACGGGCAACATGGAATTGCAGCTCGACCGCAAACTGGCCAACAAACGCGTTTATCCGGCTGTCGATGTCATAGCTTCGGGTACGCGCCGCGAGGACCTGCTGCTGCCGCGCGAGGTGATGAACCGCACGTGGGTGCTGCGCAAATACCTGTCGGACATGACCCCCGTCGAAGCGATGGAGTTCCTCCAGAAGCAGATGGGCCAAACCGACGACAACGAGGAGTTCCTCGCCACGATGAACCACTAAACCGACCTGTCATGAAAAAACTGCTGTTGTTCGTCTGCTGCCTGCTGGCGGCGCAGAGCGTGCTGGCGTGGGGGCAGAAAGGCCACGACGTCACGGCCTATATTGCCGAATGTCATCTGACGCCCAAGGCGGCCAAGAAAATCGACAAGGCGCTGGGCGGCCATTCGCCCGTCTACTACGCCAACTGGCTCGACAATGCCAGCCACACGCCCGAATATGCCTACACCAAAACGTGGCACTATCTGAATATAGACGAGGGCCGGACACTCGAAACGATGCCCAAGAATCCGGACGGCGACGTGCTGGAAGCCGTCACTTCGCTTGTCGCGCAACTCAAAAGCGGCGACCTCGCACCCGAGGAGGAGACCCTCGCGCTCAAGATGCTGATTCACCTGGTCGGCGACATGCACTGCCCGATGCACACGGGACGGCTGAGCGACCGCGGCGGCAACCAGCGGCCCGTCCGTATGTTCGCCAGCCCCTCCAACCTCCATTCGGTGTGGGATTCGGCGCTTCCCGAAGCGGCCCATCGGTGGAGTTATACCGAGTGGCAGCAGCAGCTCGACCGTCTCAGCAAGGAGGAGGTCGCATGCGTCCAGTCCGGCGAACCGCGCGATTGGGTGCTGGAAACGCACGCTATCTGTACCGAAATCTACGATTTCACCCCCGAGGGCACCAAGATTTCCTACGATTACATCGCTAAGTATGCGCCCGTCATCGAGCAGCAGTTTCTGCGCGGCGGTCTTCGCTTGGCTCGTCTCTTGAACGAAATCTATCGGTAAAACGCCCGACTTTTCCATACGACACCCCCGCCGGCAAAGAAGCCGGCGGGGGTGTTTTTCCTGATAAGGTCGCAGCTATAGTCAATATACGGTCTCGTCCGATACCAAATCTTCCGGTCGCAGGTCGTATACCCAAGTCAGTTCCAATTCAGAATTTGTTTCGTATTCTTTCTGATAAAACCGCCACGACGATTCTTGAAAGAACGGGTCTTCGGCAGCGCTTTCGGGAGTATATTTCCATCTCTTCAATACCTCGTCCTCGGTCGAAGATACTATCAGATATTGTTCTCTGCCGCTTCCGTCAGGCTGCCAATGATCGAAGAACGAATCGAATGTTGGTATACCCTTGGATTGCCAAGGATGAAATGCAATAATGCAGACGGAATCCCCGACCTCCACGGTCCTCGCTCCATATAAATCCCGCATCGTAATCTCGATTGTTTCATCCGACAGATTCTTTATGTACCATTCCGTCGTATGTTCCGGCTCGAACGGATCCATCTGGAATATTTTTAATAAATCGCACGACGAAACCGACAGCAGCACAATGGCTGAAAGGATAAGTTTTTTCATAAAACCGCGTTTTTACAAAAATAGCTGAATTCGGCGATAATTCGCCGAATTCAGCTAAAAGTTTCAGAAAAACGGAGTTGCGGCTATTTCTTACGACCGCCCCCGAAGACTACGCCTATCGACACATCGAAATGACGGTTTGCCTTTTCTTGCCATTTGTAATCGAGCGTCACGCGCAGATGGTGGAAGAATTCGACTCCGACCCGTGGCATCACACAAAACGACCCGTCTTTCCGCCCTGTGACGAATCCTCCCCAATTGGGCTGCGAACCGTCGAACGAAACGGGGGCCGACGCTCCCAGCGAAGCGTAACCCAAGCCCAGTCCGCCGAAAAAGGAAATCTTCTTCGTCTGCCGGAAATTGTAGTCGGTTACGGCCATGATATTCCAGCTTCGGAATTTCAGCTGTCCGGCATAATCCGATTCCCGGTGAAAAATCGTTCCGCCGACTTGTATGCCGACATCCAACGGCAGCCGACGCAGGTTGTAGCGGACTTCGGCATGGAGGGAAGCGCCGAGTTGGTTACGGTCGAAATCGAGTTTGTCGGCGCCGAAAACAAGACCGACGCCGATTTCGCCCTCGAAACGCCGAACTTCGGCGACGGAAGCCATGTTCTGGGCATTTACTGTAAATGCCCAGAACATGGTAAGTAAACAGACGATTGGTTTCATATACTAATTGGTTTCAATGACACAAGCACGCCATTGATCGTTATATTTGACGGCACCATAGACACGGCCTCGAATAATCGAAACATCTTTCGAGGGTGAAAAACTAACTTTTTTATAATGAAAACCGCCGCCCGCAAGATTAGAACCAAAGCCGAGAGTAAAGTTTCCCGAGAACCATTGTTTGTCCCATCTGACAACCTCGCGGCCGGTTCGGTAATCAACTTCTTCGCCTTGGGGGAATATTACAACTATCTTTTTATCTTCGTCGCGGGTGGTAAACAGTCCTCGGGGATTTTTCGACAACCCTTTATTTTCCGACTTGTTAAACCATGATTGAATAGCCGAAGTCAATTTTTTCATTCCTATACTCATCGCTTTGTTTACATCCCCGGTCGTTATGTCGTACTCAGCCAGCGGCATATGGAACAGAACTATTTCAGAATTGGCAAACGGGAACTTTTTAGTCATTCCGGTCGGATATTTGGCATATTGAGGTTGTCCGTTCGGCATTTTCGGAGGGTCCTGGAATGTCGGTTTCGGGAAATTGTATTCGCATTCGATAGCCGACCAGCCATATCGGAATTCCTGCGCTTTTTTTCTCCACCAGATACCAAGTTTGCGAGCCTGCATACGCACGGTCATTCCGACTGCCCGATATATAATGTAGTCCTGTTCATACATGCGCAATTTCATCCGGTGTTTCTTGTCGTAATTATTCGTTATGGTTACATTTTTCCCGAATAATCCCGAAACACCCTTTGCCAGCCAACTGCCGTTTCCGCCGCCTTTCCGATAGGTGGTTCGGCATATCATATTGGCAGGAATTCTCACACCGTTTGTCAGCGTGATGCTCCCATCATAATTATAGGTAACATTATCATTGGGTTCGTTGCCAATATCATCAATGACCGTTGTTCTGCGAGCATAATCAATTTTGACAAATTCAGCCGATACACCTTTGGAATCCACAATCTTTACCGATTGCCCGTGAGTAAGGGTATTCGTCCGAACTTGCGCTTCGATAAGTTCAGGTGCAAGTTCTGGTTTTCTGTCATCTGCTTCATAAGCAACCATACCCTCATTCACAAAGCGGCAAATTTTTGTTCCTACCTGTACTTCCCTGTCTTCATTGAGAACAGCGGTCATATAGGGGTCGACTATCAGGCTGTCTTCAGGTTCATATTCCAATGAATCCCGAATGATTTCAGCTAACTCGGCATCCGTAAATTCTCTTAAGCCCTGTTCACACAAATGTTGACGTAAAGATATGAAATTTTCCGCAGAAGCCACCGCTCGCGTGCGGGCAAGCGACTTGATATCGAAATTTCCGGTCTCTTTCAGCTCCGAAATAGTCGACGCCAATTCTTCCGTAGAACTGAACTTTCTGTTAAACAAAGGATACCTTGTGTCGGCTTGATAGGAATAGTCATTTCAGCCGGACTTCGCCGGTAGTGACCCATCTGTTGCCGGTGACCCGTCTTTTGATCTTGCCGTTTACGTGCACCTCCAGCGTTATCAGCGTATTGGAGTCATCGCAACGAGCATCCAAAATAACAAGGGTTTCATCTGTTTCGATAGTATTCTCGAAGTGATTCTTTACTACGATATAGTCGGCTCCGGTGTGTGCACCGTATACCCGAATCGGAGTCTCCGGTGTATTGCTGTCTATTACGAACCGGACCTTGTTCGTGTCGCGGTCTTTGGAGCACGCCGGAGCCAAAAGTACCAAAAGGCACGCTGCAACAATCCATTTCAGACATTTCATCTTTGTTGTTAACTACTTGATTTCTATCGTCAGTCGGTCCTGCTTGCGGGTATCGGCCGGGCATTCGTCGTAATAGGCATAGTCGAGTTCCAGCGCGATAGTCTTTCCGGCCGCATCGTGAAAATCAATCGTGAAAGGACGAAATACTTCGCTATTTTCAAAATCGAAAGTCGTGGCAGAAAGCGAGAAATCCGTACCCTCTATAGCCGTGGAATTCTCTTTATCCACAACAATGCGGGCCGTTTGCCGGGGATGCTGTCCGGCAGCCATCGGGCTGCGCATGACATACAGCTGCAAAGCCGATGCGTCGGATGCGGCCGTAATGTGGGTCGTCGCTGAAGCATAGCCGTCGTCCGTAGGAATGCTCTCTACAAAACACATCATGTCTTGATAACGGGTTTGGTGTTCGTCTTTGTCGCATGCCGCAAAGGCGAACGCCGCCATAATGGAGAATAATAGTTTTTTCATTTTGTGGTAGTATTCATTCAACAGATTCGGAAAAATTTGTTCCGAATCTGTCCGCTTGTTTTATCGTTTCCAAAAGGTAACGTTGAAAGAACCGTTGTCATTTTGTAACAGGACAATCAGATAGCTCTTTCCGTCCGTACGGGTAGTTAAAAATTCCAACCGACGGTCGTGAAAAATAATCCTGTTTTCAATCTCATTCCAATCGGTATTTTTTCTCCGTATTGATATTTTAATGTTCTAACACCGATATTGCTCAATCCCCAATCATAGCCGATTGCAAAATAGATGTGCCTCCAAGAGATGCCTCCACCCAGTCGGGCTCCCCAATCGGAGCGTACCAATCGTTTTTTTTCGTATTTCCCTAACCAAGAAACAGAACCGTACTTATCTCTTAGTTCCCCTTTCATACAGTAACCATAATAGAATCCGATAAAGGGAATAAATTCAATTTGCTTGCAATGAATATGATAGTTGCATAAAATGGGTAACTCCAAATACCATAAGTTCAGTTTTGTCGTAACTCCGTCATAGGTTTTAGCACCGCCTTTTGTTTGCAGATAAACACCGGTTTCCACACCCCAATTATGATGCGGGCGATATTCGTAAGACATTCCAGCATGAAGTCGGATAATCGCTTCGTCAAAATGAGGTTTACCCCATGACGATGCCGCACCTATACCTGCCCGAATGCCTATATTGTGCTTCTGGCAGAGGTCCTGTCCATGTGTATAATAGCCAAAACATACTGTGTATAGTAAAAACAAGGGAAAAAACCTAATCAGCATCATACTTGTCCTATTTATTTCCGTTTAAGTTTATAAAAATAATTATTGCCTGTATTGATTGCATCATATAAAACCCATTTATCGTTTGAATGAGCAATAGGAGAAACATTATGGAAGTAGTCCATATAATAATATTTCACAATTGTTTTGTACTTGATTCCCAGAAAATATTTTTTCGTAGTAACTTTAGTTTTAAGTTCTGCAACTCCATCCAAAATGATGGATGATTCAATCTGACTGTTTCTATTGGCGAAAAAGATAATAGGATTGTACGTATTTAAATGGGATTTGAGACCATCAAAGCCAGCTTGGTCAGGATAATAACGTTCGCAAACACTTTTTACAAGTCCATAGTTGTTCATTATTGTCGGTATAGTTGACGATGTATGGGACCAAAGTATCTCTGTTCCGGAAGTAAAGGAACATGTTCCGCCTAATTCATAGTGCAATTGTTTGAGAAAACGAGTAAGCGGTGTACTTGTTCTTTCAGTTTGAACATTGGGTATTGAACTCCAAAAAGTGCTATTAGGCAAATTCAGGTGGTCCAATGCCAAGGCAAAGCATATTGTAAAATCACTTAACCATGCAGGACCTGTTCCTCCTCCTTCCGTTAATACGCCGCCGAAATAACTATTCGGCATATCGTAGCAATAAGGTATAAACTTAGTCCATTGGCGATTTTTGCGACCTAACAACGGATAAATGGTAGGATAATTTTTTTGATAGGTTCGTCTTGAAATCGACCCTCCGCCTCGCGTAGCAACGATTGCATTTTGGTTATCAATGGCTGCAGAATCGGTGGCGAGGATTTTGTCCGCGAAGAATTCTATATCAACAACTGTCGTCGTGTCCGATTCTTCGGTAATGCCTTCTGCCAATTCATCCCATATGGAAGGTTCGTCTTCTGGCAATGTTTCGAGTGCACATTCGTAATTCTCGACCAGCCGATTGAATTCGGCTTTTTCTTGGGCGGACAATCGGTCGTAATGGAATTCTCCTTCAGTATTAAACGTTAGTATAGGATACGCTCGATGATCTGTAGTTAAAACAATATAACCTTTGTCGTTTGGGAAATTGGCAATCCATAGGATTTGTCCATTATCTGTTTGGACTTGCTCCATAAGGAGATTGGACATATCAGTACGCGTTAGTCCTTTGTTTTGCGCCAAACTTTTATAGAACATCCGAGACATTTTTTCGGCCGTACTCCTTTGTATGGAAGTTTGTATTACTTCTGTAGGATTGTCCATGTCCGGAATCACAAAGATTTCGTCCTGCTTTTGACAAGCGGTCGATAAACCAAGCAAAAATACACTGAAAGATAAAATAAAGCTTTTCATATTTTTTAAGATTTATTATTGCAACGGAGCATAACCGCATAAATCACCATGGTTGACAACCAAACCTCTGTCGCCCATTCCCCGGCAGAATGCTTTGAATCTCATCGTAAGTAGTTCGGGCATATAGGGATTCTTCCTGTTATGATATATTTCCGGCAGATCAAAATTTACATAAAAATTTTTAACCTCTTTGCTGGATTTATATGAAGCGTCGTCGCCGTATTTATAATAACTTGATTTCCAATAATCTTCAGGATGAACGACCGACCCATTAGCCGTCGGTATCGCATATCTGAATACAAGATTATTTAACGATAATAAAGTTTTATAGTTTCTCCAGTTGCCTGTAAACCAAGATTTTTTATACCCAGACAAATGAAATTGGAGTTTATAGTTCACATCATATACATTTACTCCATTTTGTTGTCCGGAAACCGTATAATATGTAAATACTTGAGCTTGTACAGCTATTTTTCTATCCGAAGTATTGAAAGTTCTGTTGATGTAAATGTCTGTATTGGAATTGCGGGTTATATTTTGGCGTTGCGCATACACAAGCTGCTCGCAGTTGGATGATCCGCTTCTGGTCTTATCCAAAGAATGTACTTCCAAATGAGTTGGCATTACCTTATATCGAGTGTTCCCGATAAAATAAACACCATCAATATTCGCGACCATAGCATAACCCAAAGCGTCAACTGCAGGATATATGGTTCCTGTTTTATCATCAATACTCAGATATTGTCGATTGTGTTCTATGATTTGGTGGTATTGATTTTCCGATTCGCTTAATTCCAATTGGTCATATATATCGTCTACATGATGAGCCAATGAATAAAATCCATATTGTGTTTCAAATGTATAGAGATATTCCTTTTCGTTAGCATTAGAAACAAGTCTCTCAATGGTTTGATAAAAAACATTATTATTTGCAAAATGCAGGGTTCCGTCGATGCAGACGATTTCGGAGGATTCCGCACTTTGGGGTGCTTCCGTCGTCGCAATCTCTTTTTCGCAGGCGCAGGCCATGATAACGGCCGTTGCCAGCAGAATCGATTTGGTGAATTGCATAAAGATTAAGATTTATAAATTTGCATGTTGCCTACTCTTGAGTTTTTCGGCATCCACTATGTTTTCAATTATAAGGTGAAGCTGCCCGAATAGGTGCGGCCCAAGTCGTCTTCGAGGACGATAGCATAGGCCCCGGCATCGCCCGAAAGCGCTGTGCGGCAGCTGCCCGGGGTGGAGGAACACACATCGAAGAACATTTCTCCGGTCGTCGTATTGACCACCGTAACGGTCACGCCGCCCATCTCCTCGAAAAACTGGAACGACAGCGATTCGCTGACCGCTTCGTACATGCACTCGATAGCGATGTGTGCAGGCATTCGGGGACGGGGCGGCAAAGATTCCGACCGATCTGTTCCTAAGAATATATGTCGGTTTTCATTTTTAGATTTAGGCGGTTTTTCTTCGCGGGCTGTCGCTGTCAAAACAACGGAAACAAACCCCAAGGTCAGAAGCAGAAAAACGGTTCGAAAAAAAGCAGTTTTCATAATAAAAATAGGTTAGAATTGCTGTTGCAAAATTACCGCTGCGGAATATGGGTAACAAAAAATCGCCTTGTAAAAACATTACAAGGCGATTTTATAAGATGTTGATTATCAGTTAAATATTCCTACACTCAAAGGTGAAATAATTACACGATTGCAATTTGCTGAATATCAACAACATACGAATACAGCGAACGACATATCAAATCAAATACCTGTATTTCAATCATTTATTACATCAAACTGACAAACAATTCCCTGGACGGAGCGGCAGAGCGGGCGATTTTGGCTTTCAAACGCGATTTCTTGACCGCCGTATAGTTGATGCTGTCGCCCGTGAAAACGCTGATGACCTGAAGCGAAAAACCGGCATAGACATACCCCAGCAGGTCCAATTCGGATTCCTTGAGCTCGGGCAGTTCGGCGCGGATTTTTTGCATGATATTGTCGTGGCAGGTGTCGACCACCCGTTCGATTTCCCGTTTGCCGTCGGTTCCCGATGCGTAGGATTCGAGCAGCGCCCTTACCTTATTATAAATGGCCCGCTGCTCGTTGGCGCCTTTCCGCTCGTAGTAGGTTGCCGCAAGTTCGTTGATTTCGGCAAAACGCTCCTTGACGAGCTGCTGCAATTCCTCGGTTTCCGAGCGGTGCTGCGCTTCCAGTTTCATCAACAGCATTTTGTTGGTATTCCGGATTTCATCGAGCGCTGACAGGTGTTCCGCTACGGTCAGCTGCCGCCGCCGATAATTGATGTAGGCCACGAATCCGGCGAACGAAATCACCACGATAGCCAGTGCAAGCGTCAAGAAAAAATTGAGCCGCATGCCGCGCAGACGCCGCTGTGCAATCCGTTTTTCTTTGTCTGCAAAATTTCGATGGACATTGGCATACGGTTGTTTTACCGCAATACGCATCAAAGAATCTTGCAAAAATGCTTCATTCCGATATTCTTCTGCCGCCTTCCGATAATCGCCCGTTCGATAATGGACTTGTGCGGCAACTTCATTCAAAAAAACTCGTGAGGGAGAATCGAAAACTATGGCGGCTTGAGCCCGATGCAAGTAATAGCGAGCGCTGTCAAGTCTGCCTGCGGACAAATGGGCCAAAGTCATGATGACACGTTCCCGGTCCGACCAATTGCAATGCAGCCGGTGCCGTATTTGCCACAACAGGGCGCAAGCGTCGTCGGGCATGCCTTGTGCGATCCGGGTATGGGCCAAATCGCCGAGCGTAAATTGCATCATGGCCGTATCGCGTTCGGATTCGACAAGCCGCAACGACTGCGAGTAATACGTGTAGGCGCTGTCGTATTGCTTCATGTCGAAATGCGCCGAACCGATGTCCGACAAGGCATATCCGCAATGGTAGTTCTTGCCGGCCTGCTTGAAATTCTCGTAGGCCAGCCGCGCATATTCCAGCGTGGTGGCATAGTTGTACTGCGTTTCGTAGATTTCGCAGATACGCTGATAGAGCAGCCCCAGCAGATAGGGGTCGCCGAGCCGCCGCCCCTTGTCCTCGATGCGCAGGAAGTGGACCAGCGCCCGCGAATCCTCGCCGCGGTTGTGCAGAATCTGGCTGTAGTAGTATTCCGATAGGAAATGTCTCCGCAGTTCTTTGGGCCGGCGGCGGTAGTAGTTGCGGGCGATGCGGATCAGCGAATCGTTTTTCGCAAGGATGTAGTTCTTGTCCTGCGCCATGGTGTAGAGCAGCGCATATTCCGCCCGCGTTCTGCGCCGCGAAATGTCGTCAGGGTCGATGCGGCTGAGGATGCACAGCGCGCTGTCGGGCGCGGCGTACAGGCATTGTTCCGCGCACAGCAGTTCCGCTTCCACACGGGCGTTCGAGCGGCACGATACCGCCGCCGCACAGAGGGCCAGTAGGAATATCAGTCGCTTCGTCCGGTTCCGCATAAGCTCCGTCATTCGTTTCGTATAACGAATTTAGATATTTTCCGCGAATTTTTCAATAGTCCCTACTCTTGGTTAGTCCGCCCAAGCTCGTTTCCAAAATTCAAACAAAAAGAGAAGCCCTGATCAAGGGCTTCTCTTTTTGTTTGAATTTTAGAGCGGAAAACGAGACTCGAACTCGCGACCCTCAGCTTGGGAAGCTGATGCTCTACCAACTGAGCTATTTCCGCAAATAGCGAACGCAAAGATACGCGGAAAAAACGGAGAAATCAAATTTCGGGCGAAAAAAAATTGCAGGCGCATTTGTGAACGCTCCTACCCTATTCTCTCTCCACTAATCGGAACGCTTGCAAAGACTACATGGCCGAATTGCACGAATTGCGGGGAGAAATCCGGGAATAATACGTCTTTGTGCTGCTCGAAACGAGGTCAATCCATTTTCAACACGGCGAGGAATGCGGACTGCGGCACCTCGACATTACCGATCTGGCGCATGCGCTTCTTACCCTTTTTCTGCTTTTCGAGCAGCTTGCGCTTACGCGAGATGTCGCCGCCGTAACACTTGGCCGTCACGTCCTTACGCACGGCCTTGACCGTTTCGCGGGCGATAATCTTGGCGCCGATAGCCGCCTGGATGGCGATGTCGAACTGCTGGCGCGGGATGAGCTCCTTGAGCTTCTCGCACATTTTGCGCCCGAAGTCGTAGGCGTGGTCGGCGTAGATGAGCGACGAAAGGGCGTCGACCGGCTCGCTGTTGAGCAGGATGTCGAGCTTGACGAGCTTGGAGAGCTGGTAGCCCGTGCGGTGGTAGTCGAACGAGGCGTAGCCCTTGGAGATGCTTTTGAGCTTGTCGTAGAAGTCGAAGACGATTTCCGAAAGCGGCATGTCGAAATTGACCTCCACACGGTCCTGCGTGATGAAAGTCTGGTTCTTCATGACGCCGCGCTTGTCGATGCAGAGCTTGATGACGTTGCCGAGGAATTCGGACTTGGTGATGATTTGCGCCAGAATATAGGGCTCCTCGATTTTGGCGATTTTCGTAATTTCGGGCAGTCCCGAGGGGTTGTGGACCTCCAGCGTGTCGCCCTGCGTGGTGGTGATGCGGTACGACACGTTCGGCACGGTGGTGATGACGTCCATGTTGAACTCGCGGTAAAGGCGTTCCTGGATGATTTCCATGTGCAGCAGCCCGAGGAATCCGCAGCGGAAACCGAAGCCCAGGGCCAACGAACTTTCGGGCTCGAAGGTCAGCGACGCGTCGTTGAGCTGCAACTTTTCGAGCGAAGCGCGCAAGTCCTCGTACTGGTCGGCTTCGACGGGATAGACGCCTGCGAAGACCATCGGCTTTACGTCCTCGAATCCGGCGATGGCCTCGGGAGCCGGGCGGTCGACGGCCGTAATCGTATCGCCGACCTTGACGTCCGCCGAGGTTTTGATACCGGAACAGATATACCCCACGTCTCCCGCCTTGATTTCCTGTCGGGGCTGCATCTTGAGCTTCAGCACGCCGATCTCGTCGGCGTCGTACTCGCTGCCCGTGTTGAAGAACTTCACGTGGTCGCCCTTGCGGAGCGTGCCGTTGAAGACGCGGTAATAAGCGATGATGCCGCGGAAGGGGTTGAAAACCGAATCGAAAATCAACGCCTGCAAAGGGCCGTTTTCGTCGCCCTGCGGGGCCGGGATGCGCTGCACGATGGCTTCGAGTACCTCCTCCACGCCGAGGCCCGTTTTGCCGGATGCCAGCAGGATGTCCTCCTCCTTGCAGCCGATAAGGTCGATGACCTGGTCCTTCACCTCGTCGATCATGGCCGAATCCATGTCGATCTTGTTGAGCACGGGGATGATCTCCAAGTCGTGGCCGACGGCGAGGTAGAGGTTCGAGATGGTCTGTGCCTGAATACCTTGCGTAGCGTCGACCACCAAAAGGGCCCCCTCGCACGAAGCGATGGCGCGCGAGACCTCGTAGGAGAAATCGACGTGTCCCGGGGTGTCGATGAGGTTGAGCACGTAGCGCTGGCCGTCGCGGGCCGTGTATTCCATCTGGATGGCGTGGCTCTTGATGGTGATGCCCTTTTCGCGCTCGAGGTCCATGTCGTCGAGCACCTGCGCCTGCATTTCGCGCTGGTTGAGCGTGTTGGTCTTTTCCAACAGACGGTCGGCGAGCGTACTTTTCCCGTGGTCGATGTGGGCTATGATGCAGAAGTTACGGATGTTTTTCATAGAAAAACCGCTGGCTGAGCGGCAGTTTATTTTTCGGCAAAGATAATGTAAGCCGGGCCGAGAACCAAAAAAAATTGATAGAGAAGACAGGCGGGACCTCGGCAAAAGCAACCGAGCTTGCTTTTGCTTTCGGCTTGCACTATCTTTACAGAACATAGGCGGCGCCTCGGCAGTCCTCAAATAAATTTGTGACTGCACTCGGCTTGCCCGGCTAAGAGCCGGGATTTATGAACCGATACTTCGATTTAGGTAGGCTGCGCCTTGGCAAAAGCAACCGAGCTTGCTTTTGCTTTCGGCTTGCACTATATTTGCGGCCTAAAATCGACGGAAGATGTGGCTCACCCTTGCTTTCACTTCGGCGGCGCTGCTCGGACTGTATGACGCGGCCAAGAAAAAGGCACTCACGGAGAATGCCGTGTTGCCTGTACTGCTGCTGAATACGCTTTTTTCCACCTTGATTTTCCTGCCCACGATTCTCTCGGCCGAGGGCGGCTGGGGCTGGTTCGACGGCACGGTGCTCGCGTCGGCGACCGGTACGGCCGAAGCCCACGGACTGGTGCTGCTCAAGTCGGCCATCGTGCTGACGTCGTGGATATTCGGCTATTTCGGCATCAAGCACCTGCCGATTACGATTGTCGGGCCCATCAATGCCACGCGGCCTGTGATGGTGCTCGTGGGGGCCATGCTGGTTTTCGGCGAACGGCTCAACCTCTGTCAATGGGTCGGCGTCGGGCTGGCGCTGCTGTCGCTTTTCATGCTCAGCCGCTCCAGCCGCCGCGAAGGGGTCGATTTCGCCCACAATATCTGGATTGTTTTCGTCGCTCTGTCGGCCGTGACTGGGGCGGTCAGCGGACTTTACGACAAGTTCATCATGACGCGGCTCGATGCGGTTTTCGTGCAGGGCTGGTACAACCTCTATCAGTTTCTGATGATGGCGGCCGTCGTCGCAGTCCTGTGGTGGCCGCGGCGCCGCACCACCACCCCGTTCCATTGGAGCTGGGCGATTCCGCTGATTTCCATATTTCTGTCGCTGGCCGATTTCGCCTACCTGATGGCCCTGCGCGATTCGGATGCGATGATTTCGGTGGTCTCGATGATTCGGCGCGGTTCGGTCGTGGTGTCGTTCCTGTGCGGAGCGGTGCTTTTCCACGAACGCAACCTGCGCTCGAAAGCCGTGGACCTGGCTTTCATCCTGGCGGGCATGGTCTTTCTGTGGCTCGGGTCGCGATAGCCGCCGGCAGAAATTCACAATTCATAATTCACAATTCATAATTATTGCCTATCTTTGCGAATGCCGAAATTACCGATAATTTAATTCGCTTTTACCATGAATATCTCCTATAACTGGCTCAAACGCTATGTCGACACCGGCCTTTCGGCCGAGGAGACGGCGGCCGTGCTCACGGACATCGGGCTCGAAGTCGAGGGCTTCGAGAAAATCGAGACCGTCAAGGGCGGGCTTCGGGGCGTGGTGGTCGCCGAGGTGCTGACCTGCACCGACCATCCCGATTCCGACCACCTGCACATTACGACCGTCGACGTCGGAGCTGCCGAGCCTTTGCAGATAGTCTGCGGTGCGGCCAACTGCCGGGCCGGGCTCAAAGTGCTGTGCGCGACCGTCGGCGCCGTGCTCTATCCGGACGGAGGCGACGAGGAGTTCAAAATCAAGCGCAGCAAAATCCGCGGCGTAGAATCGCTGGGCATGCTTTGCGCCGAGGACGAACTGGGCATCGGAGCGTCGCACGACGGAATCATGGAACTGCCTGCCGATGCGCCCGTGGGGATGCCTGCCGGCGAATACCTCCGAATCGAGGACGACTATCTGATTGAAATCGGGCTGACGCCCAACCGCGTGGATGCGGCGTCGCATATCGGCGTGGCGCGCGACCTGGCCGCCTATCTGACCAGCCGCGGCCGGAAGACCGAGGTCCGGATGCCCGACGTGTCGGCGTTCGCCCCCGACAACCACGATTTGAACATCAAAATCCGTGTGGAAAACACCGAAGCGGCGCCCCGCTATGCCGGAGTGACCGTTACGGGCTGCAAGATAGGTCCGTCGCCCGAGTGGATGCAGAACTGCCTGCGTGCCGCGGGAATCAATCCCAAGAACAACCTGGTGGATATTACCAATTTCGTCCTTTTCGAGCTGGGCCAGCCGCTGCATGCGTTCGATGCCCGCAAGATAGAGGGCGGCGAAGTGGTGGTCCGCACGTGTGCCGAGGGAACGCCGTTCGTGACGCTCGACGGGGTAGAACGCAAACTCACGGCCGATGACCTGATGATATGTTCGGCCGAACGGCCCATGTGCATAGCCGGAGTTTTCGGCGGGCTGGATTCGGGCATCGGCGACGAGACGGCGGACGTCTTCATCGAAAGCGCCTATTTCAACCCGGTGTGGGTGCGCAAGACCGCCAAGCGTTTCGGGCTGAACACCGATTCCTCGTTCCGTTTCGAGCGCGGCGCCGACCCCAACATGCAGGTCTATGCGGCCAAGCGGGCGGCTCTGCTGATGAAGGAACTGGCCGGCGGCAAGATTTCGAGCGACATCACGGACATCTGCCCCGCCCCGATTGCCGACTTCGTTTTCGACCTGTCGTTCGCGCGGGTCAATGCGCTGATAGGCAAGGAAATCCCCGAAGAGACCGTGCGTGCCATCCTCGCGGCGCTCGAAGTGAAGATACTCGGCGAAAAGGAGGGTGTGCTGACCGTGGCCGTGCCGCCCTATCGGGTCGACGTGCAGCGCGAAGCCGACCTTATCGAAGACATTCTGCGCATCTACGGTTACAATAACGTGGAGATTCCCACCCGTGTGCGTTCGACCCTCTCCTATGCGCCGCGGCCGGACCGCAGCAAGCTGATGAACATGGCGGCCGATTTTCTGACGGCCAACGGCTTCACGGAAATCATGTCGAACTCCCTGACCAGGGGCGCCTACTACGAGGGGCTGACCTCCTGCCCGGCGGAACGCTGCGTGCGGATACTCAATCCGCTGAGCGCCGACCTTAACGTCATGCGGCAGACGCTGCTTTTCAACATGCTGGAGGCCGTGGCGCTCAACGCCAACCGCAAGAACAGCGACCTGCAGCTTTATGAATTCGGCAACTGCTATTTCTACGATGCGGAGAAGCGCACCGACGAAAACCCGCTGGCCGCCTATTCGGAGGAGTACCGGCTGGCCGTAGCCGTGACGGGGCTGGCCGTGCCGCAGTCGTGGAACGCCAAGCCCGAAAAGGCGTCGTTCTTCACGTTGCGGGCCGTGGCCGAAAAGCTGCTGCGCCGCTTCGGGGTGGACATCTATGCCCTCAAAACCGAGAGTTTGCAGAGCGACCTCTACGGCGAGGGGCTTTCGATGTCGCTCGGCAACAGGGAGCTGCTGCAAATCGGTACGGTGAGCGGCCGCATCCGCCGGATGCTCGACGTCAAGCAGGAGGTTTATTTCATGGAAGTGAACTTCGATGCGCTCGTTCGTTCGACCAAGAAACACAAGATTGCCGCCGAGGAACTCTCGAAGTTCCCCGAAGTGAAACGCGACCTGGCCCTGCTGGTCGACAAGCAGGTGACGTTCTCGGCCCTGCGCGACGTCGCTTTCGCTACGGAGCGCAAGCTGTTGAAGAGCGTGGCGCTGTTCGACGTCTACGAGGGCGACAAGCTGCCTGCGGGCAAGAAGTCCTACGCTTTGAGCTTCATCCTCGAAGACAAGAGCCGCACGCTCGACGAGAAGACTATCGAACGCGTCATGGCCAACCTCGCGGCGCAGTTCGAGAGCCGCTGCGGCGCTACGGTGCGCAGTTAGGCGGCCGATACGTGCAAAAAGAACCCCGCAGGCTTCCAGCGAGCCTGCGGGGTTTTCGTTTTACAGCACCGGCTTGATTCGCGGGGGCTGGATGGTCACGTAGGGCGTGCCGTTGCCGTGGCAGGTGGAGACGAGACGTACGGCCTTGATTTTCCGGTCGGGCCGCAGCGTGATGCTGCCGTTCTCCAGTTCGCCGATATGCACGAAGTTTTGCCCGTCGTAGGAAACTTCGGCGTAGCCGGTCGTTATCTGCGTTTTGGGCAGCTGTTCGTGTCCGGTCTGGAGGAAGATTTCGCGGCATGCCATCGGCTTTGCGAAGGTGTAGAGTACCCAGTCGCCCCGGCGGCAGGCGCGCCGCGTGCGCCCCGGAGCTTTGTAGGCGGCGGCCTTGGCGAAGGGGACGCGGGGATTTTCGGACATCGAGGAGGTGACGGTCAGCGCGGGGGCGATGACTCTATAATAGGAGTTGTCCGCCACCTGCGGGCTGCGGCCCGTCTTGTAGCGGGTGAAGAAGCGGTAGCGGTGCGGCTCGGCCGTTCGCAGGGGCTTGGTGTAGCGCTTCGGGCGGCCGTCGTCGACGGTGTAGCAGATTTCCGAATTGTCGTCGGCCGTGGCGGTGAACGTTCCGTTTGCGTAGCGGAGCTGCGGCGGGAAAAGCCGGAAGCCGATGCCCATGGCGGCCATCCGGTCGTAGTGGTCGGTGACCAGCTCGCGGTAGTAACTCTCCCACCCCTCGTCGTTGCCGCTCCATGCCAGGCGCGCCAGGGCGCAGATTCGCGGAAAACACATGTAATCCATGTAGTCGGGCTTTTCGGGCTCGTGCGAAGTGTAGATTTCGGTCCAGAACGCCCCCTCGAAACCCTCCACGTGGCGCAGCTGTCTGTCCGAGAAGCCGCGCGCGGCCGGGTCGAATTCGTAGGTCCGGCGGGCGTCGAAAATCGAAGCCCAGCTGTGGCCCTCCTCGCGGAGCGTCTGGCGCATGTCGAAGTAGAAGCACTCGCTCGGCATGATGACCGTGCGGTAGCCCTTGGCGGTTGCGGCATGGCAGGCGCCGACGCTCGTCCACCCGTGCACGCGGCTTGCGCGGGTGAACGTACCGCTGGCGGCCGCTTCGTTCCACACGGCCGGACGCTTGCCGCGGGCGGCCAGCATGGCGGCGAGCCGCTCCATGAAATAGTCTTGCAGCCGGTGCGGGTTGACGGTTCCGAGTCGCTTCATCATCGCCCGGCAGTCGGGACACTTCTTCCATTGCGCCACCTCCACCTCGTCGCCGCCGATATGGATGTAGGGCGAGGGGAACAACTCGCAGATTTCGCCGAGGATCTCTTCGAGCAGGGCGTAGTTTTCCTCGCGTGCGACGCACCACGCCGAGCGGTAGTCTGTCCCGGCCGTCGTGACGGTGTCGGGCGGATAGTTGCAGCGGATTTCCGGACGGACCGAACCGATGCAGCGGCTGTGGCCCGGGAGGTCGATTTCGGGGATGATTTCGATGTTGCGCAAGGCGGCGTACTCGATCAGCGAGCGCATTTCGTCCTGCGTGTAATAACCGCCGTACTTCTCCGACCATTTGCCGTAGACGGGCGCCACGGGCGAATCGCCGCCGCGGAAACCGCCGACTTCGGCCAGCTCGGGGTGCGACTTGATTTGGATGCGCCACCCGTCGTCGTCGGCCAGGTGGAGGTGGAGTTTGTTGATGTTGTGGTAGGAAAGCAGGTTGATAAAACGTTTTAGCATGGGCACTTCCACCCAGGTGCGCGCCACGTCGAGCATCATGCCGCGGTAGCTGTATTTCGGCCGGTCGGCTGCGATGCCGCAGGCGAGCGCCGTTCCGTCGGGGATGCCCTGCTGTGCGTAGACCTCGGGCGGCAGCAGCCGGAAAAGGGCCTGCAATCCGTTGAACGCCCCGCCGGGGCTGGTGGCGCCGATGCGGATGTAGTCGGGGGCGATTTCGAGCCGGTATGCTTCCGAGGGCTCGCCGGGTTCGAGGGTCAGCACGACGGCGCCCGTACCCGTCATCTGCTGCCGGACGGGACGCCCCAGGTATTCGGCCGCATAATGGGCCAGCGGCAGGAGCGCTTCGTCGGCCGCGAGGGCCGTTGCCGGACCGAAGACGAAGGCACCCTCGCGGGGGATCATCGGGCCGGGAGCGGGCTGTGCCGCCGCCGAAAAGGCGAGAAACGACAAAAGAAGGAGCAGCGGGGATTTCATCGGCTGGGGAATTTGTTTTTTGCAAAGTTACTTTTTTCCGGGCGATTTGCTTACCTTTGCGGCAAAGAAATACCTTATATCTTATGGAACAGGATAAAAGGCTTGCGGCCACGGCGCGGCTTCTGGAGGTGATGAACACCCTGCGCCGCGAATGTCCGTGGGACCGCGAACAGACCTTCGAGTCGCTGCGCAGCAACACCATCGAGGAGACCTACGAACTGGCCGACGCCATTACCGACCGCAACATGGAGGGAATCAAGGAGGAGCTGGGCGACCTGCTGCTGCATGTGGTTTTCTACTCCAAGCTGGGTGAGGAAGAGGGCCTTTTCGACTATGCCGATGTGGCCGATTCGCTCTGCGACAAACTGATATACCGCCATCCGCACGTCTACGGCGACATCCACGCCAATACCCCCGACCAGGTGAAGGAGAACTGGGAAGCGCTCAAACTGCGGAAGAAAAACCGCAAGAGCGGCACGCTGGGCGGGGTTCCGCGCTCGCTCCCGGCGATGGTCAAGGCCTACCGTGTGGGCGAAAAGGCGGCCGCTACGGGCTTCGACTGGCAGCGGCGCGAGGAGGTATGGGACAAGGTGCGCGAGGAAGCGGCCGAAGTGGAGGCCGAAATGAAATCGGGGACGCAGGCCGACCTCGAAGCGGAATTCGGCGACCTGCTCTTTGCGCTGGTCAACGCCTGCCGTCTCTACGGCGTGGACCCCGAATCGGCCTTGGAGCGAACCAACAAGAAATTCATCCGCCGTTTCAACTGCATGGAGGAACAGGCCGCGGCGCAGGGACATGCGCTGCACGAACTTACGCCGGAGCGGATGGAAGAACTTTGGCAGGAAGCAAAAAAGAGAGAATAAGATGGCGCTTATCCGAAAAATCCGCGGGCACGAACCCGTCGTAGGAGAAAATACCTTTCTGGCCGAAACGGCGGTGCTGCTGGGCGACGTGACCGTGGGCCGCGACTGCTCGATCTGGTACAACGCCGTGCTGCGCGGCGACGTCAACAAAATCGTGGTCGGCGACCGCACCAACATCCAGGACGGAGCGGTGCTCCACACCATCTATGACGGAGCCAAGCACCCGTCGCAGACCATCATCGGCAACGACGTGTCGATAGGCCACAATGCGGTGGTCCACGGCGCACGCATCGGCGACAACTGCCTGATAGGCATGGGGTCGATACTGCTGGACAATGCGGTGATTCCGTCGGGCTGCATCATCGCTGCGGGGGCGCTGGTGCTCTCCAATGCCCAGCTGGAACCCAATTCGGTCTATGCGGGCGTTCCGGCCAAAAAGGTCAAGGAGGTGACGCCCGAACAGCGCGACGAAATCATCCGCCGCACGGCGCACGACTACATGCTCTACGCTTCGTGGTTCAAGGAGGAGTAGGCCGATGCGCTGGCGGACCGAATATCCTGTGCTGCTGAACCTGCTGGTCGCCCTGGCGGTCAGCCTGGTCGTGAATTTCTCGTACCTGCTGCTGCTGTTGGTCGACCCGAACACCCCTGCCCCGCCGCCCGAGGAGGTGCCTGCGGCCGAAGAATACGAAGCGGGACTGCTGTGGGTGTCGCCCGACGGTCACGGCTATCTGATCGGCGAAAACGGCGACAGCGTATATGTGGCCATGTCGCGAATCCGGCGGTTGGGGCTTGCGGACGGCGATAGTCTGACGGTGAGCGTGTCGGCTCCGGCATCGGAAGCCGCCCACCCCGTACTGAAAAAGGTGGTGCGGCGCAACGGCGAGGAATTCGACTACGGAGCGCTTTTCAAACGCCCGTCGGAAAGCGCTGTGCTGACCCTGCAGCTGATTTACTATCTGCTGCTTTCGTTCATCCTGCTGTCGGTCGTCACCCCGGTGCGGTACGACTATTCGCGGCGGCGCTTCATCGTGCGCGGCTGCTGGGCCGTGGCTGTGGCCGCGGGGCTCTATTTCCTGGCCCCTGTGACCGAGTGGCGCACGGGCAGGCTGCTGCCTAATTTCATGGCGCCCCGGATGCTGGACTATGTGCTGCTGCTCAAGTGCTCGTTCGCCGTGGTGGTTTCGCTGCTTTACAGCTGGATATATGTGCAGATTTCGCAGCAGCAGGCCGTGGCGATGGAAAACGAACGGCTCAAGAACGAAAATCTGACGACGCGCTACAACATGCTCGTCGGGCAGATCAACCCCCACTTCTTTTTCAACTCGCTCAACTCGCTGTCGATGCTCGTGCGCGAGAAACTCGACGACAAGGCGCTCACCTATATAGACCAGCTCTCCTACACGTTCCGCTATATCATTCAGAACGGGCAGAGCACGCTGCTTTCGCTCGGCGAGGAACTCGATTTCCTCGAAGCCTACGGCTATCTGTTCAAAATCCGCTATGCCGACAAGCTGTTCTTCGACATCGACGTGCCGAAAGAATACCGTTCGTGGCTGCTGCCCGCGCTGTCGCTGCAACCGCTGGTGGGCAACGCGGTGAAACATAACGCCATAACCAAGGCCCATCCGCTCCGTATCAGCGTGCGTGTGGCGGCCGGCCGGCTGGAAGTGTCGAATCCCAAGGCGCCCAAACTGGAACCCGAGCCCTCGACGGGCATCGGGCTGGAGAACCTGCGCAGCCGGGTGCGGCTGATTACGGGGTGCGAAATAGAAATCGTCGACACCGGGACGGTATTCACCGTGCGGGTGCCGCTTCAGAAACCCGAGACATGCTCCGTGCGCTGATTATCGAAGACGAGACCGCGGCGGCGGTCAACCTGCGGGCCGTTCTGCGCGAGACGGCGCCGGACGTGGAGGTGACGGGGGTGCTCGAAAGCGTGGCCGAGAGCGTGGAATATTTTCGGAACCATCCGCAGCCCGACCTGCTTTTCATGGACATCCATCTGGCCGACGGCGATTCGTTCCGGATTTTCGACGAAGTGGAAATCGCGGCTCCGGTCATCTTCACGACCGCTTACGACCGCTATGCGCTCGAAGCCTTCAAGGTCAACAGCATCGACTACCTGCTCAAACCGCTCAAAAGCGCCGACGTGCAGCGGGCCCTTGAAAAACTCCGCCGGCTGACGGGCAGCGAGAGCCGGGCCTACGGTGCGCGGGTCAAGGCGATGGCGGCCGAACGGCAGGAAACCTTTCTGGTTCATGTGCGCGACCGGATCATTCCGCTGCACCGCGACAAAATCGCCTACTGCTACACCTCCGACGAAAAAGTGACGGCCTGCGGCTTCGACGGCGAAATCTATCCGCTCGACCGGACGCTGGAAGCATTGCAGGCGCTGCTGCCCGAAGCCGACTTCTTCCGCGCCAACCGCCAGTTCATCGTTTCGCGCCGTGCCGTCAAAGAAATCGTGGTGTGGTTCGGCAGCCGCCTGTCGCTGTCGCTGCAAGTCGCGACGCCCGAACGGATCGTCGTTTCCAAAGCCCGCGCACCCGAATTCAAAGCCTGGCTGCGGTCGGCTCAGCCTGCCGAATAGGCGGTTGACCCGCCGTTCGTGCCGTTTGACCCGGGGTGCCGCCCCGGGTTTTGCGTTTGGCCCTACCTTTGCATCGGAGAACCATAACTTAAAATTCATCAGAGCTATGAAACAACGTATTATTGCAGTTGCCGCAGCGCTTTGCCTGCTGGCAGGGTCGGCCGCCTCGGCGCAGAACAACAATCCGAAAAACGGGCGGATGCAGCCCAAGGAACGCCCCACCGTCGAGCAGATGGCACAGCGTCAGACCGAACGGATGACCCGTGAACTGGGGCTGGACGAGGCGCAGGCCAAGCAAGTCTATGCGCTCAATCTGAAACGGATTCAGCGGATGGAAGCCATGCACGCCGAAATGCGCAAGAACCGCCAGGCCGAAGCCGAGCAGATGAAATCGCTGCTGACGACCGACCAGTTCGTGAAGTGGTCGCAGATGCAGGGCCCCATGCCCGGAGCGCACCGCGGCAAGATGCAGAAGGAGTGCTGCAAGCAGAACAAGGACTGCAAGAGAGCGGACAGACCCGGCGACAATAGTCAGCGGGCCCGATAGCGATACGAACCGGCACTTGACGTCCGGCCGCGGCTTCCGAATCTGCCGAAAAGCAGCGAGGGGGCCGCGGCGTTCGTGCCCGGCGGTGGCGGGCGGTTGACCCCTCTTTTTGGGCGATTCGCCCTGCCGCCGCTGGAAGTCCGGCCAAAATAAGTTAACTTCGCGCTGCGAAAATTGCGTTACCCGATTCAAGATGAGAAAAATACTGCTTACTACCCTGCTTACGCTGGCGGCCGCGGCGGCTTCCGCCCAACGCAAAGGCGCCGTCACGGCTACGGTCCTCGACGCCGAAACGGGCGACATGGTACCCGGTGCCGTGCTGACGGTGGCGCCCGTGGCCGCACCGGACAAACAGCAACATTTCATGTCGGCCTACAAAGGGGCCGTTTCGATGCCGTCGCTCGCCTACGGTGAATATACGCTGTCGGTGTCGTTCCTCGGCTACAACAACTACGAAACGACCTTCACGGTAGCGGCTCCCCGGCAGAATCTGGGCGAAATACGGCTCAGGCCCGGTGTGGAAATCGAAGCCGTGGTCAAGGAAGCCAAGACGCTGCGTACCTCGCAGAAAGGCGACACGGTGAGCTACAACGCCGGGGCGTTCAAGGTGGTGGCCGACGCCGATGTGGAGGGACTGCTGAAGAAGATGCCGGGCATCACGATTACGGACGGAGCGGTCGAAGCGCAGGGCGAGGAGGTGAAGAAAATCTTCGTCGACGGCAAGGAATTCTTCGGCGAAGATGTCACGACGGCCATCAAGTCGCTGCCTGCGCAGGCGGTGGACCGCATCGAAGTCTACAACAAGCTGAGCGATGCCGCGGAATTTTCGGGCATGGACGACGGCGAGGGCTACAAAGCCATCAATATCGTCACGCACAAGAACATGCGGCAGGGGCAGTTCGGCAAGTTCTACGCCGGACTGGGCTACGACGCCGACACCAAGACCGGGGACCGCTTCAAGTATCTGGCGGGCGGCAACGCCAACATTTTCAGCGGCGACAGCCGCATATCGGTCATCGGGCTCTTCAACAACGTCAACCAGCAGAATTTCTCGTTCGAGGACATTCTGGGCGTCTCGGGCAATACGGGCGGCGGACGCCGCGGCGGCGTGGGCCAGTACATGGTGCGGCCGCAGAGCGGTGTGGCGACGGTCAACGCCGTCGGAGTGAACTATTCCGACACGTGGGGCAAGAGGGACCAGGTGACTTTCCAGGGCAGCTATTTCTTCAACAACACCCACACGGAAAACGAATCGACCGTGGAGAAGTGGTACGAAACCCCCAGCATCGACACCCTGTCGACCCGCGGAAGTTCCGACACGCAGGCTTACAACCACCGTTTCAATGCGCGGCTGGAATGGAAAATATCGCCGAACCACAATCTGATGATCCGGCCGGGATTCAGCTTCCAGTCCAACGACCCGCTGAGCCGGACGATGGGCTGGCAGTACGGCGAGAGCGGCTACTCCCCGACCGACAACTTCAGCAAGAGCGCCCGCTCGGGCTACAACGTCCGGACGAACGCCATCTATCGCGCCAAGCTGGGCAAACCCGGCCGGACGATAACCGTCGACGGGATGTTCCGCTATTCGGACTTCACCAACAACTCGAACTCGTATTCCAACGTGGCGCCCGTATTGCCATTGCGTCCTGATGGCGCCGATGCACCGTGGGGATGGGATGCGGATTCCTACACGCAGCTGCGCTACCTGCGCAGCATGGCCCCCTCGTCCACGCTGGCGCTGCGCGGCGAGTTCACCTACACGGAACCCGTGAGCAAGTTTGCGCAGCTCTCGTTCCAATATCGGGCGGCCTACGACCACCAGGAGCGCGACAAGAAAAGCTATGAAACGGGCGCCGACTTTTCCATCGCCGGAATCGCCCCGATGCCGGCGCTTTCCAACACCTACGAAAGCAACTACCTGACCCAGCGCGTCGGACCGGGCTTCCGCTACTCCAAGGAACGCAATACGTTCGTGGCCAACGTCTACTATCAGCGCTCGTCGCTCGACGGCCAGGTGATGCAGACCGATGCGGAGAAAATCAGGCACAACTACGACAACGTGCTCTATTTTATGATGGGACAGCTCAATATCAACCGCGAAAACTCGCTGCGCCTTTTCGTATCGTCCTACACGAACAATCCGGAAGTCACCCAGCTGCAAAGCATTTTCGACATATCCGATGCGCAATATATTTCGAGCGGTAATCCCGGCTTGAATCCGTCGTACAACCACCGGGTCAACTTCCACTACACCAATTCCAACGTGGAGAAAGGCCGCACGTTCATGTGGATGTTCTCGATGCAGGCGGCGTTGAACTACATCACCAACGATGTGCGCTACAACGGGACGGTGGAGATTCCGGGTGTCGATGCCAACTACTCCTACCTCCAGTATTCGCGTCCGGTCAACATGAGCGGCTACTGGAACCTGATGACCCACGTGAGCTACGGTTTCCCGATAGGCTTTCTGAAGAGCAACTTCAACGTCATGGCGGGCATTATCTACTCGCTGACCCCCAGCCGGATAGACGGCAAGCGCAACGAAACGGGCAACATGGGCTATAATTTCCGGGCCGTGCTGGGCAGCAACATTTCGGAGAACGTAGACTTCACCCTTTCGTGGAACGGCACCTACAACGAAGCCAAGAACTCGCTGGATGCGGCGGCCGGCAAGAACCGCTATTTCAACCACTCGGCGCAGGGCAATCTGAAAGTGGTCTTCCCGCTGGGCTTCACCCTCACGGCGAGCGCCGCCTACACGCAGTATGTCGGCTTCACGAACAACTACAACGACGACTATCTGCTTTGCAACGCATGGATCGGCAAAAAGGTGTTCCGCAACCAGCGCGGCGAAATCATGATCGGTGTCAACGACATCTTCAACCAGAACAAGTCGTTCGTCCGCACGGTCGGCTCGGGCTGGACGCAGAACGCCACCAACAGCGTGGTGGGCCGCTACTATATGGTGCAGTTCACCTATAACCTGCGCCACTTCGGCAAGAGAGGTTCCCGCGACATCAAGGACTACGACGGCATGGCCCAGCCGACCCGGCGCGGGGCAGGTCCCGGTGCGGGCGGTCCTCCTCCGGGTGCGTTCCACGGTCCGAGATAACGTGCTGCGAGAAAACCCCGCCTGCCAGGCGGGGTTTTTCTATGGAGGGAAAGGTGCTTTACTTTTCCGGAACGTTGCACGCGCAGCCGCCCTCGCGGCGGATGACCAGGTGGGTGCCGATGCACGCCAGCCCGCAGTAGATGACAGCCAGGATGACCAGCGCCTTGATTTCGGCGAAGACCTCCGAGAGCGAGGCCCCCATGGTCTGGATGCGGATGAACGCGTTGACGCCGTGGCTGCTGGGGAATAGCTGTCCGAACTGGAAAAGCCAGTCGGGAATGCCCTCGCGCGGATACGACACGCCGCTGAGCATCAGCAGCGGAATGGAAGTCCACAGCAGGAACAGCAGCGAATTCTCGCGGTAGCGGAACAACGTCGACACGGCGATGCTCAAGCCGATGCACGCGGCCATGTAGACGGCCATGAACAGCAGAATCGTGCCCGTGGCGCCGTTCATCGGATAATGGAACAGCCGATAGTGCAGCCCGAGGATGTAGAAACACGTCACGGCGTAGAGCGACGCGTAGACCAGTCCGCGTCCCAGCACGATGGGCAGCGTCGACATGTGCCGCCGCCCCGCCGGACAGAGTTTGTGGTAGAGCCCGTGTTCGCGCCAGGTGCCGCCGATCATGCCGATGCCGATGAGCATGGTCTGCTGGATGATGACCATGATGATGGCGGGCATGACGAAGGTGCCGTAGCCCAGGTAAGGGTTGAAAATGTTGCGGGCCTGGTAGATGACGGGTTGTGTGGTGGCCTGCGCCTGCGGGATGTTGGCCCCTTTGGCTATCAGCCGCTGGAACTCGACCATCGCCCCGGTGTTGCCGATAGTGGTCACCACCTCCTGGAAGACCTGCCTGTACATCAGAAAGTAGCTCGCGTCGCAGTAGATGGCCACAACGGCCTGCTGTCCGCCGAGCAGTTTTTCCTCGTAGTCCGACGGAATGTAGACGATGCCGTAGATTTCGCGGTCGAAGAAGAGTTTCTTGGCCTCCGCCATGTCGGCGGGCTGATAAGCTACGTAGGTATTCGGCCCGGCGTTGAAAGTCTCGGTCAGCGCGCGGCTCGTCGAAGTCCGGCTCAGGTCGATGACACCGATGGGCACGTTGCGCAGGACCTGCGGCGCGTAGGCCAGCGAATAGGCCGTGGCGTAGATAAAGAGCGCGAAAATCAGAATCAGCATGACGCCGCCGTCCGAGAAAATCGTGCGGTATTCGTTGGCCATGACGGCGCGCAGCTGCTGACCGTAGGATTTGAGTTGTCGTGCGAAACGGTTCATGCTACGATTTCCCCCAGAATTTTTCTTCCGTGCAAAGACGTCTCAGACGCCGCAGGCACAGAAACGGTAAGACGATGAAAAGCGCCATGCACCCCAAGTCGGGCAGCGAACAGCGGGCCGGAGCCCCGCGCAGCATCTGGTCGACGAACAGGTCGGTGTAGTAGGTGAACGGAAAGAGCTTGCTCACCGCGCGCATGATGGGGTACATGGCCATAATCGGGAACGTCAGTCCCGAGAAGGTGAAGGCCAGCACCGAATAACCTCCGCCCAGCGAGAGCGAAAGACGCAGGTTGGCCATGATCGAGACAATCAGCACCGAAATGGACTGGTAGCTGAGAATGAACAGCAGCGTACCCGTCAGGATCAGCGTGAAACTGCCGTTGAGCGGCACGCCCACCACCTTGAAGATGATGACGAACATGACCAGCGACAGCAGGAACATGATGACGGTGACGGGAAGCATCTTGCCCAAGAGCGCCGCTCCCATCGAATCGTCAGCTGACGCGAGCCACTCGCGGGCCGTGCCGTTCTTGAATTCCGTGCCGATGGAAAAGACCGTCACCATGACGATGAAGATAAGCAGCATCATCGGCATGAAGCTCGGCGACAGATAATACCCGTAGTTGATATAGGGGTTGAACAGCACGTGCTTGTCGAACCGCACGGGCTGAAGCTGCGCCATCGCCTGCCGCTCGGTAAGGCCCTGTTTGGTGAGCAGCTGAATCTGGATGCCGGCCGAAAACATGGTCACGGCGGTCTGTATGTCTTTCGACAAGAGACCGTTGACCGTGATGTTCGAGCCCGAAATGTAGGCTTCGATATGGGTCTGGCTGTTGCTCAGAATGTTCTTCTCGAAGAACGCCGGAATCTGCACGACGGCCGAAATACGCCCCTCGCGCATGAGCCGTTCGCCCTCGTCCATCGACTGGATGCCGTAGGCGACCAGCGCCGTGGGGGTCTCCTCGATCATCTGGGTCACCTTGCGCGAGAGGGTCGAGCGGTCCTGGTCGAGGACCGCTATGGGAATGTCGCGCGCCACGCCCTTCTGGAAAAGGACGGCGAAGAAGGCGAACGAGAGGAGCGGCAGCAGAAACATCAGCACGAAGTACATGGGCTGGTGCGTCAGCCGTCGGAGTTCGCGCCCGAGTGTGTCGCGGGTATTGCGCAGGAAGCCCATGCCCTACTTCGCGAATTGATCCCAGTCGACCAGCACGCTCATGCCCGGGCGCAGGGTCATGACACCGCCCACGGGGCGGGCCTTGACGGCGAAGGTGCGGATGTCGAATCCGCCCTGCGTGCGGGTGGCGGCCCAGGTGGCGAAGTCGGCCTGCACGGCGATGTAGGTCACCTCGAATTCGGTGTCGTAGCCGAGGGCCGGAATGTAGCCTGTCATGCGGGTGCCGACCTTGATATGGGGCAGCAGGGTCTCTTTCACGTTGAAAGTCACCCACATGTCGCTCGTGTCCAGAATGGCTACGACCGGGTAGCCGCTCCCGACGAGTTCGCCCTGCTCGGCGATGATGGTCGAGACTTCGCCCGTGACGGGTGAGTAGACCATGGCATCGTTGATGTAGGATTCCACCTCGTTCACGGCCCCTTCGGCTTGGCGGACTTTTGCGGCGGCCGCTTCCTTGTCTTCCTTGCGGGCGCCGTCGCGGGCCATCGTATATTGGGCCTTGGCGGCCTGCGCCGTGGCTTTCATCGCTTCGTAGTTGGCCGAAGCCTCGTCCAGCTTCTGCGCCGGGACTACCCCCTGGTCGTAGAGGTTCTTGACGCGTTCATAGGTCTTGCGGGCCAGCTCCAGCCCGGCCTGCGCCTTTTCCCACATGTTCTGCGCCGCTTCGATTTGCTGGGTGCGGGCTCCTGCGACAGCTGCGGCGTCCAAAGCCGATGCCGCGCTCTTGACGGCTTCGGCCTGCTGGAGCTTGGCGTCGAGCTCGGGCGTCGAGAGCACGTAGAGCAGCTGCCCCTTTTCGACGTGCTCGCCCTGCGACACCTTCATGCAGTCGATGCGGCCGGGGACTTTCGACGAGGCTTTGTAGGTCGTGCACTCCACCGTACCCTGAATCAGCATCGGCGTGTGTTTGGTCAGATACCGGCTGATGAGCACCACCGCGAGGATGATGGCCACGGCGGCGGCGATGATGGCGATAATGTTCTTGCGTTTCATATCAATCTGTTTTTATTTCTTGTCGAAATGGATGGCCCGGGCGTTGTCGCGGCGGGCATAGGAGGCGTATTCTTCGCTGATGCCGGCCGCTTCGAGCAGCTGGGCCAGCAGCTTGTCGTAGTTGAAAGCCGCCTGCAGCCGCTCGGTCCGCACGCCTGCGAGATTCAGCTCAGCGTCGATGAGGTCCGACGACGAGGCCATGCCTTCCAGGAAAGCGGCGTTTTTCATGCGCAGATACTCCTCGGCGAAAGTCAGCGACGCGTCGATGGAGGTCATCTGGTTGCGGTAGTTGAGAAGCTGGTTGTAGAGCTGTTCGACCAGCACCGAAATATCCTTTTCGGCCTTGTTCTGCAGCTCGCCGACCCGGCGCACCGTCTGCTTGGCCGCCGAGTATTTGTATTCGCGGTTCAGACCGTCGAAAATCTTGAAGTTGACTCCTACGCCCACGGCCCAGCGGGGAACGATGCCCGTGACCTGGTAGTTGTAGAACGAACCGCCGCCCATGGCCACCACCTGCGGCATGAAGTTGCTGCGTTGGAGCTTGACGCCCTCCTGTGCGAGGTCGTGCTTCAGGGCGACCTGGTTGAGCAGGGGGTTGTACTTGGCGGCGAGGTCCTGGTAATAGCTCAGCTCCTCGATGCGGTCGACGATGAACATGGAAGTCAGCGGGAGCGTCTCGCCGCTGCGGTTGAGCGTATTCTGCAAGGCGCTCGAAATGGTCTGTGCCTGTAAGCGGGCGTTGGCCAGCTCGCGCTCGGCTTCGGCCATCTTGAACTCCACGTAGAGCCGTTCGCTTTTGGCAATCATGCCGTTTTCCTCAAGCGCGATGGCGTCTTCCAGGTGCTTCCGCACGCCGTCGACCACCTGCTGCCGGACGTCGACCACCTGCAAGGCCAGCGAAAGGCCGAAATAGCGCTCGACGAGCTCCGAAACCAAGGCGTTGCGCGTCTGGTCGCCCTGCGCGACGGCGGTGCGCTCCTGGATTTTGGCGGCGCGGCTCGCGGCGTTGATTTTACCGCCCAGCCAGATAGGCAGGGTCACCTGACCGCCGACGGTGCCGAGACTGCGGTCCTGTATCTTGAGGAACCAATCGGCGTTGAGCATCGGGTCGAGGAGCTGCTGAATCTGCGGAATCATCTGCGGCGGCACCAGCCCGCTGCCGAGTATCTGCCCGGCGAAGCCCTTGACGGGAGTTTTCATTTCGTTGAAATCGAACCCGATGTCCTTGCCCAGGTAGGCATAGGCCCCCACCACGTTGATCTGCGGCATGCGCAGACCGATGGTGGCCCGGCGTTCCTGGACGGCGGCCCGCTCTTCGTATTCGGCCGCCCTGACGGCGGGGTTGTCCGCGAGCGTGGCCGCAATCGCCTCTTCGAGCGAAAGCGCGGCGGGCTGCTGGGCCGGCGCAGGCGCCAGCAGGAAGAGCGCCGCTGCCGAAAGGAGGGTCTTGAGTGCTGTTCTCATAAGATTTGTCAATTGTGGGAAGCAAATATAGCGATATATCGGATATGTTTTTCTCCGATAGGCATTTTAGAACATTTTTAGGTCCTTATGGGTGTAAATCTGCGACCGTTCGCCGTTACAGATGGGCGTTTGCGGCGCGCACCTCGTCGGCGAGCTCGGGCCGGAACCGGACGTCGACACCCGCTTCGCGCAGGGTCAGCGCTCCGCGGCAGCATGCGAAGCGGTCGGGTTCGTAGAGAGCGAACGCCACGTGTGCGAAGCCGTGGCGCAGAATCAGCTGCGTGCAGCTTTCGGGTTCGCTGGCCCGCTGCGAGCAAGGTTCCATCGAGGAATAAATCGCCGCGCCGCGGAGGTCGGCGCCTGCCGCCAGCGCCTTGGCAATGGCTTCTTGTTCTGCGTGGTGCGTCGGCGAGGTCTCGTGGGTGTAGCCGCGGAAAACGGCACCGTCGCAAGCGACAATAATCGCGCCGACGCAATAGGACGTTGCGCAGGGCGTGCATTTGCGGCTCTCTGCGACCGCCATGCGCAGATAGTGGAGGTCGGTTTCGGCGGTGTCGGGCTTCAGCTGCCATTGGGTCACTTCCATGCCGCTGAAGCGTTCGTGCTTGCAGGGAATGTCGCTGGAGGGGGCGAAAGCGAAGTGCGCCCTGCCCTCCTCGCCGAGCCGCAGCGCCGGATTGACGGCCAGACGCAGGGTGTCGGCCATGCCCTCGGCGAGGAACATGCGGAGCACGCGGGCGCCGCCCTCGACGAAAAGCCGCCGGATGCCGCGCTTCTCCAATTCGGTGACGATGGCGCGGGCCGATAAGGGCGTGTCGGCTGGAATGACTTCGGCAACGCCTTTCAAATGGGGCAGGCCGCGGGGGGAAAATACGTAGATGTCGGCGTCGCCCTCGGTGAAGAAGCGCATCGACGGGTCGAGGTTCCCGGAGGATGTCAGCGTGATTTTCGCCAGGTCGGGCCGCAGTCCGAGCTCCGTGCGCCGACGGCGTGCTTCGGGGTCGCGAAGCAGCAGGGCCGGGTTGTCGCGGCGCAGGGTTTCGGCCCCGGCGAGAATTGCGTCGTGTCCGGCCCGGAGCCGATAGACTTCGGCCATGTCCCCGGGCGTCGAAACCAACAGCCGCCGGGGCGTGCGGTCGTCCATGAAGCCGTCGGCCGTGACGGCAGCGGAGAGGGTTACGAACATCGGCGCAGGGTTATGAGCGTGATTTCGGGCCAGGCGCCGAGCCGCATGGGATAACCCACGTAGCCGATGCCGTCGTTGATGTAGAGCGTCTTGCCGTCAGCGTCGTAACGGCCGCTCCACTGCTCGTAGAGACAGACGGCGGGTGAGAAGCTATGGCCGAAAATCCGGATTTTCATCTGCATGCTGTGCACGTGGCCCGCCAGCGTGAGGTCGCCGCGGCCGATGTTGCGAATCTGCGGCCACAGCTGGGGAAGATGGACGGCCGTGAGGTTGTAGATTGCTTCGGGCACGTCCGTGTAGGCTTTCGCCAAGGTCGGAGAATGCAGGTCCGAGGCGTGGCGGAGCTTGTATAATGCCGGGTCGAACGAGATGCCCGACAGCGAAATGCTGTCATTGCCGCGGTGCAGGTAGACGGTGGTGTCCTGGAGTACCTGCCACCCCATTTGCGTTTGCCGCTCGATGACCTGCGCCAGGCTTTCGGCTTTGGGCAGCCGGATGGTGTCCTTGATGTAGCTGCCGATGTCGTGGTTGCCTGTGACCGAATAAACCGGAGCCGCGAACCGGGCCAGTATCTGCATGACGTCGGGTTCCAGCTCGCTTGAACGGATGTTGACCAGGTCGCCCGTGAAGACGATCAGGTCGGGCTTCAGCGCATTGACGCTGTCGACGAGCCGCTGCAACTCGCGGTCGGGATGTACCAGCGTGCCGACGTGAATATCCGTCAGCTGAACGATACGCAGCCCGTCGAAACTCGCGGGAAGCCGCTCGGAACACACCTCTATTTTGTTGATCCGCAAAGTCGTGCGTCCTGCGGTCGCACCCCAAATCATGAGGACGGCGATACCGAAACCCGCCAGGATGCCGAGCCGGGGGCGATGCAGGGCGTTGAGCGCATAGAATCCGATTCGCGGAAACAAGGCAATTATCCAAACCCAGAACATCCACATCGACCACCGGATGTAGGTGGTGGAATGGTCGCACAGCAACAGGCTGGTGACAGCTACGACCAAGGGCAGCGAGTTGGTCAGAGAAGCCCATACGATGAACAGCCGGCGTCTTAGCGTGCCGGCGCCTTCGCGCCGCATGCGGCGGTAGTGGTGCATGTCGGCGGCTATGGTGCAGAGGCCTATCAGAATCGAAATCGAAAAAAGCATACCTATAAAATATAAAGGGGTCGGCTGCAAACCGGATGCCGAAGCGGCGTGTCGCTGCCGATGGCTTGTCGGTACAAAGATAACGCAAGCCGCCTGCAAAAGCAAACTTGCATCGGCATGTTCTTGTTCCGCCGTCGTGCGGCTGTAACGAAGAGTGCGTTTTGAGGTATCTTCCAGCGAATCCGATTTGCGCTGTCGGCTTTTGGCATACAACTTGCTAATTTGCCGGGTGAAATTAACCCGTTGTATTCCAAATGCAAAACGTGAGAATTCATTAAAAAACCAAATTTTATTCGGCTTATGAAAACATTTCGACTTTTGACTGCGGCACTGCTGCTCGCAACTTCCGCCTCGGCGCAGCGCTACTCGAACCAAGCCCCCGAGGGCGAGTACTCGCCGACGGTTTATCTGATCTCCGTGCAGGAGACCGAGAACATCGGCTGCGGCTGTGCGGCACAGGAGGCCATCGCACGCAACCGCGCGGCCGTGAACAACGCCATCAAGGACTACGATGAAACCCATCGTTACGGATTCCAGCAGGCGGCCAAACCGCAGTTCGTTTTCACGACGAAGGACAACCGTTTCTCGCTGGCTCTGGGCGGTTCGGTGACCCTGCGTGCGGGCTACGACTTCAACGGCATTTCGGACAACATCGACTTCGTACCCTATGACATTCCTATTCCGGGCGGGTACAACACGCGTCAGAAGCTCATGATGGATGCCTCGACCTCGCGCGTCTTCCTGAAGTCGATTACCAATTCGGGCGTGCTCGGCCGTGTCATCGTCTTCATGGATGCCGATTTCCGCGGCGGCCGCGAGGGCAGTTACACGCCCCGTCTGCGTTCGGCCTACGTTTCGCTCGGCGGCTTTACGCTGGGTCGCGACGTGACGACTTTCTGCGACCTGCAGGCTGCGCCCATGACCGTCGATTTCCGGGGTCCCAACGCCTATAACTTCAACTTCGCCACGATGATCCGCTACGAGGTGACCTTCGCCCGCGACCGCATGACCTTCGGTATCGCAGCCGAAATGCCCAACGTGAGCGGCACCTACAGCGACTACTACACGCCGCTGCGCCAGCGCGTGCCCGATTTCCCGGCCTACTTGCAGCTGGCATGGGGCAACAACCGCGAGAGCCACATCCGCGTATCGGGTGTCATCCGCGACATGTACCTCCACAACGCCCGCACGGGCAACAACACCACGCTGCTCGGCTGGGGCGCCCAGTTCAGCGGCCGTATCAAGGTGGCCCGTCCGGTAGTACTCTTCATGAACGGTATCTATGGCAAGGGCATCACTCCCTATATTCAGGACCTGACCGGTTCGGGCCTCGACTTCACGCCCAACCCCGAGCATGCCGAGCGCATCCAGACCACGCCCATGTGGGCCTGGCAGGCTGCCGCGCAGATCAACCTTTCGCGCCGCGTAGCTCTCTCGGGCGGTTATTCGATGGTTCGCGTCGAGCATAAGAACGGTTTCTATGCCGACAACGAGTATCGCCAGGGTCAGTATATCTTCGGCAACATCTGCTACCACCTCTCGTCGCGCTTCCGCTTCGCCGCCGAGTACCTCTACGGCACGCGCAAGAACATGGTTACCGACCGCAACCACGCCAACCGCGTCAACCTGATGGTTCAGTACAGCTTCTAAACCGAAAAGACACCCCGTTTTTTCGCAGGGCGGCTCCCCGAGGGGGAACCGCCCGTTTTTTTTGCTGTTTTGGGCAAAGCCGAAATATTTGTCTTATTATCGCTATCTTTGCAAACATGGATTTTTTGGCTCAATACAATCTGACAGGATTGGTAATCGGCGTCGCCACGTTTTTGATTATCGGTCTGTTCCATCCTTTGGTCATCAAGGGCGAATATCATTTCGGCGTGCGGTGCTGGTGGGTGTTTCTCGTCATGGGGGCGGCGGCCGTTGCGGCTTCCGTCGCCGTGCACGATATTTTGTGGTCTACCCTGCTGGCCGTGTGGGGCGCGTCGTCGTTTTGGTCGATCGGCGAGCTGTTCGAGCAGCGCAGGCGGGTCGCCAAAGGGTGGTTTCCCAAAAAGGAAAGGCGGAGCGAATGAAACGGCTGACAGGCTATTTCCTGCTGCTTTGGCTGGCGGGCTGCGATTTCGTTCCGGCGCCTGCCCCGAACCCTGAGCCGGAACCGGAGCGTCCGGTGACGGTCCGGCTGCTCTTCACGGGCGACGTCATGCAGCATTTGCCGCAGGTTGCGGCGGCCCGGCGGGAAACGGGCTTCGACTATACGGAAACTTTTGCGGCTGTGCGGCCCTGGTTCCGGGCGGCCGATTTGACGGTGGTCAACCTGGAAACCACCCTCACCCGCTCCTCGCACTACACGGGCTATCCGAGGTTCCGTTCGCCCGTGGCGCTGGCCGATGCGCTGGCCGACGCAGGGGTGGACGTTGCCACGTTGGCCAATAATCATTGTTGCGACGGCGATGCGGTGGGCATCCGGACGACCGTCGAGGAACTGAACCGCTGCGGCATCCGTCACACCGGAACTTTCGCGGACAGCCTGGACCGTGCGGCCAATCATCCGCTGCATCTTGTTTGCCGCGGGGTCCGTTTCGCCCTGCTGAACTACACCTACGGCACCAATGGGCTGCCCGTCCCGAAAGGCACGGCGGTCAACCGCATAGATACGCTGCGCATGGCGGCGGATTTGGGGGCGATTGGTCGCGACAGCGTCGACTGCGTGGTGGTCTGCATCCATTGGGGGAACGAGTATCAGCGCCATGAAAATGCGGTGCAGCGGCAGCTGGCCGGGTTTTTCAGACGCCACGGGGCCGATATTGTCGTGGGGCATCATCCCCATGTCATTCAGCCTTACGAAGCCGATTCGGCGCATGTGGTGCTCTATTCGCTCGGCAATTTCGTCTCCAACCAGCAGCGGCGTTACTGCGACGGCGGGCTGATGGCCGAAATCGACGCTACGCGCCACCCGGGCGGCCGCATGACCTATACCCTGCGCGTCGTTCCGGTGTGGGTCGCCGTGCCCGGTTTCCGCGTTCTGCCGCCCGAGGCCGCCGACACCCTGTCCCTGCCCTTTCAGTACCGGCGTTTCCGGGCCGATACGGACGCATTGCTCGGAACGGTTCTATAAGTGCACCGAACGGGCCGGAGCGGCGGGTTTGCTGCGGATTTTGCAGCGGGAGCAGAACCAAAAGCAAACCATCATGGAAAAAAGCATCAAGGGTACCCGCACCGAGCAGAATCTGCTGAAAGCCTTTGCGGGCGAGAGCCAGGCACGGAGCCGCTACACGTTCTTTGCGAGCAAGGCCAAGAAAGAGGGATACGAGCAGGTGGCTGCGGTTTTTCTGGAGACGGCCGACCAGGAGAAGGAACACGCCAAGCGCTTCTTCAAGTTTCTGGAGGGCGGCGACGTCGAAATTACGGCGGCTTACCCCGCCGGACCCATCGGAACCACGCAGGAGAATCTGCTGGCCGCGGCCCACGGCGAGCGTGAGGAGTGGGACGTTCTGTACCGCGATTCTTGCCGCATCGCCGAGGAAGAGGGTTTCCCGGAAGTGGCCACGGCGTTCCGCATGATTTCGACCGTCGAAGCGCATCACGAGGAACGCTACCTCAAGCTGCTGAGCCGCTTTTCGGACGGCGACTTCTTCAGGCGCGACGGCAAAATATGGTGGCAGTGCCGCAACTGCGGGTATGTCTGCGAGGCTTCCCAGGCACCGGGGATATGCCCTGCCTGCCAGCATCCGCAGGCCTATTTCGAGCCGAAGAAAGAGAACTATTAGCGTATTTAGCGCCCGACGAATGCCGGCACGAAATCCAACGGGGTTTTGTGCCGTGCTTTTTTATATGGGTTCGCTCCGGGATGCAACAGGCTTGGTCGGGTGCCGTGAGTTTGTGGTCTGCCGCTCCGAATCGGCGTTTTTCTGCGCCGGGATTTTCCTGCATGGCATTTTATTGCTATCTTTGTAGAAGATAAACTTCGCCTCGGCAATGCTCAAATAAATTTGGCATTGCTCTCGACTTGTGCTATCTTTGACACCGTCTTAGATACTTGTACATTATTTCCGCAAAATTAGATATGGCAGACGAAAAAATCATCTTCTCGATGGTGGGTGTCTCGAAGACCTTCACCAATCAGAAAAAGGTGCTCAACAACATCTACCTCTCGTTTTTCTACGGCGCCAAGATAGGCATCATTGGTCTGAACGGCTCGGGCAAGTCGACCCTGATGAAGATTATCGCCGGCATCGACAAGAATTTCCAGGGCGAAGTCGTCTTCTCGCCCGGCTATTCGGTCGGTTACCTGGAGCAGGAGCCGAAGCTCGACCCCGAAAAGACGGTCCGCGAGGTCGTCGAGGAGGGCTGCGCCGAGACGGTGGCCCTGCTGAAAGAGTACGAGGAAATCAACATGAAGTTGTGCGAACCTATGTCCGACGACGAAATGGCCCGCATGATCGAGCGGCAGGGCGAGCTCTACGAGAAAATCGACCACGCCAACGGCTGGGAGCTGGACAGCATATTGGAGCGTGCGATGGATGCCCTGCGGTGTCCCGAGGCCGACCAGAAGGTTGCGGTCCTTTCGGGCGGCGAGCGGCGCCGCGTGGCTTTGTGCCGACTGCTGTTGCAGCAGCCCGATGTCCTCCTCCTGGACGAGCCCACCAACCACCTCGACGCCGAATCCATCGACTGGCTCGAACAGCATCTCCAGCAGTATAAGGGCACGGTCATCGCCGTGACCCACGACCGCTATTTCCTCGACAACGTGGCCGGGTGGATTCTCGAACTCGACCGCGGCGAGGGCATTCCGTGGAAAGGCAACTATTCGGGCTGGCTCGAACAGAAAACCGCCCGCATGGCCATGGAGGAGAAGCAGGAATCCAAGCGCCGCAAGACCCTCGAACGCGAGCTGGAGTGGGTGCGCATGTCGCCCTCGGGGCGTCATGCCAAGTCCAAGGCGCGTCTGTCGGCCTACGACAAGATGATGAACGAGGATACGAAGCAAAAGGAAGAGAAGCTCGAAATCTTCATTCCGAACGGTCCGCGTCTGGGCGACGTCGTCATCGAGGCGCAGGGCGTCACGAAGGCTTTCGGCGACCGCGTTCTCTACGAAAATCTGAATTTCTCGCTGCCGCCTGCGGGTATCGTGGGCGTCATCGGTCCCAACGGTACGGGCAAGACCACCCTTTTCCGGATGATTATGGGGCTCGAACAGCCTACCGAGGGTTCGTTCCGCGTAGGTCCTACGGTCAAGCTGGCCTACGTCGACCAGCAGCACAAGTCCATCGACCCCGAAAAGTCGGTCTACGAGGTGGTGTCGGGCGGTGCCGACCTCATCATGCTGGGCAACCGGCAGGTCAATGCACGCGCCTACATCGCCCGGTTCAACTTCACGGGCGCCGACCAGGAGAAGAAGTGCGGCGTGCTGTCGGGCGGTGAGCGCAACCGCCTGCATCTGGCGCTGGCGCTCAAGGAGGAAGGCAACGTGCTGCTGCTCGACGAGCCGACCAACGACATCGACGTCAATACGCTGCGGGCGCTTGAGGAGGGTCTGGAGAACTTCGCCGGGTGCGCCGTCGTCATTTCGCACGACCGCTGGTTCCTCGACCGCATCGCCACGCACATCCTTTCGTTCGAGGGCGATTCGCAGGTGGTTTTCTACGAGGGTTCGTACAGCGAGTACGAAGCGTGGAAGCGTGCGCAGGGCGGTGATACGGAGCCCCACCGCGTGAAATACCGCAAACTGATCGAAAACTGATAAGGTGCCTCAGCCGTATTTTGACTTTTAATAACCCCTGCGGGGTTTTTGACTTTGCTTGCGCTCGGCATAGCCTGCAAGCAGTCTCTGCCCTCGCTTAATCGCAAAGTTTACTTTCTACTTTTCACCTTGTAAAATGCAGAAACCTTCGATTCCCAAGGGTACGCGCGACTTCTCCCCGGTGGAGATGATGCGCCGCAACTATATCTTCGACACCATCAGGGGCGTTTTCCGGCTCTACGGCTTCGCGCCGCTCGAAACCCCCTCGATGGAGAATCTCTCGACCCTCTTGGGCAAGTACGGCGACGAGGGCGACAAGCTCCTTTTCAAGATTCTCAATTCGGGCGATTATGCCGCCGGGCTCTCCGACGGCGAGGTGCGCCAGGCGTCGAAAATCTGCGAAAAGGGACTGCGCTACGACCTGACCGTGCCTTTCGCCCGTTACGTCGTGCAGCATCAGGGCGAGCTGGCGTTCCCGTTCAAGCGCTACCAGGTGCAGCCCGTGTGGCGGGCCGACCGTCCGCAGAAAGGGCGTTACCGCGAATTCTACCAGTGCGACGTCGACGTCATCGGCACCCGCTCGCTTTTGTGCGAGGTCGAGCTGATCGAAATCGTCGACCGGGTGTTCCGGGCGCTGGGCATCCGCGTGGCGCTCAAGATGAACAACCGCAAAATCCTTTACGGCATCGCCGAGACCATCGGGCATGCCGACAAGATGACCGACATAACGGTGGCCATCGACAAACTGGAGAAAATCGGGCTCGACAACGTCAAGGCCGAACTGCTCGAACGCGGGCTGGAGCCGGAGGCGGTCGCGAAACTTCAGCCGATACTTGAGCTCGCAGGCGATAACCGACAGAAGCTGGATGCGTTGCGCGCCGTAATCGGCGCTTCCGAAACCGGACTGAAAGGCATCGAGGAGATGGAAACCGTCTTCGGCTATGCCGAACGGCTCGGGCTCGGCTTGCAGGTCGACCTCGACCTTTCGCTGGCCCGCGGGCTGAACTATTATACGGGGGCCATCTTCGAGGTCAAGGCGCTCGACTTCGCCATCGGGTCGATTTGCGGTGGTGGCCGTTATGACGACCTCACGGGCATCTTCGGCATGCCCAACATGTCGGGCGTCGGCATTTCGTTCGGCGCCGACCGCATCTACGATGTCATGACCGGGCTGAACCTCTTTCCGGAGGAGGTCAACAGCTCCACGCGGGTGCTGTTCGTCAACCTCGGTGCCGAGGAGGAAGCCGCGTCGCTCGGTTTGCTGCGTGCGCTGCGCGATGCGGGTGTTCCCGCCGAAATCTACCCCGAAGCGGGCAAGATGAAGAAGCAGATGGAGTACGCCAACCGCCGGGGCGTTCCCTACGTGGCCATCGTCGGTTCGCAGGAGCTCGAAGCGCAGGTCGTGACGCTCAAGGAGATGCGTTCGGGCGAGCAGCGGCAGGTGGCCTTCGCCGACCTTGCGTGCAGCTTGAAATAAAACCGGATAGAATTCCATGCGCCAGCTCTTTCTATTGCTTGCATCCGTGCTCCTTTCGGGAGCCGGATTGCTGGCGCACGGTGAACCTCCGGCCGCTAAGCAAGAGACGGACGAGTTGCAGAAGTTCTTTCAGATTTACCGTTATCTGAACCGTTTCTACGTCGACGAGGTGGACGCCGGGCCCTTGATCGAGGGGGCTGTCGAGGGCATGCTCGAACGGCTCGATCCCCATTCGGCTTATATTAGCGCCGACGAAATGCAATCCGTCGATGCGAGCTTCGACGGCGGGTTCAGCGGCATCGGGGTCGAATTCAACATTTTGCGCGATACGGTCATCGTGGTCAATACCATCGTCGGCGGTCCGGCCGAGCGGGTCGGTGTGCTGCCCAACGACCGGATTGTGCGTATCGACACGCTCGACGCCGTGGGGCTGACGCGTTCCGACGTGCCTCGATACCTGCGCGGCAAGCGCGGTTCGCGGGTGGCGGTCGACGTCGTGCGGCACGGAGAGCCCGCGCCGCTTCATTTCGTCATCGAGCGCGACCGGATTCCGCTGAACACTATCGACGCGGCCTACAAGGTCGACGACGGAATAGGTTATATCAAGGTCAACCGTTTCGGCCGCACGACCATGAACGAATTCCGCGAAGCCTACGCCAAGCTGGGCAGGCCCCGGCAATTGTTGCTCGACTTGCGCGGCAACGGCGGCGGTCTGCTGGAACAGGCGGTCGAAATGGCCGGATTTTTCCTGCCCCGCGGTGCCGTCATCGTCTCGACCGAGGGCCGGGCTGTGGCGGAACGAAGCTATTCGGCGCCCGCCGACGGCGAGGGATTGGACTGCAAGTTGGCTGTGCTGATTGACGAGCGGTCGGCGTCGGCGTCGGAAATCGTCGCGGGCGCCGTGCAGGACTGGGACTGCGGCGTGGTCGTCGGGCGTCCGAGCTTCGGCAAGGGGCTGGTTCAGCGGCAGGTGAGGCTCGACGACGGTTCGGCCGTGCGGGTGACCGTGGCGCGCTATCATACCCCGTCCGGGCGGATGATTCAGCGTCCCTATCAGAACGGACAGCGCCGCCGATACTATATGGACCATCTGCGCCGCTACGACGATGCCGTGCGCGATTCGCTCGACGCCGGAACGCCGGTTTTCCGCACCCTGCGCACGGGGCGTCCGGTCCACGGGGGCGGCGGCATCCGGCCCGACGTGCTGGCCGAAGCGGATACGACGGGCTATTCGGCTTATTATGGCGCCTTGGTGCGGCGGGGCGTATTCAGCGATTTTGCGGTCGCTTACCTCGAAAAGGAGCGGTCGCGGCTCGAAAAGGAATACCCTGCGGAGGAGCTGTTCCTCGAAAACTATTGTCCCGACGATGCTTTGCTCCGTGGACTGGCGGCCGCCGGAGAAGAACGGGGCGTGCCGTTCGACGAAGCGGGCTTCGCTGCGTCGGCCGCCCGGATGCGGGTGCAGCTCAAGGCGCTGACTGCACAGCGTTTGTTCGGAACCGGGGCCTACTATCGGGTCGTCAACGGGGCGGCGGCGGACCACAGCGCTTATGCGCAGGCATTGGAGTTGCTCCGGCATTGGGAGGAGCTCGCTGTGCCGATATTGGAAGAAAACGATTAAAACATAACGGATGAAATTTCTGCTATTGTGGCTCAAGGGCTGTGCCATGGGTACTGCCGACGTGGTGCCGGGCGTTTCGGGCGGCACCATCGCCTTTATTTCGGGTATCTACGAAGAACTCATCGAATCCATCCGCCGGGCGGACCTGACGGCTCTGCGCCTGCTCGGCCGACTGCGGTTCGGGGAATTCTGGCGCCATGTCAACGGGCGGTTCCTGCTGCCCGTTTTGCTGGGTATCGCTACGGCCGTCTTCTCGCTCGCACGGCTGATGACCTACCTGCTGACGAACCATCCGGTGGCCGTGTGGTCGTTCTTCTTCGGGCTGATTGTCGCTTCGGCGCTGCTCGTGGCCCGGCAGGTCGGGAAATGGGATTGGCGGAGCACGGCTGCCTTGCTTGCGGGCATAGCCGTGGCGTGGTGGATTACGGTGGCTTCGCCTGCCGAGACGCCCGAGACGTGGTGGTTTATCATGCTGTCGGGGGCCATCGCCATCTGCGCCATGATTCTGCCCGGCATTTCGGGGGCTTTCATTTTGCTGCTGTTGGGCAAGTACCAGTTTATTTTGCAGGCGGTCGGCGAGCTGAATATTCCCGTGCTCGCGCTATTCCTGGCGGGTGCCGTGGCGGGCATCGTTTCGTTCTCGCATCTGCTGTCGTGGCTGCTCCGGCATTGGCACGACGTGACGGTGGCCACGTTGATGGGATTCATGATAGGCTCGCTCAACAAGGTTTGGCCGTGGAAAGAAGTGCTGGAGACCTACACCGACAGCCACGGCAAAATCCAGCCGCTGGTCGAGGCCAATGTGTGGCCGGAGCGGTTCGACGTGCAGGCCGTGCTGCTTTGCGTGGCGGGCTTCATGGTCATCTACGGAATCGAGCTCGCGGCCCGGGCCATCGGCCGCAAACGGGAGTAAGGCCATGCGGCGCTTCGGACTTATCGGCAGGCCGCTGGGCCATTCGGCATCGGCGGCCTACTTCACGGAGAAGTTCGGGCGCGAAGGCATGGCCGACTGCGCCTATGCTCTTTACGAACTGGCGGCGATCGAAGAACTGCCCCGTCTGCTGGAACGGACGCCCGAACTGGAGGGATTCAACGTTACCATCCCCTACAAGCGCGAGGTGATGCGCTATCTGGACGACCTGTCGTTCGACGCCCGGATGATCGGTGCGGTCAACTGCGTGCGCCGCGAAGCCGACGGGCGGCTGACGGGGCACAATACGGATATTGCGGGCCTGCGTGCGTCGCTCGATGAGCTGCTGGGCGACGACCTGCCCGAACAGGCGCTTGTGCTCGGCACGGGCGGCGCTTCGCAGGCGGTGCAATATGCGCTGGCCGAGCGCAATATTCCCTATGCGCTGGTTTCGCGCGACGCGGCCAAAGGCAACTGCACTTATGATAACCTGCCGTGCGAAGTCGTCGAACAGAGCCGGCTTATTGTCAACGCCACGCCCGTAGGCACCTACCCTGCTGTCGACGATGCCCCGCGCATTCCCTATGCCTATGTGACGCCGGCACACCGGCTGCTCGACCTGGTCTACAATCCGCCGCTCACGCAGTTCCTCTCCTACGGGCAGCAGCGCGGCGCCCGGGTCATGAACGGCGAACGCATGTTCCGCGTGCAGGCCGAAGCGGCTTGGGAAATCTGGAATCCGTAAAACGGATACGAAGCGAAAGCCCTGCTCGGAAGCAGGGCTTTTCTTTCAGCGGTGGCGCAGCATGGCGTGCGCCTTGTCGTAGTCTTCCGAGCGGACGACCACCTGTGCGGGCATCGTGCCCACGGGATAGATCGACGACATGTATTCGTTGCGGATCGTCGACCAGATGCCTGCGCTGTCGAGCATCGACTTCGTGATTTCGGCTTCGGTAGAGGTGTTGTACTCCGCCAGTACAACCATCGTTTCGTCTTGCATAGGACTTGGGTTCGGTTGGTTGTATAAAATTAAGCATTTTGTTGATAAATTGCAAGAGCCTTGCCAAGGAATTCCGCATAAATAGCGTTATATTTGCCGTAGCGGAAAAGTTCCCTCCGGCGAACCGGCCGGCGGCGGATTTCTCCGCGGTCATTTAATCGTCTGTTTCCATGTCCGCATTCTGCCATCTGCACGTCCATACCCAGTATTCGATACTCGACGGTCAGGCCAGTATTCCCAAGCTGGTCGACAAGGCGATGGCCGACGGACAGCCCGGCATCGCCGTGACCGACCACGGCAATATGTTCGGCATCAAGGAATTCTTCAACTACGTTCAGAAGCAGAATCACAAGAAGCACGACCGCATCAAGAATCTGAAGAAGGCGCTCGCCGCGCTCGAAGAGTTGCTCGGCAAGGTCCCCGACCTTCAGATTTACGTGGCCGAGCAGCGCGACACGCTGGTGCTTATGGAGCGGCGGAAGAACGATTCGCCCGAGGATGCCGAGAAGTACGCCAAGGCCAAGGCCCATGTCGACCAGCTCGACATCATGCACAAGGAGTTCAGCTACGCCCCTGCCGTCGGCCGCGAGAAAATCGCCGCGTTGGAGGCGCAGCCCGATTTCAAGCCCATCATCGGCTGCGAAGTCTACGTTGCCCGGCGGCGTTTGCAGGACAAGGAGGGCAAGCCCGACCAGAGCGGTTACCACCTCATCCTGCTTGCCAAGAACCTCAAGGGTTATCACAACCTCACCAAAATCGTCTCCAGGGCATGGACCGACGGTTTCTACATGCGTCCGCGTACCGACCGGACCGAAATCGAGAAGTACCACGAGGGGCTTATCTGCTGTTCGGCCTGCCTGGCCGGCGAGGTGCCGCGCGCCATTACGGCGGGCGACCTGGAAAAGGCCGAGGAATCCATCCGTTGGCACAAGGGCGTTTTCGGCGACGATTATTATCTGGAATTGCAGCTCCATAAGGCCACTGTCGAGCGGGCCAACCACGAGGCCTACCCCATGCAGCTGGAGGTCAACAAACAGCTGCGCGAGCTGGCCAAGAAGCACGGTGTGCGGATGGTCTGCACCAACGACGTCCATTTCGTCGACGAGGACAACGCCGAAGCGCACGACCGGTTGATCTGCCTTTCGACCGGCAAGGACCTCGACGACCCCAAGCGCATGCTCTACTCCAAGCAGGAGTGGCTGAAGACCACGGCCGAGATGGCCGCCATCTTCGGCGAGAGCGACCCCGAAGCAATGGCTACTACGGTCGACATCTGCAATCAGGTCGAATCCTACTCCATCGACCACGCCCCCATCATGCCGACTTTCGAGATTCCGGCCGAGTTCGGGACCGAGGAGGAGTACCGTGCCCGCATCACCGAGCAGGAGCTCTTCGACGAGTTCACGCGCGACGAAAACGGGCAGGTCGTCATGAGCGAGGAGGAGGGGCGCAAGAAAATCGAGAAGCTGGGCGGCTATGACAAGCTCTACCGCATCAAGTTCGAGGCCGACTACTTGGCCAAGCTCACCATGGACGGCGCCCGCAAGCGTTACGGCGAAAATCTGTCGGACGAGGTCCAGGACCGCCTGCGTTTCGAGCTGCACATCATGAAAACGATGGGTTTCCCGGGCTACTTCCTCATCGTGCAGGACTTCATCCGCGCCGCCCGCGAGGAGCTCGACGTCTCGGTGGGTCCGGGCCGTGGTTCGGCGGCCGGTTCGGCGGTGGCCTATTGCCTGGGCATCACCCAAATCGACCCCATCGCCTACGACCTGCTGTTCGAGCGCTTTCTGAATCCCGACCGTATTTCGCTGCCCGATATTGACGTGGACTTCGATGACGACGGCCGCGGCCGCGTGCTCAACTGGGTGACGCAGAAATACGGCAAGGAAAAGGTGGCCCATATCATCACCTACGGCACGATGGCCACCAAGCTGGCTATCAAGGACGTGGCGCGCGTGCAGAAATTGGTGCTCTCCGAGTCGGACCGTCTCTGCAAGCTGGTGCCCGACCGGATTCCCGACAAGAAGCTCAACTTGCAGAACGCCATCGACTATGTGCCCGAGCTCAAGCAGGCCGAGCAGTCGGACAATCCCATTCTGAGCGATACGATCCGCTACGCCAAGATGCTGGAAGGCAACGTCCGCAATACGGGCGTGCACGCCTGCGGCACCATCATCTGCCGCGACGACATCACGGACTGGGTGCCCGTCGCCACGGCCGACGACAAGGAGACGGGCGAGAAGATGCTCGTGACGCAGTACGAGGGTTCGGTCATCGAGGATACCGGGCTTATCAAGATGGACTTCCTCGGGCTCAAGACCCTGTCGATCATCAAGGATGCGGTCGAGAACATCCGGCAGAACAAGGGCATCAAGGTCGACATCGACGATTTTTCGATTATCAACGACCCCGCCACTTACAAGCTCTACGGCGAGGGGCGCACCGTCGGTACGTTCCAGTTCGAGTCCGCCGGCATGCAGAAATACCTGCGCGAGCTGCAGCCCTCGACTTTCGAGGACCTCATCGCCATGAACGCCCTCTATCGGCCCGGGCCGATGGATTACATTCCCGATTTCATCGCCCGCAAGCATGGCCGCAGCCCCATCGTCTACGATATTCCCATCATGGAGAAGTATCTCAAGGATACTTACGGCGTGACGGTCTACCAGGAGCAGGTCATGCTGCTGTCGCGTCTGCTGGCCAACTTCACGCGCGGCGAATCCGACACCCTCCGCAAGGCGATGGGCAAGAAACTCAAGGACAAGCTCGACGCGCTGAAGCCCAAGTTCATCCACGGCGGCCAGAAGAACGGCCACGACCCCAAGGTGCTCGAAAAAATCTGGGGCGACTGGGAGAAGTTCGCTTCCTACGCGTTCAACAAGTCGCACGCCACCTGCTATTCGTGGGTGGCTTACCAGACGGCCTACCTCAAGGCCAATTACCCGTCCGAATACATGGCCGCCGTCTTGAGCCGAAACCTCACGCGCGTGGACCAGCTCACCATCTACATGAACGAGTGCAAGCGCATGGGCATCAACGTCATGGGGTCGGACATCAACGAATCCATGAAGACCTTTTCGGCCAACGAGGCGGGCGACGTGCGTTTCGGGCTGGCTGCGGTCAAGGGGGTCGGCGAGGCGGCCGCCGACAGCATCATCGAGGAGCGGACCCGGAACGGCAAGTTCAAGGACATCTACGATTTCATGGAGCGTGTCAATTATGCCGTCGTCAACCGCAAGTGTCTCGAAAACCTCGCCTATGCCGGGGCTTTCGATTCGATTGCCACGTTCCACCGCGGCAAGTTCTTCGGCGCCGACCTGCGGGATTCGAGCGGCGCCACCTTCATGGAGCAGCTTATACGCTATGGGCTGCGTTACCAGGCCGAGAAGAACAACGCCCAGCAAAGCCTTTTCGGCGGAGGCGGGCAGGTCGACATCCAGCCGCCCGTCATTCCGGCCTGCGCCGATTGGAGCCAGCTGGAAACCCTCTCCAAGGAGCGCGAAATGATGGGGCTTTACCTCTCGGCCCACCCGCTCGACGACTACAAGGTCATCATCGACCACATGTGCAAGACCCAGCTTTCCGATTTGGAGAACCTCGATTCCATGCGCGGGCAGGAGATAGCCGTGGCCGGCATGGTCGTCGGCGTGCAGAACCTGATGACCAAGACCGGGAAGCCGTGGGGCAAGTTCACGCTCGAAGATTACAACGGCACGCACGAGTTCGCGCTGTTCGGCAAGGATTATGAAAACTTCCGCAAGTACCTTTTCGCCGATTACTTCCTTTTCGTGCGCGGCAAGGTGCAGCCCCGGCTCTACAACGACAAGGAGTTGGAGTTCAAGATTATTTCGATGGTCCAGTTGCAGGAGCTGCGCGATACGATGATTAAGGAGCTGAGCGTGCAGCTGCCCGTCGGCGACGTCACCCGGCAGCTGGTCGAGGAGCTGACCGCGAAGGTCCGCGAGTCGAAAGGCGACACCGTTTTCCGAATCAGCCTGTTCGACCCCGCGAACAACGTTTCCAGCCGTTTCTTCTCCAAAAGCCATAAGGTCAGCCTTTCTTCGTCGTTGATTAATTATCTGGACGAAAACAACATACGTTATTCGATTTCATAAAACACTTCAATTTCATATCACTATGGCATTAGCAATCAGCAAGGAGAATTTCCAGGAAATTCTCGCTCAGGACAAGCCCGTCGTCATCGACTTCTGGGCTGAGTGGTGCGGCCCCTGCCGCATGGTCGCCCCCATCGTCGACGAGCTCGCCGCCGAGTTCGAGGGCAAGGTACTCATCGGCAAGTGCGACGTCGAGGACAACGACGAAATCACGATGAAATACGGCGTGCGCAACATCCCCACCATCGTCTTCATCAAGGGCGGCGAGGTCGTCGACAAGCAGGTCGGTGCCGTCTCGAAAGACGTGTTGAAAGCCAAAATCGAAAATTTGCTGTAGGCGATGATTCGCTGTGTCGATTTCCACGGCTTGCAGGCCGTGGAGTTTTCCAAGGGCGATTATACGGCTTTGCTCGTCCCGTCGGTCGGCGCCAACCTCGTGCGGCTGGCCAATACCCGGTTGGGCGCTGAGATTCTGCGCACTCCCGCGGCCGACGAGGTGGAGACTTTCTTGGGCCGTCCGCAGGTCTTCGGCCTGCCGGTTCTCTTTCCGCCCAACCGCATCGAGGACGGCCGCTATACTTTCGACGGGCGTACTTACCAGTACCCGATTACCATCGAGAAGGAGCACAACTACCACCACGGCATTCTCAAAAGCCAGCCGTTCGCGGTTTCCAAGGCCGTGGAGACGGACGGCGAGGTGCTGATCGAGTGCCGTTATTACTCCAATGCGGCCAACGACGCGATTTTCAGGGATTTTCCCCATGAGTTCAAGTGCAAGATCACCTATCGGCTTTCGGTCGGCGGGCTGGAGCAGGAGGTCATGCTGGCCAACCGCAGCCGCACGCCGATGCCCGTGGGGGTGGGATTCCATACCCCCATGCGCATTCCGTTCGCCGGCGGTACGGACGCCGATTACGTCATGCGCGTCGCTGTTGGCGAACAAGTTGAATTGAGCGGGCGCAATCTGCCCACAGGCAGGAAGTTGCCTTTGTCGGAGCAGTTCGCCAAGTTGCGCGACGGAGGGTTGCAGGTGACTGGGTGCGGACCCATCGAAGCCGGGTTCACGCTCCGCGAAATCGACGTCGACGGCAAGCCGTTCCGCGGTGCGCTGGTCGAGAATCTGCGGACGGGCGTTCGCACGTTCTACGAGGTGGACGGACAGACGACTTATTGGACGGTTTGGAACAACGGCGGGCAGGTGCCTTATTGCTGCCCCGAACCGCAGTCGTGGACTACCAACGCGCCCAATGCCGCCGACCCCGCCGCGGCCGGATTCCAGGCCGTCGCTCCCGGCGACAAATGGCGCATGAAATTCCGGCTTTACGCCCGGTAGCTGCGGGAATATTTCTTGGAAAAGCGGACCGACACCCTTTGTCGTCCGCTTTTTTTGCAGCGGTTTGTCAGTCCCGGACTGCCAAAATGGCAGAAAAAGGGGCTGGCACACCCTTTGTGCTTCTTGCGCGCAGACGAACAATGCAAATAACAACGATAAAACTATGAAAAACGGAAAAATCGGAGTTACGACGGAGAACATCTTCCCCGTGATTAAGAAGTTCCTTTACTCAGACCACGAAATCTTTCTGCGCGAGCTGATTTCCAATGCGGTGGACGCCACCCAAAAGCTCAAGACCCTTTCTTCCATCGGTGAGGTGAAGGGCGAGTTGGGCGACCTCTCCGTGCGCGTCGCCGCCGACAAGGAGCATAAGACGCTCACCGTCACCGACCGCGGCATCGGCATGACGGCCGACGAGGTCGACAAGTACATCAACCAGATTGCGTTCTCGGGTGCCGAGGAGTTCATGGCCAAATACCAGAACCAGCCCATCATCGGCCACTTTGGTCTGGGTTTCTATTCGTCGTTCATGGTCTCCGACAAGGTCGAAATCTTCACCCGCTCCTATCAGGAGGGGGCTAAGGCCGTGCATTGGAGCTGCACCGGAACGCCCGAATTCGAGATGGAGGAGCTCTCCGAGCAGCGCGACCGCGGTACGACCATCGTGCTGCACCTCTCCGAGGACGCCCTCGAATACGCCGAGCAGTCGAAAATCGACGACCTGCTGCGCAAGTATTGCCGTTTTCTGCCCGTGCCCATCGTTTCGGGCAAGGTCAAGGAGTGGAAAGACGGCAAATACGTCGACACCGACAAAGACAACGTTATCAACAACGTAGAGCCGCTCTGGACGCGCAAGCCCACCGAAATCACCGAGGAGCAATACAAGGAGTTCTACCGCGAGCTCTACCCCATGAGCGACGATCCGCTTTTCTACATCCATCTGAACATCGACTATCCGTTCCACCTGACGGGTATTCTCTATTTCCCCAAGATTCACAACAATTTCGAGATTCAGAAAAACAAGATTCAGCTCTACTCCAACCAAGTCTTCGTCACCGACCAGGTCGAAGGCATCGTGCCGGAGTATCTGACCCTGCTGCACGGCGTCATCGACTCGCCCGACATCCCGCTCAACGTGTCGCGCAGCTATCTTCAGAGCGACGCCAACGTGAAGAAGATTTCGAGCTACATCACCCGCAAGGTCGCCGACCGCTTGCAGGAACTCTTCACCACCATGCGCGCCGACTACGAGGCCAAGTGGGACGATCTGAAGATTTTCATCCAGTACGGCATCCTTACGGACGAGAAGTTCGCCGAGAAAGCCAACGATTTCATGTTGTGGAAGAATGTCGACGGCAAGTATTTCACGGCCAAGGAGTACACCGACCTCGTCAAGGAGAACCAGACCGACAAGAACAAGACGCTCATCTTCCTTTACGTGGACGACCCCGTGGAGAAGCACACGTTCCTCGAAGCGGCCAAAGGCAAGGGCTACGACGTGCTGGAGATGAACGGCCAGCTCGACAACCACTATATCAACTGGTACGAATCCAAGAACCAGGGCACCCGGTTCGTCCGTGTCGACAGCGACGTGGTCGACAAGCTCATTCAGAAAGACGAGCAGCTCAAGATGGCGCTGACCGAAGCCCAGCAGGAGATTCTCACCCCGGTCTTCGAGAGCCAGATGCCCGCCGACGGGAAGATTCACTATCAGATTTCGTTCGAGCCCATGTCGGCCGACGAAGCTCCCGTCGTCATCACGCAGAACGAGTTCATGCGCCGCATGAAGGAGATGGCGCAGGTGAGCGGCGGCGGAATGAGCCAGTTCTACGGTCAGATGCCCGACAATTTCACCATCGCGGTCAATGCCAACCACCCTATCGTCATCGACATTTTGGCCGACGTGGAGAAAGCCTACGGCGACAAGCTCAAGAGCGTCACCAAGAAAATCGACGCGGCTGTCGGCGAGGAGGCGCGCTTCGACGAAGTGGTCAAAGGCAAGAAGGAGGAGGAGCTTTCGGCCGAGGAGAAGTCCACGCGCGAGGAGCTTTCCAAGAAAATCGTCACCCTGCGCGACGAGCGCAACGAGCGGCTCAAGGAGATCGGCAGCAGCAATCGGCTGGTGCGGCAGATCATCGACCTTGCCTTGCTGACCAACGGCATGCTCAAGGGCAAGAGCCTTACCGATTTCATCCAGCGTTCGATTTCGTTGATCGAGAAGTAGCGCCGGATGCGTCCGAATGGCAACGGGAGCGGATTTTTCCGCTCCCGTTTTTTGTTCGTAAGTTCGGCAGGCCCGCTTATTCCTGCTTGCCGAGCACTTCGAGGAACCACTCGGGGCAGCGGCAGGGACGGCGGGTGTCGCTGTGGATGAATCCCAGCTGCGTCATGCCCGTGTTGAGCAGGTCGCCGCGTTCGTTGTAGATTTCGTAGTGGAACGTGATGCGGGCCGCGGGCAGTTCTTTCAGCATGATGCGCACCGTCAGCAGCTCGTCGTAGTAGGCCGGACGCAGGTATTTGGACTGCACTTCCAGGATGGGCATCATGATGCCGCGGCGTTCGACCTCCGCAAACGGCAGTCCCAGCGCGCGCATCCATTCGCTGCGGGCCGCTTCGTAGTAGCAGATATAGTTCGAGTGGTGGCAGATGCTCATTTGGTCGGTGTGCTTGTACCACACGCGAATCCGGCAGTCGAAAGATTTCATGATGTAGAAGATGAATTCTTAATTTTTCATTTTTAATTCTTCATTCTGCGCCCCAGCAGCCGTTCGGCTTCGGCGGTTTTGCCCTCGTCGAGCAGTCGGCGGATGACCGTGGAGCTGACATGTTGTCCGTCGAGCCGGTATTCGCCGACCCGCACTACCCGCAGCAGTCCCGACGCTTCGATTTCGTCGGCTCCGGTTCGGTCGTGGCCGAACCGATGGTTGTAGCCGGCAATCAGCGTTTCGGCGCCTGCCGCACCGCAGATGCAGCGTTCGATAAAGTCGCGTCCCGACAGCGCAGCGAATGCCCGGTCGAACGGGATGACAATCACATTGCCGACGCCCGATTGTTCCAGCAGACCTATCTTTTCTTCCAAGGTTGTCAGCAGGCGCAGTCCTTCGGCCCGGCCCAGCGCTATGCGTGGGTGCGGCTCGAAAGTCATGACGATGCTTTCGCCGTCGGCCGCCTCAGCTTCCGCTGTCAGCCGTTCGAGCAGCGCCCGGTGGCCGAGGTGCACCCCGTCGAACGAGCCTACCGTCACGGCCGCATGCCTGAAACCCGGCAGCGAACCGAATCCCTCGAAAACGCGCATCGCCTAAGGATTGGAAGCGTCGTTTTCCTTGACCAGGTAGGCCACTTTTTCCAGCAGCGTCGTGATGTCGTAGTTCTCGACCACGATTCCTTGCGGGAAGTTCAGCGGCGTGGAGGTGAAGTTCAGCACCCCCTTGATCCCGGCGTTGATGATGGGCAGCACCAGCTCCGGCGCGACTTTCGTCGGCGACGAGAGGATGACAATCGAAATGTCCTTGTCTTCGACCATCTTCTCGAAAGCGTTCATGTGGTAGCACGGAATGCCGTCGATTTTCTTGCCCACCTTTTCCGGGTCGACGTCGAATGCGGCCGTGATCTTCAGATTCAGCCCCTTGCCGTTGAAATACTTCGTAATCGCCTGCCCGAGGTGGCCCATGCCCAGTACGGCGATGTTCATCGGCGCCGGGCTGTCGAGGATGTTGCTGATGTAGTCGATGAGCACCTGTACGTCGTAGCCCTTTTTCGTGTCGCTCGAAAAGCCTATCAGCATCAGGTCGCGGCGCACCTGCACGGCCGTGATTCCGTGGATTCCGGCCAATACGTGCGAAAAGATGTGCGTGATGCCCTGCCGGTGGCTGGTCAGCAGCGTGCGGCGGTATTCGCTCAGTCGTTCGATGGTTTTTTCGGGAATCCCGTTGGTCAAAGCTCCCATGCCTTATTCGACGGTTATGGTGAAATCCGATTGGTAGTTCACGCGCATCCAGTTGTTGTTCACGTGGTTCTGGTGCTCCTGCTCCTGCCCGAAGACGTAGGCCGTCTGAAGCGGCCGGTAGCGGCGGCCCTCCATGTCGTATTCGATGTCGCCGAACATGGCCGGGCAGAAAATCATCGCCGTGTCGAATCCCCGGTACGAGTAGAGCGTCGGCAGCGTTCCGAACGCCCGGATGTAGGCGCCGTCGAATGCCCGCACGGCATCCGCATCGCGTTTGGCGTGGTAGGTCGTCAGGAAAATCACCCGGTCCTTGAAGAACATTGCGCGGTCGATGTTGCTGTAACGGTTCCAGCGCGCATTGCCCAGCACGGCAAAGCGGGGTACGATGCGTCCGCGGGTCGTGATGCTCGTGTCGGCCGAGGCCAGCGCCGCCAGAATCCGGTCCACGTCCACTTCGTTGTCGGCCATGATGATGAAGAGATTGTTCTCTTCGTTGTTCAGTAATGGCGTCAGATCGGCCGGGCTGTAGCTGCGGTGTTTGGCGATGTCGTTGGGGTGTTCATATTTATAGGTATGCTTCCGGTATTCGCGGTCGCCGAGCAGCGCCAGTATTTCGGCCTCGAATTCATGGTCCGTGTCGGCCGTGTATATCAGCGTGATGCGGCGGCCGTCCAGCGAATCGACTATCTTGTCGTATTTGTGCGCCGGGGCGGGTGCCAGTTGGAACAGCGCATCGCTTCCGAGGTTTTCGATGTGGGCCAGCGGCGATACCACCGGAATCCGCCGCTTTTCGGCAAAGCGGACCACTGCGTGCGTTTCCTCTTCGTAGATGGGGCCTACGATGAGGTCGGACCTGCGGAATTCTTCGCTCTTCATGAATTCCTCCACCTTTTCCTTGTCGCGGCCCGTGTTGAACAGCGTCAGGTCGACCGAATAGCCGTAGCGGGTTTTCACGCTGTCGAGCCCCAGCAGGAAGCCTTGGTAGAATTCCAAGTAGTTGGTGTTGGCTCCGGCGGTTTGCGTCGAGAGCGGCAGCAGCAGGGCCACCTTGAGCGTCTCGGAGGGTTTCAGCGCCCGGAATTCCACTTCGCCGAAAGGTTTCGACTGCTCCAGCGTGTCGGCCGGGACGGGTGTTTCGGGTTCTTCTGCCGGTGTCTCCGGTCGTGCCGGGGCCGGAGCTTCGGCGCTCGGTACCTTTATCATCGCTCCGGCTTTCAGTTCGGAGGGTTTCAGCCCGTCGTTCAGCCGCGAGAGTTCTTCTTCGCTGATGCCGTAGTGGTTCGAGAGCGAGTAGAACGTTTCGCCCTGCCGGACAATGTGGTAGGCGTCGCCCGGGGCGGCTATGCTGTTGAGCGACGAGCGGTATTCTTCCCACTGCGCGCGGCTTCCCGCTTCGTCTTCCGAGCCGATTTTCTTCTTGCGGATCAGTATCCTTTCGCCCGGCCGCAGACGTATCGGGTCGAGCGACGGGTTGTCCTCGATGATGGTCTGTATCGGGATTTCGTATTCCCGCGAGATCCCATAGAGCGTCTCGCCTTTGGCTACGTAGTGTTTGGTGAAGGTCCGGCGGAGCTTCTTCTCCGGCATCTGTTCGGCCAGCGAGGAGACGTAGGGGATTTTGAGGTTCGTCCCCGCTTTCAGTCCTGCGGCCGTCTCCGGGTTGTTTTCGACGATGACCCGTTCGCCGACCGCATAGGTTTTCGACAGGCCGTAGAGCGTCTCTCCCGCCTGCACGGTGTGGATATAGTATTTTGTGCCGTTGATGCTGACGATGATTCCGGATTTCTCCGCAGCCAGGGCGCAGAGCCCCCATACCGTCAGCAGCACGGCGACGCACAGTCGTTTCATTCCTTATTTCAGTTTATCGCGCATCCGGATTTCGGTAATGACCTTTTTGGTGTAGAGCGGGAAGTCGCCGTTCATCATCCACGCGTAGTAGCTCGGTTCCTCGCGGAAGATTTCGGCTACGGAGCGGCCTTTGTACTTGCCGAATCCGAAGACCTCCTCCCCTTTTTCGTTGTAGAGGATGCGCCCCGCATAGTCGGCCGCTTCGCCCCGGCAGGAGTAGGCCGCCAGCGCGTCCACGTCGTTTTCCAGGTCGTCGTAGCGGTCGAGCTGGGCCTTGAGCACTTCGTAGGTCGCCCGCGTGTCGGCTTCGGCCGAGTGGGCGTCTTCGAGTTCCTTGTCGCAGTAGAACTTGTAGGCCGCCACCAGCGTGCGCTGTTCCTTTTTGTGGAAGATGTTCTGCACGTCGATGAATTTGCGGCGCTTGAGGTCTACGCTGAGCCCCGCCCGCATGAACTCCTCGACCAGCAGCGGCAGGTCGAAACGGTTGGAGTTGAATCCTCCGAAGTCGCAGCCGCGGATGAATTCTTCGAGCGACTTGGCCACCTGCGCGAATTTCGGCTCATCGGCCACGTCGGCGTCCGTTATCCCGTGCACGGCCGTCGCTTCGGCCGGTATGGGCATTCCGGGGTTGATGCGGCGGGTCCGGGTATCTTCCGTGCCGTCGGGCATGACCTTTATCATCGAGATTTCCACGATGCGGTCTTTCGAGGCGTCCACACCCGTGGTTTCGAGGTCGAAGAAGACGATCGGCCGCTTCAGGTTCAGTTTCATACGCGCCCTTATGCGTTAATCATCATCGGCATCAGCAGCATCAGCGTCGCGCTCGTCTGCTTCTCGTCGTAGACGGGTTTGAAGACGCCTGCGCGGGTCGAGTCGGCCAGTTCCACCATCACGGTCGGGGTCTCCATGGTGGAGAGGATTTCCACCATGAAGGTCGATTTGAAGCCGATGGAGATTTCCTGCCCGTCGTAGCTGCACGAAATCGTTTCGTTGGCCGATACCGAGAAGTCGATGTCCTGGGCCGTGAGCGTTATCTTGTTGGCCGCGATGTCCATGCGGATCAGGTTGGTCGTCGGGTTCGAGCAGACGGCCACGCGCTTGATGCCGTTCAGCAGTTCGATGCGGTCCACCAGCACCTTGTTGGGGTTGTTTTCCGGAATCACCGCATTGTAGTTCGGGTAGTTGCCCTCGATGAGCCGGCATACCAGCGTGTGGCTCTTGAGTTTGAACTGGGCGTTCTTCGAGTCGAAAGCCACTTCGATGGCGTCGTCTTCCTTGAGCAGCACCGATTTCAGCAGGTTCGCCGGTTTCTTCGGCAGGATGAACGAGGCGGTCTCCGCGTTCTCCATTTCCGATTCGTGCTTCACCAGTTTGTGGGCGTCGGTGCCTACGAACGTCAGCGCGCCGGGCGTCAGACTGATGAATATGCCGTTCATCACGGGACGCAGTTCATCGTCGGCCGTCGCGAATATCGTCTTGTTGATGCCCGCCACCAGCGTGTCGACGTCCATCTTCAGTTCCTTTTTCTCCGCGCTCAGCTGCGGCACGGCAGGATAGCTCACAGCGCTGGCTCCCGGGATGGAGAGCGAGCCGCTCTTCCAGTTGATTTTGATTTCCCAGTTCTGGTCGTTGACGTCGACGGTCAGCGGCATCTCCGGAAATTCCTTGAGCGAATCGAGCATCAGTTTGGCCGGGGCCGCAATCGTGCCCTCGCTCTCCACGCTCTCCACGGCTATCGAGCCTACCAGCGTCGTTTCGAGGTCCGAGGTGGTCACCTTCAGTTCGCTGCCGCTCAACTCCATCAGGAAGTAGTCGAGGATGGGCAGCGTATTTTTGTTGCTGATGACTTTTCCGGTCGTCGCCAGCAGCGAGAGCAGTGCGGAGCTTGATACTGAGAATTTCATACTTTTTTCTTTCTGTTTATTTCTGTTATGTTCTTTGCTTTTTTCTTACAGGGTCGCCAGTTTGTCCAGCGCCATGACAATCATTTTCTTCACGAACGGTTTGTAGTCCGTGCAGGCGTCCAGCGCGATGCGTTGGGCGATAATCGTGCAGATCGTCGCCGCACGGTGGCCCATCAGCGCCGCCAGGCCCGCCAGCGCCGAGCCTTCCATCTCGAAGTTGGTGATGCGTCGGCCGCCGAAGTCGAACGATTCGATTTTTTCGTTCAGATGCGCGTCGTGCGGTTCGAGCCGCACCCAGCGGCCCTGCGGGGCGTAGAAGCCCGGTGCCGCGATGGTCATGCCCTCCGTCGTCGCATCCTTGAAATGCTCGAAAAGGGTCTTGTCCGCATTCACGAAATAGGGGCGCGGCATCTTCTCGTACCAGCCCGTGTGCTTCACGAATGCTTCTTCCAGTTCCAGATCGCAGACGGCGTCGCGGCCTTTGTAGTAGCTCAGCAGTCCGTCGAAGCCCACCGACGTGCGCGAGAACAGGAAGTCGCCTACCTTGATGTCGGGCTGGATGGCGCCCGAGGTTCCCAGGCGCACCAGCGTGAGCTGCCGTTTCTCGGCCTTTTCCTGCCGGGTTGCGAAATCCACGTTGGCCAGCGCGTCCAGCTCCGTCACCGAAATGTCGATGTTGCCGATGCCGATGCCCGTCGAAAGCACCGTCATGCGCCGGCCCTTGTAGGTTCCGGTCACGGTGTTGAATTCGCGGTTTGAGACGCGGCATTCCACGTTCTCGAAATGTTCGGCCACCAGGGCCACACGGCCCGGGTCGCCCACGAGAATCACCGTGTCGGCCAGTTGCTCGGGACGCAGATGCAGATGGAAAATGGAGCCGTCTTCGTTGATAATCAATTCGGAAGCGGGAATAGTACGCATGGTCGTCTGATTTTTGATTTTCATAATTGGCATAAAAGTAATATATTTACATCGAATTACAAAACTTCGGGCGAAAATTTCGTCGTCTCCGAAGTCCGGTTTACCTTTAATTGCAGCATACTTTCCATGACGCTCATCAAATCCATTTCGGGCATCCGCGGCACCATCGGGGGGCCTGCGGGCGACAACCTGACGCCGCCCGACGTCATCAAGTTCACTACGGCCTACGCCCGGCTCATCGCCGAGCGCAATCCGGGCAAAAAACTTACCATAGTCGTGGGGCGCGATGCCCGGCTGTCGGGCGAGCTGGTCGGCGACCTGGTCGAGGGCACCCTGCTGGCCTGCGGCGCCGACGTCATCAACGTCGGGCTGTGTACCACGCCCGGCACCGAAATGGCCGTCATCACTAAAAAGGCCGACGGTGGCATCATCATTACAGCGTCGCACAATCCCCGCCAGTGGAACGCCCTCAAGCTGCTCAATGCCGAGGGCGAGTTCCTTTCCGATGCCGAGGGCAAACGGGTGCTGGCCATGGCCGAGGAGTGCGGTTTCGACTACCCCGCCATCGACGCCATCGGTCATGTCATCTCTCGCGAGGATTTCAACGGCGAGCATATCCGCCGCGTGCTGGCGCTGCCCCTGGTCGACGCCGAGGCCGTGCGCAAACGGCATTTCAAGGTGGTCGTCGATGCGGTCAATTCGGTCGGCGGCATCGTCATGCCCCAATTGTTGCGTGAACTGGGCTGCGAGGTCGTCGAGCTCAACTGCGAGCCTTCGGGCGAGTTTGCCCACAATCCCGAGCCGCTGCCCGAGAATCTTACGGCTATCGCCGAAGCCATCGTGCGCGAAAAGGCCGACCTGGGTATCGTCGTCGACCCCGACGTCGACCGGCTGGCGTTCGTCAGCGAGGACGGTTCGATGTTCGTCGAGGAATATACGTTGGTCGCCGTGGCCGATTACGTCCTTTCGCGCAAGGCGGGCAATACGGTTTCCAACCTTTCGTCGTCGCGGGCTCTGCGCGACGTGACGCAGCGTTACGGCGGCAGTTACTTCGCGTCGGCCGTCGGCGAGGTCAATGTGGTCGCCAAGATGAAGGAGGTCGGCGCCGTCATCGGCGGCGAGGGCAACGGCGGGGTCATCTATCCCGAGCTCCATTACGGCCGCGACGCGTTGGTGGGCACGGCTTTGTTCCTCACGTGGCTCGCGTCCAAGAACATGAAGATGACCGAGTTGCGGGCCACCTATCCGGCCTATTTCGCGTCCAAGAACAAAATCTCGCTCACTCCGGCCATCGACGTAGATAAAGTCCTGCGTGAAGTAAAGGCTAAATATGCCCGTGAAAACGTGAACGATACGGACGGCGTTAAAATCGACTTCGCCGATAATTGGGTCCACCTCCGCAAGTCCAATACCGAGCCTATCATCCGCATCTACACCGAGGCCCGGACGATGGCCGAAGCCGATGCGCTGGCCCAGCGTTTCATCAGCGAAATCAAAACCATATGCAACTTGTAGACATGGATAAAGTAAAGCATTATATAGACGCCAATAAGGAGCGTTTCATCAGCGAGTTGTTCGACTTCCTACGTATCCCGTCGGTCAGCGCGCAGTCCGAGCACAAGCCCGACATGCAGCGTTGCGCCGAGTGGCTCGCCGCGGCTTTGGTCAAGGCGGGTGCCGACCGGGCCGAGGTGATGCCTACCGACGGCAATCCGGTGGTGTACGCCGAGAAAATCATCGATCCCAAGGCTAAAACCGTGCTGGTCTACGGCCACTACGACGTCATGCCCGTCGACCCGCGTGCCGAGTGGCGGACCGACCCGTTCGAGCCCGTCATCGAGAACGGCCGCATTCGGGCCCGCGGCGCCGACGACGACAAGGGGCAGCTGTGGATGCACGCCAAGGCGTTCGAGGCCATGTGCGCCACCGATTCGCTTCCCTGCAACGTCAAGTTCATGTTGGAGGGCGAGGAGGAGATCGGGTCGGCCAGCCTTTACGGTTTCTGCCGCCGCAATAAAAAGTTGCTGAAAGCCGACGTCATTCTGGTGTCGGATACCTCTATGCTTTCCATGTCCACTCCCTCCATTACCTGCGGGTTGCGCGGGTTGACTTACATGGAGGTTGAAGTGACCGGGCCCGACAAGGACCTCCATTCGGGGCTCTTCGGAGGTGCCGTCGCCAACCCCGCCAACGTGCTGGCCCGGCTCGTCGCCGGTCTTATCGACGAGAACGGCCGCGTGACGGTTCCGGGCTTCTACGACGATGTCTGCGAGCTCACGCCCGCCGAGCGCCGGGCTTTCAACAAGGCGCCTTTCAGCCTGTCCGCCTACAAGCGTTCGCTCAGCATCGGCGACGTCGAGGGCGAAGCCGGGTTCACCACCCTCGAACGCACCGGAATCCGTCCGTCGCTCGACGTCAACGGCATTTGGGGAGGTTATACCGGCGAGGGAACCAAGACGGTGATTCCCTCGAAAGCCTCGGCCAAGATTTCGATGCGGCTGGTTCCGAACCAGGATTTCCGGAAGATAGGCAAACTCTTCGAGGCCCATTTCCGCCGCGTCGCGCCCAAGAGCGTCAAAGTCTCCGTCAAGTTCCTGCACGGCGGCATGCCCTACGTGGCGCCTACCGACATGCCCGCTTACAAGGCTGCCGAGCGCGCCGTCGCCGATACTTTCGGCTGCAAGCCCCTGCCTTTCTATTCGGGCGGGTCGATTCCCATCATCAGCGGATTCGAGGAGATTCTGGGTATCAAGTCGTTGCTGCTGGGCTTCGGGTTGGCCGAGGACGCCATTCATTCGCCCAACGAGAGTTTCGGGCTCGACCAGTTCCACAAGGGCGTCGAGACTATTCCGCTGTTTTATAAGTATTTCGCGCAATAGCCGCTGGGGCCCGGATTCAAATCCGGGCCTTTTTGCAGGGCGATTCGGATTTTTTTCTTAATTTAGCACCCCTAAAAAAACAAGACCCATCATGTGCGGAATAGTCGGTTATGTCGGCGGGCGCGACGCCTGCCCCATCCTTATCAAGGGCCTGCACAGGCTCGAATATCGCGGTTACGACAGCGCGGGCATCGCGTTGGTCGGGGCCGGCGGCGGGCTCAACGTCTACAAATGCAAGGGCAAGGTCGCCGATCTGGAGCATTTCCTCGACGGCAAGGACCTCTTCGGTCATATCGGTATCGCCCATACGCGTTGGGCGACGCACGGCGTGCCCAACGACGTCAATGCCCATCCCCATTACTCCGAATCCGAGGACATCGCCTTGATTCATAACGGTATCATCGAGAATTACCGCGTGCTCAAGGACGCCCTCGTCGAGAACGGCTATACTTTCCGCAGCAGCACCGATTCGGAAGTGCTCGTCAATCTGATCGAGTACGTCCGCAAGACCAACAGCTGTTCGCTCCTCGAAGCCGTGCAGCAGGCTTTGAAGCAGGTCGTCGGGGCCTACGCCATCGCCATCATCGAGAAGAATAACCCCGACGAAATCATCGCCGCACGTCAGAGCAGCCCGATGGTCGTGGGTATCGGTCAGGACGAGTATTTCCTCAGTTCCGACGCCACTTCCATCATCGAGTATACCGAAGATTTCGTCTACATCAACGACGGCGAGGTCGCGGTCATCAACCGCCATAAGCCTTTGAAGGTCGTCACCCTCGACAACCGGGAGAGCAACATCGACATCAAGAAGCTCCAGCTGTCAATTTCCCAGCTCGAAAAGGGCGGGTATCCCCACTTCATGCTCAAGGAGATTTACGAGCAGCCCGGTACGTTGGTCGACTGCATCCGCGGCCGTATCAACGCCGAGACCTACGAGGTCAAGCTCTCGGGCGTCATCGACCACCGCGACAAGTTCGTCGCCGCCCGCCGCATCATCTTCGTTGCGTGCGGTACTTCGTGGCATGCGTCGCTCATCGGCGAGCATCTGATCGAATCCATCTGCCGCATCCCCGTCGAGGTCGAGTACGCCTCGGAGTTCCGTTACCGCAACCCCATCATCCGCGAGGACGACATCGTCATCGCCGTCTCGCAGTCGGGCGAGACGGCCGATACCTTGGCCGCCGTCGAGCTGGCCCGCAAGGCCGGGGCCTTCGTCTTCGGCATTTGCAACGTCGTCGGTTCGTCCATCGCCCGCGCCACCGATTCGGGGGCTTACATCCATGTCGGACCCGAAATCGGCGTCGCTTCGACCAAGGCGTTCACCGGGCAGGTCACCGTCATGGCCATGCTCGCGCTCGCCATCGGCCGCGAGAAAGGCACCGTCTCCGACGATTACTACCGCGAGGTCTCCAAGGCTTTGCTGGAGTTGCCGCAGACGCTCGAAGAGGTGTTGAAGGTCGGCGACCAAATCAAGGATTTGGCCAAGATTTTCACCTATGCCCACAATTTCATCTACCTCGGCCGCGGTTACAATTACCCCACGGCGTTGGAGGGGGCTTTGAAGCTCAAGGAGATTTCCTACATCCATGCCGAGGGTTACCCCGCCGCCGAGATGAAGCACGGGCCCATCGCGCTCATTGACGCCGAGATGCCGACTGTCGCCATCGCCACGCCCGACCATACGTACGAGAAGACCGCTTCCAACATCGAGGAGGTCCGGGCCCGCGGCGGCAAGATCATCGCCGTCATGGCGCGCGGCGACGAGCAGGTGCGGCGTTCGGCCGATTATTGCATCGAGGTGCCTGTCATCACCGAGTGCCTCATGCCTATCGTCGTGTCGATTCCCTTGCAGCTCATGGCTTATTACATCGCCGTCTACAAGGGGCGCAACGTCGACCAGCCGCGCAACCTCGCCAAGTCCGTCACGGTCGAGTAGCCCCCCCCTCTCTAAGAGAATGCAAAAACGCACTGCTTCAAGAGTAGTGCGTTTTCGCATTATGAGTTGGAAAAATACTACGATTTAATATATGCTTCTATTTTGCGAGTAAATTCCTTTACGTTAAGGAAATAATTCGGATATGCTTTTCGTAAGGTACTTATAGAATCGACAGATACAAGTACAGCATCGATATTCTCTTTTCCCTCATGACTACCATATAAAGAAGTCGCTCCTTTAATATCTCTTTTTGCGAATGAATAAACTTTAACACTCATTTCAATGTAGTTCAGAATAAGAACAAAATAATAGCCTTCTTTATTGTTGTTTGAGATATGATCTGCCACTACATTGTAAGCTCTTAATTGTGGTAAAATATTGTATTTTTCACACATGCATTTTAGTTCCGCTACGATATCCCCTTTTTCTATTGGTGTATTTGGGACTGTGGGACAATTTTCTTCCAAAGCAAAAAGAGAAGCTACTAATTTGAAAAAGTCAAGCCACATATAAGGCCCTTGACTGGATTTTAAGGAGTGTTGGACAAATGCTCCTACCGTTTCTACAGATGTCGCCCATAAATGTTGCAATTTGGTTCTTATCTGTATTTCCAATAATATATTACGGTAATGCTGATTTGTTTCGCTTACATATTGATAGACCAAATGAATTCCTCTGTACCCAGATACTTTGGGCGCAGTTATATAGTCTTTTTGATTTTTTAAAAGATGTCTGCGCCTTGAAGTTGTAATCCGATATGTCAACTTTCGTACAGCATCAACATCTCTGAGAATAACACGGCATCCTCCAACATCTTGCATACGATGCAAATGCATCGTTGGGCAACGCTCTAATTTGTCTAATATTGAGGAGCGCTTCTTCAGACGTTGTGCAACGATTGCACTGGGATCGATATCTTTTGCTTTTTGGCGTAAATAATTCTGAAAAACCAATAATGGATAGGCGTGAGATGCTCTCCATCGTTCGATAACATCCAAAGCGGCCAAATATTCGTCCACAGACTTCTCTTCTTTTTTTAAGAGTGTCTTACCAGCAGAATCTATTTCTGCATTTGAAAACGTATTTGTTTGCCAAGCAGTCATAAAAGACTTGAATTATTGTTGCAAGATACAAAAAATATACTAATCCGGCAAATTGCGAAATGAATCTTACATCATTTCTTCGTAGGCGTATTGCACGGCCCGGTTGATGATTTCGATGAAGCCATGCGTCTTCCGGAATTCCTGGACCGCCCGTTCCACGAAATCTTCGGCATACAGAAAACTCTCGTCTATCGGTTTCTCTATGCACCAGTCCTTGTGCTTCAGCAGCTCTGCGTGTTCGCAGTCGGCCGGAAATCCCGTCGGTACGCGTTTGAGCTTGTTGTCCGTGTTGAGCCGGAATCCTTTGGCCGCGTCGATGGCTTTTTGCAGTTCCGTTCCGTTGTCAAGAATTTCTTCGCGCACCGAGCGCAGCAGCAGCGGTTCGGGGCAGTAGATGCCCGAAATCAGCATGTGCTCGCCTATCATCCGGTCGCCTTTCGGGGCTATGTGCAGGTAGTAGCCCGCATAGCCCGATTTCTTGCCTTTCGGCGCCACGAAGATTCCCAGCCAGTTCTTGTAGGGGCTTTTGTCGTTCGAGAACCGCGTGTCGCGCGCTATGCGGTAGGTGCAGTCCTGCACCCGCAGTCCCCGCACCGTGGGGTCGAACGCCGCGATTCCCTCGATCAGTTCTTCGGTCAGCTTCGCCGCCAGCGCCTTCACATGCGTCCATTCGCTGCGGTGCGCGTCGAACCATTCGCGGGTGTTGTTTTCGTCCAAACGGCGGAAGAAGCCCACGATTTCTTCCATGTCGGCCGGGCGGATTACCATGCGAAAAGCGGATATTCGGCCATCAGCGCGTTCACGTCGCGGCGTACCGATGCAATGTTCTCCTCGTTTTCGGGGTCGTGCAGCACCCGGTCTATCAGTTCCACGATGCAGTCCATCTTGTCTTCTTTCAGGCCGCGGGTCGTGATGGCCGGGGTCCCGAAGCGCAGGCCCGACGTCTGGAACGGCGAGCGGCTGTCGAACGGCACCATGTTCTTGTTGGTCGTAATGTCGGCCGCCACCAGGCATTTTTCGGCCAGCTTGCCCGTCAGGTCGGGGAACTTCGTCCGCAGGTCCACCAGCATCAGGTGGTTGTCCGTGCCGTCCGATACGATTTTGTAGCCGCGTTTCACAAAGGCGTCGGCCATCGCACGGGCGTTTTTCTGCACTTGGCGCTGGTATTCCTTGTAGCTCGGGTCGAGCGCTTCGCCGAACGCCACCGCCTTGGCCGCGATGACATGTTCCAGCGGCCCGCCCTGGATGCCCGGGAATACGGCCGAGTTGAGTATCTGCGACATCATCTTCACCGCGCCTTTCGGGGTGGTCTGTCCCCACGGGTTCTCGAAGTCCTTGCCCATCAGAATGATACCTCCGCGCGGTCCGCGCAGGGTCTTGTGGGTCGTCGAGGTCACGATATGCGCATGTTTCACCGGGTTTTCCAGCAGCCCCGCCGCAATCAGTCCGGCCGTGTGGGCCATGTCGACCAGCAGCAGCGCGCCCACCTTGTCGGCGATTGCGCGCATCCGGGCGTAGTCCCATTCGCGCGAGTAGGCCGAGGCCCCGCCCACAATCAGCTTGGGCTTGCACTCCAGCGCCAGCCGTTCCATCGCGTCGTAGTCGATGCGTCCCGTCGTTTCGTCCAGCTTGTACCCTACGGCCTTGAAATATTTGCCCGACATGTTTACCGGCGAGCCGTGCGAAAGGTGTCCGCCGTGGGCCAGGTCGAGCCCCATGAACGTGTCGCCCGGTTGCAGGCAGGCGAAGAATACCGCCATGTTGGCCTGCGCGCCCGAGTGGGGCTGCACGTTGGCATACTCGGCACCGTAGAGACGGCAGATGCGTTCGATGGCAAGGTTTTCGACTTGGTCGACCACTTCGCAGCCGCCGTAGTAGCGGGCTGCCGGATAGCCCTCGGCGTACTTGTTGGTCAGCACCGAGCCCATGGCTTCCATCACCTGGTCGCTCACGAAGTTTTCCGAGGCGATCAGTTCGATGCCGTGCATCTGACGGCTGCGTTCAGCACCGATCAGATCGAAAATCCGGGAATCTCTTTCCATAAGTTTTTTGCGGGGTTTTTGTTGGTTCTTCTTTCGATGGGTAAAGATAAGTCATTTTCGCCGAAATTCAAGAGTTTCCGGCCGTGTTTCAAATATTTTTCGTATCTTCGCGGCGCAACAGGCAAAACGATTCAACATAAAATATTTGAAGACTATGAAATTACTCGAAGGAAAAGTGGCTGTCGTGACGGGAGCCGCACGCGGCATCGGCAAGGCCATCGCGCTGCAGTTCGCCGCCGAGGGGGCCAATGTGGCTTTCACCGACCTGAACATCGACGAGAACGGCAAGGCTACCGAGGCCGAAATCGCCGCTTTGGGCGTCAAGGCCAAGGGTTACGCATCGAACGCCGCCAATTTTGAGGATACGCACAAGGTCATCGACGAAATCGTCAAGGATTTCGGCCGTATCGACATCCTCGTCAACAACGCCGGTATCACCAAGGACGGTTTGATGATGCGCATGTCCGAGGCTCAGTGGGACGCCGTGCTGACGGTCAACCTCAAGTCCGCGTTCAACTTCATCCACGCCGTCACGCCTATCATGGCACGTCAGAAGAGCGGTTCGATCATCAACATGTCGTCCGTCGTCGGCGTCAGCGGCAACGCCGGCCAGTGCAATTACTCCGCTTCCAAGGCCGGTATGATCGGTCTGGCCAAGTCCATCGCCAAGGAGATGGGTCCCCGCGGTATCCGCGCCAACGCCATCGCTCCCGGTTTCATCATCACCGACATGACCGATAAGTTGCCCGACGAGGTCAAGGAGGGTTGGTACCAGCAGATTCCCCTGCGTCGCGGCGGTACGCCCGAGGACGTCGCCAAGGTCGCTTTGTTCCTCGCTTCCGACCTCTCGTCGTACGTCTCCGGCCAGGTCATCCACTGCTGTGGCGCTATGAATTGTTAAGGAGCGGTACGAGCAAAGAAAAGCGACAGAAAAGAAGCCTCAAGGCTTTGCTCGAAACAAAAATGCCTGCCAAGTTTCGACTTGTGCAGGTATTTTTGTGTAGAGCAGTATCCCGCAGGGATTTTCTGTCGCAGATGTTTTGCCGCCGCGACGCAGACAATCACGGAGTGCAGCGACGTAATTGTTTCTCCCCTGCCTGTCAAGTTTCGGTAGAATTGCACTATCTTTGCATTATCTAATCGTCTTTCCCATGAAACGTCTCTTGTCCATCCCGTTCTTCGTGTTGAGCCTGTCGGTAGCCCCGGCGCAGGAGGTCGTCTGGCTCCCGTCGCCCGACGCCAAGACGCTCGCCATGGGCGGTGTCGCCATGACTACCCTTTCGGGTTCCCACCCCATTTACAGCAATCCCGCCATGGCTGCTTTTTCGCTCATGCCGTCGCAGGTTTCGTCTTCTTATTACGGGCAGGGCAAGTCCAATTATTACGCCGTTACGGGTTATTGGCGTTTCGACAATTTCAACCTCACCCAAATCGGTTGGCGGCAGTTCTTCCGCGAGCACGGCGGTAACGACATGGCCGTCGATTTGGGTTATTCGCGCCGTATCGGCGACCGTTGGGCCGTCGGCGGCGTCACCCGTTACATGCACTTCAAGCGCTCCGAGGGTTCGGGCGATGCCTTGGCGGTCGATTTGAGCGTGGGTTGGATGAAGCCCTTGAACAGCGTCGGCGACTTCTCCACTTTGCGCGTCGGCGCCAAGCTCGGTAATCTGGGCGGTTATTTCCATAAGAGCGATTATTCGCTCCCCATCAGCCTCACGGCCGGCGTCGCGTTGGATACGTTCCTTTCCGACGCCCACGAACTGACCGTCGGTGCCGATTTCGGTTATTGTTTTTCGCCTTCGTCCGTGCGCGGGTGCCAGGTGTCGGTCGGCGCCGAGTACAACCTCATGCAGCTCGTGCAGTTCCGGGCCGGATACCATTACGGCGAGCGGCGGGATTACCACCCCTCCTATGCCAGCGTCGGCGCCGGGCTCCGCATCCTCCACCTGCGGCTCGACTTCGCCTACCTTTTCGCCCAAAAGAACACCTTGCTGCGCAATACTTACAGCATCAGTTTCGGGCTCGATTTTTAGGGTCCGCCCGATATTCGCCTAAAGAGGGACGTCAGATGCGTCCCTCTTTTTTCAGTGTTTCCAGCAGTCCTTCGCAGCCGTCTTCCAGCAGGTCCAGCACCAGCTCGAAACCTTCGTGCCCTTCGTAATACGGGTCGGGTACATGGCTCCGGTCCGGGTGTTTCCGGAAGAATTCGCGCATGCGGTCAATCCGTTCCGCCGCTTCGCGCGACGGTGCCAGCCGATGGACATCTTCGTAGTTCATGTCGTCCATGACTACGATGCGGTCGAATTCCGCAAAGTCTTCTTCCTCTATCTTCCGCGAGCGGTGCGTAAGTCCAAGTCCCCGTTTCGCCGCCGCGCTCCGCATCCGCGGGTCGGGCAGTTCGCCGCGATGGCCTCCGTAGGTGCCTGCCGAGTCTATTTCGAGCCGTTCCGACAGCCCCTGCGTTTCCGCAAGGTGCCGCATGACGCCCTCGGCGGCCGGCGAGCGGCAGATGTTGCCCAGGCAGACGAAAAGTATTTTGTATTTTTCCGGCATGGTCGGTTGTTTTCTGCGAAGATAGGCAATCTTTTTGTAAATGGCAATGAAGACGTTCCGAACAATATTGTCGCCTGCGGGGAGTTATACATTGGGGGAAATGTCGTACCTTTGTCCCGCATTCGCAAGTGCAGATTATAACGTGAAAGCCATGAAATTGAAACGTATCGCGATGCTGGTCGTCCTGCTTCTGAGTTCCGCGCCGTTCGCCGGTTCGCAGGAGGCGCGCCGCAGGGTGTCGAACGTCGAGGTGCTCGACCTCGACGGCAATCCGGCCATGTTGCCCCAGTGGGGCAAAAAGAACCTCCTGATATTCTACGTCGATCCCGACCGTCATAAGCAGAACGAGGATTTCACCATCGAAATGGAGCAGAACCACAGGGCCGCCGGCGACAACCTCTACGGTTTCGGCGTCATGAACCTCAAGGACGCTCCCATGATTCCCAACGGCATGGCTCGCAGCATGGCTAAGAAGCGCACCGCCAAGAACGGCGCCGTCGTGCTCGCCGACCAGGACCGTACGCTCAGTACCGCCTGGGGGCTGGGCGATTGCAACAACCAGTTCGTGCTGATGATCGTTTCCAAGGAGGGCGAGTTGGTTTTCATCCGCAAGGGGGTGCTTTCCGAGGCGGACAAGGAGGCTTTCTACAAGGCGGTCGAGCCTTACAGATAAATCCGGATGTTCCGCCGCATCGTTTTGTTTTTCATGTTGTTCGGGTCGTGCTTCGTCGTTCGGGCCGGGGTCTCTCCGTCCGGCGGGCCGCAGAGTCCCGCCACTCCCGCTGCCGTCGATTCGCTTTCCCTCCCGGCCGATACGCCCGTCCGGCGCAGGTCGTTCGTCGGGCGGATCATCGACTACTTCGGCAAGTCGGCCGTCGACCGTACTTTCGAGAAGAAGATCGACCTCACCTTCGCCGGGGGGCCTAATTATTCCAAAACCAACAATTTCGGAATCGGGGTGCTGGCCGCAGGGCTTTATCGCATCGACCGCACCGATTCCCTCATCCCGCCCTCCGACGTCTCCGTCTTCGCCACCGTCTCCATTTCCGGTTTTTACTCCGTCGGCGTCGAGGGCAACACGTATTTCCGGCGCAGCCGCAGCAAGATGGATTATCAGGCCATGTTCGTTTCGGCGCCCCGCGATTTGTGGGGCATCGGTTACTGCGATGCGCGCCGCAACCCCGAAACTTCCTACGTCGAGAAGCAGTACAAGGTCCATGCGCGTTACGTCTATCGGGTCCTGCCCCACACTTACGTCGGTTCGCGGCTCAGTTTCCAGCATACCGACGGCACGAAGTTCGACGCTGCGGGCGATAGTTACATCCGTCACCAGAAGCATTCTTACACCCTCACCGGCATCGGCGCCATCGTCGAGTACGATTCGCGCGATTTCATTCCCGGCCCGTGGCGCGGGCTCTACGCCAGTCTCGAAGGGACCGTTTTCCCCAAGGCGCTCGGGTCCTGCGAAACTACCCTTTACCGCGCTACTTTCACGTTCGATTGGTACCAGCGTGTTTGGAAAGATTGTACCCTGGCGTTCGATTTCTACGGCGAGTTCAATTCCGCCGCCGCTCCGTGGCCCATGCTCGCCCGCATGGGCGGCAGCCGGCGCATGCGCGGTTATTACGAGGGGCGCTACACCGACAATTGCCTGCTCACGGTCCAGCTCGAATTGCGCCAGCGTATCTGGCGGCGCTTCGGGTGCACGGTCTGGGGCGGTGCCGGCAATGTCTTCAGCGAGCGTTCCGGCGACCGGTTCGATTGGTCGCATACCTTGCCCAACTACGGCGTCGGCCTGCGTTGGGAGTTCAAAAAGCGGGTCAACGTGCGCGTCGACTACGGTTTCGGCCGTAAGACCAGCGGTTTCCTGCTCAGTATCAACGAAGCTTTTTAGTCCATGGCTACTTCTCCGAACAGGCATCGTGTCAGGGTCTGGCGCCATACGCGCAGCCGTTTCACCACCTTGTTGACCGTCTATTTCTTCGTGGCTCTCATCATCCCCAATTGCGTGCTGGCCTGTACCGAGCATTATCCGGCTTGGACGGTCGAGGCCCTCATTCTGCTGCCGTTGGGGTTCTATATGATGTGGAGCGTCCTCCTGCGGCGTTCGGGCATCATGATTTGGTGCGCGTTTCCTTTCATCTTCTTCAGTACGTTCCAGATCGTGCTGCTTTATCTCTTCGGCAATTCCGTCATCGCCACCGACATGTTCACCAACCTCTTGACTACCAATCCCGGCGAGGCGGGCGAGTTGTTGGAGAACATTTATCCCGCCGTGGTGCTCGTCCTGGCGATTTATCTTCCGTTGCTGTGGTTCGCGGCCCGCGAAATCGGGCATAAGCGTTATATTTCCCGCACCGCCCGCATGACTGTCGGGCTCACGGGCGCGTCGTTGTTCGTCCTCGGGGCCTTGGCTTTGTGGCCCGCCTACCATTTCAGCGAGCACAAGCACGTCCTGCGCGACGAGATTTTCCCCGTCAACGCTTTTTATAACATGCGGCTCAGCGGCATCGAGTTCCGCAAGGCCTACCGTTTCGACGATACTTCCGAGGGGTTCTCTTATTCCGCATCGCGGCCCGACCGGGTGCCCGAGCGCGAGATTTACCTATATATTATAGGCGAGGCTTCGCGGGCCATGAACTGGCAGCTGATGGGTTACGACCGCCCTACCAACCCGCGGCTTTCGCAGGAGAAGGAGGTCGTCTTGTTCCGCAACATGCTCACCCAGAGCAACACCACCCATAAAAGCGTGCCCTTGTTCCTCTCGTCCGTCGGTACCCACCAGCACGAGGAGCTGTTCCGCCGCAAGGGGCTCCCCGCGCTCTTCAACGAGGCCGGGTTCGATACCTGGTTCATTTCCAACCAGTCGCAGCAGGGGGCCATGATCGACCGCCTGGCCCACGACGCCCGGCATCTGGTCTATATCCGTTCTCCGCGCCACGACATGCAGCTGCTCGAAGAGGTGCAGAAAGCCGTCCGCCGGAGTTCTTCGCCGCGGCTGTTCTTCATCCTCCATTGCTACGGGTCGCATTTCAGTTATCATGAGCGTTATCCCCGCGAGTTCGCGCGGTTCCTGCCCGACGGCAACGTCTCCATCGCGCCCCAGAATGCCCGTGAGTTGTGCAACGCCTACGACAATTCAGTTTGTTATACCGACCACTTCCTCGCCGAGACCATCGCTTACCTCCGTTCGCTCAGCGGCGTGTCGTCCGCCGTGCTCTATTGCGCCGACCACGGCGAGGATTTGCTCGACGACGAGCGGCAGCGTTTTCTCCACGCTTCTCCCACCGCTACGGCTTATCAGTTGTGGGTCGCTTCGCTCGCCTGGTTTTCGCCCGATTACCGCGCCGCGTTCCCCGGGGTCGCCGAGACGGCCGCCGCCAATTCCGACGTTCCCGCCAATACCCACGCCTTGTTCCATACCATGGCGCAGATCGCCGCCATCAGCAGTCCTTATGTCAGGGATTCCGTGTCGTTGGTCAGTCCCGCGTTCGACAGGAGGGCTCCGCGTTATTATCTCAATGACCACAACGAGGCCGTTCCTTATCTTCGTGCCGGGCTTCGGCCGCAGGACTTGGAGGTGTTCCGGAAGAACGGTATCGAGCTCTGAGTTGTTCAAGTTCGCTGCGTTTTCGCCAGGGCATTCCGGAGCCCGTCCGTTTCCTGTTGTCCGGCTGTGCTCCCCGTGTCTTGTCGTTCTGAGGAGCTGTAAGCGACGAAGAATCTTTCCTTATATGAAACGTCACCATCCTGTGGAAAGGCGAAGCGCTTATGCCATCCAACAACAAAGGCCGCCCCTTCGAGGGGCGGCCTTTTTGGTTTTCGCTCGGCGCGGGGGCTTATTTCGCAGCCTCTACCGATACCTTGCGGAATTCCTTCATCAGCTTGGAAATTTCCAGAGCCGACTTGCGGGCGCGGGTACCTGCGGCCTTGTTGCCTTTCTCTACCTGAGCGGCTGCGTTAGCGGCGAATACCTCGAACTCAGCATTGATTTTCGTTACCAACTCTTTCATGTCTAATGATTTTTGGGTTTGTTTTCTTCGCAAAGATATAAAAATTATCTAAAATTCCCATCCCGCAGCAAAAAAATAGCGTTTTTTTGTGGGAAAAATCGCGTTCTGCGGCTCTCCGGACCCGTTGAATTCCCGTTTCCTGCCGACCGCAGCCGCGTCTCTTCGTCGTTTTGCCGGGGCCTCAGCGGGTGTTTCCGAGTTGCAGATAGCGGGCGTAAAGCCGGTCGTAAATCGCATGGCGTTCCGGGTCGGGGCGGTATTCGGCCGAGAATCCGGGGCTCATGGCTTGTTGTGCGGCCGCGACCGACGGATGGATTCCCGCCACTACGGCTGCAAACATGGCCGCTCCCAGGGCGCAGGCTTGGTCGCTGCTCACTACTCGGATAGGCACCCCGATGACGTCGGCCATCGTTTGCATGACGAACGCCGACTTGCGGGCGATTCCTCCGATGGCTATGATGTTGTCTATCGTCACTCCCTCCTCAAGCATCCGTTCGTTGATGGCGCGCGAGCCGAACGCCGTCGCTTCGACCAGTGCCTTGAACAGCGCCGGGGCCGAGGTCGCAAGCGTCAGTCCGTCGAGCGTTCCGTGTGCCCGCGGGTCGGCGTCGGGCGTGCGGCGGCCGTTGTGCCAGTCGAGCGCCACCGGGTCTTCGTCGCTCAGCGGCAGGCGTTCGGCTTCGGCCGTCAGTTCTTCAAGTATGCGTTCTTCCAGCGCCGGGTCGCTTTGCGCTATCCGGCGCAGCGGCCATGCCATCAGCCGGCGGAACCATGCGTATATGTCGCCGAACGCCGCCTGCCCCGCCTCGAATCCGACGTATCCCGGCAGCACCGAGCCGTCGACTTGTCCGCAGATGCCCCGCACGGCCTTGTCGCCGGCTTCGTCGTAGGTGCCCACCACTATGTCGCAGGTCGAGGTCCCCATTACCTTCACCAGGGTCCCCGGTACGATTCCCGCGCCGACGGCTCCCACGTGGCAGTCGATGGCCCCCATGCCGATGGCGATGCCCGGTTGCAGCCCCAGCCGCGACGCCCATTCGGCGCACAAGCTCCCGATACGCACATCGCCCGTGACGGTTTCGCGGTACAGATGCCCCTCGAAGATGCCCAGCAGCGGGTCTGCGGCCGTCAGGAACCCGAACGGCGGGAGCCCGCCCCACTCTTCGTGCCACATGGCTTTGTGGCCGGCCACGCAGCGGCTGCGGGCTATTTTCTCCGGCGTGGTGTCGCCCGCCAGCAGGGCGCATATCCAGTCGCAGTGCTCCACCCACGAGTAGGTCTTGGCCCTTAGCGACGGGTCGTTGCGCAGGCAGTGCAGCACCTTGGCCCACACCCATTCGCACGAATAGGTGCCGCCGCAGTAGCGGGTATAGTCGGTCTCCCAGCGTTTTGCTAAATCGTTTAAGCAATCCGCTTCGGCAAGGGCCGTGTGGTCTTTCCACAGCACGAACATCGCGTCGGGATTTTCGGCGAATTCGGGCAGCAGGGCCAGCGGCGTGCCCTGCTGGTCGGTCAGCACGGGCGTGGAAGCCGTCGTGTCGAACGAGATGCCGCGGATGTTGGCGGCCACCTCCGCACCGCATTTCGCCAGCGCTTCGCCGACGCACCGTTCCAGCGATTCGATGTAGTCCAGCGGGTGCTGGCGGTAGCGGTTCTGCGCCGGGTCGCAGTAAAGTCCTTGTTTCCAGCGGGGATAGGCGCAGACTGCCGAGGTCATTTCGCGGCCGTCGGACGTGTCGACGACGAGGCACCGGACGGAATCGCTTCCGAAGTCGACGCCAATGGCATAGGTCGGGTTCTTCATGTTGTTAAAACGTTTTAGCAATCGAATAAATTTTTAATCTTGTTGAGGTCGGCGGACAACAGCGGCCGGACGACGGCGGCGAGCGCCTGCTCCGGTCCTTGGATATGGAATACCTCCTGCGCGTGGCAGAGCTCGTCGCCCGGCTGTAGGAACGCGGCCGGCGAAGAGGTTTCGATTTCGTAGAAAGGCCCCATCACCTCGCCCGTCTCGGTCGGGCCGTCGTTGTAGGCGTTGACCGCGTCGCCGCCGAACGGGTCGGCCTGCTCGCCCCAACGGCTTTCGACGTAGCGGGTGCCGGGCCGCGAACGGGCATATCTGATTAAGGTAAGGGTCCGGGATGCGGAATCGTAGCTGCCGCAGATACCGCGGTCGCGGCCGCACGGCAGACCGATTTTCGAGCGGAAAGCGCCGTCGATGCGCAGGCAGACCAGTCCCTCGCCCACCGAAAGGCGGTCGGCGGGAACGATGCCGAAATAATCGCTGTTCACTATTTTGCCCTCGGCCGCCGTGTCGTAAGGCAGGAATACCGTGGTCGAGGGCGACGGCGGGAACATGCCCAAAAGCCAGACGGAGGGAGCACCGCTCTGCGGCGTCCACGGCTCCGAACCCCGATTGGCGATGCGGTTTTCGCTCCGATACCCCACTGCGCACACTCCGGCGGGCAATTCCATTCCGGCGTCTTCGGGCCGCAGGAGCGTTATGCGGCGGTCGATGCCCACCTCGAACCGGGTGCCGGAAGCATTGCGGAAAACTGCTTCGTGGGTGAAACGCACGTGCTGTGCGCTTTGTTCCGCTATCTTGTAGGGGTCGGTGTCCAGCGCCGCGGGTACTTGCCAGTTGGCGTATTCCTGCGGTGCGCCGGGCGCGAAGTAGAGCGAGAACGGGCCGCCCTCGGGACCGAGCCAGAAGCGTTCTTCGCCGCCTACCGGATTGAACTGCGGCCGCACGGCGCCCGACGCGATGAGCGGGCGGTTGAGCCAGCCGAAACTCGTGCCGGCGCGTCCTGCGGCGGTCGAGGTCATCGCACGCCCCTGCCAGCCGGGTACGATACATATCCGGGCGGCACCCTGGGGGTCGGTCAGTTCGAGAAAGCCGATGCTGTGCGCTTTCAGAAAATCGAGGTCTTCGCCGTAGGCAGCCATAATACAAACGGTCCGATTGGAAAAAAGAACGGGAAAAATTTGTTTGTTAAAACGTTTTAATTACCTTTGCAAAGGTAAGAGTATTTCCCGATTTTGCAAAAACAGCGAAGATTATGGCGACACGCAAGGTAACCATCAAGGACATTGCTACGGAAGCGGGCGTATCTATCGCCCTGGTATCGTTCGTGATGAGCAACCGGGACTGCGGGCAGGAGAACTACCGGGTCAACAGAGAGACCGCGCAGCGCATCCTGGAAATAGCCGACAAGCTCAACTACCAGCCCAACAACGCGGCGCGGATGCTCCGCAGCGGCAAGACGAACACCATCGGGGTGATCGTTTCGGACATCTCGAACAAGTTTTTCGCCGACATCGCCCGCTGCATCGAAGACCGGGCCTATAAACATAAGTATACGGTGCTGTTCGGCAGCACGGACGAGAATCCGCAGAAGCTGGAGAACCTGATCGAGGTTTTCCGCAACAAAGGCATCGACGGACTGATCGTGGTGCCGTGCGAGGGTTCGGACGACATCATCCGCAACGTGGCGCAGCAGAACGTGCCGCTCGTGCTGCTCGACCGCGAAGTCGAGGGCGCCGAGGCGAGCAGCGTGGTGCTCGACAACCGCCGGGCCGGGCTTCAGACGACCACGGCCCTGCTCCAGCAGGGATTCACCCGCATCGAAATGATTTCCTACGCCATGTCGCTGTCGAACATCCGCCAGCGCGAGGACGGCTACAAGGCCTGCATGACCCGCGCCGGGCTGGCGGACAATATCCACATCCACCACCTGCGCCACGACAAGCTGAACTGGATGGAGAAAGTGGTCCGCGACGCGAAGAAACGCGGCGTGGAGGCTTTTGTCTTTGCGACCAACACGCTGGCGACCGTCGGACTGACGACGATTTTCCGCAACGGCTGGCGGATTCCGCAGGACTTCGCGATGGCCTGCTTCGACAGCAACGAAGCGTTCGACATCTACAAGACGGCCGTGGCTTATGTGCGCCAGCCTATCGAACGTTTCGGGACCGAAGCCCTCGACCTGCTGATGAAGACCATTGCGCAGAAAGACCGCGCGGAACGCTCTGCGAGCAGCTCGCGGGTGGTTCTGACGCCCGAAATCGCCGGGTACGGCGTGTCGGACAAGGCGGCGGAACCCGCTGAAAAAGAAATGGAAAAGTCGTTGTAACGACTTTTTTTGCCGATTTGCTAAAACGTTTTAGCAAGATTCGCGGGGCAGAAAAAACTGCAAGATATGGGAGGCAACTATTTTTTTTGAAAAGTTGCTAAAACGATTTAAATAATAAATACGATGATAGACATGAAAATTTGTACCTCTGTATTGACCTGTGCCGTTGTGGCGGCGGGTGCCTTGTTGCAGGTGGGAACGGCAACTCCGGTCCGGGCTGCGGAAACGGCAGGCGAAGCCCTGAATTCCCCCCCCCTCTGTCCGGCCGGAAACGTTAGCGCCCTACGCTACAACAATCCTGGGCTGACGGTCGACCTGGGCGTAGGCCTGTGGGGCATTCCGATTCCGTACGACTATGACGGCGACGGAGTGAAAGACCTGCTGGTATCGTGCCCCGACCGCCCCTACAAAGGACTTTACTATTTCAAGAACATCGGCACGGCGAAGAAACCCCTTTTCGCCGCGGCACTCCGTATCAGCGAAAAAGGGATGAACAACATCCGCCTTTCGGAGGTGGACGGGACGCCCTATGTGCTGTCGAACGAGACGGAACACCTCGGATTCTTCGAGATGCCCTATGCTGAGAAACAGCAGATCGAGTATGAGGGCGAAGTGCTGGGCGCGACCTACAAGAAGTCGCGCAGCAACATGTGGAACTACGTGGACTGGGACAACGACGGCGACAAAGACATCGTTGTAGGCATCGACACGTGGGACGATTACGGCTGGGACAACGCATACGATGCGGAGGGGCGCTGGACGCGCGGACCTCTGCACGGCTATGTGTATCTGCTGGAGAACGTCGGCGGGAACTATGTGAACCGCGGCAAAATCGAAGCCGGGGGAATGCCGATAGACGTGTACGGAGCGCCGAACCCCTGCATCGCCGATTTCGACGGCGATGGCGACCTGGACCTGATTTGCGGCGAATTCGTCGACGGGCTGACGTGGTTCGAGAACACGGGAACCCGCAGCGAACCGCGCCTTGCGGCAGGCCGCCAGCTGGCGAACAAGAAAGGCGAAATCCGCTTCCATATAGAGATGATCGTGCCGGTGGTGTCGGACTTCGACGGCGACGGCCGCCCCGACCTGGTAGTGGGCGACGAAGACGGCCGGGTGGCGTGGGTGCGCAACACGGGCAAGGTCCGCAAGGGAATGCCGCAGTTCGGGCAGCCGCTCTATTTCCGGCAGGAAGCCGACCTGGTGAAATTCGGCGCGCTGTCGACGCCCTGCGCATTCGACTGGGACGGCGACGGCAAACAAGACATCATAGCCGGAAACTCGGCGGGCGAAATCGCGCTGATACGCAATCTTTCGGGCGGGGAGAACCCGGTGTGGGACGCGCCGAAACTTTTTAAGACGGAGGGACGGCCGCTCCGCATCCAAGCCGGAGAGAACGGCTCGATACAAGGCCCGGCCGAACGCAAATGGGGCTACACGGTGCTGTCGGTGGCCGACTGGGACGGCGACGGGCTGCCGGACATAATCGTCAACTCGATATGGGGCAAAATAGAATGGTTCCGCAACTTAGGAGCCAAGGACGGCCTTGCGCTGGCCCCGGCGCAGCCTGTGCGTGTGGCGTGGGAGGGCGAAGCGCCCAAACCTGCGTGGAACTGGTGGAACCCCGAACCGGGGACGCTGACGACCCAATGGCGCACGACGCCCGTAGCGCTGGACTGGAACGGCGACGGGCTGACGGACCTGGTGGTGATGGACCACGAGGGCTACCTGGCCTATTTCGAGCGCTTCCGCACGCCGGCGGGCGAACTGCTGCTCAAACCGGGCCGCCGCATTTTCCATGCGACCAACTGCGCGCTGTACAGCGCCAAGAAAGGAGTGCTCGACACCTCGGAGGGACTGCTGCGGCTGAACGACGGCATAGGCGGACAGTCGGGCCGCCGCAAGATATGCTTCGCGGACTGGGACGGCGACGGCCGCACGGACCTGATTGTGGACAGCCAGAATGCGGCGTGGTTCCGCAACGTGCGCGAAGAAGAGGGCGAAGTGTGGTACGAATACATGGGCAATCTGAGCGACCGTGTGCTGGCGGGCCACACGACCTGCCCCACCCCCGTAGACTGGGACGGCGACGGCCGCCCGGACCTGCTCTTAGGTGCCGAAGACGGGCACTTCCATCTGCTGAAAAACAACGGCTGTCCGGAATAGATTAGATTCTTCGTCGCCGATGGCTCCTCAGAATGACATAAGAGGGGGGGGGCTCCTCGGAAAGACGAAAGAACGGATTTCTCGGAGAGACGAAAGGAAGCGCCCGGGATGACAAAATTCGGACTGACACGGGGATATAACTTGAAAACAACCCATAAACAAACAACCTGAATGCAAACGACGAAACTGCGGGGCATCATTCCCCCGATGATTACCCCGCTGAAGGGGAACGACTGTCTGGACCGAGAAGGAACGGTCCGCCTGACGGAACATCTGATAAAAGGAGGCGTGCACGCGATATTCATACTGGGAACGACGGGCGAAGCGCAGAACCTGACCTATCGGCTGCGCTACGAATTCGTGAGCCTTGTATGCGAACAGGCGGCGGGCCGTGTCCCGGTGCTGGTGGGCGTGACGGACACGGCGTTCGACGAGAGCGTAAGGCTGGCCGAACATGCGGCGAAGTGCGGAGCCGTGGGCGTAGTGGCCGCCCCGCCCTACTATTTTGCCCCCTCGCAGCAGGAACTGATCGAATACTATACGGCGCTGGCCGATGCGCTGCCCCTGCCGCTCTATCTGTACAACATGCCCTCGCATGTGAAAGTATTCCTGGAGCCGGCCACGGTGAAGACGCTGGCGAAACACCCGAACATAGCGGGACTGAAAGACAGCTCGGCGAACATGAACTATTTCCAGACGCTGCTCTACCACCTGGGCGACGACCCGGAATTCTCGCTCTATGTAGGCCCCGAAGAACTGACGGGCGAGAGCGTGCTGCTGGGCGCCGACGGCGGAGTGAACGGCGGGGCGAACATATTCCCGGAACTCTATGTGGGGATGTACGACGCGGCCGCGGCGCACGACATCGCGCGGGTACGCGAACTCCAACGCCGGATCATGCAAATCAGCACGACCGTCTACACGGTGGGAAAATACGGGTCGAGCTACTTGAAAGGGGTGAAATGCGCCCTTTCGCTCCTGGGCATCTGCGATGACTTCCTCTCCTACCCCTACCGGAAATTCCGCACCGAAGAACGTGCTCGCATCCGGCAGGCGCTCGAAGCGCTGGGCGCGAAATGCGTGGAATAACCTATCGAAACGGAAACGACTATGGAAATAACTATACTTGACTATCTGGTATTTTTTGTCTTTGTCGGCGGCGTGGCCCTGTTCGGGTGCAGCTTCTATTTCCGCAGCCGCAAGGGAGCCGCGGCCTTCACGGCGGCGGAAGGCTCGCTGCCGACGTGGGTGGTGGGCATGTCGATATTTGCGACGTTCGTGAGCAGCATCAGCTTCCTGGGACTGCCGGGCGACGCCTACAAGGGCAACTGGAACCCGTTCGTATTCAGTCTGTCGATACCCATAGCGACGTGGCTGGCGGCGAAAGTCTTCATCCCGCTCTACCGCAATGTGAACAGCGTATCGGCCTACCACTACCTGGAACTCCGCTTCGGCTACTGGGCCCGGGGCTATGTGGCGGTGTGCTACCTGCTGACGCAGCTGGCCCGCATAGGCTCGATACTGCTGCTGCTGGCGCTGCCGCTCAACACGATGTTCGGCTGGGACATACAGACGATAATCATCTGCACGGGGATAGCGACGCTGGTATACACGCTGCTGGGCGGCATAGCGGCCGTGGTGTGGACCGATGCGATACAAGGCATCATATTGATATTCGGAGCGATAGCCTGCGCGGCGATACTGACGTTCACGATGCCCGAAGGTCCGGGCCAACTGTTCGGCATAGCGGCGGCGCACGGCAAATTCAGCCTGGGCAGCTTCTCGCTGTCGCTGACCGAACCGACGTTCTGGGTGGTGCTGATATACGGCCTGTTCGTGAACATGCAGAACTACGGCATCGACCAGAACTACGTACAACGCTACATGACCACCAAGTCGACGGCCGAAGCGGTGAAATCGACGCTGTTCGGCGGTCTGCTCTACATACCGGTCTCGCTGGTGTTCGTATACATCGGAACGGCGCTGTTCAGCTACTACACGGCGCAGCCGGAACTGCTGCCGGAGGGCTTGCCGTCGGACCAGGTATTCCCGTGGTTCATCGTACACGGACTGCCGACGGGGCTGACGGGCCTGGTGGTGGCGTCGCTCTTCTCAGCGGGGATGAGCACGATAGCGACGAGCATCAACTCGTCGGCGACCATCGTACTGACCGACTTCGCGAAACGCCTGTCGAAAAATGAATTCACGGAAAAACGCAACATGGCGACCCTGTACGGGACGTCGTTCGTCATCGGAGCGCTGGGCATTGTGGTGGGCCTGCTGATGATGCGCATAGACGGCATACTGGACGCGTGGTGGAAACTGGCGTCGATCTTCAGCGGCGGCATGCTGGGCCTGTTCCTGCTGGGCGTGGTGTGCCAGCGTGTGAAACGCGCGCATGCCGTGGTGGCGGTGGTGCTGGGCCTGCTGACCATCGCGTGGATGAGCCTTTCGCCGCTTATCAACGACGGCTCGCCGTTCTATGTCGTGCACAGCCCGCTGCACACCTATCTGACCATCGTATTCGGGACGACGGTGATCTTCCTGACGGGATTCCTGCTGACCCGGCTTACCGCTAAACCGACGAAAAAATGAAAAGCCAACTGAAAACCGGCATGCTGCTGTGCGGCGGAATACTGGGCGGAAGCGCGGCGGCGCAAACCGAACAGCCGAACATCCTGCTGGTGCTGAGCGACGACCAAAGCGCATTTGCGGTGGGCTGCTACGGCAACGGCGACATCGTGACGCCGAATCTGGACCGCTTCGCGTCGGAGGGCGTGCGCTTCAACCGCGCCTATGCGACCTCGCCGCAGAGCGTACCCTCGCGTGCGTCGATCATGACGGGCCGGAGCCCGGTGGCGGTGAACATGACGCGCTTCAATGTGACGCTGGCGCGCCGCTTCCGTGCATTTCCGGAGTATCTGCGCGAAAAGGGCTACTACACGGGCGTAGCGGGCCGTGGCTATCATCTGGATGGCGCGGTGAGCGGCCGGGTAGGCAGAATCAAGGAAGTGGAACAATACTACATAGACCACGGCTACAAAACCTTCCCGGAGCGGCTGGACACGTGCATGATTGTGGCCGATGCGCGGAAAGGAGCCTGCCACGGACAAATCAACGACCAGTTCCGCACGTTCATGGCGCGGCGCGACAAGGACAAACCCTTCTTCCTGCAACTCTCCTACTCGGACCCGCACCACCCCTACGATGCGCCGAAACTCCACGACCCGGCGTCGCTGACGCTGCCGGAATTCTATCCGGACACGCAGGCCGTACGCGAATATCTGGCTGCCTACTACGATGAAATACACCGGCTGGACTCGGATTTCGGCGAAGTACTGCAATACCTGGACGACCACGGGCTGGCGGAGAACACGATTGTCATCTTCATGGGCGACAACGGAGGGGCGCAGTTCATGGCCAAGGGAACGCTCTATGAAAACGGAATCAAGGTACCGCTGCTGATACGCTGGCCGGAACGGATTCCGGCGGCGGTGACCGATGCGGTGGTGTCGAATGTGGACCTTGCGGCGACATGCCTGTCGGCGGCGGGACTGCCCGTACCTGCCGAGATGGAGGGCGAAAACCTGCTGCCGCTGCTGACCGAAGGCGCCGAACCGGAAGAACGCTACGTCTACTCGGTGCGCAGCTGCCATGCGACGAACTCGCTGCCCGAAGACACGTCGGTATTCGACCAGATGCGCTGCATCGTGGGCGAACGCTACAAACTGATATACAACCTGCTGCCGGGGCAGCCGTGGGTGCCGGTGGACTTTGCGAAGACGGAGATGTTCCGCGAACTGGCGCGGATGAACGAAAGCGGCCAACTGGCCCCGCGATTCGGGAAACTCTACTTCTCGCCGACGAGGCCGATGTTCGAGCTCTACGACCTGGAAACGGACCCGCACGAACAACGCAACCTGGCCGACGACCCGGCGCTGCGGAGCGTACGCGACGACCTGATACTGAAACTGACGTACAAGATGATCGAAGACGAAGACTTCGCGACGCTGCCCCACCCGAAAATTTACGAACGGCGGGAAAACCAGCAATGAACCGAAAACCCAATAAAACTACCGAAGAATGAAGAACCCAATCCTGAACGGCCGACATCCGAAGATCGGAATCCGGCCGATTATCGACGGACGGCGCGGAGGAATCCGCGAATCGCTCGAAGCCATGACGATGGGCATGGCCGAACGGGTGGCCCGTCTGTACGGCGAAGAACTCCGCTATGCGGACGGCGCACCTGTGGAATGCGTGATAGCCGACACGACGATAGGCGGAGTGGCCGAAGCCGCGGCGGCGGCCGAGAAATTCCGCGACAACAACGTAGGAGCCGTCGTATCGGTGACGCCCTGCTGGTGCTACGGCGCCGAAACCATCGACATGGACCCGCTGATGCCCAAGGCCATCTGGGGATTCAACGGCACGGAACGCCCGGGAGCGGTCTATCTTGCCTCGGCGCTGGCGGGCCACAACCAAAAGGGACTGCCTGCGTTCGGCATCTATGGCCGCGACGTGCAGGACGTGACGGACGAGACGATACCGACGGACGTGCGCGAAAAACTGCTGCGATTCGGCCGTGCGGCGGTGGCGGTGATGCAGATGCGCGGCAAATCCTACCTCTCGATAGGCTCGGTGTCGATGGGCATTGCGGGCTCGATGCCCGACCCGGACTTCTTCCAGGAATACCTCGGCATGCGCAGCGAAGCGGTGGACTGCTCGGAAATCGAACGCCGGGTGGAACTGGGCATCTACGACAAGGAGGAATTCGCGCGTGCGATGGCGTGGGTGGAAAAATACTGCAAACCCCGCGAAGGCGCCGACTGCAACCCGGAACACCTTGTATACTCCCGCGAGAAGAAAGACGAAGTATGGGAGTACGCGGTGAAGATGACGCAGATTTTCCGCGACCTGATGCACGGCAATCCGAAACTGGCCGAAATGGGATTCGAGGAAGAAGCGATGGGCCACAACGCCATAGCGGGCGGATTCCAGGGCCAGCGCCAATGGACGGACTTCCGGCCCGACGGTGACTTTGCGGAAGCGGTGCTGAACTCGTCGTTCGACTGGAACGGCATCCGCGAAGCGATTACGTTCGCTACTGAAAACGACACGCTCAACGGAGCGTCGATGCTGTTGCTGCACCTGCTGACCAACCGGGCGCAGCTCTTTGCCGACGTGCGCACGTTCTGGTCGCCGGAAGCGGTCAAGCGCGTGACGGGCCGCAGTCTGACGGGCAAGGCCGCGGGCGGCATCATCCACCTGATAAACTCGGGCTCGTGCACGCTGGATGCGACGGGACGCCAGACGGATGCGGCGGGCAGCCCGGCGATGAAACCGTTCTGGGAAATCGGGGAACGGGAGGCCGAAGCGTGTCTCGAAGCGACGACGTGGTACCCTGCGGGCCGCGAATACATGCGCGGCGGCGGATTCTCGTCGCACTTCCTGACGCGCGGCGAAATGCCGATGACGATGTGCCGGCTGAATCTTGTGAAAGGCCTGGGCCCCGTATTGCAGATAGCCGAAGGCTGGGCGGTGAACGTGGACGACGAGATATTCGAGATCATCAACCGCCGGACCGACCGCACGTGGCCGACGACGTGGTTCGCCCCTCGCCTGACGGGCAACACGGCGTTCCGCGACGTCTACGCGGTGATGAACAACTGGGGCGCCAACCACGGAGCCATCAGCTACGGCCATGTAGGCGCCGACCTGATAACGCTGGCTTCGATGCTGCGCATACCGGTGTCGATGCACAACGTAGCGCAGGAAGAACTGTTCCGCCCTACGGCCTGGGCCGCGTTCGGCTCCGAACCCGAAGGCGCCGACTACCGCGCCTGCCGGAACTACGGGCCTCTGTATCGCTGAAAAACCGAAACCTAAAATGAACCCGAACAATGAAAAACATGCTACTTAAAGGATTGTGCCTATGCGCGTTCCTGCTGCCTGGCTACGGCTCGCCCCTGCTTTGGGGGCAGAACCCGCGTCCGGCGACGGTCACGGGCGAAGTGCGCGACGAAGCCGGGAATCCCTTGGTCGGCACGGCGGTGCTGGTGGAGGGGACCAACAAGGGCCAGACGGTCGGCGCGGACGGAAAATACGCCATCGAAGCCGGAGCCGGGCAGACGCTTGTATTCTCGATGCTGGGGTACGTGACGGAAGAAGTGCGTGTCGGAAACCGGACGCGCATAGACGTGACGCTGAAAGAAGACTCCAAGATGATCGAAAGCGTGGTCGTGGAAATCGGCTACGGCAACCAACGGCTGGTGGACGTGACGGGCACGGTGAGCCGTGTGAAGATGGAAGACATGGTGAAGGCGCCGGTGGCGTCGTTCGACCAGGCGCTGCAAGGACGTCTGGCGGGCGTTTCGGTCACCTCGTCCGACGGAACCCCGGGAGCGGAAATGGACATCGTAATCCGGGGTGCGAACTCCCTTACGCAGAGCAACTCGCCGCTCTATGTGGTGGACGGATTCCCCATAGAAGACTTTTCGAGCGCGGCGGTCAACACGGCGGACATAGCCTCGCTGACGGTGCTGAAAGACGCTTCGGCGACGGCCATCTATGGCTCGCGCGGAGCCAACGGCGTCATCATCATCGAGACGAACAAGGGCGAAGCGGGCAAACCGAAAGTGACCTACAACGGAACGGTCGGATTCCAGGAAGTGACCAAACGGATGGAACTGATGACGCCCTACGAATTCGTGGTCTACCAAATCGAACGGGCCCCGTCGAACCTGGACCGCTATCTGACCCGGCCGGGCCGCACGCTCGACTTCTACCGCACGCACGAAGGCATCGACTGGCAGGACCGCTTGTTCCGCAGCGCGCTGATGCACACGCACAACGTATCGGTGTCGGGCGGCAACAAACAGATCCGCTATGCGGTATCGGGCTCGGTGGTGGACCAGGACGGTGTGATCGACAACTCGGGCTACCGCAAGTATCAAGGCCGCATATCGCTGGACACGAAACTGAACAAACGAGTGAATCTGAGCGTAAACGCCAACTACACCCATGACAGGACCCACGGACAGACCACGTCGAAGTCGCTTGCGTCGGCCAATGCGTATGCCTCCTATCTGATGTACCGCACATGGGCCTATCGTCCGGTCATTCTCAACTCGAAAGACGACGACAGTCTGTTCGACGATGAAAACGACACCAGCGTGATGAACCCCATCATCTCGAACAAAAACGAGAACACGACCAAGAAGACCACGACGTTTCTGTCGAACGCGAAGCTGGTGTGGGAAATCGTCGACGGGCTGAAACTGACGGTCCGGGCCGGATACGGCAAGAAGACGGTCCGCCAGGAAGAATTCAACAACTCGCTGACCTTCCAGGGATTCCCGCGGGCCGGAAACAACAAGGGCGTGAACGCGAGCTTCGGCGAACGCGTGCTGGAAGACTGGATGAACGAAAACACGCTGGTCTACAAACGCGAATTCAACAACAAACATAAGTTCGACGTGACGGTGGGCTACACGATGCAAGGCACCGTGTCGTCGAACTACGGATTCGGAACCTCGTACATACCCCACGAATTTCTGGGCATGAGCGGCATGGACGACGGCATACCCTACTCGACGACGGCCGTGCTGTCGGAGAATGCGCTGATGTCGTGGCTGGGCCGTGTGAATTACAGCTACCGCTCGCGCTACATGTTCACGGCCTCGTTCCGTGCGGACGGCTCGTCGAAATTCACGCCTGGAAACCGCTGGGGCATCTTCCCGTCGGGGGCGTTCGCGTGGCGCCTGGGCCAGGAAAAGTTCATGCGCAAACTGAAATTCGTGGACGACGCGAAACTGCGTGTGAGCTATGGCGTGACGGGCAACAACCGCATCGGCGACTTTGCGACCTATCCGTCGCTGACGCAGTCGGACTACTATTCGTTCGGCAACGGGACCCCCTCGGAAGCGGTCGTGCCGAACAACCTGGGAAACAAGGACCTGACGTGGGAAAGCACCGAACAGATAGACCTCGGTCTGGACCTGTCGCTGTTCGGCAACCGGGTGAACCTCACGGCCGACCTCTACCGCAAGACCACGCGCGACCTGCTGCTGAATGCGAATCTGCCCTTCACGAGCGGCTACTCGTCGGTGTACAAGAACGTGGGTAAAGTCCGCAACGACGGTCTGGAACTCTCGCTGAGCACGGTGAACGTGAAGACCCGCGACTTCGAGTGGACCTCGGACTTCAACATCAGCTTCAACCGCAACCGGGTGATGGCGCTGGCCGAAGGGCAGGAAAGTCTGCTCTCGACGGTGGCTTTCACGACGGACTTCAACTCCACGCCGCTCTACATAGCGCGTGTGGGCGGCCCGATGGCGGCGTTTTACGGCATAGCCTGGGACGGGGTCTACGGCTACGACGACTTTGAAGTGGATGCGACAGGTGCCTATGTCCTGAAAAAGAGCGTGCCGACCAACGGCAATGCCCGCGAGACGATACAACCGGGCGACATCAAGTATGCGGACCAGAACGGCGACGGAGTGGTGAACGACCAGGATATGGTCATCATAGGCCGGGCCACGCCGATCCACACGGGCGGATTCAACAACAACTTCACCTACAAGGGTCTGAGCCTGAACATCTTCTTCCAATGGAGCTACGGCAACGACATCATGAATGCCAACCGCATTATCTTCGAGGGAAACTACAACGGGAAGAACATCAACCAATTCCGCTCCTATGTGGACCACTGGACACCCGAAAACCCGACGAGCCGCAATTTCCGCCCCGGAGGCCAGGGCCCGCGCGGCGTCTACTCGTCGCGGACCATTGAAGACGGCTCTTTCCTGCGCCTGAAGACCGTACAGCTGAGCTATACGCTGCCGGAAAAATGGGTGCGCCGAATCCATCTTCACAACGTACAGATATTCGTTTCGGGACAGAACCTGTGGACGTGGACCCGATATTCGGGGCTCGACCCGGAAGTGTCGACCCGCAACTCGGCGCTGACGCCGGGCTACGACTATTCGGCCTATGCCCGGAACCGGACCTATATGGCCGGGCTGAAGATTGCGTTTTAATTCAACAACACGCTGAACATGAAAAAAGTACAACATATTCTGCTCTGTGCGTCGCTCCTGCTGGCGGATGCTTGCAGCCTGCTGGACACGGAATCGCAGGACTTCATCGACCCGAAGAAGTACTACAAGACCGAGGAGCAACTGCAATCGGCGCTGAACGGAGTGTATGCGACGCTGGCCCAGACGAGCCTCTACGGAGCCATGATGCTGGGCCGCATGGGGCTGTCGGCGGACATCGGCTACGAAGCCTACACCGTGGACGAAGGGACGGTCGGCTACTACGACGTGAACCCTGCCGACAGCAAAATCCGCAACTACTGGCGCGACCTCTATGATGGAATCGGCCGGGCGAACCTGCTGCTGGAGAACATCGGAAACCCCGAAATGGACGAAGCCGACCGCGACAACATCCGCGGGCAGGCGCTCTTTCTGCGCGCCTACTATCATTTCCTGCTGACGACCCGTTTCGGCGACGTGCCGCTGGTGCTGCACACGCCTGCTTCGGGCAAACTTTCCGACGTGCGGATTCCGCAGACCTCGCAGCGCGAAGTCTATCTGAAGATAATCGAAGACATGGAAACCGCGGCCGGACAAGTGAAACCCATCGGCGAAGTGGAATGCGGCGGACGCATCAGCCAGTCGGCCGTGTGGGGGATTCTTGCGCGCGTCTGTCTCTACATGGCGGGCGAACCGGTGAACGAACCGGGAATGTACGCCAAAGCCAAGGAATATGCTGCGAAAGTAATCGGCACGGGCTACCATGCGCTGAACCCGTCGTACCAACAAGTATTCATCAACTACATCCAAGACAAGTACGACACGCGGGAAAGCATCTTCGAGGTGGAATTCTACGGCAACAACGTAGGCACCTACAGCACGACCGCGGGACAGGTAGGCCGCAACAACGGCATCAAGTTCACGAACACCGACATGCCGGAAGTGGGCTACTCGATAGGCTCGATACGGGCCACGCCCTACTTCTTCCAGCTGTTCGAGGAGGACGACGAACGCCGCGACTGGTCGATTGCGAACTACACGCTGAGCGACAATGGCGAAAAGGAGACGGTTTCGGCGAACAACATGTGGATACGCTTCTGCGGCAAGTTCCGCCGTGAATACGAACTCATAACGCCGAAAAGCACGACCCACACGTCGACGAACTTCCCGCTGCTCCGCTACTCGGACGTCCTGCTGATGTATGCGGAAGCGGTGGCGGCGGATGCCGGAAGCGACGCGACCGAACTGACCGCGGCCTACGAACATCTGAACAAGGTACGCCGCCGCGGCTACGGACGCGACCTGAATGCGCCGGCCGAAGGGGTCGACCTGCCGGTGGAAGGCGCGGTGTCGCTGCTGGAAGCCGTCAAGGACGAACGCGCCCGCGAACTGGGGCACGAACTGCTGCGCAAGGACGACCTGATACGCTGGGGCGAATTCTACGACCGGATGCAGTCGATCCGCTCGACGGTGCCGCAAACCTATACGTCGAACTACTATGTGGCGGCCCGGCTGTACTATGGCAACGTACAGCGCCGCGACGTGCTGTGGCCGATTCCGACCTACGAACTGAGCGTGAACCCCTATCTGGTCCAGAACAACGGCTGGTAATCTTAAAAAACTGCGAATCATGAAATACTATCATTTAGCGACGCGTCTGCTGCTGGCGGCAGCCCTGCTGGGGCTGGCGGGCTGCAACGAAGAAGAGAAAGTCGGAACGCCCGACTTTGCGGCGTCGGCCTCCGGCACGGTGTTCAAGGTGGGCGAGCCGGTGGAATTCGCGCTGGCGGGAAATCCCGACTTCATCGTATTCTACTCGGGCGAACCGGGCAATGCCTACGACTACCGTGACCGCGACCGTATCGAAAAGGCCGAGACCACCCTCTCCTTTCTGACCCAGACCAAGGCGGGAGTCAAGGGAAACGCCAATCCTCGGAACGCTCCGGTCTTCTATTCGACCGACTTCGACGGAACCTACACCGAAGAAAGCGTCGACAAAGCCACGTGGACGGACCTTTCCGACCGATTCGTGCTGCCGACGGATACGGAGCAGTCGGTGCCTGCGGGCACGCTCTACATAGACGAACTGTTTCCGGAAGACGGCTCGCCGATTTATCTGCTGTACGACTATCATGTGGCAAAATACACGGACAGCAAGAAGAACGGCCGCACGCAGGTGGACATCATGAACTTCAACATCAACGGAATCACCCCTGCGGGAACGACGACCATCTACAACCTCAAGAACGCCGGATTCCAGTTCGTGTTCGATGCCGGGTACCGCGATAACAACAAGTCGCAGGAACCCGACGTCAATACGAGCCGCATCATGCTCCGCACGGACTACAAGCCGACCGCCGACATGCGCATACGGGCCGTATCGGGCCCGCTGTACCGCCCGGACGACGTGAACTCCGGCCCCGACGGCGGAGTGGGCATCAAGGCGGTGGCCGACCCGACGATGAAGTCGTTCCACCACACCTACGACAAGCCGGGCGAATACACGGTGACGTTCGTAGCCTCGAATTCCAATGTCTACGGACGCAAGGACGCGGTGCGCGAACTGCGGATCACGGTGGTGAACGACACCGGAACCATCGAACCTCCGGTCCACGACGAATGGAGCAACTGACGAAAAAAAGCGGATTATGAAAAAGATACTTATACCGATATGGCTTCTTGGTCTGGCCGCAGGCTGCCAGGAAGCTCCCGTAGAAGCGTCGTTCGCGGCATCGGAAACGGCCGTGCGCTTTGTGGGCGCCGGTCCGGCCGCGACCCGCACGGTCGTGGAGGCGGACGGCACGGAAATATCCGTCGTATGGGGTTCCGACGATGTCATCGGCATTTTCGGCCGGGGCGCCACGGCGGGAAACAACTACCCCTATGCCGCAGCTCCCGAACGGAACGAACCGTCGCAATGCACTTTTGCGTCGACCGACCTGGACAAGATTTTCAAGTGGAGCCGGGGCGAACAGGCGTTCTATGCCTATTATCCCTACGCGGAAGATGCAGACGCAGAGCCCAACGCGCTGCCTGTCGTCCTGCCGACCCAACAGAAGCAGCACGGCCCGGGCTCGACGGAACATCTGGCCGGGCTGGGCGTGATGAAGGCCGCGCCCGTGACGCGGGTATTCAGCGAAGAGGACCCGGCACCGGTCGGATTCACGTTCCGCAACCTGTTTGCGATGGTGGAAATCCGGCTGAAGATGGCGCCCGGAACGGCTGTCGACGTACCCGTGAGGCGAATCCGGCTGCTGTCGGAAGCGGCTCCGCTGACGATTGCGGCAGGTACGGTGGACCTGACGGCACCCGTCGCGGACGACCCGCTCGACATTACCGACGGAAAGAAAGAAGCCGTGCTTGTATTCGGAGAACAGCCCGTATTGAACAAGACCGACTATCAGAGCTTTTGGCTGATGCTTGCGCCGGGCCGACACCCCGAGGGAACGCTGGCGCTGGAAGTGACGGCCATCGACAATTCGACCTGCACGACGACGCTTCCGGCCGTTGCGTTCAAGGCCAACTGCAACTATCGGCAGGATGCTGCTTTGTCGCTGGACGAATTCGTGCCGGCCGAAGCGTTCAACGCGACGGCAGCCGTGACGGAATGCCGGGTCGGCGAACCTGTGGTGTTCTCGCTGAGCGGAGAAGCCGAGACCGTCGACTTCTATTCGGGCGAAAAGTTCCACCAATGGGAATATGCCGATAAGGACCGTCTGGAGTATTCGGACGTCTTCTTCTCGTTCCGGGCGCAGATGCAGGGCGGAGCGCAGCTCCATCCCCTGACGGTGAAAGTCTCGACCGATTTCGACGGAACGTTCGAGGAGCCGAACATCCTGGCAGCTGCGTGGACGGACGTCACCACCCGCTTCACGCTGCCGACGAAACCTTGGACGGCCAACAACGGTCCCAGCACGCTGGAACGCTATCTGGAAGAAGGGCGCATGATACCTTCGGGCGAAGTGAATCTGAGTGCGTACTATGACGAAAAATCGCCGTATCTTTATGTCGCGTTCTTCTATCATGTCGACAAATACGATGCGACGCTGAAGAACAGCCGTCCGGGCATCTGGTTCACGGACATCATGGCCGTGCGGGCGGAGGGCGACACCCGGATTCCCATTTTATCGCAAACGAAGGAAACGGTCCATATTGTCAACGGCGACAAATATGCGGAGGGAGAAGCCGGCTCGGACTGGCAGGGAACCCCCTACGAATATAACGGCACGACGATTTCTCCGCTGCGCATGTGGTGCGTGAACAATCCTCCGGGCGACCGCGACGCCTATGCCGTGATGAACAAGCTGGAACGCAAGGTCTCGAACTTCGGTCCCGACAAACCCGAATCCGTAAAGGGGGGGGGAACGGAGATGCCCCGCGACTTCAGCTACGCGTTTGCGGAACCGGGAACCTACGAAACCGTACTGGTGGGCCGGAGCAAGACGCTCACCGACGAAACGGAAACGGTCTGCCGCTTTACGGTGACGGTAAAACCCTGAGAAGCTGAAAACACAAAAAAACGAAAACCATGAAACCGACGATAAAACAACTATGGGGAGCGCTGCTCCTGATGCCGCTGCTTTGGGCCTGCCACGAAGAGACGCCGGGCGATGCGTCCGACCTCGCGGCCGAGACAATCGTTGTGAGCGGAGCGGAGGGCTACCGCAAACAGACCTTCGCAGAAGGCGCGCGGATCATCACCGACCGGGCCTACAAGGTGACGAACGTCCCGGACTACTTCAACGGATTCGAGATGCTGACGAGCAAGGGCAAAGCCAACAACGGCGGCACGATCACCACCCGCATGGACGGACTGGTCTACATCGTGGCGCCGGCCTCAGCCAAACCCCAGGGCTGGGCGGTGGTGCCCAACACGATCTATCAGGACCGGGACATGATGTATGCGACGGCCGACCAGGAAGTGAAACTTTCGGTCTACATGAAACGCGCATACGCGGGCAAGCCTGTCGAAATACCGCAGGTGACGACCTTTGCGAGCGCGGTGCCCATAGCCCGCAAGATTGTCTACGACGTACCCGAAGAACCGCTGGCGACGAGCTCGGTCCAGGGAACGGTGCGCTGCAACGGAACACCTGTGAAAGACGTGGTCGTTTCGGACGGCGAACTGACGACGACGACCGACGAAAACGGCAAATACGTACTGCACTCGTGGAAGCGGACGGGCTATGTGTTCATTTCGGTGCCGAGTGGCTACGAAGTGCCGGCGGACGGACTGATTCCGCGCAACTTCGTGCGGCTGGACGGTGCGGACGAAGAAGTGGCCGACTTCGAGCTGACCGAGGCGGAAAACGATGAATTCACCCTGTTCGTGATGAACGACATCCACCTGAGCAACACGAAGGAGACCGACGACGTACAGCGTTTCCGCAAAGAATTCGCACCCGACTATGCGGCCATGCTGGCGCAGACCCCGGGCAAGGTCTATGCGACCGTGCTGGGCGACATGACGACCGACACGCGCTGGTACCGCAACAACTTCGCCCTGCCCGAATATCTGGGCGAAATGGAGCGGGTAGCCGGGGCGGTTCCGATCTGGCATGTGATGGGCAACCACGACAACGACATCCGCTGCTCCGGACCCTCGGAGGTGTGGGACGCGCTGGCGGTGGAGACCTACCGCCGGGTGATCGGCCCGAACTACTACTCGTTCAACCTGGGACAATGGCACTTCGTGGTGCTCGACGACATCGTCTACACGGGAGCCAACGCCTACAACACCTATGTGGAAGACGTGCAGCTGGGATGGCTGGAAAAGGACCTTTCGCATGTGGACGCGGCGACCCCGGTGGTGGTGATGACCCATGCGCCGCTGTACCGTTACAGCGGCATAGCCGACGGCGTGCTGCTGGCCAACAAGAATTTCTCGAATCCCGACCAGGTGGACTGGCTGCTGGAAAAGTTCGCCAAGTTCGAGCAGGTGCACATCATGTCGGGCCACACCCACACGAACTACTACTGCAAGATTTCGGACCGGATCACCGAACACAACAACATCTCGGTGTCGGGCTCCTCGTGGCAGATTCTGGGCCCCGAAAAACCGCAGCTGAGCAAGGACGGCACTCCGGTGGGCTACACGATTTATCGGTTCAACGGCAAGCAGATGACGCGCCACTACAAGGCCACCGGCCGGGATGCGGACGAATGCCAGTTCATCGTCTACGACCTCAATACGGTGCCTGCGGCCTACGGAGGCAATGCCGGGAGCAACCAGCTGCTGGTGAACGTATACAACTGGGACCCGGCGTGGACGGTCAAGGTCCGCGAAAACGGAACCGAAATCCCGGTGGTTCAGAGCTGGCGCTCCGACCCGCTCTATTCGCTGGCGGCCGAGGGCGTGACGGGGCTGAGCAGCGCCTTTTTGCCGGGAACGGGCGTGCCGCACATGTTCGTGGCGACGGCCTCGGCACCCGACAGCAGTGTGGAAGCGGAGGTGACCGACGGCGCGGGCAACAAATGGACGCAGACGGTAGTCCGCCCGAAAGCCTTTACGTGGGACATGCAATAACGGCGCGGAGCCGATTCCGGGCGGGCGTTCCGATACGGAAGCTCGCCCGGGAACCGGCCCCTTGAAACTCTTGTGAACCGATGAAACATATCGTATTCTTGAAAAAACTGCCGGCGCTCTGTCTGCTGCTGGCGCTCCGGACGGCGACGGCCCAGGAATTCAATGTTGTGGGCACGGTGCGCTGCGACGGGAAACCGGTGGCGGGAGCTGTTGTTTCGGACGGCGAACGAACGGCCGTGACGGATGCCGCAGGCACCTACGGACTTCGCTCCTCCAAACGGTGCGGCTATGTGTTCCTGTCGGTCCCCTCGGGCTACGAGGTGGAAGCCGACGGAGTAATACCGCGCCATTTCGTGCCGCTGGCGGGCGAAGCGGTAGACCGCGCCGACTTCGAGCTGGTGAGGGCGGAGAACGACCGCTACACGCTGTTCGTATTGAACGACATCCACCTGACGAACACGGTGGCGCAGCAGGACATCCGCCAATTCCGGGAGAAATTCGTGCCGGACTTCCGCGAAACCCTGCGCACGACTCCTGGCAAACAATATGCGCTGACCCTGGGCGACATGACGACCGACTCGCGCTGGTACCGAAACAGATTCGGCCTGCCGGAGTATCTGAAAGAGATGGAACGCATCCCGTCCATTGCGATTTACCACGGCATGGGCAACCACGACAACGACCCCAAGGGAAACCATAGGCCCGAAGCGTGGGATTCGACGGCGGTGAAAACCTACCGCCGGGTGATCGGTCCGAACTACTACTCGTTCAACCTGGGAAAGGTCCACTATGTGATGCTCGACAACATCGTCTATCTGGGCCCCCGCAAACTGGAAAACGGGAAAACCCGCTGGGACTTCAGGGTCTGCATCGACGAAACGCAGCTCGGCTGGCTGGAACAGGACCTGAGCCATGTGAAGAAATCGACGCCCCTTGTCGTCTGCATGCACGCCCCGCTGTTCGGATGCAAGGCGCTGAAAAACGGCCGGGCACAGCTGAAACAAAAGTTTACGGAAGAAGGGGCGGCCGACGAATTGCTGGCCAAGCTGGCGGGCTTCAGAAAAGTCTGCCTGCTGACGGGCCACACCCATGTGAACCGCCACTATGTCCACTCGAAACACCTCAGAGAACACAACAACGTGGCGGTGGCGGCATCGTCGTGGAAACTCTACGGCGAGGGACGCCGCCACATGGCCAAGGACGGCACGCCCGGCGGCTATGCCATCTACCGGGTGGACGGGAAGAAAATATCGTGGAGCTACAAGGCGCTGGGACAGCCTGTCGACAGCTGTCAGTTCCGGGTCTACGACATGAACGCCGTGCCGGAACAATACGGCGGCAAACCGGGGAGCAACGAAGTGTGGATCAACGTATTCAACTACGACCCGGCGTGGAAGATAACGGTGCGCGAAAACGGCCGCAAACTTCCGGTGGAACGGATTGCCGGCTACGACCCGCTCTACCGCTGCATATCGCAGGGCGAAGTCCCCGAAACCGGAAACGCCTTTTCTCCGGCCCGGACCGAACACCTGTTCCGGGTGGTTGCGGCCGAAGCCGGCACGCCGCTGGAAATCGTTGTGCGCGACGGATTCTCGCACAGCTGGCGGCAGACGGTCGTGCGGCCCAAACCTTTCAGCTGGGACATGCGATGAAGACGATGAAAAAACTGCTGTTGGCGGGGGCTATCTGTCTGCTGACCGCCACAACGGTCCTGGCGCAGCCGATACTGCGACTGCCGTCGGCAATCGGCGACCACATGGTCCTGCAAGCTGATACGACGGTCCAGCTGCATGGTTGGGCCGATCCGAACACGACGGTAACGGTGGCCCCGTCGTGGGGCGGGGAGGTGACGGCCAAGGCTGGCTTCGACACAGCCTGGGCCGTGGAACTTCGCACCCCTGCGGCCTCGGCGGAACCGCACTCGATTACGTTCAGAACCAAGAAAGTCGAGAAAACCATCGACGACGTACTGATAGGCCAGGTGTGGCTGTGCAGCGGTCAGTCGAACATGAACTGGAGCGCGGAACATGGAATCGTCGACATGCAGGAGGAACTGACGCGGCCGATGAATCCGCAGATACGTCTGTTCACGGTGACGAAAAACAGCTCCGTCTACCCGCAGGACGACTGCGAGGGGTGCTGGCAGGTCTGCGATGCGGAAAGCGCCCGCTGGTTCAGTGCGGTGGGCTACTTCTTCGGCAAACGGCTGGCGTCCGAGCTGGGGCAGCCCGTGGGACTTGTCAACGCCTCGTGGGGCGGAACTCCGGTGGAAATATGGACGCCTGCGGAGACGATGGCCGGGAATGCGGAGATGGTCGCGGCGTGGGAAAAATATCCCCGAAGCAGACAAGGCTGGCGAATCGGTTCGGCCTACAATGCGATGATCGCCCCGCTGCTCAAAACGGCTTTTGCCGGAGTAATCTGGTACCAAGGCGAAGCCAACAAACGGAACGCCGAACTCTACGGCGCGGAATTCCGGATGATGATCGAGAGCTGGCGCAGGGCATTCGGAGGGCAGCTGCCCTTCTATTTCGTGCAGATAGCGCCCTATGCCCGCACGGAGGGAGGCATTGCCGGAGCCTTGGTACGCGAACAGCAGGCACGTGTGACGGCTGCGGTTCCGGGAACGGGCATGGCGGTTGTCGCCGATTTGGTCGACGACGTGACGAACATCCATCCCCGCTACAAAAAGGGCGTCGGCGACCGGCTGGCCAACTGGGCTTTGGGCGAGGTGTACGGGCGGACGGTGAGCAAGTACAAACATGCTTCGTTCCGGTCGGCCGAATTCAAGCGCTCGGCGGTCATCGTGACGTTCGACAATGCCGAGGGCGGACTCGTAAGCCGCGGGAAGCGTATCGCCGGGCTGGAAGTGTGCGACGCTTCGATGGAATTCGTTCCGGCGGAGGGCAGAATCGACGGCGACAAGCTGGTGGTCCGGAGCAAACGGGTTGCGCGTCCGGTAGCCGTGCGCTATTGCTTCAGCGACGGAGCAACAGGCAATCTGTTCGATGCCGCGGGACTCCCTGTAGCCCCTTTCCGAAGCGACGCGGATTGAGAATCATTGACGGAGTACGAAGCCGGGTGGGGAGAACCTGCCCGGCTTTTTGCTGGCCGGGGTGGGGCAAAATACCGAGAAATGGGGATTGCGGGAACGGGACAAAAGGAGTAACTTTGGAACGAGAAAATGCTGCATGAAAAACTCCTCGATATGCGACTGTCCGAACTGAAAACCGGAGAATCGGCGACGATTCTGAAAGTACTGGGCCACGGAGGGTTCCGCCGCCGGATCATGGAAATGGGATTCGTCCGCGGCCAACGGGTGGAGGTGATCCTGAACGCGCCGCTCAAGGACCCGATTCAATACCGGATCATGGGCTACGACGTATCGCTGCGGCGCAGCGAAGCGGAAATGATACAGGTATTTTCGGACAGCGAAGCGCACGAACTGCTCAAGGCGCCGGAGCGGCACGCTTCGGTCGAAGCGGTTCCGGGCGACGACGCGATAGACGAACTGGTCCGCACGCGCAGCCACACGATTTGCGTGGCGCTGGTGGGCAATCCGAACAGCGGCAAGACATCGCTGTTCAACGCGATTTCGGGCGGTCACGAACATGTGGGCAATTACAGCGGGGTGACGGTGGGCGCCAAGAGCGGCGTGCGCTGCTACCGCGGCTACCGGTTTCAGATAACCGACCTGCCGGGGACCTATGCCCTCTCGGCCTATACACCCGAAGAACTGTTCGTCCGGGCCCACATCGCCGAGGAGACGCCCGACGTAATCATCAACTCGGTGGTGGCGTCGAACCTGGAACGCAACCTCTATCTGACGACCGAACTGATAGACATAAATCCGCGCATGGTAGTGGCGCTCAACATGTTCGACGAACTTACCTCAAGCGGCGCGCAGCTCGACTACGAAAGTCTGGGCCGGATGCTGGGCGTGCCGATGGTTCCGGTGGAAGCGCGCCATGGCAAGGGCATCGAAGCCCTGCTGGACACGGTCATAGCCGTCTACGAAAACCAGGACGAACGGGTGCGGCACATCCATATCGGTCAAGGCAGCGTCATCGAAGAGGGGCTCCGGCGACTGAACGGCGACATGAACGAACACCACGGCCAACTGCCCAAGACCTTCCCGCCCCGCTACTTTGCGATGAAGATGCTGGAAGGCGACCGCCAGGTGAACGAACAGCTGCGCCGCTGCGAACGCTATCCGGTGTGGGCCGAAACGGCGGCCCGCGAAGCGGAGCGGATAACCAAGGCGCTGGGCGAAGACGTCGAAACGGCGTTCGCCAATCAGAAATACGGCTTCATATCGGGCGCGCTGAAAGAGACCTACACCCCCGGCCGCCGGGAGGAAGCGACGACCACGGCGCTGATAGATTCGTTCGTGACGCACAAGCTGTGGGGCTTCCCGATTTTCTTCTTTCTGATGTGGCTGATGTTCTGGTGCACGTTCTATTTGGGCGCCTATCCGCAAGGGTGGATCGACACGCTGGTGGGCTGGGTCGGCCGGGGCGTGGATGCGCTGCTGCCTCCCGGGGCGCTGCGCGACCTGCTTGCGGACGGAGTCATAGGCGGCGTGGGGGCGGTCATCGTGTTCCTGCCCAATATCATGGTGCTCTATCTGTTCATCTCGTTCATGGAGGATTCGGGCTATCTGGCCCGTGCGGCGTTCATCATGGACCGGGTGATGCACCGCATCGGCCTGCACGGCAAGTCGTTCATCCCGCTGGTCATGGGATTCGGCTGCAACGTTCCGGCCGTCATGGCATGCCGGACCATCGAGAGCCGGAGCAGCCGCCTGATAACCATACTGATAACTCCGTTCATGTCGTGCAGCGCGCGGCTGCCTATATACATACTGATTGCCGGAACGTTCTTCACGGCACACGCCGGATGGGTCATGACGGGGCTCTATGTGCTGGGGGTGGCGGTGGCCGTCGTGACGGCGCGTCTGCTGCGGCGCTTCCTCTTTCGGGCGGACGAGACGCCGTTCGTCATGGAGCTGCCCCCCTATCGCTTGCCGACGTGGAAAACCACGCTGACGCACATGTGGGACAAGTGCGCGCAATACCTGCGCAAGATGGGCGGGATGATTCTGATAGCGTCGGTCATCGTATGGTTTCTGAGCTATTATCCCCGCACGGAGGAGAGCGCCGGAGGAACCGCGCACTACGAAAATTCTTACCTGGGCCGTATCGGCAAGGGCTGCGAACCCGTTTTCGAGCCGATAGGCATGAACTGGAAAGCGGGCGTGGCGCTGTTATCGGGCGTGGCGGCCAAAGAAATCGTAGTCAGCACCTTAGGAGTGCTCTATTCGGAAAACGGCGACCCGGCCGACGAAGCGGCTACCCTGCCGCGGCGGCTGAGGACGAGCGGCGATTTCCCGACCGCCACGGCGCTGGCGTTTCTGGTGTTCATTTTGCTGTACTTCCCGTGCATCGCCACCGTGACGGCCATCGGCGCCGAAGCGGGATGGCATTGGGCGCTGGCCGCGGTGGTCTATGACACGCTGCTGGCATGGCTCGCGGCATGGGGCGTCTATCACCTGGCGCTGTGGCTCTGAACATGGACTGGCAGGATTATACGGTCGGAATCATCCTCGGCGGGATTGTCGCCCTGCTGCTGTGGCGGTTCGTGTGCTTCGTCTCCGGACGGCGCCGGGGCGGCTGTGCCGGATGCGGTGCGACCCGCTGCCCGCTGAAAAACCGCAAGAAATAGCTTACTGAAAGGCCGACGGATTTTCTGAATCCGCCGGCCTTTCGATTTATCCGTGGTACTCGCTGGGGGCGAGCCCGAACTGCTTCTTGAAACTCTTGGAGAAGTGCGACAAGGTGGAGAATCCCGTCATGTCGGCGATTTCGGAAATCGTATAGCGCCCTTCGAGAATCAACTCCGCAGCCCGGTTGAGCTTGTAGGTCTTGAAGAAGACGTTGGGGCTTTCTCCGGTGAGCCCCTTGAGCTTGTAGAAGAATTTGGTCCGCGAAATCCGCAGGGCTTCGGTAGCCCAGGCGATGTCGAACTCGGGATTCGACAGCTCGGTCTCCATGAGCCGGTAGAGCTCGGTCATGAAAGCCTTGTCCTGCGGTGCGAGCAGGTCCTCCTCGATCTTGGTCGTCTGCGTCGACTGCCCGAGCAACCGCCGCACGCGCTCGCTCTTGCGGAGCTGCGACTTGACGAGCGCCAGCAGATAGCTCGGCTCGAAAGGCTTGGTCACATAGGCGTCGGCACCCGTATCGAGCCCCTCGACCTGGTCTTCGACCTGCGTTTTGGCGGTGAGCAGCACCACCGGAATGTGGCAGAGCTGGGCATCGTCCTTGATTCGGCGGCAAAACGCATAACCGTCCATACCGGGAAGAACGACGTCGCTGAGCACCAAATCGGGCGCTTCGTCGTCGACCTTGCGGAGCGCTTCTTCCGCGTCGAAACACGACAGCACTCTATAATAAGGCGACAACAGCGTGCAAAGGTAATTGACCACGTCGGCATCGTCGTCGAGCACCAACACGCTTTTCAGCTCCTGCCCGTCGGTGCGTTCGGGTGCGGAAACCGCCTCGGAAGCCTCTACAGCCAAGGGGGGGGGAATTTCGGCGGGCGATTCGGAGCTGCGCTCCTGCTCGGGATAGGCTTCGTCGTCCAGCGGCAGGATGAACGTGAAGAGCGCACCGCTCAGCTCCTCGGGGCTCGAAGCCTTGATTCGTCCGTGGTGGAGCTCCACCAAGCTGCGCGTATAGTAAAGCCCGATGCCCGTCCCGTAATTGTAACTGCCCTCCGTGCGGTTGTTGATGCGGTAGTAGCGCTCGAAAATCTTTTCCCGCTGGTCCTCGGGGATGTCGGCGCCCGTATTGGCGACCGAAACCTTGACATAGCGCATCCACCGGACCGCCGCGTCGCCGGGGAAAAGGCGGGCGGCTTCGTCGTGGCCTATCATGTCGAACCGCACGACGATGCGGCCGTTGCCGGGAGTGAACTTGAGGGCGTTGGACATGAGGTTGCCGAAAATCTTGTCCTGCTTGTCCTCGTCGAGCCACATGACGCACGTCTCTTCCAAGCCGCAGGTCTGCAACGAAATGCCCTTGGTGGCGGCGTTGACGCGGAAGATGTCGATCCGCCGCTGCAAGACCCGGATGATGTCGGTGCGGCGCACCCTGAGCCGGAGCGTATCGTTTTCGAGCTTGCTGAAATCCAGCTGCTGGTTGACCAGTTCGAGCATCCGGTCGGTACTGCGCTGAACGATGAGCAGCAGCTGCCGGTTCTGCTCCGAAAGACCGGGGTCCTCGCAAAGCTGCGCCACGGGGCCGGAAATCATGGTCAGCGGCGTGCGGAACTCGTGCGAGACGTTGGAGAAGAAACTCCGAATCATGGCGTTCATCCGCCGCTCCTGCTCCTTCTCGCGCTCGGCGACCCGCACAGCCGCCTTTCCGGCCCGGATGCGGAGCCACGAACCGACGAGCACCCACACCAATCCGCCTGCGACGATGAAATAACAACCGTAGGCCCACCATGTGCGCCAAGGCGCAGGCCGGATGATGACGGGGATGGCGTTTTCGGTCTCGGCGACGCTCTGGTCGTTGCTGGTAATCTTGACGCGCAGGAGGTAGCGGCCCGCCGGAAGATTGGCGTAGTTGACCTCGTGGTTGTTGCGGGCCTCGATCCAATAATCGTCGAACCCTTCGAGCTTGTAATGATAATGCACGCGGCCATACTCGCAGTATTCGAGCGCGGCGAACGAAACGCTGAACCCGTTCTGGTTGTGGCGGAGCCGGATTTCGGGGTTATAGGCCAGGTGGCGCTCGATGGGCCCGCCGCTGCGGGGCGCGACGAGCCTGTTGTGGATGCGCAGGTTCTCGAAGACGAGCGGAATCCGCCGTTTGGTCGGCACGGCCGAGGGGTCGAAGAGCGTAAGGCCGTGCGTACCGCCGAAGACGAGCGTGCCGTCGGGCAGGCGGCAGGAAGAACGCTCGTAGAACTGATTGCCGCCCAGCCCGTCGGACGCGTAGTAATTGGTGAAGCGCTCGGTGGCAGGGTCGTATTTGCTCAGTCCGTACAAAGTGCTGACCCACAGATTGCCCTCGGCGTCCTCCTCGATGGCCGCGATTTCGAGACAGGTGGTGCCGGGCACGGGCACGAGCCGCTTTTCGGAGGAAACGTAGCGCAGCAATCCATTGCTGATGGTGCCGATCCAGATGTCGCCGCGGCGGTCCTTGAAAATCCGGGTGGGAATGAAAACCGAGCGGCGGATGCACTGCCGGAGGTCGTCGCCGGGAATCTCCAGCTCCCGTATCTCGCCGTTCGCAACGATTTTAAGCGGCTGGTTGAACGCCGCCACCAACAAAGAGCCGTCCTCCAAAGGCAACAAATCGGGAATGAACGAAAACGAACCGTCGAACACCTGCATCGGCTCGAAACGGCTTTTGCCCGGAGCCAGCGCATGGAGGAAATGGGTGGCCGTACCGACCCAGACCGTGCCCTTGGCATCCTGCGTGACGGACATGGGCAGGAAGACGGAATGCCGGGCCTCGACCCGCAAGGCCCCGCTGCGGTAACGGCATTTGAGCACCTGATGATTGGAAGCCGTCATCCACACGGCATTGTCGCGGTCGACGAAAAGCCGGTTGATATAGATTTTTTGCTGCTTCTCGGAGGGGAACAGCTCGTCCATACCGACGGCGTCGAGCCGCTGCCGCCGCAAATCGTAGACATAGAGCCCGTCCATGAGGGTGACGATCCACAGATTGGCCTCCCTGTCGGCCGCAACCGAAATGACGGACTTGTTGGCCAGCTCGGAACGCAGGTAATTGTTGCTGTTGAAACTGGTTTTATAATGGTAACAAACCGTATAGCCCTGGTCCTCGGACCCGATCCAGAGGTTACGCTGCGAATCGGTGAACATGCTCCGGATTTTGAACGGCGGAACCTCGAACGGAAACCCGGTCTGCTGCTGGTGGATGAAAGTACCGTGGACGAAATCGTAGCAGAACATGCCGTGCCGCGCGGTGTTGAAAAGCAGGCAGTCATCGTTGTAGGGATGGATGTAGGTCACATCCGCCTTGGCGAAAAGGGGGTGACGGCGGATGACGTCGGGCACCTCGTCGAAGCGTCCGGTCCAGGTGTCGAAAGTCCGGCACCGGGAATACCCCGAAAGATACAGATAGCGGCCGTTGTGGAGGTAGGAATAGTACGGAAAGTCTTTCAGCGGAACGGTGTCGGTAATGCGCCGCGCCACGAGGTCGTAACACCGCAGCTCCCTTGAATTGACGATCCACAGCCGGTTACTGGAATCGACGTGGCAGCGCACATGGAACGTATTGTCGGGGTCGAGACCGGAAAGCAGCGGGTCGAACCGCCCGGCCCCCTCGTCGTACTCGTAGAGCGTTTCGCAGGTTATGGCGAAGATACGCCCCGTGCGGTCCTCGAAGAGCTGCAAAATATTGCGGTTGTCCGAACGGAGCGGGATGCGCCGGAAATCGTCCTGGTCGGTGTAGATGCAGGGACCGTTGACGGTGGCGACCCACAGCCGCCCGTGCGAATCCCGCATGAGGTCCTGAATCTGGTTGTCGCAAAGGCTCAGCGAATCGTCCGTGCAGAAATATTGCTGGTACTCGTGGGCGTTGTACTTGTTGAGCCCGCGGAACGTACCTATCCATATATGCCCCTGGGCATCCTCGGCGATGGCTTTTATCTGCTGGTTGGAAATGGTGCCCGAGACCAGCGGACTCTCTATTTCGCTCCGGCGTTCGTCGACCGGGCCGGAGGTGCGGCACGCGGCGCTCAGCAAGGCCAGCGAACCGAAGAAAAGGGAAGCGGTGAACTTCATAGGCTCCGAGATAGCAGTTTTTCTAAACTAAAGTTACGCATAATAATCCAATAAGAAGCCCCATTCCGGAAGATTTGGACGATTCGACAAATTTTTGAACGCAGGGAAATCACGGCTGAATAAACGGACAACTCTTTTGAATAGGAGGAAAAGCCGGGCCGAAAGAAACAATCTAAACTTGTAAACCTGAAAAAACTACAAGTTATGAAACCTGTGATTCGACTGATTTTCGTATGGGCAGCCGCTCTGTCTTCCGCCTGCGGCGGAGCTGTCGGTACGAAGTGCGCCGGAACGGATGCGTCCGGCGAAATCGCCGCTTCGGCCCGAACGGCCGTGACCCGCACTGAAGCGGGCGATGTGGCCGGATATGCGCAAGGAGACCTCTTTATATTCAAGGGCATCCCCTACGCCAAGGCCGAACGCTTCATGCCGCCCCAGGCACCCGACAAATGGGAGGGTGTGCGCAGCAGCCGTGCCTACGGCCCGACCTGCCCGCAGGGGGTGCGCGGCGGCTGGCAGAGCGACGAACACGCCTTTGCGTTCGACTGGGACGACGGCTATCCCGGCGAAGACTGCCTGAGGGCGAATATCTGGACCCCGGGACTGAATGACGGCCGGAAACGTCCCGTGATGGTATGGCTCCACGGCGGCGGCTATGCGGCAGGCAGTGGCCAGGAACTTCCCTCGTATGACGGGGCCAATCTGGCGCGCAAAGGCGACGTGGTGGTCGTGACGCTGAACCACCGTCTGAACGTGCTGGGCTTTTTGGACCTCTCGGGCTTCGGCGAAAAATATGCGGCTTCGGGCAATGCCGGACTGCTGGACTTGGTGGCCGCACTCAAGTGGGTCAATCGCAACATCGCCGCATTCGGCGGCGACCCCGCCAACGTGACCATCTTCGGCCAGTCGGGCGGCGGCGGCAAGGTCTCGACCCTGCTTGCGACGCCTGCGGCAGCGGGACTTTTCCACAAAGCCGTCGTACAGAGCGGCTCGATGCTCCGCACCATGGAACAGAAGTACTCGCAGCGAATCGGTGCCGCGGCAGTGCGCGAACTCGGCCTGCGCCCCTCGGAAATCGACAAGCTGAAGACAATTCCCTATGAACAGTTGCTGGCCGCCGGCGAAAAAGCGGTGGCCCGCGTGAAAGCCGAAGCCGAGAAGGAAGGCATCTCGACCTTTATTTTCGGCTGGGCGCCCACCGTGGACGGCGAAGTGCTTCCGGTCCAGCCGTTCGACCCGCAGGCCCCTGCCCAGAGCAAGGATATTCCGCTGATGATAGGCACCACCCTGCACGAATTCACGATGAGCACCTATGTGCCTTTCTTCCGGACGATCAGCGAAGAACAGGCCGTAGAGTTCCTGCGCAAGAAATACGGCGACCGGACGGACGAATTCATGGCGGCTTTCCGCAAAGCCTATCCGGACTACCAGCCCAAGGACCTGGCGGACGTGGACTTCGTGTTCCGCCCGGGTGCCGTCGAGCAGGCCCGCATCAAGACGGCCCAGCAAGGCGCACCTGTATATATGTATCTGTTCGGGTGGGAATCGCCCGTCATGGACGGCATGCTCCGCAGCACCCACTGCATGGAGATCCCCTTTGTCTTCGACAACACCGTTCGCCACGCTTCGATGACAGGCGGCGGCCGCGAAGCGCAGGCTTTGGCCGACCGCATGAGCCGGGCTTGGATCAACTTCGCCCGCACGGGCAACCCCAATGCCGACGGCCTGCCCGCCTGGGAACCCTACACGCCGGACAACGGCGCCACGATGTATTTCGACAACGACTGCCGGATACTGCACAACCACGACAAAGAACTGCTCGAAGTGGTCCGCGCTTTCCCGACGCGCGGCTTCTGAGAGGAGGCAACCTGTTTCAATAAACCTAAAAACTCTAAACATGAAGAACAATTCTACAAGGAAATTGCTCCTTGCGACGCTTCTCCTGTTTGCGCCCGCGACGCTGCTGCTGGCGCAGACCAAGGTCAAGGTCTGGGGGCAGGTAACCGATGCCAACGGTCCGATGGCCGGAGCGAGCGTCATTGAAAACGGTACGACCAACGGAGCCACGACCGATGCCGAAGGCCGCTATGCGCTGTCGGTGGGCGAAGGCGCTACCCTCGTATTCTCGTTCATAGGCTATGTAAGCCAGGAAATGGCCGCCACGCCCGGCGAGCACAACGTTATGCTTGCCGAAGAGAGCACGAAACTGGACGACGTGGTGGTGGTAGGCTACGGCGTGCAGAAAAAGAGCTCGGTGACGGGCGCCATTTCGCAGGTGAAACCCGAAGACATGCAGAACCGCTCGATTACCAACGCACAGGCCGCCCTGCAAGGCAAGACAGCCGGCGTGCAGATCATTCAGGGCTCGTCGGCCCCGGGTGCATCGCCGACGGTGCGTGTGCGCGGTTTCTCGTCGAACGTTTCGTCCAACCCGCTCTATGTGGTCGACGGCGTGCGTCTGAGCGACATCAGCGGCATCGACCCCAACGACATCGCGTCGATGGAAGTGCTCAAGGACGCCGCATCGGCCGCCATCTACGGCGCCGAAGCCGGGAACGGCGTCGTGCTGGTCACCACCAAAAAGGGTGCGGCAGGCAAGGGCAAGCTGACCTACGACTTCCAATACTCGTGGCAGACGCTGGCCAACGTTCCGAAAGTACTCAACGCCGAGCAGTATATCGACTACATGACCGAGGGCAGCATCCTCTCGCGCGACTTCCTGCTGAGCAACTGGGACGGTGCGACCAACACCTCGTGGACCGACGTTGCGTTTGAAACGAGCACGATGCAGAAACACAACGTCGCCTTCACCAACGGCAACGAACAGGGCAACTACTACCTTTCGCTCTCCTACCTCGACAACGACGGTATCGTCAAGGGCGACGCCGACACCTACAAGCGTCTGACCGCCACGGTCAACGGCGAATATCAAATCAAACCGTGGCTGAAGGTGGGCTCCACCAACCAGCTGGAGAAATACGACATGAGGACCGTGGCCGAAGGCAACGAATACGGCAGTCTGCTGGCTTCGGTGCTGCTGATGGACCCGCTCACTCCCGATGTCTATGCGCCCAACAACCTGCCCATGAACATGCTTACGGCCTTGAACAACGGTCAGCCGCTGCTCAAGGACGGCAAAGGCAACTACTACTCGGTTTCGCCGTTCTTCACGGGCGAATTCGGCCAGCCGCTGATCATGCGCGACAACAACGTGGCCAAGAGCGGCGGTTTCAACGTTACGGGTTCGCTGTACGGCGATTTCAAACCTGTGAAAGGTCTGGTCATCACCTCGCGTCTCGGCTACCGTCTCTCGGGCACCCGCACCTCCACCGTGTCGCTGCCGAGCTACAACAACTCCGAGCGCATCAATCCCTACCTGGGCTATTCGGCAGGTTCCTCGACCTCGATTTACTACCAGTGGGAGAACTTCGCCAACTATGCCCGGACGTTCGGCCGCCACAGCATCAACGCCATGATCGGTATGTCGTTCCAGAAGTCGTCGTACAACTATGTCAACGGCAGTCTCACCGGCAATGAAGAAGATGCGCTGAAGAAGAACGACCCGATATTCTGGTATCTGAACTACGCTGCCGCCTCCGCAACGAAGGCTGTGAGCGGCGAGGAGACCGAATCGGCCAAACTCTCCTACTTCGGCCGCGTAGGCTACGAATTTGCAGGCCGCTACATGATTCAGGCTTCGCTGCGTGCTGACGCTGCCGACCTGGCACAACTTCCTTCCACGAACCGCTGGGGCTACTTCCCCGCCGTATCGGCAGGCTGGGTAATCTCCCAGGAATCGTTCTTCGAGCCGGCCCGCAAATACGTCTCCAACCTGAAGCTCCGTGCAAGCTGGGGCCAGAACGGCAGTCTTGCCGCTCTGAGCGGATACCTGTACAGCACGGACATGGCTTTGGACCGCATCTATCCCTTCTTCCCGGGAAACAACTACATCCAAGGTACGGCTCCCAGCTCCATGGGCAACCCCGAACTCCGCTGGGAGACTTCCGAGCAGATAGACATCGGTCTTGACGCGCGGCTGTTCAACGACCGGCTGACCCTGAGCGTCGACTGGTACGACAAGAAGACCAAGGACCTGCTGGTAAGCGGCACGACGCCGTCGCTGATTGTCGGCGGAACCGTTTCGCCCATCAACGCCGGTAACGTCAGCAACCGCGGCTGGGAAGTCGAGCTGGGCTGGAGAGACCGTGTGGGCGACTTCTCCTACTCGGTGCGCGGCAACATCGCCACGCTGAAGAACAAGGTGACCTACCTCGACCCGTCGCTGGTACGTCTGCCCGGCGAGTACTTCCACAATACGGCGATCACCTATTTCGAGAAGGGCTATCCCATCTATTATTTCCGTGGTTACAAATTTGCCGGCGTCGACCCCGCCACGGGCGACCCCACGTTCGAGGACCTCGACGGGAGCGGTGACTTGAGCGACGGCGACCTGACCTACATAGGCAACGCCATCCCCGACTTCACGTACGGCATCACGCTGACGGCAGCGTGGAAAGGTCTCGACCTGACCGTCTTCGGCACCGGTTCGCACGGCAACGACATCTTCAACTGCATCAACAAGTTCGACCGTCAGGCTTCCAACAAACTCAAGGAAGTCTTCTACGACAACCGCTGGACGCCGCAGAACACCTCGGGTACGGTACCCCGCGCCAATGCCAACAACATGGACAAGTACCAGTTCTCCGACGCCATGGTTTACGACGGCTCGTTCTTCAAAATCAAGCAGATTCAGATAGGCTACTCGTTCCCGAAGCAGTGGCTGCGCAAAATCTACGTAAGCAATCTGCGCATATACTGCTCGCTGGACGACTATTTCACCTTCAGCAAATACCCGGGCTTCGACCCCGAAGCCGCGACGAACGCTACGGCGGGCATGGGTATCGACAAGGGCTCCTACCCCGGCTCGAAGAAGGTCGTATTCGGTCTCAACATCGAATTTTAACAAACCACAACTACGGAAACAATGAAAATGAAACATATTCTGTTATCGGCTTTGATGTTGATTTTCGCGGTCGGTTGCGAAAACTATCTCGACATCCCAAAACACGGCAACATGGGAGGTCAGGACGACTTCTACAAAACCGACGAGGAAGCCCTGCAGGCCCTCGCATCGCTCTACGGTACGTGGGACGGCATCTACTCCAACTGGTTCTACGCCAAGAACCTGCTTTCCGACGACGTATTTGCCGGCGGTGGCAACCGAGGTGACAACACCTCCATGGAGCAGCTGAACGAATATACGTTCGGCACCGACAACACCGTGGTAAAGGACCTCTATGCGGGCATGTACGCCCTTATCTACAAGGCCAACCTTATCATCGAGAAGGTCGAGCCCGACACGCCGGGCAAGGCGCGTACGGTCGCCGAAGCCAAGTTCTTCCGTGCATGGGCCAATTTCGACCTGGTTACGCTCTATGGCCCTGTGCCCAAGGTCGACCATCTGCTTGCTCCCGGCGAATACCGCATGGGCAACAGCACGGTGGAACAGCTGTGGGAGTTCATCGAGCAGGACCTCAACGAAGCCATCGACTCCGACGCGCTGCCGTCGAAGAGCAGCGCGAACGATGCCGAAACCGGCATGCGCGTAACCAAGGAAGTGGCGCAGGCCATGCTGGGCAAGGCCTATGTTTTCCAAGAGAAGTATGCCGAAGCTGCCGCCATCCTGGACCAGGTGATCGACTCGAAGAAGTACGAACTTTTCAAAGGCGATTACGACATGCTGCTCCACTCGGCCAACAACAACAGCTGCGAGGCCATGCTCGAAATCCAGAAGCGCAAGGACCCCGAGCAGATGAGCTGGGCGCACTATGAGAACAACACGATGTTCTACCTGATGTACGGCTGGCGCTCGGACCGTCTGGAAATGACGGGCAACATTGCAAAGGTCATCGAAAACGGTACGTGGGGATTCTTCAACCCGCGCAAGTCGCTCTACGATGCTTTCGTAGCGATGGAAGGTGCGAACGGTTATCGTCTGAGCAGCACCATACGCACGGCCGATCAGATGGAAGCGCTCGGTGTCAAGGTTCAGCCCGGACAGTATCTTTCCGGTCATGAAGGCTATTTCATCTGGAAAACCCGTCTGCTGCAGGAAGACAACGTGTCGCCCGGTACGCAGCCGTGGTTCGTATGGACCAACTACCGCGTCATGCGCTACGCCGAAGTGCTGCTGCTCGCTGCCGAAGCCCACGTGCAGGGCGGCGACGCGACCAAGGCGCTGAACTACATCAACCAGATTCGTGACCGCGCGCGCCTTGCGCCGCTGGGCGCAGTGACGCTCGACGACGTCAAGAAAGAGAAGCGTCTGGAACTCTGCTTGGAAAGCGTTCGTTTCCAAGACCTCGTCCGCTGGGGCGATGCCGAGAGCTTCCTGGCCGAACAAGGCAAGCAGATTCCTGCATTCACGGGCGCCGAGACGAAGTACATGTGGAGCAACCCGACCTACGGTTTCAAGGCCAAGCACAAGCTGCTGCCGATTCCGCGCAAGGAGATGGAGCTCAATCCCAACATGAAGCAAAACGAAGGCTGGCAGTAAACCTCCGGTCCGACAACAAAAACAGAAATGACCATGAAAAACATACGATTCATTTTGACGGCGCTGCTGGCGGGTCTCTTTGCCGTAGCCTGCGAGGAGAAACCGATCGACGGCCTGAGCGGCACCTACGACAACATCGAGCGCTACAACTTCACCGAGGTCAAGCAGCAGCCCACCGAAAAACTGGGCAAAGGCATCAAGGCCCTGGTTATCGACCTCAAGGACGCCGCAGGCCATTCGATGCAGATGCGTATCGGCAGCGCCGAATGGGTGCTGAAAGCCGGAACCTATGCGGCAGCCGAGACCGTGGCTGCGGACAAGACGTTTTCGGCCGTGCTCGGCGAATCCCGGAAAGTTGTTTCGGGCAACCTGAACGTCAATCTCGTGAACGACATGTACATCTTCTCCGGGCTTCTCACCGCTGAAGACGGTACGGAAATCCAGTGCAACTACCGCGGCGTCCTCGCTTTCGAGATCGGCGTCGACGATCCGGAACCGAGCGGCTATACGGCCGTGCTGGCCATTTCGCCCGTATTGATTACGGACCAGAGCGGACAAGTGACGGGCACGGTGCCGGGAGTCTCGAAGTATGCGTTCACCATCTCCGATCCCAACGGTGCGAACGCAGCCTACTTCGAGGCAATCAATACCGAGAACCTCGACGCTACGGCATTGGCTGGTGAATATACGGTCAAAGACAACGCACAAGAGGCCTTGTCGATGGGTTCCGGCTCGTCTATGTCCGGTGATTGGGGCGAAGCCAGCTGGGGCAGCTACATCGTCAATCCCGAAGCAAAGAAAGAATTCCTCATGGCCGGTAACAAGGTTACCATTTCGGTAGCCGAAAGCCTTGAGGGCGAGAAACTCTACTCTTTCTCGGGCAGCGGTCTGAAGACGACGTTCGGCTTGGACTCCAGCTATGCTCCTATACCGGGTACGCTTTCGGAGGTGAACATCAAGTTTGCCACTCTCCAGCTCGCCGGAAGCAACTAACCGTCCGACAACCAAGAAACAAGGTTCCGTGCGATGGCACATTGCACGGAACCTTGTTCGGATAAAAGACAACCATAAACATCAGTATTGACATGAAGAAAATTGTTTTGTCGGCAGCCATGCTGCTGATCGGCTCCCTGGCCTGCGCACAGCAGGCGCTGTGGGGCATGGCACCGGTCGTATCGCCCGAAGTGCACAGCGACAACACCGTGACGTTCCGTCTCAAGGCTCCGAACGCCGCGAAAGTACAGGTGACGGGCGACTTCCTGCCCACCCGGAAAATCAAGACCCCGTTCGGCGAATTCGACGGTCCGGGCTATGCCGACCTGGTGCAGACCGACGGCGTCTGGGAGTTCACCACGCCCGAACCGCTGGCCCCCGAACTCTACAGCTACACGTTCGTGGTCGACGGGCTGAAAATCAACGACCCGAGCAACGTCTACACCATCCGCGACGTGGTGAGCGTGACCAATGTGTTCCTTATCGGCGGCGGCCGTGCCGACCTCTACAAGGTCAGCGACGTTCCCCACGGTACGGTCTCGAAAGTGTGGTACAACAGTCCGACGCTGGGCATCGACCGCCGTCTGACGGTCTACACGCCTGCCGGATATGAACAGGGCAGCAAGCGCTACCCTGTATTCTATCTGCTGCACGGCATGGGCGGCGACGAAAACGCCTGGAGCGAGCTGGGCCGCGCGGCACAGATTCTCGACAACCTGATTGCACAGGGCAAGGCCGAGCCGATGATCGTGGTGATGACCAACGGCAACGCCGCCTTGCAGGCAGCTCCGGGCGAATCGCCGCTGGGCTATGCCGCACCCTCGCTGCAGCTGCCCAAGACGATGGAAGGCTCGTTCGAGACGGCGTTCCCCGACGTGGTGAACTTCGTGGATGCGACCTACCGCACGCAGCGCAACAAGCATGCGCGCGCCATCGGCGGTCTGTCGATGGGCGGCTACCACTCGATGCACATCTCCAAGCAGTATCCCGACATGTTCGACTACGTAGGTCTCTTCTCGGCCGCCATCATGCCCGACAAGAACGCCAAATCGCCCGTCTACGACAACTTGGAAGAGAAGCTGGCCGTGCAGTTCGCCAAGAAACCGGCTCTCTACTGGATTGCCATCGGCGACAAGGACTTCCTCTACAAGGCCAACTGCGAATATCGCGAGATGCTCGACAAGAAAGGCTATCCCTACACCTATTATGAAACGGGCGAGGGCCACATCTGGAAGAACTGGCGCATCTATCTGACCGAGTTCGTACCGATGCTGTTCAAATAACCTAAAACCGCAACCGAAATGAACAAACCAATCGTATTCGCCCTGCTTGCCGCGGCCATGACCGCCTGCGGCCCGCAGGTGCCGCAACTGGGCCGGGCCTCGATCGACGAGGTGGTGGAAGCCATGACGCTCGAAGAAAAGGCCCATCTGGTCGTAGGAACCGGCATGGCCGGCTTCTCGGGCGAGAACGCCGTAGTCGGCGAAACCCGCAAGCTGGTGCCGGGCGCCGCCGGAACGACCTACCCCATCGAGCGGCTCGGCATTCCGTCGGTCGTGCTGGCCGACGGTCCTGCCGGACTGCGCATCAACCCCACGCGTGAGGGCGATTCGCAGACCTACTACTGCACCCACTTCCCCATCGGCACGCTGCTGGCTTCGACGTGGGACCAGGAACTGGTCGAGAAGGTGGGCGAAGCCATCGGCAACGAAGTGCTGGAATACGGCACCGACGTGCTGCTGGCTCCGGCGCTCAATATCCACCGCAATCCGCTCTGCGGCCGCAATTTCGAGTACTACTCCGAAGACCCGGTCGTATCGGGCAAGATTGCGGCAGCCTATGTACGGGGCGTGCAGAACAACGGCGTAGGTACTTCGGTGAAGCACTTCGCGCTCAACAACCAGGAGACCAACCGCATGGCCAACGATGCGCATGTATCGCAGCGGGCCCTGCGCGAAATCTATCTGAAAGGATTCGAGATTGTGGTCCGCGAATCCGACCCGTGGACGGTGATGTCGTCCTACAACTATCTCAACGGCATCTATACGTCGGAGAATCCCGAGCTGCAGACAGCCATGCTGCGCGACGAATGGGGTTTCCGCGGCATGGTCATGACCGACTGGTTCGGCGGCAAGGACGCTGTGGCGCAAATGGTGGCCGGCAACGACATGCTCCAGCCCGGCACGGACAAGCAGTACGAAATGATCGTCAGCGGCGTGAAAGAGGGCCGGCTGGACGAAGCCGTGCTCGACCGCAACGTGAAACGCATTCTGGAAATGATTCTGCGCACGCCCCGTTTCCAGGGGTATTGCTTCTCGAACAAACCCGACCTGGAGGCCCACGCTGCCGTGACGCGTCAGAGCGCTACGGAGGGTATGGTCCTGCTGAAGAACGAGAACGAAGCGCTTCCGCTGTCCGCCGGGACCAAGCGCATCGCGCTGCTGGGCTGCACCTCCTACGACTTCATCGCCGGAGGTACGGGCTCGGGCAACGTGAACCGCGCCTATACGGTTTCGCTGCTCGACGGACTGAAGCAGGCGGGCTATGAACTCGACGGCGAACTGAAAACCGCCTACGAGCAGCATATCGCCGCTGAAAACGAGCGCAACCGTCCCGACACGACCAACCGTTTCGCCATGTTCCTGCCGCGTCCCCGGCCGACCGAAATGATGATTCCCGCGGCCCGTCTGCAAGCGCTGGCCAAGGCGAACGACGTAGCGCTCATTACGCTGGGCCGTACCTCGGGCGAATTCCTCGACCGCAAGAAAGCCGATTTCGAGCTCACGCGCGAAGAAAAGGCCCTGCTCAACGACGTATGCCGTGCGTTCCACGCCGCCGGGAAAAAGGTGGTAGTGGTGCTGAACATCGGCGGCGTCATCGAGACCGCTTCGTGGAAAAACCGCCCGGATGCGATTCTGTGCGCATGGCAGGCAGGCCAGGAGGGCGGCAACAGCGTGGCCGACGTGCTGAGCGGCAAGGCTTCGCCCAGCGGCAAGCTGACGATGACTTTCCCCGTGCACTTTGCGGATGCGGCTTCTTCGGCCAACTTCCCCATCGACATGGCGGCCAACATGGACATCTCCAACAGCGGCGAAAAGAAAAACAGCCTGAAGAACGTGGACTATACCGACTACGAGGAGGACATCTACGTGGGTTATCGCTATTTCGACACGTTCGGCAAGGAAGTCTCCTACCCCTTCGGCTACGGTCTGTCCTACACGACGTTCGAGTATGCCGCTCCGCGCGTGGAAACGACGGAGGATGCCTACCTCGTGAGCGTACAGATTACCAACACGGGCAAACGGGCAGGCAAGGAAGCTGTGCAGCTCTATGTTGCGGCGCCCGACCGGGCGACGGCGAACAAGCCCGAAAAGGAACTCAAGGCTTTCGCCAAAACCCGCGAACTCCAGCCCGGCGAAACCGAAACCCTCGTGCTGAAACTGCCGAAAGCCAACCTGGCGTCGTTCGACACGGCTTCTTCGGCTTGGGTCGTGACTCCGGGCAACTATGACCTGCTGCTGGGCGCTTCGTCGCGCGACATTCGTGCGAAAGCGGCTGTCGATGCAGCGGCGTCGAGCGTTCCGGTGGGAGACCTGCTCAAGCCGCAGGGCAAGCTCAGGCTGCTCGAACGTTCCGGCCGATAGCAGCAACGGCTATCCTTAACAATCCGAATAATCAGATCATGAAAAAAAACTTAATGTTATTCTGCGCCGTCGGTTCGCTGCTGACGACGACGGCTCTTCCGGCTGCCGGACCTGCGATTCCGCGCAACGAAAAGATCGAGCGGCAGGTCGAAAAGCAGCTCCGCCGCATGACGCTCGACGAAAAGGTGGGCCAGATGTGCGAGCTTTCCATCGACCTGCTCCAGAAGCGCGTCAACCCCTTTGCCGGGATGAACCCGCACACCGCCACGAAAGCCGACATCGAACAGCTGCTGAAGAAGTACGGCATCGAAAAGGAATTCGACCTCTCGGACGGTCTTTCGCAGGAGACGATGATGGGCATCTACATGCGCATCATGGCCATCGAAAACGCCGACGGCTTCCAGCTGGACGAGGCGATGCTCGACACCGTAATCGGCACCTACAAGGTCGGTTCGATTCTCAACGTGCCTGCCAGCGTGGCGCAGACCCCTGAAAAGTGGCAGGAAATCATCCGCCGCATTCAGGAGAAGTCGATGGAGACGATGGGCATCCCCTGCATCTACGGCGTCGACCAGATTCACGGCACGACCTACACGCAGGGCGGTACGTTCTTCCCCCAGGGTGTCAACATGGGCGCCACCTTTAACCGCGGGCTGACGCGCGAAGGGGCCCGCATTTCGGCCTACGAAACCAAGGCCGGCAGCATTCCGTGGACCTATGCCCCGGTAGTCGACCTCGGCCGCGACCCGCGCTGGCCGCGTATGTGGGAGAACTACGGCGAAGACTGCTATCTGAACGCCGAAATGGGCCGCGAAGCGGTTGTCGGATTCCAGGGCGAAGACCCCAATCATGTGGACGACCAGCACGTGGCCGCCTGCATGAAACACTATATGGGCTACGGTGTTCCGGTCAGCGGCAAGGACCGCACGCCGTCGTCGATTACGGTACAGGACCTGCGCGAAAAGCATTTCGCACCTTACCTTGAGATGGTCAAGGCCGGGGCGCTCTCGCTGATGGTCAACTCGTCGATGAACAACGGCCTGCCCATGCACGCCAACTACGAACTGCTGACCCAGTGGCTCAAGGAAGACCTGAACTGGGACGGCATGATCGTGACCGACTGGGCCGACATCAACAACCTCTATACGCGCGACCGCATCGCCAAGGACAAGAAGGAGGCTATCAAGCTCGCCATCAACGCCGGCATCGACATGTCGATGGACCCCTACGACTGGAAATTCTGCACCCTGCTGAAAGAGCTGGTCGAGGAGGGCGAGGTTCCGATGAGCCGCATCGACGACGCCGTGCGCCGTATTCTGCGCATGAAATATCGCCTGAACCTCTTCGAGAAACCCTACTACGACGTCAAGGATTTCCCGCTTTTCGGCAGCGCTGAACATGCGGCCGTAGCGTTGCAGGCAGCCGAGGAATCGCTCGTTCTGCTGAAGAACGCCGACGGTCTGCTGCCGCTAGCCAAGGGCACGAAACTGTTGGTGACGGGCCCCAACGCTAACTCGATGCGCACGCTCAACGGCGGCTGGTCCTACTCCTGGCAGGGCGACAAGGCCGACGCATGCGCGGCCGACTATAACACGATTCTTGAAGCGCTGACCGCAAAATTCGGCGCCGAAAACGTGACCTACGAAGCAGGTGTCACCTACAAGCAAGGCGGCAGCTGGTGGGAGGAGAACGCTCCCGAAATCGAAAAGGCGGTGGCTGCGGCCGAAGGTGCGGACTGCATCGTGGCGTGCGTCGGCGAGAACTCCTACTGCGAGACGCCAGGCAACCTGACGAACCTGACGCTCTCGGAGAATCAGACCGAACTGGTGAAGGCGCTGGCCCGCACCGGCAAGCCTATCATTCTGATTCTGAACGAAGGCCGTCCGCGCTTGGTAGCCCAAATCGAGCCCCTGGCCAAGGCCGTGGTCGACGTCATGCTGCCGGGCAACTACGGCGGCGATGCGCTGGCCAACCTGCTGGCGGGCGACGCCAACTTCAGCGGCAAACTGCCGTTCACCTATCCGCGTGAAATCAACTCGCTGATTACCTACGACTACAAGCCCTGCGAGCACATCGGCAAGCAGATGGAGGGAGCCTACAACTACGACGCACAAGTCGCCGTGCAATGGGCTTTCGGCTATGGTCTGAGCTACACCGACTTCGCGTACAGCAATTTCCGGGTCGACAAAACGGACTTCACGGCCGATGACACGCTGACGTTCTCGGTCGACGTGACCAACACGGGCAAACGCGCAGGCAAAGAGAGCGTGCTGCTGTTCAGCAGCGACCTGGTGGCCTCGCTCTCGCCCGACAACCGCCGTCTGCGTGCTTTCGAGAAAATCGAATTGCAGCCGGGCGAGACGAAGACCGTCGTGCTGAAGCTCAAGGGCTCCGATCTTGCGTTCGTGGGCTACGACGGCAAATGGGTGCTCGAAAAAGGCGACTTCCGGATGCAGGCGGGCGACCAGACCCTGCAGCTCGTCTGCTCGGAGGGCAGAAAATGGGCGACGCCCAACCGATAGGTTTTGCATCAGACGTTTGAATGCGGCGGAGGTCCGGCGGTTTTTCCCGTCGGGCCTCCGCTTTTTTTCGGACGGAATGTTTCATTCCGCCGATTGTTTGTGTACCTTTGCGGCCGTTATGCGCGGAGTGTTTTACATCTTGTTGTGCTGGCTGGCGGGAAATGCGCTGAGCCTTGCGACCGGGAACCACATCTCGGGAAACATCATCGGCATGGTCCTGCTCTTTGCGGCGCTGTGCCTGCGGTGGGTCGATGCCGAACAGGTACGCCCGGCCGCCAAGTTCCTGCTGGGGAGCATGGCCCTCTTTTTCGTTCCCTATGGCGTAGGGCTGATCGAATCGTACCATGTCATTCTGGACAATCTGTGGGCGATTGTCGTGGCGGGAATCGTCTCGACGGTGGCGGTACTTTACATAACCGGCCGCACCTATCAGATTCTCAACCGCAAAAATCCCGGAAAGAATGAATAGCTTCATCTCCTCGGACCTCTTTCTGCTCACGCTGACGACGGGGCTTTTCTGCCTGGGCGGCATCATCTACCGCCGGACCCGGCTGGCTCTGCTGCACCCCGTACTGCTCACGTTCGTTGCCATGATTGTCTTTTTGCAGACAACGGGCATCCCCTACTCCCGCTATCAGGAAGCGACCCGGATTCTCGACTTCGCGCTGGGGATGTCGGTCGTGGCGCTCGGCTACCTGCTCTACGAACAGGTCGAACGGCTGCGCGGCAGCCTGGTTCCCGTAGCTGTGGCTACGCTCGTCGGATGCGTCACAGGGGTGCTGAGCGTCGTTTATACGGCCAAGGCATTCGGCGCCGAGCGGATGATTCTCAACTCGATAGCCCCCAAATCCGTCACGGTGCCCATAGCCGTGTCGGTGTCGGGACCGCTGGGCGGCAACGTCTCGGTGACCTCGGTGGTGGTCTTCTGCGTGGGAATCTTCGGCAGTATTTTCGGCGAATGGATTCTGCGCCGCTGCGGCGTGCGCGACCCCGAAGCCCGGGGATTCGCCCTCGGAGCGGCGGCACACGGCATCGGCACGGCCCGGGCCATCGAAATAGGCGCGGTCGAAGGAGCGCTGAGCGGACTGGCCATGGCGCTGATGGGGCTTGCGACGGCCCTGCTGACCCCCTGGATGGAAAAATTTCTGTATTGAACGCTGGAAATTTCCCGGAAAATCGACTATTTTTGCGCTTGGTTAGGTAACGCAGGTCAAACAGCACAAAAACAGACAGATAAATGGAGTGGCTCCAATCCCTCTTTTTCGGCGGCGGCATCGCCCACGCGGTATTGATTTTCTCGCTGGCCATTACACTGGGAATTCTGCTGGGCAAAATCAAGATAGGCGGGGTCTCGCTGGGCATCACGTGGATTCTGTTCGTCGGCATCGCGCTGAGCAGCATCGGCATGACCGTCAGCGGCGACGTGCTCCATTTCGTCAAGGAATTCGGGCTGATTCTCTTTGTCTTTTCGATAGGCCTGCAAGTCGGGCCGGGCTTCTTCGCTTCGTTCAAGCACGGCGGGCTGACGCTGGTTTGCTGCGCCGCGGCCATCGTGTTGCTGGGCGTAGCGACCGCCTATATCCTGCATATAGTCACCGGAACCCCGATTCCCACGATGGTGGGCATTCTTTCGGGCGCCGTGACCAACACGCCCGGACTGGGTGCGGCCCAGCAGGCCTATGCCGACGCAACGGGGCTGAACGACCCGACCATCGCGCTGGGCTATGCGGTGGCCTATCCGCTCGGCGTGGTCGGCATCATCTTCACGATGATTTTCATCCGCTATGCCCTGCGCGTGAAATTCGAGAAGGAAAACGAAGGGCTCGCGGCGCTTTCGCAGGAACACAAATTCGCCGACAAGGTGTCGGTGGAGTTCACCAACAAGATACTCGACGGCCGCACGGTGGAATATCTGCGCGACCTGATCAACCGCCAGTTCGTCATCTCGCGCGTGATGTCTTCGGCGGGCGAAATAGCAATGGCCGACACCGACACGGTCATCCACACGGGCGACCGCCTGTGTGTCATCTGCCAGGCCGAAGATACCGAAGCCATCGTGGCGTTCTTCGGCCACCGGGTGGAGATGACCGACGAGGAGTGGGGCGGCAACACGCCCGACGCCGAACTCATTTCGCGCCGCATTCTGATAACCAAGCCCTCGGTCAACGGCAAGAAGTTTTCCGACCTGCGGCTCCGGACCAAATACGGCATTACGCTTACGCGCGTGAACCGTGCGGGCGTCGACCTGATACCCTACCAGGGGCTCGAACTCCAAATCGGCGACCGGGTGATGGTGGTCGGCACGGCCAAGGCGGTGGCGCAGGTGGCCGACGTGCTGGGCAACTCGCTTAAGAAGCTGGACCACCCGAACTTAGTGACGATCTTCGTAGGTATCGCCTTAGGTGTTTTGCTGGGTTCGATTCCGCTGATGAACGTGCCGCAGCCCGTGAAGCTGGGCCTGGCGGGCGGACCGCTTATCGTGGCGATTCTGATAGGCCGGTTCGGCACCCACTTCCACCTGGTGACCTACACCACCATGAGCGCCAATCTGATGCTGCGCGAAATCGGCATTGCGCTGTTTCTTGCGGCGGTCGGAATCGGTGCGGGCGACGGATTCGTCGACGCGGTTGTCGGCGGCGGCTACCGCTGGATAGGTTACGGTGTCATCATCACCGTGGTGCCCCTGCTGATTGTGGGGCTCGTGGCGCGTCTGTGGCTCAAGATGAACTACTACACGCTCATGGGGCTGATTGCCGGAGCGACGACCGACCCGCCTGCGCTGGCCTATGCCAATGCCACGGCAGGCAACGACATGCCCGCGGTAGGCTATTCCACGGTCTATCCGGTGGTCATGTTCCTGCGGGTGCTCACGGCGCAGATATTCATTCTTTTTGCGCTCTGACCCGGCGCCGCGGCAGGAAAGTACGGAATTAATTTGCTTTTGCGCACCCGGTGTGCTACCTTTGTAGAAGATAAACTACGCCTCAGCAATATTCAAGAAAACTTGATATTGCGTTCGGCTTGCGCTATCTTTGTAAAAGACAAACCAATTTGATTATGGCCAAAGCAGTCAACATCGCCCGTTCGCACCGGCTGGACGGCACCGGAGAGTACTATTTCTCGCGCCGTCTGCGCGAAATCGCCGAAATCGAAGCGGCCACGGGCCGTCAGATCATCAAGCTCGCGATGGGCAGCCCCGACCTGCCGCCCCACCCCTCGGTCATCGAACGGCTGTCGAAAGAGGCGCAGCGCCCCGACGTCCACAAGTACATGTCCTACAAGGGCGAACCGATTCTGCGCAAGGCTTTCGCCGACTGGTACAAAAGATGGTACCGCACCGAACTGGACTACAATTCGGAGGTGCTGCCGCTCATCGGCTCGAAAGAGGGCATCATGCACATCTGCATGACCTTTCTGAACAAGGGCGACAAGGTGCTGGTGCCGAATCCGGGCTACCCCACCTATTCGTCGGCCGTGCGGCTGTCGGGCGGCGAGATGGTGACCTACTCGCTCAACAAGGCGACGAACTTCTACCCCGATTTCGACGCCATCGAACGCGCCGGGCTGGAGGGTGTGAAGATGATGCTGGTCAACTACCCCAACATGCCGACGGGACAGACTCCCTCGATGGAGCTGATGCAGAAAATCGTGGATTTCGGTGCCCGTCACAACATTCTGATTGTCCACGACAACCCCTACAGCTTCATCCGCAACGCCGAGGCTCCGATTTCCATCATGGAGGCCGAGGGCGCGCGCGACGTGGCGCTGGAGATGAACTCGCTCTCGAAAGGCCATTCGATGGCCGGCTGGCGCGTGGGCGTCGTGGTGGGCAAAAAGGAGTGGATAGATTCGATTCTCACGTTCAAGTCGAACATGGATTCGGGCATGTTCTACCCGATTCAGGCGGCAGCCGACACGGCGCTGGCGCTGGGCGACGAATGGTTCAAGGAGCTGAACGCCATCTATTACGGCCGCGAGAAGCAGGCGTATGCCCTGCTCGATGCGCTGGGATGCCGCTACCGCGAGCATCAGGCGGGTCTGTTCGTCTGGGCCGAACTGCCGGAGGACTACGAGGGCGACAGCTTCTCGTTCTCCGACGAAGTGATGGAAAAGTGCGATGTGTTCCTCACTCCGGGCGGAATCTTCGGCTCGGAGGGCAGGCGCTATATCCGCATCACGCTCTGCTGTCCGGAAGAGCTGCTGAAAAAGGCTACGGACAACGTGGTAGCGAAACTGCACAAATAAATCCGGATTCCGACCGGAACAAGCAAAAGGCGCCGAACTCGTGGGGTTCGGCGCCTTGCTTATGCAGAGATATGGGCTACTCCAGTACTTTGACCTTGGCGGCGGCCGCTTTGGTCCGTTCGCGCAAGGCATCGAGGTCGCTGCCCAGCGGCGCATAGCTCACGACCACGCCCATCCGGCGGCCAACGCGGGCCGAGGGCTTGCCGAAAATACGGATGTCGGTCTGCGGGCCGGCAGCCAGCGCGTCGCCGACACCCTCGTAACGGGGCGTTCCGGCGATGGCCTTTTCCGAAAGAATGACGGCGCTGGCACCCATGCGCTCGAACGTAATCGCAGGAATCGGAAGACCGAGCACTGCGCGCAGGTGCAGCTCGAATTCGTTGAGATTCTGCGTTCCGGCCAGCGTCACCATGCCCGTATCGTGCGGCCGGGGCGACAGCTCGGAGAAATAGACGCCGTTTTCGTGGCTGAGGAAGAATTCCACGCCCCAGATGCCGGCGCCCGTCAGCGCTTCGGTGACGGCGGCGGCCATGCGCTGCGCCTCGGCGAGATGCTCGGGAGCAATCTGCGGCGACTGGAAACTCTCGCGATAGTCGCCGCCTTTCTGCACATGGCCGATAGGCGGGCAGAAAAGCGTAGGGCCGTTCTTCTGCGTGACGGTCAGCAGCGTGATTTCGCTGTCGAACGCGATGAATTCCTCGACGATCAGTTCGCGGATGTCGCCGCGCGAACCCTCGCACCCGTAGTTCCACGCGTGTTCCAGTTCCTCGGGCCCCTTGACCACCGACTGCCCTTTGCCCGACGAGGACATGAGCGGCTTGACCACGCACGGGAATCCGATTCGGGCCGCGGCGCTGCACAATTCGTCGTAGGACTTGGCGTAGAAATAGCGGGCGGTCTTGAGCCCCAGCTCTTTGGCCGCAAGGTCGCGGATGGCCTTGCGGTTCATGGTGAAATTGACGGCCCGGGCGCTGGGCACCACCTGCACGCCCTGCCGCTCGATGTCGTAGAGACGTTCGGTGCGGATGGCCTCGATTTCGGGCACGATGATGTCGGGCCGGTGTTTGGCGACGGCTGCTTCGAGCGCATCGCCGTCGAGCATGTCGAACACCTCGCAGGCGTCGGCCACCTGCATGGCCGGAGCGCCGGGATACTTATCGCACGCAACGACGGTCCGACCGAGCCGCTGGGCGGCAATGACGAACTCTTTGCCCAATTCTCCCGAACCGAGCAACATGATTTTCCGGGTCATGGCCTCCTACTCTTCTACGATGCGGATGGAAAGAATCTTGTCGCCCGGGCGGATGTCGTCGATGACGTCGAGCCCCTCTACGACCTTGCCGAAGCAGGTGTGGCGGCCGTCGAGGTGCTGCGTATTTTCGCGGTTGTGGCAGATGAAGAACTGCGAACCGCCCGTGTCCTTGCCTGCATGGGCCATCGACAGCACTCCGCGGTCGTGGTACTGGCGCGGGGCCGAAGTCTCGCACTTGATGGTATAGCCGGGACCGCCCGTACCGTCGCCGCGCGGGCAGCCGCCCTGGATGACGAAATCGGGAATGACGCGGTGGAACGTGAGCCCGTCGTAGAAATCGTGCGAGGCCAGCTCGACGAAGTTGGCCACGGTGCCGGGCGTTTCATGGGTGTACAATTCGGCTTTCATCGTCCCTTTCTCGGTGGCGATGACGGCATACTGCTTTTTGTCGGACATATCGGGTAGTTGATTTGAATGGGCGGGGTGTTTCCTGCCGGAGCCCGAAATGCAGGCGGCACACAGCAGCGGAAGCAAGAAAAGCAGCAGGAGACGGTTCATAATCTATGTAAGGAATCTTCAGTTAAGTTTGAATGCTCCGGACCGCAACCCTTGAAAACCTCCTCCGGTGCTCGCTCCACTTTGCCGCTTGCGGCACTCAAGTCCCCTCCGAGGAGGGGATTTAGGGGTGGGTCAGACTTGTAAACGCGGCGCATCGCCGCGAGCAACAACCGTCGGAAGCGCTCGGACCTTGAAATTCCGAATATTTGTCCGGCGCTTTTACAGCGGTCAAGTGGAGGTGGCGGGAGTCGAACGTGGCGAAGCCATCCTCACCGAGGAAGCGCCGCAGTCGTCCGAAACGGACGGTGCGGGGTTTCGCGACCGAGGTAACCCGCGTCCGAGAAACATTCCGGAAAACCGGAGCGTTCCTCGCAGTCGTGGAGGTGGCGGGAGTCGAACCCGCGTCCAAACAGGGAACCCGAAAGCTTTCTACACGCTTAGTCGCCGTTTCGTCCTTCTACCCGGGTCTGGCAGGCGACGGCCTAACCCGGGTCCCAGTTCCTTGAATTTCGCACGCCGGCCGGAACGCTCCGGCGCACTATCTCCGAATTGATGATACCCCGTATGGAAGAGGATTAGGGAGCGGAACCCTCCTCCGGGATACTCGTCGCTGCGGCGCCTTGGCCGCGGCGATTAAGCCGATTTTCCTTGAAAATTAGGCAGCGAGTGCATAGCTGTTATTGCCATTTGTAGTTCGAGCGTCGGTATTTACGAGCCGCCGCACAGCGCTCGGCGTGCTTACAATCAAACTCTGCCTGCTGTCAAAACCGGGCACCCCCGAATCGGGCAACTGCAAAGCTGCAACTGAAAACAGGGCAAAAATAATACATTATTTCGGATTTTCCGACTTTTTTACCCTCCGAAAGGCGTTTTTCCGCGGGCGCAGGCAGCGAATCCGATTTTTTTATTACCTTTACCCGTCCAAATCCGGAGCATCCAGAATGAATCAGAAACCGGTCGTAAAATTTCGCAACGCAGCCATCTGCCACGCCGACGCCCGCGGATACAAGTCCGCCGGACGCTTGCTGCGCGAAAGCGAAATGGTGCTCTCGGGGGTCGATCTGGAGGTCGCCGCAGGCGAATTCGTCTACCTCATCGGCCGGGTCGGAAGCGGCAAAAGCACCCTGCTGAAGACCCTCTACGCCGAAGTGCCGCTGCTGACGGGCGAGGGGCATATCGCCGGATTCAATCTGCGCAGGCTCCGGCGGCGCGACATCCCCTACCTGCGCCGCCGCATCGGCATAGTATTCCAGGACTACCAGCTGCTGACCGACCGCAACGTGTTCATGAACCTTTATTATGTAATGAAGGCGACAGGCTGGAAGCGGAAGGCGGAAATCGCCGAACGCATCGAGCAGGTCCTGCGGCTGGTCGAGCTGGAGAACAAGAGCTACAAGATGCCCTACGAGCTTTCGGGCGGCGAGCAGCAGCGGCTTGTCATCGCCCGGGCGCTGCTGAACCGGCCCAAGGTGCTGCTGGCCGACGAACCGACGGGCAACCTCGACCCGGTGACGGCCGACGGCATCATGCAGCTGTTCCGCGAAATCGCCAAGAGCGGCTGCGCCGTGGTCATGTCGACGCACAACACGTCGCTTATCGAGAACTACCCTGCCCGCGCCATCCTCTTTGCGTCGGGACAAATCCACGAAATCGACCTCGAAGCCGAACTCGGCTGACCGTGGGCACCGCAACAAAAAAGCGCATCCTGAATCAGGTCCGGGCGCTTGTTTATTCCGAAAATTAGCAGTATATTTGTACGATATTTCAAAGGCGAAAAATGAGTACGGAACAACAAAACGCAAAGAAACAGGAAGAAGCCTATTCCGCGTCGAACATCCAGGTCCTCGAAGGACTGGAGGCGGTCCGCAAGCGCCCTGCCATGTATATCGGCGACATCGGCGAAAAGGGTCTCCACCACTTGGTCTACGAGGTGGTGGACAACTCCATCGACGAGGCGCTGGCCGGCTATTGTACCGACATCGACGTTACCATCAACGAAGATAATTCCATCACGGTCAGGGACAACGGCCGCGGTATCCCGACCGACTTCCACGAAAAGGAGGGCAAATCGGCCCTCGAAGTGGTGCTCACGGTGCTGCACGCGGGCGGTAAGTTCGACAAGGGCAGTTACAAGGTGTCGGGCGGTCTGCACGGCGTGGGCGTTTCGTGCGTCAACGCGCTTTCGACGTTGCTTATCGCTGAAATCCACCGCGAGGGCAAGATTTACCGCCAGTCCTACAGCAAGGGCGTGCCGACTTCGCAGGTCGAGGTCGTGGGCACCTGCTCCGACCGCGGTACGACCGTCACGTTCAAGCCCGACGGCGAAATCTTCACCCACACGACCGAATACAAGTACGACATTCTGGCCAACCGTCTGCGCGAGCTGGCGTTCCTCAATAAGGGCATCAAGCTTAACCTCCGCGACCTGCGCAAGGACGAGGAGGGCAAGACCCGCGAAGACCATTTCTATTCGGAGGAGGGGCTCAAAGAATTCGTGAAGTACCTCGACGCCACGCGCGGCGAACCTATCATTGATTCGATCATTTACCTCGACACCGAGAAGAACGGGGTCCCGGTCGAGGTGGCCATGCAGTACAACGATTCCTATTCGGAGAACGTACACTCCTATGTGAACAACATCAACACCATCGAGGGCGGTACGCATCTGACCGGATTCCGCCGTGCGCTGACCCGCACGCTCAAGAAATACGCCGAAGATTCGGGAATGCTCGCCAAGCTGAAGTTCGACATCAACGGCGACGACTTCCGCGAGGGTCTGACGGCCGTGGTGTCGGTCAAGGTCGCCGAGCCGCAGTTCGAGGGACAGACCAAGACCAAGTTGGGCAACGACGAGGTCTCGGCGGCTGTCGACCAGGCCATGACGTCGGCGCTGGGCCATTACCTGGAGGAGAACCCCAAGGACGCCAAGGCCATTGTGCAGAAAGTGATTCTGGCCGCTACGGCCCGCCATGCTGCGCGCCATGCCCGCGAGCTGGTGCAGCGTAAAACCGTCTTGTCGGGCGCAGGTCTGCCGGGCAAGCTGGCCGACTGTTCGAGCCGCGACCGTTCGATTGCCGAAATCTTCTTCGTCGAGGGCGACTCGGCAGGCGGTACGGCCAAATCGGGCCGCGACCGCAACTTCCAGGCTATCATGCCGCTGCGCGGTAAGATTCTGAACATCGAGAAAGCGCAGGAGCACCGCATGTGGGAGAACGAGGAAATCAAGAACATGTTCACCGCGCTGGGCGTGACCATCGGCACCGAGGACGACAGCAAGGCGCTGAACCTCGAAAAGCTGCGCTACGACAAAATCATCATCATGACCGATGCCGACGTCGACGGTTCCCATATCGCGACGCTGATGCTGACGTTCTTCTTCCGCAAGATGAAGGAGCTCATCGAGAACGGCCATGTCTACATCGCTACCCCGCCCCTCTATCTGGTCAAGAAAGGCAAGCAGGAGCGCTACTGCTGGACCGAGAAGGAACGCGATGCGATTACCGAAGAATTCGGCAAGGGTACCCACGTACAGCGCTACAAAGGTCTCGGCGAGATGAACGCGCACCAGCTGTGGGAGACGACGATGAACCCCGATACGCGCATTCTGCGGCAGGTCAACATCGAAAACGCGGCCGAAGCCGACCGCATCTTCTCGATGCTTATGGGCGACGACGTGCCGCCCCGCCGCGAATTCATCGAGAAGAACGCCCACTACGCCAATATCGACGCTTAGAGAACGAAAGGATCGCCTTTGCAAGGTGGTCCTTTGTTTTTGTATAACTACACCCTAATATCTCTGTCTATGCAAGTTACGGTAATCGGAGTGGCCGGAGGAACCGGTTCGGGCAAGTCGACGCTGGTCAAGCGTCTGCAAGAGGCTTTCCAGGGCGACGACGTGGTGACCCTGTGCCACGACTACTATTACAAGGCCCACCCCGAACTCACCTACGAGGAGCGGACGAAGCTCAACTACGACCATCCGCAGGCGTTCGACACGCAGATGCTCGTGGAGCACATCAAGGCGCTGAAAGAGAACGTGCCCATCCAGCACCCGCTCTATTCGTTCGTCGACCACGACCGTCTGCCCGAAACCGTAAGCGTGAAGCCCTCCAAGGTCATCATCGTCGACGGTATTCTTATCTTCGAGAACAAGGAGCTGCGCGACCTGATGGACATCAAGGTGTTCGTCGATACCGACGCCGACATCCGCCTGGCGCGCCGCATCCTGCGCGACGTCTGCGACCGCGGCCGCACGATGCAGTCGGTCATTTCGCAGTATACCAACACGGTCAAGCCCATGCACGAAGAGTTCGTCGAGCCGTCGAAGAAGTACGCCGACGTCATCATCCCCGAAGGTGGGTTCAATTCGGTCGCCGTGGCCATGCTGATTCAGAACATCAGTTCGCTCATCAACAAATAATATGGAAAGCACGATTCCCGTTTTCGTTCTGCATGTCAAGCAAGGCTATGAAGATCGTGCACGGCACATGGAGCGGACGCTTGCCGCACACGGAATAGTTTTCGAGTATATGTTGGACGGTGATATGACGGAGCTGACGCCGGAATTGCAGCAACGATTCTTCGGCTCGGCCGGAACTCCGACGCCCCATAAAAGCTGTGCCGCCAAACATCTGCTTACTTACGAAAAAATCGTACGGGAGAATATTCCCTATGCCCTGATATTCGAGGACGACATGTTCATAACCAAGCAGTTCGACCGGACTTTCGATTCGGCCCTGCGGGAAATGATGCAGCGGCACGGGGAGTCCGAGCCGTTCCTTGTCGGATTCGAGGCCACCTGCATGGGTTTCGTGCCGCGCAGCCAACGGGTGAAAGGGCAAGTCGCCTACCCCGGTCGGTTTCTGCAATGTCTGGGTTGCTATCTGGTCAACAAGGCGTTTGCGCAGGCGATTCTTACCGCGGCGGAAACAGAAAAATGTACGCGTCCGGTAGACCTGTGGATCAATGAATTCCAGCACAAGACGGATGACAGCGGAAAAGGACTTTTCCATCTCTACTGGTCTCATCCGGTAGTGGCTGTCCAAGGGTCGCACATGGGTAAGTTCACCTCTTCAATCGGCAATCCGGTAAGGTTCCCGCTCAAGAATCTGCGGCGTTCACTGACTTTCTTCTATAAGAAAATCCTGTACTTCTTCAGGTAATTCTATTCTGCCAAAAAAAGTCCGGACGCCATCGCATCCGGACTTTTTATTATCGATGTCGGGAGACTACTTTCTGCTGTTTCTGAAAATGTTGAACGACCTCTCCATGCCGTTCACTTCGGCGATACCGGCTTCTTCCCATTTTTCATGCAGGTTTTCTCGCCTTGGCATAGCCAGCAAGAAACGTTCAGATTCCTGCTATCTTCTTGATTTCGTTCAGCTTGTTGAGCGCCTCGAGGGGAGTGAGGGCGTCGAGGTCGAGCCCCTTGATCTGGTCGCGTATCTGCACCAGCACCGGGTCGTCGAGCTGGAACATCGACAGCTGCATGTTCTGCGGGCTGTTTTCGGCCGCTTCGCGCACCGACTGGGCCGAGGGCTTGCGGCTGCCGCGCTCCTTGAGACTGCGGTTCGGCACAATCTGGTTGCTGCCGTAGACCAGTTCGAGGTTGCGCAGTATCTCGTCGGCCCGCGACACGACCGAGGTCGGCATGCCCGCCATCCGGGCCACATGGATACCGAACGAATGCTCGGTCCCGCCCCGTTCGAGCTTGCGCAGGAAAACAATCTGATTGCCCATCTCCTTGACCGCCACGTGGTAGTTCTTCACGCGCGGGCACATCTGTTCCATTTCGTTGAGCTCGTGGTAGTGCGTGGCGAAAAGCGTTTTGGCGTGGGCCGTAGGATGATTGTGCAGGTATTCGACCATCGCCCAGGCAATGGAAATGCCGTCGTAGGTGCTTGTACCCCGGCCGATTTCGTCCAGCAGCACGATACTGCGGTCGGAAATGTTGTTGAGAATGCTGGCCGATTCGAGCATTTCGACCATGAAGGTCGATTCGCCCTGCGAAATGTTGTCCGAAGCGCCCACACGGGTGAAAATCTTGTCGACCACACCGATATGGGCCGACTTGGCCGGGACGAACGAGCCGATTTGCGCCATCAGAATGATAAGGGCCGTCTGCCGCAGCAAGGCCGATTTACCCGACATGTTGGGACCCGTAATCATGACTATCTGCTGCTGCTTGTCGTCGAGCATGATGTCGTTGGGAATATACTCCTCGCCCACGGGCATGGTGGTTTCGATGACCGGATGGCGCCCCTGCTTGATTTCGATGCGCTTGCCCTCGTCGAGCACGGGCCGCACATAGCGGCGCTCGCAGGCAATCCGCGCGAACGATTGCAGGCAGTCGATGCGGGCAACGGTCATGGCGCTGGTCTGCAAGGTCTTGAGCGTCGTGCGGATATAGCCGATAAGCTCGTTGTAGATGCGCTGTTCAAGCACGAGCATCTTCTCCTCGGCGCCGAGAATCTTCTCCTCGTATTCCTTGAGTTCTTCGGTGATGTAGCGTTCGGCGTTGGCAAGGGTCTGCTTGCGTATCCACGTGTCGGGCACCTTGTCCTTGTGGGTGTTGCGCACCTCGATGTAATAGCCGAAAACGTTGTTGTAGCTCAGCCGGAGCGACGGGATTCCGGTCGCCTCGCTCTCGCGCTGCTGGATTTTGGCCAGGTAGTCCTTGCCGTGAAGCGCTATGCGGCGCAGGTCGTCGAGTTCGGGGTCGACCCCGTCGGCAATGACGCCGCCTTTCTGAATCTGATTGTTCTGCGGATCGGGGTAGATTTCGCGGGCGATGCGGTCGCGCACCTCGGCCAGGGTGTCGAGCTGCCGGGACAATCCCCGCATCCGGGGCTGGTCGGCCTGCTCCAGCAGGCGTTTCAGTTCCTCGATGGCCGTCAGCGAATTTTTGAGCTGCACCAGTTCGCGGGGCGTCACCTTGGCGGCGGCTATGCGCGACGCGATACGCTCCAGGTCCCCGATAAGGGTCACCTGCGCACGCACCGTCTCGCTGAAATCGGCCTGCTGCGTGAAGTATTCCACGATGTCGAGCCGCTCGTTGATGGCCATGGGATTCTTGATGGGCATGGCAATCCACCGCTTCAGCATCCGCCCGCCCATCGGCGTGAGGGTCCGGTCGATGGCTTCGGCGAAACTGCCCTTTTCGCGGGCGCCGTTGGAAGCGAAAAGTTCCAGATTGCGGATGGTGAACTTGTCTATCCACACGAAATCTTCCTGGTCGAGCCGCGCAATGGACTTGATGTGTGCGATGTCGCGGTGTTCGGTGAACTCGAGGTAGTGGAGAATGGCTCCGGCAGCCGACACGCCCCCGGTGAACTGGTCGATGCCGAAGCCTTTCAGCGACTTGGTACCGAACTGCTTGCAGAGCTTTTCGCGGTTCACTTCCTCCGAAAAGACCCATTCGTCGAGCTTGTAGGTATAGAGCCGCGAGCCGAAAGCCCCGGCGAACCGGTCCTCGTAACCGCGCTGGAAAATGACCTCCTTGGGCGCGAGATTGGAAATCAGCTTGTCTACATAGGTGTCCGAACCCTCGGCGACGTAGAATTCGCCCGTCGAGATGTCGAGAAAGGCGACGCCCGTGAGCTTGGGTCCGAAGAAGACCGACGCAAGGTAGGTGTTCTCCTTGTTGGAAAGAATGTTGTCGCCCATGACCACACCGGGCGTGACGAGTTCGATGACCCCGCGCTTGACCAGCCCCTTGACCGTCTTGGGGTCTTCCAGCTGTTCGCAGATGGCTACCCGTTCTCCGGCGCGAACCAGCTTGGGCAGGTAGGTGTCGATGGCATGATAGGGAAAACCGGCCAGTTCGACGAACGAAGCCGACCCGTTGGCCCGCCGCGTAAGCGTGATGCCCAGAATGCCGCTCGCCTTGATGGCGTCTTCGCCGAAAGTCTCGTAGAAGTCGCCGACCCGGAACAGCAGCACGGCATCGGGATGCACCGCCTTGATTGCATAGTATTGCTTCATGAGCGGGGTTTCCACGTACTTCTTGTCTGTTTTCTTTTCGGAAGCCACAATAGGATATTGTATATAAATTCAATCAAGCAAAGATAACGGAATTTGGCAACTCCGCAAAACCGGATGAAATATTTTTCGGCCTTTTGCAGTCCGCACCGCTTTAGGTAGGTCAGATTATCCCGCAGTCGGTGAATACCTTACGGTAGAATTCGGCTTTCCATTCGACGGGCCGGGGATAGGCGCGCGAAGAAGAAGGCATCCGCCACAAGCGCATGCGGCGCCCGGCGAACCGGAACTCCACACACCCGCCGACGGACGGCTCGTCGCATCCGGTAATGGAGCGCAGCGTATCGGTCGCTTTCTGCCCGGTAGTGACGATCGACCGGCAGGCCGGAATCCGGGCCAGCAGTGCCGCCAGATCGACCTCACGCACTACTTGAAGAAAATTGTCCGATGCATTGTCTTTCAGACGGATGACCTCGGCTGCGGTGTCGTAGAGCGCAATTCCCCGTTCGCGGCAGAAAGCCTCGATCCGCTCCTTGTCGAAACGCTTCGCATCGGGCATCAGAAAATGGGTCTTGTCGCCCGTGGCCAAGTAGCCGACGATGCGCCACATGTCGTTCTGAAGATTGGGATAGAAGAATTCCATCGACCAGCGGTGGCGCTGCGGCGGAAAACTGCCCAGCATCAGCAGACGGGCGTTTTCGGGCAGGAAAGGTTCGAGAGGATGGCGTTCGCCGGGATTATCGTTCGGTTTCATTCGGACAAAGATACGAATAAGCCGAGCGCAATGCCAAATTTATTTGAGCATTGCCGAGGCGGAAGTATTTAAGACGGAGTCAAAGATACGAAAATAAGGTCAAAATTGAATGGTTCAAAAGCGGGCCGTAGCCAGCGGTGGCGAGACACGAAGTGCGAGCCTCCGCATCCGGGGGCTGCGGCTCGCCCGACCCCAAGGATCGGATAATCGACACGAAACAAAGCCCACTGCGTCCGCAGCGGATAAACACGAAAAATAATGCGGACTTTTGCCCGCAATACCCCGCAGAGTGCTTGTTCGTTGGGAAAATATTTTTTGCGGTGCTGACGGCTTTTGCCCGCAGCGACATATTTGAAAGTGTTTTCGCATGTCCTTTTAAGAAAATGTGGCAGTTTTCAAAAGCGAAAGGATAAACGAACGGCACTCATTTCTTGTTTAGATATTGGCAGGGATGCGTTCTGCGTCCCTATATCCCCATATCTATTCAAGTGTGGGGTATTGCATCATCGTTTATTTTCGCTTGGGTTCGCCACAACCTTCTTAAAGATAAACGAAATCAGCTCCACACTTTCTTTTTGCGCATATCCCGCCGCATAGGAGTTGTACGGCAATAGAATTTGAAACTCAAAACCTCAAATTTATATTGCTATGAAAAAACTATTTCTTTTAACCGCGTTATTCGTCGCGGCAGCGTTCCCGTCGTGCAGCAAGCACGATGGCGTCGAAACACCCGATTGGCCCGAGCCCCAGCCGCTCGCCATCGCATTCGTCGAGGGCAATTCGTTGCAGTTCGACACCGACGAAACCAAAACCGTCCACTACACGATTACCGGCGGCAGCGACAAGACCGTGGTGACAGCCGAGCTGCAAACTGCCGACGACGCCTATGCCGTAGAAACGACACCGACTTCGGCAACGGAGGGAACGATTACGATTACTGCAAAAGCGCCGGAGACCGAGAATTGCATAATCGTCACCGTATCGGACGGCTCGCAGAGCGTTACGGCAGAAATCGCCATTGCACTTAAAGCATCATTCGATGGCAAAACCATTGTGGTCGAAACTCCGGGTACACTGTGGAGCCTGCTGGCCGACTATGATAGCACTACCATTACCGAACTGACCGTTATCGGCAATCTGAACGACGCGGATATTGCGACGCTGAAATGGCTTCCGAATCTCGCAATCCTCGATATGGAAAATGTCAATTTGGAGAAGTTGCCGTTTGTGGCATTCTGTGACAACACATCGCTGACCTTCGTCAAGCTGCCGCTGACACTGAAAACAATCGGGAACAGCGCATTCTCCAATTGCAGCAACCTGACAAGCATAACGATTCCCAATAGTGTGACGACGATTGGAGAGCGCGCATTCGAGGATTGCCGCGGCCTGACAAGCGTAACGATTGGCAACAGTGTGACGACAATCGGGAGCCTCGCATTCTACAATTGCAGCAGCCTGACAAGCGTAACGATTCCCGACGGTGTGACGACAATCGGGAGCCTCGCATTCTACAATTGCAGCAGCCTGACAAGTGTAACGATTCCCGACAGCGTGACGTCGATCGGGGACAGCGCATTCGATGGTTGCAGCAGCCTGACAAGCGTAACGATTCCCGACGGCGTAACAACAATTGGGAGCTGGGCATTCGAGGATTGCAGCAGTCTGACAAGCATAACGATTCCCGACGGTGTGACGACAATCAGATATCGGACATTTTCCGGTTGCAGCAACCTGACCAGCATAACGATTCCCGACAGCGTAACGTCAATTGGGATGAGCGCATTCTTCAATTGCAGCAGCTTGACAAGCGTAACGATTGGCAACGGTGTGACGACGATTGGAGAGAGCGCATTCAAGGATTGCCGCGGCCTGACAAGCGTAACGATTGGCAACAGTGTGACGACAATCGGGAGCCACACTTTCTCCGGTTGCAGCAGCCTGACAAGCGTAACGATTCCCGACAGTGTGACGACAATCGAGAGCTACGCATTCTACAATTGCACCAGCCTGACAAGCGTAACGATTGGCAACGGTGTGACGACGATTGGAGAGCGCGCATTCGAGGATTGCCGCGGCCTGACAAGCGTAACGATTGGCAACAGTGTGACGACAATCGAGAGCTACGCATTCTCCAGTTGCAACCGTCTGGCAGGAGTATATATTACCGATATAGCCAAGTGGTGTGCGATAGAATTCGAGGACAATGCTAATCCTCTGTCCTATGCCCATAATCTATATTTGAATGGCGAATTGGTAACCGATTTGGTTATTCCCGATAGCGTGACGGAGATCAGGTCCCTCACATTCTACGGTTGCAGCAGCCTGACAAGCGTAACGATTCCCGACGGTGTAACAACAATCGAGAGCGACACATTCAGGGGTTGCAGCAGCCTGACAAGCGTAACGATTCCCAATAGTGTGACGACAATCGGGAGCCACACTTTCTCCGGTTGCAGCAGCCTGACAAGCATCACGATTCCCGACGGTGTAACAACAATCGAGAGCGACACATTCAGGGGTTGCAGCAGTCTGACAAGCGTAACGATTCCCGACAGCGTAACGTCAATCGGGAGCGGCGCATTCGAGGATTGCAGCGGCCTGACAAGCATCACGATTCCCGACGGTGTAACAACAATCGAGAGCGACACATTCAGGGGTTGCAGCAGCCTGGCAAGCATCACGATTCCCGACGGCGTAACAACAATTGGGAGCTGGGCATTCAGCAGTTGCAGTGGCCTGACAAGCATCACGATTCCCGACGGTGTGACGTCGATTGGGAGCGGCGCATTCAGCAGTTGCAGTGGCCTGACAAGCGTAACGATTCCCGACAGTGTGACGTCAATCGGGGACAGCGCATTCTTCAATTGCCGCAACCTGACAAGCATTACGATTCCCGACGGTGTGACGTTGATCGGGGACTACGCATTCTTCAAATGCCGCAACCTGACAAGCATCTATTGCAAGGCAATCGTCCCGCCGAGTACCGGCAACTATACTTTTAATAGCGTTAATGCAACCGCAACGTTATATGTTCCGACAGGCTGCAAGGCAGCTTATGCAGCGGCTGCCGGATGGAAAGATTTTAAAACAATCAAAGAAACCCAATTTTAAGACATTCATATTATGAGCAACCCGAACATGTACAAGCAGGCGAGTTCCAATAACATAACGCTGGAGCCGTACCCTTTTCCGAGCGAACTGGGCATGGAAGCCTACCTGATGGATAATCCGTCCATCCTCAAACTCGACGACCGCAAATACGGCAAGCCGCAAATCATCGAGTGCGAGATGAGCATCGGCAAATGCACGAACCGGAAAACGCGCGGCCGAATCGATATGGTCGTGCGGTACGGCGAAGATCTCTTCGGGATTTTGGAGCTGAAGAAACACGCACTCGACAAAGATACCCTGTTCCAGCTGTGCGACTACCTGGCCGAACGCGAGAAAATAGTAGAGGCCATCAACCAGAGCGACGCTGTGGAGGTAGACCTCGACCCGGAGAACGTGAAGTTCGTGGGCGTACTTGTCGGCGGGTATATCGACGATGAACTGCGGAAAGAGATGCCGATAACGGATTTGAAAAACAATAATCTGCTGAAGGAACATCCCCGGCAGCAGACTATTCAGGGATATACCGACCAAATATCGGCCATCACGCTCGAACGCTTCCGCAATCCGCACACCTGCGAGATCGTCGTCCTTTCTACGCCGATCGTTAAAACGAGCGTCAAGGACACGACGAAATACCAAATCTACGGCGAAGGACGCTACGGCAAAGCCAAGCTGGTGCACGAGATTGTCAAACGCTATGTAAAACAACATCCGGAGGCAAGCATCGACCGACTGGAAAAAATATTCCCGACGCCGAGATTGATTCGGACTTTGGGCGTCTTTGCCGAAGCACAGGTCGCGAAAAGGAGAGCCGACCGCTACTATGCCGACCGGAAGATGCTGATTGCGCTGGGCGACGGTGTGAAAATCGCCACCTGCAACCAATGGGCGAAAGAATCGATCGACGAATTTATCGCGAACGTCGAGAAACAGAAGCTCGGATTCGAGATTGCGGCGCTGTAAAATCGCCTCGCATGGTTTGCCGAAAGAGGTTGCCGAAGATTCGGCGACCTCTTTTTTATGGGCATTGGCTGCTTGCGGAACGATGCGAGAGCCGGCCGGTTATTCAAAAAACTGTTCGTCGAAATTAACGAGGTAGAGTTTTTCGGTGGCCCGCGTGAGGGCCGTATAGAGCCAGCGGAGCATGTCGCGCGTCATGGGCTCGTCGCCGAAGAGGCAGCGGTCGATAAAGACAGCCTTCCATTGGCCGCCCTGCGCCTTGTGGCAGGTGATGGCGTAGGAAAACTTCACCTGAACGGCATTAAAATGCGGATTTTCACGTATTTCCTTGAAGCGTTTGAGCTTGCTTCTGATCTCCTCGTAGTCCTTTTCCACCTCGTAGAAAAGCCGCTGCGACTCTTCGCGCGTGAGCGACGGCGATTCGGAAGCGAGCGTATCGAGCAGCACCTTGCACTCGACGGCGGTGTCGTCGTAGTCGGGGAACTCCAGCACGGCGTCGGCGAAACGGAACCCGTAGAACTCCTCGAAGCGCCGGATACGCTTGAGCCGGGCCACGTCGCCGTTGGCTATGAAGCTCATCGGGCAGTCGTCGCCCTGTGCAAAATAGTAGTTGTTCTTCACCACCATCAGCATGTCGCCGCTCTCCACCTCCTCCTCGGCATAGAGCACGTTGCGCCGGATGCCCTCGTTGTAGCGGTTGGCGCGCTTGTTCGAGCGGGTGATGACAATGGTTTCGTCGCGGCCGTACTGCGCATAGCTGTCCTGCAATTTTTCGAGGAAATCGCCGCCCTCGACCGCTTCGATGTCGGGAAAATCCATCCGGAACCGCGGTATGTCGAGGATGTTGTTTTCGAGCATGCAGCGCACCAGCGTAGCATTGAACAGAATGCCCGATTCGGCCTGCTGGCGGACCACTTCGTCCAGCGTATTGTAGACCACATCGCCATAGGCTCCCAGCGACACCGGGTCGAGCGCCGGGCTGAAGTCACTGCCCACGGGCGGCAGCTGGGCGTTGTCACCCACCAGAATCAGCCGGCAGGCACGGCCGCTGCGGACGTACTGCACCAAATCCTCCAGCAGCGAGCCGCTGCCGAAATGGGGTCCGTCGGGTGTGCGGTCGGGCAGCATCGAAGCCTCGTCGACAATGAAAACCGCATCGCGTTCGGGGTTGAAGTTGAGCGAATATTTCGATTCGTAGTCGGCCGCCGTCTGCTGACGGTAAATGCGTTTGTGAATCGTGAAGGCCTTCTCACCGGAATAGCGCGCCAGCACCTTGGCCGCCCGGCCCGTAGGAGCCAGCAGCACAGGTTTCGTGCCCAGTTCCTTCAGCGCCGCAACCAGCGCGGCTATCAGCGTGGTTTTGCCCGTTCCGGCATATCCGTTCAGCACGAAAATCCGCGAAAAATCTTCGTCGGCAAGGTATTCCGATATGCGTTCTACGATTTTTTTTTGCCCGGGAGTTGCTTGGAAACAAATTTTAGCGTAAATTTGGGACGCGATACGTGTGCTGAGCATTCGCCTTGTTTTATTTCGGACAAAATTAATAACAAATACTCGATTAAAAAAATGAAAAGAATCATCCAAATCATTCTTGCAGTGGTGATCGTGGCGCTGGTCTATGTCATCTACGACCAGATTTCGACCCCCATCCGTTTCGACAACGAGCTGGCCGCCCGCAAGGCGCAGGTCATCGAGCGCATCAAGGACATCCGCACCGCACAGCGGGCCTACAAGTCCAAGTACCAGCGTTTCACGGGCGACTTCGACACGCTCACGGCGTTCATTCTCAACGATACGCTGGAGCTGGAGCGCAAGATCGTCGACGAGGACGACTCGGTGGGTATGGCCGCATTGAAAAAGGCCGGCAAGAAGAACATCGAGAAGTTCAAGATTGCCGTCATCGACACGATTTTCGCCCCCAAGGTGCTGAGCAAGTCCGACATCGAGCAGCTGCGCTACATCCCCGGCACGGACAACCAGGCCCAATATATCATGGAGGCGGGCATCATCACCACCGAATCGAAGGTCGTCATTCCCGTCGTGGAGTGCCGCGCTCCTTACAAGATTTTCCTCGACACGGTCGCTTATCGCCAGGAGTTCATCAACCTGGTCGACGACGAGGTCCACAACTTCAACCGTTATCCGGGCGTCAAGTTCGGTTCGATGGAAGCCGGCAACAATGAAGCAGGCAACTGGGAGTAGGACCCCGCGCCTCACGAACAAGGTGTCCATTCAGCGGTCGTTGGATGGGCACTCTTTTTCGGTCTCGGGGCTCGACCGCGACTTCACGGGCGAGGCGATAGTGACGGTGGAGATTCTCACGCCGCAGACTTTGCTCGTACCCGCCGACCTGCTCCAGACATCCACGGCCGCCGAGCTGCTCGCCGCCGCCGGAATGGCCTGCCGGCAAGACGAGCAGGCGGTCCGCAGTATGCCGCGCTCGCTCGGCCGGGACAAGGAGGTTGTCGCCGTCATGGCGTTGGACGAAAAGATACTCCAGCGAATCCGCGGGCGATTGGGTTACCGCGCCGACTTCACTACCCCGCTTTTGGAGGGTCCCACGGCGGCAGCGCAGACCGTCTGGCTGCGCCGCGCTCCGGGGGTGCTATATATAAAGGTATTCGGCCGGACCCTGCGGCTGGCCGAAGTCATCCCGGCCGCGGCCGAAGCCGACATCCTCTACTTCATCGACCGGCTGGGCAGGGCGCTGCCTTTGGGGCAGATGCGGCTGCAGATAGCCGGACCCGGCGCCAAGGCCCTGCGCAAGTTGATAGGCAAACGCTTCAGATACGTCGTATGCGAATCGTAAGCGGCAAATACAAGGGCCGGGCCATCAACCCGCCCCGCAACCTGCGGGCGCGCCCCACGACGGATTTCGCCAAGGAAAACCTGTTCAACGTGTTGGGCAATCTGGTCGATTTCGAGCAGTGCGACGTGCTCGACCTGTTCGCAGGTACGGGGTCTATCAGCTACGAGTTCGCCTCGCGCGGCGCCCGGAGCGTCACGGCGGTGGAAATCAATCCGGTGCACTGGAATTTCATCCGGCAGACGGCCGCCCGGCTGGGCATCGAAAATTTCTACCCGGTCAAGGCCAACGCCTTTCTCTATGTGAAAAGCTGCGGGAAGCAGTTCGACGTGATTTTTTCGGATGCGCCCTACGATTTGGAGGGCAGCGAGCGAATCGTCGATTCGGTCCTCGGGGGCGGATTGCTCCGCGAAAACGGTTTGTTCATCTTCGAGCACTCCCGGAAAATGGATTTTTCTTCGCACGGGGAGTTCTGGCAGTTAAGGAGTTACGGAAGCGTGCAATTTTCTTTCTTCAAAAAAGGCTGAATTTGTTTGGAGTTACCGAAATTTGTATTACCTTTGCATTCGCAATCAGCAAAAAGGTGCGTTAGTTCAGCTGGTTAGAATACGTGCCTGTCACGCACGGGGTCAGGGGTTCGAGTCCCCTACGCACCGCAGACGAAGAAACGAGACGGTTACTGCAACCGTCTCGTTTTTTATGTTCTCTTTGCGCAGATAAATTATCCGGACTTGTTCGGTTCCGAACTCTGGACTGCCGGTCATTTTCTTCAACCAGACTATTGCAAAATAATGTACGATTATCAGCCCGGAAACTCTATGGAGAGGGCATTTTCGACGTAGAAAACTATTGAAATATTTGACCCGTAACGCTAATTTGATTACATTTGTGACTAAATATGCGAAATATTCGATAGCCGCTGGCTATCGGACTGTTTACGCGTACTTCGTCTGCGAATGAAACACATTGACCTGAATAGAGTTGAAGAGATTCTGTTTGCCGGAGCCAAAATCGACAAGACAGAACTGCCCTTGTCCGAAGTCCGCCGCTGTTATGAATTTCTCAGCAATTTTTCAGCCGAAAAGGTGATTTACGGAATCAATACCGGGTTCGGGCCCATGGCACAATGGAGGGTCGACGACCGCTATCTGACCGATTTGCAGTACAACATCATCCGCAGCCATTCGACGGGCGCGGGAGAACCTTTGCCGGACATATATGTCAAAGCGGCCATGGTAGCTCGTCTGGGGACGCTGCTGCAAGCGCGTTCCGGCGTTCATTGCGAGGTAATCGAGCTGCTCGCGGAATTCATCAACCGGGAGATTTTTCCTTTTATTCCTCAGCATGGCAGCGTAGGTGCCAGCGGCGACCTCGTACAGCTCGCACATATCGCATTGGCACTGATCGGAGAAGGCGAAGTGCATCATAAAGGCGCATGGCGGCCGACCGGGGAGGTGCTTCGGGAAAACGGATTGTCCCCGATGCAAATCCATATTCGTGAAGGATTGTCCGTCACCAACGGCACTTCTGTCATGACGGGAATCGGCATCGTCAACCAGATTTATGCAGAGAGGCTGCTCGACTGGATGACCTTGGCATCGGTCATGATGAACGAAATAGCGGCCTCCTACGATGACTTCATGGCAGAAGGACTGAACGAATGCCGGCGCCATGAAGGACAACAAATCATTGCCCGCCGGATGCGGGAGCTTGCAGACGGCGGGACACGCATGCTCAAACGCGAACACGAACTATACAGAAACGGTCACAGCGATACCGAGACGTTCGATGGCAACCATAAAATACAGGCCTACTATTCGTTGCGCTGCGTCCCTCAGATTCTGGGCCCTGTCTACGAAACGCTCCGGCAGGCACGGCGAATTCTCGAAGAAGAGCTGAATTCGGCCTGCGACAACCCTATCGTCGATCCCGACCGTCAGAATGTCTACCACGGAGGGAACTTTCACGGCGACTACATTTCGCTCGAAGAAGACAAGGTAAAGATTGCCATGGTACGTGTGGCCATGCTGGCTGAAAGACAGCTGAACTATCTTTTTCACGACCGCATCAACAACATCCTGCCTCCTTTCTTGAATCTCGGTACGCTCGGGCTCAATTATGGAATGCAAGCCTGCCAATTCACCGCTACATCGACGACCGCCGAATGCCAGACGCTGGCAATGCCCAACTATGTGCACAGCATACCGAACAACAACGACAATCAGGATATTGTCAGCATGGGGACCAATACGGCTCTGTTGTGCAAACAAGTAATCGAAAATGCCTTTCAGGTGACAGCCATCCATTTCATTGCCTTGACACAGGCCGTAGACTGCCTGAAAATCAAGGATAAGTTGGCGCCTGTCTCCCGCAGGATTTATGAAGCCATACGCAAAATCGTTCCGCTCTTCATAGAAGACGCTCCTTTCTACAAACAGATAGCTGCCGTGGAGACATATTTGAAAAACAACCCTCTGAAACTGAAATAATTATTTATGAAATACGCATTGGTTACGGGAGGTTCCCGCGGACTGGGCAGAGCCGTCTGTCGGAAACTTGCCGCACAAGGCTGGCCTGTCATCATCAACTATCGGTCGAATGCCGAGGCCGCCGAGGAAACCCAAAGAGCAATCCTCGATGCCGGGGGCGTCGCCGAACTGCTGCCGTTCGATGTCTCGGACCCTGCGGCCACCGAAAAAGCCATGGAACAGTGGAGCGAAAGTCATCCGGATGATTATATCGCCGTGCTGGTCAACAACGCAGGCATCCGTAGCGACAATCTGATGATCTTCATGCAGGACGAAGAGTGGCGGCAGGTGCTTGACACGACGCTTAACGGATTCTTTTTCATTACGCGGCGCTTGCTGAAAAACATGTTGTCGCAACGTTGGGGCCGGATTGTGAACATGGCTTCGTTGTCGGGAATCAAGGGCCTGCCCGGACAGACGAACTATTCGGCAGCTAAGGCAGCTCTGATAGGTGCGACCAAAGCGCTCGCACAGGAGGTCGCGCCCCGCAAAGTCACGGTCAATGCCATTGCTCCGGGATTCATAGAGACCGACATGACCAAGGACCTGGATCAGTCCGAACTGAAAAAGCTGGTGCCGATGGGTCGTTTCGGCAAGGCGGAGGAGGTAGCCGCCGCCGTAGCGTTTCTGGTGTCGGAAGATGCCGCATACATCACGGGCGAGGTGATTTCAATCAACGGTGGATTATATACTTAAAAAGAGATGGAACGACGCGTTGTTATCACTGGGATGGGCATTTGGTCCTGTCTGGGGCAGAATCTGAACGAAGTGAAGGAATCCCTTTACGCCGGACGGTCGGGCATCGGGGTGGAAAAAGAGCGGCTGGACTACGGCTATCGTTCCGGGCTGACCGGGATGGTTCCCCATCCGCAGCTGAAAGGGGTAATCGACCGCAGGCTGCGAATCGGTCTTTCGGAAGAGGCGGAATATGCTTACATGGCAGCGAGCCAGGCATTCGGACAGGCAGGGATGGACGATGCCTATTTGCACCGAAACGAGGTGGGAATCCTCTTCGGCAACGATTCATCGGCCAAACCGGTTATCGAGGCGGCCCGTATTATGGAAGAAAAGCACGATTCGGCCTTGTTGGGTTCCGGACTGATTTTCCAGTCGATGAATTCCACCGTCACGATGAACCTAAGCACGATTTTCCATCTGCGGGGCATCAACTTCACCGTCAGTGCGGCATGTGCGAGCGGTTCCCATTCAATCGGATTGGGTTATATGCTTATCAAGCAGGGGTTGCAGGATTCGGTGTTATGCGGCGGTGCACAGGAGGTCAATTATTATTCGATGGCAACGTTCGATGCGCTGGCCGCATTTTCCGTACGGATGGATGAGCCCACGAAAGCCTCCCGGCCTTTCGACCGCGACCGCGACGGATTGATTCCGAGCGGCGGGGCGGCGGCTTTGGTGCTCGAAGAGTATGAACATGCCTTGAAACGCGGCGCCACGATTCTCGCCGAAGTCTGCGGTTACGGTTTTTCGTCCAACGGCGGTGGAATCTCCCAGCCCAGTGACGACGGTTCGGTGATCGCCATCACTCGCGCGATGCAGGACGCCGGATTACAGGCAGATAACATAGACTATGTGAATGCCCATGCCACCTCCACTCCGCAAGGCGACATGTATGAAGCAATCGCTCTGGACCGCGTGTTCCGGGGGACGCATGCTCTGATAAGTTCCACCAAATCCATGACCGGACACGAATGCTGGATGGGCGGAGCAAGCGAAATCGTCTATTCGACCCTAATGATGCAGCACAATTTCGTAGCCCCGAATATCAATCTGGAAAATCGCGACGAGTATTCCGAAAAGCTGAATCTGACATCCGTCACGGTCGATACCGAAGTGAACACGGTGTTGTCCAATTCGTTCGGATTCGGCGGAACCAACAGCGCACTGATAATTCGTAAATTGTAATTGCAAACACGTCATGAATCTTTCTCCGGCATTAGAAAAGGTTTATACCCAAGAGCGGCTCTCCGCCCGGGATGCCCAGCGTCAGGCGCAGTTCATCGCATTCGGACCCATCGTTTTCCAGGTTTCACGTCTGATGGTCAAATTCGGGATACTGGATTTGCTGCGCGAGAGCAGCGAGGGACTGACCATGCCTGAGATTGCCGAAAAAAACAAGTTGTCGCCTTACGCCGTCAAGGTATTGATGGAGGCCTCGCTGTCAATCGGGACCGTACTCGTCGATTCGGCAACAGATCGCTTCTCGCTCTCGAAAACCGGTTGGTTTTTCCTGACCGACGCATCGACCCAAGTCAACGTAGCTTTCAATCACGACGTAAACTACGAAGGCTGGTTCCATCTGGAAGAAGCGCTCAAAGAGGGGCGTCCGGCCGGACTGAAGCATTTCGGAGAATGGCCCACGGTCTACGAGGGGCTTTCCCGGCTGCCCGAAGAAGTGCAGAAAAGCTGGTTCGGGTTCGATCATTTCTACTCCGATAATTCTTTCGACGAAGCCTTGCCGATTGTCTTCTCACGGCCGACCGGACACCTGCTCGACGTAGGCGGGAATACCGGCCGCTGGGCTCTCCGATGCGTGGCATACGACCCGCAGACAGAGGTGACAATCATGGATTTGCCGCAGCAGCTGGAGATGATGCAAAAGCAGATTGCCGGAAAGAAAGGAGCCGACCGAATCCACGCATACGGGTGCAATCTGCTTGATCGCACCGCACCGTTTCCAAAAGGAGAGGAGTTCTATTACGATGCCATCTGGATGAGCCAGTTCCTCGATTGTTTCAGCGAAGAAGAGATTCTGAGCATCCTTACCCGAGCTGCCGAAATCATGGATGGCGACACTCGGCTCTACATCATGGAGACATTTTGGGATCGCCAGAAATTTGAGCCGGCAGCGCTTTGCCTAACTCTGACAAGCCTTTATTTTACGGCGATAGCCAATGGGAACAGCAAAATGTACCACTCGGAAGACATGCAGCGCATCGCCGAACAGGCAGGACTGACCGTAGAGAAAATCCACGATTTTCTGGGTTGGGGCCACAGCATCATGGTTTGTAAGAAATCTAACAATCAATAAATCGGACATATGAACAAAGTTGAAATCGAAGAGAAAGTCAAGGCGTTTCTGATAGAGGAACTGGAGGTCGACGAAGAGCGAATCGCTCCGGAGGCTCTGCTCAAGGACGACATCGGAATCGACAGCCTCGATTTCGTCGACATCGTGGTAATCGTGGAGCGTACGTTCGGGTTCAAAATCAAACCCGAAGAGATGGCGGGCGTAAAAACCCTGCGCGACTTCTGCGATTATATCGAAACGAAGGTCAACGGATAAGCCTGTAATCTGACGCATGGTACACAGGGCCGCAACCATACCCGACGCGGAGCTTTCGCACAGCGCCTGGCAGGGGAAAACGGACGGGCGGAAATGGATGCTGCAATCATTGATCTTCCTGTTCCGCTGGATCGACATCCGGATTTTCTATGCCATCATGGCGTTTGTCGTCGTTTTCTACATGCTCATCAACCGGAAGAATTATCTTGCTATCAAAGATTTCTTCCGCAGGCGGTTCGGGTATGGCCCATTCCGGACTTTGCGCGCCGTATATGCGAGCCATTTCCGGTTCGGACAGGTCGTGCTGGACCGTTTCGCTTTCTATGCAGGCCGAAAATTCCGGATTGAAATAGAGCACAACGAATATTACCGGGAATTGGTATCCGCCCCGAACGGATTCATCATGCTCAGTTCGCATATCGGCAATTACGAATTGGCCGGATACTCGCTCCATGCAGAAGAAAAGCGGGTCTATACGTTCGTTTTTGCCGGAGAGAAAGAGATCGTCATGAAGAACCGCGCCAGATTCTTCGGGGCGAACAACATCGAGATGGTGGCCGTGAAAAGGGACTTGTCGCATCTCTTCATCGCCAACAACGCCTTGATGGAGGGCAATATCGTCAGTATGCCCGGCGACCGGATTTTCGGTTCGCAGAAGAGCGTGGAATGCAATTTTTTAGGGGCTCCGGCCAAATTCCCTTTGGGGCCGTTTGCTTTGGCCGTGCAACGCAACGTGCCGATTCTTTCCATTTTCGTCATGAAGGAAGGGACAAGGCGCTATCGGATTCTTATCGACCGTATCGGTCCGCAGGATTCCGAAGCGTCCAAACAAATGCGGATGGAGCAATGCGCACAGGAATTCGCGGCACAGCTGGAACGGACCGTCCGGCGTTATCCTACACAATGGTTCAACTATTACGATTTTTGGGAGTGATTCATGGATTTTGAAAAGATCGACATACTCCGGTTGTTGCCGCAACGCCGGCCGTTCATCCTGATAGACCGTCTGGTGCACTTCGACGAAGCGCAGACAGTCACCCGTTTTATGGTAAGAGAAGACAACATTTTCACCGAAGCAGGAAAACTTCAGGCGGCAGGCTTGATCGAAAACATCGCCCAAACATGTGCCGCCCGCATGGGATACATCAATCTCATTCATTCCGAGCAGGTGAAACTGGGATACATCGGCGCCATCCGGAATCTGGAAATCCATCGTCTCCCCCGCTGCGGAGAAACATTGGTGACCACCATCGAAAACCTGGAGGAGGTCTTCCGCATGACGCTTGTGCAGGCCACCGTCCGTTCGGACAACGAGGTGCTGGCTACCGCTCAGATGAAAATTGCGCTGAGTGAAATCGACGCCCAAAGCGACCAGTTATGAGAGGCAAGACAAACACCGAAAAAGGATTGGCGGCTTCCCGGAATTTCGAGGCGCGCTTCAGCGAAGTCGATTCGATGAATATCGTCTGGCACGGTTCCTATCCGCTTTACTTCGAGGATGCCCGCGAAACTTTCGGTGCAAAATACGGATTGAGCTATCTGGACATATTCAGCAACGGATACTATGCCCCGCTGGTCGAGCTGTCGTTCAAGTACAAGTCGCCCATCGTCTACGGCATGCCTTGCCGCATCGACATATTCTACCGCCCTACCGCGGCCGCCAAAATCGTGTTCGACTACGAAATCCATCATGCAGAAACCGACCTGTTGTTGGCTACCGGCCACAGCGTTCAGGTTTTCATGGACAAACAATATCAGCTGGTCTGGATCGCCCCCGACTTTTACGAGCAATGGAAAGAGCGCTGGAACATGATCTGATCGTCAGCATCGGCGACAACATCCTTTCCCCGCTGGGGATCGGTACGGAAGAGACCTACCATGCCGTCAATGCCGGATACTCTGCGTTGCAGCAGTACGAAGGTCTATGGGGCATTCCCGAGCCGTTCATCGCTTCGTTGCTCGACCACAAGGCCATCGCCCGGATGTTGGATGACAAGTTTCCGACGAAATCGTTCGCAGCATACACTTCTTTCGAGCGAATGGCGATTCTTTCCGCAGCGTACGCGTTGGAACAGGCCGCCGTCGACCCGGCATCGAAACGGGTTGTCTTTTTCCTCTCGACCACAAAAGGCAACGTCGGGTTGCTCGACAAGGAAAATTCCTACCGGGAAGAAATTTCGTTGGGATATTCCGCCCGGCAAATCTGCGGATTCTTCCGTAATCCGAATGCTCCGGTCGTAGTGACCAATGCCTGTACATCGGGCAGTTGTGCGCAGATTGCAGCCATGCGTGCCCTGCAAAGCGGGCGATGCGATACGGCAGTTGTCATCGGCGCAGACGTGCAGTCGAAATTCATCGTTTCGGGATTTCAGTCGTTCAAGGCTTTGTCTTCGGACCCTTGCAGGCCGTTCGACAAAAGCAGGAGCGGGTTGAATCTCGGCGAAGCTGCGGCAACCATTGTTTACTCGCGTCGTCGCCCGAAAGATGTACACGCCGACGACTGGGTCCTGTGCCGGGGTGCCATTCGCAACGATGCCAACCACATATCGGGTCCTTCACGCACCGGAGAGGGCAGTTATCTGGCTTTGCAGGCCGTTCTCCAAGACGATTGCCCCATCGATCGGCTGGCTTTCGTCAATACCCACGGTACTGCAACCCCCTACAACGACGAAATGGAGGCAATCGCCATCGACAGGGCCGGGTTGCTGTCGGTGCCGGTCAACGGACTGAAAGGTTATTTCGGCCATACGATGGGAGCCGCAGGCGTGTTGGAATCCATTCTTTCGATGCAGGCCGCAGCGAATCATACAATTCCGGGTACCCGAGGATATTCGGAATGCGGGGTCTCACGACCTTTGCAGCTGAGCGCGTCCCATCGGGTTACCGGACAAAGAAGTTTTGTAAAGTTGCTTTCCGGCTTCGGCGGATGCAATGCGGCGCTTTTATTCAGACAAGGAGACGAGCTATGTTGACGATTGCAAAACGGGTTCGGCTTACTCCCGCAGGCGCATCGTTGAACGGCGTGCGAATCCGAACCGGACAGACAGATACGAACGGCAGCTTGCTGACGTCGATTTATCGGGAGCAGGTGGGCGACTACCCCAAATTCTTCAAGATGGATCCGTTGTGCAAACTGGGATTTTTGGCGTCGGAAATATTGCTCCGCGATGAGCCGGAGAGATTCGTTCCCCGCCACGACCGGGCCGTCGTGCTGTTCAACCGCAGCGGTTCGTTCGCCAGCGACAGCCTCTATCAGCATACGATTGCCGATGCTGCGAACTACTACCCCAGCCCGGCCGTCTTTGTCTACACCCTGCCCAACATCGTCACCGGAGAAATCGCCATCCGGAACAAATATTACGGAGAAACTTCTTTCTATGTACTTGACGGAGCACCGGCCGGCCGAATCGCAGCAATCGTTTCCGATCTCTTTTCCGACCCGGAGGTTCGTTCGGCGCTCTGCGGGTGGGTAGAATATCCGGACGATGCGCATTTCGATGCCGCATTGTTTCTGGTGGAAAGAGACGGAAATTCCGGAATGGTTTGGAACGAAGAAACAATCACATTATTAATGAACGAATAATTATGGAAGAGTTGATTTTGGAGCTCAAAAACGAGATCATCGAATCGCTGAATCTGGAAGACGTCAAACCGGAAAATATCGACCCCGACGCTCCGTTATTCGGCGATGGACTGGCGTTGGATTCCATCGATGCCTTGGAGTTGATTGTCCTGATGGAAAAGAAATACGGCATCAAGCTGGGCGATCCGTCAGTCGGCCGAGAAATCTTTCGGTCGGTCCGCATCATGGCCGAGTACATTGCCGCAAACCGCACCAAATAAAAGAATCATGGAGGAGCCCATATTGATTACGGGTGCAGGCATCGTTTCGGCCATCGGTCTGAACAAACAGGAAGCTCTGGAATCATTGCTTTTGCGTCGTTCGGGTATCGGTCCGGTGCGTTATCTGCAAACCGCTCACACGGAATTTCCTGTCGGGGAGGTAAAACTCTCCAACAGCGAAATACGGTCAATATTGGGAATCGCCGATACCGCACCGACCATCCGCACGGCGTTGTTGGGAATGCTTGCACTCAAAGAAGCGCTCGCCGACGCCAATATGGCGGAACAGGAGATGTCCGAAGCTGCGTTCATTTCCGGAACGACTGTCGGAGGCATGGATAAAAGCGAGCGTTATTATCTGGATTTTCTCGCAACCGACAACTACAACGCCTACATCGCAACCCACGACTGCGGAGCTTCGTCCGAACTGATCGCCGACCATTTCGGACGGTTCGGGTTCGTCGCCACTCCGTCGACCGCCTGTTCTTCGGCGGCTAACGCCATCATCGTCGGTGCCAACATGATCCGTAGCGGAATGGCCGACATCGTAGTCGCAGGCGGAAGCGAATGTCTCACCCGGTTCCATCTCAACGGATTCAATTCGTTGATGATCCTCGACCGGGAACCCTGCCGTCCGTTCGACGCCGCCCGCGCCGGGCTCAATCTCGGCGAAGGAGCAGCCTATGTCGTCCTCGAACGGGCATCCTCGGCTATGAAACGTCGGGTGAAACCATTGGCCCGGCTCGACGGTTATGGCAATGCCTGCGACGCTTTCCATCAGACAGCCTCCTCGCCCGACGGGGACGGTGCTTACATAGCAATGCAGGAAGCGCTGACCGACGCAGGACTCGCGCCGCAGGAAATCCACTATATCAATGCCCACGGTACCGGTACTCCGAACAACGATGCCAGCGAAAGCCGGGCCATGCAGCGGCTTTTCGGCGGGCAGGTTCCGCCTGTTTCGTCGACCAAATCTTTCACAGGTCATACGACCAGCGCGTCGGGTGCTATCGAAACGGTCATCTGCATACTCGCCTTGCAGCACCAGTTCCTGCCTGTCAATTTGCATTGGCGCCACCCTATCGAGGGCGGCATCGTTCCCGTGACCGATTCCCGGCCGTCCCGGGAAATACGCCATGTGCTTTGCAATTCTTTCGGATTCGGCGGCAACGATTCGTCTCTGGTACTTTCCAAATACGATGAACGATGAAGAAGATTTATATCCGGGCGGCCGAACAGATTTCCATCCAGCAGCCGCTTTGCCAGACATGGATGACATCGCCCATCGGCTACGACGCACCCTATGTTCGTGCCATCGATCCCGATTTCCGGGAGTTTCTCGCTCCGGCCGAAACCCGGCGGCTGAGTAAAGTCCTCAAACGGGCGCTTGTCACGGCCATCGCAATCGCACGTGAAACAGGCATCGGGCAGCCCGATGCCATTCTTGCAGGCACAGGGCTGGGATGCATGGAGAATACCGAACATTTCCTGGAAGCCCTCTGCCGCAACGGAGAATCCATGTTGAGCCCTACCCATTTCATGCAGTCGACCCACAATACGATTGCATCTTCGCTGGCCATCCGCTCGAAATCCCAAGGGTACAACATTACATACGCTCACAAGGACCTTTCGTTCGACCTGGCTCTCCAGGACGCATGGATGCAGTTTCGTCTGGACCGTATCGGCACAGCTCTCGTCGGAGGTTACGACGAGCTGACGCCATCCTATTTCACGCTTCTGAAACGAATCGGGTATCTGGGCGGGGAGACGCAGGCTCCCGGAGCCGAAACAGCTGCTGCCGTCCTATTGTCTTCCGAACAGCAAAATGCGCTCTGCGAACTTGCCGGGATGCGCATTGTCTATCGTCCGACACCGGAGCGGTTGAAACAAACATTGGCCGACTTGCTTGCCGAAACAGGCCTCACAACGGCCAACTTATCGGCCGTCATGACAGGGGTTAACGGCAACGCCAAAAACGACGCCGTTTACCACAATGCAATCGAACACCTGCTTCCCGGAGTGCCGACTCTTCGCTACAAACATCTTTTCGGAACCAATTACTCGGCTTCCGCCTATGCAGTCTATGCTGCCGCCCATTGTCTCGGCCAGGGAATCGTCCCCGCACACATGCACTACGGTTCGGTCCCTGTTGCCGAATGTCCGCCGCAGGCGATTCTGCTTTTCAACCAAAGCGACGGCAAACATTATTCATTCACTGTTCTCCGAAAATTATGTGGAAGCTGATACCGGTCGTTTTCCTTCAGTCCGTCCTGCTGGTCGCCTGTCAGGTCCTGCAAAAAATCGCCCTGATGCGTGCCGGGGATTTCGCATGGAGCTGGAGATGGTTTCTCCGTTTCTTTACCGACATGTACATGGTCGGCAGCGGATTGTGTTTCGCTGCCACCGCATTTCTTTGGCTTTACATGTTGAAGCGCTTTCCTTTCAGCATGGTCTACCCGATGCTGAGCCTGGCCTATGTGCTGGGAATGATCGCTGCCATGCTCTTTTTCCACGAACAGATCCCACCGGTCCGATGGGTCGGCATCGCCCTCATCATAGGCGGCTGCATACTGATAGCCCGATAATACGAAGATGAAAAAATTACTTGTCATACTCGGATTCCTCAGCGGGGTTTGTTCCGCTTCCGGACAGCATATCCGGCAGGAAGAAATGGTCGCTGCAATCGACCGCAGCGCTTCGTCGCTCAAAACCATGCAATGCGACTTCACGCAGACCAGGGAGCTGTCGATGCTCAGCGACCGAATGATTTCCCACGGAACCATGTATTATCAGCAGTCCGGGACAAAATTCCGCTGGGAATATCTTCGGCCCTATAAATACGCGTTTGTGCTCAATGGAAGGCAGGTCATGATGCAGTCTTCGGACCGTACGGACATCATGGACACTTCCGCCAACAGAATATTCCGGGAAATAGCCGGTCTGATGATGAACACGCTCACCGGAAAATGTCTGACCGACGCGTCCGGGTTCACCGTACGGATGTCCGTCGAAAAAGATTTCTGGATAGCCGAGCTCACCCCGGCCCGGCGGGAGCTGTCGCAGTTTTTCGCCTGTATCCGGCTTTATTTCGATGCCGGGAAGCAGGTCGTCGTCAAAGTGGAAATAACCGATAACAACAAGGACCGCACCCGGATCGAGCTGAAAAACATCCGGACGGATATCGACATAGATGAAAGCGTTTTTACTGTACGTTAGTTTCCTGCTGACGGTCAGCGTCTGTTCGGCCGCCTCGCAGAAACCCTTTTTCCCGGCAGAGGAAGGGCAGCGTTCGGAATATGCCGTCACTTTGGAATTCAGGCAGATGCACTTCACTGGCATAAGCATCATGAAGAAAGCCGACAGTGTTCTTGTCGGTTCCTTGCTGAACGAATTCGGCATACGGGCATTCGATTTCCGCTACGACCCGGTACGCCGCCGCGTAAAATTGGAGAACATGACAAGTTTTATCGACCGTTGGTATATCCGTAAGATTCTCCGCCGCGATCTGACGATTCTGTTCAGCAACGATGGCAGCCTCTCGCCTTTCGTTGTTCATCGGCGCCGGATTGAGGTTCCGGAAACAAGCGTGCTTGTTCTGACCAATATGAAATATCAGGTCCGTTACCGGTTTTCGCAATTGAACGATTAATATAGAACGGGATGAAATTGCTGAACGACTTCTTTTCCATCGTGCATTCGGAGGATACTCCCGACGGATGCGGCTACACGCTCCGGCTCAATGCCGATCATGCCATCTTTCAGGCTCATTTTCCCGGAAATCCCATTACGCCGGGAGTATGTATCATCCAGATCGTTTCGGAATTGCTGGAGTTGCAGACCCGGCAAAAACCGGAATTGCGTAACATTGCAAACGTCAAGTTTCTGAACATCCTTTCACCGCAGGAGCATCCGGAGGTACAGGCCGAAATCCGGCTGGCAGCAGACGAAAACGGGAACTATAAAATCAAGGCCGCATTGAAAAGCGGCGATACGTTGTTCGCCCAATTGTCAATCCGATATGCCGATGACTCCGAATCCTGACCCGGCCGGCCGGATGCGCCTGTGCGCTGTGGTTCCGACATACAACAATGCCGGAACGCTGGAAGACGTCCTCATGCGCACATATCGGGTGTTGCCCGACATCATTGTCGTCAACGACGGGTCGACCGATGATACCCAGCGCCGGCTTGCTGCTTCGCCCATTCCCGTCATTGTTGTCGAACTTGCGGAAAACCGGGGCAAAGGATATGCCCTGCGCGAAGGATTCCGGAAAGCCCGGGCCTGCGGATATACGCATGCGCTGACAATCGATTCCGACGGGCAGCATTATCCCGAAGACATCCCGCTGCTGGCCCAAGAAGCCCTGCTGCATCCCGAGGCTTTCATCATAGGGAGCCGTCCGCTAAAAAACAAGAACATGCCTCAGGCAAATACCTTTGCCAACAAATTCTCCAATTTCTGGTTTCGCCTGCAAACAGGGTGCAGCTTGCCGGACACGCAGACCGGATTCCGGCTCTATCCGCTTTCCGGAATCCGAGGCACGCGCTGGCTTACCTCCCGTTACGAAGCCGAACTGGAGCTGCTGGTGTTCGCAGCATGGCAGGGAGCGGAACTGCGCCCGGTGACCGTCCGCGTATTTTATCCGGACAAGGAGCATCGCATAAGCCATTTCCGGCCGACAGCCGATTTCCTGCGCATCTCCCTGCTCAACACCGCTTTATGCTTCGGCGCCGTCATCTACGGCTGGCCGCGGAAGTTGTTCCGGCGAATCAGAAATCGAAAACAATAACAGCCTGGGGTCTCATGTTCGGATGGATTACGCATACACACGGCGCAGAACGCGAAGTGCCGATTACATGGAAAAGAATCGTTTTTTCGCTTTATTCGATTCTCTTTCTGATATTCAGCACATTTTTGTTCGTCACGCCTTTTTTCTTTCTTTATTTTCATATCGGCGGGCCGACCGAAAAAAAGCGGTTGCGGCTGCATCGTTTCATTTTCCGGGCTTCCAACTTCATCATCCGCCGGGTCCCGGGAACAACCTTTACATTCGACAACGCCGGCGGCGAAGATTTCACGAAGCCCGCAATCATCATCAGCAACCACCAGTCGCACCTCGATCTGATGTGCATTCTGATGTTGTCGCCTAAATTGGTCGTGCTCACGAACGACTGGGTCTACCGCAACCCGATTTATGGGTTCATCATCCGTCAGGCCGAATTCTATCCGGTTTCCGAAGGGCTCGAGGCTAATATCGGCAGACTGGCGGATTTGGTCCGCAGAGGTTATTCCATCGTCGTCTTTCCCGAAGGAACCCGTTCTCCGGATTGCCGCATCCAGCGGTTTCACCGCGGTGCGTTCTACCTTGCCGAACAGTTGCACCTCGATTTGTTGCCTGTCTTCCTGCATGGTATAGGGCATGTGCTGCCCAAAACGGATTTCATGTTGCGGGAAGGTGCCATGTACATGGAAATCGGACAGCGCATCCCGCCCGGGAATCAAGAATTCGGAAACGGTTTCAAAGCTCGGACGTCGGCCTTGCACCGTTTCTACCAGACCCGTTTTGCCGAAATCTGCCGCAAGCGCGAGACGGCCGATTATTACGCGTGGTACGTGTGGCAGAAATATCGACCGCAGGGATGGCCGACTGCCAAGTCTTGCCGTCGCCTGTTGAAGCGCAACGGAAATTTCCGGGACATCATAGACCATGCCCCGGAGCAATCGCGCGTCCATATCCATAACAGCGGCAGAGGCGAATTCGCGCTTCTCTATGCCTTGGTTCACAGACAGACGGAAGTCCACGCCTTCGAGACCGATACCGCCCGCCATAAGATTGCGGACAAAGCGCTTGCACGCCCTGCGAATCTCCATTTACATACCGCCGCGGAACCTTTGCAGGACGCAGATATGCAATATTGGCTGAACGACGGGCGCAAGGCTGCTCCTGTTCCGAACGCAGTAACCGTCGATGTGTTATGAAAAAGCGATGTATCATCATAGGCAGCGGCCTGGGTGGCTTGTCGTGCGGCGTACTGCTGGCAAAAAACGGATACGACGTCACCGTTCTCGAACAGAATGCGCGTATCGGAGGCTGTCTGCAATGTTTCACCCGACGCGGAACGAAATTCGAGACCGGAATGCACTTCATCGGCAGCTGCGACGAGGGGCAGGTACTCCACCGACTGCTGCGTTATCTGGAAGTCATGGATGACCTGAGTCTCGACAGGCTCGACCCTGCGGGCTACGATGTCATCTCTTTGCAGGGTTCGCAGTTCCGGTTCGCCAATGGGCGTGAGGCGTTCATCGAAGAGCTGGCCGCACAGTTTCCCGCCGAACGGGACCGGCTGGCGTCCTATTTCGATTTGGTATCGCAAATCGCCGCTTCTTCGACGCTGCATGCCTTGCAGGGCGGAAGCACGGACAGTTTCCTACATACCGAGTATCAGCTGCGAAGCATCAACGAGGTGTTAGAACAATTGATCGCCGACCCTCTGTTGCGGAACGTGCTGGTCGGAAATCTGCCGCTTTATGCCGCAGAATTCGAGCATACCCCGTTCGCCATGCACGCCTTTATTTTCGATTTTTACAACCGTAGCGCTTTCCGTATCGGCGGCGGCAGCGACACTATCGCGGATTCGCTGGCCGGAACGCTGCAACGCTACGGCGGGCGGATCGTCACCCGGCAAAAAGCCGAACGCATCCATTGCGACGACGTGCAGGCCCGTAGCGTCGAAACCCAAACTGGAGAACATTATGACGCCGATCTCGTTATTTCGAGCGTCCATCCGCGGCGCACGCTCGAAATGCTCAGTACGAAGTTGATTCGCCCGGCTTTCAGAAACCGCATCCTCGCAATGCGCAACACGGCCGCCGGATTTTCCGTCTACCTGCGTTTCCGGGAAAATACGGTGCCCTACATGAACAGCAACTTCTATGGTTATCGGAGCACAACTCCGTGGGGATGCGAAAACTACACCGATGCCACGTGGCCGAAAGGCTATCTGTACATGCACATGTCTCCCGAACCAGGATTGCAATACGCCCGAAGCGGCGTTCTCATTTCCTACATGTCCATCGATGAGCTGGCTCCGTGGTTCGGCACTGCCATCGGTCATCGCGGAGAAGATTACGAAGCCTTCAAATACCAAAAAGCCCAACAGCTTCTGAATGTCGTCGAGCAGGATTTTCCGGGACTGCGGCAGCAGCTCGACGCCTTCTACACTTCTACCCCGCTCACCTATCAGGATTATACAGGTACCGAAGGCGGGTCCCTCTACGGGATTGCCCGCAGCGTCCAGGCCGGGGCAGGCGGCCATGTCTCCCATAAAACCCGCATTCCCAACCTGCTGCTCACAGGCCAGAACATCAATTCGCACGGCATTCTGGGCGTACTGATCGGTACGCTCATCACATGCAGCGAGCTTTTGGGAGCGCAGGTTATCCATCGTCAGATTGAACAGGCAAACCAATGAACAACTCGGCAATCATCATCGGAGGAGGAACCGGCGGTTTATTTACCGGAGCGTTGCTGGCCAAAAACGGTTGGAAAATCACCGTGCTGGAGAAAAACGCGATCATAGGCGGCGGTCTGCAAACGTTCGTCCGCAACGGCGCAACGTTCGACACCGGAATGCACATGCTGGGTGGCTTCCATCCGGGCGGAAGCCTGTTCAAGATATGCCATTATTTGGGAATCATGGAGCATCTGAAGATTCGGCCGACAGACGACGAGTGCATGGATTCGCTGCTCTATTTGGACGAAGACGAACGTTATGCCATACCTTGCGGCCGCCATGATTTCACAGCCTATTTCGCCGGGCGTTTCCCTGAGCAGAAGGACAACTTGTCCCGTTATGTCGATGCCCTTTACCGGATTTCCGAGGAGGTGGGGCTCTTTTATCTCAGAGAGGAGGATTTTTCCATTTTCGCCCATTCCGAGGAATTCCTCATGCCTGCCGACGAGTTCATCGCAAGTTATATCGACGATCCCCGTCTCCAGGATATTTTGGCCTATATGAACCCAATGTACGGAGGCGTGGCGCACCATACCCCAGCCTATATTCACGCTTTGGTCAACGTGCTGTACATCAACGGCGAGAGCCGTTTTGCCGGAGGCAGTCTCCAGCTTGCCAATGCCTTGGCCGGAATCATCCGGCAGCACGGCGGAGAGGTCAGAGCCGGTACCGAAGCAATCAGACTGCATTGCGAAGAACGCACCATCCGAGGCGTCGAAACTTCCGACGGAACAATCCGCACGGCCGACCGATACATTTCCTCCATTCATCCCTGTTCGCTGCTCGGACTGCTGGACGAAACGGCTTTGCCGAAATCCTACCGCAACAGACTGAACGAAATTCCCAACAGTTACTCGGCTTTCACGGTCTTTCTGAAACTCAAGGACGGTACCTTCCCCTACATCAACCATACCTGCTATTGCCAGACCTCGCATGGAGTGTGCTGGCATCTGAGTGAATGCAACGACTCGTGGCCAAGAGGATTCATGTACATGACACCTCCGACGGCCGAGCAGGGGCCGTTCAGCCGCAAGATGATTATCACCAGCCCCATGTCATTCGATGCCGTACGCCGGTGGGAGCATACTTCAACCGGAAAGCGCGGCGACGAATATCTGCATTGGAAAAAAACGCAGGCCGAAAAACTGCTCGGTATCATGGAGCGTATCTATCCGGGGTTCCACGAAAAAATCGAGGCGGTCCATACTTCCAGCCCGCTGACTATCCGCGACTACTACCATGTCAAGGAGGGTTCGATGTACGGTTTTTCCAAAGACGCACAGAACATCGCCCTGTCGCAGGTTCCCATCGCCACGAAAATCGGCAATCTGTTGCTTACCGGGCAAAACATCAATCTGCACGGCATCTGCGGAGTGCCGCTCACGGCAATCAATACGGCCGAAGCATTATTAGGCAAAAATACGTTGATCCGAGCCATCAATCTCAAATACCGGAAAGATTATGAATCGCATTGAATCCGACATAGAATACCGCCCTGCCGAAGAAATAAAGGCTTATCAGGAGCTGCTGCTGCGCAAGGCGCTGCTTTATTTGAAGAAGCATTCGGTATTTTACCGCCGGATGTTCGATTGCTATGGCATCCGCATCGACAGAATCCGCCATATCGAAGACCTGGTCCGGATTCCGTTCACCGAAAAAAAGGACCTTCAGCTCTTCAACCGCGAGTTCCTCTGTTGCCCGGCCGAAAAAGTCATCGACTACGTGACGACCTCCGGAACCTTGGGCGACCCGGTTACTTTCGGTTGTACGGAAAAGGACCTGCAGCGACTGGCTTACAACGAAAAGAAATCTTTCATGTGCGCCGGACTGCACCCCGGCAACATCGTCCAGCTGATGACCACCATGGACAAGCGTTTCATGGCCGGACTGGCTTATTTTTTAGGTATACGCGAATTGGGCGCAAGCATCATCCGCGTCGGCAACGGCATCCCCGAACTGCAGTGGGATACCATCCGACGCATGAAGCCGGATACAATCATGTGCGTGCCCTCGTTCATCCTGCGCCTGATCCAGTATGCCGAGGAACATGGCATCGACTATCGCAACAGCAGTATCCGCAGAATCATAGGCATCGGCGAGGGTTTGCGGGAGCAGGATTTCTCGCTGAACCTGCTCGGGCGGCGGATTAAAGAGAAATGGGACGTCGATCTTTTTGCCACTTATTCTTCCACGGAGATGGGTTCCACTTTTTCCGAGTGCGAATACGGATGCGGCGGCCATGTCCATCCGGAACTCATCATCGTCGAAATCATCGGACCGGACAATCTGCCCGTTCCCGACGGCGAATACGGCGAAATCGTCATCACCACGCTGGGTGTCGAAGGGATGCCCCTGCTGCGTTTCCGTACAGGCGACATCGCTGCCAAACGGCCCGAGCCATGCCGATGCGGCCGGTGTTCCTACCGGCTGACCCCGCTTATCGGCCGTAAGAACAACATGATCAAGCTCAAAGGCACCACGCTCTACCCCCCGGCGCTGAACGACGTTCTCGACAATACTTCCTACGTGGATAATTACGTGGTGATGGTGCAGGACAGCGAATCGGGGACCGATGAGGTCATTGTCAAGGTCGGATTGAAATACGTTCCGGGATTCGACGCAGAGAAAGACCTCAAGGACCGGTTCCGTTCGCGCATCCGGGTGGCTCCACGAATCGAGATTCTCTCTTCCGAGCAGGTTCGGGAAATCGGCTTCCCCGCCCAAAGCCGCAAACCCGTCAAATTCATAGACAACCGCAAACGGTCATGAACGATTCCTTTGAAGATATCCGCCCCTATTACGACGGAGAGATTCCGGACGCCATGCGGCGTATCGCCCGGAGCGAATTCTTTTCACTTCTGGCCGAATATGTTTTCCCCGGCGAGGAGATAGAATCAGTACGCCGTCGCATTCTCGGATTCCGGACAATCGAGGAGTTCCAGCTGCAAGTCATGAAGCGTGTCAACGAGCAGGTCATCGCCCGCAGCATCGCTTCGTTCACTTACGACGGTATGGAACGGTTGGACCCTGCGAAGCGTTATCTTTTCGTTTCCAACCATCGCGACATCATGCTCGACGCTTCGCTCCTGCAATATGTGCTCGTGACAAACGGCCACCCTACTTCGGAAATCACGTTCGGCGCCAACCTGATGTCGTCGCAGCTGGTAATCGACATCGGCCGTTCCAACAAGATGTTCCGGGTCGAACGAGGCGGAAACATGAAGGATTTCTATAAAAGTTCCCTGCAATGCTCACAATATATCCGGCATGCCATCACCGAAAAGCGGCAGTCGGTATGGATAGCCCAGCACAACGGGCGTACAAAAGACGGCAACGATACGACCGATCAGGGAATCATCAAAATGTTCTGCATGAGCGGCCCGCAGGATAAAATCGCATCGCTTGCAGAGCTCTGCATCGTTCCGGTCGCCGTGTCCTACGAGTGGGAACCGTGCGATCTGTTGAAGGCCCGGGAGCTTTGCGAAGCTCGTTTTTCTGCTTATGTCAAAAAGCCGGGAGAGGACCTGAACAGTATTCTGACAGGCATTCTCCAGCCGAAAGGCGCGGTGCACTTCTCTTTCGGACGACCTTTGGGCGAGGCAGACCTGCGGCCTTATGAAAATCTCGCTCCCGGCGAATGCCATAAGCAAATCGCAGCGTTGATCGACAAGACTATCAGAAGCCATTACAGGCTCTCTCCCAACAATTTCATCGCCCACGATCTTCTACACAAAGAGCATCGTTTCGCCGACCGCTACAATCCGCAGCAGATGCAGGCGTTCCTCAGACATATCGAACGGTTGGACTGCCTGGATGTCAGCGACCGGGGTTTGTTGCGGAATATTTTCCTCCGGATATACTCAACCCCGGCGGACCATGCGCACAACAATTAAACCGATTGCAGAATGGCCGAATTCTTTCTTTGCATTTACGACCGGCTGAGAAGCTGCCGAAGGTGGACGTTTGCCGCATTGGCGGTAATCTGTGCATTGCTTCTTGCCGGAGCGCTTTCGCTCCGACACAACGAAAACATTCTCGATTTTCTTCCTTTCGGTCAGTCTCACCGCAAGGCGCTGAATCTCTATCAGCAACTCTCCTCCGCCGACCGCATCTTCGCCATCGTTCAGCACCGCGATTCCATGGCGAGCAATCCCGAACGTCTGACCAAAGCCGTCGACCGCTTCGCTGAGGCTGTCCGGGAGCGCGATTCGTTGCACTCAGTCCAAGATTTAACAACACGCATCGATTACGGACGTTTTTCCGATTGCCTGCAATTCATCTACGACCATATCCCCTATTTTCTGACCGAAGCCGATTACGGGCGTATTGATTCATTGCTGAGCGAAGAGTACATCTCCGCCCGGATTGCCGACAATCGAATGATGTTGCTCTTCCCCGCGGGCAGCGCCCTGTCCGGACATATCCGGCAGGACCCGCTCCACCTCTTCTCTCCGGTCGTTTCACGGTTGCAGACCCTGCAAGGAGAATTGCGCTACGAGCTCTACGACGGATATATCCTCTCGCCCGACCGTAAGCGGGCCATCGTCATGATGCGTTCCCCTTACGGGTCGAACGAGACGAACAGCAACTCCCGGCTCATCGCTCTGCTCAACGATGCGGCCGCACAAGCCGAATCGCAGATTTCCGGCATCGAAATCCATTTGTCCGGAGCTCCGGTCATCGCCGTCACGAATGCCCGGCAAATCAAAATCGACAGCGCATGGTCCATCGCAATCGCTGTCATCTTGATTCTGGCCCTGTTGCTGTATTCGTTCCGTTCGCTGCGTTCGTTGTTTCTGATCGGCGTCTCCATCCTTTTCGGATGGTTATTCGCCCTGGGCTGCCTGTCGTTGATTCGCGACGAGGTTTCGATGATTATCCTCGGAATCGCCTCGATCATCATAGGCATCGCCGTCAATTATCCGCTGCATCTGCTGGCCCATCTTCGCCATGCGCCCGACGTCCGCAGCGCCCTGCGCGAAATCGTATCGCCGCTTCTGATCGGCAACATCACTACGGTCGGGGCATTCCTGTGTTTGGTGCCCATGACCGCTCCCGCTCTGCGCGATTTGGGGCTGTTCGCTTCTTTCATGTTGGTTGGAACCATCCTGTTCGTAGTGATTTTTTTGCCCCATCTGGTCAAAAGCCCGGTAAAGGCATCGCTCAAGGAACATTACATATTGCGTCCTCTTTCCCGGTTGACTTTGGACAACAAACCGTGGGTCCTCCTCTCCGTTTGCCTGTTAACGGGCATATTCGCTTATTTCAGCCAATATACCGCTTTCGATACGGAGATGCAGCGTATCAACTACATGACCGACGAGCAGCGCGCCGATTTGAAAGCGCTCGGCAGTTTCCTCGGCGAAAGCGGATCGGCCACCGTCTATGTCGCTTCGGAGGGCGCTGCATGGGACGAAGCGTTGCAGGCGAACGAATCGGCACACGCTGCATTGGTTCAGCTCGTCGAAAAATACCCGGGGGCTCGGTTGAAACGCGCCGCAGCCTATCTTCCGTCCCAAGCCGAACAGATTCGCAGATTGGAGCGATGGGAGCGTTTCGTCGAAAAATACGGGACCATGTTGCATTCGCAAATCGCCAAGGCGGCGGTTGCCAACGGATTCCGCGAAGATGCCTTCGCCGATTTTGAATCGCTGCTCCGGCAAAAATTCCGACCCATGCCCTGGGAACGGTTCTCACCTCTGGCCGAACAGCTTTTCAGCGGTTACGTATGTCAGGACAACGGCATTCATACCGTGGTCGACCGAATCTACATCGGCTCCGAAGATGTCGAGTCAATCGAAGCCGCATTGCACGAAATACTTCCGGAGGCATGCAGTTTCGACGTCCACGGTATCAACCGGGCCGTTTCCCGTTCGCTGACCGACGATTTCAATTACATCTGCTGGTCCTGCGGCCTGATCGTCTTCTTCTTTCTTTGGTTCTCTTTCGGCAGGTTGGAACTGAGTCTGCTGGCTTTTCTGCCCATGGCGGTCAGCTGGCTGTGGATTCTCGGAATCATGGAGCTGACCGACATCCGGTTCAATATTGTCAACATCATCCTCGCCACTTTCATATTCGGACAGGGCGACGACTACACCATCTTCATGACCGAAGGGCTGATCTACGAATATACCTACGGGCGCAAGCTGCTCCATTCCTACAAGAACAGCATCATCCTCTCCGCCTTAATCATGCTCATCGGCATCGGCACGCTGATCATCTCCAAACATCCGGCCATGCACTCGCTGGCCGAGGTCACCATCGTCGGCATGTTCGCCGTCGTTTTGATGGCCTGTATCCTCCCGCCGTTCATCTATAATCGGTTGGTGCGGGACCGCAGCGGCAACGTCCGTCCGATGCCCATAACTATCGGACGCTTGGTTGCGTCGTGCGTTTTCCGGGTTTCCGTTTGGACGGCAGCATTCATCGGAATGTTGGTTTCGTTCTGTACCGGAGCCAATTCCAGAATCCTCCGCCGATACGGTTCCCGTTCGGCCCGTATCATCCTGCGGCTCCTTATCGGTGTAAAATATCAGGTAGCTGCTCAACCTGCTGCGAGCCAGCTGCTTCTCGCACGTTACCACTCCGATTTGGATTTCTTCCTGTTGCTCAGCACTTCTCCTTGTATTGTCATTGCCACCGACCAGCCGATTTCCATGTCTGTCCGGCTTTTGTTGCATACGACCGGGTCGCTCGTTTCTCCCGCCGCTTCCGTCATACGGCATCTTCTCGATGCAGGCTGCCATGTCGTTCTTTTCTTGAACGAAAACAGCCAATCGCCTGTCGAGCAGGGAACAGAGGTGTCGCCCGTTTGCATTCATGGCAGCGATGCGGTGCTGCCGACAGCTGATTTTTGGCTTCGCCCCGGAACAATAACCATTGAATATGGGCAACCGGACCAGGCCGGATTCCAGTCGGCAAAGGAAATGGCAGAACTTATCCGGGCGCAAGAATCCAATATGCGCCGCCGACACGAAACCGCTTCCTATTTTCTGCCGCAGATTCTTTCCCGTTATCTTTACAAAGGTCCGGAGGTCGAAATCCGTACCCGACGATTGCTGAAACGATACGATTGCTTCAGAAGCTGGATCGACCGCAAAGACATGCCCTCCAAAGTAGTCATCGTCAACAACGGACAGGGAGAACTCGGCCTGCTGTTCGCGTTGGTCCATCCGCAGACCGAAGTCTATGCGTATGAGCAGAGCCCGGATATGCTTGCTTTGGCCCGGAACGTCGCAGCTCTTCCGGAGAACCTGCACTTGGCCAGCGAAAACATGCTGGACGGTGATTCGTTCTCCGATGCCGCATGGTATCTGTTCCGGCCGTCCCGCGAACAGCGTTCAAAATACGAGAAGTACTCGCCCATGATAATCGATTGAAAACAGCCGGATTTTTCGTAACTTTGTTTCGTTCCAAACCATAGGGGAATCATCATGGCAGACAACTATTTGGGCCGCAAGATGGACGAATACTTCGCACGCAGGGACGACCGCGCGGCCCGCCGTCCGGCAATGACATTGGATCGGCTGCTGCTGAAAAACCGCAGCCACCGGGGTTATGACGCCGGTTTCGTCGTGCGCGACGACCAGCTTCGCCGCATCATCGAGGTCAACGCCCGTATCCCCTCGGCCCGCAACCAGCAGGTGCTGCGGTTCCGCCCCGTGCTGGCCGACGAGGCGCCTGCCCTGCTGCCCCACATCCGGTTGGGCGGCGCTTTGCCGGAACTGCACCTGCCGCTGCCCGGCACCGAGCCCAACGCCTTCATCGTCGTTTGTTCGACGGTCGGGGAGAGCCGTTATGTCGACATCGACCTCGGGATTTCGGCGCAGAGCATGTTGTTGAAAGCTGTGGAACTGGGGTTGAACGGCATCTGCATCGCCGCTTTCGACAAGGAGAAAATCGCCGATGCGCTCGCGCTGCCGTTGGAGCCGCTGTTGGTTCTCGCCATCGGTAAAGGCGCCGAGCGAATCGAGCTGACCGAAATCGGCGAAAACGACAATCACGACTACTACCGCGACGAGCACGGCATCCACCACGTGCCGAAACTCCGGGCCGACGATCTGATAATCCGATAAGCAGCCATACAGCGGCGGTTCCTCCGGGAGCCGCCGTTTTTCGCGCCGGACCGATACCGATTCCGGAATTTGCTACCCATATTCCGGTTTCTGCACCGAAGCTGCGAATCTTCGCACTGAAAACCATATATTTGCAAGCAGAACCGAACTCAAAACCATTCAGTCATGAAACAGATTCGTTTGTTCGCCGCAGGGTTCATGCTCCTGGCGGCCGCGGTCGCCGGATGCACGGGCCGCACAGGCAAGGCGGCCACAGCCGCCGTCCCCGAAGTATACATGACGCGCGACATCTCCCCGGCCGGGCTCGACGCTGTTTACGAAGCGCTGGGACGCGAAGCCAAAGGCAAAGTCGCCGTGAAGATTTCGACCGGAGAGCCGGGCGGCAACAACTTCCTGAAGCCCGCGCTTATCGGTGATTTCGTCCGGAAAATCGGCGGCACCATCGTCGAATGCAATACGGCCTACGGCGGTGGCCGCGCCGCTACGGCCGACCACCTCAAAGCCGCCGAGGAGCACGGATTCACGGCCATCGCTCCCGTCGACATCATGGACGCCGAGGGCGAAATCGCGCTGCCCGTTGTCGGCGGCAAGCATCTCAAGGAAGATTTCGTCGGCTCGCACTTCCCCGCCTACGATTTCACGGTCATCCTCTCCCACTTCAAGGGGCACGCCATGGGTGGATTCGGCGGAGCGCTCAAGAACATGTCCATCGGCATCGCTTCGTCGGCCGGAAAGGCCTGGATACACACCGCAGGCAAGACCAGGACCGACCTGTGGAACAACCTGCCCGAGCAGGACGCCTTTCTCGAATCCATGGCCGAAGCGGCCAAGGCCGTCGCCGACCATTGCGGCGAGCGCATCCTCTATATCAACGTCATGAACAACCTTTCGGTCGACTGCGACTGCGACGCGCACCCCGCTGCTCCGCAGATGGGCGACATCGGCATCTTCGCTTCGCTGGACCCCGTGGCGCTCGATCAGGCATGTGTCGACCAGGTCTACGCTTCGGAAGACCCCGGCAAGGTCCATCTCATCGAGCGGATGGAATCGCGCCACGGCATCCACACCGTCGAGCACGCCGCCGCCATCGGGCTGGGCAGCCGCGAATATACGCTCGTCGATCTCGACCGAACGCAGCCGCAGCAATGAAATCCCGCATAGCCGAAAACACTATGCGTCAGCCGCATGGAAGCCCGCGAAACCCTCGTGGCACGGTCGTTGCAGACCTGCGGCCATCATGTCCCGTGCAAACAGTTTGAAACCATGCAGCAGACCCTCCGACCCTATGTCAGCGAGCTTCAGGAACTCGCCGCCCGGCTCCACGCCGAGCCTTGTTCCTGCGTAATCCGCCAGGGTGCGCAGGTGCGGATTTTCCGCGAGCGGGGCATCAAGGACCTCTACCGGATTCTGACCGAAGAACCGGAACTGCTCGACGGCGCATCCGTGGCCGACAAGGTCGTGGGCAAAGGAGCTGCGGCGCTGATGATTCTGGGCGGCATCCGCGCGGTCCATGCCGACGTCGCCAGCACCGGAGCGCTCCAGTTGTTCGACGCGCAAAATATCCCCGTGAGCTGCACGCTCGAAGTGCCGCATATCATCAACCGCGCAGGCACGGGCTGGTGTCCCGTCGAAACGCTGTGCCGCGACTGCCGCACCGCCGAGGAGTGTCTCGAACCGATCCGCAATTTCATCCGTACCGTTCCATGAATAAGATTCCGTTGCTGGCCGCCCTGCTGCTGGCCTTTCCGGTCCGGGCTTCGCTGCCCGCCGACACGTACGCCGTCACCGAAGAGGAGCGGCCCCGTCCCATCGACAGCGTGGTCGTCACGGGCGCCCGTTACCGGGCCGACGTCCGCCACCTGCCCATGACCGTCTCGACGGTGGGGCGCGGGCGAATCGAGCAGAGCCACGAGCCGTCGCTGCTGCCGCTCCTCACCGAGCAGGTGCCGGGGCTGTTCGCCACCGGGCGCGGCATCATGGGTTACAGCGTCTCGACGGGTGCTGCCGGGCAGATGTCGCTGCGCGGCATCGGCGGGGCGCCGCAAGCCGGACTGCCCACCACCGGGCTGATGGTGCTCATCGACGGACACCCGCAGTACATGGGGCTGATGGGCCACCCCATCGCCGACGCCTGCCAGTCGATGCTGACCGAGCGCGTCGAGGTGCTGCGCGGCCCGGCGTCGGTGCTCTACGGTTCCAACGCCATGGGCGGGGTCGTCAACATCGTGACCCGCAAATCGAAGGACGACGGCGTCCGAACGGGGGTGCACATCGGCTACGGCTCCTACAACACCTTGCAGACCGAAGCGACCAACCGCATAAGGCTAAAACGTTTTAGCAGCGTCGTGACAGGCTCCTACAACCGCACCGACGGCCATCGGCCCCGGATGGGATTCGAGCAGTACGGCGGCTATGCCAAGGCAGGCTACGAAATCGCCTCGGCGTGGAACATCGAGGCCGATGTCAACCTCACCCACTTCAACGCCTCGAATCCCGGAAGCGTCGCGGCTCCGGTGCTCGACAACGACTCGCACATCACGCGCGGCATGACCTCGCTGGCCCTGCGCAACGAATACGAACGGACTTCGGGCGCGCTGAGCTTCTTCTGCAACTGGGGCCGCCACAAAATCGACGACGGCTATTCGCCCGGCAGCGAGCCGCTCGACTACCGGTTCCATTCGCGCGACGACATGCTGGGCATCTCGTGGTACCAAAGCGCCCGCCTTTTCGAGGGCAACCGCCTGACGTTGGGCTTCGACTGGTTCCGTTTCGGGGGCCGCGCATGGAACCAGCCGCTCGACGGTTCGCCGCGCTCGATGCTGGCCGACAAAACGCTGCACGAAGTGGCCGCCTACATGGATTTCCGCCAGACCATCGGTTCGTGGCTCACCCTGGATGCAGGCCTGCGCATCGACCATCATTCGCACGTCGGAACCGAATGGGTGCCGCAGGCGGGCGTTTCGTTCCTGCCCTCGAACAGCGCCGAAATCAAACTTTCGGCCTCGAAAGGGTTCCGCTACCCCACCATCCGCGAAATGTACATGTTCCCGCCGCAGAATCCCGACCTGAAGCCCGAACGGCTGTGGAACTACGAAATCGCCTGGTCGCAGCGCGTTCTCGACGGCCGGATTTCGTTCGGGGTCAACGTCTTCTACATCGACGGCGAGAACCTCATCATGCGCGTCCCCGTCGACGGACGGCCGAAAAACATCAACACGGGAAAAATCGAGAACGCAGGGGCCGAAGCGCAGTTCGCGTGGCGGATTTCGCCCGCGTGGTCGCTCGACGCCAATTACAGCTATCTGCACATGGCCTACCCCGTGCTGGCGTCGCCCGAGCACAAGTTCCATGTCGGAGCCGCGTTCGCCAGGGGCCGCTGGAACGTCTCGACGGGCGTGCAATATGTCGGCGGGCTCTACACCGAAGTCAAAGTCAACGGCCGCGGCCGCAGCACACAGGAGAATTTCGTGTTGTGGAACCTGCGCGGCAGTTTCCGCGTGTGCAAGGTCGTCGAGCTGTTCGTGCGGGGCGAAAACCTGCTGGCCCAGCGCTACGAAATCAATGCGGGCTACCCCATGCCCAAGGCCACGGTTTTGGGTGGCGTGAACCTGCACTTTTAGATGCAATAAAAGAACTTAAATAGCTGAAGAACAATATGCAAACAACAACCGCAAAACTTTACTCGCTGCACTGCGGCCAGGCGAAAACCTACTTAGCCGCGGCGCTTTTCGTAGCGGGCAACATCGCCTTGCCGCAGTTGTGCCATACGGTGCATCTGGGCGGCCCCACGTGGCTGCCTATCTATTTCTTCACCCTCGTCGGCGCCTACAAATACGGCTGGCGGACGGGACTGTTGACGGCCCTTGCGTCGCCCGTGGCCAATTCGCTGCTTTTCGGGATGCCCGTCGCGGCCGCTCTGCCCGCGATTCTGCTGAAGTCGGTCGTGCTGGCCCTTGTCGCAAGTTGGACGGCGGCCCGGTTCCGCCGGGCGTCGCTCCTGCTGCTGGCAGGCGTCGTGCTGGCCTATCAGACCGTCGGCACCCTCGGCGAATGGGCGTTGGCCGGCGACTTCCGGACCGCCGCCCAGGATTTCCGTCTCGGCCTGCCGGGCATGCTTCTGCAAATCGCCGGCGGCTGGGCTCTCATCAACCTGAAGCGCAAATAAGATGACGACACCCCGAAAATTAGGGTTCGGCTGCATGCGCCTGCCGCTCACCGACCCGGAAGACTTTGCGAAAGTCGACATGGCACAGGTCGAAAAGATGGTCGACACCTTTCTGGAACACGGATTCACCTACTTCGACACGGCCTACATGTACCACGAATTCCAGAGCGAAAAGATCGTCCGCGCAGCGCTTGTCGAACGCCACGACCGCAGCGCCTTCACCCTGGCAACCAAGCTGCCGACCATGTTCCTCAAGACCGAGGGCGACCAGGAACGTATCTTCGCCGAGCAGCTGGAAAAATGCGGCGTCGACTACTTCGACTACTACCTGCTGCACAACCTCAATGTGGCGAACTACCGCAAGGTCTGCCGGTTCGACAGCTTCGCGTTCGCCGCGCGGATGAAAGCCGAGGGGAAAATCCGCCACGTCGGATTCTCGTTCCACGACAGCGCCGAGCTGCTGGACGAGATTCTGACGGCCCACCCCGAAACGGAGTTCGTGCAGCTGCAAATCAACTACATGGACTGGGAGAACGAAAGCATCCAGTCGCGCAGGTGCTACGAGACGGCCCGCCGCCACGGCAAACCCGTCGTGGTGATGGAACCCGTCAAGGGCGGTACGCTGGCGCGCCTGCCCGAGGAGGCCGAACAGCGGTTCCGGGCGGTGCGTCCCGAGCTGTCGCCCGCGTCGTGGGCCATCCGTTATGCAGCCGGGCTCGACGGGGTCATGATGGTGCTGAGCGGCATGTCGTCGATGGAACAGCTTCGCGACAACATCTCCTACATGCAGCATTTCGAGCCGCTGAATGCAGAAGAACGCGCTGCCGTGGAAGACGCCGTCGGAATCATCAACCGTTCGATAGCCGTCCCCTGCACGGCGTGCCGCTACTGTGTCGACGGATGCCCCAAACAGATTGCCATTCCCGAGTACTTCGCCCTCTACAACAACGCCGAGCAGTCGCTGAACAAAGGATTTTCGGTGCAGACCGTCTACTACGCCAATCTCGCGCAGACGCACGGCCGCGCTTCGGACTGCATCGGCTGCCGCAAGTGCGAAAAGAGCTGCCCGCAGCACCTGCCCATCGTCGAGCACCTGCGGCAGGTAGCGGCCCGGTTCGACAAGGAAGAATAAGACCCGCCGCACAAATGCAATTTACCCCTGCCGAAGCGAATTCCGGCAGGGGTAAATCGTTTTAGCAGGGCTCGGAGTCAGTTGGGTGTCCGGTACTCCTTGGGCGTCAGGCCCGTGAGTTTCTTGAACAGCCGCGTGAAGTGCTGCGGGTACTTGAACCCCAGCTCGTAGGCGATTTCGCCGACCGACTTGCGGACGTCGAAAATCCGCTCCTTGGCCACATCGATCAGCTTGAGCTGGATATGGTCCTGCGCCGTGCGGCCCGTCTCCTTCTTGATAAGGTCGCCGAAATAGTTGGCCGACAGGTGGAGCTGTTCGGCGAAATATTTCACCGAGGGCAGCCCCTCGCTCTGCGGACGGTCCGAGGAGAAATAGGCGTCGAGCAGCGTCTCGAACCGAATCAGCAGGTCGCTGTTGACCTGGCTGCGCGTAAGGAACTGCCGCTCGTAGAAGCGCACGCAGTAGTCGAGCAGCAGCTCGATGTTGGCCGTGATGAGCCGCCGCGTATGCTTGTCGACGGCATGTTCGGTCTCCGTGCGGATTTTATGCAGGCAGTCGACGACGATGGCCCGCTCCTGCTCGGAGAGGTGCAGCGCCTCGTTGGCCTCGTAGGAGAAGAACGAATAACTGCGGATATTCCGGCCCAGCGAGGTGCCGCGAATCAAATCGGGATGGAAGACCAGCGCCCACCCCTTGGGCTGGAACTCCTCGCCGTTGTCCTCGACGCCCGCGACCTGCCCGGGAGCGATGGCCACGATGGTCCCCTCCTGATAATCGTAGTACTGACGGCCGTAGATCAGATTGCCGCACCTGACCTCCTTGAGAAAAAGGGTGTAGAAGCCGAAAGTATGGCGCATGTGACGTATCCGGCGCGACTTGGAGAGGTCGATGACCGACACCAGCGGGTGGAGGGTCTCGACGCCCAGCAGGTCGTTGTACTCGAAAACATGCTCGAAATGCTCGATTTTATTCATGACTGTGCTGCTTGTTCGCTGCAAATGTAACGATAAAAATGCGGTCGCGGGCCGCCGGGGCGCCGAATCGGTAATAATGGTAGCGAACCCCGTAATCCGTATACGGTCCGGCCGCCGCAAAGCCGGTACATTTGCCGCATGAAAAAATCGCTGTTCATCCCGCTGCTGCTGACGTTCGGCGGCTGCATGCAAAATCCCGACACCGCAATGGAACACTCTTTCGAGCAAATCTTTCCGCAGGGCGAAAAACTCCCCGAGCAGTTTTCGCAGTATTTCATCGGGCAGGCCTGGCTGGCCCGTCTCACCGCCGACCCGGCGCTCAACTGCCCCGTCAGCAACGTGACGTTCGAGCCGGGCTGCCGCAACAACTGGCACAGCCACTCGGGCGGGCAGCTGCTTATCGTGACGGCCGGACGCGGCTACTATCAGGCCCAAGGCCGACCTGCGCGCGAACTGCATCCGGGCGACGTGGTGGAGATTCCGGCCGACGCCGTCCACTGGCACGGAGCCGCACCCGACAGCTGGTTCGCCCATTTGGCCGTCGAAGTCAATCCGCAAAGCAACCGCAACACCTGGCTCGGCCCGGTGGACGACGAACAATACGCCGAAGCAACGGCCCGCGAATAAAGAATCCGGCCGCTGCTAAAACGTTTTAACAACGTTCAAAACGCCGGAGGCTTAGGACTGCTCCGTATACTCCTCGCCGCGCAGGAACACCCGCCGAATCAGCGGCGTCTGATAGGCATAGGAGAAGAACTCGACCGACGGCATGGGGGCCGTCAGGAAGAAATTGGCGACCTTGCCGGGCGTAATCGACCCGTAATCGCGGCTTAGGCCCATGGCATAGGCGCTGTTCATCGTGGCGGCGTTGACGGCTTCGGCCGGGGTCATCCGCATCCGGATGGAAGCGAGCGAGACGACCATGCGCATGTTGCCCGAAGGCGAAGAACCGGGATTGTAGTCCGAAGCGAGGGCGACGCCCAGCCCTGCGCGTATCATGTCGCGGGCAGGCGGATAATTCATCCTGAGGAAGAACGCCGCGCCGGGCAGCAGCGTCGGCATAGTCTCGGAACCTGCCAGCGCCTCGATTTCGCGGGGTCCCATGCTTTCGAGGTGGTCGACCGACAGCGCGCCGTGGGCCACCCCCGCCTGCACGCCGCCCGAAACGGCCAGCTCGTTGGCGTGGATTTTTGCGCGCAGACCCAATTTGCGCCCTTTCTTGAGGATGCGGGCCGTCTCGCCGACGGTGAAAAATCCGGCGTCGCAGAAGACGTCGACAAAATCGGCCAGCCCCTCGCGCGCCACGGCGGGCAACATTTCATCGCAAACGAGGTCGACATACTCTGCCTGCCGCCCTGCGTAAGCCCGGGCGACGGCGTGGGCCCCGAGGAAAGTAGCCCGAACGGCCAGCGGCGCCGTCTCGCGGATGCGGCGGATGACGCGCAGCATCTTCAGCTCGTCCTCGGTCGAAAGCCCGTAGCCGCTCTTGATCTCCACGCAGCCCGTACCCATGCGGATGATTTCGCGCACGCGCCCCATTGCCTGCCGGTAGAGCTCCTCCTCGGAGGTCTCGTGCAGCAGGTCGGCGGAATTGAGAATCCCGCCGCCGCGCCGGGCGATTTCCTCGTAGCTCAGTCCGTTGATTTTGTCCAGAAACTCCTGCTCGCGGCTCCCGGCGTAGACCAGATGGGTGTGCGAATCGCAGAACGACGGGAAAAGCATCCCGCCCTCGGCATCGACCACCCGGGCCGCGACGCCCGAACCGCAGTCGTCCATGCGGCCGAAAGCGGCAATCCGCCCGTCTTCGGCGAGCAGCCACGCATTGTCGAGGGTCTCCAGACGGTTCATCTCGGCCCCGCACAGGCGCTGACGCCCCGAAAGCTGGATGCCGACGAGCTTGCCGATGTTCTTAACGAGCGTTCTCATGGCGCAGGAATTCGACGGAGGTGCGGATATGGGGATACATGACCGTGTCGTCGTCGATGAACGGCACCTGCCTGCGGTAATCGGCCAACAGCCGCTCCAGCACGGGCGACGTGTGCAGCGGACGGCGGAACTCGAAAGCCTGCGCGGCGTTGAAGAGCTCGATGGCCAGCACGCGCTGCGTATTGCATACCACACGAAAAAGTTTGGTGGCGGCATTGGAACCCATGCTCACATGGTCCTCCTGCCCCTGCGAGGAGGGGATCGAATCGACCGACGCGGGCATGCAGAGCCCCTTGGACTGGCTGACGACGGAAGCCGCGGCATACTGCGGAATCATGAACCCGCTGTTGAGCCCCGGCTTGGCGACCAGGAAACTGGGCAGTCCGCGCGAACCGGAAATCAACTTATAGATACGCCGCTCGGAAATATTGCCCAGCTCGGCCACGGCGACCGCCAGAAAATCCATCGCAAGGGCGATGGGCTGGCCGTGGAAATTGCCGGCCGAGACGACCATGTCCTCGTCGGGAAAAACGGTGGGATTGTCGGTGGCGGAATTGATTTCGGTGGTCAGGACCTGCTTGACATAAGCAATCGTATCTTTCGATGCGCCATGCACTTGCGGGATGCAACGGAACGAATAGGGATCCTGCACATGCTCCTTGGGCCGGGCAATCATTTCGCTACCCTCCAGCAGGCGGCGGAAGTTGCGGGCCGTGGCGATCTGCCCCGCATGCGGACGCACGGCGTGCACCTCGTCGCAGAAAGGCTCGGGGCGGCCGTCGAAGGCTTCGAGCGACAGGGCGCCGATGGTATCGGCCCACTCGCTGAGCCGCTCGGCCTCGATCACGGACCAAACGCCGTAGGCGCTCATGAACTGCGTGCCGTTGAGCAGCGCCAACCCCTCCTTGGACTGCAACTCGATGGGCTGCCACCCCATTTCGGCCAGCACCTCCGAAGCCGGGCGCACCTGGCCCTTATGCTCGACCTCGCCGAGCCCGAGAAGCGGCAGGCTCATGTGGGCCAGCGGCGCCAGGTCGCCCGAAGCACCGAGCGAACCCTGCTGATAGATAACCGGGAGTATGTCGTTGTTGAAGAAGTCGATAAGACGCTCGACGGTAGCGAGCTGCACGCCCGAATGGCCGTAGGAAAGCGACTGGATTTTCAACAGCAGAATCAGCCGCACGACCTCGGCCGGAACCCGCTCGCCCGTGCCGCAGGCGTGCGACATGACAAGGTTCTTCTGCAAGGCGGCCAAGTCGTCGCGGCCGACCGAAATGTTGCACAGCGAACCGAACCCCGTGGTGATGCCGTAGATGGGCCGCTCGGGGTTCTCCATCTTGCGGTCGAGGTACTCGCGGCAACGGACGATGCGCCTGCGGGCGTCGTCGGAGAGCGCCAGCCGGAGGTGCTCTTCGAGGATTTCGCGGACCCGGCCGACCGAAAGATGTTCGGCGGAAATATGGTGAAGCTCCATAGGAATTAAAACGTTTTAACAGTTAGTTTTTCAATGCGCTGCGAACCAAATCTTCGTCGGCGGAATTGGGCAGCGTGACTTTCAGTCCGGGTGTGCGCTCCATCTGGCGGCGGATGGCCGACAGAGCCCCCTCGTTCCGGGCCCAGCTGCGGCGCGCGATACCGTTGTTGACGTCCCAGAAAAGCATGTCGCGGATGCGGCGGTCGGAATCCTCCGACCCGTCGACGACCATGCCGAAACCGCCGTTGATGACCTCGCCCCAGCCTACGCCGCCGCCGTTGTGGATCGAAACCCAGGTAGCGCCGCGGAACGAATCGCCGATGACGTTCTGCACGGCCATGTCGGCCGTGCGCGACGAACCGTCGTAGATGTTGGAAGTCTCGCGGTAAGGCGAATCGGTGCCCGAGACGTCGTGGTGGTCGCGGCCCAGCACGACGGGAGCCGACAGCCGCCCCTCGGCGATGGCGCGGTTGAACGCCAGGGCGATTTTAGTGCGGCCCTCGCAGTCGGCATAGAGGATGCGGGCCTGCGAACCGACGACGAGCTTGTTGCGCCCGGCCTCGCGAATCCAATGGATGTTGTCGTCGAGCTGGCCGCGGATCTCCTCGGGTGCCGTGCGGCGTATCTCCTCCAACACCTCGGCGGCGAGCCGGTCGGTCAGCTCCAGGTCCTCGGGCCTGCCGGAAGTGCAGACCCAGCGGAACGGGCCGAACCCGTAGTCGAAGAACATGGGACCCATGATGTCCTGCACGTAGGAGGGATAGCGGAACCGCCCGCCCTCGCCCATGACGGCCGCGCCGGCGCGCGAAGCCTCCAGCAGAAAAGCATTGCCGTAGTCGAAGAAGTACATGCCGCGCCCGGTGAGCTTGTTGATGGCATCGGCCTGCCGGCGAAGCGATTCCTGCACGCACTCGCGGAAGCGGCCGGGCTCCTCGGCCATCATCTTGTTGGACGCTTCGTAGCTCAAGCCGACGGGATAGTAACCGCCCGCCCACGGATTGTGCAGCGAAGTCTGATCGGAACCGAGGTCGACGGCGATTTCCTCGGCGGCGAGCCGCTCCCAAAGGTCGACGACATTGCCGACGTAAGCCAGCGAAACGACCTCTTTCCTGCTGACTGCCTGCCGGATACGGGGCATCAATTCATCCAGCGATTCATGCAGCTCGTCGACCCAACCCTGCTCGTGGCGTTTCGCGGCCGCCTTGGGGTTGATTTCGGCGATGACCGACACGACGCCCGAAATATTGCCCGCCTTGGGCTGGGCGCCGGACATGCCGCCGAGGCCCGACGAGACGAACAACATGCCGCGTGTGTCGCTGCGGCCGTTCGTGAAACGCTTGCGGGCGGCGTTGAGCACGGTGATGGTGGTGCCGTGGACAATGCCCTGCGGCCCGATGTACATGTAGGACCCGGCAGTCATCTGCCCGTACTGCGAGACGCCGAGGGCATTCATCCGCTCCCAATCGTCGGGCTTCGAGTAATTGGGAATGACCATGCCGTTGGTGACGACGACGCGCGGAGCGTCGGGATGCGACGGGAACAAACCGAGCGGATGACCCGAATACATGACCAGCGTCTGACGGTCGGTCATCTCGGAGAGGTATTTCATCGTCAGTCTGTACTGCGCCCAATTCTGAAAGACGGCGCCGTTGCCGCCGTAGGTAATCAGCTCGTGGGGATGCTGCGCCACGGCCTTGTCCAGGTTGTTCTGAATCATCATCATGATGGCCGCGGCCTGCCGGCAGCGGGCCGGATACTCGTCGATGGGCCGGGCATACATTTCGTAGTCGGGACGCAGCCGATACATATAAATACGTCCGTACTTGCGCAACTCCTCGGCGAACTCCTTGGCCAACACGGCGTGGTGCTTCTCGGGGAAATAACGCAGGGCGTTCTTCAAGGCGAGCACCTGCTCCTCGGGCGAAAGGATCTCCTTGCGGCGCGGCGCATGGTTGATCTGCCTGTCGTAAGGCTTGGCAGCGGGCAGCCGGTCGGGAATCCCGGCGCGAATATCATCCTGAAACTCTTGCAAGGTCATAACTATTGGATTTTGGATTCGACAACGGCGAGCACCTCCCTTTCGCGGCGGTCGGCTTCGGCGGCCAGCGCTTCGGCTTCGGCAACGAGGGCATCGGCCGCGGCACGGTCTTTCAGCCCGGCGGCGTTGATTTTGACGTTGAGACAAGCCCCCAGCACGGCGCTGCGGGCGGCCAAGGCCCCCACCCCGGCATCGGAAACCGAATTGGGATTGCCCTCGGCGGCCATCGCCTGCACGAGGTCGAAGACCTGCACGGCGGCTTTCATGGTCCGAAGCGGCACCTGCGTGGCGTAGAGCGTCGCGGCCTGCAAGGCCTCGCTGCGGGCGGCCTTCTCCTCGTCGGTGGACTTGGGCATGGCGAAGACGTCCATGATGCGGTTGAAAGCCGCGGTATCCTCGTCGACCAAGTGCAGCAACTCGGAGAGGAGAGCCTGCCCCCGGTCGGCCCAGTCGGAGAACTCCTCCCAACGCTCGTCCCACCCGGCCTTGTGAGCCGAGAGGTTGGCGACCATGGCCCCGAGGGCGGCGCCCAAAGCCCCCATGTAGGCCGAAATCGAACCGCCGCCCGGAGCGGGCGACTCGCTGGCAGTCTCGTGAGCGAACGCCTTGCAGGTCATGTCGATAAGCCGCTTGTTCGCAACCTCCGCTTCAAGCAGGTATTCGATGACCTTCTCCTCGGGGACGAACGGCTTCAAATCGCCCAGTCCCATGGACTTGATGGCCGTACGGACAATCTCCTCCTCGGCGATACCCGTCGAACGGTGCTGCTTGCGGAGGAAGTATTTTCCGGCCTCGACCAACGCCCGCTTGGGAACGAGCCCGACGATTTCGGTGCCTGTGACACGCACGCCGCGGGCGTCGGCCTTGCGGCACACCTCGTCGAAAGCGACGTGCAGGGGCGTGACGGCGATGTCGGTGATGTTCATCGAAACCTGCGCGATGCCGTACTCCTCGATGAACCAGCCGATGGCCTTGGTCGCCCTGAGCGTACCGGGCTGCATGAGGGGATTGCCGTCGGCGTCTTTCACGATTTTGCCCGTAATGGGGTTGCCCTCGCGGACGGGGCGGCCCTTCTCGCGGACGTCGAACGCGATGGCGTTGGCGCGGCGGGTGGAGGTGGTATTGAGGTTGAAATTGACGGCGATGAGGAAGTCGCGGGCCCCGACGGTGGTAGCACCCGTGCGGGCCACCCCGTCGTCGTAGGGCCGGGCCCCGAAATCGGGGGCGGAATCGGCATGCGCCAGCTTCTCGGGCAGCGCCTCGTACTCGCCTGCGCGGCAGACGGCCAGATTCTTGCGCTCGGGGCGGAAAGCGGCGGCCTCGTAACAATAAGTCGGAATCCGCAACTCATCGGCGATGCGCTTGGCGAGGTCGCGCGACAAGGCGGCGCACTCCTCCAAGGTAACGCCCGAAATGGGAATCAACGGAAGCACGTCGGTAGCCCCCATACGCGGATGAGCCCCCTTGTGGTGCCGCATGTCGATGAGCTCGGCGGCGCGCTTCACCCCCTGGAAAGCCGCTTCGACGACCGCTTCGGGCGAACCGACGAAAGTGACGACCGTGCGGTTGGTGGCTTCGCCGGGGTCGACGTCCAACACCTTGACGCCGCCCGCCTGCCCGATGGCCGAGGCAATCTGCCGGATGACCTCCCGATCGCGCCCCTCGCTGAAATTGGGGACGCACTCTACGATTCTTTGCTCCATGACGATGATTGTATTATGATTTTTTTCGATTCTATACAAATGTAGGAATTTTTCGGCAGACGGGCAACGAATCGTTCATTTTCATGCAGGGATTCATCTTTGCGAAAAAAGCCCGGAACCCTTGCGGGTCCCGGGCTGAAGAAGCAGCCGGAAACAGGCGGACGAACCGCCCTGGAAAAATCAACGTCTGCCGATGGTCAGCACGACGCCGGCCGTGACCCATGCGCGGGGCAGCGGGATGCCGCCCATGTCGCAATAAGCGGTGTCGGTGATGTTGGTTCCGTCGACATAGATGCGGCAGATGCCTTTCTCCCACGCCAGACGGGCGTCGAGCAGAAAGAACGGCGCGAAATCGCGCGTCTCGGAAACCGAACTGTCGCCCGGCACAGGATAATGGGTGTAGCTGCCGTTGCGGTCGGCGACCGTGGCGGTCAGCGCGAACGACATCCGGCGCAGGAACCGCACCTCGGCCGTCAAAGCGGCCTTGTGGCGCAGAAAGTCCATGGCGCTCTTGGCAATCAAATCGGAACGGCGGTCGGTGGAGACGAAGGCATAGGAAAGGGTCAGCCGCCGCAGGAAACCCGAAGCGGAGGCATAACCGCCCGCCACCTCGACGCCGAAAGTATCGAGCGCACTGCTCTGCTCGGAATGCCACTTGCCGCGCCACTCCTCGACGGGGTCGTCTTCGGGATGCCACACCCAGTCGATGATGTCGCGCCCGGCGCGATAGTAACCCAACACCGACGCGAACCACCGGTCCCGCGCATACTCGGCGCCCAAACGCATCGTAACGGCCTTTTCGGGAACCAAATCGAGGTTGTTGATTTGGGCAGGCGACGAATAGTAAAGGTCGGTGAAGGTGGGCAGCCGCATCGACTGCGACGCGCCGACGCTCAGACGCAGCCCCTGGACAGGAGCGTAACCGCCGGAAACGCTCCACAAAGCGGCGGGACCGTAGGGCGTGAAGCTGGCGCCGCCCGACAACGCGAAGTCGAAACACCGCCACTGCTTGGTATGCCGCAGGAAAAGGTTCCCGGTATGGCGGGCCTTGGCCTTGGAATAATCGCCGTGAGGAACGGCCAGCGGCTCACCGAGGTTGGTGCTGTAAATATGGTCGAACGCATAGTCGCCGCCCAAGGTTGTGACGCCGCCCGCCCACTCGCAGTCGGCCCACAACTTGGCCCCTGCATGGTCGGTATTGTGGCGGTTCATGGGGGTGCCGCGGGTCCAGTCGTAGCGGTCGAAGTTCTTGCGATAGCTGACGGCGGCGCCCAACGAGAAACGCCCGGCCTGCCGGAGCCACCGCAGCGAAGCCAACGCCGTGGAGGTATGCTCCCACTGCTCGGGGTTATAGGCGGCATAGAAGCCGTTCGACCCGAAAGCACGGTTCTGATAACCGGCCTGCAAGTCGAAGAACCCGACCCGCGGAACCTCGCAGGAAGCGCGGACGAACGCGTTGTAAGTATCGAAATCGGTGTTGTGGCGGTACCCGTCGCTGCGACGGTAGGAAGCAGCCCCCAGGACGGAGAAACGCCCGGCCGTGACGGCGCCCGAGAGGTTGGCATAGGCGTAGCCGTACTGCCCGCCTGCCCCCTCGAACCGCAGATAACGCGGCAGGAGCGGCGCGGTGCGGATATTCACGGCTCCGGCATAGGCGCCGACGCCGGGAATGCCCTCCAACAAATCGACGCCCGAAATGCAGTCGAGGTCGACGGGCAGCGAATGGGACTGGTGGCCGGTCCGGGCATCGGTGAAGTCGATACCGTTGAGAAGAATCATGGTCTGGTCGAAAGAACCCCCGCGAATGGAGATGTCCGCCTGCGTACCCTTGCCCCCACGTTCGCGAAGATCGACCGACGGCGCGGTGCGCAGCGCGGCTTCGAGCGTCTGATAAGGCGCTGCGGCCTGCGCTTTCCGGTCGAAAAGCGGGGTTTGCGACTGGACGTTGCGCAAAGGAGCCGCGAGGCTCCCCGAGACGCCGACCTCGCGGATACGCAGTTCCCTGAGAACGGCGGCCGTGTCGGCGGGCTGTGCAGATGCGCTCTGCGTCGCGAGCAAGAGAATGGACATCCCCGCCGAGAGCACTCCGATCGTGACGGCACGATGGAGACTCGCAAAAGCCGACCAGCCCTTGCGGTTCCACCGACGCCAGCAGGGAGCCTGCTTCGGAAGAATGTTTTTCATGCTGTGAATTGAATGAGTTAGTTGTAAAAAAAAGCGGCGGTCGGGAACGGGTCCGGCTGCGAGCCGCGTTCCAAACCGCCGCGAAGATAGGCATTTTCGGGATATTACTTCTTCCTGGCCGCCTGTTTTTCGACCTTGGCGAGCCACGAAGGATACTTTTTCAGCACCTTGCTGCCCCAATCGCCGAACCACGAATAACCGGAACGCCGCTCGGCAGGCATTTCGGCCAACGAATAGACCTTGACCCCCTCGCGGGTGCAGAGGAAGAACCGGTCGCCGCCGAGCTCGTAATAACGCGCCCAGATGGGAGCGGCATCGGGGTCGTCGACCATGCGACGGTCCTTTTTCACCGAACGGTCCTCGGGCAGCCCCTCGGGCACGGCGACCGTGACGATACGCTTGCCCGTAATCTTATTCGCGTCGAACCATGCAACGGCGGCCTTGACCGCCTCGACGACCTCGGGCGAGGGCTTGCGGATGCGCATCAGCAACATGACGATGTTGGCGCTTTCGCCAGCCACCAACCCCGGCAACTCGTAGGAACGCGCCTTGACGGGCTGCAAGGTCCCGTGGTCGTACTGCTGGGCCCAAACGGTCCTGACGCCGTCGCGCACCCACTGGCACCGGAGCACCAGATCGAGCCCGCGGTCCCACGAAGCGCGGATACGCTCGCGAAACGCCGGGTCGACCCATGCGAAGCGCGGCTTAGCGTAGATGATTTCGAGCCACAAGGAGAGCACGCCGTACATGACATCGTCGTTGAACGTAATGGCATCGGCGTCCCAGCCGCGCCAACCGCCGTTGGGATACTGCGTGCCGAGGATATACTCCATGCCGCGGAGCGCCGCATCGCGGAAACGCTCCTCGCCCGTGGTCCGGTAAGCCTCGCAGAGGTACTCGACCTGCGCATGGGTAGCCGAATTGTCGAGCGTACTGCGGCGGCTCCGCGGCTTGAGGGCCGCCACCACCGAATCGCGGTCGAGCCGCGACATCATGTCGAGGTTCTTGGGCCAGCCGCCGTCCTCGTTCTGATAGGCGATGATGTTGTCGGCGATGCCGCACACCTGGTCCGGCGTGAAGCGCGGGTAATTCTCGCCCCGGTTGGAATGGAGCCAACGGTTGACCGACTGGTCGAAACCCTCGGCCTGCTGGCCGAACGCCGGAACGGAGACCACCGCAAAAGCGATAGCAACGAGCAATTTACGCATAATATCCGAAGTTTTACTTGAACAGCTCTTCGACCTTGGCCACCACGTCGTCCAAAGAAGGGTCGAGCGGGAAAACGAGGCTCGGCTTGAGGTACCAAAGCTCTTTGCCCTCCTTGAACAGCTGCTCGCCGCCACCCGTGATGTTGAGCATGACGGCAGCATCTTTCGCCACCTTGCCGTCGGCCACGGCCTTGATGAGCGATGCCGCTGCGACGCTGGCCGCAGGATGGATGTCGGCGCCCTCCAACTCCTGGAAAAGCCGGGCGGCCTTGCGGGCCTGCGCGTTGGTGGCCACGAAGACGTCGCCGTCGGTAGCCTTGAGCGCATCGTAGAGCCCCCCGACCACCCCGTAAGGCGGCCGACGGTTGGAGAGCACCTTGGCGTCGATAATCTCGGCATCGCGGCGCGCCTTGTCGTCGTCGTAAGGCAGCATCTGACGCGAATCGGCCCGCCAAGCGTCGTACATGGGCACGAAAGGCGCATTCTGCGACACTATCAGCTTCATGATGTTGGAGCCGAAACGGCCGTCCTCGATAAGCCGCATGTTGGCCTCCCAGGCGGCGATGGCTCCCGTTCCGGACCCGACGGCCTGGAAGTAATAGTCGGGAATCCGGCCGATGGTCGTGACGGCCGAAAGCACGGTCGTAGCCATGCCGTCGCGCCGGGCGATGTTCTTGGCCCCGCCCTCGGCGTAGAAACCGCGGGCCTTGAGCGCAAGGTTGGAGAGGTGGATGGCGTCGAAGTAATCGCCGCCCGTCTCGCACGAAATCAACTTGACGCAGGGATTGAGCGGCTCGGCGAACCACAAGGCAGCGATGTTGTCGTGGGGCACGGCCAGCAAGAGCTTGATATTGTTGTCGGAACAAACCTTGGCGAAAGCCCGTGCCGTGTTGCCTGCGGAAGCGACGACCAACACACGGTCCTCGTGCTCGGCAGCGCGCGCGCAAACGGAATAAGCCTCGGTCTCCTTGAACGAACAAGTCGTCATAGAAGCCCCGACGGCGGGATAATAACCGTTGAACGTAATCCAAAGATTTTCGAGCCCGAGGTACCTGCCCAGCCCCTTGCTGCGGTAAGTGACGGGCGCCGACGAACCTTTGAGCATCCGGCGCACGGGCAGCCAGTCGGCGAACTTGTAGAGCCCGAATTCGGAGGGCCGGACCTCCAACTGCTTCTTGGCGTATCGGGCCCGGACGAGCGACGGCGTTTTACAGGCGCGGTCCTCGAGCGTCCAGCCTTCGTCCTCGAACTCGCGGCCGGTGGCCACGCATTCGAGCGTATAGGAAGTGGGAACGAATTTTTCCATCTATCTGAGTTTTGGGTTATGACATGCGGTTTCTGAAATCCTCGTAACCGAAGCTGCGGACGAGGTCGGTCCGGCCGTCGCGCCGGACGATGACGATGGCGGGATGATGCACGCCGTTGAACATGGTGGTCTTGACCATCGTATAGTGGATCATGTCCTCGAAGACGATGCGCTCGCCGACCTGCAACTCGCGGTCGAAAGCCCAGTCGCCGCAATAATCGCCCGCCAGGCAGCTGGCACCGCCCATGCGCCACCGCTTTTCGCCGGGAGCAGGCTCATGCGCCCCGACGATAGCGGGCTTGTAGGGCATTTCGAGGCAGTCGGGCATGTGGCAGGCGAACGACACGTCGAGCATGGCGGTCGTGACGCCGCCGTTCTCGACAACGTCCTCGACCGTCGAAACGAGGTATCCGGTACGCCATGTAAAGGCGCTGCCCGGTTCGAGAATCAGCCGCAGATGAGGATGGCGGGCCTTGAACCGCTTCAAGATGCGGATCAACCCGTCGCAGTCGTAATCGGCATGAGTCATCAGATGACCGCCGCCCATGTTGAGCCACTTGATACGGTCGAGGAAACGGCCGAAACGCTGCTCGACGGCGTCGAGCGCCTTTTGCAGATGCTCGGGCCGCGACTCGCAGAGGACATGGAAGTGCAGCCCCTCGACCCCGGCAGGCAGTTCGTCCAACTGCTCGGGCACGATGCCCAAACGCGAACCGGCGACGCAGGGATTGTAAAGGTCGGTTTCGACGGGCGAATAACCGGGGTTGATGCGCAGGCCGCACGAAATGCCGTTGATGAGGGCCCGCTGACCGAAACGCTCGAACTGAGCGACGGAATTGAAGGTGATATGGTCGCTGCAACGCATGATTTCGTCGAAATCGCGGTCGCTGTAGACGGGGGCATAGGTATGGGCCGGACGCCCGAACTCCTCGAAGACCAACCGGGCCTCGGCGGCGGAAGAAGCCGTAGCCCCGTCGGAATGGGCGGCGAGCCCGGGAAAGATACTCCACATGGCGCACGCCTTGAGAGCGACGATAATCTCGGCGCCCGACTCGCGGCGCACGCGGTCGATGATGGCAAGGTTGCGGTCGAGCAAAGTTTCGTCGAGCACGAAACAAGGGGCGGGCAGCTGCGAAAAGTCGATCATGGTTATCCGAAGGAAAAAAGCCGGACAAATTTAACAAAATCATCGGCAAAAACCGAGGGAGCCGCAGAAAAATACGCATTTATACCACCCGGACCGCCCCGGCGGAAAAAACAAGGCGCAAGATGCCTGCCGGACACCTTGCGCCTTGTCTGCCTGGAAACACGCCGTCTACACCTCGATGTCGACGTCGAACAACTCGTGCCAGGGAAGCCCCTGCGGCCCGAGCTCGGCGAGGAACGGATCGGGATCGAACTCCTCGACGTTGAAGACCCCGGCACCGCGCCAGAGCCCCTTGGCCCACATGGAAGCACCCAACGCGGCGGGCACGCCGGTGGTGAAGCTGACGGCCTGCGTACCGGTCTCCTTGAAAGCGGTTTCGTGGTCGCAGTTGTTGTAGATATAATAGGTCCGCTCCCTGCCGTCCTTCACACCGCGGATGCGGCACCCGATGGAAGTCTGCCCGTGGTAATTGGCGCCCAACGACTTGGGGTCGGGCAACACGGCCTTGAGGAACTGGATGGGGACGATTTCGACGCCGTTGTAAAGGATGGGGTCGATGCGGGCCATGCCGATATTCTGAATGACGCGCAGGTGCGTGAGGTACTCCTGCCCGAAAGTCATCCAGAAACGGGCGCGGCGGATAGTCGGATAATTCTTGACGAGCGACTCGAGCTCCTCGTGGTAGATGACGTAGGATTCGCGCTCGCCGATGCCGGGATAATTGAGCGGCCGGTGGATTTCGTGGGGCTCGGTGACGACCCACTTGCCGTTCTCGAAGTAACGCCCCTTCTGGGTGACCTCGCGGATGTTGATTTCGGGGTTGAAATTGGTGGCGAAAGCCATCCCGTGGTTACCGGCGTTGCAATCGACGATGTCGAGGTAATGGATTTCGTCGAAATGATGCTTGGCGGCATAGGCGGTGAAGATGGCCGTGACGCCCGGGTCGAAACCGCAGCCGAGGATAGCGGTGAGCCCGGCAGCCTTGAACCGGTCCTGATAAGCCCACTGCCACGAATACTCGAAATGCGCCTCGTCCTTGGGCTCGTAATTGGCCGTATCGAGGTAATTGCACCCGCACTCGAGGCAGGCATCCATGATGGTGAGGTCCTGGTACGGCAGGGCGACGTTGACGACGATGTCGGGCTTGAACGCCCGGAACAATTCGCACAGCTCGGCGACGCTGTCGGCGTCGACCTGCGCGGTCTTGACCCGTCCCCCGCCGATGGCGGCGGCCACGGCGTCGCATTTGGATTTGGTGCGGCTGGCGAGCATCACGTCGGTGAAGACGGGATTGGCGGCGATCTTCTGCGTGACGACCGTCCCGACACCCCCCGCGCCGATAATCAAGGCTTTACACATAAACGATATGATTTATAGAAACTGATTTTGCGGTTGACGCCTACAAAAATAGGCGTTTTATTTTGGTAAAACAAAAATAATCCATACATTTGCACCACCAAAAAGGGCGCCATGCCCCGATTGGCACACGGAGAATCCGTAGCTCAGCAGGTAGAGCACAACACTTTTAATGTTGGGGTCCTGGGTTCGAGCCCCAGCGGGTTCACGGAAGAATCGTCGCTAAACGTTGTAGATCAACCGATAGCGGCGATTTCAGTTTGTATGCCGGCGCACCCCGATGGAAATCAAGAATCTTCTGACAGCGAAATCGAGAACCGAACTGCGGGAATGGCTGATGCGGAACCATCGGACGGAACGCGAATGCTGGGTGGCGGTGAAACGCGGCAAACCCAAGGACGACGGCACTTTCTGGTACGTCGATGCGGTGGAAGAGGCGCTGTGCTTCGGATGGATCGACAGCACCGTCAAAAAAACGGCCGAAGAGATAACCGTGCAGAAACTCTCGCCCCGAAAAGCCCGGGGCAACTGGACGGAACTGAACAAAGAACGGTGCCGACGGCTGGAACGGCTCGGACTGATGACCGAAGCGGGCAGAGCGGTCTGGCCCGACATGTCGGAAAACGGATTCGCCGTCGACGAAGATATTTTACGGGAACTGCAAGCCGACCCTGTGCTGTGGGAAAACTACCAGCGGCTGCCGGAACTCTACAAGCGGGTGCGCATAGACCGGATTCAATATCTGAAAGAAGCGCGCCCTGCCCTGTTCCGAAACCGGCTCGACAAATTCATCGAAAACACCCGGAAAGGCACGCTGTACGGAGAGTGGAACGACCACGGAAGGCTGACAACCCGAACCCTGAGTGGTCGGGCGCGCAAAATCACTCGACGTCGGCTTCGGCGAAAAGCCGGAAAGGCTGTGCGAAGCCTGCGAAAAAGAGGTCGACGCGCTTGAACTGCCAGCCGAACTCCCCGCGCGAATCGAACGACACCTCGACAGCCCGGACCTCGCCGGAACGAATCGGCGCGGCATCGTACGAAAGCGAAGTACAACCGCAACTCCTTGTCACAGAAACGATAACGACAGGCCGCGAAGTGCGGTTCTCGAACCACAAGCGCGACACACCCACCTCGCCCGAATGCAGCCGCCCGAACCGGACGGTATCGCTTCCGCCGCAGCGAAGCACCGAATCGGTCAGCACGACGGTCCGCCTTGGAGAAACGACCGACGCGCGCCGGGAAGTGCAGGCTGCCGCCAACAAAAAACAAACGAGAATCGCGGCCCGGAACATGGCAGGTCTCAGAGCAACCCGCGGCCGGACTTCTTGATACGCCCCTCGGCCGTGAGCGATTCGACGATTTTGTCGAGCACGCCGTTGATGAACGTACTGCTGCCCGGGGTCGAATAATACTTCGAGATTTCGATCCACTCGTCGAGCGTGACCTTGACGGGAATGGAGGGGAACTCGGTGAGCTCGGCCATGGCGGTGCCGATAATGAGGTTGTCCATGAAGACGATACGCTCGACGTCCCAATTGGAAGTGAACTTCTCGATATAATCCTGGTACTTGTCGTAATTGACCAGCGACTTCTCGAACAGCGTCTTGACGAAAGCGGGGTCGTCGTCGCTCTTGAACTTGGACGGAATCTTGAGCTCGCTCTGCGCGGACCGCAGCGAAGCCAGCGACCGCAGCACCAACACCAAGATATAGGGCAGGTCGTCGCTCCAAAGGATCGAAATCTCCTCGAGCACGGTATCCAACGCCTCGCAGCACTGCAACTCCTTGAAAAAGTCCTCGACGAAACGCCGGTCGGCCTCGAACGAACCGTCCTCCTGCGTCATATAATCGGTGAAATAATCGCTTTCGACCAACTGCCCGTAGAGCGTACGGATGAAATCGGGATGACGCTCCCACCCCAACTTATGGACCGTCAGATAATCGTTGACGGCATCGCTGTTGGCGATGATGCGGATGACGGCGTTGTCGACGAACCGCATGTTGGGATTGAGGTCCTCGAACGTCGGCAGCTTCTTGGCCTTGGCGATCTCCTGCCGCTGGCGGGCATAACGGACCAGCTCGACAGGCAGGGCCAGCAACTGGAAGAAAAGATCGTACGACTTGTCGATGGAAGCCATAAGCGTCTTTTCCGAAGCAATCAGGTTGTCGGCGTCCGACTTGAGGTGCGCGAACAGCGCCTTGGCGACCTTTATACGAAGCAATCTTCTGCTCAACATAGACGAGAACGTTTTGAACGGCCGCAAAAATACGATTAAAAATTAAGATTCGGAAACGTTCGGCCGAGAATTATTGCCGGAAAAATCCCTTGCCGGCAACCGAACGGCCTGTTGTATCATCGCAAAAAAGCATCCTTGATTCGCCCCTCCCCTATCGAAAAAACAAGTGCGGCCTTGACTGGCCGCACTCGGATTCAGACGGTTGTAAACCCCATCAGTATTCCTCCTCGTTGAAGAAGAAATCGTCCTTGGAAGGATAATCGGGCCAGATGTCCTCGATAGACTCGTAGATTTCGCCTTCGTCCTCGATCTCCTGCAAATTTTCGAGCACCTCGAGCGGAGCCCCCGAACGCACGGCGTAGTCGATGAGCTCCTCCTTGGTTGCGGGCCAGGGCGCATCCTCGAGCTTCGAGGCCAATTCAAGTGTCCAGTACATAGTTATCAGTCTTTAGAATTCATTCAATCAACAAGTTGCACCGCTCGCGCATGCGAACTGCATGACGGGCGATTTGCAAAAATATAAAAAAAACGATAAAAACAAAGATTTTTCACCGGAGATGCACCGAAAAGCACCCGGCGCGCCGGCCGAATCAAGGAATCCACAGCACCTCCTCGACCCGGAAACGGACCGTCAAGGTACGCCCGAGCAGATAGAAATAGTCCGACAGGCGGTTCAGCCACACCAGCGCCGAGGCGTCGACCCCGAACTCCTGGTCGGCCCGCAGCGCGGCGCGCTCGGCCCGGCGGCACACGGTCCGGCAAACGTGGCAGAGCGACACGGCGGGATGGCCGCCCGGCAACGTGAACTTGTCGATAGCCGGAAGCGCCGCCTGCATGGCATCGATGCGGTTTTCCAGCCATTCGGTGCAGGCGGGATCCAGCGGCTGCACCTTGTCGCGGCCACCCTCGCCCACGGCCAGCAGGGCCTCGACCGTCATCAGCCGCGACAGAATGCGGTTCAGCTCGTCGCAACGCTCCACCAACTCTGCGTCCCCGCGCAGGCGGTCGGCCAGCAGGGCCACGAAAGACGCCAGCTCGTCGACCGAACCGTAGGCTTCCACCCGCGAATCGGTCTTGAAAACCCGTTCTCCCCCGATAAGCGAGGTCGTACCCCGGTCGCCCGTCTTGGTATATACCTTCATAACACAAAATGTTGTTTCGGCAAACGGTTGTTGAACAGCAACAAACATGCCCGGTTATCGACCGACGTGGAACCGTGCGCCGCCACGAGCTGCCGACAAAGCAACTGCCGCTCGCGGCCCCGGCAAGGTTCCAGCACGGCCACCGCGGCCCCTGTTTCGGCCGCACGCCCGACCAGCGCGAGCACCTCGGCGTGCGGAAGTTCACGCGTCAGCACATACAATTCGCCCTCGGCCCGGTTCAGCCCGAACGCCCGGTATCCCTCGTGAATGGCAAGGTTCTGCAACTGCACGGCCGGACGTTCGGCGACGCCGGATTCCCGCAGGGCCCGGAAAAGCGCCCGGTCGCCCGGCATGAGTGCCGACCGCATGAAAACCTCGCGCACGAGCGCATAGACGAAAGGCGAATGGACACCGTGGCCGCGGAAATGCCGCGCCCGCACGAACCTGCTGCGGACGGCCGCCAGCCGCTCCGCCAATCGCTGCCCGAAACGATGTCCAGCCGAACCCATCCCTACTTTTTCAGCATGCCGGCCAGCCGTCCAGTCGAAAAGGCGATCTGAAGGTTGTAGCCGCCCGTATTGGCATCGAGGTCGAGCACCTCGCCCGCGAAATAAAGCCCCTGGACCTTGCGCGATTCCATCGTATAGGGATTCACCTCGTCGCACCGCACGCCCCCGGCCGTCGTCACGGCGAACTCGAAAGGCGCATAATCGGTTATGGGGAAAGTCAGCCCCTTGAGGGTCCGGATCAATCGGTCGACCTCCGCGTCGGTCAGCTTCGACAGGTAATTCTTGGAATGGATGTCGACCTCCTGCGCCAGCGGCATGACCAGCGCCTTGGGAACCAGCTTGCGCAGCAGCTCGCCGAAGAATTCGGTCGGCTCCATTTCGGCCCGCTCGCGGGCGATGCGCTCGCGCAGTATCTCCTCGGTCAGGGCAGGTTTCAAATCGACAACGAGCTTCACCCGCTTCTGCTCGATCAGCGCATCGACCGCATCGCGGCTCACGCGCAACGCGACGGCCCCTTCGATTCCGCGCTCCGAAAAACCCAGCTCGCCGAACTCCTCGCGGACCGCCTCGTTGTCGACGTACAGCACCGCGCGGACATTCCGCAACAACAACCCGTGCAGAAACTTCATCTGCGGATGCGACGTAACGAGCGGCGTGAGCGACGGCCGCAGCGATTCTATCGTATGGCCGAGGTCGGCCGCGAAAGCGTAGCCGTCGCCCGTGGAGCCGGTCGCCGGATAGGAGACGCCCCCGGTCGTGAGGATGACCCGCTCGCACTCCTCCTTGCGCTCGAAACCGCGCTTGTTCCTGTAGCGCACGCCGTAGACCCGGCTGCCGAGGGTCAGCACGGCCGTCACCCGGGTATCGTACATGATTCGCACCCCGTTGTCGACGCAATATTCGAGCAGCGCATTGGCGATGTCCCACGCCTTGCCGCTGCGCGGAAAGACACGCTCGCCGCGCTCGGTGTCGAGTTTGACCCCCTGCCGCTCGAAGAAGCGGATGGTCGCCCGGTTGTTGAACTCGGCGAAAGCCGGAGCGAAAAACTCGGCGTTGGTGCGTATCTGCCGGGCGAATTCCTCGGGCGGACGGGCATTGGTCACGTTGCAGCGCCCCTTGCCCGAAATGCGGACCTTGCGGCCCGACTTCTCCATTTTCTCCAGCAGCAGCACCCGTTTGCCGCTGCGCGCCGCAGTTCCTGCGGCCATCATGCCCGCGGCCCCCGCCCCGACAACGATGACGTCGTAGGGCTGCCGTTCGGCGGGCTGTTTTATATCGGTTTCCATATTCATAAAAGTCGTTCTGACGAATCACTCGCCCCGGAGAAACGCGTCGATACGCTCCGAAGCCTGCGCCACCGCATCGCCGTGCATGTCGAGCCAGTGAATCGAAGCGTCCTTGCGAAACCAGGTCATCTGCCGTTTGGCGAACTGACCGATGGCGATTCCCAATTTCTCGACGAACTCGTCGTAGCTGCCGAATTCGTTGTTCAGATAGCGCGCGATAAAACGGTATTCGAGCCCGAGGTTGTAAAAGGCTTCGTAGCTGACGCCCGCTTCGAGCCCCTGCCGCACCTCGTCGATCATGCCCTGCTCCAAGCGGATGCGCAGGCGCTCGGCTACCCGCTGCCGCAGGAGGGGCCGCTCCCACGTAACCCCGATTTTCAGCACGTCGTAACGCGGACTGCGGGCCCGGGTCGCCGCGATTTCACGGCCCGAAAGCGCCACTTCGCACGCACGCACAAGCCGCCGCTTGTTATTGACGTCGAGGAAATCGGGCACCCCGCCGGATTTTTCACGAAGCAGCTGCACCAGCTCCGCAACGGTCATGGCCTCCAGCCGCTCGCGCAACCGCCCGTCGGGCCCGGCGTCGACCAAATCGTAGCCGTCGGCCACGGCATTGACATAGAGCCCTGTTCCGCCTACCAAAAAGGGCTGTTTCCCCCGGCCGAGAATATCGTCTATGGCGGCATAGGCCTGCGACTGATAGTCCGAAAGAGAGAAATAGGTCCCGGCATCGGCTATGTCGAGCAGGTGGTGCGGCACGGCCTGCCGCTCCCCGGCCGTCACCTTGCCCGAGCAAAGGTCGTAGCCGCGCAGTATCTGCCGCGAATCGGCCGAGACGATTTCGCCGCCGTAGCGCCGCGCCAGCTCGATCCCCACGGCGCTCTTGCCCGAGGCGTTGGTTCCGACGATGGCTATGAGTTTCGGTTTCATGGGTTGCAAATCTTCCGTCAAAGAAAGACAAAGATACGATAAATAAAGTAAAAGGTGAAAGGTATTTTTCAAATCTCCATGTACGGGACAAAGTATTTTGGGCGAAGCCAAAGATAGCGCAAGTCGAGAGCAATGCCAAATTTATTTTGAGCCTTGCCGAAATGCAGCCTATCTTCGGCAAAGACCGGAGCTATTTTTCATACCCCGCTGCGGACTTTCCGTACTACCCCGAGCCCAAGCGCGGCACCTTTTTTGCGCGGCAGGCCGAAAAAACGCACGAAAAATGAAACCGGAGCAACAACCGACGGCCGCGGAGACCCCCTCCGCAAAAGGTCCGCAGCCGATCCTCCGTTCGGCATTCTATCTGCTCGCAGGCATCGGTGCGGCGACGGCCACGCTGTGTCTGCTGGGGCACAAACATACCAACCGGGCACTCCGGACGGGCATCAGGACCCTGCCGGTGCTGCTGCCCGTCCTGCTCGAATACCGCCACGGCCGGAAATCCGCACCCGCGGCCCTGAAACCGCAGCGAAGCACCGCATACCGGATTTGGGCCTACGTCCTGCCGACGCTGCTGTGTCTGGCGCTGGGAGCCCTCGCGGGATGGCTTCAGCGCGATTCTATCACGGAGTGGTACCCCACCCTGCTGAAATCGGCAGCCACGCCGCCGAACATCCTTTTCCCTATCGTGTGGGGCGTTCTCTATCTGCTGATGGGCATTTCGGCGGGCCGCATTCTGACCGCGCCCGCAGGCAACCGCGGCGAAGTGATGACGATATGGGGCATTCAGCTGGGATTCAATTTCCTATGGAGCATCCTTTTCTTCGTGGCGCGCAGTCCGCTTTTGGGGATGATCGGTATCGTCTCCCTGGACGCACTGGTGATGCTCTACATCGCCCACAGCTACCGCATCCGGCGCGACGCGGCCTGGCTGTTCGTCCCCTATCTGGTCTGGATTCTCTACGCCACCTATCTCAACGCCCGGATTCTGGCGCTGAACGGCCCGGGCATCTGACGCGCGCTACATCGGGCGGCTGAGTTCGGCCACCGAAGCGCGGACAAAGGCGATGAGGTCCTGCGGCGCAAGCTTCAGCTGCAAGCCGCGCACCCCTGCGCTTATGTAGATGAACGGCTGTCCGAGAGCCGTGGCATGGATGAACGTCGGCAGCGCTTTCTTCATGCCGACGGGCGAACAGCCGCCCCGGATATAACCCGTCGAGGGCAGCAGCTCCTTCATGGGAATCAACTCGGCCTTCTTGTTGCCCGAGACCCGGGCCGCCGCCTTGAGGTCGACCTCGTGGTCGCCGGGAACCACGCAGACGAAAAGCCCCGACCGGTCGCCCCGCAGGACCAGCGTTTTGAACACGCTCCCGATAGGCTCGCCGAGCTGCTCGGCCACATGCGTCGCCGCCAGATGCTCCTCGTCGACCGCATACGGCACCAGCTCATAGGCGATTCCGGCCCGGTCGAGCAGGCGGGCGGCGTTGGTCTTTTCTATCTTCGCACGGTTCATGGTTCCGGAAGTTTGCGGCGCAAAGGTACGGCTAATTCCGCAGAAACACACGCCGCGCCACCGGGTCCGAGAAATTTTTCACTACCTTTGCCGTATGAAAAACATCGTTTTCGACTTGGGCGGCGTGCTTTTCGCGCGCGACCGGAACAAATGTTCGCAGGAATTCATCGACTTTTTCGACTTCATCCGCTCGGAACGGCTGCCCCGCTTCTGGGAAGAGTACGACCGGGGCACCTCGGCGTGGGACGAAGTGGTGGAGACGCTGTGCACGATGCACGACTGCCCGCGTCCCAAATGCGAGGAGTTCCTGCGCCGCTCCATCGACATCCAGGAACCCGTGAAACCCACCGAAGAACTGATTCGCGACCTCAAGGCGGCGGGATACAAGCTATACGTCCTCTCCAACATGTCGCGCGAATTCATCGACTTCCTGCGCCGCTTCCCGGTCTACGGGCTTTTCGACGGCGAAGTGGTTTCGTGCGAAGAACATACAGTGAAGCCCGAACCGCAGATATACCGCATCCTGCTCGAACGCTACGGGCTCGACCCGGCGCAGACGCTCTTTGTCGACGACCGCCCGTGCAACATCGCCGCGGCCGAAGAACTCGGCATCCGCGGACAGCTTTTCGATGCGCACCATCCCGAAACCACCTGCCGGACCCTGCGCGGGATGCTGCTGTAGACCGTCGGTGCGCAATGAACCGACAGCGGACTTTCTGCCCCGCAACAAAAAGAGACCTGCCTCTGCGGCAGGTCTCTCTTGTATGAAATCCCGGAGGATTTAGTTGAACGTGTAACGGATGCTGAGCAGAGCCGACCATGTGGAAGCCGTGCTGGCCTTGGTCGACCATTTGGGCTGGTGGAAAGTATAAATCTGATCGTTCTTGTTGTACTCCAGAATCTGGCTGGAACTGATCTGCTCCACGTTGCCCCAGTTGCGGTTGATGAGGTTGGCGATGTTGTTCACATCGACGCCCACGGTCAGCGCGTTGCGCTTGCCCTTGATGTTGAAATAGAAGTCGTGCGCAAACTTGAAGTTGAGCGTATGATGCCACGGCATCACGGCACCGCCGCGCTTGCTGTACTCACCGATGTGCTTCGAGAGATAATCGTCGTTGTTGATGAACTGCCAGTAAGCCTCCTTGTTCTCCTCCGACGAGAAAGTCATCGCATCGAGCTGCTGACGGGTCGGAATGTAAAGCAGGTTCACGGCACCCCCATCGTTGGTAACAGGATCCTGGTAATTGCCGCTCCGGACATACATCGTATAGGAATAGCGCGAATAGGAGTAATTCCCGATGTACCCCAGACGGTAAGCCTCGTAGAAAAGGCCGAAGCTGGTAGCCGACTTGGGCGCCGTCAGGCGATAGCCGATGTTGACCAGAATACGGTGGGGCGACACGTAGGACGAATAACCCAATTCCGGAACGTTCGAGCCGTTGCGGTTGAACGTGTTGGTATTATAGGCCGAGGTCACCTGGTCGCCGATACCGTCGATCACGTTCTTCGACGAAGCGAAAGTATAGGCGGCGTTGACCGAAAGACCGAAATTCCACGTCTTGGAAAGCTGGGCCGTAACCGAAGCATAGTAGCCGTCGATGCCTGCGTTGCGAATCAGATAAGGGGTGACGTTGCGGCCTGCGGAGTTCTTGATGCCTTCCGACTCCCACAACGTGCGGGCTTCGGGTTCGCCCGGCAACTGAATGCCGCCGTCGACCTCCACCTGGCCCAACTTAGCCACGGCGACCGAATTGATGTCCTTGTTATAGATGCCCTCGATATTGAAGTTCACACCGCCCGGGAGCTTCATGTCCAGCGCCAACGACGATTTCCATGTCGACGGCATCTTCAGATGCTTGTCCATGATGGTCGTCGACTGGGGTGCAGGCAGAGCCTGCTGTGTGAATTCACCGCCGTAGATATTCTCGAGAATACCGCTGATGGAGGGATCGAACTTGAGGTTTTCCAACCCCTTGTCGCCCGGGTTCATAATCGTCTGGGCCTGCATGCAGTTGCTGTTGCCCACGGCCGACACGATCCACACGAAAGGCAGACGGCCCGTGAAGATACCCGTACCACCGCGCAGGATGTACTTGCGCTCGCCGGTCATGTCCCAGTTGAAACCGAAACGAGGCGAGAAGTTCACGCGGGCCTTGGGCATGTCGGAAGTCTTGTAACCGCCCTTGTCGGCGAAAAGCTGGGTGAACTCGGCATTTTCATTGCCGGCGATGGAAGGATAGACCGGAATTTCCAGACGCAGACCGATGGTGGCTTTGAAACGGCTGCTGATCGACAGCTCGTCCTGCGCATAGATTGAATGCTGCATGTAGTTGAACGACGGATACACCTGCTTGAGGTCGGTCCGGTTGGCGTGGGTGATGGCAAAGGCGCGGGGTGCGGCATCGTTGACGAAATCGTCCCACGAATTATATACATAGTAGCCGGCACCGCCCTGCATGTACCCGTTCTTGGTGCTGTCGTGCTCGAACTGGTAGCCGAACGTAAAGCGGTTGATGCCCGTCATGTAACCCACTTCGTCCGTCACGATGTGCGAACTAACCTCGCGCAAGTTGCCGTAGGTGAAAGGATCGAGACCAAAAGTCGTGTAGAGCTTGTTGTCCTCCAGAATGTCGACCGTAGGGAAAAGATTGCCCTCGTAGCTGCGCGGTTCATTCTGGTGCGAGTAGGTATAACGCAGGGTATTGGTCAGGTTGCCGTCCAGGAAACGCGAGTTGAGCTCGGCCGCCACCGACGTGAAATTCTGCTCTTGATAGTAACGCGAACTCTCGAAGCAAAGGGCGCTGTACGAACCGCGGCCGGCGTTGTTGCGGTCGTAGACCGAACTACTCAGCGGGCTAATCGAACTTGAAGGACTTGCCGAGTACTTGTTTTTCGTGGTGCTGAAACGCACGTTGAGCGCATGGTTCTGCGCGATGTTCCAGTCGACGCGGGCCATCAGCTTCCAGTTGGGAACCCGCACCGAATAGTCGGCATAGCGGCCGGGGTCGTAGCCGAACTTCTCGCTGAGGAAATTCTTGATCGCCTCCATCTGCTCGACCGTCGGGCGGTTGTACTGCGACGAGTTGCCCCAAGCCTGTTCTTCGTCGGTGCGGGCCAGCCGGGTCGTACCCGGGGTCTTGTTCCACTCGTACTCGAAGTTGGCGAAGACGAACAGCTTGTTCTTCACAATCGGAGCGCCGACCGACACGCCGAGCGTATTGCTCATATCCTCGCTCAGCGAAAGTTTGCCCATGTCCTTGTAGCGCGAACCTGTCCACGCGTCGCTCTTGTAATAGTCGTAAACCGACACTTTCAGGTCGTTGGTACCCGACTTCGTAACGGCATTGATGGCACCGCCCGTGAAACCGCTCTGGCGAACGTCGAACGGCGTCACGGAGACCGAAACCTGCTCCAACGCATCCAGCGAAATGGGCGAACCGCCCGCAGGCAGGTTACCGCCAATGCCGAACATGTTGTTGAACGACGCACCGTCGACCGTCACGTAGGACTGGCGGTAGTTACCGCCGCCGATGGCCAGACCCGAAGTCGTCGAAGAAGCCTGCGGCGTCAGCTTCATGACGTCGTTCATGCTGCGGCTCACCGACGGAAGCAGGGCCATCTGGTCGCTGGTGATGCTGGTCACGGCACCCGCCCGGTTGATGTTCATCGAGCTGTTGGCACCGTCGCCCACCACGACCACGGCTTCGAGCTCCTGGCTGTCACGCAGATAGGCATCGCGCTTGAGCGTCTCGCCCAGTGCCAGCGTCAGTCCCGTGAACTCCACGCTCTGATAACCCACATAGGAGAAAGTCACCATATACCCCCCCCCGGGCCGCAGGCCCTGCATGTTGTAGCGACCGTGGATGTCGCTCACCGTACCGTACTGCGTACCCGACGGGGTATGCACGGCGATGACGGTGGCACCCACCAGCGGCTCGCCCGCCTGGTCGGTCACCGTACCGTTCAGTCCCGAAGTCGTCACCTGCGCGAAGAGCGCGCCGGCAGCGAAAAGGGAGAACATCGAAAGCAAAAGTTTCTTCATACGCTGAAATTTTAGTGAATAATAGGGTTGTTCCGTGAGGGATTCGCCAGCGGGTTCCGGGCAGTCGTTCCCAAAAAGCAACAAGGGGAAATTCCCCCATGGAATCTCCCCTTGCCGGTATTTTCGGACGGACGCAGGCCGCCTCGCTGTCGCTGTCGGACGCGCATGTTCTTCCCTGCCGACCGATATTTGCCGTAACGCAAACCCGAAGCGAAAAGAATTGAATCCGACGATTTCATGGTGCAAATATAACCCGATTATCCACGCAACGGAACAGAGCATGCGAAAAGGTTATCAACAATTTATCACTATTTTGCCCCGGCCTGCGCTGCGGCACGCTCCTTGTTCGCGTCGCGGCTATGTCATTCCGGGAAAAATACTGGCGTTATTCGCTTTTCGCACTCATCGTGGGCCTCGGCGTCACGATTTTCGTCAAGCTGACCCCGTTTCTGGGCGGCCTGCTCGGCGCGGTCACCATCTACGTGCTGCTGCGGGGACAGATGTGGTACCTCTCCGAGCGGAAACATTGGCGGCGGAGCGCAGCCGCGTCGCTGCTGATGGCCGAAGCCGTCTTCCTGTTTCTGATTCCCGTCAGCCTGGTCATCTGGATGCTCGTCGTCCGCATCCAGCACATTACGCTCGACCCGCAGTCGGTCGTCACACCGCTCCGCCACGCCGCCGAACTGGTCCGCCAGCGCACCGGCTACGACCTCTGGCAGGAGGACAACCTCCAGTCGCTGCTGGCCTGCCTGCCCAAAATCGGGCAATGGATAGTCAAGAGCATCGCCGACTTCGCCATCAACCTGGTCGTGCTGCTTTTCGTACTCTATTTCATGTTGATAGGCGGCTGCCGGATGGAGGAATACGTGCGCGAAATGCTGCCATTCAACCGCACGACCGGGCGCAAGGTCATGCGCGAAATCCGCATGATAGTCCGCTCCAACGCCATCGGCATCCCGCTGCTGGCCATCGTGCAAGGCATCGTCGCCTACGCGGGCTATCTGATTTTCGGAGCGCCCAGCCCGCTGTTCTGGGGCGTGGTCACCTGCTTCGCCACCATCATCCCCATCATCGGCACCGGGCTCGTATGGCTGCCGCTGGCGGCCTACATGGCGCTCGACGGCAGCTGGGGCGCGGCCATCGGGCTCTGCGCCTACGGCATAATCGTCGTTACCCACGTCGACAACGTAGTGCGATTCGTCATGCAGAAAAAACTGGCCGACACCCATCCGCTCGTCACCATCTTCGGCGTGTTCATCGGCCTGTCGCTGTTCGGGTTCATGGGGGTGATCTTCGGCCCCCTGATGCTGGCCATGTTCATCTTCTGCGTCGACCTCTTCAAGAAAGGTTACCTCGAAGGGCATTACAAAGAACCTTCGTAACCTGCAACAAAAAAAGGAGCTGCAACACTGCAACTCCTTTTCGTAGCGGGAGAGAGACTTGAACTCTCGACCTCATGATTATGAATCATGCGCTCTAACCAGCTGAGCTATCCCGCCATGGCTCGAAAGCGAATGCAAAGATAAGCGAAAAATCCGTTCGTGCAAAATCTTTTGCGGGAAAATCGCCGAAAAATTTCCGCACCCTCCTTTGGCACCGATTTTGTTCGCAGCAGGGGCAGAAAGTTCAAAAAAAAGACTTATTATGAACAGACAGAAACAGTTGCCCCATACGCCCGCCCGCAACGAAGGACTGCGCGGCACGCTCGCAACGCTGGCCGTCATCGCCGGCCTGGTCCTGCTCGTGGCTTTGTCGTGGGAGGTCATCGGCGGCAGCGGCACGCGCTTTTCCGATTTCTACCTCGGCATCCAGCTCGCGGTCTGCGTCGTCTTCCTGCTCGATTTCTTCGCCGAGTGGGCATCCGCGCCGCAGAAAGGCCGCTACTTCTGGCGCAACCTGCTTTTCCTCCTCATCTCCATCCCGTGGCTCAACATCCTCGGCTGGTGCGGCATCGCGGTCACGCGCGACTGGGGCATGGTCGTCGGACTGCTCCCCGTGCTGCGGGCGCTGCTGGCCATGGTCATCATCGTGCGGTGGCTCACCAGCGACAACAAGGTGCGGCGTCTGCTGATTGCCTATATCTTCACGGTCGTGGTCTTCACCTACATCTCGGCGCTCGTCTTCTTCGAGTACGAATCGGGCGTCAACCCCAAGCTCCACGGCTTCGGCAACGCGCTCTGGTGGGCCTGGATGAACGTCACCACCGTCGGTGCCGAAATCTTCCCCGTCACCGCCATCGGCAAGATATTCTGCGTTCTGCTGCCCTCGCTCGGCATGATGTTCTTCCCCATCTTCACCACCTACGTCCTTCAGCAATACACCCACAGAAAGGAGCTCGACCAATAATCGGCCCCTGCACCGACAAAAAAGAGACGGAATTCGTTCCGTCTCTTTTTTCGTCCGCCCTACTTCCGTTCCTTGAGCAGGTCGCGGATTTCACGCAGCAGAAGCTCCTCTTTCGTCGGGGCCGGTTCGGGCACCGGAACCGCCGCCCGCTTGCGGATCAGCTTGTTCATGAGCTTCACTATAAGGAAGACGCACAGCGCCAGAATCGTGAAGTCCACGCATTGTTGGATGAACGCGCCGTAGTTCCAGTAAATCGGTTCCGCCGCCGCGGTCTGCGCAGCCGCATCGCCGCCCCCTTTCGACACCAGGCTGCCCACGCTGTGCACTGCGCTGGACGTCACGTCGCGCACGCGCGAAATATCGATGCGCAGCCGCGAGAAATCGGTGTTGCCCAACAAGGCGCCTATCGGGGGCATCAGAATGTCGTCCACCAGCGACGATACGATCTTGCCGAACGCGCCGCCGATGATTACGCCCACGGCCATGTCCATGACATTGCCCTTGAGGGCGAATTCCTTGAATTCTTTGAAAAAAGCCATAACGGTCTCTGTTTTTGACTTCTTCCGTCATAGCAAATCGGGTGCAGAAAATCGCTTTTCCGCACCCGATTTTCGGTTATCGAGGATAGGTCCCCTATTCGATTTCCACCAGCACGGCGTCGGTCGGCACGGTCTGGCCCGGTTCGACCAGAATCCGCGTCACCTTGCCGGCATAGTCGGTCGTGATGGAGTTCTCCATCTTCATGGCTTCGAGCACCACCACTTCGTCGTCTGCGCTGACCGTGTCGCCGACCTTGACCAGCACTTCGATGATACGGCCCGGCAGCGGTGCGTTCACCGTGTTGCCCGTAAATGCGGGTGCCGGCTTGGCCTCGGCTTTCGGCGCTTCGGGTTTGGGCTCGGCCGCCTTCTTGGCTTCGTAGGCCTTCACCTTCATATCGGTCAGGAACTTCTTGGCTACCAGCGGGAACAGCTCCAGCAACAGCACTTCCTTCTCCGTAGCGGCCAGCTTCGCACCGCCTGCCTCGGGCAGTTCGGGATTGGGCTGCATCTGGTATTTCGAGGTGTCGTAGGGAGTCTCCTCGCGCACGCCGCAAATCTTGAACCGGAATTCAGGGTCGATTTCCACGGGCGTCTTGCCGTATTCGCCTTTCACCAGCCCGACGAACTGCGAGCTCTTGTTGGTGTACATCGGGCGTCCGGCCTTTTCGTCGAGCGCGCAGTTGACTGCCTGCGCCCCCACGATCTGCGAAGTCGGCGTCACCAGCGGCGGAAGACCTGCCGACAGGCGCACCGAGGGAATCAGCTCCATCGCACGGGGCAGGATTTCCTCGGCCTTGAGCTGCTGAAGCTGGGCCACCATGTTGGAGTACATGCCGCCCGGGATTTCGGCTTTCTGCACCAGTTCGTTGGGCGCCGGGAATCCGAAGTAGGCTTCGATTTTGCGGCATGCGTCGATCGTCGCGGCTTCGTCGTCGGCCTTGGCAGCGCGGATAGCCTCGTCGAACAGCGCGTCGATTTCCGCAGGCAGCTTGTCCGTGAGCGGGTTGAACGGCTTCGGTTCGGGCTTCTCGGTGCCGAATACCGACCGGTTCAGCTCCTTGCGGATTTCACGCAGCTGGGTGTTGATTTGCGCTACGGCTTCCATGTTGACACCCAGGTCGATGCCCAGCTTCTTGCAGAACACGTAAACCAGCTCGATAGCCGGAGCGCCCGTACCCTCGGCGAAATACCAGCAGTTGGTATCCACCACGTCGACCCCGGCGATGATGGCCGCCAGGACCGAAGCCAGGCCGTAGCCGGGCGTGCAGTGGGTATGGAAATCGACCGGAATCGAAAGATGCTGCTTGAACAGCTTCACCAGCGTAGCCACACGGCGCGGCGGAATCAGCCCCGACATATCCTTGATGGTAATCATGTCGGCACCCAGTTCGGCCATCTGCTTGGCCTTGTCCAGGAAATAGGCGTCGGTGAAGACGGGAGCGGGCTTCTTCTTGCCCATGAGCTTCTGCCAGAAACCCGGTTCCGGATATTTCGGGTCGACCGTATAGCATACGGCGCAGTCGGCGATACCGCCGTACTGCTTCACATATTTTATCGTCGACTTCACGTTGTCCACGTCGTTCAGCGCATCGAAAATACGCATGATGCCCAGCCCGCTCTCGATGGCGTTGCGGCAGAATCCGTCGATGATTTCGTCCGTGTAGGGCGAATAGCCGAACAGGTTGCGGCCACGCGACAGGGCGGTCAGCTTCGACACCTTGCCCACAGCCTTGTGTATGGTCTCCAGACGGGTCCAGGGATTTTCGTTCAGATAACGCATCACCGAATCGGGCACGGCGCCGCCCCACACCTCCATGGCATAGAAGTTCGCGTCCTTGTAGTAAGGCAGACAGCGGTCGATTTGTTCCTGATTCATGCGGGTCGCGAACGACGACTGCTGACCGTCGCGCAACGTAAGGTCTCTGATTTTGAGTTTTTTGGCCATAATTTCTATGGTTTGAATGTTTTCGGTCCGGAACTCGCGGAACTTTCCGGACGGCGCAAAAATACACAATCGGGCGCTACTTTCCAATTATCCCCGCGGTTTTTTCGCCGCACAGGCTTCCACTATGCACAAGAATTCGTATCTTTGGCAATCCAAACAATGCCATGTTGAGCAGAGCGGCGCATCCAAAAAACAGATGTTTAATGGCGCTGCGCTTATTTTCTTCCTCCTCGTATGGCAAAGCCTATGCGATAGTCTTTGCTTATACTTCGTTCGTCAGTTCGCTGCGCTCAGAATGACAAATAAAAGGTTAGCGACAGACAGTCTTAATTCTTAATTCTTAATTCTTAATTAAAAAGTGTCCCCTCTCGCCGTCATCCTCACCGTCTCGGGTTATATAGCCGTGCTGTTCCTCGTCGCGTGGCTTTCGGGGCGCCGCGCCGACAACGCCGGATTCTTCACCGGCAACCGCCGCACTCCGTGGTACATGGCCGCTTTGGCCATGATCGGAGCCGCCATGTCGGGCGTCACGTTCATCTCCGTGCCCGGTTCCGTCGCCGCCGATTCGTTTTCCTACATGCAGATGGTCGCAGGCTTCACCGTCGGGCAGCTGATCGTCGCGTTCGCCCTCGTGCCGTTGTTCTACCGGCTGAAGGTCGTGTCGCTCTACCAGTACCTCGACGAGCGGTTCGGCATCGTCTCCCACCGCGCCGGGGCCTGTTTCTTCATCCTCTCCAAGATGTTGGGCGCCGCCCTGCGGGTCTACGTCGTCTGCGCCGTCATGCAGCTGCTCGTCTTCGGGCCTTACGGTTGGCCGTTCTGGGCCAACGCCGTCGTCACCGTCGCCCTCGTGTGGCTCTACACGCAGCGGGGCGGCGTCAAGTCGCTTATCTGGACCGATACGCTCAAGACCCTTTGCCTGGTCGGCAGTCTGGTCCTCACCATCGTTTTCATCGCCCGGGCTTTGGGCTTCGGCGGCACGGAGCTTATCCGCGAGGTCTCCGCATCGCCCATGTCGCAGATATTCTTCTTCGACAATCCCGCTTCCGACCGTTATTTCTGGAAGATGTTCGTCGGCGGCATCGTCGTCCTCGTCGCCATGACCGGGCTCGACCAGGACATGATGCAGTGCAATCTCTCCTGCCGGACGCCGCGCGACGCCCAGCGCAATATCGTGCTGACGGCTTTCTGTCAGATCATCGTCATCCTGCTGTTCCTCGTGCTCGGCGTACTCCTATATTTATATGTCGACAGCCGCGGCCTCGCGCTCCCCGCCAAAAGCGACCAGCTCTTTTCGTTGGTCGCCGTCGACGGAGGGCTTCCCGCCATCGTGGGCATCGTCTTCGTCCTCGGGTTGATTTCCAGCACCTATTCCGCCGCCGGGTCGGCCATGACGGCCCTCACCACTTCGTTCACCGTCGACCTGCTCGACGGCCCCGCGCGTTACGACGAGCAGCGGCTCACCCGCGTGCGGCACCGCGTCCACTTGCTCATGGCCGCCTGCATGACGCTCGTCATTCTCGGCGTAGGCTACCTGGCCGACGACAACGCCATCAACCTCTTTTTCCGCATCGTCAGCTACACCTACGGTCCCATCCTCGGGCTCTTCCTCTTCGGCATCCTTTCGCGCCGACGTCCCCGCGACCGCTGGGTGCCGTTCGTCGCCCTCGCAGGCCCCGTGCTGAGCGCATTGCTGCAATACGCCGCCGCCGAGCGTTGGGGTTACCGCATCGGCTTCGAGCTGCTGGTCTACAATGCGCTTTTCGTCATCGCCGGGCTCTTTTTGCTCTCGCTCGGGCGCAGGGAAACAGAAAAATCGTAACTTTGGGGCTGTAAAACCGTTTTAGCATGTCACTCGAACAACAGATTTCCAAGAGCATCATGGATGCCATGAAGGCCAAAGACGCCGTGCGTCTGAGCGCCCTGCGCAATGCCAAGAAGTACATCATCGAAGCCAAGACCGCCGGGCCGGAGCTCTCCGAGCTGCCCGACGCCGACGTGCTGAAAATCCTCGCCAAGCTCGCCAAGCAGGGCACCGATTCCGCCGCCATCTTCACCGAGCAGAACCGCCCCGACCTGGCGCAGGAGGAGTTGGCGCAGGTCGCCATTTTCCAGGAGTTCCTGCCCAAACAGCTCTCGGCCGAGGAGCTGACCGCCGAGGTCAAGGCCGTCATCGCCGAAGTCGGTGCCACCTCCATGAAAGACATGGGCAAGGTCATGGGCGCCGCATCCAAGCGGTTGGCCGGACGGGCCGACGGCAAGGATATTTCGGCCAAGGTCAAGGAGCTGCTCGCTTAGGATGCACCTGCCCGAAGGCGTCCGCCGCAATCTGAAAAGCATCGCCATGCCCACGGCCATGGTCGTCGGCGCATTGCTGTGCCGCCCCGTCACGGCGGTGGAGGAATGGTCGGGCCGGATGATTACCCCGGCGCTCATCTTTCTGATGCTCTTCGTCACGTTCTGCCGCGTGAAGCCGCGCGAAATGCGGCTTTCGTGGCTTCACGTGTGGCTGCTGCTTTTCCAGATAGCAGCCTCCGCGGCAGTCTATTTCGCCTTGCTCCCGTTCGACACCACCATCGGGCAGGGGGCCATGATTTGCATCCTCACCCCCGTCGCCATGGCCGCCGTTGTCATCGCCGGCATGCTCGGCGCCAACGTCGTCACCGTGGCGACATACAGCCTGCTCTGCAACATGACCGTGGCTTTGGCGGCCCCCGCGATTCTCACTTTCACCGGGACAGGTGTCTGTTCTTTCGCCCAGATTCTCTCGCGCATCGCTCCGCTCCTCGTCATGCCGTTCGTCGTCGCGCAGTTCTGCCGGCTGCTGACACCCCGCATCGCCCGGTGGTTCGGCAGCCACGGTCAGATTTCGTTTTACCTGTGGTTGGCAGCGCTCACCGTCACCATAGGGCGGACCACGGCGTTCATCATCGACCTCCACGACGTTTCGCGGTCGGTCGAGTTGTGGCTCGCGCTCGCCGCCCTGGTCATCTGTCTCGTCCAGTTCAAGGTCGGGCGGACGTTGGGAAAGCGGTTCGGCGACCCCGCCGCCGGGGGCCAGTCCCTCGGGCAGAAGAATACCGTCCTCGCCGTCTGGATGGCCCAGTCGTTCCTCGACCCCATCTCCTCCATCGCCCCCACCGCTTACATCGTTTGGCAGAACTTCGTGAACAGCTGGCAGATGTACCGCAAGAATCAAGGCGAATAATCGACTGCTAAATAAAATTATCCCCGGCCGAATTGGCCGGGGATAATTACTATATCAGTTTTTATAAAGATCAATAATATTCGTTGATGGTAGTTGTATTCTCTGAATTAGGGAATACCGAAGGGTCATATATTGAACTTAAAGCACGAGTTACTGTTTTACCGGAATATTCATATGTGGTAATTATTGAATAGCCATTAGAATGATTTTCGGTTCTTATTATTCGGCCGTGCTCGTCATAATAACTATACTCATCGTGTGTGATTCCTCGTTTATATTTAGATGAAACAATACCATTCCGACTGAAATACAACCCGTCCACGAAAAATTCGCCGCAATCGGAATTGCCACTTGAACCGTCGCCCGTGGATTTGAGTGCTGCAACTTCCGTGTTCAGCCGTTCGATTTCACCGCCCATCCCGGTCATTCGGGCTGTCAATGTCGCCGTTTCTTCTTTCAAAGCCGAGATTTCCGGTTCCACATTCAACGACAAAATTTCTTCTTTGAGGGTAGATACTTCCTCCTTCAATGCTGCGACATCCGTGCTCGTATTCAACGCGGCCAATTCCTCTTTAAGTGCCGATATTTCCGTTCTCAAAGTAGCAATATCCTTATCCATATCCAACGCCGACAACTCCTCTTTCAACGTGGATACTTCGGTTTTCAATGTGGAAACCTCCGTTTGCAGCGCACGTATGATATTCCACAATTCCTGCCCGTTAGCAGGCGGGACCGAATCGTCGGTCGTGGACTCGCCGCAGGAATGGTTGATAGCCACCCCGACCAAAAACGCCGCAATAACGGCGATTGATTTCAAAAGGTTGTATTTCATAAGGTTTGAAGTTAGTTATTTCCGGAAAATAAAGTAAACGGCGAGAACCAGGCAGGCGAACCCAGCGAGGTGGTTCCACCGGAGCGTATCGGACTTCATGAAGACGAGCGCGAAAACGGTGAAGACCGAGAGCGAGACAACCTCCTGGATGACCTTGAGCTCCCAAATGGAAAACGGACCGCCGAACTGCGCTGAACCGATGCGGTTGGCCGGGACCTGGAAACAATATTCCAGGAGGGCGATTCCCCAGCTCAGCAGCACGATAGCGGCCATCCCGAAACGTTCGAGCCGCGATTTGAACGCGATATGCCCGTACCACGCCAGCGTCATGAAAGCATTCGACACGACGAGCAACCCCACAGCAACTATTCCCCGCATTGTCCTACTGCAAAATAGCGCCGAGGTCCGCGACTTCGGCAAAGTTGTTCACAATCATATCCGCCGCGGTCTCCGCCGCCAACACCTCGCGCGGGAGGGTCGTGGTCAGCGCAACGATGCGCCCCGCACCTGCCCGCCGGGCCGATTCGATGCCAGCCTTGGCATCCTCGAACACCACGCATTCCGCCGGATTCAATCCCAGCTCAGCCGCGGCCGTAAGGTATATTTCCGGGTCCGGTTTGCAGTGCGCCACCCGGTCGCCCGACACGATGACGTCGAAACAGCCCTCGATGCCGCATTTCTCCAGCACGAAGTCGATGTTGGTGCGGCAGCCCGACGACCCCACGGCAAGGCGCACCCCAGCGGCCCGCAGCCGTCCGAGCAGGTCGGCCAACCCCTCTACGGGCCGGATGGTCGGCGCGTAGATTTCGCGATAAATCGCTTCCTTTTCGTCGGCCAGCGCCGCCAACCCTTTTTGACGGATTATCTCCTCGGGCATGATACGGCGCATGATGTCGTCGTTACCCATACCGAACGCCTGCGCCAGCTTCTCCTGCCAATCGTGCACGCCGTAGCGCTCGCAAAAAATCTCGAATGCCCGCACATGCACCGCGCTGTTGTCGACCAGCGTGCCGTCCATGTCGAATATTGCTCCTCGAATCATCGTTTCAGAATTTTACGGGGATAAAGATACCAATTTTATTGGTACGGGATTTGCGCGGGGGCCGAAAAAATTCCGACAACCATGAACCACGGTATCAGCGTACTTTTCCGCGCCATTCCGCTTGCGATGGCGGCATTCTGTTTTGCCTACGGGGCCTATATCTACACGGCGGGCGACGACCCCGCACGCCTGACGGCCGGACCCGTCGTATTCTTCCTCGGCTCCATCTGCATGGCCCTCTACTGCACGGCGGCCACCATCATCCGCCAGCTGATCGGCACCTACAACGAAGCATCCAAATACATCTTCCCCGCCATCGGCTACTCCTTCGCGCTGGCCACGCTCATCTGCGGCGTCTTCATCCTCACCTCCGGAATGACCGGCTGGGTGGTCACGGGCCACGTGGTCTGCGGTCTGGGCCTTATCACCGTCTGCGTTTCGACGGCCGCAACCTCGTCGTCGCGCTTCGTCCAGATTCCCCGCAATTCGGCCGACGCTTCGTTTTCGATCAACCCGCAGGGATTCACCGTCGGCCAGTCGGTCACCCTTATCGGCATCGTCAGCGCCACGGCTCTCGCCGCGTGGATTTGGTGCATCCTGCTCTATGTCCGCGGCACGCTCCCGGCCCACATCGTCGCCGGCAGCGTCATGTTCGGCATCGCCTGCGTCTGCACGGCGCTTATCGCCTTGGTGGCAAGCATCGCCCGGCAAATCCGGGGCAGCTACACGCTCAAGGAGAAATCCAAATGGACGGGGCTGGCCCTCACGATGGGCGCCCTGGCTTTCATCCTCGGCATCATCCTGCTGATCGTACTTCGGGGACGCCCCATCAATTTCGTCGGATTCGTACTCTTCGGTCTGGCGCTGATTTGCTGGAGCATTTCGAGCAAGGTCATCCTGCTTGCCAAAATCTGGCACACCGATTACCCGCTGGCCAACCGGATTCCCATCATCCCCATCGTCACCGCCCTCACGTGCCTTTTCCTCGCGGCGTTCCTTTTCGAGGCCGCCGGCTTCGCCCACAAGTATTTCGTGCCCGCCCGCGTTCTCGCCGGATTCGGCGCCATCTGCTTCGCCCTCTACTCCATCGTCTCCATCCTCGAAAGCGGCGCCAGCAAGAAATAACCCGCACCCTTTCAACAAAAACAAGAGCAGACGAATGTCTGCTCTTGTTTTTTATTCACCTTATGTTAACTGCCGAAATTATCATACAGGATATTCTCCGGCGGGACGCCGAGGCTGTCGAGCATCTTGACGACCGAAGCGATCATCATCGGAGGTCCGCACATGAGGTAGATGCAGCCTTCGGGCTCCTCGTGGTTCTTCAGATAATTCTCGAAAAGCACGTTGTGCACGAATCCGGCCGTGTACTTCACCCCTGCCGCGTCGGCTTCGGGGTCGGGACGGTCGAGCGCAAGATTCATCTTGAAGTTGGGGAAATCCTTCTCGATCTGGTGGAACTCGTCGAGATAAGGCGCTTCCTTGAGTGCGCGGGCACCGTACCAGAACGACACCGGACGCTTGGTCTTCTCGGTCTTGAACAGGTGCATGATATGGCTGCGCATGGGCGCCATGCCCGCACCGCCGCCGATGAAAATCAGCTCCTGCGTATCGGGCAGGTCGTCCGGCAGGAAGAATTCGCCGTAGGGGCCCGAAATCGTCACCTTGTCGCCCGGTTTGCGCGAGAAGATGTACGACGAGCAGATACCCGGGTTCACCTTCATGAACGAGCCCGCGGCCCGGTCGAACGGCGGCGTGGCGATACGGATGTTCAGCATGATGATGTTGCCCTCGGCCGGGTGGTTGGCCATCGAGTAGGCGCGGAACGTCGGTTCGGGGTTGGTCGTCACGAGGTCCCACATCTTCATCTTGTCCCAGTCCTCGCGGAAGCGTTCGTCGATTTCCATGTCCGAGAACTTGATGGCGTCGTACTTCGGAATGTCGATCTGAATGTAACCGCCGCTGCGGAACTTGAGGTTCTCGCCCTCGGGCAGCTTCACCACGAATTCTTTAAGGAAAGTCGAAATGTTGCGGTTCGAGACCACCGTACACTCCCATTTCTTCACGCCCAGCACCGCTTCGGGCACCCGAATCTTCAGGTCCTCCTTGACCTTGACCTGGCAGCCCAGACGCCAGTGGTCCTTGGCCATCTTGCGCGAAATGAAGCCCGTTTCGGTCGGCAGGATGTCGCCGCCGCCCTCCAGCACCTGGCACTTGCACATGCCGCACGAGCCGCCGCCGCCGCAGGCCGACGGCAGGAACACCTTGTTGTTGGCCAGCGTCGAAAGCAGCGTCCCGCCGCTCTCGGCCGTGATGACTTTCTCACCGTTGTTGATGTCGATGGTCACGTCGCCCGACGAGGTCAGCTTCGCCTTGGCAAAGAGAAGCAGCCCCACCAGCAGCAGGGTGACGATCAGAAAAGCCGCAATCGCAACTATAATTGTCAATTCCATTTTTTCAGTGTCTCTGTTTAGGGGTTTAGAACTGAATGCCCGAGAAAATCATGAACGCGATGCCCATCAGCCCCGTGATGATAAAGGCGATGCCCGGACCTTTCAGCGCGGCCGGGATATGCGAGTAGGTCGTCTTCTCGCGGATGGCCGCCATCATGACGATTGCCAGCCACCAGCCCAGACCCGAGCCCAGACCGTAGACGACAGACTGCCACAGCGAGGTCAGCTGCAGCGCGTCGACCTTCTGCTGCATGAACAGCGAGCCGCCCATGATGGCGCAGTTCACCGCAATCAGCGGCAGGAAGATGCCCAGCTGGCTGTAGAGCGTCGGCGAGAACTTCTCGACGATCATCTCCACCAGCTGCACGAACGCCGCAATCGTAGCAATGAACACGATGAACGACAGGAAGCTGAGGTTCACTTCGGGAACTCCGGCCCACGCCAGGGCTCCTGGTTTCAGCACGAACTGATAGAGCAGATAGTTCAGCGGCACGGTCATCACCATGACGAACGTCACGGCGGCGCCCAGTCCGAGGGCCGTCTTCACGCTCTTCGACACAGCGATGTAGGAGCACATGCCGAAGAAGAAGGCGAACACCATGTTGTCGATAAAAATCGACTGGATAAAGATATTCAACGATTCCATACGCTACCCTCCTATTTTTCCTGTAATTCCTTGTTGCGCGAGCGGTGCACCCAGATGATGCAGCCCACAATGATAAGGGCCATCGGCGGGAAGAGCATCAGACCGCAGTTCGAGTAGAACCCGCCCTCGGCCATGTACCAGCTCTCCGGGACGATGCGGCAGCCCAGCAGCGTGCCCGAGCCCAGCAGTTCGCGGAAGAACGCCACGACCACCAGGATCAGGCCGTAGCCCAGGCCGTTGCCGATGCCGTCCAGCAGCGCGGGCCACGGCTTGTTGGCCAGCGCAAAGGCTTCGATGCGGCCCATGACGATGCAGTTCGTGATAATCAGACCTACATAGACCGACAGCTGTTTCGACACTTCGTAGACATAGGCCTTGAGCACCTGGTCCACAAGGATTACCAGCGCGGCGATGACCACCAGCTGGACGATGATGCGGATGCGGGCCGGCACGCCGTTGCGCAGCAGCGACATGACGAGGTTCGAGAACGCCGTCACGACCGTCACCGACAGCGCCATGACGATGGCCGGTTTGAGCTGCACCGTCACGGCCAGCGCCGAGCAGATGCCCAGTATCTGTACGATTACCGGGTTGTTCGCCGAGAAGGGCCCGGTCAGGTATTTGAGATTCTTGCTACTCATGGTCTTCCGTATTTTCTTCGTTAGAGCCCGATGCGGCCGCGCGGCGCGCTTCCAGCAGCGGCAGATAGTGGCTGATGCTCGTGCGGAGCATGGCCGTCACGCCGTCCGAGGTCTTGGTTCCGCCCGTGATGGCGTCCACTTCGTGGGCAGGGTCCTTGGCACCGCCCTTGCGCAGCGACACCGACACGAATTCGCCGCCCTCGAAAATCGTCTTGCCGACGAAATTCGACTGGTATTTCTCCGTCGCGATTTCGGCGCCCAGACCGGGGGTTTCGCCCTTGTGGGACATCACGATGCCCGCCACGGTGTTCATGTCGTTTTCCAAGGCCACATAGCCCCAGATGGGGCCCCACAGCCCCGAGCCCGTCACCGGGATGACCACCCGGCCGTCCCGGGCCTCGAACACCGGGTAGTTGCCCGCATCGAACGAACCTTGCAGGTCGTTGAGCATGGCGAATACGTCGCCGCCCTCGACCGTCCGGCCCTCGGCATCCAGCACGCGGGCTTCGATGAATTCATCGTAGTTCTCGCCCGTTGCCGAGAGCGACGCGAGAATCGACTGCTTCTTCTCGTTGAGCTCGTTGGCATACTGGCGTTTTTGCAGCGAGAGCGCGGCCACGGCCAGCAGCGTCGCCACCGCCACCACCATCACCGTCGAGTAGACGATGATGTAGGCGTTGCTGTTCGTATTGAATTTTTTCATGATTGCACCCTTATTTTGCCGGTTCGACACGTTTGTTTCTGCGCCGGATGTTGGCCTCGACCACATAGTAGTCGATCAGCGGCGCCAGCGCGTTCATGAAGAGAATCGAAAGCATCATGCCCTCGGGATAGGCCGGGTTGACCACACGTATGAGCACGGCCAGCGCACCCGTCAGCAGACCGAAGATGTACTTGCCCGCGTTGGTCTGGGCCGAAGTCACCGGGTCGGTGGCCATGAAGACCGCACCGAACGCAAAGCCGCCGATGATCAGATGCCACCAGGCCGGATAGGAGGTCACGCCCGTCCACTGGAACACATAGCCCATCAGCAGACCGCCTGCGAAGACCGAAAGCATCGTCCGCCACGAGGCGATGCCCGTGAAGAGCAGCAGGGCGGCGCCTATCAGAATCGCCACCGTCGAGGTCTCGCCGATAGAACCGGGGATGAATCCGAGGAAAGCATCGAGAGCCGAATAGCCCAGCGTGCCGTCGACAGCCAGGTGTTCGAGCGCCGTGGCACCCGAGAAGCCGTCGACCACGCCCTCGCCCGACTTCAGGCCCGCAATCCACACCTCGGCGCCCGAAATCGAGGGCGTGTAGGCGAAGAAGACGAATGCACGTGCCAGCAAGGCGGGGTTGAAAACGTTCATGCCCGTGCCGCCGAAGACTTCCTTGCCGAATACGACCGAGAAAGCCGTAGCTACGGCCACCATCCACAGCGGAATGTCCACCGGCATGATCATCGGGATAAGCAGACCCGTCACCAGGAAGCCTTCGTTGACTTCATGGCCGCGCGCCTGCGCGAATCCGAATTCGATGGCCAGACCCACCACGTAGGAAACCACGATGATGGGCAGCACCTTCAGAAATCCGAACCACAGCGAAGCCCACAGCGCAGGTTCGACACCCTGCGACAGATAGTGCTGATAGCCCGTGTTGTAGAATCCGAACAGCAGCGCAGGCAGCAGCGCCGCCACCACCACGATCATCGTTCGTTTCATGTCGTTGCAGTCGCGGATATGCGCGCCCTTGGCCGTCGTCGTGTTCGGCACGAAAAGGAACGTCTCGAACGCATCGAACGTCGAGGCCAGAAAACTCAGCTTGCCGCCCTTGGAAAAGGTGGGCTTGAGGTTGTCAACTATTTTACGCAGTCCCATCGTTATGCCTCCCTTATCATTAAGTTAATACCGTCGCGGATAATCTGCTGGATTTCGATTTTCGAAGGGTCGACGAATTCGCACAGCGCGAAGTCCTCCTCGACCGCTTCGTAGATTCCCAGATTCTCCATCTTGTCGATGTCGCCCGCCAGGCAGGCTTTCAGCAGATACATCGGATAGATGTCCATCGGCAGATACTGCTCGTAGAGCCCCGTCACCACGAACGGACGTTCGCCGCCGTGCAGGTTGGTATCGAGCTTGTAGGCTTTTTTCGGGCAGAGCCACGAGAAGTAGGAGCGCGACACCGAGAACTTGCCGAAGCGCGGCATCGCCCAGCCCAGCAGTTCGTACTTGTCGCCCTCGGGGATGACCGTCAGCTGGTTGGCGTAGTAGCCCAGAAAGCCGTCCATCGCCGTCTTGGTGCCCGTCAGCACGTTGCCCGAGATGATGCGGACGCTGTCGCCCTCTTTCTGCGCCTTGACGTTGCCGCCCAGTATCGAATCGCAGCGGGCGCCCGCTGCGGTGCGGACATAGGCGGGTTTCTCCACCTCGGAGCCCGTCACGGCGATGATGCGCGTCATGTCGACCCGCCCCGTGTTGAACAGGCGGCCGATGATGGCAAGGTCCTGGATGTTGACCGTCCAGACCTTCTCGCCCTTGTTGATGGGGGCAATGTGGTGAATCTGCACGCCGACGTTGCCCACCGGATGCTTGCCCGCAAAGCTGTGCAGTTCGGCGCCTGCCAGCGACGGCATGTCGCCCTCGGCCTTGGCGCGCACCGACAGATGCACCTTGCCCGGCGTGAGCTTGCGCAGCACCTCGATTCCGGTTTGCAGGTTGTGTTTCTCCTCGCGAAGCACGAAGTTGTAGTCCGGGGCCAGCGGCGCCGAATCGAACGCCGAAACAAAGATTGCCCGGGGCGTGTCCGACGGGTCGGCGATGATGCCGTAGGGGCGCTGCACGATCATCGGCCACAGGCCGCTGCGCAGCAGCAGTTCCACAACTTCCTCGCGCGAGGCCGCACCGAGGTCCGGACGTCCGAACTCTTCCGACCGACCTTCGCCGTCGGGGGTCACCGTCACGGAGAGCACCTTGCGTTTTTCGCCGCGGTTGATGGCCGCCACACAGCCGCTCACCGGCGAGGTGAAAAGTACGCGTTGGTCGTTCTTGTTGAAGAACAGCGGCGTACCCGCCTTCACCTTATCGCCCGCCTTGACCAGCAGCTTGGGGGTCACGCCCTCGAAATCGAGGGGCGAAACCGCATACTCCGCAGCCCGCGGCGCATCGGCCACGGTCGGCTGAGGTTTCCCCTCCAGATTGATGTCGAGACCCTTGCGTAGTGTAATGACTTTCGACATGGTTTGAATTTGAGTTTGATTGAAATATGATTTTTCTCGTTGTTCCGTCCGTTGTCCGTGCCCTCTCGGCCGCAGTCCGCAGGTGTTCCCGCAGTCGTGGGCCCGTGTTCCGGCAGTTCCCGGCGCCTCCGGTTTCCCGGCCCCGCCCTGTTGTTAGCACGCTAACAGCTTAACCGCGTGCGAAAGTACGAAATTTTTTCCGGAAAAACGTATGCCGCAGCCATTATTTCTTAAATATCCTTAAAATTCGTATCTTTGTCCATATGAACCCTGTTTTCGTCAACATCCACACCCACCGCCCGACGGGCTGCGGCATCGAGCTGCGCACGGCGGGCATCCACCCGTGGGATGCTCCCCAGGCCGATGCCGCCGCGCTCGACCGGCTCGCCCGCGAGTTGGAGAGCGGCGGCGTGCAGGCGGTCGGCGAAACCGGACTCGACTTCGTGCAGGCGGCCGACAACGGCACGCGTCAGGCACAGATCGAGCTGTTCCGCGCCCAACTCGCCCTCGCCTGCCGGTACGGACTGCCCGTCGTGCTCCATTGCGTCAAGGCGTTCGAGCAGACCATGCGTCTGCTGCGGGAACAGGAGCCGCGCGCCGTCATCTTCCACGGCTTCATCGGGTCGCCGGAGCAGGCCCGGCAGGCGCTCGAACGGGGTTATTGCCTGTCGTTCGGCGAACGGACCTTCGCCTCGCCGCGGACGGTCGAAGCCCTGAAAGAAACGCCCCTTTCGCAGCTCTTTCTGGAAACCGACGACAGCGAGACGTCTGTTAAAACGATTTACACGCGCGTCGCAGGGCTCCTGGCTCTTTCGGTCGAGGAGCTGAAGCGGGCGACGACCGAAAACTACGAACGCATTTTCATCCATGGATAACTGGCTCGAACGCACCGCCCTGCTGCTGGGCGACGAGAAACTCGGCATGCTGCGCCGCGCCCACGTGCTGGTCGTGGGACTGGGCGGCGTGGGGGCCTATGCCGCCGAAATGATCGCCCGCGCAGGCGTGGGCCGCATGACCGTCGCCGACGCCGACACGGTGAGCGTCAGTAACATCAACCGCCAGCTCGTCGCGCTCCGCTCGACCGTCGGCCGCCCCAAAACCGAGGTGCTGGCCGAACGGCTCCGCGACATCAACCCGGAGCTGGAGCTGACGGTGCTAAATCGTTTTATACGCGACGAGGAGACCTACGCCCTGCTCGACGCGGCGCGCTACGACTATGTCGTGGATGCTATCGACACCCTTTCGCCCAAGCTGGCGCTTATCCTCGCGGCGCTCGAACGGGGGCTGCCGCTCGTCAGCTCGATGGGCGCCGGAGCCAAAACCGACCCCACGAAACTCGAAATCGCCGACATCTCCAAGACCCACCACTGCCCGCTGGCCCACATGCTGCGCAAGCGGCTCCACAAGGCGGGTGTCCGGCGGGGCTTCCAGGCCGTATTCTCGCCCGAACCTGCCCGCGAGGGGGCGATGATTCTTTGCGAGGAGCAAAACAAGAAATCGAACGTAGGAACCATCTCCTACCTCCCCGCCCTGTTCGGCATCGGCTGCGCCTCGGTCGTCATCCGCGGGCTCATCGGCGAACTGCCCGAGCGCTGAGAACCGCATCCCGCATAGAAAAAAGGGGCGCGAAAATTTCGCGCCCCTTTTTCCATACAATGTCCTGCCGGGCTATTCGGCCATGACCTCGGCGACCTTCTCCTTGAGCGCATCGCCGCGCAGGCCGCGGGCGACAATCGTTCCGTCGGGACCGAAGAGGATGATATGGGGAATCCCGTTGATGCCGTAAAGGTCGGTCGGCACGCCCTGGGCGTCGAGAATCTGCGCCCACTCGATACCGAGGTCGGCAGCGGCCTTGAGCGTATCCTCGCGCTTGTCCCACACGGCGACGCCCAGCACCTCGAACTTGTCGCCGCGGTACTTCTCCCACACCTCGCGGATGACGGGAATCTCGCGGCGGCAGGGACCGCACCACGAAGCCCAGAAATCGACCAGCACGTATTTGCCCTTGCCCACGTAGTCGGAAAGGCTCGCGGCCGTCGAATCGGCATTGCCGTTCTCGATGGTGAAGTCGGCGAACGGCATTCCCTCGGCGGTCTTCTTCAGCGCATTGTGCTTGTCGACGATGGCTTTCACGGGAGCGAACTCACGCACACGGTCGCCCGCAAGGGCCAGCGCGGCGTCGAACTCCTCGGGCGTCTCCAGATCGGAGCACCAACGCAGGAAAGCATAGGCGCCCAGCGCGTTGTTGTTGGCTTCGACCAGCGGACGGGCCAGGTCGCCGAGCGCAACGTTCGTCTCGGCCACCAGCGCATCGGCCTTGGCCTCGAACTCCGCTTCCGAAAGCAGCGCGTCGCCCTTAAGGGTCATGAAATTCTCGTAAAACGCCCGGCCGATGGAATCGTACTGCGTGTTAAAACGATTTAACTGCTCGTTTTTCTCCGAACCGCCGACCGTGTGCCCGGTCAGGTCGACCGTGAAATCGCCGCCCTCCAGAATGACGTTGACGAAGTTGCGGCCCAGCGAAACCCGGCGCAGGACGTCGCCCGCAATGCGGCCGCCGAAGCTGAAACGCCCCTCGGCTACCACGGTGCTGTCGACGGCGCGGCCCTCCTGGTAATCGTAAAGGTAGACCGTCTGCCCGTCGGCCGACGAATCGGCCGTACCTGCGAGGGTGAACGGCTTCTTAGGAGTGCACGAAGCGCAAAGCGCGGCGCAGGCCGCAAAAAACAACAATTTTTTCATCGTATTCGGTTTTAAGGTTACTTCATTTCGACCAGCGAACGGCCCGTCATACCGGCCGGCTGGGGAACGCCCATCAGCGCCAGCACCGTGGGTGCTACGTCGGCCAAGATACCGTCGTGCACCGCCTTGACGCGGTCGGAAACCACGACGATGGGCACCGGATTGAGCGAGTGGGCCGTGTTGGGCGTGCCGTCGGGGTTGACGGCGTTGTCGGCATTGCCGTGGTCGGCAATCTGCACCACCTCGTAGCCGTTGCGCTTGGCCGCCTCGACCACCTTTTCGACGCACCCGTCGACCGCCTTGACCGCCTTGACGATGGCATCATAAATACCCGTGTGCCCTACCATGTCGCCGTTGGCGAAGTTCAGACAGATGAAGTCGAACTTCTGCTCGTCGAGCGCCGCTACCAGCTTGTCGGCCACCTCGGGCGCCGACATCTCGGGCTGGAGGTCGTAGGTCGCCACCTTGGGCGAAGCGACGAGGATGCGCTCCTCGCCCTCGAAAGTCTCCTCGCGTCCGCCGTTCAGGAAGAACGTGACATGCGCGTATTTTTCGGTCTCGGCGATACGCAGCTGCCTGAGCCCCTGCTTCGAGACCCACTCGCCGATGGTGTCGGGCACATTCTCCTTGTCGAACAGAATGTGCAGCCCCGTGAACTTGGCGTCGTAAGGGGTCATGCAGCAATAGTAGAGCGGCAGGGTGTGCATCCCGGCTTCGGGCATATCCTGCTGGGTCAGCACGATGGAAAGCTCCTTGGCGCGGTCGTTCCGGTAGTTGAAGAAAATGACCACGTCGTTGGGCCGGATGGTTCCGACGGGATTGCCGGCCTCGTCCACGCGAACGACGGGCTTGATGAACTCGTCGGTGACGTCGGCATCGTAAGACTTCTGCACGGCGGCGGCCATGTCGGTTGCGTGCTCGCCGATGCCCTCGACCAAAGCGTCGTAAGCCACCTTGACACGCTCCCAACGCTTGTCGCGGTCCATAGCGTAGTAACGGCCGACGACCGTGGCGATTTTACCCGTCGATGCGGCCAGGTGCTTCTCCAGCTGCTCGATGAAACCCTTGCCGCTGCGCGGGTCGGTATCGCGGCCGTCCATGAAACAATGGACGAACGTCCGGTCGATTTTATACTCGGCGGCGATGTCGCACAACTTGAACAGATGCTCCAACGACGAATGCACGCCGCCGTCGGAGGTAAGGCCCATGAAATGGACGCCGACGCCGTTCTGACGGGCATAGTCGAACGCGCGGACGACCTCGGGATTCTTCAGAATCGAATTGTCGCGGCAGGCGCGGTTGATTTTGACCAAATCCTGGTAGACGACGCGCCCGGCGCCGATATTGAGGTGGCCCACCTCCGAATTGCCCATCTGCCCGTCGGGCAGACCGACGTTCTCGCCGTCGGTGCGCAGCTGCGCGTGGGGATAACGCTCGGTCATGGCCGAGATATAAGCGGGATGAACCGTCGAAATGACGTCGGCCCGGTCGTGGCGGCCGTTGCCCCAGCCGTCGAGAATCATCAGCAGAACCTTGTTTGCCATAGCTGTAATCTTTTATTCAAATCTGTAAGGCCGTCATTCTGAACGGTCAGATCCTTCGCTGCGCTCAGGATGACAAAAGAGACGCGCTCAGGATGACAGGCGTATAGTTTCTATTTGAGTTTGGCGAGAATCAATTCCACCGCCTTGTCGATGGCGGCCTGCAATCCGTCGGGGTTCTTGCCGCCGGCCGTGGCGAAGAACGCCTGACCGCCGCCGCCGCCCTGCATGAGCTTGGCGGCCTCGCGGATGACGGCCCCGGCATCGACGCCCTGCTTGGCGATTTCGTCGCCCAACATGATAGTCAGCGAAGGCTTGCCCTCGAAGAGCGACCCGATGACCAGCACGAGCTTGGGCGACCGGGCGCGGAGGTTGTAGGCGAGGTCCTTGACCACCTCGGGCTTGTTCTCGGACTGCAAGGCGATGAGCTGCACGCCGTTGCGCTCGGGCAACGACGCGGCGAGCTTGTCGGCCCACTGCGCCACCTGCTCGCGCCGCATGCGCTCGACCTCCTTGGAGAGCGTCTCGTTGCTCTCGATCATCTTCCGGACCGCCTGCATGATTTGCGTATTGTTGAGCGACTCGCCCACACTGCGGATCGTATCCTCAGCCACGTAGAGCACCTTCTCGGCCTGCTCGCCCGTGACGGCCTCGATGCGGCGCACCCCGGCCGAAATGGCGCTCTCGTTGAGAATCTTGAAGATGCCGATGTTGCCCGTAGCGCTGGTATGGGTACCGCCGCAAAGCTCGACCGAATCGCCGAAGCGCACCATGCGCACGCGGTCGCCGTACTTCTCGCCGAAAAGCATCATGGCCCCGGCTTCGGCGGCCTCCTCCTTGGTGGCGTCGCGCTTCTCGACGAGCGGGTAGTTGGCGCGGATGGCCTTGTTGACCAACTTCTCGACCTCGCGCAGCTCCTCACGCGTGACTTTCTGGAAGTGCGAGAAGTCGAAACGCAGCAACTCGGGGGTCACCATCGAACCTTTCTGCTCGACGTGGTCGCCCAGCACCTTGCGCAGAGCGGCGTGCATGAGGTGGGTGGCCGAGTGGTTGTTGGCCGCCGCCTGCCGCTTGTCGGCATCGACGCGGGCGGTGAAAACAGCCGCGGGATTCTCCGGCAGCCGCTCGACGATATGGATAATCAACCCGTTTTCCTTTTCGGCAGCGACGACGGCGATGCGCTCGTTGGCGCTCTCGATGACACCGATGTCGCCGATCTGACCGCCCGAATTACCGTAGAACGGCGTGCGGTCGAAGACCAGCTGGTAGGAAGTCTTGCCCTTGGAAGCGACGCGGCGATAACGGGCTATGCGCACCTCGTCGGTGAGCGTGTCGTAACCCGTGAAGACGCTTTCGCGCAAGGGGAACAGCTCGACCCAGTCGTCGGTGTCGACGGCCGCGGCGTTGCGCGAACGCTCCTTCTGAGCCTGCAGCTCCTTGTCGAAGGCATCGAGGTCGACCCCGACGCCCTGCTCGCGGGCGATAAGCTCCGTGAGGTCGATGGGGAAGCCGAACGTATCGTAGAGCTCGAACGCGTCGGCGCCCGAAATCAACTGCCGGCCCTCGGACTTGGTACGCGCGATGACGCCGTCCAGGAGGTTGATACCTGTGGCCAAAGTCCGCAGGAACGAAGCCTCCTCCTCCTCGATGACCTTTTCGATAAGCCCCTGCTGGGCCTTGAGCTCGGGGAACTGGCCGCCCATCTGAGCCACCAGCCCGGGCACCAACCGGCAGAGGGTCGGCTCGGTGAAGCCGAGGTAAGTATAGCCGTAACGCACGGCGCGGCGGAGGATACGGCGGATGACGTACCCGGCTTTGACGTTGGAGGGCAGCTGCCCGTCGGCGATGGAGAAAGCGATGGCGCGCAGGTGGTCGGCGATGACGCGCATGGCGATGTCGGCCTGTTCATCGGCCCCGTACTGCTTGCCGGACAAGGCGGCGATACGGCCGATGGTGGGCTGGAAAACGTCGGTATCGTAATTGGACTTCTTGCCCTGGAGAATCATGCACAGACGCTCGAAACCCATGCCGGTGTCGACGTTGCGCGCGGGCAACTCCTCCAACGACCCGTTGGCCTTGCGGTTGAACTGCATGAAGACGAGGTTCCAGATCTCGATGACCTGCGGATGGCTCTTGTTGACCATCTTGCGGCCGGGTATGGCGGCGATTTCGGCCTCGTCGCGGAGGTCGAAGTGGATTTCGGAACAAGGCCCGCAAGGACCCGTCTCGCCCATCTCCCAGAAATTGTCGTGCCTGTTGCCGCGGATGATGTGGTCCTCGGGCAGGAAACGCCTCCAATAATCGTAGGCCTCCTGGTCGAACGGCACGCCGTCCTCCTCCGAACCCTCGAACACGGTGGCGTACATACGCTCGGCGGGCAGCTTATAGACGTCGTGCAAAAGCTCCCACGCCCACTCGATGGCCTCCTTCTTGAAATAATCGCCGTAAGACCAGTTGCCGAGCATCTCGAACATGGTGTGGTGGTAGGTATCGTGGCCCACCTCCTCCAGGTCGTTGTGCTTGCCGGAGACACGCAGGCACTTCTGCGTATCGGCCGCCCGCGGAAACTTGCGGGGAGCATTGCCGAGGAAAATATCCTTGAACTGGTTCATACCCGCGTTGGTGAACATCAACGTAGGGTCGCCCTTGACGACCATCGGCGCCGAGGGGACGATGGCATGGCCCTTGCTTTGGAAAAAATCGAGAAAAGCCTGACGGATTTTTGCAGATTCCATATATACTCTATTGTCCTGTTGCATCGTTATACGATTCGGGTTGCAAAATTACACAATTAAACTTAAATTTGCATCCTGCAACAAGGAGTTTTTTAGAGGATGAAGCAAAAACCAGAGACACCTGCCGCCGCAGGGCGCGAGGCGCGCGAAGCCGCCAAGGCACCGCTCCGGCTGAGAATCTACCGCATACTGCGCAAGGTACTCATCGGATTCATCCTTGTGTCGATAGCCAACGTGGTCTTCTCGCAGTTCTTCTACACCCCCAAAATGTACCGCATCAACCGCCGCAACCGCGAACTGATGATCCGGTACCGCATCCTCCAGGACCGCATCCGCACGGCCCAGAGCCGCGTGGACGAAATACGCCACCGCGACAACCACGTCTACCGCTCGCTCTTCTCGACCGACACCCTGGCGGAAGCCGACCGCCCCTACCCCGACGCGAAATACGCGCCGATGGCCGACGACGAATTCGCACCGCTGATGATAGGGACGTGGAAACAACTGGACGCACTGGCCCGTACGCTCTACCAGGAATCGGTCTCGTTCGACGAACTGCAAGTGCTTTCCAAGGACAAGGCACGGCTGGCGGCGGCCATCCCGGCCATCTGGCCCATCGACCGCAAGGCCCTGCACGGCGACCATATCGGAGCCTTCAACCCGCGCCGCATGCACCCGATCTACCACCGCATCATCGCCCACCTGGGCATCGACTTGGGCTGCGACCGCGGAACCCCGGTCTATGCGACGGGCGACGCCACGGTGCAGAAAGTGGACATCGGAGAACCCACGCGCGGCTACGGCAAACAAATCCTGCTGAACCACAAGTTCGGCTACCAGACCCGCTATGCGCACCTGAGCAAGATACTCGTGAAACCCGGCGACAAGGTCCTGCGCGGCCAGGTCATCGGCGAAACGGGCAACACGGGCGGCTCGACGGCGCCCCACCTCCACTACGAAGTCATCCGCAGGGGCACGCCCGTCAATCCGGTCAACTACTTCAACCGCAACATGACCTACGACGAATACGACCGGTTCATGGAACGGATGCGCGAAACGAACTTTGAAATCATGTAACCATGCCCGGCAAAAAAGACCTTGAAAAACTCCGCAGGCACAAGCGCCGCCGCCAACGCATCATCCGCGGGACGGTGCAGCTCTTCGTGTGGACGGGTGTGGCGGTGATCTACTACACGGGATTCTCGCTCTTCTTCGACACGCCGCTCGAATACATGCTCAAGCACTCGACCGACGGGCTGCGCGACGAATACAAGACGCTGACGGCACGCTACGATTCGCTGACGATGGTGCTGGACAACCTCTCGGAACGCGACCGCAACGTGTTCCGCATCCTCTTCGAGTCGGACCCCTACGAATCGGAAGCCGAAATCCGAAGCCGCGAAAACGCCAGCTACGAAGCACTCGTCGAGCACCCGACGCGCCAGCTCAAACGCGACCTGCGGCAGCGCACCGAAGAACTGGAACAGCGGCTCGAAGAACTCAACCACACCTACCACGACTTGCAGGCGCTGATCGATTCGACCGGGACGGCGAGCCACAACATACCGGCCATCCAACCCGTCATCAACAAACAGCTTACCCTGCTGACAGCCTCCTACGGCATGCGTTTCCACCCGTTCTACAAGACGCTCCAGTCGCACCAGGGCGTCGACTACACCATCCCCGAGGGGTCGCGCGTATTCGCCACGGCCGACGGCACGGTGCGCGACGTGCTGGAACGCAACTCGACCTCGGGCCGCACGGTGGTCATCGACCACGGCAACGGCTACGAAACCTCGTACAGCCACCTGTCGCAAATCAACGTCCGCAAGGGACAGCAGGTGCGGCGCGGCGACATCATCGCCCGCTCGGGCGACACGGGTCTCTCGCTGGCCCCCCACCTCCACTACGAAGTGCGCTACAAGGCCATGCGGGTCGACCCGATCCACTACTTTTTCATGGAACTCACACCGGGCGAATACCGGCGTCTGATGCACATCGCCCAGTCGGGCATGCAGTCGTTCGACTAACCCGATGGAAGGCCCGGTCAAACTGATTCTGCTGGATTTCGACGGCACGCTGGCCGACACGCGGCGGGCCAATGCGCTGGCCTACGCGGCCACGCTGCGGGAAGCGGGCTACCCGCTGACCGAGGAAGAATACCTCGGCCGCTATTTCGGAGTGCGGTGCGACGAATTCCTGCGCAGCTACGGCATCGCCGACCCGGCCGAGCGCGAACGGCTGCGGCTGCGGAAAATCGAACTCTATCCTGCGTTTTTCGACACGGTGGAACTCAACCGGCCGCTGTGGGAATTCTGCCGCCAGTTCCGGCGGCAGGGCGGACGGGTATGGATCGTCTCGACGGGCAGCCGGGCCAATATCGACAACGCGATGGCCCACTTGGGCATCGGCGGACCGGAGACGTCCGAAGCCCGATGCCCCGCAGGCCGGGTCGACGGCATACTGGCCGGACCCGACGTCGCGCGAAGCAAGCCCGCCCCCGACTGCTTCCTGGAAGCGATGCGCCGCGAGGGGGTCACGCCCCGCGAAACGCTCATCTTCGAGGATTCGGCCGTGGGGCTCGAAGCCGCCCGGGCTTCCGGGGCCGCGTACATCCGAGTGACGCTGCCGGAATAGCGCCCTACACCACCCTTTCGATTTTGCCGAGCCGGACGAACCAGAGGTAACCCTCGGTGCGGGCATACCCCATGTCGCGCAGGAGCGCGCAATATTCCTCAATCTGGCGCTTGTAACGGGCGGTGTCGTGCTCGCCGAACTTGTAATCGACGACCACGGCCCGGTCGCCGCAGGTCATCACGCGGTCGGGGCGGCGCGGCGAACCCTCGCCCGGCAGGATGATTTCCTGCTCGTTGCGCACCTGCTGCCACGGTCCGTCGAACCACTCGCGCACAACCGGGTCGGCCAGCGCCTGGCCGATCATCCGGCGAAGCTGCGCGGCGTCGGCGGCCGAAAGCGTGCCGTCGTGCTCCATCCGCGCCACGGCCCGCCCGATTTCCGCGGTGTCCGCCGCATCCTCGAACGCCCGGTGCATCAGAATACCGAAATCGCGCGGCGAAAGGGCGGCATCCGACCCCGGCTCGAAATAGCGCTGCGACGGCAGCCGCAACCGCAGGTCGGCCTGCGCCGTGGGATAATTCTCCAGCACGACGTGCCGGACCTCGCCCCCCTTGCGGAGCGAATCGGCCGGACCCGCGAACTCGCCGAACTCGAAACGCTCGGAAGCCTCGCCGCACGAGTAACGGCCCGTCATATCGCCGAGCAGCGCCCTATCGCCGTCGACGGCAAGGTGTTCGAGCAGCAGCGACCCGACGTGGCGGCTGCCCCGCCGGGGAATGAAGAGATGGAGCGATTCGGCGGCACGCGTCAGCGCCACGTAGAGCAGATTGATATTGTCGACATGCGAATAGACCGTCTCGCGGTAGAACTCCTCGGAGAAACCCGATTCGGCCATCGCCTTCTTGAACCTGACCGGGAAGCGCCCCGCTCCGGCGGCTTCGCCCTGCGCCTCGGCCCACACGATGTTCTGCACCCCGCCCCCGGACTTGGGGTCGAGCTGCCACGAACAATAGGGAATCAGCACCGCCTTGTTTTCCAGCCCCTTGGCCTTATGGATGGTGATGATTTCGACCGCCTGCTCGCTGCGGCCGACGCTCAGCGAACGGGCCGAACCCTGCTCCTCCCACCAGGCGAGAAAAAGCGGGATGTCGGCTACCTTGTTGGCGCAGAACGCGATAATCTGCTCGTGGATGGCTTGCAGGTAGGCCGTCTGCAAACGGTCCTGCTGAAGGTCGTACTCCATGACGATGCGCTCGAACGCCTCCTCGGGCGAGAGCAGGCGGACCGAACGGAAGAACGCCCGCTCGGCATCGGAGAGCGGAGCATCGAAATCGCGGCCGAGGCAGCGGTTGAGAATGGCGCGGCTGAGCCGGTCGCCGGCATTGAGCGCCAGCCGCAAGGCCGCCGCGACGAACGAGCTGACGGGCGCGTTGCCGATGACGAGCGCTTCCTGCGTCATGACGTCGAAACGGTAGCGGGGGTCGGTGTTGCGGCTCTTGAAGTCGAGCAGTTCGGCGGCGATTCGGGCCCCGTCGGTGGCGCCGCGCACCAATATCATGATGTCGGCCGGGCGGAAACCGCGGTCGAGCAGTTCGCAGAGCCGCTCCACGACGGGCGGCCGCTCGTCGAAGGTCTCGACCGAGACGTACCCGTCGACCGGCGCCTTGCGGCGGGGCGTCTGCACCTGCCCGCGGTAAGCGTCGGCCAGCGTATCGCGCAGTTCGTCCGCCGCGGCAGCAGCGACATCGCCCCGGGCGGCCGCTTCGGCGAGCTGTCCGTTGAGCGCCGCATTGTCGGCGGCCACGACGCAGTCGATTATCCGGTTGTTGAACCCCACGACCACGGGCAGACTGCGCCAGTTCTCCTCCAGCATCTTCACCTCGGTGTTCCCCTCGCCCAGCGCGCGGCGCGCCCCCTCGTGGAGAATCCGCCAGTCGCCGCCCCGCCAACGGTAAATCGACTGCTTGATGTCGCCCACGATGAGCACCGAAGTCTCCTCGCTCTGTGCCATGGCGTTCTGCAACAAGGGCAGGAAATTCTCCCACTCGCGCACCGACGTGTCCTGGAACTCGTCGATCATGAAGCGCTCGAAGCGGTTGCCGACCTTCTCGTAGATGAACGGCACATCGTTGTGGCCGATGAACTCCGCAAGCAGGTATTTGGTTTCGGAGAGCAGCATCATGTTCTGCTCGTCGCACAGCCGCTGCACCTGCGCATAGAGGTCCGACAGGAGGGCGAAACTGCGATAGTTCTCGCGCAGCAGGTCGCAGGTGTTCCACGAACGGAGGTTCTGCGCATAGAGCCCGCACATGTGCTGCAACAGCGGCCGGAGCTGCCCGACGAGCGGCTCGGCAGGCGAACCCTTGGCGCACCAGCCGTCGGCCGTGGCGCTCATCTTCAGCACGGTGGCGGAGGGAGCTTTCAGTTCTCCGGCAGCCACGACATAGAACCAGTGGGCGAAACTGCGGCTCTTGCCCGAAAAATCCGTGGCGGAAAGCCCTGCCGCGCCGATAAGCTGCACGGCCTGCGCCGCCGTCTGCTGCAACTCCCGCTTGGAGGCCTCGGCATGGACCGCAGCACGGTGAACGATACGCCGCAGCTCCTCCTTGGACCGGGGAGCGGAGAGCGTCGGGCGGTTCTTCTCCTTGAAAAGCTCGCCGCCCAAGGAGAGAATGCCGTCGCGGACGTCCCATTTGCGCCCCTCGTCGATACGCTCCTCGACGAAACCGGTCATCCAGCGCAGCAGGTCGCGGTCGGCCGTGATGGCTTCGATGAGGGTGTCGGCGCTCTTGGCGAGCACCGAAGCGGTTTCGATTTCGACGTTGTAATCGAGGTCGATGCCCAGCTCCTTGATGAAAGCCCGCAGAATGCGCTGGAAAAAAGTGTCGATGGTGAGGACCGTGAAACGCGAATAATCGTGGAGAATACGGGCCCGGGCCTCGGCCGCCCGCTTCTGCACGGTGCGGGCGTCGAGCCGGAGCTCCCGGCACAAGTCGGCGGCATAGGCACTCGGCCCGCCGGACGCGAGCAGGTGTATCTCCTTGAGAATACGCGACTTCATCTCCTCGGTGGCCTTGTTGGTGAAGGTCACGGCGAGGATATGGCGGTAGAGCGACGGCTGCTGCACCACGTCGCGCACGTACTTGTAGGCCAGCTGATAGGTCTTGCCCGACCCGGCGCTGGCATTGAGGATTCTGGCCCGCATGGGAAACGATGGATGTTCGGAAAGCGTAAAAGTACGAAACAAATCCCGAACGGCAAGGCGCTGTTCGCGATAAATTTCGTAATTTAGCGACCTGAACAGAAAAAGCCACACCATGAAACACCCGATTCTGAGCGCCATGGCGCTGCTGATGATGTGCACCGCCCATGCGCAGGCGGAATTCGAGACGCAGGCTTCGGTCGGCCAGGCGAGCACGCTGCCCGTATCGCCCACCGAACGCAGCGAATGGCTCGCGTCGTTCACGGCCGTGGAGGTCGACGCCTCGGTCGACCTCCTGTTCGTGCGGACGCCCGACAACAAGGCGCCCCGCATCGTCTACGACACCAAGGGCGATTCGACGACCAAGTTCCGCGCCGAAATCAAGAACCAGACCCTCCGCATCCGCGAACGCGCCGACATACACCGCCGCGACCGCACGATTGTGACGGTCTACTACACGACGCTGGAATCGCTGCGCCTGACCGACGCGACGGTACGCTTCGAGGGGCCGCTGAAAGCCAGGCTGTTCGACTTGGCGGTAGGCGCCCGGTCGAGCGTGGAAGCCGAAATCGACGTTCAGGACCTGATGATGGACCTCTCGGGCGAGGAGAGCCGCGCGAAACTCCACGGGCAGGTACGCTATCTGACGCTCTTTGCGTCGACGGGCGTAGCCGACGCGGCCGGAGTGGTCTGCGAAACGGCCCGCGTAGTGGCCCGCAACAAGGCCCGTGTGAGCGTCGACGCCATCGAACGGCTGGAAGCCAGGGCCACGAGCGGCGCGAAAATCGACTACAAGACGGAACCCAAGCTGCTGCGTTTCAGCCAGTCGACGCCGTGGTTCCCGTCGGACGAAAAAGAGAAATAGGATGGCCGCGCCGGGATTTCTGGAAGAAGTGGCCCGCGACCTCCACGCACGCTACGGCGCGGAGCTGAGCGACCGGACCATCCTGTTTCCGTCGCGGCGCGCACGGCTGTTCTTCACCGACGCCCTGAGCCGGATTGCGAACCGGCCCATGTGGCAGCCGGCGTGGACCACGATCGACTGCCTGACAACCGAAATTTCGGGGCTCGAAACGGGCGACCGCCTGCGGCTCATCGCCGAACTCTACAAGGTCTATTCGCAGTACCACGACGAAGCGTTCGACAAATTCTACTTCTGGGGCGAGATGCTCCTGGCCGACTTCGACACCATCGACAAATACCGCATCGACGCCCGGCAGCTATTCCGCAACCTGTCGGAAATCAAGGAACTGGAAGCCGACATATCGTATCTGACGCCTGCCCAGCTGCAAATCCTGAGCTTCTGGTCGTCGCTGGGCCCCGAAGCCGACCTGTCGGAGGAGAAACGCCGCTTCCTGGCAATCTGGAAGACGCTGGGGCCCATCTACGAACGCTACCGCGAACGGCTGGCCGCGCTGGGCATCGCCTACGGGGGCATGGTACAGCGCGCCGCGGCCGAGAAAATCGAAGCGGGCGACTATGCGTTTCCGGAACCCCGGCGCTACGTGGTGGCGGGATTCAACGCACTGTCGGAATGCGAGAAAATCCTGTTCCGGTTCCTCGCCACGACGGCCGAAACCGACTTCTACTGGGACTACGACACCTATTATAAAACGAATCCCGAGCAGGAAGCGGGCATGTTCGTGCGCGAAAACATGGCGCTTTTTCCGCCGCGCGCGGAACTCTCGCACGACGGCATGGCCCGGCCCAAGGAACTGACCGTGGTTTCGGCGGTGTCGAATGCCGTGCAATGCAAATACGCCGCGGAAATCCTGCGCGAATATGCCCGGCAGGCGCCTTTGGACAAACGGACGGCGGTGGTGCTGACCGACGAAAATCTGCTGCTGCCGCTGCTCTACGCGCTGCCCGCAGAAGCGGGCAAGGTCAATGTGACGATGGGCTATCCGCTCAAACAGACGCTGGCCTACACCTTTGTGGAACGGCTGGTGGCGCTGCAAGCCCGCCGCCGGAGCAAAGGGACGGAAACGACTTTCTATCACGCGGACGCGACGGGACTGCTGAACCATCCCTATGTTTCGGGGTGCGACGAAGCGCTGACCCGCACGCTGTCGGAGGAGATAGCCGACGAACGCCGGATTTCGGTCGACGCCGCGTGGCTGGGCCGCAACGGCCTGCTGCAAAGCGTCTTCCGCCCTGCCGAAAACTGGCAGGAACTCTCCGACTGGCTGCTGGAAGTCATCGGCGCGGTGGCCCGGATACCCTACGCCGGAGACGACGCGGGCCAACGGACCGAATTCCTGGCAGTCATCGCCGAAGAAATCCACAAACTGCGCAACTCGCTCGAAACCTGCGGCATACCCATCGAAACAGAAACCTATGCCTCGCTGCTGCGCCGCCACCTCCAAACGCTCCGCATTCCGTTCGAGGGCGAACCGCTGGAGGGACTGCAGGTAATGGGCATCCTGGAAACCCGCAACCTCGACTTCGAGAACGTGGTCATCCTCTCGATGAACGACGACAACTTCCCGGGCAACCGCATGGAGCAGGCATCGTTCATCCCCTACAACCTGCGGGCGGCCTTTGCGCTGCCGACGCCCGAACACCACGAAGGGGTCTACGCCTACTATTTTTATCGGCTGATTCAGCGGGCGCAGCGCGTGCACATGCTCTACTGCTCGCATGCCGACGAAAAATCGACGGGCGAACCGAGCCGCTACATCTATCAGCTCGAATACGAAAGCGGAATTCCGGTGCGGCGAACCGAAGTGGGCGTCGATGTGAACCTGGCGCAGACAGCCCCCATCGAAGTGGGCAAAGACGCGCGGACGCTGGAACGGCTCGAACGCTTCGTCGACCCCGAAAACCCGGCGACCCTCTCGCCGACGGCCTTTTTCCGCTATGTAGCCTGCCCGCTGCGCTTCTATTTCCACTCGGTGGCGCGGCTCACCCCCGACGACGAAGTGACCGAAGAAGTCGACGCCCCGATGTTCGGCACGATACTGCATGCGGCGGCCCAAAAACTCTACGGCCGCATCGTAGGCGAAGCCCATCCGGGCGAAACCCTGCGGGCGATGATCCGCACGGACGAAGCGACACGCGCAGTGACCGAAGCGATCAACGAAAACTACCTGCGCGACGCGGAAGCGACGCCAGAAGAATACACGGGCAACCTGCTGCTGGTCAAAGACATCGTAACACGCTACCTGCGCGGCGGCATCATGCGCCACGACGCGGCGCACGACGCATTCACGACCACGGGGCTGGAACACGAAGTCGCCTATGCCTTTCCGTTCGAGGCGGCGGGCCGGAAACTGCAACTCAAATTCGCCGGAATCGCCGACCGCATCGACCGGCTGGACGACGGGACGCTGCGCGTGGTGGACTACAAGACGGGAGCGCCGCATCTGGAATTCGCAGGCATCGAAAGTCTCTTCCGCGGCGAGGGGAAACAACGGCTCTCCAACATCCTCCAAACCCTGCTCTACGCCATGATGCTCTACCATTCGCAGGGGTGCGACGCCCGCCCGGCGCTTTACTATGTCCGCAACATGCACCGGGAGGACTACGCGCCGGAACTGGACGACAAACAACTGGGACAGCAAGGGGTGCCCTACTCGGCATACGCCGCGCCGTTCGAGGAACTGCTGCGCACCACGCTGGCCGAACTCTACGACCCCGCCGTACCGTTCCGGCAATGCGAGGACCCCGACACGTGCAAATTCTGCGACTTCAACGTAATCTGCAAGCGATAAAAAGGCAGGCCGGACCCGAAAGAATCCAAGCCGGCAAGCCCTCCCCTATCCGGACGACCACCCCTCCGCCCGGCGGAATCCGCAAAACAAAACGCCGGAACTTCCTTTCTTCGGAAGTTCCGGCGTTTCAATAAACGGCCAACGGCTACTCGCCCAGCGCGAAACGCTTGTAAGCGATGACCGTAGCGTCCTTGTCAGCCTTGCGGATGAATTCGGCGATGGTCTCCTTCTCGCCGACGACGCACTGGTTCAGAAGCGTATTCTCCTCGAAGAACTTGCGCATCTTACCCTCGGCGATCTTCTCGAGAATCTCGTCGGGCTTGTTGGCGTTCTTGGGGTCCTGCTTCATAGCCTCGACAGCGATCTGACGCTCGTGAGCGACCACGTCGGCGGGGCAATCGGCCACATCGATAGCGATAGGCGCCATAGCCGTAGCCTGCATGGCGACAGCGTGAGCGACCTCCTCGGGCACAGCCTTGTTGAAACCGAGCACCGTACCCAACTTCTTGTTGAAGTGGACGTAAGCGGTGCAGTAGGGAGCCTCGATGCGGGCATAGTAGGCCAACTCGATTTTCTCTCCCGTCTGCCCCGACTTCTCGGTCACCATCTCCTCGACGGTATGGCCCTCGGCGTTCTTGGTAGCCAGGAGCGCATCGCGGTCGGCAGCGTCGGCAGCGACCGCAACCTCCAACATGGCGTTGGCGGAAGCGGCGTACTCGGCATTCTGAGCCACGAAGTCGGTCTCGCAGGCGAGGCAGAGGATATAAGCCTTGCCACCCACGATTTTAGTCACGACAACGCCCTCGGTAGCGGTACGGTCGGCACGCTTGGCAACGACGAGCTTACCCTTTTCGCGGATAATATCCTGTGCGCGGTTGTAATCGCCCTCCGCCTCGATGAGTGCCTTCTTGCAATCCATCATGCCGGCACCCGTCATCTTGCGGAGCTTCATCACATCGGCAGCTTTGATTTCCATAATTGTCTGAATTTAAGATTTACGTTCGTTTGCATGACCTTCTCCTGCCTCGGCAAAACCCAAGCCAATGGGCGCCGCCCCGGCAAGAGAAAAAGCCCGTGTTACTCCTCCGCAGCGGCTGCGGGCTCTTCGTAGGGAGTTTCGACAGCGGCGACAACCTCCTTGACAGCCTCCTCCTCGGCATCCACGGTAGCTTTGACAGCCTTCTTGATGCGGGGTTTGGCTTCCTTCTTGGCAGCTTCGCCGGCGGCCTCGGCCTCCTGGGCCTCCTTCTCCTTTTCGAGCTTGCGCTCCTCGAGACCCTCGGCCAACGCGGCGCACATGGCCTCTACGACCACGGCGATCGACTTGGTGGCATCGTCATTTGCAGGGATTACGTAATCAATGTCGGTCGGATCACAACAAGTATCAACCATTGCAAAGACGGGGATGCTCAAACGCTTGGCCTCCTTGACGGCGTTGGCCTCCTTCTGAACGTCGACGACGAACAGAGCGGCGGGCAGACGCGTGAGGTCGGCGATGGAACCGAGGTTCTTTTCGAGCTTCGCACGCTGGCGTGCGATCTGGAGCTTCTCGCGCTTGGAGAAGTTATCGAACGTGCCGTCGGCGGTCATCTTGTCGATGGTCGCCATCTTCTTGACGGCTTTACGTATGGTGGGGAAGTTTGTCAGCATACCGCCGGCCCAACGCTCTGTAACGTAAGGCATACCGACGGCTGCCACCTTTTCGGCAACGATTTCCTTGGCTTGTTTCTTGGTGGCGACGAACAGCACGCGGCGACCGCTCTTGGCGATCTGCTTGATGGCTGCGGCAGCCTCATCGATCTTCAGCACGGTCTTGTGCAGGTCGATGATATGGATGCCGTTCTTCTCCATGAAGATGTAGGGAGCCATTTTGGGGTTCCACTTACGCTTCAGGTGACCGAAATGGGCGCCGGCCTCCAACAATGTATTAAAATCTGTACGTGACATTTTCGATTCGTAATTAAACTGATTCTAATTCTCTTTTCAACAACTCCGCGAGTAGCGGTCCTTAGGGCCGGTCCCCGGAGTTTTCCGCGGCGCGGCAACCGAGAGGCAGTACCTATTTATTATATAAGATTCTTCGCTCTGCTCAGAATGACATAACCAAGGCAATCCCTGCGGTTTGAAACCGACGCCGTACATGCCGAAATTCCGGTCGTACTAACGCTTGCTGAACTGGAACTTGCGGCGTGCTCCGGGCTGACCGGGCTTCTTACGCTCAACCTCGCGGGGATCGCGGGTGAGGAAACCTGCCTTCTTGAGCGTGGGACGCATCTCGGCGTCGATCTCGCACAATGCGCGAGCGATACCCAGACGTGCGGCCTCGGCCTGACCCTTGATGCCACCGCCATCGAGGTTGATGGTGATGTCGTAATTCTCGGCGGTGTTGGTAGCCAACAGGGGCTGCTTCACCTGGAACTGGAGAATTTCGAGGGGGAAATAAGCGGCGAGTTCCTTGCGGTTGATGGTAATCTGACCCTTGCCCGGCTTCACGTATACGCGAGCCACAGCGGCCTTGCGACGACCTACGGTGTTTACAACTTCCATAACGCTTACTTAATCTCGTTTAACTTGATACTCTTGGGGTTCTGTGCGGCGTGCGGATGCTCGGCGCCTGCATAGACCTTCAGATTTTTCAACAGCACGGCACCCAGACGCGTGCGGGGCAGCATGCCCTTGACGGCCTTTTCAACCAGGAAAGTAGGTTTCTTGGCGAGGTAATCGGCCGGAGTAGCGAAACGCTGACCGCCGGGATACCCCGTGTGACGCGTGTAGACCTTGTCGGTCATTTTCTTGCCCGTGAGCTTCACCTTGTCCGCGTTGACGACGATGACGTAGTCGCCGCAGTCGACGTGGGGCGTGTAGCTGGGCTTGTTCTTGCCGCGGAGGATCTTGGCCACCTGCGAAGCAAGACGTCCCAATACCTCGTTCGTAGCGTCGATCACCACCCATTCCTTGGCGACGGTCGAAGCATTGGCCGAGATAGTCTTGTAGCTTAATGAATCCACTGTTTTACGTTTAGTTTAACTTGTTTGTAATCCGTTTCCCGCACTACGCGGGTGCGCAAAGGTACGAAAAAATATTCACCCGGCAAACCGCACGGCGAAAAATTGCGGCGCCGGGTGAAAAAAAGAAGCCCTGCGAGCCTAACGGCGATACGGACGAGGGCGAATTCTTCTGATTTTCAGATTTTTTGCGCTATCGCGTGCCGGCCTGTTGCGGGCGGGGTCGCCGGGCAGATAGCAAACCGCGATGGAATCGCCCTTGCGCACGCCGACGGACGCGGAACCGAGCCGGTGGGAATCCTCGAACTCCTGCCCGCCGACCGAAAAACGGTAGTCGAGATAATGGACCGTCACCTTTTCGCGGCGCGAAGTGCGCCGGGTGACCCGCCGGGTGCGGTACTCGGTCTTGGTGTAAATACGGGTCACGACGCCCATCGTTTCGACGCCCTCTTTCTTGAAACGGCTGTTGAGCCAAAAGGCATAGCCCGAACCGACGGCGAGGGCGGCGACCAAAGCCGCAAGCGCCCCGCGCCAAACACCGCGCCACGTTCGGGAAGCGGAATTTTCCATGGACAAAAACGAACTTTAATGAAAAAGGGGCGGACCCAAATCCACCCCTATCGAAACAACGCTCCGGACTAACCCAGGAACGAAAGCAGAATACCTGCGGCCACGGCCGAACCGACGACGCCGGCGACGTTGGGTCCCATGGCGTGCATCAGCAGATAGTTGCCCGGATCGGCTTTCTGCCCCTCGGTCTGCGACACGCGGGCGGCCATCGGCACGGCCGAAACGCCTGCCGAACCGATCAGCGGGTTGATTTTGTTGCCCTCCTTGCAGAAGCAGTTCATCAGCTTGGCCAACAGCACACCGCAGGCGGTGCCCAGCGCAAACGCGGCGACGCCCAGCACGAGGATGCCCAGCGTGCGGACATTCAGAAACGCCTCGGCGGTAGCCGTAGCGCCGACCGTCAGACCGAGGAAGATGACCACGATGTTCATCAGCTCGTTCTGCACCGTCTTGCTCAGACGGTCGACAACGCCGCACTCCTTCATCAAGTTACCAAGCATCAGACAGCCGATAAGCGGCGCGGCGCTGGGCAGTAACAGCGAAATGATGACAGCGATGATAATCGGAAAAAGGATGCGCTCCAGTTTGGAAACGGGGCGCAGCGTGCTCATCTTGATTTTGCGCTCTTTCTCGGTCGTCAGCAGCCGCATGATGGGGGGCTGGATGACGGGAACGAGGGCCATGTAGGAATAAGCCGCCACGGCGATGGGACCCAGCAGCTCGGGCGAGAGCATCGAGGTGAGGTAGATGGCCGTAGGACCGTCGGCCCCGCCGATGATACCGATGGAACCTGCCTGCGCGGGCGAGAAACCCAGCGCGAACGCCCCGAGGAACGTGACGAAGATACCGATTTGCGCCGCGGCCCCGAGCAGGAAGCTCTTGGGATTGGCAATCAACGGCCCGAAATCGGTCATGGCGCCGACGCCGACGAAAATCAAGCAGGGATAGATACCCAGCTTGACACCCAGATAGAGGTAGTCGAGCAACCCGGCATTGGCGACGAAGATGTCCCAATGCACGTGCCCGCCGGCGAAAAGCTCCGTGTGGTAGAGGTTGGCGCCGGGCAGGTTGGTGAGCAACATGCCGAACGCGATGGTGAAGAGCAGCAGCGGCTCGAACTTATGCCGGATGGCCAGGTACATGAGGAAGCAGGCGACGCCCAGCATGACGACGCTGCCCCACCCCATCGAGGAGAAGAAACCTGCGATACCCGTAGACTCGGCGAATTTGAGCAGGCTCTCCGACACGAAATCGGAACCTGCGGTCAGAAAACTCCACATAAGGCTACCCGATGACGATTAAGCTGTCGCCCTCCATGACGGTAGCGCCCTGCTGGATGAGAATCTCCTTGACCACACCGCCGCTCACGGCGTCGATATTGTTCTCCATCTTCATGGCTTCCAGCACGACGAGCGTCTGTCCGGCAGCGACGGTATCGCCGACAGCCACCTTGATGGCCAGCACCGTACCGGGCAGCGGGCACTTGACGACCGAACCGCCTGCGGAAGCCGCGGGAGCGATGCGCGGCGAAGGAGCCGCCGTGGAGGGAGTGATCATGCCGCTGTTGGCCTCGCGCGGTGCGGGAGCCACCTGCGGCCGCGAGGGTGCGGCGGCCGAAGCCCCGGCGATTTCGACCTCGTAGGGAGTGCCGTTGACGGTCACGTGGGCCACCGTCGAGGTTTCGTTGACCTCGTCGATCTGCACGTTATAATTTTGTCCGTTGATTTTCAGTGAGTAATCTTTCATTGCAATAAACTATTTACGGTCGGGCAACTGGGTGAGGCCGTGGATTTTGGAGTTCCACGGCGAATAGGCGCGCTTGATGCTGAGGATGGTCAGCACCTCGGATTCGCGGTCGTGCATGGCGCTGCGGTAAATCTTGAGCGCCGTGGCGATGGCGGCGATCTCCTCCTCGTGGACCTGCCCCTGCACGACGACACGCCCCGAGGGAGCGGCCGCGGGAGCAGCGGTCTGCCGGACGGTGAACACGTAGCCGAAGAGCTTCATGACGCCGACGAGCAGCACCAGCATGAAGAACACCAGACAGACGCTGATGAGCGCCACCCACAACATTTCGGACCAGCCCCAGTCCGCTACTATCAACATTTTCATGGTTGCAGGATTGGGTTACAAAGGAATGTTGGAGTGCTTCTTGGCCGGATTCTGCAAACGCTTGGTAGCCAGCGACTGCAAGGCCCGGATGATGCGGAAGCGCGTGTTGCGCGGCTCGATGACGTCGTCGATGTAGCCGTAGCGGGCGGCGTTGTAGGGGTTGGAGAACTTGTCGTTGTACTCCTTCTCCTTCTCGGCGATGAAAGCGGCCTTCTCCTCGGGCTTGTCGGCAAGCTCCTTGAGCTCCTTGCCGTAGAGCACCTCGACGGCACCGCTGGCACCCATGACGGCGATTTCGGCCGACGGCCAGGCGTAGTTGATGTCGCCGCGGATGTGCTTGGACGACATGACGATGTAAGCACCGCCGTAAGCCTTGCGCAGGGTGATGGTAATCTTGGGAACCGTAGCCTCGCAGTAGGCGAAGAGCAGCTTGGCACCGTGGGTGATGACCCCGCCGTACTCCTGCGTAGTACCCGGCAGGAAGCCCGGCACGTCGACGAGCGTCACGATGGGGATGTTGAACGCGTCGCAGAACCGCACGAAACGGGCGGCCTTGCGGCTGGCGTTGATGTCGAGCACACCTGCCATGAACTTGGGCTGGTTGGCGATGATGCCGACCGACTGGCCGTTGAAGCGGGCGAAGCAGGTGATGATGTTCTTGGCGTAGCTTGCAGCCGATTCGAGGAACTCGCCGTTGTCGACGATGGCGCGAATGACTTCGGCCATGTCGTAAGGCTTGTTGGCACGGTCGGGGATGATTTCGTTGAGCGAATCTTCCAAGCGGTCGATCTTGTCGGTGCAGACAGCCAGCGGAGCATCCTCCATGTTGTTCTGCGGCATGTAGGAAAGCAGCTTCTTGATAAGCTCGATACCCTCCTCCTCGGTGTTGACGGCGAACTGGGCGACGCCGGACTTGGTGGTGTGCATCATGGCACCGCCCAACTGCTCCTGCGTCACGTCCTCGCCCGTCACGGTCTTGACGACCTTGGGACCCGTGAGGAACATGTTGGAAGTCTCCTTCTTCATGATGATGAAGTCGGTCAGCGCGGGCGAATAGACGGCACCGCCGGCGCAGGGGCCGAAGATGGCCGAAATCTGCGGGATGACGCCCGAAGCCATGACGTTGCGCTGGAAGATATTGGCATAACCGGCCAGGGCGTTGACACCCTCCTGGATACGTGCGCCGCCCGAATCGTTCATGCCGATGCAGGGGGCACCGTTGCGCATGGCCATGTCCATGACCTTGCAAATCTTATCGGACATGGACAGCGACAGCGAACCTGCCGTGACGGTGAAATCCTGTGCGAAGACGTAAACCAACCGCCCGCCGATGGTACCGTAACCCGTCACCACGCCGTCGCCGAACGCATGGCTCTTGTCCATGCCGAAGTCGTAGCAACGGTGCGTGACGAACATGTCGAACTCCTCGAAACTGCCCTCGTCCAGCAACATCCGGATACGCTCGCGGGCCGTGTACTTGCCCTTGGCGTGCTGGGCGTCGATACGCTTCTGACCGCCGCCGAGACGCGCGGTTTCGCGGTTCTCGATGAGCTTGTTGATCTTGTTCTGAATTTCGCTCATAGTCTTATACGGATTATTTGTTCTTGTTCTCGCACAACTCGGTCAGAATGCCCTGCGTGGACTTGGGATGCAGGAACGCGATGGTCATCCCCTCGGCACCCTTGCGGGGCGTCTTGTCGATCAGGCGGATGCCCTTGGCCTCGGCGTCGGCCAGCTGCTCCTCGATGTTCTCGCAGGCGAGAGCCATGTGGTGAATGCCCACGCCGCGGTTCTCGATGTACTTGGCGATGGTCGATTCCTCGGAAGTGGGCTCCAGCAGCTCGATCTTGGTCTGGCCCAGCATGAAGAAAGCCGTGCGGACCTTCTGGTCGGCGACCTCCTCGATGGCGTAACACTTCAGACCCAGAACGCCCTCCCAATAGGGAATGGCCTCGTCGAGGCTCTTCACGGCGATGCCCAGATGCTCGATATGAGATACTTTCATGATAAGAATGAATTAAGATTTGATGATATTTTTGAACTGTAATTTACGGATTGTTATTTCACGCACACAAAGATAAGAAGAATATTCAGGAACCGCCAACATTTGAAACGGATTTTTTGTATTTAATTTTCAGTCCGTTCGTCGCCGAAATTATCCGGATTGCCGGATGGGCGGCGCACCGCGGCGCAGCAAAAAAATCGGCCGCACGGCAGAAAATGGCAAATAATTCGTATCTTCGCTTGACAAAACACCGGGCTCTATGAAAAAAACAGTGTTCGTATTGCTGGCGGCCTTGGCCGCAGCGCCCGCCGCCGGTCAGAATATCGCCCTGGGCGAACGGGCGCCGGAACCCAAAGTCCAGTGCTGGCTCGACGGCCGCCAGCCCGCCGAGGCGCCGATGACCTATGTGGAGTTCTTCCACTCGGCCAGCCGCAACTCGCTGGAGGCCATCCGCCACCTGCACCGCATTTCCGAAAAGATGGGCGACAGGCTGCGCATCGTGGTGCTCGTTCACGAACCCGAGGAGAAAATCGCGCCCCTGCTGACGCCCTATCTGTCGGAACACCTGGGCGTAGGCTGCGACCCCAACGGCAAACTATTCACGGCCTACGACGTCCGCTACGTTCCGTTCGGGGTGCTCCTGGGCCCCCGCCACCGCGCGCTGTGGATGGGCAACACGCTGCAGCTGACCCCCGAAATCATCGAGAAATCCAAATAACCCCCGCGATGGCCTACACCAAAATCGACCACTACGAAAAAGAATACGCCGACACGCACCACGACACGGCGCTGAATGTAGCCCAAGGAGTTGAAGAACAACCGATCATAAACCCCTACTTCAAGCGGCGCAAGAAATCGAAGCTGACGACCGAAGAATACGTTGCCGGCATCCTGGCAGGCAACATAACGACCCTTTCGCAGGCCATCACGCTCATCGAATCGAACAACCCGGAGCACTACGCGCAGGCGCAGGAAATCATCGAACGGTGCCTGCCCCACGCCGGGAAATCGGTCCGCATCGGCATCACGGGAGTGCCGGGCGCCGGCAAATCGACGTTCATCGAAGCCATCGGCAACATGGTGACCTCGCTCCGCCACAAGCTGGCCGTGCTGGCCATAGACCCCTCGTCGGAGCGCAGCGGCGGCTCGATTCTGGGCGACAAAACCCGCATGGAGAGCATCTGCCACAATCCCGACGTCTTCATCCGCCCCTCGCCCTCGGCCGGGTCGCTGGGCGGCGTGGCCCGCAAGACGCGCGAGACGATCGTGCTGTGCGAGGCCGCCGGATTCGACGTCATCTTCATCGAGACGGTCGGCGTCGGGCAGTCCGAGACGGCCGTGCACTCGATGGTGGACCTCTTCATGCTGCTCCAGATTTCGGGTGCGGGCGACGAATTGCAGGGCATCAAGCGCGGCATCATGGAGATGGCCGACCTGATGGTCATCACCAAGGCCGACGGCGAAAACATCCACAAGGCCGAACTGGCCCGCACGCAGTTCCAGGGCGCCCTGCGGCTTTTCCCGCTGCCCGATTCGGGATGGCGGCCCAAGGTCTACACCTGTTCGTCGGTCTCGGGAACGGGGCTGGAGGAGGTCTGGAAAGGAGTGGAAGAGTATCTGGACCACATCGAAAAGAACGGTTACTTCAAGCACCACCGCAACTGCCAGAACAAATACTGGATGTACGAATCCATCGAGGAGGTGCTGCGCAGTTCGTTCTACCGCAATCCGCAGGTCGAAGCGCAAATCGGCGACTACGAGCAGCGGGTGCTCGACGACAAGATTTCGTCGTTCATCGCCGCCAAGGAATTATTGAAGCTCTACTTCAACAACTAACAGCTATCGATCTCGCTATGTGTTTGCAGAGCTTTTCTGATTGTCATGTTAAGCGTAGCGAAACATCTTGCTGACGCATCCGGATTGACACTATCGGATTCTTCGCTTCGCTCAGAATGACGAGACGAAAACCGGATGTATCGCGTAAAATCGGAGCTGCTATTTCAGAATCGGCAGCTTGAGCCCGAAATGCACGGCGACGACGCGTGCGGCGATAACGCTCAAGGCGGTAGCCACCTCCGTAGTCCCGGCCCCGAGCCCCGCCCACTGGCACAATCCGAAGACGACCCCGCCGAAGACGCAGGCGAGGGCGTAGATTTCTTTCCGGAAAATCAGCGGTTCCTCATTGATGAGGATGTCGCGCAGCACACCGCCCGCAGCGCCCGTAATGGTTCCCATGATGATGCCGACCCACAGCGGGAATCCCGCCGCGAGCGTCTTTTCGATGCCGACGACGGTGAAAAGCCCCAACCCGATGGCGTCGAAGATGAAGAACGTGTTGTTGAAACGAATCAGATAGGGCCCCGAGACGATAACGATAAGCAGGGCCCCTGCCGTCACGAACAGATAGGTCGAATCGAGCATCCAGAACGGGGTGAGCGAGAGCATCAGGTCACGCACGGTTCCGCCGCCGATGGCCGTGGTGAACCCCACGACATAGGCCCCGAACCAGTCGAAGCGCTTGGCCGAAGCCAGCCGGATGCCGCTGATGGCGAAAGCCAGCGTGCCCAGAATCTCGATGAAAGTGAAGAGCGTCATGTTGGCGACAGATTTTCCGGGGCACAAAGGTAAAACAATTCTCTCATTCCGCACCGCCGCGCGCCGCTAAACGTAAGTTTTTTGCAGCATCGCGGCCAGTTCGGGCACCCCGTCGGCCGCTCGCTTGTGGATGAACGTAAGCGGATTGCGTATCCACGACGTGTCGGGACGGCCCGGGTCGACCACGAAAATCGGGATTTCGGGCCGCACGTAGCGCACCAGCGAAGCCGCGGGATAGACCGCCAGCGAAGTGCCGACCACCACCATGATGTCGGCTTCGGCCGCAATCCGCGCCGCCCGGTCGAACATGGGCACCGCCTCGCCGAAGAAGACGATGTGCGGGCGGAGCAGCGCCCCGTCCGGGGCACGGGCATCGAGCGGCTGTTCCCAGCCGTCGAGCGGAACGATGAGTTCCGCATCGCGCTCCGAGCGCAAGCACGTGAGTTCACCGTGCAGATGCAGCACGCGTGTCGACCCGGCCCGCTCGTGGAGGTCGTCGACGTTCTGCGTAATGACTTCGACCTCGAACCGCTCCTCCAGCGCGGCGATGGCCCGATGCCCCGCATTGGGCCCGGCATCCAGCATTTCGCGCCGCCGCCTGTTGTAAAACTCCACCACCAGCGCCCGGTTGCGCGCCAGGGCTTCGGGCGTACAGACATCCTCGATCCGGTATTCGGCCCACAGCCCGTCGGCATCGCGGAACGTCGCCAGCCCGCTGTCGGCGCTCACCCCGGCACCCGTAAAAACCACAATCTTCTTCATCGCCGCATTGATGTTTCACGCATCGAAACTACCGATTTCCGGCCGAAAAACCAAACGTTCCAGGCAAAAAGAGTCCGGAGCACGGGAACCGGGCGGAACCGCGCATCACACATAAGCGAAAATTCCGCCGCCACGACTTTCCGGCACAATTCGTGCAGGCATCCATACTGCGACCGCACCGGGTGCGACCGGCACCTCGCGGTAACGTATTCCATTCTCCGCAACGCCCCGACAGGCGCTTTCTCGCGGCCGGTAACGGCGACCGAATTTTCAGGGACCTTCCCCGCGACACGCGCCGCCACCCGGGCCGGAGCGGATCGGACGGACAGCGCAGGCTCAGTGCAGGCGCTGTCCTTTTATTTATAGGCTGTTTTTCGCCATTGATAGCCGTTTCGTCCGACTTCCGGCCCGAAAAATTGTCGGTCAGCGATTTTTTAGCTATATTTATGCCGTTGTCCGCAAACCCGACTGCATAAAATGGCCCAGACGTTCGACATCTTCCTCCTCATCATGGCCCTGCTGGCCGTGGGAGTATTCGTGGCGCTCCACTTCTTCGAGGCCGGCTACGGCTATCTTTTCAATCCCAGATACGGACCTCCGGTACCCAACAAAATCGGGTGGATGCTGATGGAATCGCCCGTGTTCATACTCATGTGCGTGCTTTGGGCGCTGAGCGACCGCACATGGGAATCCGGGCCGCTGGCGCTGTTCCTGCTGTTCCAGGCCCATTATTTCCAGCGTTCGTTCATCTTCCCGCTGCTCATGCGCGGCCACTCGAAGATGCCGCTGGGCATCGTGCTGATGGGGATGGCGTTCAACACGCTCAACGCCTTGATGCAGGGCGGCTGGATATTCTACGTCTCGCCCGCAGGCTATTACGCCGACTGGTTCGCCAAGCCCTACATATGGACAGGCGGCGCGCTGTTCATCGCGGGCATGGCCGTCAATCTGCACTCCGACCGCATAATCCGCCGCCTGCGCCGTCCCGGCGACACGCGCCACTACATCCCGCGCGGCGGCATGTTCCGCTACGTCTCGTCGGCCAACTACTTCGGCGAAGTGCTCGAATGGACGGGCTTCGCCATCGCTTCGTGGTCGTGGGCGGGCGCGGTCTTCGTGTGGTGGACTTTCGCCAACCTCGCCCCGCGCGCCGCCTCGCTCTACCGTCGCTACGAAAAGGAATTCGGCGAAGAGTTCACCGCCCTCAAACGCAAGAAAATCATCCCGTTCATCTATTGAAATCAGCATAGCCTGCAAGCAGTCTCTGCCCTCGCTTAATCGCAAAGTTCACCTTTCACCTTTCACCTTTCACTTTTCACCTTCAGCCAAAATGTCCGACCTGTTCACCCCCTATAAGTTGGGTCCGCTGACCCTGCGCAACCGCACCATCCGCTCGGCGGCTTTCGAGTCGATGGGCAAGGATTTCGGCCCCACGCAGCAGCTCAAGGATTACCACGTGTCGGTCGCCCGCGGCGGCGTGGGCATGACCACGGTAGCTTACGCTTCGGTTAACCGCAGCGGCGTGTCGTTCAACAAACAGCTGTGGCTGCGGCCCGAAATCGTTCCGGGGCTGCGCGACATGACCGACGCCATCCACGCCGAGGGTGCCGCGGCAGGCATCCAGATCGGCCACTGCGGCAACATGACCCATTGGTCGACGGCCGGATGCTTCCCGGTCGGCGCATCGACGGGGTTCAACCTCTACTCCCCCACTTTCGTGCGCGGCATGCGGCGCAGCGAGTGCGCGGCCTTCGCCAAGGATTTCGGGCAGGCGGTCCGCACGGCCCACGAAGCCGGGTTCGATTCGGTGGAGGTGCACGCGGGCCACGGCTATCTGATTTCGCAGTTCCTCTCGCCCTACACCAACCATCGGCGCGACGAATACGGCGGTTCGCTCCAAAACCGGATGCGCTTCATGCGGATGTGCCTGGAAGAGGTGCTCGAAGCGGCGGCCCGATGCGGCATGGCCGTGCTGGTCAAGCACAACATGGAAGACGGCTTCAAGCGCGGCATCCAGATACCGGAGAGCCTCGAAATCGCCCGCGAAATCGAACGCTTGGGCGCCCACGGCATCGTGCTGACGTCGGGCTTCGTGTCGAAAGCCCCGATGGCGGTGATGCGCGGCCGCATCCCGACCAAGACGATGAGCCACTACATGCCGTGGTCGTCGTGGCCGCAGAAAATCGTAATCAGCCTGTTCGGCAGCCGGATGATCCGGCAGTACGATTTCGAGGAGTGCTATTTCCTGGAAAACGCCAAGAAGTTCCGCGCTGAACTCAAATGCCCGCTGGTCTATGTGGGCGGGCTGGTGAGCCGCGAGGGCATCGAGCGCGTGCTCAGCGCCGGGTTCGAGCTGGTGCAGATGGCCCGCGCGCTGGTCAACGACCCGGCGTTCGTCGACAAGCTGCGCGACGGCGACATGACGACCCGCTCGGGCTGCGACCACCGCGACTACTGCATGGCCCGCATGTACTCGGTCGACATGCAGTGCTGCCACAACTGCAAGGAACCCATACCGGAGAAAATCTGGCGCGAACTGGCCAAAATCAAGTAGCATGCGACGCGGAGAAGTGGAAAAAGGAAGCGCATGGGCCTTGGTGACGGGCGCCGGCTCGGGCATCGGACGGTGCTACGCCTTGCGGCTCGCGGCCTTGGGCTACAAGCTGGCGCTGGCGGGAGACCGCCCCGAACCGCTGGAAGCGGTAAAGGCCGAACTGCTGGCGGCGGGTTGCGCCGGGGTATTCGTCACGACGTGCGACCTGGCCCGGGTCGAATCGGCGGAAGCACTGCACGCAGCGCTGACAGCGGTGGGAATCGAGCCGGACGTGGTGATAAACAACGCAGGCATGTTCTCCTACTGCGACATCCTCGCAACGCCCGTCGAACGAATCGAGCGGATGGTTCTGCTGCACGACCTGACCAACACCAAGCTCTGCCGCCTGTTCGCCGCCGACATGATTCGCCGCGGCGTGCAGGGCCGCATCCTGAACATGTCCTCCTACTCGCAGTGGATGCCTTTTCCGGGGCTGGCGCTGTACAGCGCCTCGAAAGCCTACCTGCGGCAGTTCACCGTCTGCTTCGCCAAGGAGATGCACGAGCACCGAATCCGCGTCACGGCGGTTTGTCCGGCAGGCGTCGCCACCGACCTCTACGGCCTGCCGCCCCGCTGGCAGCGAATCGGCATGCGGCTCGGAGCCTTGATTTCGGCCGACAGGTGCGCCCGCCGCGGGTTGCACGCCTTGTGGCGCGGGCGCCGCACCTGCGTCCCCGATTGGTGGAACCGCATCGCAATCCCCGTCTGCAAGCTCCTCCCCCTGTGGCTCCTCCGCCCTATCCGTAAATCCACTTTGAAGTTTCAGAAATAGCCCTCTGCGATTGATTTGCAGAGCCTTCCACGCAAACACGGCTCATATCCGCGAGCAAATATCGGCGCAACAAAAAAACCTTTGCTTTTCAGCAAAGGTTTCTGTCGTCGTGGCCTGTCGGGGAGATTTGATGCCAGCCCCGCGACACCCATTTGGACGGGCCTCTGCTCCCAAATCATCCATACACAACGATTTGCGCTACAATTTACAACCACTTCGCGCACAAAATACGGATTTGTGATTCGCGTTGCGCCATTTTGCGACATTCAAAAATATTTTCTTCCTATATTTGTGTGCAAATTGTGCACACACAAATGAACTACTCCAAGGACGGTATAACCATCGCGGCGATGCTTGATACCCGCAGGGCAAAAACTACGGGCGAATATCCCGTAAAGATTCGGGTTACCTATCGCCGTGTTCGGTCATACTATGCTACCGGAAAAAATCTGCTGAAAGAAGATTGGGAACGGCTCGGCTCCACACGCCAACAAACTCTTCTTGCTGTTCGCAAAGACATAGAAAACAGCTTTGAACTGGTGCGTCAAGCCGCAGAGGATTTGGCGTTCCGGGGCGAATTCTCCATATCGGGCCTTAACGACCGTCTTAAATCAGCATCTTCGGCTTCGCTGCAACGATCGTTCGAGAATAAAATCGAAACCTTGAAACAACGTGGCCAGATAGGAACGATGATGATTTATGAAAATGCGCTCAAAGCGGTTTTACGTTTTTCGCCTCATCCCGTCAGATTCGGTGAGGTCAGCGTGTCTTGGCTGAAAAGGTTTGTGGATTTCCTACGTCAGGAGGGAAAATCACAGACAACCATTGCAATAACCCTGCGGCATATCAGAGCCGTCATAAACGACGCCAAAAGAGAGGGAACAATCAAAGAATCCCAATATCCGTTCGGCCATGGCCGCTATGAAATACAAGAGGCGGAAGGACGCAAGATGGCCCTTACATTGGAACAGATAGGCCAAATCGCAAGATATGAAGACGGCCACGAAGCCACAGCCAAATATCGCGATTACTGGCTTTTTCTCTACCTATGTAACGGCATCAACGTAGCCGATTTCGTAAAGCTGAAGTTCCGCGACATTGTGGACGGCGAAATATGCTTCGTCCGCCAAAAGACAGAGCATACAACCAGAATGCGCAAGGAAATCCGGGTCATCGTGACCGACAGGATGCAGTCCATTATTGACCGCTGGGGCAATGTTCCGGCACCGGATCACTTCATTTTTCCAATACTGGAAGGTCGGGAAGATGCCCTTACATTAAAACATAAGACACAATATTTGATTCGTGCCATCAACAAACGAATGTCTTCAATCGGCACGGCTCTCGGTATCGGCAAAATTTCGACCTACACCGCCCGGCATTCATTCGCCACGGTGCTCAAGCGTGCCGGAGCCAACATTGCCTATATTTCCGAATCACTCGGCCACAGCGACCTCAAAACGACAGAGAACTATCTTGCCAGCTTCGAGCGCGAAGAACGGCAGAAAAACGCGGAACTGCTTACATGGTTTTAGAATGCGCTCCTTTTCTTTGAGCACTTCGGGCCAGCCCGCATGCGGCATCTTCCAAAGACTGCCGGCTCGACCGGGCATTCCGTTCGACCCACAATTCAAGGTCCTGCGGTAAAAACGACAACTTACGATTGATTTTGTACGAAGGTATTTCATCCCGGTATGTCAGATTTTTAAGATGCCCCATGGAAATGGATATGCCCTTATCGGAGAGGAACGAAACGGCATCTTTCAAAGACAGCCATTCCTTCCGCACTTTATCCTGAGTTCCGATTTCATTCAGAGCCTTTTTGGCGCCCTCGTATGCCGCCTCGGCAAGCATCTGCTTGAAGGCGTTTCCCGAAATCATCATAATATTGTCTTCCATACTCAAATACAAAAGCAGTCCGTCTATTTGTTGTCCGAACGTTTTCGTGGATTTGCACCACAGAACCGACACGCGTCTTGCACCGTAGCCCTTGAATGACAAATTGCCGAATCTTTCCGTTTCTCTTTAGATGCATTCAGCCGCAACCGCGTCTGCTTGATACGATGCCGTCTTATCCCGTCGAAAAGAATCTTCAGCTCCTCCCGGTTCAAATCGGAGGTGAAAAATGTCCGGTCATCCTCCGGAGTAAATCCCCGCAACCCTCGTTTTGCTTCCATTGTTGCAATCCGAAATTTAACAACATGAATCCTTGATTTGTCAAAGATTAAAAAGCCAGCTTATCTCTTTCCACTCCTCGGCTGTCAACAGCCCGCCTTTCCGGTCCAATTCGGCCCGTTGGGCCTCGTGCTGTTTCTCCTCATCCTGTTTTCTTTTTCGTTCGATGGCAGCAAGGCGTCCGGCCCGAAACTCCAAAAACGCCCGCAATGCCCCGGTTATCACCATCGGGTCAACCGCCCCATAGAACCGTCCATATTTACCCGCCTTGAACTGCTGAAAAAAGAGCATCAGCTCGGACAGCTTCAAATAGCCGAAATTATCAGCGACGACAGCTGTAACAGCGTCCACAATTGCCGAATACTCCGCTTTCCCTTTCACGCCGCAGAATACCACCAGATCGGTTAACTGAACGTCCAACCATGAATCGGCCGCCTCGGGCGAATACGCCTTGCAGACATCGAACAGCGTGGGCACATCCCCCGTAAAACATCGGTCCACATGGATAGCGCAATAACGCTGTACGTCCGGGTTAAAACGGGTCAGCAATTGCATCGTCGTACTGCCCCACTTCTCGCGCTTTTTCGCGAGCGAGACGCTCTGCAACACGTTCTTGGCACCGATGCAGGACCTCGGCGTTGGTAATGTCTCCATTACTTGCCCTATGTGCTGAGGATACTTCATTGGAATTTCTGTTTTTACGCAACCAATTGTTGAAATGCCGCCTGCAATCCCGCTTGTCTTTTTCGGTATCGCCTCGCTGCAGCAACTCGACAGCGAATTCGTCGATCTTGGACAACACATAATCCATTCTGAGATGCCGGTTCACACAAAGAACCTCGAGCCAGTACGGATCACTTTTGAGGTATTCCGCTACCTGGTCGATGCGGATATACTCGACAGCGTTGGCTGAAAGTCTGGCCGGCTCTTTTTCTTTTTCCGCGCAGCTTTTTTCTTTTTCTGAGATAAACTTACTAAGCGTCGCATCCCAGGCATCATCGTTTTCCCCCTCATACGCGCGTGGTGGTGAAGAAGAAATAGAGGATAATATAGATATATTATCTTTTGTTTCCTTTGTGGTATTACTGCATGCAGAAACTGCCGCTGAACGTGGTTTTCTGCTGCCATTAACCGAGTTTCTGCTGACAGAAACCAATAAATGAGGCAACTCACGGTCTATAAGTCTCCGACTTGTGATCTCGAAATAACGTCGCTGAATCCCTCTGCTGGTTAAGATTCCGGCCGTGTTAAACAGCGTTTCATCAAAGAAACCCCACTGAACCAAGCGGGAAATAATCATATCCAGAAGGGCGGCGCTTATCCCCGGAAGATCACGCAAGAACTTCAAGCGCAACCGCACATTCCACTCTATGAAATATCCCTTACGATATATCGCACAGAGCAGTTTGATGGCTACAATTTCGCCTTTCAATCCGAATTCGCCCGTCACAGGTACGATCTTATCGTCCTCGAAAAAATCCGTATTCAAAGGGAAATAATCCAATCCTTGTTTCCTGGGCCTTGCCATTATAACCTTATTCTTTCCTTTTCGCAACCAACGTCAGCAAATTATCGCACCGCTTGCTACCCCCAGCGTTGCCGAACTCTTCCATGCGTGTCATTGTTCGGTGGTTAGCAGTTGAACGCGATGTTACAAGCACATCTGCCAAAGTGCATTCGCGTTCTTGTTCGTCGGCCCTCGGCACCGCTCCGACGCGCGGAATATGCACCACCGCTGGCCGTAATTGGACCTGATTATTTCGTATTCCACTCGTCTTCCTCGTTGAATCAGTCAATTTCTGGACATGATAACATTGTTACCCCAGCCCCCAAGGATTAGAAATGCCGTAATCCCTGAAAACTCTTTCGATACCGCAGCGCTCGAATTCGGTATGAATCACGTTGCCGTCGGCCCGATACCACAATGCCTGCGGCGAAAGACCGCCCAACCCTCTGCGTAAATCCTCGCGGAGCTTAATGCCGATACGCCCGGGCAATTTATCGGCCTGGTTCAGCCCTTTCCGAAAAGCATTTGCTTGAATCTGTTTGTCTGTCATATCTGTTTGATGTTATTTTAACCTCCATTCATTTGGCTTTTACCCCATTTTTTGCATATCTTTACATTGTTTCACCTTAAAATGGGCTTTAACTTTATTGCTGCCATTGGTTTGATGATGCAAATATAGATAATTTATTATTCAGAGCAATATTATATGAATAAAAAAATAATCAAGATCGGAGTAAAAGAGAGACTTGATTTAATAATCAAAGAGTTAGGAATATCAGGCAGAACCTTTTCGAGGGAATGCGGATTCTCAGAAAGTTATTTCGCATCGATAAACGATGGAATAGGCGCAGACAAGTTGAATAAGATATTATCTACATACCCGCAATTCTCGGCACATTGGCTGATAACCGGCGATGGGGAGATGCTGACCGGAAAGGACAATACCAACCAAATAAAAAATGATATGACCCAAAAATTTTTCGATGAATTGGAACAGCGGAACAACCAATTCAATGAATTGCTGGAACAGAACAGCCGTTTGATATCAGTCATTGAGAATATGACCGGAACGTCCTCAAAGCAAAGCCATGTCGGCTAATTCCATTAGGAAAGCAAAGTAATATTAAAGGTAAAAAAATTAATCCAAAAGAGCAAAAACAGCTTCAAATAAAATTTGAAGAAGCGATATTCAAGTAATAATAACTCTTATTGTCTCGCAAACACGGAAACACATTAGAAGACATGGGTATCCGTTAAAATATCCAATCAAAAACAGATAGCTTTGAATGGCAAGCTACTTTGAGCGCGGCTGCATTCCGAATTAAAGAACTTCAAAAATAACCTGAATGAAAAAACTACTGCTTTTCGCGGCCCTCGCCGCTACGCTGACCGGTTGCTCGTATCCTGCATATGATACATTATACTACACGGATTTCATAAGATATGCCAATAGCGGTATATTCGTATCTTCCATTACAGACTATGCAGGTTCACCCTATGTTGCAATGGGCGATATTGCAATTCAAGCATTCGATTCGGGTGATTTCAATACTGCGCCACTTGATCCGCAACAAATCCTCGACAAAGTGGTTGTTGCAGCCAAACAGAAAGGAGCGAACGGAATAATCGGCTATTCATCGCACTATACGCCCGGCAGTAAATACAGCAGAGGATATTGGTATGCTTCCGGCGTCGCTGTTCATTTTGAAACGATGCCGACTATTCCCTCTGACATTAATATTTCTGCCGCTCAAGGAAAGAATATCTATCCTATCGAGTATCTGGATACCCAAAAGGCAGAAATCACACAACAGACCGTAGATTATCTGATTGCAAATAAAATGCGATTTATAGAATGGACGCCAACAGATGGCGACTTATATTTCGATATAGCGGAAAAGCAACACATCCCAGAAAAAGAATTCGATGAAAAGTATGGTGACGACACCCGTTATGCTATTGAAATGATGTATAAGGATGCAAAGAAAGCCCAAAGGAAAGCTAAAAGAAACCAGGAATAAGTCATCTTTGCCTCAGCCTCATGCAGGGGTAGACCTATAAAGAAGCCAGGATTTTTCCCGGCTTCTTTATTTCTACTCTCGGCAAAAAAAGCTGTTTCTTCTTGATAAGTCACGTTCCCGTCGAAATCTTTGCATCGTAAACCTGTGATGAGACAGGTCACCGAACATAGGACGACGGACGAAACATACAGATGTTTCATAGGCTATTTGTTGGTGGCTGTCTGCATAAGCAGACAGCCATTTTTTGTGACGGCGCAAAAAAACATTTTATTATGAATCAGAACAATACTCCCAAATCCCAGCGCCGCGGCGGCAAACGCGACGAATCGAAGATCACTGTCGGCTACACCCGTCAAGAGTTGTACAAAACGATTCTTTCGATAAAGCGCAAATGTGAAAGTACATATTTTAATACCGAAAATTTGGATAATGTGCCAAACGTGCTGACCTTTGCGACAGACGCTTGTAGAGACGCAAGCCACACCTGACACAGAACGAAATAACACATTGTTACAAGTTGGGTCGCGGTCTGTCTGCGTAAGCGGGCAGACCTTTTTATTGCGGATGTAATGATACATTCCAAATCATATAGTACGAAAAAACATGAAAGAGAAAATTCTCGCAGCACTGAAAACCAAGTATGCAAACTTGGGGTTCGGACTGAAGGCTCTCGACGGAATGGCCGCCGTTTTGGCAAAAACCGTCACCGATGAATCGCAGCTCGAAACCGCAGTCAACGGGGTCGAAGAAATCCTCAAAGTTTTTCAAGCCGACGCAGACCGTGCACGTACCGAGTACAACACACTGAAAAGGCAGTATGACGAACTGAAAGCAGGGGCTGAGACGCCACCTGCCAACGGGGGCGGACAAGACAATAAAAACGAACCCGACAAGACTTTCGACGCCGAGGCATTCAAAACCGACTTACTGAAAAAGATTCGCAAGAAACAGGCTGCCGCGGCACAACAATCCCGACATGCCGCGCAAAAAACTGCCGACATCGCATCGAAAGCAACCGAATTCGGAATTCCCCCAAAAATCGTCTCCAAGCTCACTATCGTTCAGGACATGACGCTCACACTTGAAGTTTTTTCCAACGATAGCAGCACTACAGGAGGAGGTTTCAGGAAACGCAACATCACGTCCAAAGAAACCCCACCGCGGCAGTGAACATGAATATCTGTACCCCGTCGTTCAAAAATGCAAAGAAGTAACGCCATTCCGACAGCCATTTGTTGTCGGAACTAACCCGAAACTTTTTTGACGTGAACGGTGAAACTCTCAACACAGAGGAGAAAATCCCCTGCACTTTTTCAAATATCAAAACCTAATTCCAAAAGTATCAAACACTATGGCAAGCAAACAATTTGTAGGACTGGAGGCCGTATATGTCGGTGCTCCCCTGTCCAAAGGAGTAACCGATGAGAGCGCCGCTGCGCTTATCGCGAAATTCAAAAGAACGGCCCAGCCGCTCAACGGAGGTATCACGTTCAACTTCTCGAACCCCAACAGCAACAAATGGCACCGGGAAGGCGAAGCCGATCCGTTCGTGTCTCTGCGCGACCCGACCTCCGGCTCGAAAGAAGTCACGTGGAATATCGTTGACTTCGACGACGAAACGCTGGCGTTTTACTTCGGGACTACGGAACCGGACACGGGCAAGCTGTACGAAGGCGAGAAGGCATTCGTTTTCGTCTCGAAAACCGATGCAAGCATCGCATTCGCACGTCTCAAATTCACAGCAACGCTCAGCGGTGGTCTGAACACCAGCGACCCGCTTCAGATTGCGGTGACGGCAGACGTCCTTGCACCTACGCAGGGCGGCAAGGCCTGGTGGCCCATCCCGACGCCGACGTTCGAGGAGGCCGGAACCGAGCCCGAAGCCTAAACGGTTTCATATCGACCTCGTAATTTGAATTTCCATCCCGCAGAAAGCTTACGACTTGCATCCCGGAGCGAGACCGGGGCGGGAACAAATCAATACCATAGCAGCAAACAAAATGAACAAGCCTGACAAGCGGGCGCTGAGCACATTACTTGAGCAGCCCGAATCATTCAACATCGAAACCATGGACGGCACACAAAAGACATTGTTCATGTATCCGTTCCAACTGGGGCGCCTGGCAATGATAAGCCAACGGCTGATTGACCTTGATCTGACGCTGATGGACAAAGAATCCGACGTCGTACAGAAGATGTGGCAGGTATGCGCCGATAAACCGCGGAAAGTAGCCGAAATAATCGCATTGGCCACGCTTCGGACCAAACAAGAAGTAGACGAACAGCTGGAAACACGTGTCGACGAACTGCTCTGGTCCCCGTCCATGGACACGCAAGCCTATTCCAACCTGCTCTACATCATTATCTTTCAATCATACTACGCGGATTTTTTGTCAGCTATCCGCTCGGTAAGAACGCTGCGGGTAACAATTTCCCAACCGACCGCAGCGGAACGGATAGCACCTATGGAGGACGCAGTATTTGGGGACAGGTAGATACGATTGCCGAGCGGTACAAGTGGACGCTCGACTACATTCTTTGGGGTGTATCATGGGCCAATGTCCAACTGATGATGGCCGACGCACTCCGCATCGACTATAAAAGCAAGGACGAGGATAAAAAGGAGCTTGGGATGCCGAATACTATCGACTTGGGCAGACCCGGAGCAATGAATATGTTAAAACGGTTAGCTGGAGCATAAATATATGGCAGGAATAGATTTAACGGCAGGTCCCGACATTTCGGACGCCGCAAAGAAACTCGAAGAATTACGGGAAGCCGCAAAGATGGCCGCGACGAGTGTAGCCGGGGATATAAACGCCACGAAAGCTGTTTTCGACGCCCTTCAAACAAGGGTAAACGCAGCCAAAGATGCCGTCAAGCGAGCCCAATCTGAAATCGGCGCAAATAAAGAATGGATTCAGCAGCTCAAAGCACAAGCAGCCGAGGTGCAAGAAACTCTTTCGACAGCACCGGCCAACGCCACCAAAAAGGCTGTTCAGAAGGAGATTGACAAAATTAACTCAGCACTCAACGAAGAGTTGGGGCTTCTTGAATTCAACAAGCAGAGACTTCAGGAATACAATCAAGAACTGGCACAAAACCAAAAAGTGCTTAAGATGGCCCAAACGGAGTTCAAGGCTTACCAAAGCGCTCAGAAGGATGCTGAAACGACCTACGTTGCCATTCCGGCCCAAATGACGAATATTCGCAACGAAATGGCACAGCTGGACATGGCCGGACAAAAGAATTCCGCACGATACAAAGAGTTGCAAAATGAACTCGGCCTTTTAGGCACCGCATACCGCAAGGTTCAGTTCGAGCAAAACGCCCTTTCAACGGGTGCGGCCCAATGGGCAGGCATTCAATCTGCGCTGCAAGGCGTCATAGGAGGTTTTTCAGCCTATCAAGGCATCCTTGGATTGGCGTCTATCAATTCCGAGAAGTTGGTGAAAATTCAAACCCGCTTACAATCCGCCATGAGCATCGTCTCGGGCATGATGCAAGTCTCGAATACCTTACATGCGACCTCGGCTGCCCGTATGACCACACTCTCGAAAGTCACAGAATTGTGGACAGCGGCCAACAAGCAGGTAGCTACCGGTCTGATTCGTGTAGGCATCGGCGCAAATACCGCACGAATTGCTGCGATAGCCCTGAATGGAGCCCTCACAATGGGTGTCGGTACCGCTATAACCCTCCTCATCGGTTGGATCTCCCAACAAGTCGACAAGTACCACGAAGCCAAGAATGCCGCCGAGGAATCGGCCAAGAAGCAACGCGAAGCGTTCGAGAGCTATGCATCGTCCGTAGGGTCAAATGCCAGCGGCACTATCACCAAGTTCGAGGCTCTGAAACAGAAGTATAACGATTTAGGCGATTCTTTGTCGGCTAAAAAGAAGTTCATCAAGGAAAATACCGACGTGTTCAAGGAGTTGGGAGTTAAGCTCAACAATGTGAACGATGCCGACAATCTGTTCATCAACAATTCCGAAGCGTTTGTCGCTTCTGTCGACGCCCGGGCCCGTGCCACCGCAACGATGGAAGTTGCGGCCGAAAAGTATAAGGAAGCTTTCAAAAAGATGCTGGAAGCAGAAAATGTAAGAGATACGCAGAAAGAATTAGAAGAAAGCGGCTATACCAAAATTGTTCAATCGGGAGGATTGAATGTACTGGACGATAAGCAAAGGGATGAACTCAACAAAAAGATTAAGAGAGATAAAAAGGTAAAAAGGCTTTATGCGGCCCTGCCGCATATTTCCGACCCGGGAGTCAGGAAAATTGTATCGGACAAACTTTCCGAAAGGAAAAAAGAAATAGTAAAAGAATTTCTGAACAGTGTTATTGAAGATTTAGAGGAACAGGCAAAAGTCGCAGAAAAAGAGGGCTCTCAAGCTTCCGTTACTGGTTATAAATTCAACGAAGCTGCGCGCAGCAGGCTGAGAGATGCCGGTATCACAACTACAGCTGACGATGAAGCCGCCAAAAAGGCTCAACAGGCAGCAGAAAAGCGGACCCAGGCCCAGGCAGATGCGCAGAAGAAGTTGGCAGAAATTATTGCTTCCGGAGAGTTGGCGCTATGGCAGTCTCAGATCGACTCGATGAATGAGGGGCAGGAAAAAGAGCTGGAACAACTTGACTTGAACACCCAAAAAAAGATTGACGCTATTCTTCAGGAACGGGAAAAGGAGCTTGAAGCCTATAATAATGCGCAAGGATTATCCGGAGAAAAAACAGCCACAGCTCTATCGGATGACAGAGAAAAGGAATATGCGGAACGCATAAAGAATACATCGGATACTGCTGCGGCCCAAAGGATTGAAATTGAAGATAAATATACAAATAAGGTCAATAGCAAAAAGGAGCAAGAAGAAAAAGACTGGAATGAATATTTGCTCAAATACGGCACTTTCCGCGAAAAATTCCAAGCTACGAAAGACAAATACGACAAACTGATTTCCGAAGCAAAAACCGAAGGTGAAAAAAAATCGTTCGAGACTGAACGGGACACCGAACTGGCAACATGGGAGGTCACCATGTCGGAGTGGGCACAAGGACTTGCAGCCAAAACACTCGAAGAACTCGAACGATTAACACGCGAAGCCAGGAAGCAATTGGAAGAAGCGCAGAATGCGTTCGATTCCCTCGGCTCTTCCGATACACCGGAAGCCAAAGCGTATTTGCAAACGATCAATAGCCTTAACGCAAAGATTGCTTTGCTGGAAAGCCAAACCAAAGACGCAAAAGAAGCGGTAACAGACAACAACTGGACAAAAGGAGCCCAACTGCTAAACGAAATATCATCGACAGCTCGCGAAGCAGCAGGCGCATTAGAGGAATTCGACGAAGGACTTGGACAAGTTGTCACATTCATTGCGACACTCGCAAGCGCTGCCAAGAATCTCATCACAACAATTCAAGGAGTAACCTTGGCATCATCTGCTGCCGGTGCAGCGATGACTTCAATGGAAAAGGCCAGCGTTATTCTTGCGGCTATATCAGTAGCATTTCAGATAATGCAAGCCGTGTTTTCACTCCTCAACAGGGAAGACCCTGTCGCCAAAACCCGCCAAGCATTTGCCGAATTAAATGACGAAATCATACGGCTGAAAAGAGAAGCCGCAATCAATAGTTTTGAAGGGACCATATTCGGAGATAACGCCTACGACAATGCCATCAGCAATATGAAAGTGGCTACAGAGGCATTGGATCGATATAATCAAGGATTAGAAAATATCCGCCAGCGAGGGGAAGAGGTTATCGGAGATTCAAGATTTGCCGATGAAAGCCAGCAAACAGGAATGGGCAATTTGTATCGTATGCCCAAATCGTGGGATTCGGCAGCAGAATCCATTGCGAACATGCAGGTGCAAACCAGACATTCCACATGGTTCCGGAGCGCTAAATACGATTCCTTGGGAAATTTATTGCCTCAACTATTCACGGACGGGCAATTGGATATGGAAGCGTTGAAAGAGTTCCAAGGCTCCGATTTATATAACAAAATATCAGAACAAAACCGGGATTTAATCGACGGTCTGATAGATAATTGGGAGTTATACGAAGAGGCGCTTGAAGCTGTCCGCGATTACCTTTCCGATTTATTCGGAGATTTGGGAGGTACAATGACGGATGCTCTTGTAGATGCTTTCGCAAATGGAACAGATGCAGCCAAGGCATTTTCAGACAGTATTTCTGACATGCTGAAAAAACTTGCGAAACAAATGATACTATCGACGTTCCTTACTCCCATATTTGAAAAAGCCCAAAAGCAGTTAGAAGGGGTCATGGCGGAGAATTTGACGGACGAAGCCCGATTTGCCAAGTTTGCTGATATTATGAAGGATTTAACCAATGAGGCTTTGGCTGCACAAGATAATATATTTGCCCTATTAGACGCTTTTGAAAAAGCTGCCAAAGAAAATGGATTTGACATATTTGGGGATGATTCTGCCGGTGCTCAATCCTCGTCTGCACGCGGGTTCCAAGCCATGTCGCAGGAAACAGGTACCGAACTGAACGGCAGATTTACCACCATTCAAAGCAAGGTGACAGACATTCGCGACTACGTATTGATGCTTACAGCCAACGGCACCCAGCAACTCTATGAGACCATCAATATCCGCGATATCATGATTCAGCTACGGGGTGACGTCGCCGACATCCGGGGGTATACCCAAGTATTGCCCGCCATGAATGACACGCTAACCTCCATGAACCGTAAACTTGATAATTTGTAGACTATGAGAAACGATTTGGTCAGCATAAACGGCAAATTACTCTCGACGATGGGAGTGACCCTCCTTGCAGGAGCGTATTCCGCCTTGATGACCCCGGCGCCGCTGAAAGATTTTGTCGAAAATGAAGACCCGCTCAAGGATGGGACCGATGTTCTGTCACCAAGCAATGGCGGGTCCTTATTTCCCCGCATCAAAGAACGCGACGTCACACTCACGTTCTTAATTCAAGGAGAGAACGAAGCAGAATTCAAACGAAATTATGCCGCGTTCGTAAAGGAACTATATGGCGGGGATATAAACTTGTTCGTCGACGATCTGAACAGATACTTCTACCTTATTTATTGCAATTGCACGCAGTTCGACAATTACAGGCTCAATGCGTGCAAACTGGCCGTGAAGTTCCGGGAACCCAACCCGCAAGAGGGAATCATAGACAATCCATACCCGGATGAACCATAAACAGAAGTCCCGGGTAAACCCGGGACTTCTTATAAATCGGATGAGTTGTGCCTGTATTGATGCAGATCAGAATCTAAATCCTACCCGGACTAACAATGCGCCCATATTCGACGGACCATACAGACCATTTGATTGGATATTGTCTTTCAGTCCTTGTGACTGGTATCCGAGATTCAAATACAATCCAACTTTTGACATCAGCTTGAAATCCACACCTAAACCTCCTGCAGCATAGAATCCTTGCTCGTCCCCGAATCCATATCCTAAATCGGCAAAAATATAGGGCGTTGCCAACGTATTTTTAAGCAGGTATCCTCTAATGTCTGCAAAAATGGGGATTACAGCACGCCCGTTATCAAAATAGGACAGACCAATACCGGCACCGGCAAACAAATATGGATTAATCCGTGCGCCATGTACAGTTTCAACATGAAAGCGATTTACGGCATAACCCCCTATTCCCAAGCCATAACCGATATTTACATCACCCTGATACCTCTGTGCAGATGCTGACCATGCGAAAGATCCGACAGCCACTACTAAAAGTAAAAATTTCTTCATAATTGTTGTTGTTGGTTAGTACTAACAAATGTAAAGAAAATTCCGGAATTTTAAGGTAAATGCTCCGAATTTTCCGTTCCGCTCTTGCATAATGTGCCGAACGTTCTGACCTTTGCGCTGTACCTGTATTGATGCAGGCCAAAATCCACGACGAAATGACCATATACACTCCGGACGGAATCAATTTTTTTGAAGCCCCTGTCACCAAGGAAGCAATTATCAAATGCGTCCTGATGGGCGATTATTACGTTGAACTTCCATTCAAACTCACCGAGCAGAAAGATTTCCGCCGCGGTTGCTATATCCTGTACCAAGGCCGCAAGTTTGAAATCATGTCGAATGTGCGGCCCGAGTTCGACAACAAAACAGGCGGATACAAATACGCTCTGAGATTTGAAGCGCAGCAAAACCACATGAAACGCCGCAAGGTGTTCTGGCTGAGAGGGAGGAACGCCGAAACATGCTTCCACGACACAACAACCCTCGAGGATTTCGGAACGCTGATAGCAGCGAACATGAACCTTCTCCTCGGAGGTGAAAACTGGAAGATGGCGGCCGTTCCAGAGGATCTGGCCAAGGTGACGAAACTGGTTTCGTTCAATGGCGACTATTGCTGGGATGCAATAAATACGATTGCCCAAACATTCGGGTGCGAGTGGTGGACGGTCGAAAATGGCAACGAAGTGTGGCTGTACTTCGGCAAACTGGAGTTCGGCACTCCCGAACGGTTTGAACGCGGCAAAGCAATAAATTCGATTCCCACCAAGAAAGGCAACGACAGCAACTACGGCACCCGGTTTTTCATTTTCGGCTCGACCCGGAACCTACCGGAAAACTACAACAAAACTGAGCAGGGAGGTGTAACGAACCACGTCTCGGAAGTGCGGCTGCATCTGCCTAACGGGCTTCAGTATGTTGATGCATGGGAAAATCTCGCACCTGAAGATGTTGTCGAGCAAGTCGCGTTCTTCGAGGACGTATTCCCGAAGAACACCGAAACCGTGACGAGTATCGAGACAATAAAACGCAAGGTAGAGAATTCGGAGGATAAAGACCGAACGTTCGACGCTTACATAATGTATTGCACGAATACGCCGTTCATCCCGAGCGATATATATCCCGGCGAGACATTGCGGTGCCGATTTACAAGCGGCAGTCTGAATGGCCGGGAATTCGACCTGGCTATAATCAAAGACGACGACGGACACACAGTCATTAATCCGGAGAAGTGGAAACCGGAAGACGGATTCAACAAAAAGTTCGAGATTATCGCCGACACTGAGCAGGTCGGAGAGGAGGGAATCATTACGATCCCGAATGAAACCCTGCATCCGGGACCCGGCGACACGTTTATACTTACGGGCGTAAAACTGCCCCAAGAACGGATTGCAGAAGCCGAACAGGAACTGCTCAGATTGGGTAAGACTTGGGCCCGAAAGAACAGCAGCGACACGGACATTTACGACTGCCCCACCAATCCCTCCTATTGTCATCGCAACAACAAGAACTATGAACTCGGGCAAAAAGTCCTGCTGATAGACGACCGCTTCGGCAAGGAGGGACGCATATCACGCATTCAAGGTTTCGAGAAGAAGTTGTGGCACGAATACGAAGCCACCTATACCGTTGGCGACAATATGTCTTACTCCCGGCTGGGAAATATTGAGACAAGCATCACCGAATCAGCCTACGCGGAACGCATCGGCGTAGTATCGGGCGTCGGCGTATACCTCATCCGGTCGAAATACGACACCACAGCACCGACCGACTACAATGTCTATTCGGCTGCTGCCATCGAAGCGTTATTCCTGAACAAAATCAAGGGTGGTACGGTAAGCGGCAAGGTCCGGTTCGCCAAAGACCTGACGGTTGACTCCTCGATTTTATCGAAAGACTACCATAGCGGCGAATTCACCGGAACTGGTTATAAACTGGGACTGGACGCCCATGGAAACTCGATACTGGAGGTCGACAAGGCAATTATCCGCAAGGAAGCCATTTTTAACGAAACGGTCATCAATCAAGTGTCGTTCCGACTTGGGGAAACGGTTTTCTCGAACGGCGGCTGCGAAATAACGGCTGTCGAAGAACTTGACGATACATATCGCTGTTATTACGACAACAAAGAGGGCCGGCGATACAGCGGATTCGAGGCTGGAGACCAAGCCCGCTGCCAGCGATATGACGCCGGTTCCAAGGATGTTGTCAAGTATTATTGGCGGCTTGTAACTGCTGTCGGAGCGAATTACATAGAATTGTCGAAGACCGACTTCGACGGCACGGGAATTCCGGCAGCTGGCGATAATGTTGTTCATTTCGGAAACCGGGACAACACAGCCCGTCAATCGGCGATTGTCATCAATCCTCTGGACGGCGGAGCGGTTGAAATATATTCCGGGGTCGGTTCCTATTCTCTTTCAGAGAAAAACCGCATTGGCATGGGTACCAATCCTGCGACGGGCGAAGCCTATCTATACGGCCATGGCAACCTCTATTTCGGCGACCAGGACATGACCGATCCGGAATCGACATGGATTACTTTTCAGAAAAAAGAAGGTTCCGACCGCAAGAAACTCTACATCAAGGGCAATATCGAAATGGGGGCCGACACTACCGGCTTGCAGAACGTCGAGGAATTCAAAAATCTGGAAAACAAGGTCGACAATCTCCAAATAGGAAACCTCAATCTGCTCAAGAATACAAGAGGTTTCTCCGAGGGATGGGCTGGGGACGGTCTTTTGCAACAGGACAAATACTTGGGACTGAGTGTCTATTATCAAACTGGAGTTGATAGTACCGATCGCTATCAAGATATACGCTATCAAAATACGCTATTGCTTCCTGATACTGAATACACCCTTAGTTTTTATGCAAAAGGCTCCGGACATTTGGTAACCTATGTTTTTCCTAATGCTTTAGGCCAAATCATCATGACTAACGGCTGTCCGGAATGGGTAGGTTCAAAACCAACGGACGGTCATTGCGAATACCCTCTTTCGTCGGAATGGAAACGATATTTTGTCACTTTCCGGACAACGGATGACACAACACAGCTTTCTCCAAGCGGGACATCCAAAACCGTATTGTTCAGAGTATTAAAAGGCCCTAACGAGGCCTATATCTGCGGTGCAAAGCTCGAAAAAGGGAATGTTCACTCCGATTGGTCCCCCGCTCCGGAAGATGCAGATAACAGCGGCTTGCAATTTATCAAGCAAATTTTTCCCAATGGGCTCATCAACAATATTGCTACCGTCTCGCAGTTGCTGGCTGTTAGGAATTCAATGGACACGAATGCCAATATCGTCGCCGGCATCTATGGCGGAGGCGTAAAGAAACTGGAAGACAACGGGTTCAAGCACAACGTATACGGCAAGTTGATGATATTCGCCGGGGCCGAGAATATAGACAAGGTAGGCCAAGCCAAAACCCGGATTTACGAGGACGGGACGATTATTACAAACAAACTGATTGCTGAAGGTGGGCAAATTGGAGGATTTAATATTTCTGCAATTCAGCTTTCCGCAACAACGTACACTAAAGACGATTATGACAAGGATGTTTTCAATAGTGAAATGGTTCTCTCGGCTAATTATATCAGATTCAGAGATAAAGATTGCAGAATTATTATTGGGTCCCAAACGACGGTCGGAACTCAAATGATTTTTCCTGTACAAATAAATGTCAACAGGATAACAAATAATACGACACCATTACAACAAAATATTGGCATATCATTAAATGTTTCTGGAGCGCAAACATATGATGGTGCAGCCGAACATGGAAATCATGCCATATCAATAAATCAAGGACACATATGTGGTTTCCGTTTAAAAACACGGCGCATCAGTTCATCTCAACTAATTTCACCACTGGATAACATCCTTTTAGTTACCGCCTCTATCACTCTCACGCTTCCGGCCTATCCGGAAGATGGCCAAATGTACATCATCAAGAACATTACCAGTGCAGCCAATACAACGTTGAAAGTTGGAGCAACAGGCCATTATCTTAACAACGGCAAGTACAATAGAATAACCCAATTCCAATGGAACACAGGCGTAATTCTGATGGCTATTTGGGACGCCGTAAACAAAATTTGGCAATTGGGGTGGACCAACATAGGTTAAAAATAATATTATGAAACAGATTGATTTTAAGAATTTCAAGCAGTACAACGACATTTCGCACGAGACGACCACCGTTGTCGACATTCGCCAAGGCTTCGCCGACCTCCTGTACAAGAACGTGAACGGTGTAGCGGCCCACGACCTCGCGTTCCGCATCTATCGCACCGAAGAACCGATAGTGCTCAACGAGGAGGAAGAAAAGATCATTCTGCAACTTGCAGAAAACGGACTGCCCATCTTCATGGATAGTCTGAAAGACAACCTCGTAACGACCGACGAAACTTCGGAATAAATTGGAGCACTTGCAGCACCATAAAAAGATACAGAAAACCCGACCTTTGCTATTATTGCACCTCGACTCTCAGTTCATCATTCTCTAATCGAACATCGACGGTCTTTGCTTCCCGATATGTTTTTTTATCCGTTTTACAATATGCTATTCTCGTAGTTATTGCCAGAATCCGTTCTTTAGTTCTAACCTTATACTCTATTGTAATGGAACCCCGGAATCGCTCGACAATCACGATCTGATACTTTTCATTAAGTCATAGCACACTATCAGAGAGACTTTAAGCATAAATAATTTGATATGACCGAATGGATTGCAGACACTATCGCTCTTTTGGGCGGCATCGGAGGTCTTGGAGGCATCTGCTCATTCTTCCTGTTCTACCGCGAGAACAAGCGTGCCAAACAACTGGAGAACGAGCACAAAGCTAATGACGAGGTATGGGCGCTGGTCGAGAAGTACAAAAAAGAAAACGATGACCTCAAAAAGGAATTCAACGAAACCCTCGACAAAAAAGACAACAAGATAGAAAGTCTCTTCAAAGAAAAAGGCGAACTGATGAAACGCAACGACAAGCTGTCATCAACGGTTGCCGCACTTACGATTCTGAGGTGCAAGGTCGTCGGCTGCGCCAAGCGAGAACCGCCCATGGGCTCGCGGGAAAATACGCGCGGCGCTGAAGAACAGACCGAAAATACAGAAAAACAAGAATAAACAATGAAACATTTCTCCATGGCGGAACTCACGCGCTCCACAACGGCCCGAAAGCTGGGCCTTGACAACACCCCGACAGCCGAACACAAGGCCAACATCGAAACGATGGTCACCAAACTGCTGGACCCCCTGCGCGAAGCGTGGGCGATTCGGTGTGCCAACGAACAATGGGGAACCCCGGCGCTGGCCGTAACTTCGGGCTACCGCGGATTCAGGCTGAACAAGGAAGTCGGAGGCTCGGCAACCTCGGCGCATTGTGCAGGCTACGCTGCCGACCTTGTACCCCGCAACGGACGCCTGGCTGAATTCAAGGCATTCTGCCGGGAATATCTGGCCGGGAAAGCGTTCGACCAGATGATCTCCGAGGACGAAAACGCCGCAGGAGTACCCCGCTGGATTCATATCGGCTACAAGAACGCCCAGGGCGGTCAACGCCGACAACTTCTGTCAATGATAACCGGAAGAATAGCCGGCTACAAACCCATGACGAAATGAAACAAATCGCATCTTTTCCCTTGACAGCCATGATGGTCGCCGTGATGCTTTCCAGTTGCTGTCCATGCCGCCACCTGACGCCCGGTACCCGCGACAGCGTCCGTATTGAGACGGCCGTGCGGACCGAACGAATCATCGACACGGCATTCATTGAAGTGCCGGTCGAAGTTATCCGACAGACCGTGCGCGACACGACCAGCCATTTGGAAACGGCATTCGCAACATCTGACGCCCGAATACTCCCGGACGGGTCATTGTCCCACTCATTGGCGAACAAACCGCAGAAACACCTCGTAGAGATAGAAAATAAGATTATCTATCGAGACAGCATCATATATCGAGAACGAGATGCGGCAAAGATTATTAAAGTTGCACGGCCACTAACATGGTGGCAACAGACGCAGATACGCGGATTCTGGGCGCTGCTGGCGATATTGCTGATTGTCTGCCATAAACAGATTGCTGCGCTGGCAAAGCTGGCAATCGGCTTATTTTAGATGGCTCCGATACCGGACTTTTACAATTAATAATCGGAACATCAAGCGCCCCCACAGATATACTTGGCCCACTATGCCCAATTGTCCGGATAGAACCGGACCAACATCAAAGATATTGCAAAGCAAACGAACAGGCAATATCCTAACCCATAATATGCAAGACACAATAGCTGACCGAACTGCCTGAAGAGCCCCCGCACCTCAAAAAGTGCAGGGGCTCAAACTATTGCAACATTTGTATGCAATTCGTGTGCAAATAAAAAAATCAGCAAGCCATGATTATTATCATAACTTGCTGATTTTCTGTCGTCGGGGAGACTGGATTCGAACCAGCGACCCCCTGCTCCCAAAGCAGGTGCGCTAACCGGACTGCGCTACACCCCGTTCGCTCATACGAAAACAGACCGCCGAAAGGCAGTCTGTCCTATTTGTCGGGGAGACTGGATTCGAACCAGCGACCTCCAACTCCCGAAGCTGGCGCGCTAACCGGACTGCGCTACACCCCGAACAAAACTCCTATCCTTGTAAGAGCGCACAAAGATACGCCGAAAAATCGAAACAACCAAATTATTCGCAAAAAAACGACATCGCCCCTCGAAAACATGCCGACCGAAAGATACTCGACCGCCAAAAAGCTCATGCTAAAACGTTTTAACAACCCCACTGCATCACTGCCGCGCAGGTTTACCAACGCCGCCTGATTTTGTGAAGCCAAGCCTCAAGCGCACAACCCAGCAAGAAAAGGGTCAGAAAAATAGCTCCCCAAAACATCATAATCACAGCCGTTTGTAGTGACAATACAGCAGATCGCCGTTGTCGTCGTGCAAGTGCATCCCGCCGCCGAGGCAATAGCGGAACATTTTACAGTCGGCGCATTCGCCGCGCTTCGCCCAGTCGCGTTTGCGGAACGGCTCGAAGCGGTTCTGCCACACGTCCCAGAATTTGTCGCGGTAAATATTGCCTTGGTGGAAGTTGGCCCGGATGGAGGTGCAGCCCGAAATCGACCCGTCGACCCGGATGGAGGCCACCGAAATCCCGGCGGCACATTGGTAGAAGTGGTCGCGGACCTCGGTTTCGTAGCCGCCCAAAAATCCCTCGCAGGCATAGCTGACCTCGATGCGGCCCTCTTTCCGCGTCTGACGGATGAATTCCAGCATCCGGCGGAACTGGGCGTCGGACAGCCGCAGCGTCGGGTCGTCCTTGGCGCGCCCCATCGGGAAAATCGAGAACAGCCGCCACGACCGCACGCCCTCGGCAATCAGCATGTCGCGGAAAGCCTCCAGCTGCGGAACCATGGCTCCCGTCACGCAGGTCACCACGTCGAACGCCAGGCCCGGTTCGCGGACCAAAAGCCGCACCGCATCGAGCGCTTTGGAGTAGCTCAGCGGATTGCTGCGGATGTAGTTGTGTTCGCGCTCGAAGCCGTCCAGACTGACCGAAATGCTCCGCAGTCCCGCGTCGACCAGCCCGCGCAGGCGCTGTTCGGTCAGCGCCATGCCGTTGGTGACCATCCCCCACGGATAGCCCCGGCGTGCGACTTCGCGGCCAGCGAATTCCAGGTCGTCGCGCACCAGCACCTCGCCCCCGGAGAAGATAATCAGCACCGACGAGGGATCGGCATGCGGCGTCACCTCTTCGTCGAGCACCCGCAGGAAATCGGCCACGGGCATGTCTTTCACCCCGGGGTCCACACGGCAGTCGCTGCCGCAATGACGGCACGACAGATTGCACCGCAGCGTGCATTCCCAAAAGAGCGTATCGAGCCGATGCTCGGCGACCGTCGAGCGGTAAAGGTCGGAAAATATGTTGAGAGCCAGCCGCTTGCGGAGCCCCAACCGTCGTCCGGCCATGACTATTCGGCCTGCTTCTCCTCCTGCGGAGCCTGCGGTGCAGGGATCCCTGTCGGCGCTGTCACCGAATCGGGCAGCGTCTCCATCACCGTCCCGCGGGGCGGCCGCACGCCGTACATCACGACAATCCGATAATGCGTCGTGTCCGAACGCATCTCCACACCGATGGCTTCCTGCGGCCCGGAACTGCGGCCCGCGGAGTGTTTCGCCGAAGAGCAGGCGGCCGAAAAGCCGAGCAGCGCCGCCAATGCAAGTTTGAATTTTCTACCCATATCGCCCGAATTAGTATGCGATTCTCTTGCCGAAGATACGAATAAGTGAGGGCAAAAGCAAACTTGTTTGCATTTTGCCGAGCGGGAGTATCTCAGCAATGGCTAAGATACGAAAAATCCCGCAAAGACGAAAAAATAAGCGGATAAGTTTTGAAAACCGACCTTTTTTGCGTTACTTTGCGGAACACAATTCACACTTTAATCGCTTTTTTATGAAAGGTCAGGTAAAATGGTTCGATAGCAAGAAAGGCTACGGATTCATTACTGGAGAGAACGGCAAGGAGATTTTCGTTCACTTCTCGGGCATCTTAACGGATGGTTTCAAGTCGCTCAACGAAGGTCAGCACGTCGAATTCGAGGTCGGCAACGGCGCCAAGGGCGAGCAGGCCATCGACGTGAAGGTGGTTGAGTAAACGATAAATTACCCAATTCCCGTCGGAGCGGTTTTCAGCAGTGGAAACCGCTCTTCTTTTTTTCCGCGCGGCATCCCCGCGAATCGCGCCCGGTTTTCTTGTCGGTTTGAAAAAAAAGGCGTAATTTTGGCTTCCGAAAAAACAACTCACTCCAATACTCCTATGAAAGAAGCTATTGCTATTCTGACCGGGGGCGGTCCGGCCCCCGGCATGAACACGGTGGTGGGCAGCGTCGCCAAGACGTTCCTGCACCACGGTTATCGCGTAATCGGCCTGCACGAGGGTTACACGGGGCTCTTCATCCCCGAACCCCGGACCGTCGACATCGACTACCGCATGGCCGACAGCATTTTCAACCAGGGCGGTTCGTTCCTCCAGATGAGCCGTTTCAAGCCCAAGGATTCGGATTTCGAGAACAATTTCAACCTCAAGTTCTTCACCGACAACAACATCAAGCTGCTCGTCACGGTCGGCGGCGACGACACCGCTTCGACGGCCAACCGCATCGCCAAGTTCCTCGAGAGCAAGAAATACCCCATCGCCAACATCCACGTGCCGAAGACCATCGACAACGACCTGCCGCTTCCGAAGGGCACGCCGACGTTCGGCTACGAATCGGCCAAGGACAAAGGCGCCGTCATCGCCCGCGCGGTCTACGTAGACGCCCGCACCAGCGGCAACTGGTTCGTGCTGGCCGCCATGGGCCGCAGTGCCGGCCACCTCGCATTCGGCATCGGCGAGGCCTGCCACTACCCGATGATCGTCATCCCCGAGATGTTCAACAAGACCGAAATCACGGTCGAGAAGATCGTCAACATGGTCATCTCGTCGATCATCAAGCGTAAAATCATGGGCATGGACTACGGCGCCGCCGTCATCTCGGAGGGTGTGTTCCACGCATTGAGCGACGAGGAAATCCGCAAGAGCGGCATCCACTTCACCTACGACGACCACGGGCATCCCGAGCTGGGCAAGGTGTCCAAGGCGCATATCTTCAACGAGATGATCGAGAAGCGCGTCAAGGAGCTCGGGCTCAAGGTCAAGAGCCGTCCCGTGGAGCTGGGCTACGAAATCCGCTGCCAGACCCCCATCGCCTACGACCTCACCTATTGTTCGGAGCTGGGCATCGGCGTACACAAGCTCTTTACCGAGGGCAAGACGGGCTGCATGGTCTACGTCGATTCGGAGGGCAATGTTTCGCCCCTCTACCTCAAGGATTTGCAGGACCCCGCTTCGGGCAAGATTCCGCCCCGCCTGGTCGACATCCATTCGGACAAGTTCACGTCGGTGGTCGAGAATATCCTGAACGCCATCACTCCGGCCGATTACGAGGAGGCCAGGAAGTACGTGCCCAATCCCGAGGAGTTCGATTTCCACAAGATTCTCAACTGGAAATAGCCCCTCCGGACGTTTCAGCCATCCCGGTTCCCCGCAAGGAGGACCGGGATTTTTGCGCTCTGCGGCAGGGTTCGTGCTCCGTATTTTGAATTCCCGGCTATTCGGTTTATCTTTACGCTATGAAAACCTCGTTCCGACTCCTATATATAATAGCGCTCCTGCTGACCGTCGTGTCGTGCGGCCGCCGTGCGCCGCAGTCTGCGGCCAGGCCCGAGCGCCGCTACGTCTTTCTGCCGCCCATCCCGCCGGCAGCCCTGCCCCAGGAGCAGAAGCGCGATTACCTGCGCGGGCACTATTGGGACAAGTTCGATTTCACAGACACCATGTTCGTCCACAAGGCCGACACGGCGCAGATGCTCAACCATTTCGCCCAGTTCGTGGCTGTCATTTCGGACCGGCCCGCCGACCCCGCCCCCATGGCCGATTTGATGCGCCGGGCCGGCGTTTCGCGGCCCATGACCGATTATTTCGTCTGGTTGGCCGAGCGGGTTCTGGCCGACCCCAATTCGTCGATGCGCAACGACGAATTCTACATTCCCGTGCTCGAAGCGCAGCTCGCCGCCCCGTTCTACGACCAGTACGAGCGCATCGGGCCCCAATACGCGCTGGACATGGCGCGGCAGAACCGCATCGGACAGCGGGCCAACGACTTCCGCTACACGCTCGAATCGGGCGTCTCCCGGCGGCTCTACGACCTCAGGGCCGAATACGTGCTGCTCTTCATCAACAACCCCGGATGCCCGATGTGCCGCGAAATCCACGAAGCCATCGAAATCTCGCCGGTACTCCGGCGGCTGATCGCCGACGGGCGGTTGAAAGTGCTGGCATTCTATCCCGATGAGGACCTCGGCGAATGGCTCGCCTACCGCGGGCATGTCCCGGCATCGTGGATCAACTCCTACGACAAAGGCTGCGTCGTGCGCGAGACTTCCGCCTACAACCTCTCGGCCATCCCGGCGCTCTATCTGCTCGACCGCGACAAGCGCGTGCTGGTCAAGGACGCCACCGACGTGGGGCTCGTCGAGGAAGCGGTTCTCGCCCGCGAACAGCTATAGACGCAGCCTATGTCTCCATAAAAAAAGAATATCGGATTTTTATCCGATATTGCGTCCGTTTTGTTACTTTTGCAGAGGAAACAGAAACTACAAACACTCAAACAATCAAGATTATGGCAAAGAAATGGCGTTGTACCGTCTGCGGGTACATTCACGAAGGTCCCGAAGCTCCCGAGCAGTGCCCGATGTGCAAGGTCGGCAAGGATAAGTTCGTCGAGGTCGAGGAGCAGGAAGGCAATCTCGATTTCGTCACCGTCCACCAGATCGGCGACGGCAAAGGTGCCAGCCCCGAATTGTGGGAAGGCTTGCAGAACCACTTCATGGGCGAGTGCACCGAGGTGGGCATGTACCTGGCCATGAGCCGCCAGGCCGACCGCGAGGGCTACCCCGAAATCGCCGAGGCCTACAAGCGCTATGCGTGGGAGGAGGCCGAGCACGCCTCGAAGTTCGCCGAGCTCATCGGCGAGGTGGTCTGGGACACCAAGACCAACCTCTTCAAGCGCATGAACGCCGAGTGCGGCGCCTGCGAGGACAAGATGCGCCTGGCGCGTCTGGCCAAGGAGCAGAACCTCGACGCCGTACACGACACCGTGCACGAGATGGCCAAAGACGAAGCCCGCCACGGCAAGGGTTTCGAGGGGCTCTACAACCGCTATTTCAAGAAATAGGCGGCGCCCTGTCCCAACGAAAAGCGGCTTTCCATCGGGGAAAGCCGCTTTTCCGTTATTCGGAGGGCCACAGTTCGTGTTTCAGCCGGACGAAGAATTCCAGCTTGGCCGCCACCCAGTCGTAGCCCTGCTTGAGCAGCCGGGCCACGTCGTAAACCGTTTCGATGCGGGCCCGGATTTGCCGTACCGGGTCCTTGATGGCAAAGAAATAGATGCCTGCGGCGGCCAGCACAAAAACACCTCCCACCAGCAGCGCCGCCCATGTGAACGACCCCAGCCACTCCGACACCGCGATGAGCAGCGCCACGATCAGCAGCACGACTGCAATCATGGCCGTCACGCAGAAAAGAAGCAGCGCGAGGAAGAAATTTCCGCTCCCGGCGGACTTGTTACCCGTAGACATGCGGTTCTCCGAACGGACAGGGGTTTACTGCTGGTGCTCGCACTTGCAGCGGGCATCCTCGATTTGGTCGTGCACTTTCTGGACCTTGTCCTTCATGCGGTCGATTTCATCGGTCAGGAAGTCCTTGATTTGCTTGCGCGTTTCCATCCCCGACTGGGGCGTGAAAAGCATGGTGAGCGCCGAGCCGACGATCAGCCCGCCCAGCAGCGACGTAATGATGATACCAGTGTTCTTCATGGTTGTTGAAATTAAAAGATTCATGTCCCCGTTCAGCAAAGTCCGGGCCAAAAATACTATCTTTACCGCCGATGAATCCCAACCCCGCAACCGCCGTCGCTTTCACGGGCCACCGCACCTACTGCGGCGAGGCGGCGGCTGCCCTGCAACGCGCCGTCGATACCCTCTACGCCGAGGGCTGCCGCACGTTTCTGAGCGGCATGGCCGCAGGGTTCGACATGGCCGCCGCCGAAACGGTGCTCGCCTGCCGCGACAGACTGCCGGGACTGCGGCTGGTCGCCGTGGTGCCGTTCGAGGGGCATATAAATCGTTTTAGCAACTCCGACCGCGAGCGTTTCGGGCGAATCGTCGCCGCGGCGGACGAGACGACGGTGCTGTCGGCCCGATACCACCGGGGCGTCTACATGCAGCGCAACGATTACTTGGTGAGCCATGCCGCGCGGCTCGTCGCGTGGTTCGACGGTTCGCCCGGCGGCACGTTCTACACCCTCCGCCGGGCCTTGCAGGCCGGGCGCCGCATCGACAACCTGTGTCCCGCAGGCCCCGGCTTCCCGCCGCCCATGCCTACCCTCTTCTGAATACGAAACCCGCGGAACCTCTAAGAGGTTCCGCGGGTTTACAGTGTTCGAGACTAAATCCGAGCGCAACTAAATATCCATAGATTCTTCGCTGCGCTCAGAATGACATTGCAAGAGCTTGTTAAAACGTTTTAACAACTACTCTAAGCCCCATTCGACGTGGTCGGAGACGAACGCATCGGCTTCGGCCGCCGCATCGTCCGAACGGGTGTAATAGTAAATCGAAACGAGCGAACCGTCATGCGCCGCATCGTACAGCACGGTGTTCCACTCCGGATAATCGGTACGACGCCCGACATGCCGGAGCATCCGGATGCCGCCGAGCACGACGATTTCGCCGCTACCCGTCAGACCGCCGTCGAGGAAAGCTGCGGCCTGCTCGCCCAGCGCTTCGGTCATTTCATCCACCTGCGCGATTCCGGCATCCGTCAGATTACCCGCATGGCCCTCGACCATGAACATGCGGTCGTCGTTGTAGGCCAGAACCTTCCGATAGGCGTAGGTCGAATCGGTCTCCTCGCGGCCCGTGGTTTCGAGCTCGGAAAATCCGGCCGGAACGCTCACCCGCAGTCCCAGTTCGGGCCATTCGCACTGCTGTTCGGTCGCGAGATACTCCACGTCGTCGGCATGCACCATCCGCCACGAAGCGTAACCCAGCCCGGCGATGACCGCGCCCGCACAAACGCCGAGCACAACGGCCTGCCGGGCAGTGGCATACGCGCCGCGGCCGCGCAGCTCCCGCACGTAGGCGACAAGACCGCTGACAGCCTGAACGGCACCCCAAACGATGGCACCCGTCGCAATGACGTAACGGCCGCCCGCCTCGGTGAAATAATAAGATACGAAGCTGAAAATCAGACCGCCCACGCACCACAGCAACCCCAACAGCATGTTGCGGCGAGCCGTGCGCAGCGTATCGTCTTCGGCAGTCTCCGCGTCGGGAGCCTGCGGTTCTTCGATGGGCTCGAAAAGCCCGTTTTCCTGCTCTTTCATCTGAAATCCGAAATTAAAACGATTTAACGATATGTTTTCCGACGACAAAGGTACGAAATCCGCGGCCGAAACAAACACGCCCGAAGCCAAAAAGAGCAGACCCTGCAAGGTCTGCCCTTTTTGCGGAACATTCCGGCGGGCGCTAATCCCGCTGCGGAACGGCTAACACTCCTGCTCGACGGCCTTGAACAAATCTACGTCGTCGAACGAAGAATTCATGACGTAGGTATAGGCTTCCGAAATCTTGCCCTCGGCCAACTTGACGAAGATGCGCGCAGAATTGATGTAGTCCTCGCACTCCCCGGCCTGACGGGCGAGCAGATAGGTGATGATGATATGCCCGGCGGTCTCGACGAGACGGCGTGCATGGAAGTCCTTGAACCCGGGCTTCTCCTTGTCGCCGGACTCGACGCGCTCGACCATCTCGGCGAACTTGGCCGTCAGCTCCTTGAGCTTGGCGACGACGGGCTGCATGCACTCGCAATAGGTGTCGGCAGCGTAACGCTCGATCTGCTCCATGAACGTGCCCTTAGTGACGGCGTTGATGGCCGCCACGACCTGCAACTGCGAGGTACCCTCGTAGATGTTCATGATGCGGGCGTCGCGGTAGATGCGCTCGCAGGGGTAATCCTTCATGAAGCCCGAACCGCCGTGAATCTGGATGGCGTCGTAGGCCAGCTGGTTGGCGTACTCCGACGAAAAGAGCTTGACGAGCGGCGTGAAACCGTCGGCCAGGCGGGTATAGAACTTCATCTCCTGGCGCTCCTCGGCTTCGAGCGAACGCTCGTGCGAAATGTGGGTATACTGCTTGTAAATCTCGACGAAACGGGTGGTCTCGTAGAGCAGCGCGCGGGCACCCTGCAACTTGGCCTTCATGTTGGAGAGCATCTCCGAAATGGCGGCGAACCGGATGATGGGCTTGCCGAACTGGGCACGCTCGTGGGCATACTTCAGCGCCTCGCGGTAAGCGGCCTCGCACGTACCGACCGACTGGGCGCCGATACCCAGGCGGGCGGCGTTCATGAGCGACATGACGTACTTGATAAGGCCCATCTTACGGTCGCCGACCAACTGTGCGGGAGCGTTGGTGAAGACCAACTCGCACGTGGGCGAACCCTTGATACCGAGCTTGTTCTCGATACGGCGCACCTTGACGCCGCCGTCGCGCTTGTCGTAGACGAGCATCGAGAGACCGCGCGCATCGGCGGTGCCCTCCTCGGTGCGTGCCAGCACGAGCGAGACGTCGCCGTCGCCGTTGGTGATAAAACGTTTTACACCGTTCAGAAGCCATGTCTGCTTCTCCTCGGACCAGGTGGCCTTGAGCATGACGGCCCCGAGGTCGGAACCGGCGTCGGGTTCGGTGAGGTCCATGGCGCAGGTGGCCCCGGCCGAAACCCACGGCAGGAACTTCTGCTTGATCTCCTCGGACGCGAACTCATTGAGCGTCTCGGCGCAGTCCTGCAAACCCCAGATATTCTCGAACCCGGCATCGGCGCGGGCGACCATCTCGTTGGCCATGACGAAGCAGACGAGCGGGAAGTTCAAACCGTCGTACTTGCGCGGCAGCGTGAGGCCGCTCAGACCGGCGTCGACGATGGCCTTCATATTCTGGACGGTGCCGGAAGCGTACTCGACGTGGTCGTTGACGACGCGCGGACCCTCGTGGTCGACCCCCTCGGCGTTGGGCGCGATGACCTCGCCGCACACCTCGCCGGCGATTTCGAGCACGCGGCGGTAGGAATCCATGGCGTCGTCGAAATTCTGCGGAGCATAGTCGTAGAGGTCCTTCTCGGCGAAACCGCGCTCCTTGAGCTCCACGATCTTGCGCATCGCGGGATGCTGGAGGTGGAACTGCAAATCCTTGTTATCTGAAAAGAAATTGGCCATTACTTTGAATTTTGCTTGTAATACTTGATCATTTTGGGAATGATGTCGTTGACGTCGCCCGTGATGGCATAGTCGGCGAGCTTGCAGATGGGCGCCTCGGGGTCGGAGTTGATGGAAATGACCATCGACGACTGGTCCATGCCGGCCGTGTGCTGAATCTGACCCGAGATGCCGCAGGCGATGTAGAGCTTGGGACGCACCGTGACGCCTGTCTGGCCGACCTGGCGCGCATGGTCGGTGAACCCGGCGTCGACGGCGGCGCGGCTGGCGCCGACCTCACCGCCCAGGACGTCGGCGAGCTCGTGGACGAGCTTGAAATTCTCCTTGGAACCCATGCCGTAACCTCCGGCGACGATGATGCCTGCCCCCTTGATGTCGATTTTGCGCTCCTCGATCTGGCGCTCGACGATACGCACGGCGAGGTCGGTATCCTTGACGAACTTCTTCCAGTCGATGGCGCGGACCTCGCCCCTGCCGGGCTGCGCAGCGTACTCCTTGCGCATGACGCCCTCGCGGACGGTAGCCATCTGCGGCCGGCAGTCGGGGTTGACGATGGTGGCGATGATGTTGCCGCCGAAAGCGGGACGAATCTGGTACAGCAGGTCGGTGTACTCCTTGCCGGTCTTGGGGTCCTTGTGGTCGCCGATGACTAACTGGGTGCAGTCGGCGGTCAGACCGCTGTGCAAGGCGGACGACACGCGGGGCGCGAAGTCGCGGCCGATGCAGGTGGCGCCGAAAAGAACGATCTGAGGCTTCTCCTGCTCGATGAGCCCGCACAGAACGGCCGTATGGGGCAGCGTGCGGAACGGAGCGAAAGTCTTGTCGTCGGCGACCCACACGGTGTCGGCGCCGTACTTGGCGAGCTCCTTTTCGATGCCTGCGAGCTTCTCGCCGAGCACCACGGCGTCGAGCCCGACGCCCAAGGTCGAGGCCAACTCGCGGCCCTTGGTCAGCAATTCGAGACTTACGTCGGCGACCTTGCCCTCCTCGATCTCGATATAGACGAATATGTTGTTCATAATGCTAAAACGATTTAACCGAGCGTATGGCTCGCGATGAGTTCGACCATCAGTGAATTGATATCCTCGTCGGCGGCCGTGAGCCGCTTGGCCTCCTTGGCCTGGAAGACGACGTTCTCGATCTTCTTGACCTTGGTGGGCGACCCGCTGAGACCCAACTGCCGGGGATCGGGATCGACGTCGGCGGCGGCGAACTCGACAATCTGAAGATAAGGCTTCGCAACGGCGCGCTGTGCAGCCTCGGAATCGGGCGCGGCGGCGATTTCGGACCCTGCGAGGGCGCACTTGAACTTCATGACGCGCTTGGCGTTGCGCGGCCGGCACTCGGGAGCCGACGCGTTGACGGTGACGACGGCGGGCACGGGGCACTCGACGACCTCGGTACCGCTGCTGAGCCGCCGCTTGATGACGAGCGAAGCGTCCTTGATTTCGACAATCTCCTCAGCGTAAGTGACCTGCGGCAAAGCGAGCTTCTCGGCGACCTGCGGTCCGACCTGCGCCGTATCGCCGTCGATGGCCTGGCGCCCGGCGATGATGATGTCGGGCCCGATTTTACGCAAAGCGCACGAAAGGGCGTAGGAAGTAGCCAAGGTATCGGACCCGGCGAACTCGCGGCCGGAGAGGAGATAACCCCCGTCGGCCCCGCGGAACATGGCGTCGCGGATGATGTCGGCGGCGCGCTGGGGCCCCATGGTGAGGATGTGGACCGTCGCGCCCTCGACCCGGTCCTTCAACGAAAGGGCCATTTCGAGCGCATTGAGGTCCTCGGGGTTGAAGATGGCGGGCAGAGCCGCGCGGTTGACCGTGCCCTCGGGCGTCATGGCGTCCTTACCCACGTTGCGGGTATCGGGCACCTGCTTGGCCAGAACAACGATTTTCAACTGGTTTTTCATAAATATGGATTAAATAATGTTAGATTCTTCGCTTCGCTCAGAATGACAATGAAAGGGGCTCAGAATGACAATAAACAAACTAAGAATGACAGTAAACAAACCCGGGATGACAATAAACAAACCCGGAATAACTGCGGGAAGCCGAATGACAAAACGGCGGATTCACCTTTCACCTTTATTCTCTTACGATGGTTTCGCCGCGGTCGGGACCGACGGAGATGATCCGGACGGGAACGCCCGTTTCGCGCTCGATGAACTCGACGTAACGCCGGAACGCGGCAGGGAACTCGCCGTAGGATTTGCACCCGCGCAAGTCGCACTTCCAACCCTCGAAGTCGGTATAGACGGGCTTGAGAGAATCGGCGATGTCATAGGGGAACTCGCCGGAGACCTGCCCGCCGATGTCGTAGGCCGTAGCGACGCGGATGGTGTCGAAGTCGTTCATGACGTCGGACTTCATCATGATGAGCTGCGTGACGCCGTTGATCATGATGGAATACTTGAGCGCGACGAGGTCGAGCCACCCGCAACGGCGCTTGCGCCCGGTGACGGCGCCGAACTCGTGGCCGACGGAACACAACCTATCGCCGGTCTCATCGAAAAGCTCGGTAGGGAACGGACCGCTGCCGACGCGCGTACAATAGGCCTTGAAGATACCGAAGACCTCGCCGATGCGGTTGGGCGCGATGCCGAGCCCGGTGCAGACCCCGGCACTGACGGTATTGGACGAAGTGACGAACGGATAAGAACCGAAGTCGATGTCGAGCAAGGTGCCCTGCGCCCCCTCGGCCAAGACGCTCTTACCCTCGGCAAGGGCGCCGTTGATGAAATACTCGCTGTCGATGAAGCGGAAGCGCTTGAGGAACTCGACGGCCTCGAACCACTGGCTTTCGAGCCCGGCGAGGTCATACGAATAATCGAGACTGCGGAGAATGCGCTCGTGACGGGCCTTGGCGCGGCTGTAAATCTCCCGGAAATCGGGGCTGAGCAAATCGCCGACGCGCATGCCGCTGCGGCTGACCTTGTCGGTATAGGTCGGACCGATGCCCTTGCCCGTGGTGCCGATTTTGGCGCTGCCCTTGGCGGCCTCGTAAGCGGCGTCGAGCAAACGGTGGGTAGGCAGAATCAGATGGGCCTTCTTGGAAATGCAGAGCTGGCGCGTGAGGTCGTGGCCGCTCTTGGCCAACTCCTCGGCCTCGGCGCGGAACAGAATGGCGTCGATGACCACGCCGTTACCGATGACATTGGTCTTGCCGCCCTGGAAGATGCCCGAAGGAATGGACCGCAGGACGTACTTCTCGCCGTTGAACTCCAGCGTATGCCCGGCGTTGGGGCCGCCCTGGAACCGGACGACGACATCGTAACGCGGAGTGAGCACGTCCACGACCTTGCCCTTGCCCTCGTCGCCCCATTGCAGCCCGAGGATCACATCGACTTTTTTCATGCTATAGCTTATTCGTAATTTGGACTTTTTGCATTCAAAGGTAAGAAAAATTCGGCGGAAAAGGAAAAAATCGGCCGATTATATACACTGCCCGGCGGAGAAAAAAACGGCCGCCCGAAGCAACGGGCGGCCGGAGACGAATCATACGGAGCGGGGAATCAAGGGTGAGTAGCCTGCCACCACTCGGTCTGCCGGTTCTCGGCGACGTAACGGGTTGCCGGAGCGCTGCATGTCACGCCCGAATAATATGTGACGGGAATCAAGGAAGATTGGTAATATGAATAGAACGACGGTGTGTGGAACCGGCATTCCGGAGGAAACGCGAAGTCGAACTGCTCGCGGAACGAACCGAGCGCCTGCGCATCGGTCGCCGTCTGCTCGGCATACTGCAGGAAATCGAAGAAGATATGGCTGCTCAACCCCTCATAATGTTGTAGCTGCGCCGGGTCGTATGCGTCGGAAGCCGTGGCAAAAAGCGCGGCCTGAGCCAGCGCATCCAGCTGCGCGCAATCCGTCAACGCGATGCAGCCCGACGGATAATTGGGATTGTATTCGGAGAGATAATAATGGTAGTAGCGCTCGCAGACCGTCTGCAACCGGTCGAACAACGGTGCCGACGCATGGAAAACCGCCGGAATGACATATTGGTAAGGGAAGCCCTCGCCCATCACCTCGCAAGGCGACGCGATGATATAACGGGCGCTCTTACGCAGAGAATAAAGCGTCTCGATGTTCGACATGAAACAATCGTCGAAACACAGGTAATCGAACGTCGTACCGGCAGCGGCCAGGCTACGGGCGATTTCCTCCACCTCGAACAGCGAACCCGGCTCCCCGTAATAACGGGTAACGGGATGACCGCCCCCGGAAAAACTCCGCATACGGGACAGCACGCTGCCGATGGGCAGCCAGCCCGAACCGTGGCCGCCGAATGCGAGGCCGTATTCGGCCGCCGGGAAGTAGGACAGCATCTTCCCGACGATCTCGGTGATGAACGTCGGGTCCCTGCGGTCGATCTGCGCGAACTGTTCCACGGTGGTTATGGCAGCGCTCCCCGACGCGGGGTCGTAGTGCAGCTCGGCGATTTCCCACACTTTGTCGGCGGCATTGTAACGGAACGCGGCCACGCGCCCGTCGCCGGGCGTCGCCGCATCGATGGCGCTCAAGGCATCCTGCAAATTCTTGTCGAAGAACCACTGGAGACTGGTGCCGATGAAAAAGAAGAAGAAACTCCGCGGCGCTATCGCGGGACGCTGCAAGACCTCAATGCAGCGCGCTTCGCCTGCAACATCGGGCCGGAGCGTTATCGTTCCGAGCGCCCGGCGCCGCGCGTCCGTATTTTCATTGACAGTAGTGAAGGTAAGCACCGTTTCGCCTGCGCTTCCGGACTGAGGGCTCACGTCAAAATCTTTGCCTGCGACCGTCAGAGTCCAGGAACCCGAAGCCGTGACGCGGCAGACGGTCTGCGCGCCTTGCACGCCTTCGAGCAAAACTTGGGTCTGCGAAAAGATGCGGGTCGGGGACTCCTTTTTGCACGCAACTAACGGCAGGAGTAGCAGCAGGAAAAACAGGCGACGAATCATTTGTATTCGCGGGGTTTGAGGTTATTGAACTGCCAGGTACGGTCGCGCTTATAAGTATAGCCCTCGGGCTTGTTCCAATAAACACGGCCGAAGTCGAAGTAGAAACCGCGGCGCTTGCGCCCCTCGACGACGTAAGGCTTGAGCAGGGGCACGAACTCGACGTTGCGGCTGACGATGCGGGCCTTGCCGTAAGGCAACTCCTCGACGTCGAGCAAATCGAGCGCGTGATCGAACATGAGCACGTGGCGCGGCGACTGCTGGCTGAGCCCGTCGCCGGAAGCGAGGACAGCACGCAAAACGCCGTTCATGCGGGCGGCATAAGCGGCGGCCTGCTCCCGGTCGCCCAGCGCCTCGTAGGCGAAAGCCATGAGGTTGAGCACCTTGGGACTGAACGGATCGCGCGCGAGCACATCGTTGCCTGTGGCGATGATGGCTTCGAGGGTCTCCTTCTGGGGATTCTCGGTATCGACGGACGACGCAAGCAACAACAGCTTGTCCAACTCGGGAACGGGAATCAAGGGCTTGTAACTCTCCTGGTAGGCGTAACCGTAATAAAGATAGTGGTAGTCGAGGTCGGTGAGGGTCGGATCGCCTGCGCGGTAACGCATCATGAGCGTCGTATAATAATAAGGAGACGACGAATCGAGCGTCCGGGCGAGGATGTCGTCCTCGACAGGCACCTGGGCCCCGGCCCATGCGGGGAGAAGCAACAACAAGCACAGAAACCGTTTCATGACAAATGCGTTTAAGAACAATAACGCAAATCTATCGCAAATCGTATTCCGCAATCAACCGCCGGAACCGCTCGCGCAAGTCGGCCGAACCCTCGACCAACGGCAGCCGCAAGGCGGGACCGATTTTGCCCATGACCGAAAGGGCGCACTTGACGCCTGTGGGATTGCCCTCGGCGAAAAGAGCCTTGACGGCCTCGTCCAAAGCGGCGAACTCGGCCTCGGCCTGCGCGAAGTCACCAGCCTTGGCGAGGTTGACGCACTGCATGAAACGGGCGGGAAAGGCGTTGGCCGCGACGGAAATGACGCCGTCGCCGCCCCGCTGCATGACGGGCAGGACCATCCCGTCGTCGCCGGAAAGGACCAGGAACCCGTCGGGCCGACGATCGATAATCTGCTGTATCTGGTCGATATTGCCGGAAGCCTCCTTGATACCGATGACCTTGTCGAAATCGTGCGCGCAGCGCAGCGTAGTCTCGGCGGTCATGTTGACCCCGGCGCGGCCGGGGATGTTGTAGAGGATGACGGGCAGGGGCGAATGCTCGGCGACGGTACGGAAATGCTGGTAGAGCCCCTCCTGCGAAGGCTTGTTATAATAAGGCGTGACGCTGAGGATGGCATCGGCGCCCCGCAGGTCGAACTCGCGCAACTGGTCGAGGACCTCGGAAGTGGAATTGCCGCCGCACCCGATGACCAACGGCACGCGCCCGGCGATGTGGTTGGTGATGAACATGGCGATGACGGCGCGCTCGGGCATGTAGAGGGTCGGCGTTTCGGCCGTGGTGCCCAAGGCGACGATGTAATCGACACCCCCCTCGATGACATAGTCGATCATGCGGGCCAACGCCTCGTAATCGACCCGGCCCTCGGCCGTGAAAGGGGTAATCATGGCGACCCCGACGCCGGCAAGTTTGTGCTGCAACATATCTTTTCCCTAATTAAAATCACGGTTCCGGCCCTGCCGAGAAAAACGACGCGAGCCCTCCGCCGTCAGAACAACGTTCCCTGCTCCGCCTTTTCCGCCGCATCCTGCGAAGACCCGTCACCGCCGAGCATGGCGATGAACTCCTGCTCGGAGATGATGCGGACGCCCAACTTCTCGGCCTTCTTCAACTTGGCAGACCCCATGTTCTCCCCGGCGACGATGAAATCGACGCTGGCGGAGACGGCCGCGAGGTTGCGCCCGCCGTGCAACTCGATCAACTCCTTGAGCTCGTCGCGGGAATGGTCGGCGAACTTGCCGGAGATGACGAAACTTTTCCCGGCCAACGCCTCGGAAGCCAACGCCCGCTCCTCGGCCTCGAACTGCAACCCGGCGTCGCGCAGACGACCGATAATCCGCAGGTTCTCGGAATCGGCGAAGTAATCGAGAATGGCATCGGCAATCTTGCCCCCGACCTCGTCGGCCTCGACCAACTCCTCGCGCGAAGCGTGCATGACGGCGTCCAACGACCGGAAATGGTCGGCCAGGTACTTGGCCGTAGTCTCGCCGACGAAACGGATGCCCAACCCGAAGAGCACGCGCTGGAAAGGCACCTGAAGCGACGCGCGGACCGACCGGACGATATTCTCGGCGGACTTCTCGCCCAGACGCGGGAGGGGCGCGAGCTGCTCGGCCCTCAAATCGTAGAGGTCGGAAATATCATGGACCAACCCGTTCTCGTAGAGCAGCTCGACCGTCTCCTCGCCCAACCCGTCGATGTCCAGCGCCTTGCGCCGGATGAAATGGATGATGCGCCCGATAATCTGCGGGCGGCAGCCGCTCTGGTTGGGACAATAATGCTTGGCCTCGCCCTCGTAACGCACCAACGGAGTGCCGCACTCGGGGCAGGTGTCGATATACTTAAAGGGCCTGCTGTCGGCAGGACGCCCGGCGAGCTCGACCCCGGTAATCTTGGGGATGATTTCACCGCCCTTTTCGACGTAGACCATGTCGCCGGGACGGATGTCGAGAAGGGCCATCTGCTCGGCGTTGTGGAGCGTGGCGCGCCGCACGGTAGTACCGGCCAACTGCACGGGCTCAAGGTTAGCGACGGGCGTAACAGCCCCGGTACGCCCGACCTGGAAATCGACGCTGACGAGCCGGGTGAGCGCCTGCTCGGCCTTGAACTTATAAGCCACGGCCCACTTGGGCGCCTTGGCGGTGAAACCGATTTTGCGCCGCTCGGCGAAGCTGTTGACCTTGATGACGACGCCGTCGGTCGGGAACGGCAACTTGCGCCGCGCCTCGTCCCAATGGGCGATGAAAGCGTCGACCTCGGCGGCGGAACGGCAGATACGGCCGTAGTCGGAGACCTTGAAACCCCACTCGCGGGCCTTCTGCAAACTTTGCCAATGGGTCTCGAACGGAAGGCCGTCGCCCGAAAGCTGGTAGAGCGTACAATCCAACCCGCGGCGCGCGACCACGGCCGACTGCTGCTGCTTGAGCGTCCCGGCGGCGGCGTTGCGCGGATTGGCGAACAAAGGCTCCCCGGCGGCCTCGCGCTCGGCGTTGATCTTGTCGAACGATGCGTAAGGCATCAGCACCTCGCCGCGAATCTCGAAGAACGCAGGCCAATCGCTGCCCCGCAATCTTAGGGGCACGGACCGCACGGTACGGATATTGGCGGTGACGTCGTCGCCCTGGACGCCGTCGCCGCGCGTGACGGCGCGCAGCAAACGCCCGTTCTCGTAAGTGAGCGAAATGGCCGTGCCGTCGAACTTGAGCTCGCAAACGTACTCCGCAGGCCCGCACTCGCGCTCGATACGCTCCAAAAACTCGTGGAGCTCGTCGAGCGAATAGGTATTGCTCAACGACAGCATGGGATAACGGTGCTTGACGGTGGCGAACTCGGCGGAAATGTCGCTGCCGACGCGGGCCGTAGGCGAATCGGGGTCGGCGAACTCGGGATGCGCGGCCTCCAGCTCCTGCAACTCGCGCATCATGCGGTCGAAATCGAAATCCGAAATCTCGGGCGCGTTTTCGACGTAGTACTTATGATTGTGGAACTCGAGCTGCCGGCGCAGCTCCTCGATTCTTCGGCGGACCATAAAAAAAGCGAATAACTTGTGTAAAGGTACATAATTTGTTCGTAAGAGCGAGCAAAAACAAAAAAATTGCAAAAAAAAATTGCCGGCGTGGCACGATAGACAAATTTTGTTTATACTTGCAGAAAATTTCCGCACAACCATGACCAAACAGCATATTGTGAAGAAACATATCGTAACAAGCTACCGGAACCTGAGCCCCGAGATGCAAGAGGCCGTAAAGGCGAAGTACCCCACCGGATTCACCGACGCGATGATGCGTGTAGACAAACCCAACGGCGACTTCTTCTATGCCGTGCCGTTCGACACGGACGAAGTGGCCTACCTGGTGAAAATCGACGTCAAAATCGACGACAACGCACAGGAAGAAGACGAAAAAGACTATTACGACGACGAAATAAAGGGGGCCGACGACCTCCAGGACGACAACGCCGACACTGCGGAACGCAGCGACGACGACATGGAAATATAATCCCCTCGCATACGACGAATACTACTTCTTTGGGCGGCCTGTATCGGAACCGCGGTCGTAACCCACGGCTGCGAACCCTGCGCTGCCACACCAACCCGCTGAAGATGCCGAGCGCAACGAACTGCGCGGCGTCGATGGACGAAGCGGATGCCTGCGGCTGCCCGCTGGAAGGATTCTACAAAAACCGCCGGCAGGAAATCCGCCTGCTGCTCGACGGGCCGAACGTAGTCCGGGAACTCTGAATCCATGCAAATAAAGCGACGCCCCGAATCCAGCAGATTCGGGGCGCCTGTCTATTGCAAGAACGAGGACTACTCGTAACGGCCGGACTTGAGCCGCTCGACCTCCTCGCGGGTGAGGAAACGCCATGCACCGCGCTTGAGGTTCTTCTTGGTGAGCCCGGCGTAGTAAACGCGGTCGAGCTTGGTGACGGTATAACCGAGGAACTCGAAGATACGGCGCACGATACGGTTGCGGCCCGAATGGATTTCGATGCCGACCTCCTGCTTGTTCTCCTTGACGTAGGAAATCTCGTCGGCGAAAATCTCGCCGTCCTCCAACGTGACACCCTCGGCGATGCGGTCCATGTCGGCGCGCGTGAGGGGCTTGTCGAGCGTGACCTGGTAAATCTTCTTCTTACGGTAGGAAGGATGCGTGAGCTGCTTGGTCAAATCGCCGTCGTTGGTGAAAAGCAACAACCCGAGGCTGTTCTTGTCGAGCCGCCCGACGGGATAGATACGCTCGGTGCAGGCCCCGGCGACCAAATCCATGACGAGCTTGCCGGCATGGGGGTCGTCGAGCGAAGTGACATAACCCTTGGGCTTGTTGAGCACGAGGTAGACTTTCTTCTCGCCCTCGACGCGGCTGTCGTTGAAGCGGACCTCGTCGGAAGGCATGACCTTGGAACCCAACTCGGTGACGATCCGCCCGTTGACCGAGACGAGCCCGGCGGTGATGAAATCGTCGGCCTCGCGGCGCGAACAGATGCCCGACTGCGCGAGGAAACGGTTCAAACGCATCTCGCCCGTCTGCTTGGCTGGGTCGTACTTGGGATAACTCCGCGGCTTGTCGTCCTGCTTACGGAAACCGGGCTTATCCTTGCGGAACCCGGGCTTCTTGGGCCCGAACTTACCGTCGGCTTTGTCGCCGAACTTCTTGAACCCGCCCTTGGCCCCGGGCTTTGCGCCGAAACGCTTGGGACCGCGCTCGCCGAAAGGCTTGCTGTCGGACTGCCCGTCGTATGCGGCCCCTGTCCGGCCTTTGGTCCCGAACCGGGGCTTGTCGGTCTCGGCCTGCGGGTGGCCGCCGCGGAAAGGCCTCTCGCCGCCGGAAGTGCGGCGGGGCTTCTCGTCGAACGCGGGACGGTTGTCGCGCGTGAAATTGGGATTGTACGAAGCTCTCCGGGAACGGGGCTCCTGCTCCGAATCGGCAGCATCGCGCTGCAAACGCGGGCGACGCTCGACGCGCTCGGCCGCATGGGCGGCAGTACGCGGGCGCCGGTCACGTCCGAAACGCGCGAGCACCTCCGTCGAGTCGTTTTTGTGATCTTTCATATTGGTCTAATTGTCTGCCGCGACGAACATGCAAACCTCGGCGACATGACCGGGCCGCACGCCTGCGAACAACTTGTGGAGTGCAAAGGTAACAGAATTTTCCGGATTGGAGCGCACGGACCCTGCCAAACCGACCGGAAAACCGATAACTGCCATGTTCCGGTCGAAAAGAGAGAGGAATCCGAAAACGGAAAGAATGCGCCCCCAACCTCCATATGCGGCACAGGCAGCCCCGGGAGCACCGGAATTTGGCATTGCCCGCGGCTTGCACTATCTTTGCCGCGATGAAACCGAAGATAACCGTTTTCGATAAGCCGAGGGCTGAGACCGCGGGCGAGAAACAGCGCATGAATATGAACGTTTTCGATAAGCTGAGAGCAAAAACGAACTCGTTCGGACTTTGCCGAGGCGAGAAAACCTGCATGAATATGAACTACGAAATCATGCGCATAGCGCTGCCGAACATCGTGTCGAACATCACGGTACCGCTGATGGGCATTGTCTCGACGGCGATAGCGGGCCACTGGGGCGCGGACTCGGCGGCGACGATAGGCGCGCTGGCCATCGGGGTGTCGATTTTCAACTTCATCTACTGGAACTGCTCGTTCGTGCGCATGGGCACGAGCGGCCTGACGGCCCAAGCCTACGGCGCGGGCAACCTACGCGAATGCACGAACATGCTGGCGCGGGCGCTGGTAGTGGCGGCGCTGATGGGAGCGGTGATGGTGGCGCTGCAATGGCCCGTGGGCGAACTGGCGCTGTGGGCGATGAACGGCAGCGCGATGACCCGCGACTACTTCTACGCCCGCATCTGGGCCGTGCCGGCGGGAATCCTGCTGTTCGGCCTCAACGGCTGGTTCACGGGGATGCAGAACGCCGTGATACCGATGTGCACGGCCATTGCGGTGAACGTGGTGCACATTCTGTGCAGCCTGTGGTTCGCATTCGGACTGGACCTGGGAATCGTGGGCATAGCCTATGCGTCGGTGCTGGCCCAATGGAGCGGCGTGGGGCTGTCGGCGCTACTGCTGGTGACGGAATACCGCGCGATGCTCACGAAAATCGACTGGCCGGAAGTGCTGGACCTGCAACCGCTGAAGACCTTTTTCGTCATCAACCGCGACATCATGCTGCGCACGCTCTGCATTGTGGCGGTCTACACCTTTTTCACGGGGGCGTCGGCCCGCATGGACGACCCGGCGCTGCTGGCGGTGAACACGCTGCTGCTGCAACTTTTCACCCTCTTCTCGTACATGAACGACGGCTTCGCCTATGCGGCCGAAGCACTGACGGGCCGCTTCATCGGAGCCCGCGACGGCGAAGCGCTGCGCAAGTGCATGCGCCGCTGCATCTTCTGGGGCACGATGGTGTCGGTGGCGTTCGTGGGAATCTATTTGGTGGGCTGGCGCGAACTGGTGGGCCTTTTCGTGGACGGCACAACCCCGGACGCCGCGAAAATCACGGAACTGGCGGGCCGCTACATAGGCTGGATAATCGTCATCCCGATAGCGAGCGCGATGCCCTTCATCATGGACGGAATCATGGTGGGCGCGACCGAGACGCGCGTGATGCGCAACTCGATGTTCCTCTCGACAGCGGCCTACTTCGGAATCTACTATGCGGGCTACCCGCTGATAGGCAACAACGCGCTGTGGATGGCGTTCACGCTCTACATGTTCCTGCGCGGCATCCTGCAATACTACATGACCGGGCGGCTGCGGACGATAGAGAGAAAAGCGGGATAAGGGAAATTCACAATTCACAATTCACAATTCACAATTCACAATTCACAATTCACAATTCACAATTCACAATTCACAATTCACAATAAAAATTTCCGACGGGTAGAGCCACCACCGAACAACACCCGAAAAACAAAGCCAGTCTCCGATTCGGAAGCTGGCTTTGTTTTGAATGTCGGAACAGGACTATTTGGAAGTGCGGAACCAATCGACGTCGATCCACCCGGCGTCGTTCTTATGGACCTGGGCATCGGCGAAGTAACCGACCTTGGCGCCGATCCAATGCCCGGCCTCGGCGGTGAAAGCGTCGCCCAACTCGCGGAAGCGCTTGCCGTCGGTGCTGAACGAAAGTCTGCAAACCAGCCGCGGCGTAGCGTCGTCGTTCCACTGCTGCTCGAAACGGCACCGGAACCACACGTCGACGGGCTCGCCCGAAGCGGCGAACGGCTGCGAAGCGTCGACAATCTCGGGAGCACCCTTTTTCATGGCGCGCTTGCAGGTGGTCCGCTCGACGAGGAGCCTGCCGTCGGCATAACGCAGCCCGATGGTGGCATAATCGTGGCCCATGACAATCAACCCGGCGCGGTCGCCCTCGTAGGAGGGATGGAAACGGAGCTTCGTAGTGGCGGTATAGGTCGGGGCGTTGATTTTCTGCAAGAGCAGATTGCCGTTGTCGGAGAGGTTGCGCCAACCCTCGGGGCGGTTGCGGCAATAAAGGCGAAGCTCGCCGTCGGAGGGGTTGGGGAAGTACCAACCGAGCTGGGGATTGGCATGCCACTGCCATTGCAGCCCGAGCGTGCGGCCGTCGAACTCGTCGCTGTCGGCAGGCGTGCGGACGGCGCTTTTGACGCGGGAAGCAGGCTTGCGGAAAGTATCGACGGGCTCGCCGATGCCGTCGCCGTTGCGGTCGACGCCGACGATGCACCAGTCGTCGTCGGACCACGTGACGGGCTGAAGATGAACGACCCGCCCGTAGGCGTACATGTCGACGAAGTGGACGAACCACGAATTGCCCTCGACGTCGTCGACCAAACCTCCCTGGTGGGGGCCAGGGGTCTTGGTATTGCCCTGGTGGAGCACGGTACGGCACTCGTAGGGACCCCAAGGCGACTTGGAACGCAGGACGATCTGCCAGCCGGGCTTGACGCCGCCCGCGGGAGCGAAGACGTAATACCAACCGTTGCGCTTGTAGAACTTGGGACCCTCGACGGTGGGATGGTCGCCGTGGCCGTCGAAAATCAGCACGTCCTCGCCGATGAGCCGCTCGCCGTCGGGCGTCATTTCGCAGACGCTCAACACGCTTTTCAACCCGGCGCACGACCCGGCCCAACCGTGGACCAGATAGGCCTTACCGTCGTCGTCCCACAAAGGGCAGGTGTCGATGATGCCCAGCACCTTCTTGATGAGGAGGGGTTCCGACCACTCGCCGCGCGGGTCCTGCGTCTTGGTCATGTAGATGCCGACGTAGGGATTGCCCCAATAGATATAGTACCAGCCGTCGTGGAACCGGATGGAAGGCGCCCAGACCCCCTCGCCGTGGCGGGGCTTGTCGAAATGGTCGTAGGGCGGCTGCCGGGTGAAGACGGTGTTGACGATTTCCCAGTTCACCAAATCGGTCGAATGGAGAATCTGCAACCCCGGGGCGCAGTTGAACGACGAGGAAGTCATCCAGAAATCGTCGCCCGTGCGGGTGACGTCGGGGTCGGAATAATCGGCGTAGAGCACGGGATTCTTGTACTTGCCGTTGCCCAAATCGGGCGTCCAGACGGTCTGTGCCGAAACGGCAGCGGCCGAAAAAAGGCCGAAAAGCAAAAAGAGTTTTTTCATAGGTCGATGGATTGGAAACGGCCCGTCCAGTCGCTGCGGAACTGCTCGGAACCGGTCTTTTTGGCGAAAATATGCTCGGGCGTGTAGTCGGCGGCCTCGTCGTCGGAGAGCTCGTGCGACCACGCCACGCGGCGGCTGCGGTCGGCACCGGGGCCGCCACAGCGCCACTCGGCGTAGAACGAAGTGCGCTCGCGGGCGGGGTCGCGCCAGTTGTGCCACCCCTCGGGGCGGATGGCGGCGGGAAACTCGCACCGAAGCCACACGGTGCGTGCGGTGGATTTCCAAGGCCGCCCGAGGTAGACTTTCGTCACGCCGTCAGCGGCCGTCACGCGGCAATCGCGGAAGACATAGCCGTACTTGTTGCGCTCGGTGGTCGATGCGGCTGTAATGTAGCTGTCGGCCTTGCAATGGATCGCACAGCCGTCGAACAGGACGATGGAGGGACCGAAGATGAAATCGGTGGTACCCTCGATATACGTATCGACGACATGGACGCGCGAGACATAACCCTTGGTGAAGAACGTATCCTGGTCGCCGACGAGCGCACAGTCGCCCACCAAGATGCGGTCGCCGCGGGTTTCGAGCGCCACGGCCTGCCCCACCCTGCCGGCGTCGTTGGCGACGGTGAGCCCTTCGAGCCACACGTCGTCGGCCTGGAGGGACATGGTATAACTATCGTAGGTGGTCAGCTCGTAACCGTCGACGACCTTGCCCGAGAAGTCGCTCCAAACGATGCGCACGCTGTCGCGACCGCCCACGCCGACGATTCGGACCTTGTCCTTGTAGACGTCCAAGGTGACTTTCTCGCGGTAAGTACCGGGCATGATGCGCACGGTGCGCCACGCGGCGGACTTGGAAGGCAACGCATCGAAACAAGCCTGCACGGAGGTGAAATCCCCACCGCCGTTGCAGTCGACGACATACACGGACTTCTCCTGCGCCGCAGCGCAACAGCCGCACAGCAAAGCGAAGAAAAGGAGGATTCGTTTCATTTTACAAAGATTCTTCGCTGACGCTCAGAATGACACGATACTGCGAAAAAGACTATTTTCAATTCTTAATTTTTCATTTTTAATTACAAGGTAACGCCCGTCTTGAAGATGGCGATTTCCTTGAACCCGGTCTTCTCGTGGAGCAGATGCTCGCCGTTGGCCGTGGCGAGAACCTTGGCGATGAAACGCTCCAAGACGGCCTGCGGCTCCTCGTCCTCGACGAGCGTTCCGGCGTTGAAGTCGATCCAGTTGGACTTGAATTTCGAGAGCTGCGTATTGGTCGAAATCTTCATCGTCGGCACGAAAGCCCCGAACGGCGTACCGCGCCCGGTGGTGAACAACACGAGTTGGCACCCCGACAAGGCGAGGGCCGAAGCGGCGACGAGGTCGTTACCCGGAGCCTGCAAGAGGTTGAGCCCCTGCCTGCAAATGGGCTGCGTGTACTTGAGCACGTCGACGACCTGCTGGGCACCGCCTTTCTGCACGCACCCCAACGATTTCTCTTCGAGCGTGGTGATGCCGCCCTTCTTGTTGCCGGGCGAGGGATTCTCGTAAATGGGCTGGTCGAACTTGCGGAAATAACCCTTGAAATCGTTGATGAGGCAGACCGTCCGGTCGAAAACCTGCCGGCTCTCGGCGCGGTCCATGAGGATGGTTTCGGCGCCGAACATCTCGGGCACCTCGGTCAGCACGGTGGTGCCGCCCTGCGCGATGAGCCAATCGGAGAAAAGCCCGACGAGCGGATTGGCCGTGATGCCCGAAAAACCGTCGGAACCGCCGCACTTGAGCCCCACGCGGAGGCAGGAAAGCGGCAGCGGCCGGCGCCTGTCGGCGCGGGTCTTCTCGACGAGCTCGCGGCAGATCTCGAAACCTGCGGCGATTTCGTCCTCGACCTCCTGGGCGATGAGGAACTTCACGCGCTCGGCGTCCCACTCGCCGATGGTCTCCTTGAGGGCCGAAACCTGATTGTTCTCGCACCCGAGACCCAAGACGAGGACCGCCCCGGCATTGGGATGCTTGATCAAAGCGGCGAGGGCCCGCTGTGTATTGGCGTGGTCGTCACCCAACTGCGAACAACCGTAATTATGGGTATAGACCCGCACGTCGTCGAGGTGCGAACAATCGCACTCGGCCTTGACGCGCTCGGCGATGGCCTGCGCCTGCCCGTTGACGCACCCGACCGAGGGGACGATCCACAACTCGTTGCGGATGCCCATCGTACCGTCCTTGCGGAGGTAACCCATGACCTTGGCGTCGCTCTTGGGATAACCGACCTCGTAGACCTTGGGCGCATAGGCGTACTCCAAGTCGTCGCGGAGGTTGGTTTTGAGGTTGTGGGAATGAATCCACGCACCGGCAGGAATCGGCTCGGCAGCGTGGCCGATGGGATAACCGTACTTGACGATGTTCTCGCCCTCGGCGATGTCGCGCAAGGCGAACTTATGACCGCGGGCGACGGTCTCGCGCAGGGTGACCTGCACGCCGTCGACGTCGAACGACTCGCCGGCCCAAAGGTTGTCGGCGAGGGCCACGGCGACGTTGTCCGCGGCGTTGATTTTCAGAAACCGTTTCATGGCTCTATACTCGAAAAAAGGGGCGGGCACGCTCTTCCTGCGAAGAACACCCGCCCCGGATGAACGATGGGTCTACTTGCTGAGGAACTTGTCCAACGCCTTGGCCATACCCAGTCCGCGGATGTCGGCGAGGTAAGCGGCGACGGCGGGAACGAAGCCCGGCACCTCGGAGAAATCGACGGTGAAGATACCGCTTTCTTTCACGATCTTCGCGACGGTGGCCTCCAAGTCGGCGGGATTCCAGCTCTTACGAATGAAATCGACGAACTCCTGCGTATCGTCGGGCTGGAACCCGCTTTCGGGACCGTAGAGCGACAACAACGCGGCGAACGTGAAACACTCGTGCTGAGCGACGCGCTTGGCCTTGAACCAATTGTCCTTGACGGTGGGATAATTGCGGGCCTCCCATTTCGACAGCGAATTGAGCGAAATGGACTTGAGCATGTGCTTGATATAGGGGTTGTAGAAACGCTCCAGAATCCCGGCGGCGAACTGCTTCAGCTCGGCCTGGTCCTCCTCGATCATGGGAATCACCTCCTCGGCGACCATGTCGTTGATGAACTTCTCGATAGCGGGCGTATTGAACGCGTCCATGACGGTCTCGCAACCCATCTGCAAGGCGATGGGCACCATGCCGGTGTGCGACCCGTTGAGAATGCGCACCTTCTTGTCGCGGAACTGCTTGATAGAGGGCATGAAGATGACGTGCAGACCTGCCTTGTCGAGCGGCAGCTCCTTCATGACCTCCTTGTAACCGGGACCGCCGATAGCCCAGAGGTGGTACAACTCGGCCTTGACGACGAGATTGTCGTCGAAACCTAACTCCTCCTTGATCTCGTTGATGGTGTCGCGCGGGAACCCGGGGACGATGCGGTCGACGAGCGTATCGCAGAAGTGGCAGTTCTGCTCGACCCAGTCGATGAAATCCTGCCCCAACTTGTTATACTCGGCGTGCCTGATGACGTACTCGTGGAGCGTGGAACCGTTGTTCTCGATGAGCTCGCAGCAGATGATGCAAAGCCCCTTGGAGGGGTCGCCGCCGAAGTGCTTGAAACGCTTGTAAAGCAAGGCGGTCATCTTGGCGGGGTACGACTTGGGCGGGCAGGCCGTGAGGTCGTCGCCCTCCTCGTAACGGATACCGGCCTCGGTGGTGTTGGAGATGGTGATCTTCAACTCGGGCGAGAGGAAATACTGCTCGTACTTCGCATAATCGACATAGGGATTGAACGAATCCATGACGCTCTTGACGAGCCGCACGTCCTTCTTGGGCTGCTTGTTCTCGATACCCTCCAGATAAACGTGGTAGAGGTTGTCCTGCTTATGGAGCATGTCGATCATGCCGAGCACCTTGTGCTCGGGGTCGAGGATGGGCTGGCAGATGGCCACGCCCGAATTCATGACGCCCTTCTCGTTGGCGATGTCGATCTGCCAGTCGACGAACGCACGCAGGAAATTGCCCTCGCCGAACTGGAGGATTCTGACGGGCCGCTCCGGCTTGGAGACGGCAGACTTATTGAGCTGCTTGATCATTGCAATTGATTTGAGATTACTTCAACACGATAGGTTTGTACTTGGGCACGAGGCTCTTCATGATGAACCACGCGAACAGGTAAGCCACGGCGCAGATGCAGAAGACGATCATGTAACCTGCGGGCTTGCCGCTGAACCCGAAGAACGAGAACGCCTCGCCCTGGGCGGCGGAATAATCGAACAACATACCGGCCCCCTTGTTGATGAGGAACGAACCGATACCCCCGGCCATGGCGCCGATGCCTGTGATGGTGGCGATGGTCGACTTGGGGAACATGTCGCCGATAGTGGAAAAGAGGTTGGCCGACCAAGCCTGGTGCCCGGCGCCCGCGATACCGATGATGACGGCGGGGAACCAGACGGAAAGACCCTGCAACGGCTGTGCGAACAACGCCAGCAAAGGGAAGAAAGCGAAAATCAACATAGCGAGCATACGGCCCGAATAAGGCTCCATGCGCTTCTGCTCGACGAAGAACTTGGGCAGGTAACCGCCGCCGATGGAGATGACGGTGACGATGAGGTAGAGCACGAAAACGAGCATCTTACCGGTGGTAGTCTCCATCGAATAACCGCACTCGGAGAAGTAGGCCGGAGCCCAGAAGAGGTAGAACCACCACACGCCGTCGGTGAAGAACTTGCCGACGATGAACGACCAGGTCTGCTTGTAACCGAAGCAACGGATGAAGGGAATGGCCTTTTCGTCGTCTGCGGACTTGGTCTCGGCGGGCTGCCCGGCCTCGTCCTGCAACATGTAATCGAGCTCGGCCTGGTTGACGAACCGGGATTCGCGGGGCTTGTCGTACATGAAAATCCAAAAGAACATCCACACGAAACCGAGGGCGCCGATGATGATGAAAGCCATCTCCCAACCCCACTTCGAAGCCAAAACGGGAATGGAAAGCGGAGCGACGAGCGCCCCGACCGAAGCCCCGGCGTTGAAGAGCGACGTGGCGAATGCACGGTCCTTCTTGGGGAAATACTCGGCGGTGACCTTGATGGCGGCGGGGAAGTTGCCGGCTTCGCCGAGGGCGAGGATGGCGCGGCAGACGAGGAACAACCAGACGCTGACGGTGGCGATGGCTATGGCAGCCTCGGTGCCGTACTCGACGGCGCGCATGGCTTCGAGCGAAGCGTAACCCTCGATGTGCATGGTGGCCCAACCGCAAACGGCGTGGAGACAGGCGCCGAACGACCAGATGCCGATGGCCCAAAGGTAACCTTTCTTGGTACCCATCCAATCGACGAACTTACCCGCGAAAAGGCAGGCGACGGCGTAGAAGATGGAGAAGAAACCCGTGATGGTACCGTAATCGGAATCGGTCCAATGGAACTCGGGGGCGATGAAGTCCTTCCAGGTGAGCGAAAGCACCTGACGGTCGAGGTAATTGACCGTGGTGGCGACGAACAAAAGCAGGCACATCCACCAACGCCAGTTCGTCATGTTTTTCTTGATATCAGTCATTTAAGATTTCCGGTTAAAAGTTTCGGTTGAATCGGGACGGCGGCAGCCGCGCGGCGAAGAACTTCCGCGCCCCTGCTGTCGGGACGCGGGAAGTCCCCGTCTACCCTACTTGCCCCTTACGGCGGCGATGACGCCGAGGGCGAAGCGGCATTTCTCGGCGATGGCCTTCCACTCCTTGGCGGCGATGACCTCCTTGGGGAAGAGCTGCGAACCCATGCCGACGCAGAAGACGCCGGCCTTGAACCACGCGGTGAGGTTCTCCTCGGTGGGCTCGACGGCGCCCGTAGCCATGATATTGGACCACGGCAGCGGCGCCTTGACGTTCTTGACGAACGACGGACCGCCGACGTTGCCAGCGGGGAAGACCTTGGTGAGGTCGCAGCCCAACTCCTGCGCCGTACCGATTTCGGTGACGGAACCGCACCCGGGCGTATAAGGCACGAGGTGGCGGTTGCAGACCCTGGCGACGTCGGGATTAAGGTAAGGACCGACGACGAAATTAGCGCCGTACTGCATATAGAGGGCAGCCGTGGGCGCGTCGACGATGGAACCGATACCCAACACCATGTCGGGGCACTCCTTAGCGGCGAACTTCACCAACTCGATGAAGACCTCCGAAGCGAAGTCGCCGCGGTTGGTGAACTCGAAAGCACGCACACCGCCCTCGTAACAAGCCTTGAGAACCTGCTTGGCGATCTCGGCGTCGGCATGATAGAACACGGGGACCATACCGGTCTTGCCGATGGCCTCCATGACCTGAGACTTATTGAATCTTGCCATTTTTTATAAAGTGAAAGGTGAAGAGTTAAAAGTGAATTTCCGGTTTTCAACGCGGTGCCATTCTGAATGAAGTCAAAGGCTCCGAAACAGAAGAATGACGACCGAAAATTTCCAATCGGAATTCAACTATGCGGCTGCGGTCTGCGGAACCCGCGGTGCAACTCCATGAGCTGCACCGCGAATCAGCCGGACAACCGAATTTTTAATTCTTAATTTTTAATTCTTAATTTCTAACGCTGCACGCGGCCGTTGGCGTTGCCGCCGGCCAAGGATTCGACCTCCTCGACCGAAACGAGGTTGAAGTCGCCGTTGATGGTGTGCTTCAGCGCCGAAGCGGCCACGGCGAACTCGAGGGCCTCGCCCTGCGTGGACTTGGTGAGCAGGCCATGGATGATGCCGCCCGAGAACGAGTCGCCGCCGCCGACACGGTCGACGATGGGATCGATGTCGTAACGCTTCGACTCGTAGAACTCCTGGCCGTTGTAAATCATGGCTTTCCACCCGTTGTGCGTAGCGGAGAACGATTCGCGCAAGGTCGAAATGACGTACTTGAACCCGAACGTCTCGGCCATCTGACGGAAGATGCCCTTGTAACCCTCGGCGTTGGTCTCGCCGCCCTCGACGTTGGCGTCGGGCTTGAAACCGAGACACAGCTCGGCGTCCTCCTCGTTACCGATGCAGACGTCGACGTACTGCATCAGAGGACGCATGATGGACTGGGCCTTCTCCTTGGTCCAGAGCTTCTTGCGGAAATTGAGGTCGACCGAAACCGTGACGCCGTGGCGCTTGGCGGCCTCGCAGGCCAGGCGGGTGAGCTCGGCGGCCTTGTCGGAGATGGCCGGCGTGATGCCCGACCAATGGAACCACTGGGCTCCCTCCATGATGGCGTCGAAATCGAAATCGGCAGCGTCGGCCTCGGCGATGGCCGAGTGGGCGCGGTCGTAGATGACCTTCGAGGGACGCATCGAAGCACCCGTTTCGAGGTAATAGATACCTACGCGGTCGCCGCCGCGGGCGATGAAATCGGTCCTGACACCGTATTTGCGCAGTGCGTTGACAGCCGACTGACCGATTTCGTGCTTGGGCAGCTTGGAAACGAAATAGGCGTCGTGACCGTAGTTGGCGCAGCTGACGGCCACATTGGCCTCGCCGCCGCCGTAGACGACGTCGAACGAATCGGACTGAACGAAACGGGTGTTGCCGGGCGTCGAAAGACGCAGCATGATTTCACCCAAAGTGACGATTTTCATAGGGTTATTGACGATTGATTAAAATTGGAAATAATTCTTGGCATTGCGGTAACATACGCCCTCGACGATTTCGCGGCCGATGAACTCGATTTCCGACGCGGGCAACAGACCCTGCTCGATGTCGTTGCCCAACAGGTTGCAGAGCGTGCGGCGGAAATACTCGTGGCGCGGGTACGAGAGGAACGAACGCGAATCGGTGAGCATGCCGACGAAACGGCTCAAGAGACCCAGCGTCGAAAGGGCGTTCATCTGCTTCTCCATGCCGTCCTTCTGGTCGAGGAACCACCAACCCGAACCGAACTGGATCTTGCCGGCGCCGTAACGGCCGTCCTGGAAGTTGCCGAGCATGGTAGCGACGAGCTCGTTGTCGCGGGGATTGAGGTTGTAGATGATGGCCTTGGTGAGCTTGTCGTTGCGGTCGAGCATGTCGAAGAACTTGGACATGGCCTTGCCCACGGTGAAGTCGCCGATGGAATCGAACCCGGTGTCGGGGCCCAACTGACGGAACATGCGCGAATTGTTGTCGCGGATGGCGCCGTAGTGGAACTGCTGGGTCCAACCCGTCTCGTGGTCCATGACGGCGAATTCGACCATCATGGCCGTCTTGAACTTGCGGATTTCCTCGCGCGATAGCTCCGTACCGCCGAACACCTTATTAAAGATAGCGTCGATTTCGGCCTGCGTGTAATCCTCGGCGTAGAACTCCTCGATGCCGTGGTCCGAAAGGCGGCAGCCCACCTGCTCGAAGAACTTGTGACGCACGCGCAGGGCGTCGATGACGTCGGAGAACTTGCGGATTTCGACGCCCGAGACCTCGGAGAGCTTCTCGATGTAAGCGCGGAAATTGGCGGGCACCTCGACGGCCATGGCCTTGTCGGGACGCCATGTGGGCAGCATCCGCACGGCGAAACCGTCCTCGGCGACCCTGATATGGTGCTCCAGCGAATCGACGGGGTCGTCGGTGGTGCAGACGACCTCGACGTTGTAGTGCTGCATCAGACCACGGGCGAAGAACTCGGGCTTCTGCAACTTCTCGGTGCACTCGTCGTAAATCTTGCGCGCGGTCTGCGGGCAGAGCAGGTCGGTGACGCCGAACGCCGTCTTGAGCTCCAGGTGGGTCCAGTGGTACAAGGGGTTGCGCATGGTATAAGGAACCGTCTCGGCCCACTTCTCGAACTTCTCCCAGTCGGAAGTATCCTTACCCGTGCAGAACCGCTCGTCGACGCCGTTGGTACGCATGGCGCGCCACTTGTAATGGTCGCCCTCCAGCCAGATTTTCGACAGGTTGTCGAAGCGGTGGTTCGAGGCCACGTACCCGGGAATGAGGTGGCAATGGTAGTCGATGATCGGCATCTTGGCGGCGTGCTCGTGGTAGAGCCTTTCGGCGGCACGCGTCTGCAACAGGAAGTTGTCGTCGTTGAACTGTTTCATGATAGGTATTTCGGTTTGGATTTCTACGCGGTTTTCGGAATGTAAAATTAGCACATTATCGGGAAACGCCAATGCGAAAAATTACCAAATTAAGTATAATATTTGCCAGTCCGATATATTAATTTGTCTTTCGGGTTGGCACGGAAGCGAAAAAGTACGTAATTTTGCAGTACAACCAACGCAAACAGATTCAACGTCATGATTCGCAAAATCATTCCGGGCGCCGCCCTGCTGGCGCTCGCATCCTGTGCGCAGAGCGTGCAGATCGAAGTAAGCAACCCGACGCAGCATGCCCGCGAAGCGCAGACCGTGGAAATCGCGTGGACGGAACTGCGGGGCGTAAAGCCGGAAACGGTCGTGGTAACGGACGCGGAGGGCAAGCAGATACCCTCGCAGGTGATCTACGCCGGGCACGAAAAACCGCAGGCGCTGATATTCCAGACCGACGCCGAAGCCGGGCAGACGCTGCGCTTCACCGTCGCCGAGGGCGAACGCGAAGCCTACCCGTCGAAAGCCTACGGCCGCCAGGTACCCGAACGCTACGATGACTACGCATGGGAAAACGACAAGGTAGCCTACCGGCTCTACGGCCCGGCGCTTGAGACCTCGCCCGAGAAACTCATCACCCCGGGCATCGACGTATGGGTGAAGTCGACCGACCGCCTGGTAATCGACGAACGCTATGCCCGCGGCCACTATCACCACGACTACGGCGACGGCATGGACTGCTACAAAGTGGGCGTGACGCTGGGCTCGGGAGCCTCGCTGCCGTTCGCGGGCGGCAAGTTCTGGATGATGGGCCACAACTACGCCGCGCAGCGCACCCTCGACAACGGCCCCATCCGCACGACGGTGGAACTGACCTACGCGCCGTTCGACGTGGACGGCAAACAAGTGTCGCTGGTCAAGACCATATCGCTGGACGCGGGATCGCGCTTCTCGCGGATGGAAAACCGCTACACGGGAGCCGCCGAACTGCCGATAGCCGCGGGCGTGGTACGCCACGACGTCAAGGCGTTCGCGCAGGGCGAGGGCTGGTTCGCGCTGCGCGAAGCGGCTTCGGATTCGGCCGACCCGGCGAGCGACGGCGACATCTATCTGGCCATCGTACTGCCGGGCGCCGAAATCCTGCCCGACACGCTGGGCCATGCGCTGGCCGTGAAGACGGCGGCCGACGGCCAACCGCTGGTCTACTACGCAGGCTCGGGCTGGAGCAAAGGCGGTGTGGACGGCATGGACCATTGGACCGCGACCACGGCCGAAGCGGCGGCCGCGCTGCAAACACCGCTCGAAGTACGCATAGTCCGCTGACGAAAACCGACAACCGAAGAGACGACGAGGTCCGGGACCCGCTCCCGGGTCTTGCCGCAAAAAGGCACCGAGAAAATGGAAAACACCCGAAAAATAGTCACCTTCGGCGAAATCATGCTCCGGCTGACGCCGCCCGCGAACCGCCGTTTCGACCAAAGCCCCGTCTACGAAGTCACCTTCGGGGGCAGCGAAGCCAACGTAGCGGTGTCGCTGGCCAACTACGGCGTCCGCAGCGAATTCGTCACGTGCCTGCCTGCCAACAAGATAGCGACGGCGGCCGTCGAAGACCTGCGCCGCAACGGCGTGGAGACCGGCCGCATAGTCCGCGGCGGCGACCGCATGGGGCTCTACTACATGGAAAAGGCGGCGTCCATCCGCTCCTCGCAGGTGGTCTACGACCGGGCGGGCTCGTCGTTCGACGCGCTGCGGCCGGGGATGATCGACTGGGAGGAGACGTTCCGCGATGCGGGCTGGTTCCACTGGTCGGGCATTGCGGCGGCCGTGAGCGCCGACACGGCCGAAGTGTGCGCCGAAGCCATCGGCGCGGCGCGCCGGCTGGGGCTGACGGTCTCGTGCGACATCAACTACCGCAAAAACCTGTGGCGCTACGGCAAGACGGCCCGCGAAGTGCTTGTGCCGATGATGGGCGAATGCGACGTCCTTTTCGGCACGGACGACGAATACGCCACGGTGGCGGGCATCGGAGTCCCGACGCTGAAAAACCGCGAAGCGAGCGACAAACTCGACGCGGCGGACTACGAAGCGGCAGCCCGGGAGACGGCGGCACGCTTCCCGAACTGCCGCATGGCGGTATTCGCCCTGCGCAACGTACTCAACGCCAACCACCATACCGTATCGGGCACCCTCAGCACCGAGGGGCGCCTGCTGACGACGCGGGTCTACGAAATCGAACCTGTGGTCGACTGCGTGGGCGTGGGCGACGCGTTCGTGGGCGGCATCATATACAGCCTGCATGCGGGCCGCACGCCCCAACAGGCGCTGGACTTCGGAGCCGCGGCCTGCGCGCTGAAGAACACCGTACCGGGCGACTACAACCGTATGACGGTCGAAGAAGTCGATGCCCTGGTGGGCGGCAGTGCTTCGGGCCGGATTGCGCGATAAGGAAATTTTTTGGGCCACAGAAACGGCCGCGCCACCGACCAGCGCCATACCCGCAAAAACGGCCGCGCCTGCGCGGCGTATGAAAAACCACCCTACGACGCCCCGAAACGAAAAGGCTGTCCCGAGTTTCGGGACAGCCTTTTTAACAATCGACCGGGCAGCCTACTGATTGGCCTGGGCCTGCTGGAACAAAGTGTTGTAAGTGTTGTACTTGTCCATGATGCCCTCCTCGTCGCGCAGACGGAAGCAAAGCTGCTTGAGCAACTGAATCGTCTCGAAGTGGTCGGGCTTGAGCTGGTGCGCCTTCTCGAAATAAGGCACGGCGGCGAGGTAAACCTCGGTCACGGCCTTCTGGTCGGCATCGTAAGCCGACTGGCTGTTGTAAGTGTTCTTACCGATGGCGTCGTTCATGGCGTCGCCCTTGACCGTGTACATGTAACCGAGGAAATAATAACCCTCGAACATCTCGGGCTGCAACTCCACGACCTTGGCGAACGAAGCGATGCTCTCGTCGTAGTTCTTCAACGCGAAGAACGTACGGCCGCGGCTGAACCACAAGTCGATATTCTCGGGATTCTCGGCGATGGCGCTCTCGATCATGGCCACCAAATCGGCCGGGTCGCCGACGTTGGGCTCCGAAGTGTAGAGCTGCATCAGCCCTTCGAGAATCCGCTCGTTCTTGGGGAACTTCTCGATACCGGTGAGCAACGCATCCTTGGCGCGCGTCACGAAAGCGGGATCGTTGTCCTTCTGACCGTAATAACTGTGGAAGAGGTAATAATAGATATTGCCCTCCTCGTCGGTATAACCCCGGTCGAGCGCCATGTTGAGGTACTCGGAACCGAGTGCGAACGATTCGGGGTGGTTGGCGCCGTCGAACGTACGCAGGTAACCCGCATAGTAGAGCAGCACGGGGTCGGCCTGCCCGTAAGCGGGACCGGACTGCGCCTCGAAAGCCTGCATGTAAGCGTCGGCAGCAGCCGCGGAATTGCCCAGGTCGAGCTCGGCATTGCCGGCCATCGAACAATAATCGCTGACCTGCTTGAGCCCGGCCTTGACCTTGTCGCCCGCCTTGGGGTCGATTTCGTAAGCCTTGTTGTAAGCCTCGATAGCCTGCGGAACGGCGTTGTCGACAATCTGGCGGGTCTGCTTCCAGGTAGCGACCTTACCGTTGCGGATATAGACCGTGAAATAAGGATACTCCCACGCCTCGCAGGGCTGCCCGCCGATTTCGGCCGCACTCACCGCTTTCGGCTCGCCGACGGCCAACTTGAGCATCGGGGCGTCCATGTTGGGGAAGAGGTTCTTGGTAGGCTCGGCAGCCGCCTCGTAGAACGCCTTGCCGCGGTTGATCCACGTCGAAGCCTTGCCGTTCTTCTTGGCGTCGGCGATGTCGGCATTGCTCTTTTCGATCTTGGAGCGGAAAGCCGATTCGTTCACTTTCTGGGCGTTCGCAACGGGAGCTGCCAGCATCAACGCTGCAAAGGCCATCCAAATCGTTTTTTTCATAAGTATGGAATTTAAGGTTTTACATAGGTATGACGACTATTCCTCGGCGGGCTGCTGACCCTCGGCCGCGGGAGCCGCACCGGATTCGGGAACACCGCCCTCGGCAGGCTGCTGGTCCTCGGCCGTTTCGGGCTCCTCGTCGGAAGCAGGCACGGCCATGACCGAAGCGATGGCGTCGCCCTCGCGGAGGTTGATGATGCGCACGCCCTGCGTAGCACGCCCGGCCAGACGAATCTGCCCGACGGAAGTACGGATGGTGAGACCCGAACGGTTGATGATCATCAGGTCGTTCTCGTCGGTGACGGACTGAATGGCAATCAACTTGCCGGTCTTCTCGGTAATGTTGATGGTCTTCACGCCCTTGCCGCCGCGGTTGGTGATGCGGTACTCGTCGAGGTCGGTACGCTTGCCGTAACCGTTCTCGCTGAGCACCAACACGTCGCGCTTGTCGTCGGGCTCGATGCAAATCATACCGACCACCTCGTCGTCGCCCTCGAGCGAAATACCGCGCACACCGGCGCCGACGCGCCCGATAGGCCGCACCGTAGCCTCGTTGAACCGGATGGCCTTGCCCTCCTTGGCGGCGATCATCACCTCGGCCGACCCGCTGGTGAGCTTAGCCTCGATGAGCTGGTCGCCCTCGCGGATGACGATGGCGTTGACGCCGTTCTGCCGCGGCCGCGAATAAGCCTCCAACTTGGTCTTCTTGATGGTACCGGCCTTGGTACACATGATGATGTAGTTGCTGTCGACATACTCCTGGTCGTCGAGCCGCTTGACGTTGATATAAGCGCGCACCTTATCGTCGGGCTCGATGCGGATGACGTTCTGGATGGCACGCCCCTTGGACGAACGCGCGCCCTCGGGAATTTCGTAGACCTTGAGCCAGTAACAACGTCCCTTCTCGGTGAAGAACAACATGGTGTTGTGCATCGACGCGACGTAGATGTGCTCGATGAAGTCCTCGTCGCGCGTAGCGCTGCCCTTGGCGCCGACGCCGCCGCGATGCTGCGTGCGGTACTCGGCCAACGGCGTACGCTTGATATAACCCATGTGCGAAATGGTGATGACCATGTCGTCGTCGGCATAGAAATCCTCGGGGTTGAACTCCTCGGAAGCGTAGACGATTTCGGAACGCCGCTCGTCGCCGTACTTGGCCTTCATCTCCAACAACTCGTCCTTGATAATCCGGAACTGCAACGATTCGTTTTCGAGCACCTCCTGCAAATGGGCGATGAGCTTCATCAACTCGTCGCGCTCGGCGATGAGCTTGCCGTGCTCCAACCCGGTGAGGGCGCGCAGACGCATCTCGATGATGGCCGAAGCCTGGATGTCGGAGAGGTCGAAGCGCTCGATCATGGTCTGCTTGGCGGCGTCGGGAGTCTGCGACGAACGGATGATCTGCACGATTTCGTCGATGTTGTCCTGCGCGATCAACAGACCCTGCACGATATGCAAGCGCTCCTCGGCCTTGCGCTTGTCGAAACGCGTACGGCGCACGACGACGTCGTGGCGGTGGTCGATGAAGTGCTTGATGAGCTCGCGCATGGAGAGCAGCTGCGGCCGCCCGTTGACCAACGCGATGTTGTTGACGGCGAACGACGTCTGCAACGGCGTATTCTTGAACAACGTATTGAGCACGACGCTGGCGACGGCATCCTGCTTGAGGATGACGATGATACGCAGGCCGTTGCGGTCGGACTCGTCGTTGATATAGGAAATACCCTCGATCTTCTTGTCGTTGATCATGTCGGCGATTTTCTTGATCATCTCCGCCTTATTGATCATGTAGGGAATTTCAGTGATGACGATGCACTCGCGGCCGCTGGGCGTATGCTCGATTTCGGTCTTGGCGCGCATGACGACGCGGCCGCGGCCCGTGAGCATGGCCTCCTTGACCCCCTCGTAACCGTAGATGATGCCGCCCGTGGGGAAGTCGGGGCCCTTGACGTAGTCCAGGAGCTCCTCGCCCGTGATTTCGGGATTGTCGACATAGGCACAGCAGGCGTCGACGACCTCGGAGAGGTTGTGCGGAGCCATGTTGGTGGCCATACCGACGGCGATACCGCTGGCGCCGTTGACAATCAACAGAGGAATCTTCGTCGGCAGGACCGTAGGCTCGTCGATGGTGTCGTCGAAGTTGAGCGTCCAGTCGATGGTCTCCTTGTCGATGTCGGCCATCACCTCGTCGGTAATCTTGCGCATGCGGGCCTCGGTATAACGCATGGCCGCAGGCGAATCGCCGTCCATCGAACCGAAGTTACCCTGGCCGTCGACGAGCGGATAACGCATCGACCACTCCTGGGCCAGACGCACCATGGCGTCGTAGACCGAACCGTCGCCGTGGGGGTGGAACTTACCCAGCACGTCGCCGACGATACGCGCCGACTTACGCGTGGGCTTGTCGGAATAGAGGTTCAACTCCGCACTCATATCGTAGAGGATGCGCCGGTGCACGGGCTTCAGACCGTCGCGCACGTCGGGCAAGGCACGGGAGACGATGACCGACATCGAATAGTCGATGTAGGCCGACTTCATCTGCTCCTCGATGTTGATGGGGATGATGCGCCCCACCAACCCGGCATTCTTTTCTTCTTCAGTCAACATTTCGGGTTCTGGAATTTCATAGTATTCAACGAACAAAAATACGATTTATTTTCGTTCTGAGCAATTTTGCGCCGCAAAAATACGCTTCGCAGGAAGATATTTTTCCGGCAGCACCCGTTTTTCGGCACTTTTCAGCCCGTTTGACGGCACAAAAAAAATTCCCCGACAGGGTGTCGGGGAAAACAAAACCGCGGACAGGTCGTACAGACCTTATGGCGGATGAAAAAGCTACTCCTCCTTCACGAGGTTGAACTTGGTGGAAATCTCCTTCTGCTCGATGGCCTGCCGCAGATTGAAACGCTTCTTCTGCGCGATGTAACCCGGCTTCTCGCAGACGACCTCGATCTGCACGTTTCCTGAATTATTGAATGTCAGCCCCTTGACGTCGAACGTCTCGGTGGTCTCGTAAGGCGTGGAACCCACGTAGTTCTGATTGGTGTTCTTCACCTCGGAAGTCGACGAAACGATGCGGGTCGAGACATCGGCACCCTTGGGCGTCGAATCGACATACCACCGGATGACGGTCGATTCGAGCGCCGTATTGCCGGCTCCGGTCACCTGCTTGTTCTTTTCGAGAGCCGGCGAAGCGGCCCGCTTGAGGAAAAAGGCAATCCGGTCCCAGTCGATGTCCTTCAACGCATTGGCATAGGCCGTATTCAAGGCCCTGGCCCCCGCAAGAAAATCATTGCCGCTGCCGCCGAGGCTGGCACGGCCTACGGCCACAACGCTGGGATAGACCAACTTGCGATCCTGATCGTGGACCTCGACATTCAGCTGGACAGTACCCGACCAACCCACTCCCGAAAGGAAACCGAGGTTGAACTCGCGGACCGAAAGCGTCAGCATGTAGTCGGTCGCAACGTCGGAATCGAGGTTGAAACCCATCGTGCGCATATAACGGCGCGTGCTCTCCGAAACGAACGATACGATTTCGGGGTCGGTCTGCACCTGCGGAAGCGTGGTGGCACTGGCGTCGTACTTCTGAAGCACACGGCTGTTGGAACGCGCATCGCGCACGTTGAGCCGGACGCCGTAATCGAGTTCGACATAACGGTTGGCCTGGGGCTCCTCCGTGAGCGCCAGGTTAATGATCCGAGGACCGGGAGCGACGAAGTTCTTCACGGAGGCGCACGAAGCCAAGCCCAGCAGCATGGCGGCACCCGCAATCCAAAAGACTTTCTTCATGGCTAACGGTCCGTTTTAAGTTTGATGATCTTAGCAGTAACGGTCGACTTGTAAGTGATACTGCGCGTACCGGTCTGCTCGACATTCGTGGAAATGGTCGGCTCGATGACCGCATCGGCGCCGTACTCGCGCGCCAGATTGACCAGTCGATAGAGAGCCACCCGACGGACAACAACCTCGGGCTGCGTGATGTCGGTAGTCGTTCCTGCGTAATCGTTTTGCAGATACCCCAGTCTCAGAATGCCGCTGTGCTTGCAGGCCAGGCCGAACTTGCCGGTCGTGAACTGCATCGAGAAGTCGCCGTCGGAATCGACGATTTCGGTTTTGGAACCGTCCCTGTCGTAGGAATAAACGACCGTGGCCTCGGCTGTAAGCGTATTGAGAATTTCGTAATCCGAACGTTCGAGATTCAGGTCGGCCAGCGGAGCCGTATCAATCGTGTTGACGGCCCGGGGCATGATGACACGCTTGATCGAACCGCAGGAAGCAAGGCAAACGGCGCAGCAAGCCAAGATTAAAAGTTTTTTCATTTTTCGAGTTTGTTTGTTCGTGATGATTATTTCCGAAGTCCTCGAATCGGAAGATACGGACAAACAAAAAGCGCGGACTTCTTCGCAAGATGCCGGATTCTGCGGTCTTCCACAACCTTGTCCCCGAACAACGGAATAAAGCCCACGCTGGGATACAGCATGGGCGTCAAACTTTATTCCTTCGGGGACATTCGTGATAAGTGGAAGTTTCAGAATCCCGAAATACAAGCTAACGCCTTTTGTTTATATGTCCTCGGATGTTATTGTTCCATAGGCAAAAAAATGATGAATTTTCGACGAAGATAAAGGAAAGCCGGCAAAAAACAAAATTTTCCGTGCGATTCGGTAAGACAAGCCTCGGTCTTACTTACCGGAAGTCGATCCACTCGTAGTCGGGATAGGCGGCGCGGTCGAAAGTGCGGAGCGGCCCGGCGAACGGCCCGAACCGAAGAATCCGCACCGTAACCTGCCCGCCGTCGAAGTCGTAGACGATGGACTGCGGACGAAGGGATGCCGTCGCAACGACAAGCGTAATATTGCCTGTCGGAGCACCGCTCCCGGCCGCGGGTGTCAGCAGCACGGCCGTCGCGCCGTCGCGCACCCACAACAGCGAGGATGCATATTCGCTGTCCAGAAAATCGAACGCCCGGACCGGATTGTCGAGCAGGCTGCGGCTGGCGGCGTCCGTCTCTCCGACGATGATTTCCCTGCGGCTGTTGCTGACCTCGAAACGGGTACTGCCGTCGGCGAAAACCTCGTTATCACCCATGACAAGGTAATAACTGTCGCCCGAGACGAAATAAGAGCCCGTACCCCGGTACTCCCCCATCGCCACCTCGAAACCGATTTCGTACCCTTCGAGCGCACGCATCTGCGCCGAGAGCGCCGCCACGACCTCTTCAGCCCGGCTCTGCGCCAGCACGGCCGGCGGCAACAACATACAGACGACGCCCAACAAACAAACAACGGCTTTTTTCATAGGTGCAAAATTAGGTTCTTCGCTGACGCTCAGAATGACAAAATTCGCTCGGAGCGGCAAAATCCGGTCAGAACACCCCCAGCTCCTGCAACTTGGCTTCGAGCGACGGGAGGTCGTGGTAGAGGATTTCGCGGGGCTTGGCGCCGATTTGCCGCCCGACGATGCCGGCCCGTTCGAGCTGCATCATGATACGCCCGGCGCGGTTGAAACCCACCTCGTAATTGCGCTGAATCATCGACGTGGAAATCGAACCGCTCTCCACGGCGCCGCGCGCGATACCCGCGAAAAGCACGTCGTACTTGACCGGAGCCGAAGCCTCCTCGCTGCCCATCCCGCTCTCGCCCCCCTCGGGCACGTAGTCGGGCAACAGATAAGGCGCGGTATAACCCTGCTGCTTGGAAATGTACTCGACGATACGCTCGACCTCGCGCGTCTCGACCAACGCGCACTGAATACGCGTCAGCTCGCCGTCCTTGGAGAAAAGCATGTCGCCGCGGCCGATGAGCTGGTTGGCGCCGGGCTGGTCGATGATGGTCCGCGAGTCGATCATCTGCATGACGCGGAAAGCGATACGGGCCGGGAAATTGGCCTTGATACCTCCGGTAATGACCTTGACGTCGGGACGCTGCGTGGCGATGATAAGGTGGATACCCACGGCGCGGGCTTTCTGGGCCAGCCGCATGACGGGCCGCTCGACCTCGCGCGCCATCATGATAAGGTCGGCGAACTCGTCGACGATGACGACGATGTAAGGCAGATAGCGGTGGCCTTTCTCGGGATTGAGCCGCCGGGCCGTGAACTTCTCGTTGTACTCGACGATGTTGCGCGCTCCGGCCTGGCTGCACAGCTCCAAACGGTTGTCCATCTCGATGCAAAGCGAATTGAGCGTGTAGACCGCCTTCATCGGGTCGGTGATGATGGCCTTCTCCTCCGACTCCATCTTGGCGAGGAAATGGCGTTCGAGCTTGGCGTAGAGCGAGAATTCGACCATCTTGGGGTCGATCATCACGAACTTGAGCTGTGCCGGATGCTTGCGGTAGAGCAACGACGTGATAATAGCGTTCAGCCCCACCGACTTACCCTGTCCGGTAGCGCCCGCGACGAGCAAGTGGGGCATCTTGGCGAGGTCGAACACGTAGTTCTCGTTCTGAATCGTGCGCCCGATGACCACCGGGAGCTCGGCCTTGGACTCCTGGAAACGCACCGACCGCACGGCCGAATACATCGACACGACCTGCTTGTCGCGGTTGGGCACCTCGATGCCGATGGTTCCCTTGCCGGGAATGGGGGCAATGATGCGGATACCCAACGCCTTGAGGCTCTGGGCAATGTCGTTTTCGAGACCCTGGATTTTGGAAATCTTGACCCCCTGCGCCTGCACGATCTCGTAGAGCGTGACCGTGGGGCCCACCGTCGCCTTGATGCGCTGGATGGGGATGCCGAAATACTTGAGGGTCTCCTCGATGCGCGACTTGTTCTCGAAAATCTCCTCGCTGCTTACCTCCGAATCGGAAACGTAGTCTTCGAGCAGCGTCACGGCGGGTTTGCGGTAGTGGATCAGATCCTTGAGCGGGTCGTAGCTCTCGGTCGGAATGGCCTTTTCGTCGACCAGCCGGGCGCGGTTGGTTTCGACCGTGACCACCACTCCCTCGGCCGGAGCTTCGGACGACGCAGGCTGTACCGGCTGCGCGGTCTTGGGCACGGTCACAAGGTAGGGTTCGCCGGGGTTCTGCGGCTCCTCCTCGACGGGCTCCGGTTCGGCGGCAGGCGCCTGCTTGGCCGCCATCGTTATTTCGGTGAACGGTCCGTGGACCACGGGCTTGGGCACCGCAGACTGGTCGAGCTCGACCAATCCGCCACGGCCCATGACGACACGGCCCTTGCGCGAGAGGTCGAATTCGAGGAACTCATCGTCCCCGGCCACAAGAACGGGCCCGGCAGGCTCCTCGGGCACCTCCTCCGGCTCGGCGGGCGCATTGCGCACGATTTCGGTGAACGGGTCGTCGCTCTCCTCGGGCATCTCGGCCACGGACGCACGCCGCGGCTCGGCAGAGACGGGTTCGGCATACCGCCGGGCCGCCACCGGTTCGGTGCGCGGCGGAATCGTATAGGGGGCTTCCTCCTGCTGGTAAGCGGGCTCCTCCTGCGGAACATCGAACCACGGTTCCTCCTCCTGCGGCACAGGATTCTGCACCGGAGCAGGGGTTTGCACGGGCTGCGCAGGCGGCAGGGGCGTATCGTAGAAAAACTCCTCGTTGTCGGACTGCGCGGACGGAGCGACCCTCTGCCGGAAACTTTCGACGAGTCGCTCGCCGCGGCCGACCACGGCCTGTCCGGCGGAATTGACCGTATTGATGAAATTGCGGTTGATGAAAACGCCGACCAGAATCCAGCACACCAACAGCAGAATGACCGTTCCGAAAGTACCGATGCGGCCGCTCAGCAATTCGGCCACCGCGATGCCGAAAGCACCGCCCCACCCGGTCGAACAACAAAGACTGCCGCGGGTTCCGGCCACGAAACCCAGGGTCAGCGAACCGAGAATCATGACCAAGCACAGCGCAAGCACCGAATGGTTGAGCAACATGGGGCGCTGGCGGATGATGCGGATGCCCACGAGCATCAGCACGACGGGCACCAAGATGCCGCAGACACCCAGCGAACGGTCGACCAGCAAGATGCCCAGCCGGGCCCCTGTGCCGCCGCACCAGTTGCGGACCGTCTCGCGGAACAGCTCGGGCTCCTCGCTCGACTTGCGGAGGATACTCTGGTCGGCCTCCCAACAAAAAAACGAAGAAAAGAGCGCCACGGCGGCGAACACCCCGACGCAGAGCAGCAGCAAGCCGACGATCCAGCGGATGCTGTCGGTGTTGCTCCGCTGAACCCGCTGCCGTGCATTGGGCGAAGTGGTGGTGTTTCGGGATGCCATGACCTGACTGAGAATTCGACCGAGCGAAGGTAGCAAAAATTTTCGGATTTCCGGACCTGCAACGCCCGAAATCTGACGGAGGGAATCAGCCGCGCGAACCCATCGCTTTCAGTTCCAGGCGCGAACGGTAGGCTTCGTCGGAGAAAGTGAGGAACTCGCAAGCGGGCACATGGTCCGCGGCGGCCCGAAGCCCGTAGCGGTCGAGCAACTCGGCGACGCGCCGGGCGACGGCGGGCGACGGGTCGACGATGGCGACGCCGCGCCCCGCGACGATGCGCTCCAACACGGGCAGCAGGAACGGATAATGCGTACACCCCAGCACAATCTGGTCGGCGCCGCGCTCCAACATGGGCTCGACGGCCCGGCGCACACACTCCTCGGCTTCGGGCGTCGCTTCGCGGTCGCTCTCGACCAACTCGACGAATCCCCGGCCGGGAGCCGTGACGACCTCGATGCCTCTGCCGTAGAGCGCGGCCGTGCGGCGGAACAAGTCGCCGTCGAGACTGCGCTCGGTGGCCAGCACCCCCACCACCCCGCTGCGGGTGGCCAGACAGGCAGGCTTGACGGCAGGCTCCATACCGACAATGGGCATGGGAGCGTATTTCCCGCGCAGGAAGTCGATGGCGGCGGCCGTAGCGGTATTGCAGGCGACGACCACGAGCTTGCACCCCCGGGCGACCAACGCGGCGACCGCCTCGTCAGCGAGCCGGACAATCTCCTCGCGCGGCCGCGACCCGTAGGGGCAGTTCTTACCGTCGCCCAGGTAGAGGAGCGATTCGCCGGGCAGCGCACGCCGCACCTCGCGCCAGACGGTCAGACCGCCCAGCCCCGAATCGTAGATGGCTATGGGAGCGCTATTCATAATTAAAATCGAGAATGAAAAATTAAAAATCTTTCGGCCGCAAGGGTCGGAATCCGCAGAACGTACCAGCCAAAACCGGGGACCCTGCCGATGAAGTCCGAAACGCCGCCGGGGCCGATTTTTCATTCTTCATTTTTCATTTTTAATTTTGCTTAATATGTTTTCCGCCACTTCGTCGTCCGACAAGGCGTCGCAGTCGAACACCCACCGGGCCTGTGCGTAGCAGGGTTCGCGCTCGGCGATGTCGCGGGCCATGAAGCCGACCAGCTCGCCGTCGGACAAACCCCGCAGGCGGGGCCGCTTCTGCCGTCCGTAGGGCGAAAGGCGCCGCGCGATCTGCTCGGCGGAACGCCGCAGGTAGACCGTTGTTCCGGCTTCGTTCATCCGGGCCATGTTGTCGCGCCACAGCGGAAGCCCTCCGCCCGTGGAGACCACCCTCGTCGCGGGGTCGGCGATCAGCCGTTCGAGCACTTCGCGCTCGACCTCGCGGAAACGCTCCTCGCCCTCGTAACGGAAGATGTCGGCGACGGTCGCCCCCTCCCGCTCCTCCACCGCCCGGTCGGTATCGACCGCCTCCACGCCGAGCCGCCGCGCAATCTTGCGCGCAAGGGTGCTCTTGCCGCAACCCATGTACCCGACCAAGAAAAGCGGACGCATAACCGTCGGAAATCAGAACAAATCCAACTGCTCGGGGTCGATCACCTCGTCGGCATCGCCGCGGGGCCGTTCGACCTCGAAAGCCACTTCGTCGGAGACCGACGCCTGCGCAGCACCGGCCTGCGGCACCGAAACCTCGGAATCTTCCGGCCCCTCAACGGCAAGCCCGGCATCTTCGGCAAGGTCGAAATCCGCCGCGGCCGTCTCCTCGTCGTCCGGCCCGGGTTCGGGCTGTGGAGGGAGCGCGGGCTCGATGAACCGCAGCGACGCGACCTCGAAAGTAGTCAGCCGCTTGCCCTTGGCGCGGTGGCTCTTGACCCCCACGAACCCGTCGACGTCGATTTCGTCGGCCGGGCGCGAAGCATGGGCCCCCTTGTAGGTTATCTCCAGGCGGGCGCCCGCGCGGTCGGTGACGCAGACGAAGTCGGACTGCCCCTCCTCGTCGAGGAAGAACTGCAACTTGTCGGTGGCTTCGGCCGTGAAACGCTTCATATAATAATAACCCTGCGCGCGGTCGAAGTAGCAGACGCTGTAAACGCATCCGGCCTCGAAGCGGTCGACCCGCACGGTCTCGTCGGGGAAGTGCTGGGCGAGGTCGTAACCGGTAATATAATATTGGTTCCTGGAGGTCCAGACGATCAGCTTGTCGTCGCCCTTGAACTCGCCGAGGAGCTTGCCGCGCCCGTCGGCGTTGAGCCGCCGCACGTCCTCGTCGAACCAGACGCTCTGGCCGCCGAGCGTCGAGACGCCGCGCTCCTTCAAGACGATTTTGTGGATGCCGTAGCGCGAGAAGAGGTTGCCCTGGCTCTGGCGCCCCTTGATGGCGAGGGTCGAGAAATCGAGGTCGACGATCACCTTCTTGAGCCGCGGACGGGGCTTGAAGTAGACCTTCAGCACCTCGGCCTCGCCGTTGGGGTTGACCGACATGTAGAGAATCTCGCTGCGCGGCGTACCCTTGGTCATGTCGTACTCCTTGTCGCGCGTGACGGACTTGATGGCGCAGCGCTTCATCAGAATCGGACCGTTGCGGCCGTCGCGGTAGAGCACGTTGTAGATGGTCCGCTCGTCGTTGCGCTTGAAGACGCCGATGTAGTAGATGCCCTTGTCGAAGAACGCCTTGTCCGAGACCTTGGTGATGACGTAGCGGCCGTCCTTGGTGAAGACGATGACGTCGTCGATGTCCGAGCAGTCGCAGACGAACTCGGCATCCTTCATCGACTTGCCGATGCCGAAGAAACCCTCGGCGCGGTCGACGTAGAGCTTGGCGTTCGTGACGGCAACTTTCGTGGCCTCGATGGAATCGAACTCGCGCAGTTCGGTGCGGCGTTCGTGGCCGGCGCCGTATTTCTCGCGGATGCGGCGGTAGTAGGCCACGGCGTAGGCCGTGAGGTGCTCGATGTCGTGCTTGGTCTGCGCTATCTGCTCCTCGATCTGCTTGATCTCGTTGTCGGCCTTTTCGGTGTCGTAGCGCGAAATGCGGATGAATCGCAGTTCGGTGAGCCGCTGCACGTCGTCGATGGTCACCTCGCGGCGCAGCAGCTTCTTGAACGGCGCCAGCCCCTTGTCGACAGCGGCATAGGCCGCTTCGCGGGTCTTGCACCCCTCGATAAGCTGGTAGAGCTTGTTTTCGATGAAGATGCGTTCGAGCGACGCAGCGTGCCAAGCCTCGTTCAGCTCGCCGAGCCGGATTTCGAGCTCGCGGCCCAGCAGCCACTTGGTGTGGTCGGCCGAACGGCGCAGAATCTCCCGCACCCCGAGGAAATGGGGCTTCTCCTCCCAGATGACGCAGGCGTTGGGCGAGATGGAGACCTCGCAGTCGGTAAAGGCGTAGAGCGCGTCGATGGTCTTGTCCGACGATTCGTCGGGAGCCACCTGGATGACGATTTCGACCTTGTCGGCCGTGTTGTCGTCGACCTTGCGGATCTTGATTTTGCCCTTTTCGTTGGCCTTGATAATCGACTCCTTGATGGATTCGGTGGTGGTGGTATAGGGTATTTCGGTGATGGCAAGGGTGCGCTTGTCGATTTTCGAGATGCGCGCCCGCACCTTGACCGCCCCGCCCCGCAGACCGTCGTTGTAACGGCTCACGTCGGCCGTGCCGCCCGTGGGGAAATCGGGATAGAGCTCGAAGTCGCGCCCCTCCAGATGGGCGATGCAGGCGTCGATAAGCTCGTTGAAATTGTGCGGCAGAATCTTCGACGCCAAGCCCACAGCGATGCCGTCCGACCCCTGGGCCAACAGCAGCGGGAACTTGATGGGCAGCGTCACAGGCTCCTCGTTGCGGCCGTCGTAGGAACGCATCCACTCGGTGGTCTTCTTGTTGAAAACCACGTCGAGGGCGAATTTCGACAGACGCGCCTCGATGTAACGGCCTGCGGCGGCCTCGTCGCCCGTGAGGATGTTGCCCCAGTTGCCCTGGCAGTCTATCAGCAGCTCTTTCTGCCCCAGCTGCACGAGGGCATCCTTGATGGAAGCGTCGCCGTGGGGATGGTACTGCATGGTCTGCCCGACGATGTTGGCCACCTTGTTGTAGCGGCCGTCGTCGACGGTCTTCATGGCGTGGAGAATACGCCGCTGCACGGGCTTCAGACCGTCCTCGACATGGGGCACGGCGCGTTCGAGGATGACATACGATGCGTAATCGAGGAACCAGTTCTTGTACATGCCTGTGAGCTTGCGCACCCCGCCCTCCTCCTGCGTCAGACGGTCGTACTTGCCGCTCCTGGCCGGGGCGGCAGGCGCTTCGGCATCGTCCGCATCGGACGCGCCGGCGGGTGCTTCGGCAACCCCGTCGCCGACGGTTCCGGACGCCGCGGGCTCCCCGTTGAACTCCTCTTCGGGATGGATTCTATCTTTATCTTGAGACATCAATTCTGGATTATGAATTGTGAATTATGAATTACGAAAGAGCCAGGTCCTGCTCCACGAGGTCTTCCTCAATGCGCAGGTTGTCGATGATGAAGCCCTGCCGCTCGAAGGTGTTCTTGCCCATGTAGAACTCCAGCAGGTCGTGGATGGGGTCGTCCTTGGTGATGCGCACCCGGTCGAGCCGCATCCCCTCGCCGATGAATTCGCGGAACTCGTCGGGCGAAATCTCGCCCAGACCTTTGAAACGCGTGATTTCGGCGTTGGCGCCGCACTGCTTGAGCGCCTTGAGCCGCTCCTCCTCCGAATAACAATAATGGGTCTCCTTCTTGTTACGGACGCGGAACAGCGGGGTCTGCAAGATATAGAGGTGGCCGCGGCGGATGACGTCGGGAAAGAACTGGAGGAAGAACGTGGTAATGAGCAACCGGATGTGCATGCCGTCGACATCGGCATCGGTGGCGATGACGACCTTTTCGTAACGCAGGTTGTCGATCTCCTCCTCGATGTTGAGCGCCGCCTGCAAGAGGTTGAACTCCTCGTTTTCGTAGACCACCTTCTTGGTGAGCCCGAAGCAGTTGAGCGGCTTGCCGCGCAGCGAGAAAACGGCCTGCGTGCGCACGTCGCGCGACTTGGTGATGGAACCCGACGCCGAATTGCCCTCGGTGATGAAAATCATCGACCGCTCGGCCAACTCGCTCTTATCGGTGCGGTGAATCTTGCAGTCGCGCAGCTTGCGGTTGTTGAGCGACACCTTTTTGGCGGTCTCGCGCGCCTTTTTCTGGATACCCGAAATGGCCTTGCGCTCCTTCTCGTTCTCGACGATTTTCTTCTGAAGAATCTGCGCCGTCTCGGGGTGCTTGTGGAGATAGTCGTCGAGGTGTTTGGTCAGGAAATCCATCACGAAGTTGCGCATCGAAACCCCGGGCTCTATCTCCTTGGAACCGAGCTTGATTTTGGTCTGCGACTCGAAGACGGGGTCGGTGACCTTGACCGAAATGGCGGCGATGATGGAGGTGCGGATGTCGAGCGGGTCGTAGTCCTTGCGGAAAAACTCCTTGACGGTCTTGGCGATGGCCTCGCGGAACGCCGCCTGGTGGGTACCGCCCTGCGAAGTGTACTGGCCGTTGACGAACGAATAGTAATTCTCGCCGTAGCCCGTGCCGTGGGTGATGGCAATCTCGATGTCGTCGCCCGACAGATGGACCGGGGCATAGAGCGGGTCCTCGGTCATGTTCTCGTTCAAGAGGTCCAGCAGACCGTTCTTGGAGACGTAGGCCGTGCCGTTGAAATTGAACGTGAGCCCCAGATTGAGGTAGGTATAGTTGCGGACGAGCTGCTCGACGTATTCGAGGTTGTAATCGTAGGGACCGAACACCTCCTCGTCGACCCGGAACCGAATCAGCGTACCGTTGGGCTCGCCGACGCCCGACTCCCAGCGGTCGCTCTGCTCCAACCCCTTGGCGAAGGTGACGGTGCGGGCCTCGCCGTCGCGCACCGACCGGGCCTCGAACTCGGACGAAAGCATGTTGACGGCCTTGACGCCGACGCCGTTGAGACCCACGGTCTTCTTGAACGCCGAACCGCCGTACTTGCCGCCCGTATTCATTTCGGAGACGGCCGCCGAAAGCGACTTGAGGGGAATGCCGCGCCCGTAGTCGCGGACCGTCACGACACGGTCCTCGATGGTGATGTCGACCTGGTGCCCGGCACCCATGATGAACTCGTCGACGGAGTTGTCGACCACCTCCTTGATGAGGACGTAGATACCGTCGTCGGCCTGCGAACCGTCGCCCAGCTTACCGATATACATACCGGGCCGCAGGCGGATGTGCTCGCGCGGCGAAAGGGTCACGATGGCGTCGTCGCCGTAGTTTTCGGGGGAATTATTGGTAAGTAAATCTGCCATAATATCGAATTAAAAATTAAGAATGAAGAATTAAAAATCGAGACCCGACCGACCGGAACCGACCGGGATAGGGCGAAATTCAATTTTTCATTTTTAATTTTTCATTTTTAATTTCCGCCAGGGCGGCCGCCATGTCGTCGTGGACCTGCTGTGCCAGCTCGTGGACCTCGGTTGCGGCGACCGCCGCGGCTTCGACGGGCGGCAGCACGCGCACGGTGATGCGGTTGCGCCAGTTGAAAAGGAAATTCTTCTTGATAAGCGTCGCAGTCCCGTCCAGCACCACGGGCAGAATCCCCACCCCGGCCTCCTTGGCCAAGGCGAAAGCCCCGGTTTTGAAACGGTGGATCTCGCCGTCCTTGGAACGCGTACCCTCGGGGAACACCGCCACCGAAGCGCCGCGGCGAATCCATTTGCACCCCTCGCGCACCATCTGCTCCTTGGCTTCGGCGGCACGCCCGCGGTCTATGCAGATGTCGCCGTGGAGCACGAGGAACTGCCCGAAGAAAGGCACCTTGAAAATCTCGCGCTTGGAAACCCACCGGAAATTGAGCGGGATGCAGTAAAGCGCCGGAATGTCGATTACTGTGTTGTGGTTCAGCACGATGACATAGCTCTTGCTCCGGTCAGCGTACTCGCGGCCGATGACCCGCTGCCGCCAGAAAGGCGGGATGAAAAAGAAGATGCGGACCAACACGCGCGAAAGTTCGTGGACCGTGCGGCGCGCCTTGTCGAACGGCCAGCATACGACCAGCGCGACGGCCGACAAAAGCATGAAGACCGTGCATAGGGCCACCAAAAACAGATAATATAAAGCACTCAACATAACGTTCGGGCAAAGGAAGTTCGGTTCAATATCGTGCAAAAGTAGGAATTTTTCCCGGAATAACCGCCGGGCCGCCGCGTTTTCTCGTAATTTCCCGCACATGCCCGAACAGCGGCAGGCCCCCGCCCCGACGAACAACGGCACCGATTAATTAACTTTATATAAATAGGTATCGAAAATTTTCGCAAAAATCAAGTACTTTGTATTGCATAGTATAATTATTTTGTCATATCTTTGCACTGTCGAGATATAACGAACAGAAAATAATCAACAACAAAAGATATGAAAAAACTGGCCGCCTTCATCGTGATTGTAATAATGACCGTTCTGCGGGCCCTCGGGGCGCAAAACTACCCTGCCACGGGCCGTGTGGTGACACAGCAGGGCGACGCCGTGGAATTCGCGACGGTGGTTCTGTTGCAGGACGGGCAGCAAATCGCAGGTACGGCGACCGACACCGAGGGCCGCTTCGCGCTGAAAGTTCCGGCGGGCGACTACACCCTCTCCATCCGGTTCATCGGATTCGAGCCGCTGGAACGCGAAGTGCGCATCGAATCGCCGACCGACCTGGGCGACCTGACACTCAGCGCCGCCGCCACGCAAATCGACGACGTGGTGGTAAGCGCCCAGCTTATCCGCCGCGAAGCCGACCGCTTCGTGGTCGACGTAGCCAACACCCCGGCGATGCTCGGCCGGGACGGCATCGAAGCGCTCAAGCTGGCACCGGGCATCTGGATGGACGGCGACAAGATTTCGATCAACGGCAAATCGGGCTCGAAAGTCTACGTCAACGACCGCGAACTGCGCATGGAACCCGACCAGCTGCTGAGCTACCTCCAATCGCTGCGGGCCGAGGACATCCAGAAAATCGAGGTCATTCCGATGGCCGGGGCCGACTACGACGCCGATTCGTCGGGCGGCGTCATCCGCATCACCCTCCGCAAGCGCCGCGAACAGGGCACCGAAGGCTCGGTATCGCTGGCAGCCCAAGCGGGCGAATGGAGCCATGGGCTGAAGCCGCAAGCCAGCGTCAACCACCATTCGGAACGCTTCGACTTCTACGCCAATGCCTGGGGCCATCTGCAAAACACCACGTTCCGCTCCGACGAACTGACCCGCTATACGGCAGGCGACACCCGGCTCGAATCGCACTCGCGCACCAAGGAACGTCCGCGCAACTACGGATTCAAGGCGGGCGGCATCTGCGAACTGACCCCGAAACACAGCATCGGGCTCGAAGCCGACTACTGGCGCACCAACGAACCGGGCATCAACGACACCCACACCGATTTCACGGCCGCCGGCATCCCGACCCGCACCGAGAGCCGCTACGACGCCCACAACCGGCAGAACAACCTTTCGGCGACGTTCAACTACATCTTCAAGCTCGACACCGCGGGCTCGACCCTCAAGCTGCTGGCCGACTACAACCTCCGCTCCTCGGATTCGGGCAACGACAATTCCAGCCGCATTGCCTCGCCCGGCGGCACGCTCGATTCGCTCTACCGCAACCGCTCGACGGCGCACTACAACGTTGCGACCGCCACGCTGGCCCTCGACAAGCATTTCGGCCCGAAATGGACGCTGCGGGCCGGAGCCAAGTACACCTACAACGACATGCGCAACCATGCGCTCTACGAATACCGCCCGGCCGAAACATGGCTGCGCGACGAGGCCCACAGCTTCCGGCTCGACTACACGGAACATATCGCGGCGGTCTACGGCATTGTTGCGGCGAACCTCGGCCGCTGGAGCGCGGTGGCCGGACTGCGCGGCGAATACACCCGCACGGCGGGCAAGAACGACGGCACCCGGCAGGACTATTTTTCGCTCTTCCCCAACGCCAGCGTCTCCTATGCGCTCACCCGCGACGGCGCCTACTCGCTCATCGGCCAGTATGCCCGCACCATCGGACGGCCGCGCTTCTGGTGTCTCAATCCGCAGCGCGTGCAGATTTCGGACTACACCTATCAGACGGGCAACCCGGAACTCGAACCCTCCTACAAACACGATGTAAGCCTGACCCTGGTGCTGGCCCACAAATATACGCTCACGGGCGGCGTGACGATCCAGACCGACGAAATCCAGCAGACCATACAACCCGACCCGACCAACCCCGACATGCTGCAAATCGTGTGGGTCAACTTCGACACGACGAAAAGCTACTACGCTTCGGCCACCATCCCGCTGCAGCCGACCCGCTGGTGGTCGGTCAACCTCAACGGAACCTACATCCGCCAAGGCCAGCGCATCGGCCGGAACAGCCCCGAAGAACACTACAATTTCGGCTACGCGAGCGCCTCGATGACCTTCACGCTCCCGGCGAAATTCTACATCGACCTCTCCTACCGCTACCAGAGCCGCGTGGTGCTGGGCAACTGCTGGGTCGAAGAGATGCACTTCACCGACGCCGGCATCAAGAAACGCTTCGGCGACAATTTCACGGCTGCTTTCACGGTCCGCAACCCCATAGCCCCACCGGTTCAGAAAATCGGAGCCCGTGGCGACGGCTTCGTGCGCCATGTCGACGCCGTCCAAACCTGGAACAGCCGCACCTACCAACTGTCGCTGAGCTATCGCTTCCGAACGGGCAAGGCGTTCCGCCACCGAAACGTGGAAGCAGGCTCGGCCGAAGAAAAAAGCCGTCTGTAACGAATACAGACGGCTGGAACCTGTCGGGCGACCGCGCCTAAAACTCCACGACGGGCGCCTGTGCGGCGGCGGCATCGGCCGTGAAGTAAGGCTTCTCGCCGAAACCGAACATCCTGGCGACGATGACGGCGGGGAACCTGCGCACGGCAACGTTGTAACCCCGAACCGTCGTATTGAAACGCTCGCGTGCCACGGCGATGCGGTTTTCGGTGCCCTCCAACTGCGCCTGCAACTCCTGGAAATTCTGGTTGGCCTTGAGGTCGGGATAACGCTCTGCGACCACGAGCAGCCGGCCCAAAGCCGAACGCACACCCTCCTGCGCCTGCTGGAACCGGGCCATGGTCTCGGGCGTGAGCTCGTCGACCGAAAGATTGACCGACGTAGCCTTGGCACGGGCCTCGACCACCCCTTCGAGCGTTTCACGCTCGTGGACGGCATAGCCCTTGACCGTATTGACCAAGTTGGGAATCAGGTCCGAACGACGCTGGTACTGCGTCTCGACCTGCGCCCAGGCGGTTTTTACCTCCTCGTCCATGCGGACGAAACCGTTGTAAGTCCGGTAAAACCAGAATGCGCCGAGCACGACCACGGCCGCCACGGCAATCCAAATCCATTTTTTCATTGCGCTTATCGTATTTGTGTATTCTATATTGCCTACCACCTTGAACCTGCGCCGCCCCCGCCGAACGAACCGCCGCCGAAACCACCTCCGAACGAACCGCCCGCTCCGCTTCCGAAGCCGCCGATACCGCCTCCGATGAAGGGGCCCCGGCCGCCGCCCAGCCCGTTGTCGCGGGGCGAGCGGACGCTGCGCTTGACGACCTTGCCGCAATTGGAGCAGACGAACGTATATTCGATCTGCTCGTAACGCGGCGTGACGGACAACACCTGTTTGTCGCGCAGTTCCAGCGTGCGTTTCCTGCACCGGGGACAACGCCTGCTTTGGCTGTCAAGCAAGACCAGCACCAACACAAGCATTCCCCCAAGAGTGCAGAGAATCAACAATGTTTGCCAAAGCGGCAATTCTTCCTCCTCCGGCTCGGGGCCGAAGTCGAGCTCACCGTTACGAAGCAATTCGGCCACGGCCTCGACCCCCGCCACCATGCCTGCGTCGTAGTTGTCCTCGCGGAAATAAGGCAGCATGAAATTGAGCTGAATCCGCTTGCAAAGGGCATCGGGCAAAACGCCCTCCAGGCCCGGTCCTGTGACGAAACGGATTTCGTGCAGGCGCTCGACCAGCAAAATCCCCAGTCCGTTGTCGACGTCCTTGCGACCCACGCCCCAACTACCGAACAGCTGCATGGCGAAGGTAAAGGGGTCGCCGCCCTCGATGTCGTCGAGCGCCGCCACAGCCACCTGCGCAAGCCCCTGCGCCCGCAGCGCGGCACACACCGAATCGATCCGGGCCACAGCCGCATCCGAAAGAATTCCATCGGGGTTGGAGACATAGCGGGTCCTGTCGGCAAGCTGCACGTTGGGCACCTCGCCGGGCTTCCACGTACGCGCGCCGACCGTCGCGGAGACGGCCGCCAGCAGCACTATAAGGATAAAACGTTTCATATTCTGAGCAAAGATACGAAAAACCCTGCAAAAAAAGCGCCCCGAACGGACGCTTTTTAACAAGAACCGCGACCGGACGGCCTATTTGCGTCCGTTGCGGCGAAATTCGACCACCAACGCCGAGCGTGCCGGAACGAAGGTGGAATCGCTCATCGTGACCTGCTCTCCGGTCAGCACGTCGCGCCCCTGCGCGGAGAGCGACTGCGCGATTTCGGCGTAGTGCGACCATGGCACCGCCTTGCGGCCGCGCGAATTGTTGACGAAGACGAAGACGGCATCGGTATCGTCGTAACGGAAATAGGCATAGGTGTTGTCGCGCGCGGCGAAATGGAGCGTCCGCCCTGAATGGATGACGGGCTTGGTCTTGCGCCAGTTGAACAGCCGGCTCGTATGCTCGTAAAGCTCGGCCGCGGCCCCCTTGCGCTGTGCAGGGTCGAACAGATCGACCGCATCGCCGGCCCAGCCGCCGGGGAAGTCGACGCGCAGTCCGCCGTGGCCCTGCGAGAGGTCGGCGGAGCGGAACAGCAGCTCGTCGCCCGCGAAGATCTGAGGGATGCCGCGCATCGTAGCCAGCAAGGTCATGGCGATTTTGGCCCGCCCGACGTCGCCGCGCACCAAGTCGGCCACGCGCTCGGTGTCGTGGTTGCCCGCGAAAATCATCATGCGCGAAAGGTCGTGGTAGACGAAGTCGTCGGACAAGGCGTTGTAGACCCGAATCATTCCCTCGCCCCAACGGAGCGAATCGGAGGGCAGCGCGGCGCAGACGGCATCGCGCAGGGGAAAATCCATGATGGACGGCAGGTGCGAATCGAAGCCGTCGCGGTTGGGGTTGCCGCCCTGCCAATAGGCGAGCTGGGGCACGTCGGCCGTCCAGCACTCGCCGACGATATTGAGATTGGGATACTCACGCAACACGGCGGCGCACCACTCGCTCATGGGGCCCTTTTCGTTGTAGGGATAGGTATCGACGCGCAGCCCGTCGAGGTCGGCGAACTCGACCCACCACACGGCCCACTGCTGGAAATAACGCAGCAGGAACGGATTGTCGAGGTTCATGTCGGGCATCATGCGGTCGAACCAACCCCCCTCCTGCACCCGCAGGTCGTACTGCGAAGCGTTGGGGTCCATGTTGGCCGAAAAGAGGTTGTTGGTCTGCGTGTACTCGGGGAAACGGTGCACCCAATCGGCGAAGGGCAGGTCGGCCATCCACCAATGGGCCGCGCCGCAATGGTTCGTCACGATGTCCATGATGACCTTGAGCCCGCGGCGGTGGCAGGCGGCCGCATAGTCGCGGTAAAGGTCGTTCGTGCCGAAACGCGGGTCGATGCGGTAGTAGTCGGCGCAGGCGTAGCCGTGGTACGACGCGGCGGGCTCGTTGTCGAGCAGCAAGGGCGTGGCCCAGACGGCCGTGGCACCCAGCCCGGCGATATAGTCGAGGCGGTCGATCATCCCCTGCAAGTCACCGCCGTGCCGTCCGAAGAAAGCGCTGCGGTCGGCCTGCTCGGCCGTATCGGGCGTCGAATCTATCGAGGGGTCGCCGTTGGCGAAACGGTCGGGCATCAGCAGGTAAATCATATCGGCCGTGGTGAAGCTCCTGCGGTCGGCCGAACCGTCGCGGCGCGCGGCGAACTCGTAAGCGACCTTGAAGCTCTCCCCGCCGCGCGAAAAGACCAAGTAACGGGTACCGGGAACCGCTTTGGCGTCGACCTCGATGTCGACGAACAGGTAATTCGGGCTGTCGGCCTTGTGGACGCCAGCGACGCGCACGCCCTGCGGTCCCTCGACGCGGACGGCGCATTCGGCGATGCGCTCGCCGTTGACGAGCAGCTGGAGCGGCGTACGCATGCCCACCCACCACGAAAGGGGCTCGACGCGGGCCACGCGGGCCCCGGCATCGCCGACCGACCGGGGGTCGAACTGCGGAACGCTGTTGCAGGAAATCGCCGCCATACACACCAGAAATATGAGAAAACGAAGAAGTTTCATAAGTTTTATCGGGTCAGAATCCGGTAACTCCAGGGCGCCATGTCCTCGGCGACCCACTCCGGAAGGTTATATTCGGCCCCGGTCATCGCGTCGGTGTAGCGTCCGGCGTAGATACCGGTGGCGTACTCGGCGCGGATGGCATAGGGCGACAGGTTCATGATGGCGACGACGCGGTTGTCGGGCGTCTCACGCACCAGCGTCATCAGGCAATCCTCGGCATTGTTGCGGATTTCGACCATCTCGCCGCCCGTCTCCCCGGCCGCCAAGGCGGCGTTTTCGTGCCGCAACTTTGTGAGACGCCGATAGAAACGGGTGAAGCCGTTGAGCTCGTAGACCGGAATGGGGTCGCGGTCGAAAAAGGCGAACGCATGGTCGTAACCGACCTCCTGCCCGGTGTAGACGAGCGGCAGGCCGCGCGGCACGACGAACGAGAAGACGGCCATCGCCTCGCGGGCGTCGCCGAAGCGGTCGAACTCCGAACCCGACCACGAATTCTCGTCGTGGTTCGAGGTGAAAGCCAGCCGCATGGCCGAACGGGAATAACGCTCGCGGTCGGCATAGATGTAGTCGCGCAACGCGGTGACGCGGGTTCGCTGCTGCGCCACGTCGACCATCAGGTGGTGCATTTCCCACGCATAGCAGGCGTCGAACGCCCCCTCCTCGAAGAGGTTGGTCTCCTCGGCCTCGGCGAGCATGAAAAGATCGGGCTTCGTCCGCCGGAGCCGCCGGACGGTGGTGTTCCAGAACTCCACGGGCACCAGCATGGCCATGTCGCAGCGGAAACCGTCGACATGATGGTCCCGCAACCAGAATTCCATCGCTTCGGCCTGCGCATCCCACACTGCGGGGTTGGAATAGTCGAGCTTGGCCGTATCGGTCCAGTCCCACGGCACGGCGGGACGCCCCTGGTCGTCGTAGACGTAGAAATCGGGGTGCTCCGTAATCCAACGGGCATCGCGCGCGGTATGATTGGCCACCCAGTCCAACAACACCTTCATGCCGAGCCTGTGCGCCTCGGTCACGAACGCGTCGAAATCCTCCAAAGTCCCCAACTCGGAGTTGACGGCGCAGTAATCGCGAATCGAATAATACGACCCCAACGACCCCTTGCGGCCCTCCTCGCCGATGGGACAGACGGGCATGAGCCACACGGCGTCGATGCCCAGGTCGCGCAGAAAAGCGAGCCGGGCGGCGGCCGCGCGCAACGTACCCTCGTGGGTGAGCTGGCGCACGTTCATTTCATAAAGGACGGAACGGTAACTCCAATCGGGATGCAGCATAAAAAATCGAGAATTAAAAATTAAGAATTAAAAATCGTTTTTGTCGCCCTGGGATATACGAAATTCGGAGCGGCATCGCGATTTTTAATTCTTAATTTTTCATTTTTAATTGACCAATATCAGGTATTCCCACGGACCGAGGGCGAACTCCTCGCCGGGGACGATCGTGCGTTTCGCTCCGGTCATGGCGTCGGTGTACTCGCCGCCGACCTCGACGGTCGGAATGACGGGCTGCTGCCTGGCCGAGAGGTTGAACAAGCAGACCACCTTGTTGTCGCCCGCCGTACGTGTGAAGGCCATCAAATCGCTGACGGCACCGCCCATGTAAGCCATTTCGCCGCCAGCGGCACCGCTTGCCAACGCGGGATTGTCATGACGCAGGGCATTGAGCTTCGTATAGAACGCCGTCCACCGGTTGGGCTCCCACGCCGGGACGGGGTCTTTCTCGAAGAAAGCGAACCGATGGTCGTAGCCGATTTCCTGGCCGGTGTAGATGAGCGGCAGGCTCTGCGGCAACACGTAGGTCAGCGCGGCCATCGTTGCGGCGGCATCGCCCATGCGCTCGAACTCGGTGCCGGCCCACGAATTCTCATCGTGGTTGGAGGTGAACATCATCCGGTGAGCCGAGGCGGGGTAACGCTCGCTATCGGCCTGAAGGTATGCACGCAGATCGGCGGCCGACTTGTCGCCCCGGGCGATGGCGTTGAGCAGATGGTGCAGCTCCCAGGCATAGGTGGCGTCGAAGCCGTCGGCATGGAACTGCGGACCCTCGGCCTCGGCCAGCAGGAACAGATCGGGGCGCACGGCGCGCAGGCGCACGAAAGCATCGGTCCAGAAGTCGTCGGGCATCTCCTTGGCGGCATCGCAGCGGAAGCCGTCGACGCCCTTGTCGGTCCAGAACTTCAGCACGTCGAACATAGCCTCGCGCACGGCGGGCGTGGCGTAGTTGAGCTTGGCTATGTCGGTCCAGTCGTACTGTACGACGGGAACTCCGGTCGAATCGCGCACGTACCACTCGGAGGGCATCTCCGTCACCCACGCATGGTCGGGCGAGGTGTGGTTGGCCACATAGTCGAGGATGACGCGCATGCCCAGCTTGTGGGCGCGGTCGAGGAACCGCTCGAAATCGGCCATCGTACCGAACTCGGGGTTGATGGCGCGGTAGTCGCGGATGGCGTAGTAGGAACCCAGCGACCCCTTGCGGCCCTTTTCGCCGATGGGATAGACGGGCATGAGCCACACGATGTCGACGCCCAGCTCGCGCAGGCGGGGCAGCTGCCGTTCGGCGGCGGCGAAAGTGCCCTCGGGGGTGAACTGGCGCACGTTCATTTCGTAGAGTACGGTGCTGCCGGCCCACTCGGCAGGAGCCTGGGGACGGGAAGTGCAGGAAGCGGCCAGAAGCAGCGCCGCGAACAGCAGGTTGAAAAGTCGTTTCATAGTCTTATTTTGTTTCGGTCAGTATCTCGAATCCGGCGGCCGGGAGCTCTACGCAAAGACGACCGTCGGGCCGGAAGCCGAAAGCGGCTCCAAAGTTAGCTTTTAATTTTCGATTTTCATCGAAGCGGGCGGGCAGAATGCACTCGGCCTGCTGCGGGCGGTTGCCCGTATTGAGCACGACGATGACGAACTCGCCCATGTAAGCGCGGGCGAAAATCCACACCTCGTCGGTCAGCGCGAGGGTCGTCATGTCGCCGTAGAGAAGCGGCATCGACGTGCGGCGCAGGCCGACCAACGCGCGGGTCAGCTCGCGCTGCGCCTGCTCGCGGGGCGAATAACCGTCGAAACGCATCATCCGGCGGTTGTCGGGGTCGTTGGCCCCCGGTTCGCCGTACTCGTCGCCCTGGTAGATGCAGGGCACGCCGGGAAGGGTGCAGTTGAGCGCCTGAATCAAAGCCAGCTTGCGGTAACCGATGCTGTCGCCCACGCCCACTTCGCGTGTCCATCCGGCCGCCTTGTGGTCCTCGTCGGGCGAGAGGGCGCCCCCGGCCAGCGAAATCAAACGAGCCTTGTCGTGGTTGCCCGTGATGTTGCCCATCGTATGGTGGGCGCCGTAGGCGGCGAGCGACTGCTCCGCGACGGCGGCCAGGTGCCGCACCGAACGGCCCCGCGTGAGGACGTCGAGCGCCGTATGGTAGACGTTGAAATCGAACTGCGCGTCGATCATGCCGCTGCGCACGTAGGAACCTATCAGCTCGGGCGAACCGTAAGTCTCGCCTATCTGCCACAGGTCGCGGTCGGGAAAGCGCTGCTTCATCTTGCGGGTGAGCATGCGCCAGTAATTCTCGGGGATGTGCTTGCAGGCGTCGTGGCGGAAGCCGTCGAGATCGTATTCGGCGACCCAGTAGAGCGCCGAATCGGTCATCGGGCCGCACACCTCGGGCCGCTCGAGGTCGAGCGTGGGAATGTGCTCGTCGAACCACGTAGTCAGCCGCTCGTCGTCCCACAGCTCGAGGTTCTTGCGGCCGTCGGGCAGATAGAGGGGCGTCACCCAGTCGGGATGCGCCTGCAAGACGGGCGAATGGATGTGCAGGTGGTTGGCCACGTAGTCGAGGATGACATTCATCCCGTGCGCATGAGCGACGGCGAGCAGCGCATGGAGGTCGTCAGAGGTGCCGAAACGGTCGTCGACGCGGGTGGTATGGATGGGCCAGTAGCCGTGGTAGCCCGAAAAACGGGTGAACGGCTCCTTGTTGAGCCCCCACGCGTCGCGCGGGTTCTGCGTGACGGGCGAAATCCAGAGCGTCGTGACGCCGAGCGAATCGAAGAATCCGGCTTCGATGCGCTGCACGATGCCGCGCAGGTCGCCACCCTGGTAATCGACCTGCGGCAGCACGTCGGGACGCCGCAACGGCGCATCGTTGGAGGGGTCGCCGTTCTCGAAGCGGTCGATCATCAACGAGTAGAGCACCTGCGCCTGTTTGTCGTGGCGCGTGAGCTGCGCCGCATCGGTCACGGGGCGGCCGTCGGCCAACGGAATCAGCAGATCGTTGAAACGGGCATCGTCGGCCGCGGCGAAAATCCGCAGCCACGAACGTCCGGCGGCGCGGGCGTCGGCCGGAATGCGGACGGTCAACCCGTCGTCCGAGAGGGTCACCGCCTTGTCGGGCAGACGGCAGTTCTGCCACAAAGCCACCGCCTTGCGGGGTTCCTGCGAAGTTTTCACGAACACTTTCCGGCCGTCGCACCCCTCGCTGAATGCCCACGCTTCGGACCTCGGTCCGCCGAGCGCAGCCACGGAGAGAGCACGCCCCCCGGTCCACGCCTCGAACGTGGCGACGAACGGCCCCTCGGGCGCCGTGACGACGAACTCGGACCAGTCATCGGCGGCCGGAATCACCTCCAGCGCTGCGGAAGTGACCGAATCGGCCTGCTCCCACTGCGGGAAGTAATCGGTCAGCAACAAACGGTTTTCGCCCGCCTGCAACAAGGCGGGGACGACGGGCTGCGCATTTCCGGCAGCGGGCAAATCCGGGAAAACCCGGCTGCGGCAGCCGCACGCCAGCGCGGCGGCGGCCAACAAAAAGACGAAACGTTTCATCGGGACTGCATTTCCAGGATAATCGAAGAATAAGGCGGCATCGTGAGCGTATGGCTGTCGCCCTGCGAAGAGAGCGCCACACCGTTCATGTCGGCCACGGGAGCTGCGACAGCCCCTTTGAACGCATAGCTGCACTGCGTGGCGGAGACGTTGTGCACGACCAGCAACTTCTCGCTTCCGGCCGTGCGGTAGAAAGCCATCACCTGCTTGTCGGCCGACGAAGCGTCGTCGAACCACTCGGGCAGCTCGATGGCGCCCTCGGCCAACGCGGGATAGGTGTTGCGCAGGCGCATGAACTTGCGATAGACGTTGTAGAGCGACGCGGCGCTTTCGGCCTGCACGGCCACGCTGCCCACGCCCGTGTCGGTGTTCTTGGTCGACGAAATCCAGGTCGGACGCTCCGCATCCTCGGCCTTGGGCTTCCAAAGCATCGGCTCGCGCACGTTGCGGTCACCGCCCTTTTCGGTCTTGTCGCCGAAGAAACCGAGCTCCTCACCGTAGTAGATATAAGGCGAACCCACCGACGTGAGCAACACGGCCGCAGCCATCTTGCAGCGTTGGAGCGAAACGGCGTGCGAACCTCCGACCTCGGTGCGGGCGCGGCTCTCGTCGTGGTTGGAGAGCTTGGTGGCCTGGATGAAATCGGGGCGCTCGGCCGCAAAAACCTCGCGCTCGGCGATCATGTCCTTGGGGAACCACTTGGCGTGGTCGTTCTTGAGGGCGTAGAGCAGGCGGTCGGCCCACGCTGTGAAGTCGAACAGCGCAGGCAATCCCCTATAATACCCGGCCATCTGCTCGGTGGCCATCCAGCACTCCCCTACCATGTAGATGTCCTTGAACCCGAGAGCCGATTTGCCCTGGAAATGGGCGTTGAGCTCGGAATAGAACTTACCCAGCCACGTGGGATTCTCGTCCGAAGTATCGCTGTCGTAGATGTGCTTCACGGCGTCGAGCCGGAAGCCGTCGACCCCCTTGCCGACCCAGAACTTGGCGGCGTCGGTCAGCGCGACGAACGCACCGCTCTGCTCGCACGAAGCGGCGGGACCGTAGTTGAGGTCGGGCATCGAACGATCGAAAACGCCCTGATAGAACCAGTCGGTCGTACCCGACGGCACGGCGATCCACCCCGGTTTGGCGGTCTGCGAAAAGTGGTAGAAATCACGGTAAGGGCTGCCCGCACTCTTGCAGGCCTCGACGAACCACGGGCAATAATGCGACGTGTGGTTGGGCACGAAGTCGAGGATGACGCGGATTTTACGCTTATGAGCCTCGGCGACGAGGTTTTCGAGGTCGGCGAGCGTGCCGTAGTCGGGATTGACGGCCGTGTAGTCGATGACGTCGTAGCCGTGCTCCGAATCGCAGGTGTAGATGGGCAGCAGCCAGATGCCCGCCACGCCCAGGTCGTCGAGATAATCGAGTTTGGCCGTGACGCCGTTCAGGTCGCCGATGCCGTCGCCGTCGCTGTCGGCGAACGAACGGACATAGATTTCGTAGAAGACCCCGGCGCGCTTCTCGCCGTCGAAAGGCCGCGCGTCGTACTGCGACACCTGGTCGACGATGTCCTTGCCGGAAGGTTCGGGAGAGGGACCGGGGATGCCGCCCGGTTTGTCGGAGTTGCAGGCCGCCGCCAGCAAGGCGGCACAAAGCAGGAAATAACGTAGCATGGCAGAATATTCGGTTAGGATAGTAGAAACCGGCGTGCCGGTCAGGGCACGCCGGTCAAAGAACGGGGCGCCTATTCGGCCGCCGTCAAAGTCAGCTTGTGGGGCGTGTGGGTCAGGTCGAGCGCAAGGTCGAACTTACCGGCCGTGACGGTCACATCAGCACCGTTGTGAACCATGTTGTCCAACGCGCCGCCGAGACTATACGTCCATTCGCCGTTGAAACGCACCTTGATGACGCCGTCGACGAAAGTGACGCCCGCCGCCTTGTAGAGACCGTCCGTGGCGTCGCGCACCAACTCCACCTGGTCGTCGGACCAACCGTCGGCACCGAAAGCGCTGCCGATAAGGCCGACCTTGGCGAGGGGCGTAGCCTTGGCCGTCATGGCGTCGAGATCGACATCCCAACGGTAGAGACCGTCGGCGATCATCATGTTGTCGCCGACGCCGAGCGTGAATTCGTTGTCGGCATCCTCAACAGCCTGTCCGGGCACCCAAGTGGCTCCGTAGGTGAACTTGAAACCGTGGGTCAGCCCGTACATCGAGACATAGCCCCAATATTTGCCGGTCTCGATGTTGCCCTGCAACTGCGGTGCGACCTCGGGTTTCCAGTTGATGTCGCCGAAGTCGCCCGTCACGCCGATAGTTTCGGGGAAGAGCACCGGGTCGGCCGTACTGCCGTCGATGGAGAGGGTCATGGGCGAAGTAGTCAAGTCGAGCACGAGCTTGTGTTCGCCCTTGGCCATGTTGAGCATGGCGCCGTCGAGCACGAGACTGCCGCAACTGCCGCCCAACACGGCCGGATAATCGGTGCCGCCGCACGTAATCGTGCCGCCGTTGAGCTGAATCGAAATCTTGCCGGGCTTCTCGAACTCGTGGGTCAGCGTCCATTTACCCGCGCCGTCGGCTGTCATTTCAACGGGAGCATCGGCCCCCTTGGGCAAGACGGCGGCAGCGGTAATTTCAGTGTCATACAACACTTTAGATTCGCCCGAAAGGTCGGCGGCATAATAGCGCAGACCGGCCGTGGCGGCAATCGGCGTAGCTTCGGCCCCGCCGGCGAAAGTCTCCAGCGCAGCGGCCGTACCGCCGTACTGCGTACCCAGCGGCGACTGCAAGCGCGCGAGCAACACCTCGGGCGACGCGGCGCCGACGAAGTTCATGAGCCCGTAGAACTTGCCCTCCTCAAGCAACGTGAGCGCCGGGGCCTCGAAGTAATTCCAACCGTTGACCGAATGGGCCACGTAGAGCTTTCCGGCATCCTCGGTCACCTCGCCCACGGCCACGGAATAGGGATAATCGAAAATCGAGAGCTTGAAGCTGACGATTCCGCCCGCAGCCGTCGCGAGGGACTGGCCGCCGAATTCGAGGTTCTTTTCCTCGCCGCCGAGGGCGAGCCCGTCGACGCCGCTGAACTTGAGCGTATAGCTGTCGCCCTCCTTTACGTCGGCGATGGCCACCCACGTCTTGTCGGCGGCATTGTAGACCATCGTTTCCTCATGGTCGCCGAGCGCCAGCGAAACCGTTACCGGCTCCATCGTAAAAACCAGCTTGTCGATGTCGGCCGTGACGTAGTAGAGGTTGGCGGCGGCGGAAATGTTCTTGGCGCCCCCGTCGGTCGAAATCGTACCGGCTTCTTCGCCCGCACCGTAGTTGGTGCCGTCCCAGTTGGGCTGCGACGCGAACTTGAACTCGCCGTCGGCCGGGAAGAAGACGAATCCGCGGAAGATGCCGTCCTCGCCCTGCAACACGCGCGACATGGAAGCGTTGGTAGCCCAGTTGTTGTACGAACCGATCAGATGCAGGTAGGTCTTCTTGTCGTAGACGAAATGCACCGCCCGGGACTGCGCCATGCGAGTATCACCTGCGGCCGAGAGAGCCTCGACGCTGAAAGTCACGTCGTAGGAACCTGTCAGGGTGATGCCCACGGCATCGAACAACGCGGCATTGGTCGTCGAGAAGAAGCAGGCTTCGGTCGTACCCAGAACGACGTACTCGCCTGCGCCCGACTTGGCCGAGACGGTGTACCCGACCCCCACGGACGCCCCGAACCTGGCGGGCGACCACACCAAGGTGAAAGTCTCGTCCGCAGTAGCGTTGTTGACCGTCACGGCGCTGTGCGGAGCGATGACGGGATCGGCCGACCCTACGGTCATCTCCTCGGGGTCGTGGCTGCAAGCCGCGGCCAGCGAAAGCAACGCGGCGGCCGACAAGATATATTTCAGAATTTTCATGATATTGTCTGTATTTTAGGGTTTGGAAGGCCGGCGGCAACCCGAAGGCACCGCCGGCCCGGCCGATGGTTATTCGACTTTCGCAACGACAGCCGACACGGGCGACGGGTTGGTGGCGTCCTCGGCCAACGCGGCGATGTCGCCGTGGAAGTCGATGGCGAAACGCACGTTGCCCGTCAAAGTGGTCGAGCAGTTGCCGCCGTTATAGTTGATATGGTCGAGGTTGTCGCCGCCCCAGCTGTCGGCCCACGCGTGGTTCAGGCGGAACTTGAACTCGCCGCCCGTGAAAGCAGGAATCGTGCACTCCCAAATCTGAGCGTTGACGGCGGCGTTGTGCGCAGCCTCATAAGCCGGATACCCGGGGTCTTCAGCATCCACGGGTGCGGCGGGCAGTCCGGCGAGCCTCAGCTCGACGTCGTCATCGGCCCAACTATTGTAAGCACCGACCACGCTGATGGCGGTAATCGGGGTCAGCTTGGCGCTTCCGGTCGAGTGGTCGGAAGTGAGGGTCACCTTGACCCAGTAGGTACCGGGCGCCACGCTCAGGTTGCCCGACCCGCCGCTGTTCCCGAGCGCATCGAGACTGTTGCCGAAGTTGCCGCCGTCCCATCCCGGAGTGTCGGTGAACTTGAACTCACAGACCTTGGCCGCAGCATCGGCCGGAACCAGGTAGACCGGGCCCTCGTAAACATCGCTGTTCTCGGCCGTCTCCCACAGCACGGGAGCCGTTGCGGGCGACCACCCCTGATGCCCGCCAGGCACGTAGAGCGGACGGCGTATCCACGACGCCGAAGTCGACTTGACGGTGGTGATGTCGAGCGCGATGACGTTCGACTTCTTGATATAGGCGCTCTCCTGGGCGGTCGAAATCGACGACACGACGTAGAAGAAGACCGTCGAAGTCTCGTCGGCAGGCACGTTCAGCCCCTTGCTGTTGACCAACGCGTTGTTGAGCGTCTCCTTGCTGAGGGTATAGGAAGTGGTGGCGGATTCGCCTACCTGGTAGGGCTCCTCCTCGCCGTAGACGCAGTAGAGCGAATAGGCCACGGCGGCGGGATAACCGTAATCGGCGGCACGCCACGTGAAAGTGACCTCCGACGAGAGGTTGTCGGCGTCGACGAGGATGTCGGAATGTTCGTCCAGCACGGGCGCAACGACCGCATCGGGCGCCAGGGCGCAGGTCTTGTCGACCTCCTGGCACGCCAGCAGCGACAACGCCGCCGCAGCGCAGGATATGTATCTGAGAAATTTCATCGTTTGCAATGTTTGGAGTTGAACACTAATAACCGGGGTTCTGCACCAGATTGCCGTTGACCAGCAGGTCGTCGGACGGAATGGGGAAGAGCTTGAGGTGGTCGGCGAGCGCCTGACCCGATGCGACGCCGCCCTTGAACGGCCACAGGTAGTTGCCCGACGTGAAGCGGTCGAAACGGATGAGCGTCGTACGGCGGAAGCCCTCCCAATAGAACTCGCGGGTGAGCTCGGTGAAAATGTTGTCGAGCGTCACCGGACCCAAAGTCTGCGAGATACCCGCGCGCTTCTGGATGTCAGCGACATAACCCACGGCCGCAGCATCGGAAGTCGAACCGCCGTCGATGCGGGCCTTGGCCTCGGCATAGGCGAGGTACATTTCGGCCGCGCGAATCATCGGGAAGTCGATGGAGACGAACAACTCGAGTTTCGAGTAATCGGTATTGGGGTCGAGGAAACGGTTGTTGTTGAATTTCCAGACATGCCAGCCGGCGGTGAAGTCGGAACCGTTCATCTCCTTGCTGTCGGAGAAACGGAGCGACACGAGCGCGCGGTTGTCGACCGAGGTGAATTCGGGCTCCTTGCCCGTCTCGGCCGCGTCGGCCTGGCCCTGTCCTACGAGGTTGGACACGAACTGCGTCGAAGTGACCAGACCCGACCACGCTTCCGACGTACCGAGCCGCAGGTTGTCGCCGTCCTTGAGATTGCCCTGGCTGGCGGCGATCAGATAAGTGGCACCGCCGTAGGACTGGGTTTTGGTAGCGTCGTAGCACGAAGCGTAGACAATTTCCTTGCGCGCATCGGGGTTCTCGCCGTTGTCGCCCATGAAGAGCGCTTCGTAGTGGTCGGCCAACTCATAGGCGGCGATCACCTCCTTGGCGGCATCCATGGCCTCGGTATAGATGGCGTTGTCCTCCTTGCCCAGATAAGTCTTGTGGTTCAGGCACAGACGGGCCAGCAGACCGTAGGCGGCACCCTTGTCGATGCGCGGATAGACCTGCGTATGCGGAGCCTTGAGGTGGGAATTCTCCCCGGTCAGCTCCTCCAACTCGGCCTTGAGCCAACCGAAAAGCGCCACGGGATCGGTCTGCTTGGGCTTGGCGGCACCCACGGCCTCGGTTTCGAGGACGAAAGGCGGGTTACCGAAGCAATCGAGCAACACCCAGTAGGCGTAAGCACGCAGGAAGCGGACCTCGGCACGCTCGGTCGCCACCTCGGGGTCGCCGTCGTTGGTGTTGCGCAAAAACTCGTTGGCATACGAAATCATCATCATGCCACGCGTGTAAGCCGCATAGATGGCGTCGTTCTTGGTCGAGGTCCAGGTGTCGTTGCAAATCTCCTTGACCCAAGCGTCGCCCCAGACGCAGTGGGCCTCGTCGGTCGAGAGCGTCTGGATGGACCACCATGCACGCAGGAACTCCGAAGCTCCGGCGTCGCCGACCTGGATGTCGGCATTGCCTGCGCCGGACTGTCCGACGAGGGTGAAACCGCCGTAGATCTTGGCCAGCTGGCCCTTGCGCAAAACGGGATTGGAGTAGATTTCGCCGTTGGGAACGGTCGTATCCGAAAGCGGGTTCTGTTCGAGGTCGCCCAGGCAAGAGGTGAACGACAGAGCCGCGCAAAATGCGAATAAAATATGTTTTTTCATGGTCGTGAACTCCTCGGATTAAAAGTTGATGCCTACGCGCAGGCTATAGATGCGCGGACGCGGGTAGACGTTGCCGTCGATACCACCGGCCACCGACACTTCGGGGTCGAGGCCGCTGTATTTCGTCAGCACGAAGACGTTCTGCACGCCTGCGGCCACGCGGATGGACAGCCCCTGCTTGGCCACGTTACGGAACGTGTAGCCCAAGTTGATGTCGTCCATGCGGAAGAACGACGCATCCTCGAGGAAGAGGTCCGACAGACACTGGGGCGTCGAAGCGCTCGACGTGAAGCCGTAGCGCGAAGCAACGGGCTGCGTGTTGGTCAGAAAGCCCTTACCGATCAGATCGCGGTAGTACGACGTGGCCGAACGGCGCATGACGTCGTTGAACATGTAGTTGCCCACCGTACCGTGACCGTTGAAACCGAAGTCCCAGTTCTTGTAGGTCAGCTTGAGGTTGATACCGTAGTAGAAGTCGGGGTTGGGGCTCTTGTTGGTCATGTAACGGTCGGCGTTGGTGATCTGGCCGTCGCCGTCGCGGTCTACCAAGGCGTTTTCAACGGCGTTGCCGTCGGCGTCGTAGACCTGCTGCCACAGGTAGAAGGTGTAAGGCGCATAACCGACCACATGGCGCTGGGCCGTGTTACCGGTACCGCCGCCGGCACCGCCCACGTCGATGGCATCCGAAGGCAGGGCCGTGATTTCGGTGTTCTGGAACGTACCGTTCAACCCGATGCTGAGGTGCCAGTCCTTGGTCTGCACGGGCACGAAGTTGAGCGAAACCTCGACGCCCTTGTTCTTCATCGAACCGATGTTCTGATAGACGTAGTTCGAGAAGTTGCCGCCCAGCGGCACGGCCACGCGCGAAAGCATGTCGTCGGTCTTGCGGTAATAGGCATCGACCGAACCGTTGATGCGGCCGTTGAGGAACCCGAAGTCGAGACCGACGTTGTAAGTGGTCGTCTCCTCCCACTTCAGACTTTCGTTGTATTCATGGGGCTTGAGCGGGAAATACCACTCGTCGGGACCCAGCGGATACTGCGTGGCGGGGTCTTTCGAGATTTCGGCATACGAACGGGCCGCATAGCGGTCGTCGAAGTCCTGCTGGCCCGTGACGCCCCAGCCCAAACGCAGCTTGAGGGCCGACACCACGTCGGAATCCCTGAGGAATTTCTCCTGCGCGATGTTCCACGCGGCGGCGGCCGAGGGGAAGTAACCCCAACGATTGTCGCCCACGAAACGCGACGAACCGTCGGCACGCATGGTGAAAGTGAAGAGGTAACGCGAGTCGATGGAATAGTTCAGACGGCCGTAGAACGATACCAACACGTCCTGGTAAGCCGAATGGGTGAAGTTGATGAGCTTGGAATCCCACGGACGGGTCTCCTCGGTGGGCGCGATGCGGCCGTAGAAGTGCGAATCGGTCGAAGCGTAGTTCTCGGCCCACGAATAACCGGCCATGGCGCTGAAGTTGTGGATGCCCCACTCCTTGGCGTAATTGGCGTAGAACTCAAGCAACTGGTTGCGGTGGAGGTTCTTGTAGTCCTCGAAGCGGCCGAAGCCCTTGTAGGCACTGTCGCCGTCGCGGTTGGCCATGATCGAACCGGGATTGTTGCCCTTGTCGCCCGAGGTGGTGGTGATGTCGAGACCGAGGTTGAGGTTGAAACTCAGCTCTTCGAGCCCGTGGACCTTATAGTCGAACTGGAGGTTGCCCAGCGCACGGTACGAATGGTTGCCGTCCCACTTGTCGTAGAGCAGCGACAGCGGGCTGGTGTCGGCCAGGTTGCTCTCCCAGTTGAAATAACCGTTGTTGGTGGCGTAGTCGACAGCCCCGTCGGCGGTCCGGTGGTAGGGGTCCTGCGTGGGGTCGAAGTAGACCGCCGCGCCGATGGCACCGCCGTCGGCATAGTTGCCGCGGTTGTAGATACCCTTGGCGTTGAGGTTGACCGTCAGATGGTCCTTGAAGAACTTGGGCGACAGGTTGAGGTCGACAGTCACACGCTGGTTGTCCGACGTTTTGAGCGTACCGCCGTCGTAGGTGTAGCCGACCGATGCGCGGTAAGGCAACTTGTTCTGAAGCGCCGAACCGTAGACCGACACGTTGTGGTCGGTGGCGATGCCGACCTTGTAGATGAGGTCCTGCCAATCGGTGTCGGCCGTGCCGAAGAGTGCCGAAGACTTGTCGGCCAAGTCGGGATAGGTGCCGAGAATGTACTCCTTGAACTGGGCGGCGTTCATCATCTCCATGGTCTTGTGGTTATGCTTGACCGAGACGCTGCCGTTGTAGGAGACGCGGGGCTTGCCGCCCTCGCCTTTCTTGGTGGTGATGAGGATGACGCCGTTCGATGCGCGCGAACCGTAGATGGCCGTGGCCGAAGCGTCCTTCAGAACGGTGAACGAAGCGATGTCGTTGGGGTTGACCATCGCCAGTCCGTTGGACATGCCCGGGCCTGCGTCGTTGGCCACGGGTACGCCGTCGATGACGATCAGCGGGTTGTTGCTCGCCGAGAGCGATGCGCCGCCGCGGATGCGGATTTCGGCACCTGCACCGGGAGCTCCGTTGCCCGAGACGATGTTCACGCCCGGCACCTTGCCGCGCAAGAGCTCCTGCGGCGAAGTAAGGGCACCGCGGTTGACTTCCTCGGCCTTGACGGCGATGACCGAACCGGTCATGTCGTTCTTCTTGACGGCGCCGTAACCGATGACCACCACCTCGTCGAGCGACATGAGGTCCTCCTCGAGCACTACGCGTGCCAAGTCGGCCGACGAAGCGACGCGCTCCAAGTTCTTATAGCCGATGAAGCTGATTTGGACGGCGGAATTACCGTCCTTGACGGACAGCACGTACTGCCCGTTGAAATCGGTCGACGTACCGTTGGTGGTTCCCAACTCCACCACGGTGGCTCCGATGACCGGATTGCCGGAAGCGTCGACGACGACGCCTTTGACCTCGTAACTGCCCTGCCGGGCGAGCGCGAGGGGGGGGGTGCAGATACATAAAATCATGACACCCAAACACATAGCCAGAATTTTTCGCATAAAGCCGTTTGTGTTAGTGAATAATAGGTTGTTGGATTGTATCGTTTATTTCATAGAACGCTCGGTCCGGCCGTCGACTTTCAGCCGTTCGCCGCAAAGCAGAATTTCGACGGGCTCGCCCTCGCAGGAAACAATGGCGCGGTCGTGCGTCGCTTCGACCGAGAGCACCCGGCCCCGGTAGTCGATGCGGAACGCCAGCCGCTGCCATGCCTCGGGCAAACGGGGCTCCAGCGACAGCACGCCGTCGACGATGCGCATGCCGCCGAAACCCTCGACCACGGCCAGCCACGAACCGGCCATGGAGGTGACGTGGCAGCCCTCCTCGACCTCGCGGTTGTAGTCGTCGAGGTCGAGACGCGCCGTGCGCAGATAAAGTTCGTAGGCCTTGTCCATCAGCCCCAGCTGGGCGGCGAGAATCGTATGGACGCAGGGCGACAACGACGATTCGTGCACCGTGCGGGCTTCGTAGAAATCGAAGTTGCGGCGCAGCGTACCTTCGTCGAACCTGTCGCGGAACAGATAGAGCCCTTGCAGCACATCGGCCTGCTTGATGAAGCACGAACGCAGGATGCGGTCCCACGACCATTTCTGATTGATGGGCCGCTCCGCGGGGTCGAGGTCCTTGACGAGCACCTGCTCCTTGTCCAGATAACCGTCCTGCTGGAGGAAGATGCCCAGTTCGCGGTCCTCGCCCAAGTACATGTTGCGGTCGATTTCGAGCCACCTGGCCGTCTCGGCCTGCTCGTCGAACGAGCGCTTCGCGCAGATGGCGGCGTAGGCTTCGGGGCTGTTCTCCCGCACCCACGCGACCGCCTCGGCCGCATAGCGCAGACACCAGCAGGCGATGTAGGAGGTGTACCAGTTGTTGTTGACGTTGTTTTCGTACTCGTTGGGACCCGTCACGCCCAGCATGACATACTGCTTGCGGGCTTCGGACCAGGTGATGCGCTGAGCCCAGAAACGGGCTATCGACAGCAGCACTTCGGCACCGCCCTCGGCCAGGTAGTTTTTATCGCCTGTGTAACGGATATAATTGAAGATGGCGTAGGCGATGGCACCGTTGCGGTGAATCTCCTCGAAAGTGATCTCCCACTCGTTGTGGCACTCCTCGCCGTTGATGGTGACCATGGGATAGAGCGCGGCCCCGCTGTGGAAACCCAACTTGGCGGCGTTCTCGATGGCCTTGTCGAGCTGGTTGTAACGGTAGACGAGCAACTCGCGCGCCACCTGCGGCCCGGCCGTCGCCATGTAGAACGGCAGGCAGTAGGCCTCGGTGTCCCAATAGGTCACGCCGCCGTACTTCTCGCCCGTGAAGCCCTTGGGGCCGATGTTCAGGCGCGTGTCGACGCCTGTGTAGGTTTGCAGCAACATGAAGATGCAGAAGCGGATACCCTGCTGGGCGGCATCGTCGCCCCCGATTTCGATGTCGCAGCTGTGCCAGCGGGCGGCCCACGCGGTCTCCTGCTCTTTGAGCAGGGCGTCGAACCCGGCGGCGGCACCGTCGGCCGCTACCCCGCGCGCGGCGGCCATCAGCTCCCCGGACTTGTGGTTGAGCGACGAACAGATGCCCGCATATTTATAAAGGACAGCCCACTCGCCCGCTTCGCGGCGAACGGAAGCCGAATGGCAGACCCGCTCGGGCTTGGTGCCGCACCGGAATTCCGCGCCGTCGAGCACCACGCGCTGGGCCCATGCCACGTCGAAGCCGCTTTTCTTGGTACGGCTCTGCACGGCGTCGCCGTCGGTAGCCACGGGCTCCCAGAACTTCTCGTCGTAATTAGCATCGGTGTTGCGCACGTCGGCGTCGATGAACGGCGCGAAAGTGATTTCGGCGGCCTTGTTGAGGGGCCGCACCGCATAACGGATGACGCCCAGCTCGCGGCGCTGCAACGAGAGGAAACGCACGATTTCCGCCTCGACCTCCACGCCCGACGGCATCCGCACGGTCATCCGCCGTGTGAGCACCGAACGCCGCATGTCCAGCTCGCGGCGGAACGCGAGCACCTCGACGCGGGCCAGGTCGAGCGGCTCGCCGTCGATTTCCACCCCCACGCCGATCCAGAACGCCGAATTGAGCACCTTGGCGAAGTATTCGGGATAACCGTTCTTCCACCACCCCACACGCGTCTTGTCGGGATAGTAGATGGCGCCTATGTAATTGCCTTGGAGCGATTCGCCCGAATAGGGCTCCTCGAAATTGGCCCGGCCGCCCATCACGCCGTTGCCCAGCGCGAAGAGCGATTCGGACGACTTGACGCGGGCCGGGTCGAAACGCTCCTCGACGAGCAACCACGGGTCGGTCTTGATAAATTGGTTCATATCGGAATTAGTCAATTTGGTTACGTAACATCTCCAGCGTGAAGCCCTCGAAGGTGGGCAGCTGCATGGTGGCCTTGCAGAGCAGCGGACTGCCGCCCACCCCCACCGAACGCATGCCGGCGCGCGTGGCGGCTTCGATGCCTGCCGCGGCATCCTCGAAGACCACGCACGCGGCGGGCGCTTCGCCGGCCAGTTCGGCCCCCTTGGCGAAAACTTCGGGGTCGGGCTTGGCCTTGCTCACGAGCGTGCCGTCGACGATGTGGTCGAACAAGGGACGCAGGCCACAGCGGTCGAGGATGACCCCGGCGTTCTTCGACGCGGAACCCAGCACCACTTTGACCCCACGGGCCTTGAGCTCCTGCAAGAACGGCAGGACGCCCGGCAGCACCTCGTCGGCGGTCATACGGCCTATGTACTCCAGATAACGGGCATTCTTCTCGGCGGCCAGGCGCTCCTTTTCCTCGGGTGTGAAACGCTCTTCCAACCCTCCGGCACGCAGCACGATGTCGAGCGACGCCATACGGCTGACGCCCTTGGTGGCTTCGCCCTGCTCGGGCGTGAACTCGAAACCCAACTCACGGGCCAATGCGGCCCAGGCAAGGTAGTGATACTTGGCGGTGTCGACTATAACCCCGTCCAAATCGAAGATACAGCAGGTAATCATAGGATGATAACTATTTTTCGCGGACGAAACCCACCGACACGGCGGCCAGCAACATGAAGACTCCGGCCAGCGCAATCATGGCCAACGGCTGTCCGCCGAACAGATACTTCACGATCAGACCGCCCGTCAGTCCGACGACGATCTGCGGCACCGTGATGGTGAAGTTGAAGATGCCCATGTAGACCCCCATCCGGCGCGCCTCGACGGCCTGCGAGAGGATGGCATAGGGCATGGCCAGGATGCCGGCCCACGCCACGCCGATGCCCGCCATCGGAATCATCAGCGCATATTTGTCGCTCAGGAAACAGAGCCCGACGAACCCGGCGGCGCCGCACAGCAGGCAGAGCGCATAGACGAACTTGTTGCCCCACTTGGCCGCGATGCCCGCAATGAAGAGCGACGCGATGCAGGCAGGCACGGGATAGGTGCCGTTGAGCACGCCGACCCACGTTTGGGCCTCGCCCTCGGAGAGGAGCACGCCCCCGTCGGTCGCCACGCCGGTGATGGCAGGCTTGAGGTAGGTCCACATCAGAAACAGCGCGGCCCATGAAAAGAACTGCACGACGCCCAACTGCCACATGACCCGGGGCACATTGCGCATCAACTCCATGAACGAGGGCTTTTCAACCGTCTCCCCGACCGTCCCGTCGTTATAGCGGGCGAACTCCTCGGGCGGATACTCCTTGGTCTTGAACGCGGTGACAAGCACCGTCAGCAACAAGATAGCCCCACCTATATAATATGACCACGCGATATGCTGCGCGACCTGGCCGGGCACCACCTCGTCGGAGACGCCGCAACGTGTCAGAATGAGCGGCAGCACAGCCCCGACGATGGCCCCGAGGTTGATGAGGAACGTCTGGACCACATAGCCCTTGGTCTTCTGCGAATCGTCGAGCATGTCGGCGACCAAGGCGCGGAACGGCTGCATGGTCACGTTGAACGACAAATCCATGAACAACAGGATGAACGCCCCCATCGCGAGCGGCGCGAAAGCCAACAGCAACGGAGCGTTGGGCATCAAGGCCAGCGCCAGCGCCGAAACGACGGCCCCGCCCAGGATGAACGGGATGCGGCGCCCCCAGCGGGTCCAGGTCCCGTCGGAGAACAACCCGACGATGGGCTGGATGACGAGCCCGGCCACGGGTGCCGCGAGCCAGAAATAACTCAGGTGCGAAAGGTCGGCGCCCAACGACTCGAAAATGGTCGACGTATTGGAATTCTGCAACGAATAACCGATCTGAACGCCGAGGAACCCGAAGCTCAGATTCCATATCTGCCAAAAGGACAAGCGCGGTTTTTTCATCATTGGTTCGTGTAGTTTTCGGTTTCGGTATATAAAACTATATAAAAATCCGCAAATCCCCCGCCGCCCCGCCGACGAACTGCACGATTTGCCCGACGAACGGCCGGTTCCGCAGGACGAATACAATGAATAATTATGAGAACAAGGAAGCAGATTCTTCGTCAAGGCTCCGCCTTTCCTCAGAATGACAGCAGAATGTCATGTTGAACGGAGCGAACCGACGAACGAAGCATGGGCAGAGACTGCTTGCAGGCTATGCCATGCAAGGAGGAGGAAAACAAGCGCAACGCAGTTAAACATCTATTCCTAATTCCGCGAAAAGAAAGATTCTTCGCTGACGCTCAGAATGACAAGGCAACAAAAGGCAAGATGACTAAAAAAACTTATCCATTTCACCGCCGGATTTGGAATTTCCGCCGAAAAACACTAATTTTAGATTCGGATTCGTACAATCCCGGACCATGAAGCGACCTTCGATAACCATTCCTGCGGTCATCCACCTTTTTGCGGCGGCGCATGTCGCCGTGGCGGTGCTGAGCCGAATTTTCAATTACGTCGACGACGTACCGCTTACGGTGCTGACCCTCTCGATGATCCTTATCATCTCGGTGCGGCGCGGGCTGCGGGTCGAACTGGTGGCCACGCTGGCACTCATCTGCATCTTCGTCGCCTACCTGTTCGGCATCTACGGCGCCCGCTTCTTCGAGCAGCTGCTCGGATGCGGAATCGCAGCCCCGGCCATCACGACAGCCATAGTCACCGAGCTGATAGGCTGGCTGACCTACGCTTTCGCCCGCTCGCGCAATCCGCAGACCAGCCGCCGCATGCAGTGGTCGCCGTCCACGCGGCAAATCGTCGTCAGCGTCGCCGCCATCCTCCTGTTCCGCATCTTCTACACCAGCCTTTTCAGTTCGCCCTACTTCGAGCAGCAGGGCATCTATCCCGAATTCTACCGCCTGCTGGGCAACACCCTCGCCCTGATGACGATGTTCTGCGGCAACATCATCTTCGTCAACCAGCGCGCGCGCCTCTTCCGCCGCCGCGGCCTGCGGCTCGCCGCTTCGGCCCTCTTCACGCTCGGGTTCGTCCTCCTGCTCACGGCCGCCGTCTACTTCGGCCTGCCGCAGGGCAACGGCGCCGCCCTGTCGGCCCGCCACTTCTTCCGGCTCTATACCGTCGTGCTGCTCGTCGACATCGTCGTCTACGCCATGCTCCAGCTCGCGGTCTACGTCATCGAGAGCCACCGCGAACTCCGCTCGGAACGCGGCAAGAAACACCGCGCGCTGTTCCACTACGACCGGCTCAAACAGCAGATCAACCCCCACTTCCTGTTCAATTCGCTCAACATCCTCGATTACCTCGTTCAGGAACACGAGACCGAGCGGGCCAGCGCGTTCATCCGCAAACTCGCCGCGACATACCGCTACATGCTCAAAAAAGCCGACGAACAGCTGGTACCCCTGGAGGAGGAACTCGAATTCGCCCGCCAATATATCGACCTCCTGCAAGAACGGTTCACCAAGGGATTCGAGGTCGAGGTCGACATCCCCCGGCCCCTGCTTCGGCGCTATGTCGTACCCTGCTGCCTGCAACTGCTCATCGAAAACGCTATCAAACACAACGTCGTGAGCCCCGAACAGCCCCTGCACGTCCGCATCGCAGCCGCGGGCGACCGGCTCACCGTCAGCAACAACCTCCAGCTCCGCATGAACGCCCCCGCATCGACGGGCGTGGGCCTGCGCAACATCCGCCAGCAATACCTCGACACGGCGGGCGCACCTATCCTTGTGGAGCGAACCGACACCGAATTCCGCGTACAACTTCCTCTGCTATGAAAACGTACAACGTATTGATCGTCGAAGACGAAATCCCCGCCCAGACCAACCTCCGGCGCCTTATCGAAACCCATTTTCCGGACCTGCGCATCGCCGGCGTCCAAAGCTCGGTGGTGGGGACCGTCGAATGGTTGCAGGATTCCGCCAACCGTCCCGACATCATCTTCATGGATGTACAGCTATCCGACGGCATGTGCTTCGACATCTTCGCCCGGACCGAAGTGCGCGGCAAGGTGGTCATCACCACCGCCTACGACGACTACGCCATCCGCGCGTTCCGCGTCAACAGCGTCGACTACCTGCTCAAACCCATCGTCCCCGAAGATTTGCAGGCCGCCGTCGAACGCTGCCGCCGGGCCCTCGAAACGGAAAACCCGGCGCCCGATGCGGAACTGCTGCGAAGCGTCCTTGCGCAGGTGGGCCGCGAGTACAAAAAACGGTTCGTCGTACGCGTAGGCGACAAGATTACGGTTGTCGGCACCGAACAAATCGCCTACTTCTGCGCCGAGGAGAAATACACCTATTTGGTCACCTCCGACGGTCGGCGGCTGATTCTCGACACCTCGCTCGACGCCGTTTCGGAACAAGTCGACCCCCGGCAGTTCTTCCGTCTCTCGCGCAGCTGCACCGCTTCCATCGGCTCCATCGCGGGCATTTCCAGACACCTGAGCAACAGGCTCAAGGTCGCCCTCGACCCCCGGCCCGACTTCGAGGTATTCGTGAGCCGTTCGCGCACGGCCGACTTCATGAACTGGCTGGAAGACAAATAAAATTTGGCAGTCCGCGGGTGTTGTATTAACTTTGCAGGGAAACAACCCCGGGGGTCCGGACGTCCCGCATCCCGGCAAACAACGCTAAACGATGAAATTTTTCCAGACCATACGCGACCGCTGGCGCGACTTCTTCCGCAAACGCCGCTTCACCATGCTCAACGCCACGGACAATTCCGAGGAGTGGCACATACATCTTTCGCCCGCAAGCGTGCTGGCGGGTTTCGTGTCGTTCGTCCTGCTGCTGTTCATCCTCCTGCTCTCGCTCATCGCCTACACCCCGGTGCTGGAATTCCTGCCGGGCTACCGCACGCAGGCGGGGCGTTCGCGCGAGAACATCATCCAGAACATCATCCGCATTGATTCGATGGAACGGGTGCTGACCGACATGATGACCTACAACGAGAACATCTCGATGATCCTCGACGGCAAGATGCCTGTGGTCCGCACCTTCATCTCGTCCGACAGCCTGCGCACCTCCAAGATACTGGTCAAGCCGTCGGCCGCCGATTCGGCCCTGCGCATCCAGATGGAGGGCGACGGACCCTATTCGCTGGCCGGGGGCGGGGGCATCACCCCGCAGTCGCCGCGCCGCGCCATCGAACTGGTGACCCCCATCGACGGTATCGTCACCGACCACTACGACATCAAGGAAGGGCGTTTCGGGGTCAAGGTAGCCGCCGCGGCAGGTGACCCAGTGACGGCCATCGACGAAGGTACGGTGGTCATCAGCCGCTGGACCCCCGAGACGGGCCACATCATCGAAATCCAGCATACCAACAGCCTGCTTTCCATCTACCGCCACCTCTCGCAGTCGCTCGTCACCAAGGGACAGCGCATCCGTTCGGGCGAGGTCATCGGCTACAATTCCGAGGTGGTCAACGGCGAAGTGGAACTCTTCGAGTTCGAGCTCTGGAACAACGGCAAGCCCGTCGACCCCGAAGGCTACATCCTCTTCTGATGACACGCCAGCGGGTAGCCATCCTCGGGTCCACCGGGTCCATCGGCGAGCAGACGCTCGACATCGTACGCGAGAACCCCGATTCGTTCGAGGTCCGCATTCTCACGGCCCACCGTAACTGGCAACGGCTTGCGGCACAGGCCCGCGAGTTCGACGCCGACACCGTCGTCATTGCCGACAGCACATGCTGCGAACCCCTCCGCACGGCTTTGGCCGATACCGACACCAAGGTCTACGCCGGAGAAGAGGCCGTGGCGCAGGTGGCCGCCGGGGGTGACACGGACGTTGTGGTCAATGCGCTGGTCGGCTATGCCGGGCTCGCGCCCACCGTCGCAACCTTGCGCGCCGGCAAGAAACTCGCCCTGGCCAACAAGGAATCGTTGGTCGTCGGCGGCGAAGTCGTCATGCGCCTGGCCCAGGAGCACCGGGCGCCGATTCTGCCCATTGATTCGGAACACTCGGCCATCTTCCAATGTCTTGCGGGCGAGCAGTCGCCCGTGCGGCGGCTTATCATCACGTGCAGCGGCGGATCCCTGCGCGACTTCACGCGCGAACAACTCGAAACCGTCACCGTCCGGCAGGCCCTGCGGCACCCCCAATGGCAGATGGGCGCCAAGATTACCATAGATTCGTCCACGCTGGTCAACAAAGGGTTCGAGGTCATCGAAGCCCACTGGCTGTTCGGCACCCCGGCCGACAAAATAGCGGTCCTGCTCCACCCGCAGTCCATCGTCCATTCGATGGTCGAATTCGAGGACGGGGCCATCAAGGCGCAACTGGGTACGCCCGACATGCGGATGCCTATCAGTCACGCCCTGCTCTATCCGCGCCGCGCCGTACGTCCCGAGGAACATTTCGATTTCCTCGCCCACCCGCAGCTCACGTTCGCCGAAGTCGACCGGACCAAATATCCCGCGCTCGACATCGCCTACGACTGTCTGCGCCGCGGCGGCACGGCGGCATGCACGATGAACGGCTCCAACGAAGTGGCCGTGGCGGCGTTCCTCGGGGAGCGGTGCCGCTGGACCGACATCGTCCGGGCCATCGAATACGCCCTCACGCGTGCCGCATTCTCTGCGGCACCGACTTTGGACGACTACGCCGCGGCCAACGCCGAATCGCGGCGGCTGGCGGCCGAATATCTCCATCTGTAAGCAAGCGCAACCATGGAACTCACCATCAAAATCATCCAGTTTTTCCTCTGCTTCACCATCTTGGTGGGCATTCACGAACTCGGCCATTTCTTCATGGCCCGCCTTTTCCGCATCCGGGTCGACAAGTTCTACATCTTCTTCGACTTCGACCCGTGGTTCTCGCTCTTCAAGTTCCGCCGCGGCCACACCGAATACGGCTTAGGCTGGCTGCCGCTGGGCGGCTACGTCAAAATCGCCGGCATGATCGACGAATCCATGGACAAGGAACAGCTGCGGCAGCCCGTGCAGCCGTGGGAGTTCCGCGCCAAACCCGCCTGGCAACGGTTTCTGGTCATGATTGCCGGGGTCGTGATGAACATCGTCCTGGCCATCGCCATCTACTGCGGCATCTGCTATGCGTGGGGCGACACCTACTTCTCCAACGCCGACGCCCGCTGGGGCTACGCGTTCAACGAAACGGGGCTCCGGCTCGGATTCGAGAACGGCGACCGCTTCGTTTCGGTCGACGGACAATCCGTCGACGACCCGATGGAGGTGCTCAACGCGCTGCTCATTACCGAGAACGACCGCACGGTCGTCGTCGAACGCGGCGGCGAGCAGGTGGCCCTTACCCTGCCCTTGAACGAGCTCATCGCCATGCGGCAGGAACGGAGCTACGAGAATCTGTTCGCCCTGTGGCAGCCCTTCATTATCGACAGCGTCGTTGCACCCGGAGCGGCCGCGCTGCGCCGGGGCGACGAAATCGTGGCCATCCGCACCCCCGACGGCCAAAACTACGGACAGCTGCAATTCCGCGACAGCCGGGCCCTGCTCAAGCTCCATGCGGGCGACACCCTGCGCTTCACCCTCCTGCGCGACGGCGCCCCCGTCGAGCTGGACCTCCCCGTCTCGGACGAGGGCACGCTCGGCGTGCTGACGCTCAACCCCTACACCCCGCGCACGCGGCACTACACCTTTTGGCAGTCCATCCCCGCAGGTTTCCGCAAGGCGGGCCGGACCATCGCCTCCTACTGGCAGCAGCTCAAGCTCATCGCCCAGCCCAAAACCGAACTCTACAAGGAGGTCGGCGGCTTCCTCTCCATCGGCAGCATCTTCCCCGGCAGCTGGAACTGGCAGGATTTCTGGGCCAAGACGGCCTTTCTCTCCATCATCCTGGCCGTCATGAACATCCTCCCCATTCCCGGGCTCGACGGCGGGCATGCGATTTTCACCTTCTGGGAAATGATTACGGGCCGCAAGGTGAGCGACAAGGTGCTTGAAGTAGCGCAATACATCGGATTGCTGCTGATTCTGGCCCTGCTGCTCTACGCCAACGGCAACGACATCTATCGGTTCTTCATCAAATAGCGATGGCCAAAGTCAAGAAAGCCTATTTCTGCAAGAACTGCGGGCACGAAGCACCCAAGTGGCTGGGCAAATGCCCCGCATGCGGCGAATGGAACACTTTCGCGGAGGAGATCATCGCCCGCGAAAGCGGCCCGGCGGCCGCATCGGCGGCAGGTCCGCTTCCCACCGCCAAGCCGCAGCGCGTCAGCGAAATCCGCCAGAACGACCTGCGGCGCATCGACCTCGGCAACCCCGAAATCAACCGCGTCCTGGGCGGCGGGCTCGTACCGGGTTCGCTGGTCCTCTTAGGCGGCGAGCCGGGCATCGGCAAATCGACCCTTTCGCTTCAGATTGCGCTGGCGCCCAACGGGTTGAAGACCCTCTATGTCTCGGGCGAAGAATCGGCCGAACAAATCAAGATGCGCGCTTCGCGGCTGGGCATCCACAACGAGGAGTGTCTGATTTACGCCGAAACGCTGCTCGAGAACATCGTGGCCCAAATCGCCGAACAGAAACCCGACGTCGTGGTCGTCGACTCCATCCAGACCATCTATACCGACCTGCTCGACTCGTCGGCGGGCAGCGTGTCGCAAATCCGCGAGTGCGCCGCCACGCTGCTCAAATACGCCAAGTCGACCGCCACGTCCATCTTCATCATCGGCCACATCACCAAGGACGGCGCCATTGCCGGACCCAAGATACTGGAACACATAGTCGACGTCGTACTCCAGTTCGAGGGCGACAGCAACAACGTCTACCGCATCCTGCGCGGCATCAAGAACCGTTTCGGCGCCACCTACGAAATCGGTGTCTTCGAGATGCTCGACAGCGGACTGCGCGGGGTCGACAACCCGTCCGAAATCCTGCTGACCCATTACGAAGAAGCTCTGAGCGGCATTGCCGTGGGGGCTTCGGCCGACGGTGTGCGGCCTTATCTTATAGAAGTGCAGGCGCTGGTCAGCGGTGCCGCCTACGGCACACCCCAGCGCACCGCCACCGGGTTCGACGCCCGGCGCATGAGCATGCTGCTGGCTGTCGTCGAAAAACGCATCGGGCTCAAAATGTTCCAGAAGGACGTCTTTCTCAACTTCGCGGGCGGGTTCAAGGTCGCCGACCCGGGGCTCGACCTGGCCGTCGTCGCGGCGGTCGTCTCCTCCTATTACGACCGGCCCGTCGGCCCGGGCATCTGCTGTGCCGGCGAAATCGGCCTTTCGGGCGAAGTACGCCCCGCTCCCCGCACCGAACAGCGCATCGGCGAAGCGGCCCGGCTGGGCTTCAGGCGCATCATCGTCTCGGGCTACCTGGCCCCGGGAATCAAACGGCCCAAAGGCATCGAGGTCGTTCCCATCAGCCACATCGGCGAACTGCCGCGGGCGCTCTTTATGGAATAGATTTTGCTCCTGCTCCCCCTAAAAAGGAGCAAGCGATGCAAAAAAGAGTCGTCATATTGGGAGGTGCGGGCTTCATCGGGGCCCATCTGTGTCTGCGCCTGCTGGAAGCGGGCCATCGGGTTTTCTGCGTGGATATACGCGATGCGGCCGATTCGCCGCTGCTGAGGGGCGCCTTGCAGCACCCCTCGTTCCGGTTCGTGCGCCACAACATTGTCAGTGCGTTCGGCATCGGATGCGACGAAATCTACAACATGGCCTCGCCCTCGATGGTGCGCTACAACAAGGCGCTGCCCGTCGAATCGCTCAAAACCAGCATCATAGGTTCCATCAATGCACTCGATACGGCCCGGACCGAACATGCACGCGTGCTTTTCGGGTCGTCGGGCGGCGTTTACGACACCGACCGCCGCACCGCCGTGTCCGAGAGCCGCGACTGCTGCTCCACGCACCGCATGCTGGCCGAAGGCAAGATGGCCGCGGAAGCCCTCCACCGGGCTTACCGCAGCGAATTCGGCGTCGATACGCGCATAGCCCGCATCTTCAACACCTACGGACCCGGCGCCGACATCATGGACCAACGCGTGGTCATGAAGATGATTGCCGCCGCGTTGCAGAACCGCGACATCGCCGTTAACGGCAACGGCGAACAGACCCGCGCTTTCTGCTGGGTGGAGGACATGGCCGACGGGCTGATCCGCCTCATGGAAGCCCCGCCCACCGAACAGACCCGCACGCTCGACCTCGGCAACAGCCACGAAGTGCCCATCCGGACGCTGGCCGAGAAAATCATCGCCCTGACCGGCAGCCGTTCGCGCATCGTCCACCTCCCGGCGCGTCCCGACGACGTCCCGCGCCGCGCGCCCGACATCGCCGCCGCACGCCGCGAACTCGACTGGTCGCCCCGAACTCCGCTGGTCGAGGGACTCCGCCGGACCATCAGCTACGTCGAAAAGGAACTCTCCGGCAACAAACATTCCGTCATGACCTGGGCGGAAATGAATTAAAAATTAAAAATTCAGAATTAAAAATTGAGCGGGGCGGAATGACAACATAGTGAATAATTAATAGTGAATGGGGAATCATTTTATTCTTTGTCATTCTGAACGAAGTGAACCGACGAACGCTCAACATGACATTTATTCCTTATTAACTATACATTATTTTCTGCGGCGGCCCGCATCAGAGATGCGTCCGGCCCCAGCCGGGCCCGCGAGCGGTTGCTGTGGAAGACGAAACAGATTCTTCGTCGCCTGCGGCTCCTCAGAAGAACAAACCGCCTTTCACTTATCACGTTTAACCTTTCACATTATTCAAAATGCAGGATTTGGACAAGATTATCTGGCGCGATGCGCTTACGTTAGTCGATTTTTTCGCCAGCTGGTGCGGGCCATGCCGGATGATGCACCCCGTCATCGACCGTTTCAAGGAGGAGATGCACGGCCGGGCCGACGTCTACAAGGTCGACATCGACGACCGCGACACCGCCGAATTCACCGCCCGCTACCGCATCGCATCGGTACCCACGCTTATCTTCTTCCGCCGGGGCGAGGTCCTCTGGCGGAGCAGCGGCGTCATCGGGTACAGCGATTTGGTCGGCGTGCTGGAGGAACTGGAGAAGACCGAGCGCGTCGAACAGAGCTAAAGACGCCACGCCAGCTCGTCCCGGAGATAGCGTTCGGCCGGGGTGTCGCCCCCGGAACCGGCTGCGCGGATTGCCGCCTGCCGGTTTTTTTCGTCGCGCGACCCGATGGCGGTCAGCAGCGCCGCCGCTCCCTGCGCCGTCAGACGGGCCGCATAGGCGGGCTGTCCGCCCTCCTCGGCCGCTGCTGCAACGCGTCGGAGCGCTTCGGCCGCACGTTCTGCCCATGCCGTCGGAGCGTCGGACCGACGGGCCGCACCCATCAGCGCGGCGTATACAAGCAACGGATTTTCAGAAAAGGTCCATTCGTCGAACAGCGACGGAAAAACCGCCGCCCGGCTCAGCAGGCCGAAAGCGGCTTCTTCGGCCGCTTCGGAGTTGACAATCGCCGCGCCCCATCGGGGCAGTTCTTCGGCCGACAGCCGTTCCGGCTCGGCAATATGGAACGCCGCAAGCCGCAGTTCGCGCACGTCCTGCGAACAAAGATAGAGCGCGAAAGCGTGGTCCGGAGCCTGCGCCCGGGCTATCCGGCGCAACGTAGGCAGGCTCACCCCGAGGTTCAGCCCGTAGGGCGCGCCGAAAAAGCGCATTTCGTCGGCCACCGCCCCGTTGCGCTCGCGCCGCATGGCGGCCAGCAGGGCCACCATCCGCGACGTGAAGTCCACCGCGGTCATTTGCGGCGCGGCAATGCCGCATGCACCGTCTTGCCGAACTCGAACACCGGCAGCACCGCGCGTGCGCATTCGCGGCCCGCACAGCTGACCGTGCAGGTCGAGAGGTCGGCGATGCGGCAAGCCACGTAAGGTTCCTTGTACTCGGCCTCCGCGATTCCTCCGACAGCCTGCCCCGACGGGGCGATTTGCAGCAACACCATGTCGCCCGAGAGGTCGGTTTCGGGCAGCAGACCGTCGACCGAACTGAAACGGCAGACGATATACTGCATCTTATCCGACTGCGGATAAACCACATAGCGGCGGCTTTCGGTCGTCACCACATGTTTGCCGAAGAAAAGTTCGAGGTATTCCTGTTCGAGCCGCGCGATTTCGTCGAGCGCCGCCCGAAGTCCTTCGCCGAAGACGTTCTCTCCCGCTTCGCCCGTGATGAGCTCAAGACGGTGGCGCCGCAGCGAAAAAATGGTGCTGGCCGCACTGCGCGCCGCATCTTCGAGCGACTGCACCCCCATCGTCACCTTGTCGGGCTGGATGCGGGCGAAATCGTCATGCGCCACGGCATGGGCGACCGCGCGCTGCTCCGAAACCTCGGGAGCATCCTCCGCAAACAGATTTTCCGGCGCCAACAGGGCCACCGACGCACTGCGGAGGGTCCATGCCACCTTGTCGGTCATCGGAGCACGCACACCCAGATATTTCTGCGCAAAACGCGCATAGGGGCCCGCAAGGATCCGGTCGCACTCGGCCACCACGTCGACCGCCAGCGTGGTGCGGGGGTCGGAGACGGTCGCGCCCTGCGCGCTTTCGGCAGCGCCGAACAGCGCGATATACGGATTCTGCGCCGCGGCACCGAACGTGCTGAGCAGCAAGGCAAAAGCCATTGTCAAGCGTTTCATAGTCGGCAATTTTTCAAAACGTATTTGCAAATCAAATATAGCCAATTTTCGCAAGAGTTCAAAATCTGAGGTAGAAATCGCGCGTCAACACCCGGTATTCGGGGGTGTAGCATTCGTGTTCGCCCGTCCCGACGGTCAGCTCCGTGCGTTCGGGAACGGGCGCCGGACCCGCTCCGGCCGGGGTGAATTCGAGCAACACGCGTTTGGCCGGGCGCCGGGGCGTCGTGCGGACGTCGGTACGGCGGACCAAGTCGAGCGGCCCGCAGCAAAGGACAATGAAGCGGGTCGCCGCATCCGCAGGCAGCACCACGGCGAAGCGTCCTTCGGGCGCAAGCAACCGCACGGCGGCGTCGCGCAGCTCCTCGAACGAAAGCCGCACCGTATGCCGGGCCGCCGTGCGCCCGGCGTCGGGACAAGGCAGCGAACCGTCGAAAAACGGCGGATTGGAGACGACCAGGTCGAACCGCCCGCCGGGGCTGAACGTCTGCGCACTCTCCTGCACCATCTCGATCCGCTCGCCCCACGGCGACGCATCGGCATTGGCCCGGGCTTCGGCCACCTCCTCGATGTCGATGCCCGCAATCCGTGCCTGCGGAGCCCGCTGGGCCAGCATCAACGCGATCAGCCCCGTCCCCGTACCAATGTCGAGCATCCGCCGGTCCGAAGCCCGCACCGTGGCCCACGCCCCCAGCAACACCCCGTCCGTCCCGACTTTCATCGGGCTGAGGTCCTGCCGGACAACGAACTGTTTGAACCGAAACGAAGTCACAAGGTCATCCTCCTGTCTATTCCGGCCCCGAAAAGGGCGAAATCGAACCGCACGGGGTCGTCGGGGTCGAATGCGCGGAGCGCGGCGGTAATCTCCTCCACGGCCCGCCAGTCGTTCTGACGCCGGCCCAGCAAGCCGAGTGCGCGCCCCACCTCGCCCGTATGGACGTCGAGCGGCAGGAAGAGCGCCGACATGGGAATCCGCCGCCACAGACCGAAGTCCACGCCCCGGTCGTCGCGGCGCACCATCCACCGCAGGAACATGCACAGGCGCTTGCAGGCCGCCCCCTTGTCGATGGACGAAAGGTGTTTCTCGCAGCGCGGCGCATGGCGGCACCCGAAAAATTCGCGCCGGAATTCGGCCAGCACCTGCGGCATGGAACCCGTCGCCTGGTAACGCTCCTCAAAAAACGCGCCCAGCCCGCCGAAACGTTCCTCCAACAAACGGAGCGCAAGGATGAAGTCGCGCAGATCGCTGCCATTGAACGTGCGGTGCGCATAGCCGTCGAGCTGCGCCAGCTCGCGGTCCGAAGCGTGGCGGACGAAGTCGGCCGGAGCATCGTCCATCAGGCGCATCATCCGGTGAGCGCTCCGGACGATGGACTTGCGGTTGCCCCACGCGATGGTCGCCGCCAGGAAACCCGCTATCTCGCGGTCGGCCCGGTCCGTATAAGCATGCGGCACCGAAATCGGGTCGTCCTCGATGAATTCGGGGCGGTTGTAACGGTCGCAGAGCCGTTCGAGCAGCGCACGCAGTTCGCCGTCCACGTCAGCGTATGTTTCCGTCGGACATGACAATCCGGCGGTCGGCCATGGCCGCCAGATTTTCGTCGTGGGTCACGATGACGACAGTCTGCCCCAACTTGTCGCGCAGCTCGAAAAAGAGCTTGTGGATTTCGTCGCGGTTGCGCGAATCGAGGTTGCCCGAGGGCTCGTCGGCCAGCAGCACCGCAGGCGAGTTGACCAGCGCCCGTGCGATGGCCACCCGCTGCTGTTCGCCGCCCGAGAGCTGGCTGGGCTTGTGGCCGCGACGGGCCGAAAGGCCCATCAGCGCCAGCAGCTCGTCGGCCCGGCGTTCCACCTCGGCACGCGGACGGCGGCCGATGAAGCCCGGGATGCAGACGTTCTCGAACGCTGTGAATTCGGGCAGCAGGTGGTGGAACTGGAAAACGAAGCCGATGCGCTCGTTGCGGAACTGCGACAGCGCCTTATCGCCCAGGGCGAAAGGCTCGGTCCCGTCGATGAGCAGCCGCCCCGAATCGGGCCGCGAAAGGGTGCCCAGTATTTGCAGCAGCGTCGTCTTGCCCGCGCCGCTGGCCCCCGCTATCGAGACCACCTCGCCGCGCGCCACTTCGAGCGACACCCCTTTGAGCACCTCCAGCTCGCCGAAGCGCTTGCGTATGTCGGTCGCCCGAATCATCGTCCGAAGCCGTATCGCTCGTCGAGCTGCCGGAGCACGCGGTCTACATGTTCCACCGCCCCGCCGTCGAGCGTCTCCGGCCCGAAGCAATCGCCCAAGGCCGTTTCCAAGCTGTTATAGTTGTTCACAGCCGCCCCGAAGCGCTCCAGATACGCGTAGCATTCCAGCACCTCCAACAGCAGCTGCCTGTCCTGCACGGCCGCCATCGCACCCGACGCACGCAGCACCTCCAGCGCATCGCTCTGCGGCGCAAAGCCGGCGGCCCGCTCCACGTCGGAACGGTATTTTTCGAGCGTATCGGCCGGAATGCGGCCATAGTCGCGGCCGTACTCGTCGAGCAGGGCGATGCCGCGGCAGGCTTCTGCGGTCAGGGCCCGGTTGGCCTTGAGCTCCTCGCTGACCAGCTGCATGACGCCCCGCACCTGCCGGGCCTCGCGCCACCGTTCGACCAACCCGGCCGCGGCGAGCGTCAGTGCCACACCGACGATGACCACCAGCAACTGGCGCATATAATCGCCCCACGAACGACCACCCGCGGAATTGCGGCCCGCAGGATTGCCCGGCTTGCGGTTCACGGCAGCCCCGCGTCCCGGACGGTTCTGACGGACGTTGTTCTGCTGTGCGCGCTGACCAGCGTTCTGCTGGCTTTTCTGCGATGCGCTGCCTGCACTCTGCGCACTGGCCTGCTGGGCGTTCTGCCCGTTCTGATGCCCGCGCGAGCGTCCGCGCGAACGGCGCCGGCGTCCGGTAGCGCTGCCGGATGCGGCTTCGGCGGAGTTCTCCGCCGGATTCTTGGTTGTCTGTTCTTCTTTCATGCTTGTTTTCTGTTTTGTTCGTACAGCCCGAAAAGACGGACCGTGTCGGCCGCTTCGCGCACGTCGTGCACCCGCAGCACCGTCGCTCCCTGCCGCAGCGCTTCCCACCCGAGGGCCACCGTTCCGGCCAATGCGTCGGCAGGCGAAGCGTCGAGCGCCCTGTATATCATCGACTTGCGCGACATCCCTGCCAGCACCGGGAAACCCAGCGCGCACAACTTGTGCAGTCCGGCCAACAATTCATAATTCTGTTCGAGGGTTTTGGCGAATCCGAATCCGGGGTCGAGCACGATGTTCCCGCGCCGGATGCCCGCGGCCGTCAGCTCCGCGACCCGACGCCCGAAATAACCGCACACCTCGGTCACGATGTCGCTGCGGTAGTCGGTCAGCGTCTGCATGGTCTGCGGGTCGCCCTTCATGTGCATAATTATATAAGGTACACCCAGCCGCGCCACGGTGGCAGGCATGGCCGGGTCGAGCTCTCCGGCCGAAATGTCGTTGATGATGACCTCGCCGAACCGCTCCGCGGCCTGCGCCGCCACCGACGCCCGGAACGTATCGACCGAAACGGGCATGTGCGGAGCGAGCCGCCGCACCACGCCGAGCGCCGTCGAGACGCGCCGCCACTCCTCGTCGGGCGCCACCGCGTCGGCCCCCGGACGCGAAGAATAACCCCCGACGTCGATCAGATCGGCCCCCTGGTCCAGGCACTCGCGCACCCTGCGCTCGATGGCCGCCTCGTCGGCCGTGCGGCTGCCGGCGAAGAACGAATCGGGCGTGGCGTTGAGAATCGCCATCACGCAAGGCTGTGAAAAATCAATTCGCATGCTGTCGGACTTGGTTTTCGTGGCGCAAACGGCGGTCGAGCTCGTCGACGGCAGGCTCCAACTCCTCCTCCATGATGTTGACCAGCGTGAAGTCGGCGCGGCGGCACAGCGTATCGTCGTCGGTCTGCACCGCCATACGGGCCCGCACGGCCTCGGGACGGCTTCCGTCGCGGCGGCAGGCCCGCTCCACCCGCACCTCGGCGGGCGCCAGCACCGCCACCGTACGGTCCACGACCGCATCGAACCCCGACTCAAAGAGGATAGCACTCTCCAACACGACGTAATCGCCCGTCTGCCGCGCGGCCCACTCCTCGAAATCGCGCCTAACGGCGGGATGGACCAAGGCATTGAGGTCGGCGAGCGCAAGCGCATTGCCGAAAACGACCCCGGCGAGGTAACTGCGGTCGAGCTGCCCGTCGCGATAGACGGCCGCGCCGAACCGCGCGACAAGCCCCTCGCGCAGGAACCCGTCCTCCTCCATGAGCCGCCGTGCGGCGGCATCCGAATCGTAGACGGCTACCCCCCTGGCGGCCAACAACGCGCAAACGGTGCTCTTGCCGCTGCCGATACCGCCCGTAATACCCACCTTGATCATCGCTTCTGCGGCCTGTCGATTTCGGGCACCCCGTCGACCGAAAGCACCTTGATGTCGCTCAACTGCACGGCGATGGCGTTCTGCAACGACTTGGGGTCGATGACGATTTTACCCTCGTGGCCCTCCTCGCGCGAAGGCTTGTACTTGAGCTGCGAAAGCGGGACGCGCAAGGTCTTGTTCATGTAGACCTTATAACCGAACAGGTTGGTGCCGACGCCCTGCACGACGCACGACACTTCGAGCGGCACCCCGTCGACCTCGACGCGGACCCCGAGGTGGGTGCTGTAAGTATAACTGAGCTTGGCGATATACCAAAATATGAACGCCGCGACGAACAACGCCAGAAACACGGGCGAGACATAACGCCGCAACCAGGCTGCCAACTTTTCCATGAATGACGAAACTTTTCTGCGAAGATAATGCAATCCGCCCGCACCGCCAAACCCGGCCTGCAAAAAATGGCCCTGCCCCCTGCGGAAAACAGCGCACCCGGGCTTTCGCCCGGGTGCACCGCCTAACCTTAAATATGAAAAAGTGACGAATCTTATTTCTCCTCTTTCTTCCTGTCCGAACGGGTCATCAAGTCGTAGGCCACGGGCGTAGCGATGAAAATCGTGGCGGCCGTACCGACGACGACACCGACCGTGAGGGCGAAGATGAAACCGCGGATGGTCTCGCCGCCGAAGAAGAAGATGGCCAACAACGTCACGATCGTCGTACCCGACGTGTTGATGGTACGCGACAAAGTGGAGTTGATGGCGTTGTTGACGTTCTCGCGCAACGTACGTTTCGGATAAAGACCCAGGAACTCGCGGATGCGGTCGAACACGACCACCGTGTCGTTGATGGCGTAACCGATGATGGTCAGAATGGCGGCGATGAAAGCCTGGTTGACCTCCAGGTTGAACGGCATCAGACCGTAGAACATGGAGAACAGACCGATGATGAACAACGCGTTGACGGCCAGAGCCAAGGTAGCACCCGTAGCCCACTGCCACCGCTTGAAACGGAAGGTGATGTAGAGCCCGATGGCGATGAGCGAGAAGAGCACCGAATAGATGGCGTTCCAGGTCATGTCCTTGGCGATCGAGGGACCGATTTTGTCGGCGTTCAGAATACCGTTGACGTCGGTCTGGGTATTGCGGAACTGCTCGAACGTAATATCATAGGAATAGAGCGGAGCGACCGCATCGTAGATGATGCGCTCGACCTCGGCCGTAGCCTCGTCCGAAGTGTCGTCGAAACGGTACTGCGTGACGATGCGCATCTGGTTCTCGTTGCCGTACTGCTTGACCTCGGAGCTGACCGAAGCGGCGTCGGCATCGGCCTGCGCCGCGAAAGCCTGCTCGACGCGCCCGCGCACCTCCTCAGCCGAAACGGCCTTGTCGAAACGGACCACGTAAGCACGGCCGCCCGTGAACTCGGCGCCGAGGTTCAGACCGCGCACGGCGAACGACACGCACGAAAGCAGAATCAGAACGGCGGTGACGATATAGGCGATCTTGCGCTTGGCGATGAAATCGACATGGGTGTTATTGAGGAAATTCTCCGACCACCTGCGCGAGAAAGAGATATGGCCCCACTTGGCGACAATCCATTCGATCAAAAGGCGCGTGATGAAGACGGCGCAGAGGAACGAAGTGATGATACCGATAATCAACGTCGTAGCGAAGCCCTGCACCGGACCGTTGCCGAAGATGAACAACACGATACCCGTGATGATGGTGGTGAGGTTACCGTCGATGATGGCCGAATAAGCCTTCGAGAAACCGTCCTTGATGGCGAGCGACAGGCTCTTGCCGCCGCGCAGCTCCTCCTTGATACGCTCGTAGATGATGACGTTGGCGTCGACGGCCATACCCATCGTCAGCACGATACCGGCGATACCGGGCAAGGTGAGGACGGCGCCGAACGACACCAGGATACCCATGAGCAAGAAGACGTTGGTCAACAAAGCGATGTCGGACATCCAACCTGCGGTCTTGTAGAAGAGACCCATGTAGAGCAGGACGAGGACGAAAGCGATGAGGAACGACAGCATACCGGCGTTGATGGACTCCTGGCCCAACGACGGACCGACGACGGTATCCTGGATGATTTTGGCGGGTGCGGGCACCTTACCGGAACTGAGGACGTTGGCGAGGTCCTGCGCCTCCTGAATGGTGAAGTCGCCGGAAATCTCGGACGAACCCTTGTCGATTTTGGTGCGGACGTTGGGTGCCGAATAAACGTAACCGTCGAGCACGATGGCGATGCACTTGCCGATGTTCTCGCCTGTGAGCCGCGACCACTCCTGTGCGCCCTCGGCGTTCATGGTCATCGACACGACGGCCGAAGCACCGCGCTCGGCATACTGCTCGCGCGCCTCGGTGATGACCGACCCGTCGAGCGGAGCGCGCCCGTCGGAAGTGGCGACGCGGATAGCGTAGAGGTAATAACGGCCGTCGATGCGGTCGTCGCCCTTGACCCCCCACTTGAACTCGATGTCGGCGGGGAAGAACTCACGCACCTTGGGATCGCTCAGATAAGCCTCGACGGCAGCCATGTCGGCCTTGTAAGCGGCACCCACGGCGGCCCCGCCAGCGAACGACGGGTCGAGGACGGCGAACAACGGATTCTGCGCACGGTCGAAACGCTCCGACGCGGCGGGCGCAGTCTCGGCGGTCTCGCCGATTTCGGAAATGAGGTCGCCGGCTTCGCCTGCACTCTTCTGCTTCTCGACGACTTCGGCCTTGACGCTCTCGCCGCCGGCGGCAGCCTCGGCCAACGCCGAACGCAGATACTTGTCGGCGGTCATCAACGACGGCAGCACCTCGTTGGCGTTATAAGTAGTCCAGAACTCCAACGACGCGGTACCCTGCAACAAATCACGAACGCGCTGCGGCTCCTTGACGCCCGGCAACTCGACGAGGATACGGTGCGAATTGGGCAGGCGCATGATATTGGGCTGCGTGACGCCGAAGTGGTCGATACGACTGCGCAAAACGTTGAACGAAGCGGCGATAGCAGCCTCGGTCTCGCGCTTGAGAATCTTCTCGACGTCGGCATTGGTACTTTCGAGTGAAATGTCCTTGCGGTCGGGGCTGACGAAGATGGCCGCGAGCGACCCGCCGTTGGTCAGACGCTCGTAAGCCTTGACGAAGTCGCCGATATAATCCTTGGAATCGCCCGACTTCATGGCCTCGTCGGCCTCGGCGATAGCCTGCATGAAAGCGGGATCGCTCTGGCTGTCGCCGGCCAACGCCTTGACAACGTCCTCGACCTGCACCTCCAACATGACGTTCATACCGCCCTTGAGGTCGAGACCGAGGTTCAACTCCTTCTCCTTGCACTCCTTGTAAGTGAAACGCTTGAAACCGACGTTGTAGACGGGCAGATTCTGGACCGAATCCAGGAAATGCTGCTCCGCCTCGGCCTGCCGGTCGAGCGGGAACTGGGCGGCATAGGCGGCCGCCTGCTTCTCTACGCTCCGTGTCTTGAACGTGAACGAGAGCTGGTAAACGCATGCGAGGGCCAGAAGCACCGCGATGAGTTTGATGAAACCTTTACTTTGCATCGGTAAGAAATGAATTTGTTATTTGTTGTAATTATTCTCTCCAAAGCCTAATAGCGCACAAAGATACGAATAAGTGAGGGCAAAAGCAAGTTTACTTGCATTTTGCCGAACGTGAGTATCTAAGACGCAGCCAAAGATACGAAAAGCCGAGGGCAATGCCAAATTTATTTGAGTATTGCCGAGGCGGAGTATCTTCGGCGAAGCCAAAGATAGGAAAAACAATTCACAATTCATAATTGCAGGCAACGAATAGTTGACGATGGACAAGAAATAATGATAAATACTTTACGCGGAGCGCGGCCGGGGCGATGGTTGCTACGGACGGGGGAAACGGTTCTTCGTCGGTCTTGCGACCTCCTCAGAATAACAAGGCGGACATCAAAATGATATTTAATTTATACCCTTTTAATTTTCAATTAAAAAAGCGCAGTCCCGGGAAACGGAACTGCGCTGAAAACACCGGAGGGAAAAACCGCCCCGGACGGAATCTATTTGACCTCCTCGAACTCGACGTCCTCGGGCTGGTTGTTGCCAGCGGCATCCTGAGCACCGCCAGCATTGGCCTGCTGACCAGCGCCCTGCGCACCGGCGGCACCCTGTGCCTGCTGCTGGGCGTAGATGTCTTGAGAAGCGGCCTGCCAAGCAGCGTTCAACTCGTTGATAGCGGTGTCGATAGCGGCGATGTCGGCGTTCTTGTGGGCCTCCTTGAGCTTGCCGAGCGCCGTTTCGATGGCGGACTTCTTGTCGGCAGGCAGCTTGTCGCCGTACTCCTTGAGCTGCTTTTCGGTAGCGAAGATATTGGAATCGGCGGCGTTGATCTTGTCGATACGCTCCTTTTCCTCCTTATCCTTGGCCTCGTTGGCCTTGGCCTCGTCGCGCATGCGCTGGATTTCCTGCTCGGTCAGACCCGACGAAGCCTCGATACGGATTTTCTGCTCCTTGCCGGTACCCTTGTCCTTGGCCGAAACGTTGAGAATGCCGTTGGCGTCGATGTCGAACGTAACCTCGATCTGCGGCACGCCACGCGGAGCGGCAGGGATGCCGTCGAGGTGGAAACGCCCGATAGACTTGTTATCACGGGCCAACGGACGCTCGCCCTGGCAAACGTTGATTTCGACCGAAGGCTGGTTGTCGGCCGCCGTGGAGAAAGTCTCCGACTTGCGGGTAGGAATGGTGGTGTTGGCCTCGATGAGCTTGGTCATCACGCCGCCCAAAGTCTCGATACCGAGCGACAGGGGCGTAACGTCGAGCAACAACACGTCCTTGACCTCGCCCGTGAGCACACCGCCCTGGATGGCGGCGCCGATGGCCACGACCTCGTCGGGGTTGACCGACTTGTTGGGAGCCTTGCCGAAGAACTCCTCGACGATTTTCTGGATAGCGGGGATACGCGTCGAACCGCCGACGAGAATCACCTCGTCGATTTGCGAAGCGTCCAACCCGGCGTCGCGCAAGGCGAGCTTGCACGGCTCGACGGTCTTACGAATCAGATGATCGCACAACTGCTCGAACTTGGCACGTGTAAGCGACATGACGAGGTGCTGCGGAATGCCGTTGACGGGCATGATGTAAGGCAGGTTGATTTCGGTCGTAGTCGAAGACGAGAGCTCGATTTTGGCCTTTTCGGCGGCCTCCTTCAGACGCTGCAGCGCCATGGGGTCCTGCCGCAGGTCGATCTGATGCTCGGCCTTGAACGCCTCGGCCATGTAGTCGATGAGCACGTGGTCGAAGTCGTCGCCGCCGAGGTGGGTGTCGCCGTTGGTCGACTTGACCTCGAAGACGCCGTCGCCCAGTTCGAGAATCGAAATATCGAACGTACCGCCGCCGAGGTCGTAGACGGCGATTTTCATGTCGCTGTCCTTCTTATCGAGACCGTAGGCCAAAGCGGCGGCCGTAGGCTCGTTGATGATACGGCGGACCTTGAGACCGGCGATTTCGCCCGCCTCCTTGGTAGCCTGGCGCTGCGAATCGGAGAAGTAAGCGGGCACGGTGATGACGGCCTCGCTGACCTCCTGCCCGAGGTAATCCTCGGCCGTCTTCTTCATCTTCTGGAGGATGATGGCCGAAATCTCCTGCGGAGTGTACTGGCGCCCGTCGATGTCGACGCGGGGCGTATTGTTATCGCCGCGGACGATGGAATAAGGCGCACGCTCGATGTCGGAGGCGACCTGGTCGTAACGCTCGCCCATGAAACGCTTGATGGAGAAGACCGTACGCTTGGGGTTGGTAATCGCCTGACGCTTGGCGGGATCGCCGACCTTGCGCTCGCCGTTGTCGATGAAAGCGACCACCGACGGCGTTGTACGGTGACCCTCGGAATTGGGAATCACAACGGGCTCGTTACCCTCCATGACCGACACGCAGGAATTTGTCGTGCCAAGGTCGATACCAATAATCTTTGCCATAATAAGTGTGAATTTGAATGCTTGTTAATTCTGTTAATCCGGTAACCTGTTCCCTGCCGCCCCATTCTGTGCTTGTGCGGACTATGCCGCAGCGAGAAAAGGCGCATGAATACGAACCGTTTTATCGGCTTTTACGACCGTAAGTCAATCAAAGGTTGTACCAAAGGGCGAACTCTGCCAATTTGACAGCCCCGTGGCAGTTCGGGCCGCCGGGAAGTCCGCGCAACGTGCTATTTTGGCAGGAAAGCGAGGGCAAGGCATGGCTGGCAAAAGATTCTTCGTCGCCTATGGTTCCTCAGAATGACAAAGAATGAAATGATTCCCCATTCACTATTAATTATTCACTATGTTGTCATTCCGCCCCGCTCAATTTTTAATTCTGAATTCTTAATTAAAAAAGCGCAGCCCCGGAATCCGGCACTGCGCTGCACTGAAGAAAGATATGTCTCTATTTCTGCTCGCCGAGAATACGCATGGCCACGTCGAGAATAGTCGTGTCGTCGAGCGTCACCACGCCGCCGTCGGGCCCGGGCTCGAAATGAACGCCCACGCACTCCTTGGCTTCGTGCTTGCCGCCGAAATAGTTGCGGACGGACTCCACGTCGATTCCCAACTCGTCTGCGATACGCTGCGAGCTACCGCTGGGCAGCCGGTCCTTGATCCGGCGCAGTTCGTTGAATGTAATGATCATATCCCGTAGTGTTTAAGTGTTTTTATTACTGCACTACTAAGTTACGGCAAATTTACGGAACCTCCAAACTTCCGGACGGAAAAATGGCGAAAAATCACTCTGCGGGCTCCACGTATATCTGGAAGACCAGCGGCGTGAAAGGCAGAACCTCGGTAATGACGGTCGTCGTGGTCTCGGATTGGTCCCCGTCGCCACTGCCGATACCGCCCATATAGCTGCCATAGCCGCCGTACATGCCCCCCAGATAATTGCCGTAATAACCCGGGAAATAACCTCCGTAGCCGTTGCCATAGTAGGCATTGGCATAGTTGAGAAGATTCAGATAATCGGAGTAGCTCTGCGAATAGCCGCTGCCCGAAGACGAGCTTTGCGTACTGCCCTGCTGACCCTGCGCCCCGTAGGCGTGGGTCGACACGGTCACGATAGCGGCCCACTGCCCGTACTTGAGCTTAGGCACCGTATAATACCAGGCCTGCACGGCTCCGCCTTTTTCCGGGGTGTACTCGAAAGCCTCGCCTTCCGTCTTGACCTCGCCGTAGACAATCTGCTTCACCTCGTCGATATTGGTATCGAGTACGAAACCGTCGAGGAAACGGGTTATGTACCAGATTTTGGCCTTGCCCTCCATCCCGACCGAATCGGCGTCGAGGGTCACGGCATCGGGGAAATCCGCCGCATCGTCGTCGAGGAACCGTTTGCGCAGAGCCTCGTTGATTTGCTGGTCGACAAGCGCCATCGACGCTTCGGAAGCGTAGGGCTCGACACCGACGGCATAGGGCTCGGGGAAGACGAGCTGCCGGGCGGGCGTATACCGATAATCGACATAGAGCTGAGGCAGCGAATCGCAGGCGCTGACCCACCGCTCGGCCACCCGGTAAGGATGATTGGCATCCTTGGGGTCGGTCGGCAGGGGCACGACCCCGTCGGCGGCCTCTTTGGACGAACTGTAAATCCGCAGACCGCCCTGCTGGCGACAATAGGAATCCACGGCCGAACCCTCGGCCTGCAAAGGATTCTTGACCGTGTCGCAGATGGTCATCTCGATCCGCACGGGCTTGCTTGCGGCGAGGGTGAAATCGCCCTCGTAACCGCCGCTGGACGACAGGTCGCCCACCACGCGCGAAGGACAATAGAGCGCCACGCGCGCGCCTTCGCGCAACAGAAACGGCAGCTCGATTTCGCGCCCGGGATTGTTGCGGTTGAAATCGGCCACGTAATCTTCGCCCAGCGTCTGCTCGTTGCGCATGGCCAGATAAGTCGCTTCGGGCAACCCGGTGTTGCCGGTACCGCAATAACGGTAGAACGGCACGTAATGGGTATACTTGGTGAACGTCCCTGCCAACTTGGCCTGGCGGGCGCTGCGGGTGATGATAATCTCGTGCGACGCCAAATCGCGGCCCGAGAAATCGAACTGCACCCAACAAACCGTATCGTTGACGGGCCTGGCGCCGGAATCGCCCGCGTCGAGCACCTCTATATAATAACTCGCATTGCCGAACCCCTGCCTGTTGCCCAACAGCTCGGGCTTGTTCTGAGCCATCCACGCCTCCAACGACAGATCCTCCAACTTATTGTAGGATTCGGACTGCTCCCTGGCACACGAAACGGCCAACAGCAAGGCGGCCACGGCGGCCAAACTCAAACGGATATAACGCATCATCGGATATTCTCTGGTTGTTGTCATTCCACTTTGTCGACGCTGAAAAAGACAGCGACGGGGCTTTCCTTGGGGATGAAATAAAGGTAAGTCTTGTCCCCGTAAGCCATATTGTAAGTCATATAAGCCTCCACGCGGTCGCCCTCGCGACACCCTACCAACGCGAGTCGGAGCCCTTTTATTATCCCGGCGTTGCGCATGTCGACGCTCAACGGAGCGAAATCCCACGCGCCCGGGGTCAGACCGGCCATCCGGAAATAAGGCTCGAAAGCGGGATCGTTGGTATAGAACGGCGGTGTCACGCTTGCGAAATTGTTCTCGTTGAGCCCGCCGTCGGGCAACCCCCTGATAAGCGTATTGTTGAAAAGATAAGCGCGGTAAGTCAAAGTCACCCACGAATCCTCGGTCACCAACGGCTTGTTTTCGCGGTCGGGGTCGTAGTAATTTTCGACGTCGATATAACGGTAAACAGCGTCGCCCAACGTAGCGTAGACCCCCTCCCTGCTACCGGGTTCGAGGTTCTCCACGGGTATGAGCCGCGGCTGGTGCGTCTTTTCGAGGAACGAAACGAACGTGGACTTCTGCTTGCCGAAAAGGTCCTCCTTCTCGGCGCAGCCGACGAAGAGAAACACCCCGGCGAAGAGGAACAACGACGATATGACAGACCTTTTCATCGGCACGGAATCATGCAAAAATACAAAAACAATCCGGAAATCCTACCATTGCAACCGAACTATTCGACCACCTCCTTGCGGGAACGGCGGCGCGGCGCAGGTGCCAGATGGCGCTGAAGCATCTGCTGCAAACGCGACGGGTCGACGTCGCGCCGCAACTGACCGCCCTGGGCCACGGAGATGCCGCCCGTCTCCTCGGAAACGACCACGATGACGGCGTCGGAAATCTCGCTCATGCCGAGCGCCGCGCGATGACGCGTACCGTAGGACTTGGGGACGTCGCTCTGCGTGACGGGCAGGATACACTTGGCGGCGATGACCCGGTCGTTGTGAATCAACACCGCCCCGTCGTGCAACGGCGCATTCTTGAAGAAGATATTTTGCAGGAGGTCGGGCGAGACCTTGGCGTCGACGGCGATGCCGCCCTCGGCAATCAACGTCAAATCGCTCTGCAACCCGATGACTATCAAAGCTCCGGTCTTGGTTGCGGCCATATCGCGGCACGCCGCGACGATGGGCGCCACGTCGGTCCGCGGGCGGGCCTCGACGGGCGAGAAGATGCGGGTGATGAAATTGAAATGCTTCTGCCGGATACCGATCATCTGAAGGAAACGCCGCAGCTCGGGCTGGAAGACGATGATGAGCGCGATGACGCCCACCGAAATCAACTGGCCCAGAATCGTAGAGAGCAGCTCCATGTTGAGCGTCCGGACCACCACCCACATCAAATAGATGGCGATGATGCCCGACAAGATATAGGGAGCGTTGGTGCCCTTGGTCATGCGGTAAATCCAAAACATGATCAGCGCCACCAGCAAGATGTCGATGAAGTCAACGAAAGTGAACGGTATGAAACCCATAACGATAATTTATCAGGTGCAAAGACAATCGAACCGCGGGCAACGCCGAACCTGCGGCGGATTTTACCGGGGCGGAACGCATTTTCTGCATCTGCAAAGATAACGCAAGGCGAGTGGAAAAGCAAACGAAGTTCGCATTTTCCCGAACCGCAGCTTATCCAAACCAAGCGAAGCGGCGAAAAACGGCCATTGCACATGCCCGAAACGCGACCTGTTTTCAGGCGATTTATCAGGTGCGGTTATCGTCCGGGGTGGCAACAATAACTTTGCGCGGAGCCCGGCTCACGCTTCAGCGCGCCGCCCCAGCCGGGCCCGCGAGTAGTTTCTGCAAGGTTCCGCATTCGTAAAAATGGCAGGGTTTCCTCAGAATGACGGGGAGGGAGACTCAGAATAACAGAGGACACCAAAGGAGAAATAGAGGAGCAAAAGGCAAAACACTTTTCACCTTTCACCTTAAATAACTATTCACCCTTGACTTTCGGTCAATAACCCAAGATACGGAGCATCGAACGGTAGGACTGCTCCTTGGCGAAAAGGCGCGTATAATACTCGTTGTCGGACTTGTCGCGGTCGATAATGACGTGCTTGGGCGCGGGAATCAAACAATGCTGGATACCGCCGAAGCCGCCGAGCGATTCCTGGTAAGCACCCGTGTGGAAGAAACCGATATACTGCGGGTTGCCCTTTTCGAGCTTGGGCAGGAAGATGGCGTTGGTATGGCATTCGGAATTGTAGAAATCCTCGCTGTCGCAAGTCAGCCCCCCGAGGAACACGCGCTGATACTCCTTGTCCCAATTGTTCACGGCCAACATGATGTAACGCTGGTTGATACCCCACGTATCGGGCAATGTGGTGATGAACGACGAGTCGATCATGTACCAGTTCTCGCGGTCGTTCTGCTGCTTCTGGTTGACAATCGAGTAAAGCGCCGCACCGCTTTCGCCGACCGTGAAGGAACCGAACTCAGTGAAGATGTTGGGCTCTTCGACGCCGTTGCGCTGGCAGATGTTCTTGATTTGCGCAACGATTTCCTCGGTCAGATATTCGTAGTCGTACTCGAAATTGAGCGAGTTCTTGATGGGAAATCCGCCACCGATATTGAGGCTGTCGAGCTCCGGGCAGATGGCCTTGAGCTCGCAGTAGACGTTCATGCACTTGGACAACTCGTTCCAATAATAAGCCGTGTCCTTGATGCCCGTATTGATGAAGAAGTGCAGCATCTTGAGCTGGAACTTCTTGCTGTTCTTGATTTTGGCCTTGTAGAAATCGACGATGTCGTTGTAACGGATACCCAGGCGCGAAGTATAGAAATCGAACTTGGGCTCCTCCTCGCAGGCGATGCGGATGCCGACCTTGCACTTCTTGGTGAAAGCGTCCTCGAACAAGTCGATCTCCTCCTTGTTGTCGATGACGGGAATGGTGTTTCCGAAACCGTCGTTGACCAGCTGGGCGATGTTCTCGACGTACTGCGGACGCTTGAAACCGTTGCAGATGATGTAACGGTCCTTGTCGAGGATGCCGCTGTCGTAGAGCGCATTGATGATATGGATGTCGTAGGCCGACGAAGTTTCGAGGTGGATGTCGTTCTTCATGGCCTCCTCCAAGACGAACGAGAAATGGCTCGACTTGGTACAATAACAATAATTATACGACCCCTTGTAATCGACCTTGGCCATCGCTACGTTGAACATGCGCTTGGCCCGGTTGATCTGCTGGGAAATCTTAGGCAGGTAGGTAATCTTGAGCGGCGTACCGTACTGCTTGATAAGCTCCATGAGCGGAATGTCATGGAAATTGAGCTCGTTGTCCTCGACGGAGAACTCGTCCTGCGGGAAGTCGAACGACTGTTCGATAAGGTCGATATACTTGTCTTTCATAAGTCGGCTTAACGGCGGTTTTGCAATCCGGCTCGTCTACATTGCAAATTTCGGGTCAAAGTAGCTCGGCCGGATTCTCCCGGATTTCGCGATGCAAAGTAGGCGATTATTTTCGGTTCCTCCAACGAAAAGGCCCGTTATTTTGAAAAAGCGCCGCCGATTTTGTTTTTTTGTGCGAAAAACGGTAAATTTGAAGCCTGAAACCATCCGCAAATGTTGATTCCAGTCATCGCACAATATCTTCGGTCGCACAGGCGGCTGATCATCCCCCAGATGGGAGCGTTCATCGTCAAGGAACCCGGGCAGAGCGTGCTTTTCTCCGAACTGCTGAAACGCGACGACGGAGTGCTGCGCTCGCTGCTCGTCGCGGCCGGAAGCAGCGAACTCGAAGCCGGGGGCGAAATCGACCGCTTCGTGTTCGAGGTGCGCCACGCCATCCAGCAGGGGCGCGAATTCCCGCTCGCAGGGTTGGGCGTACTGAAACCCGGGCCCAACGAAACCATCGCGTTCACCTATGTTCCGCAGCCCGCCGAACCGACGGCGGCAACTACGGACGCGGCGGCCACAGCTACGGCAAACACAGCAGTTGCATCGGACGCACCCACCGCCGGAGCCGCCGTATCGGCCGAGCCCACAACCGACATTCCGACCGGAAAAGTCACAGCGGCCGCGGTCGAAGCCCTCTACGACGGCAACCGCCCCGCCCGCGAACCGGAACAGGCTCCTGCGGCCCGTCCGGCATCGGGACCCGCATTTTCGGCACCGAAACCCTCGGAAGCCCAACCGACAGCGCCCACGACGCCTATCGCCGAACGCCGCTTTTCGGGCCGTGCCGACTTCGCGTCGCCCACGGAACAATCGTCCCACCCGCAATTCAAATCGCTGTCGCTGCCCAAACGCACGAAACGCGACGACACGCTGGTCGACTCCTACTACGGCCGGCTGCCGCGGCGCCCGGCCATCGAACAGACGGTCCGCGTGAGGAAACGCTCCGACCACTTCATCTGGATAGCGCTGGCGGCGGCCCTGATTGCACTGGGAGCCATCGCGTTCGGCCAATGGTGCGACAAATTCGGCCGCGAGGGCGACGAAGTGATTCTGGAACACATTTCGACCGACGACGGCTACATGCCGTCGGGACGCTAACCCCCGCAGTCTCATGACAGAACTCACGACAGTCAAACAACGCTTCGGCATCATCGGCACCTCCCCGCTTCTGGACCGGGCGCTGGACGTAGCCGTGCGTGTGGCGCCGACCGACCTGACGGTGCTGGTCACAGGCGAGAGCGGCGTGGGCAAGGAATTCTTCCCGCAAATCATCCATGCCTTTTCGGCCCGCAAACACAACAAATACATAGCCGTCAACTGCGCGGCCATCCCCGAGGGAACCATCGACTCGGAACTGTTCGGCCACGAAAAAGGAGCTTTCACAGGCGCTTTCGAGGCCCGCAAGGGCTATTTCGAGGAAGCCGACGGCGGCACCATCTTCCTGGACGAAGTGGCCGAACTGCCCCACTCCACGCAAGCCCGCCTGCTGCGTGTGCTTCAGACGGGCGAATACCTGCGTGTGGGCTCGTCGAAAGTACAGAAAACCAACGTCCGGGTAGTCGCGGCGACCAATGTGGACCTCCAACAAGCGATAGTTTCGGGACGGTTCCGCGAAGACCTCTACTACCGCTTAGGCACGGTACCCATAGCGGTGCCGGCCCTGCGCGAACGCCCGGAAGACATCCCGCTGCTGTTCCGCAAATTCGCTTCCGACGTAGCCGTGCAATACCGCATGCCGGCGGTCACGCTTGACGACGGAGCGCGGCAACTGCTGACGAACTACTACTGGCGGGGCAACATCCGCCAACTGAAAAACGTGGCCGAACAGATTTCGGCCATCGAACAAACCCGCGTGATTTCGGCGGCGATGCTGAGCAAATACCTGCCCGAACAAACCACGGGCGCACCCATGACGGCGGGAGGGATGCGGCCGGACGACAACATGACGGCCGAACGCGAACTGCTCTACAAAGTACTTTTCGACATGCGGGCCGACATCAACGACCTCAAGCGCATGATCGGCGAACTGATGCAGGGCGCGCCCCTGCACCGCACCGACCCGGCGCCCGACATCAAGGCGCTGCTGCCGTCGGTGGCCCAAAGCGCGGCCTACGGCCCGGGCCCCGACGAAGCGTATGCCCCGGTCTATGCCGAGAGCGAAGACGTGACCGACTTCCCGCCGCGCGAAATGACCAAGGCCGACATGCAACGCGAACAAATCGTACGCGCCCTGCGCCGCAACAACGGACGCCGACGCGAAGCGGCCCGCGACCTGTTCATGTCGGAACGCACGCTCTACCGCAAAATCAAGGAATTAGGAATCGAAGAAGCCGGCGAAAGGTGAACTTTGCGATCAAGCGAGAGCAGGAACCACCTCAGGTGAGTTCTGCCGAGCGTGAGCAAAGTCAGAACCTCGCAGGGGGACTAAAAGGCGACAAACCGAAACTGAAAAACATGAAAAACATCGCAAAAAAACATATTTTTTTAACTTGTGCGCTTGCGCTGTTGCTGGGGCTCGGAGGCTGCGGCGTGACGGTGAAATACTCGCTGTCGGGAGCGTCGATACCGCCCGACGCCAAGACCTTTTCGGTGGCCTACTTCCCGAACAACGCAACGATGGTTTCGCCGATTCTGAGCTCGACGATGACCGACGCGCTGGTGGACATCTTCTCGCGGCGCACGCGCCTGATGCAGGTGGACGAGGGGGGCGACTTCGCTTTCGAGGGCGAAATCGTCAACTACACCTCGACGACGGCGTCGGTGTCGAGCGACGACTACGCGGTACTGAACCGCCTGACCATCACCATCAAGGTACGCTTCACCAACGCGGTGGACGAATCGGCGTCGTGGAACAAGACCTTCACGGCCTACGAAGACTACGACTCGACGCTGCTGCTGACCGAAGTCGAAGGCGACCTGATACCGCAAATCGTTGACAAATTAGCGACCGACATCTTCATGGCGTCGGCCTCGAACTGGTAACCGACCAACGCCCGAACCGATGGACCGACTGAAAACCGGACTGACGCCCTCCGGGGCCGAAAACTACACGCCCGAAGAACTCAACGCGCTGGTGGCCGAATACGGCTGGTGCGCGCCTGTGCGGATACTGCGCGAACTCCACACGGGCCGCCCCGACCCGCTGCTGGAAGTGATGGCGCCGTGGCGGGCCCAAAGCTCGCTGCGCCAACGCCCGGTCGACGGCGGAGTATTTGCGGCGGTGCCGTCGGAAGAACTGATAGACCGCTTCCTGCAAGAAACCGACCTGCGCATCGTAGCCGAAGAGGGCGAACCCGAAACCGAAGTCCGCACGGCACCCGAACTGAGCGACGCCGAAGAAGTGGTGTCGGAAGAACTGGCCCGAATCTATCTGGCACAGGGTCTGCGGGACCGGGCGGCGGCGATTTATCGCAAATTAAGTTTGCTAAATCCCGAAAAAAGTGTTTACTTTGCCGAACTTATTGCGAAAACGGAAAACAATAATTAAAATCCTACGGATATGTTATCTATGATTTGCATCATTCTGACCCTGCTGGCGAGCGTGCTTGTCATCCTTGCCGTGCTGGTGCAGAATCCCAAGAGCGGCATGGCCGCCAATTTCGGTGCGTCGAACCAGGTAATGGGCGTGCGCGAGACGACCAACTTCCTGGAGAAATTCACGTGGACGATGGCCATCTCGATTGCGGTGCTGAGCCTTGTGGCCACGGTAGCCATGGGCGGCGGCACATACGAAGGCAACTCGGAAATATCGAACGACGTCAAAGCGCTGCAGGAACAAACCATCGAGGGCCAGCTGCCTGCCATGCCGCAGGCCGAAATCCCCGCCGAAGAAGTTCCCGCCGACGCAGAATAAGCGGACACCTAATATAATAATAACCAAAGCCGTGGCTTCCGAGTCACGGCTTTGGTTTGTTTTCGGACAAGCCTCAACATCTGTCGTCCGTCATGTTGAATCAAATCTCCGCACTCGTGGAAATGGCGGGGTTTCATTCGTCGAGGGAGCGAGCGCCCGGAGCGGGTGTTCGGAACAGCGTAAGTCTTCCGTGCCCGCTCAGCGAACAACCGAAGACGGATGCCGCCATTTACACCGTGCAAAAGCTCTTTGGTACTTTCTTGCACAAGAAAGTACAAGAAAAAAGGGAACAGCGAGTTGCTCGCAAAGGTTTAGCGTAGAAATAGATTCTTCGCTACGCTCAGAATGACTGGGAGGGGGGGGGTAGGGTTTTGTTCAGATTGCCGCGCTCGTTGTACTCGCTCGCAATGACGATGCTGTGAAACAGATTCTTAACTGCACTACGCTTGTTTCCCTTCTCCTTGCATGGCATAGCCTGCAAGCAGTCTCTGTACTCAGATGAATAATGAATAGAGAATAATTAATAATAGGCATTTGTCATGTTGAGCGTAGCGAAACATCTGTACGCCGAGTAACAGATTCTTCGTCGCTACGCTCCTCAGAATGACAGAGGGGAGGGCTCCACAGAATGACGGGCAGGTGCTCGGAATGACGGGGAGAGGGCTCCACAGAATAACGGACAGGTGCTCGGAATGACAGAGAGCGGAGGGGGCTTAGAATGACAACGGGATGCGGCTGAATGCTTATTAAAACGATTTATCATGCAGCTAAAACGTTTTAACAGGCGCTTGTGAATGCTCGTTTTTTGACTTGCACCTCTCACTTTTCACCTTGCCCCTTTCACCTTAGTACATGTTGTCGTACATGGACTGCGACTTGTCGTACTTGAGGTCGGAGAGCGACGCGGCCTTGACGCCGATGTTGAAACTCCAACTGCGGTAATGCCCGAAAGGAATCCAGGAGAAAGACATCTGCCAACAATGGAGGTCGCGCGTGATGGAAATCTGCGACGTGGTGAGCTTGTTGTTCATGATGTCGTAACCGCCGCTGAACGTGATGCCGGTCTTCTCGCCGATATTGATCGAACCGTTGAAACCGATGGTCTGAGTGACGTTGCGGCGGTAACCCGTGGTGCCGTTGTTGTAGGGCGAACTCGAATAGTTGACCGCGTAGTTGAACCCGAAGTTCCAGGGAAGCGAAAAATCGTAGTAGGTCTGCGCCATATACTGCCGCCGGAGCACGGGGTCCATGGTCCCGTAGGGGTCGTAGAAGGGGTTCTGGTACTCGGGCGGGATGGAGGTGATGTCGTTCATGGCGGGCTGCGACTTGTCCTGCCGCGACCTGAACGTATAGCCGAACGACCACCCGGTCGAGACGACGCGGCCCGGGAGGCGGATTTTGTTGATATGCTGTCCCTGCGGAGTGAGCCGGTAGGGGTCGAGCGTGGCCGAGAGGTTGAGACCGAAATTCTTGAACAGCGTGGTGCGCAGCGACACGGAGATGTTCGACAGCCCCATCGAATCGGCGAGGAAGTTATAGGACCCGCTGATGCGCAGCTCGTCGATGAGCTTGATTTTCCGGATGCCCGAGGTGTCGCGCTTGGAGAGCACCTTCATTTCGAGGTTCTGCGAGAGCGAGAAACTCAGCGCCATGGAACGGCCCGACGAGGGGACCGGATAGGCGTTGCCGGAGTAGGGCGAATAGGTGGTGAAACGGCCCGTGGAGTCGACCTGCCGCGTGCGGTAGTAACCGTATTTCTGGTGGCCGAAGTCGGGCGCGTAGGAGAAGCCGAACGACGGGCTGAGGGTGTGGCGGATCGCCTGGATCTTGCGGTTGCGGTTCTTCTTGGTGAAGTCGTACATGCCGTAGACGGTGGTCGACGCCGAGACGCTCGCCCCGTAGTTGTAAAGGCGGTAGAACCCGTATTGCTTGGTGGTGTCGGTCTGGTTCGTGACGGGGTTCCAGTCGAGCAGCGTGCGCTTGAAGAACCATTTCTCGGAGTAGTTGACCGAGGGCGAAATGTTGATGTAGTTGAAAAGGTTGAACGACGCCGAGACGGGCAGCGTGTGCTCGATGCCGTTGCGCATGTTGTCGAGCGTCTCCTTGGTGAAAATCTTGCTTTCGGTGGTGGTCACCGAGTTGGTCATCTTACCCGTATACTGCATCGAAATCTTCTCGTACCAGCGCTCCTTGCCCTGCCGCTCCTTGCGCTTGAACGGGTAGATGCGCGAGACGTTGAACACCACGGTCGGCAGGGTGACGGAGAGGGTTTTGTTCTGCGAGTTCTGCGACACGGCCATGTTGGCCGAGAGCGAGAACGGCGTGCCGGCCCAGTTCTTCGAGTAGGAAATCGAGGAGTTGGTCTGGGTCGAGAGCATGTCGTTGAGGTTGGTGGCCGAATAGCGGTTGTAGCCGCTGGTGGCGAAGTTGACCGACGCGGAGAAGGTCGACCCGGGGTTGGCCTTGGGGTCCTGCGAGTGGGTCCACTTGATCTGGAAGTTGCTCTGACGCAGGTAGTCGGCCTCGCCCTTGCTGCCGATGCGGACCTTGGAGTACTGCATGTCGAGGTTGCCGCTGTACTTGTAGCGCTTGATGTAGCGCGATGCGGCGGAAGCCTCCCACGACCCCAAACTGTATATGCCGCCCCGGATAGCCAGGTCGGCATAATCGCCCAGGGTGAAGTAATAGCCCAGGCCGCGCAGGAAGAAACCCTTGGTGTACTCCTCGCCGTAGGTGGGCATCAGCAGACCCGACTTGGGACCCATGTTGATGGGGAAGAAACCCTCGGGGATGCCGAGGAAGTAGATGGGCACGTCCTCCATGACTAAGTAGGCGGGCCCGGTGACGACCTTCTTGCCGGGGATGACCTTGGCCTTGGTCATGGCTAAGTAGAAGTGGGGATGGTCGGTGTGGTCGCAGGTGGTGTATTTGCCGTTCTGGATGTTGACGGTGTTGTCGGCCATCTTCTTGACGCTTCCGCCCACAAGCCAGCCGTCGCCCTGCTGGGTGGCCACGCCCTTGATTTTGGCCTTCTTGGAGGTGAGGTTGTAGGTGATGGTGTCCATCTGGTAGGTGGCCGAACCCTCGGTGAACTCGGGCTTCGTGACGACGGGCCGCCCTTCCAGCGTGTCGGGCTTGCCGTAGGCGTAGATCAGCTTGGAATCCATGTCGATCTGCATGTAGTCGGCCTTGAGGTTGCTGTTCTGGTAGGTGACGTCGCCTTGGTTGTAGATGTAGACCTTTTTGCTGCGCAGGTCGTAGACCAGCGAATCGGTATTCTGACCCGTGATGGGGTCGTCGAGGAACGGCTGGGCCGGACGCGGCCCGGCGGCGGTGTCGGCAGACTGTCGGCGGAGCGTGTCGGCGGAGCGGAGCGAATCGGCCTTGAACGCCACGAGCGAATCGAACTGCGCCCCGGCGATGGAATCGCGCACTTCTTGCGGCAGGGCGTTGAAGCGTCCGCGGCGGCGGGCTTCTTCGCGGGCGGCCCTGCGCTCGCGGCGGGAGGGGACGGGGTCGTTACCCTCTGAAAGCCGCAGGGTGCTGTCGGCTTGGGGGCGGAGCGTTTCGGCCGGGCTTTCGTCCGAAAGGGGGCTGCCGGCTGACATTTCGGCGGGCGCGAGGGTATCGGCCGCGGAAAAGCCCGCCCGGTACGGTGCCGCGGAGCCGAAAAACGACTGCGCGAAGACCAGCACGACGACTGCAGACAACAGATATTTTACCCTCGGTTTGACCAAAATGTCGAAAAATTTCCGTAACTTTGCCGACAAGTCGGCAAAACCGCCCGGAACGTGGTGGCAGGGCTTTCCTGCGCCGTTTTCGGGCGTGGCAAAGATACGAATAAGCGAGGGCAAAAGCAAGTTTACTTGCATTTTGCCGAGCGGAAGTATCTTCGGCCAAGTCAAAGATACGAATAAGCCAAGCGGAATGCCAAATTTATTTGGGCATTGCCAAGGCGGGAGTATCTTCTATAAAGATACGTTGAGTGCAGAAATAGGCCGGAGGTTCGATTATGCCGGAACGAAGTATCTGAGACGAAGACGAAGTACGAAAACAAAGTATGCGCGCGCGATATTTCACGATACTGCTTGCAGCGGTGGCGGCTTTTCTGACCGAAGCCGCCACGGCGCAGAACACCCCCTGCGGAATCCGGGTGGTGGTCATCGACCCGGGACACGGGGGCGACGACCCCGGTGCGCACTATTTCGGGACCGATGAGAAGACGCTGACGCTGACGGTGGCGCTCAAGCTGGGCCAACTCATCGAGGAGGGGATGCCGGGGGTGAAGGTGGTCTACACGCGCACGACCGACAAGGCGCTGGCCTCGACGAAGATAGAGGACTTGCAGGCCCGGGCCGATATCGCCAACCGGGCGGGCGGCGACCTTTTCGTCTCCATCCATGTCAATGCGGCCAAGGAAGCGGCGGCGCGGGGCGTGGAGACGCTGGTCATGGGCGAGAGCACCAAGGAACAACGCTACAACGAGGACGCCCTCTACGAAAACAACCGCGACGACCTGATCGACATGTCGGACGAGCGCACGGCGGCCATCGTGCGGGCTTATATTCAGAACTTGCAGTTCACCTACGGTGAGTACAGCCTGGCTATGGCGCGGTTCATTCAGAGCAACTACGTCAAGACCGGGCGCCGTTCGCGCGGGGTGAAGCCCCAGCTGCTGCGGGTGCTCTATGCGACGGACATGCCGGGCGTGCTGACCGAAATAGGGTTCCTGTCGAACCCCAAGGAAGCGGTCTATCTGAAATCCGAGGCGGGGCAGGACGAGATTGCCCGCTCGCTGTTCGTGTCGGTGAAGAACTATTCGGACTACGTGCTGGAGACGCGGCGGCGTGCGGAGGAGGAAGCGGCGCAGGCGGCCCCGAAACCCGCTCCGAAGCCGGAGCCGGCACCGGCACCGTCGGACGATGCGGCGGCGAAACCGGAGAAGAAGACCGGAGCGCATTTTGCCATACAGATTCTGTCGAGCAAGAAGACGGTGGCTTCGGATTCGCCGGAATTCAAGAACTACCGCGGCAAGGTGCGCGAATACACCGCCGACGGGGAATTCCGCTACAAATATTGCGTCTGCGAATGCGACACCAAGGCGGAAGCCCAGCAGCGCATCGAAGAAGTGCGCAAGACATTCCCGGGAGCGTTCATCGTGCGCTGCAAGGGAGACAAGATAGCAAAATAGGGATAAGCCGGGCGCAGAGCTTGTTCGAGCTATGCCGGGGCGGAAAAAGCAATAGGAAAATAAACAGGAAAAGAATATGAAAAGAGAAGTGAAAATCGGGTTGTTCGCCGTGGCGATGATCGGTGCGGCGTGGGCCGGAATCCGGTTTCTGAAAGGATTCGACATCTTCAGCCGCAATGCGGAATACTATGCGGTCTACGACCAGGTGACGGGGGTGCAGACCGCGTCGCCCATCCTTGTCAAAGGAGTGAAAATCGGTACCGTGTCGGCTATCACGTTCGACCCGGCGCGCAGCGACGAAGTGGTGCTGCAATTCACCATCAAGCGTGCCTACCGCATTCCGACCGATTCGGAAGCCAAGATTGTGAGCAACTCGCTGATGGGTTCCAAGGCCATCGAAATCAATTTCGGCACGGCAGCGACCTATTTCGAGCAGGGCGACACGATTCGCTCGGGCCGCGACCGCGACCTGATGGACATGGCGGGGTCGGAGCTCGATTTCGTGAAGCAGAAGATTTCGCAGGTGACGGCCGACCTGTCGCGCACGCTGACCGACGTGAGCCGACTCCTGGAAGACAACAAGGCGAACATCGACGGGACGCTCGGCCACCTGAATTCGCTGTCGGGCAACATGAACGACCTGCTTGCTTCGGAGAGCAGGAACCTCAAGTCGACGGTCGACAACCTGACCCGCTTTTCCGAAATGCTGGGCAACAATGCCGGGCGTGTCGACAGCATCGTGGGCAGCCTGGGCCGGGTGGCGACGACCCTCGACGAGGAGCAGTTCGCCCGCAAGCTGACGGCTTCGGTGGCCACGCTCGACGAGCTGATGCGCAAAATCGGCGAGGGCGAGGGAACGCTGGGCAAACTCGTCGAAGACCCGGCGCTGTACGATTCGCTGACCGTGGCCACGGGCAACCTGTCGGCGCTGCTGGCCGACGTGAAAGCCTATCCGGCGCGCTATGTGCATCTGTCGCTCTTCGGCCGCGACCCGGAGAAGATGAAGGAGCGGGCCGAGCGCCGCGAAGCCAAGGCTGCGGCCAAGGCCGAACGCGATTCGCTCCGGGCGGCGCAACGGGCCGAATAAGCGATGATCTATCCGCCTACTTTCGAGCAGAAAATCGGGTTCGACCGCCTGCGGGAGCAGGTGGCGGCGCTGTGCACGATGCGCGCGGCCCGCGGACTGCTTGCGGCCGAGGGCTTCACGACCTCGGCGCGGGAGATTGTGCGGCGGCTGTCGCTGGCCGACGAGATGCGCCTGCTGCTGGAAATGAACCCCGATTTCCCGGGCGGCGACTACCCCGACATGGACCATGTGGTGGCCAAACTGCGGGTCGAGGGGGCGTTTCTCGATGTCGAGGAGGTGGTGACCCTGCGCCGGGCGCTGGCGATGGTGGGCCAGCTGGTCGCCTTCATCGGAGCGCGCGGCCAACAATATCCTGCACTCTATGACCTTACGCGAGGGGTGGAAGCCTTTCCGGCCATCGTGCAGCGAATCGACGCCATCATCGACCCGTTCTGCGCCGTGAGGGACGGCGCGTCGCCCGAACTGGCCGAAATCCGGCGGGCCATCCGCGAACGCGAGGGCCAGGCGGCCAAACGTCTGCAACAGGTGCTGGCCGCGGCCAAGAGCGCCGGAATCGTCGACGCCGACGCCCAGCTGTCGGTCCGCGACGGCAAGACCGTCATCCCGGTTTCGGCGGCCAACAAACGCAAGCTCAACGGCTTCATCCACGACGAATCGGCCACGGGCCGCACGTTCTATGTGGAGCCTGTGGAAGTGGTGGAGCTGAACAACGAACTGCGCGAACTGGAATATGCCGAGCGCCGCGAAATCGTCCGTATACTGACCGAATTCACCGAGACGGTGCGCCCCGACGCCGAACTTATCGCCGCTTCGGGCGACTATCTGGCTGAGGTGGACATGCTGCGGGCCAAGGGCCGCTGGGCCTCGGCGAACGGCTGTGTGAAGCCCATCGTCTCGACCGACGACAGGCTGGTGCTCAAGGACGCGCGCCATCCGCTGCTGCAACAGACCCTGCGGGCGCAGGGGCGCGAAATCGTGCCGCTGAACATGCAGCTCGACAAACGCAAGCGCATCCTGGTCATATCGGGCCCCAATGCGGGCGGCAAATCGGTCTGTCTGAAGACTACGGGCATCGTGCAGTACATGTTCCAATGCGGATTTCCGGTGCCTGCGTCGGAAATATCCGAACTTCCGGTCTTCGGCTCGATATTCATCGACATAGGCGACGAACAGTCCATCGACAACGACCTGTCGACCTACTCGTCGCACTTGGTGAACATGAAGAACATGCTCTCGGGTGCGTCGGACCGGACGCTGGTGCTCATCGACGAATTCGGCTCGGGCACGGAGCCCACCATCGGCGGCGCCATAGCCGAGGCGATTCTGGAACGGCTGCTCGAACGGGGGTGCTACGGCGTCATCACGACCCACTATGCCAATATCAAGTACTACGCGGCCAGCACCGACGGAATCGCCAACGGTGCGATGACGTTCGACGTGCAGCACATCCGGCCGCTGTTCCGGCTCGAAACGGGCAAGCCCGGCAGTTCGTTCGCCGTGGAAATCGCCCGCAAGATAGGACTGCCGGAGGAGATTATCCGCTCGGCGGCGGAAAAGGCGGGGTCGGAACACATCAACCTCGAAAAGCAGCTGCGCGAAATCGCGCGCGACAAACACTACTGGGAGCAGAAGCGCGACCGCATCCGCCTGACCGACCGCAAGGTGGAGGAGCTGGAACAGAGCTATGCGGAACAGCTGGCCAAAATCCGCGCCGAACGGCAGGAGATACTCAAAAAGGCCAAGCAGGAGGCGCAGGCCCTTATTGCCGATGCCAACCGCCAGATAGAGAACACGATACGCACCATCCGCGAGACGCAGGCCGAAAAGGAGACTACGCGGCTGGCACGCAAGGAACTCGACGATTTCCGTGCGGCGGCCGAGCAAGCCGACGCGGCGGAACGTGACGCGGAGATAGCCCGCGAAATCGAACGCATCGAACGCCGCCGCCAGCGCCGGGCCGAACGCAAGGCGCAGCGCGGAGAAGCGGCAGCGCCGGGCAGCGCCCCCGAACCGCCGAAGAAACGCGAGGTGGAGGCGGGCTCGAAAGTGAGGATGCTGGGGCAGGAGATGGTCGGCGAAGTGCGCGCGGTGAAAGGCAAGAAAGCGCAGGTGGCGTTCGGGCAGATACTGACGACCGTGGACAAAGCGCTGCTGACGGTGGTCTCGAACAACGAATACCGCGAAGCGACGCGCCCGACGACGGTGCGCACCGTCGTTTCGGCCGACATATCGGCCCGCAAACTTGCGTTCCGCGACCACATCGACGTGCGGGGCATGCGCTCCATCGAAGCGCTCGACGCGGTGCAGCAGTTCATCGACGACGCGCTGATGGTCGGCGTGGGCTCGGTGACGATTCTCCACGGCAAGGGTACGGGAGCGCTCAAGGAGGAGATACGCCGCTATCTGCGCACGGTGCCCGAAGTGGAATCGGCCGTGGACGAACATGCCGACCGGGGCGGGGCAGGCATCACGGTGGTGACCTTGGCGTAGGCCTTTTTCTGCGTATTGCAGAAAGAAACTTATCCGCCCGGGGTCGGCCCGTATCTTTGATGCGCCCCCGCAGTCGACCCGGACGAACGGCAAACGAACAACACGCTTCCGAAGCAAGAAACCTTAGAGGTATGGAATACAGACTTTCGCGGATAGCCGCCCTGTGCGGCGGGAAATTCCGGGGCTGCGACACCGAAGTACGCTCGGTGGTGACCGACAGCCGCTCGCTCTCGTGCGAGATGGGCCGGAGCCCGATGTTCGTGGCTCTGCGCGGAGCCAACCACGATTCGCACCGCTTCATCCGGGAGATGTACGAACGCGGCGTGCGGGCCTTTCTGGTCGAACACGAAGTCGACATGCTGCCCGACTGCGGCTATGCGGTGGTGGAGAACGCCATCGGAGCCTTGCAGACGCTGGCGGCCTATCACCGGGCGCAGTTCAAGGGCACGGTGGTGGGCATCACGGGCTCGAACGGCAAGACCGTCATCAAGGAATGGATAGCCGAAGAACTGCCCGCGGGCATGAAGTTCTACCGCTCGCCCAAGAGCTACAATTCGCAGTTGGGGGTGCCGCTTTCGGTGCTGATGTTGGAGGGCGACGAGCAGCTGGCCATCTTCGAGGCGGGGATTTCGCAGCCCGGCGAAATGGAACGCCTGGAACGCATCATCCGCCCCGACGTGGCGATATTCACCTCGATAGGCGACGCGCACCAGGAACATTTCCTCAACCTGGAACAGAAGTGCGACGAAAAACTGATACTGGCGCGCAGCGCGTCGAAAATCATCTATCATAGCTACTACGAGCCGCTGGGGCGGATGGCGGCGGCACGCTACGCCGACCGCAAGCCCATCGACGCGGCACGCTTCCCGGAGGTGCCGGAGGCGGTCATCGGCAATGCCGCGTCGCGCCGCAACGCGCAGATTGTCGAAGCGTTCTGTGCGGCGATGGGCTACGCGGCCCCGGCCTTTTCGGCGGCGCCCCACGTGGCGATGCGGCTGGAGGTGAAGGACGGCATCAACGATTCGATCCTGATAAACGACGCCTACAACCTCGACCTCAACTCGCTGGCGCTGGCGCTCGACTACCTGCACAACGTGGCGCTGGGCCGCAGGCAGACGCTGGTGCTGTCGGACATTGCCCAAAGCGGCCTGTCGGACGACGAACTTTACAGCCGGGTGGCGGCGATGGTGACCCGCGCAGGGGTGGACTGCCTGGTGGGCATCGGCCCGAAGCTCCGGCGCTACGCACCGCTTTTCAGCTGCGACAAATCGTTCTATGCCTCGACCGACGAGTGCATCGAGCGGCTGGGCCGCGATGCGGTGGCGGGGCGTGCGGTGCTGCTGAAAGGGGCCCGCGACTACCGTTTCGAGAAGCTGGCCCATGCGCTGTCGCGGCAGAGTCATACGACGGTGCTGGAAGTGGACCTCGACGCGATGACGCGCAACCTCAACTGTTTCCGCTCGAAACTCCGCTTCGGGACGAAGCTGGTGGCGATGGTCAAGGCCGGGAGCTACGGGACGGGCGACTTCGAGGTGGCGCAGCTGCTTCAGCACCAGGGAGTGGACTACTTAGCGGTGGCGTTCGCCGACGAGGGGGTGCTGCTGCGCGAACGGGGCATCACGATGCCCGTTGTGGTGCTCAACGCCGATGCCGACAGCTTCGAGCTGATGATTGCCAACCGGCTGGAACCGGAAATATACAGCTTCCATTCGCTGGAAGCCTTTGCGGCGGCTGCGACCCATGCGGGCGAAAGGCACTATCCGATTCATGTGAAGCTGGACACGGGGATGCACCGGCTGGGATTCGTCGAGGAGGAAATCGCGCCGCTGGCCGAGAAACTGGCGACGATGGGAGAAGTTAAGGTCGCGACGGTTTTCTCGCACCTCAACTGCTCGGACATGCCCTGCGAAGACGCCTACACGCACGAACAGATAGCCCGCTACGACCGGATGAGCCGGACGCTGGCCGACGCGCTGGACTACCCGGTCATCCGCCACACGGCCAACTCGGCGGCGATAGACCGCTTCCCGGAAGCGCAGTTCGACATGTGCCGGCTGGGGCTGGGGCTTTATGGCTTCGGGTGGCAGCACAACGCGGGCCTGCAACCCGTGGCGACGCTCAAGACACGCATCGTACAAATCAAGCATCTGCCTGCGGGCGACGCGGTGGGCTACGGCCGGGCCGGAAAACTGACGCGCCCGACCGTGACGGCGACCATTCCGGTGGGCTATGCCGACGGACTGGACCGCCACTTGGGCTGCGGCCGCTGGTCGGTGCTGGTGGCGGGGTGTCCGGCGCCGATAGTGGGCCGTATCTGCATGGACAGCTGCATGATAGACATCACGGACATCGAAGGGGTTCGGGAGGGCGACGAAGCGGTCATCTTCTCGCCTGCGCCGGGCAACGACCTCGAAACGATGGCCGAAGTGCTCGACACGATTCCTTATGAAATCATGACCTCGGTCTCGGCACGGGTGAAGCGAATTTATCTGAAAGAATAGTGAAAGGAACCCTATACCTGATTCCGTGTCCGATTTCGGACGAGACGGCGCCGTGGGACGTACTGCCTGCGGCGAACAAGGCCGTGATGGACGGGCTGGACTACTTCATTGTGGAGAACACCCGCACGGCCCGGCGCTTCCTGTCGAAAGCGGGCGTGGCGCGGCCTATCGACGAACTGGAATTCCGCGAGCTGAACGAACACACGGCGGCGGGCCGCGAAGTCGAAGAACTGATAGCGCCGCTGCTGGCGGGCCGCTCGGCGGGCGTCATTTCGGAGGCGGGTGTGCCGGGCGTGGCCGACCCGGGGGCGCTGGCGGTCGAAGCGTGCCATCGCCACGGCATCCGGGTGGTGCCGCTGACGGGCCCGTCGTCGATTGTCCTTGCGATGATGGCTTCGGGGCTCAACGGCCAGTCGTTCGCGTTCAACGGCTATCTGCCCGTGAAGCCGCCCGAACGGGCGCAGGCGATCCGGCGGCTGGAACGGCGGGCCCGCAGCGAGGGGCAGTCGCAGATGTTCATCGAAGCGCCCTACCGCAATGCGAAGCTCATGGAGCAGCTGTTGCAGGTGCTCGCGCCTGCGACGCGGCTGACGCTGGCGATGGACCTGACGGCGCCGGGCGAATTCATAGCCACCCGCACGGTGGAGGAATGGCGGCGCAGCCGGCTGCCCGAAATGCAGAAACGCCCGGCGATTTTCATCGTCGGCTGACGCGCCGGGGGCTGGTATGCAATTTGTGCGAATAATAGGCGGAAATACCGAAAAAACAGATACCATGAAAGACAAAAAGGCTTATAACGAAGCAGTTGAAGGCGACGAAAATTTCGCTGCGGGCGGCGCCGAGCCTGCGGGCGAAGGGGATTCGTGTGCCAATGTGGCAGACGAATCCGGAGCTGCGACTGACAACCTGTCAGCCGGGGAGACGCCGCAGGAAGAACCTGCCGCCGATGCCCAGGCGCAGGCAGCCGAGTGGCAGGACAAGTTCCTGCGCCTGCAGGCCGAATTCGACAACTACCGCAAACGCACGCTCCGCGAAAAGATGGAGCTGGTGCAGACGGGCGGCCGCGACGTGCTGCTGGCGATGCTGCCGGTGCGCGACGACGTGCAGCGGGCCGTGACGGCGATGGAAAAGAGCGACGACCTGGAAGCCCTGCGGGCGGGCGTGCAGCTGATTTCGCAGAAATTCACCGAAGCCCTGCGCCAGAAAGGGGTGACCGAGATAGAGGTGCTCGACAAGGAATTCGACGCCGAAGAAGCGGAGGCCGTGGCGCGCTTTGCGGCGGGCGAGGAGAAGAAAGGCCGCGTGATAGACGTGGTGCAGACGGGCTACATGCTGGGCGACAAGGTACTGCGTTTTGCAAAGGTGGTTGTAGGAGAATAGCGCCATGGCAGAAAAAAGAGACTACTACGAAGTACTTGGCGTCGCGAAGAACGCCAACGCCGACGAGATAAAGAAAGCCTACCGCAAGGCGGCCATCCAATACCATCCCGACAAGAACCCGGGCGACAAACAGGCCGAGGAGAAGTTCAAGGAAGCGGCCGAAGCCTACGACGTGCTGTCGAACCCCGACAAGCGCGCCCGCTACGACCAGTTCGGCCATGCGGGCATGAGCGGCGCGGCGGGCGGCGCCGGAGGATTCGGCGGCGGGTTCGGCGGATTCTCGATGGAAGACATCTTCTCGCAGTTCGGCGACATCTTCGGCGGCCATTTCGGCGGCGGGTTCGGCTCGTCGGGCGGCGGCCGCCGGGTGAACCGCGGCTCGGACATCCGGGTGAAGGTCAAACTTACGCTGGCCGAGATAGCCACGGGAGTGACGAAGAAACTCAAAATCAACAAGACCGTGGCGTGCGGCAAGTGCGGCGGCTCGGGCGCCAAGGACGCCAATTCCTATGCGACGTGCTCGACCTGCAACGGCTCGGGCTATGTGGTGCGGGTGGAAAACTCGTTCTTCGGCCGGGTGCAGACCCAGGGAGTGTGCCCCACGTGCGGCGGCACGGGCAAGGTCATCACCTCGCCCTGCGACGAATGCAAGGGCGAAGGCACCTTGCGCGGGCAGGAAGTGGTCGAAATCGCCATCCCGGCCGGAGTGGGCGAGGGAATGGCGCTGACGGTGACGGGCAAGGGCAACGCGGCGCGTCACGGCGGCATCAACGGCGACTTGCAGGTGCTGATCGAGGAGATACCTCATCCGGAACTGATCCGCGACGGCAACGACCTGATTCACAATCTGAACATCACGGTGACGATGGCCCTGCTGGGCGGCACGGTGGAAGTGCCGACGGTAGACGGCCGTGCGAAAATCAAGATAGCGCCGGGCACCCATGCGGGCAAGGTCCTGCGTCTGGGCGGCAAGGGCATACCGGACGTCAACGGCTATGGCCGCGGCGACGAACTGGTGGTGGTGGACATCACCATCCCCTCGAAACTCAGCGCCGAAGAAAAACGGCTGGTGGAACAGCTCTCCCAGCAGCCGGGCTTCCAGAAAGCCGAATCGGTCAAGAACCAGAACATCTTCGAGCGGATGAAGAGCTTCTTCCGATGAGGTGAAAAGTGAAAAATTTTCCTGCCGGACGCAGCGCAACATCCGCTGTTCCGGCAAGACAGATTCTTCGCTGCGCTCAGAATGACAAAGAAAAGTTCGGGCTGATTGCCGTTTGCTTTTGCGCCCGGTTTGCGCTATCTTTACAGAAAATAACAAAACCATGCTGGGTTTCACCCCATTCAAGAAACACGCGAACAAATTCAACTACATTCCGCGCTACTACGACCCGGAAAAGGAAGCGCGCGAACAGCGCCGTGCTGAACTGCGGGGCGAGCGGGCGGAAGACGCCGGGCGCGAATACCGCCCGGGCCAGTATATCCGCACGCAGCGCGAAGCCCGGGCCGCGCGGCGCACGCGCGAAGAGGAGAGGGGCCGCATGCGCATCTGGAAGATGGCGGCGGGGGCCGTGCTGGTGCTGCTGTTCATCTATCTGCTCTATCCGCGGCTGGCGGATGCTTTCCTGCGCGCCCGCACGGCGCCTGCGGCGGTGGAAACTGCGGCGCCGGACCGGGCCGAACCGCGCGACGGGCTCGACCAGTCGCACGTGAGCGACGTGGAGTGGCAGGAACAGTCCATAGTGGTAGTACCCAACGATTACGAAGAATAAGATGGCCGACCGGATCCGACTCTTACCCGAAGTCGTCGCCAACCAGATTGCGGCGGGCGAGGTGGTGAACCGCCCCGCATCGGTCGTCAAGGAGATGATGGAGAACTCCATCGACGCCGGGGCGACGCGCGTGCAGGTCAACTTCCGCGACGGCGGACGCGACCTGATACAGATTGTCGACGACGGCTGCGGCATGTCGCCCATCGACGCACGGATGGCCTTCGACCGTCACGCGACGAGCAAGATAGCGGCGGTCGAGGACATCTATGCCCTGTCGACCTTCGGCTTCCGCGGCGAAGCGCTGGCGTCGATAGCGGCGGTGGCGCAGGTGGAGCTGCGCACGCGGCAGGAGGGCGACGACGTGGGCACGTGCACCGAAATCAACGGCGGGCAGTTCGTCTCGCAGACCCCGGTGATGTGTCCCGTGGGGTCGCAGTTCTATGTCCGCAATCTGTTCTACAACGTGCCGGCCCGCCGCCGTTTCCTGGACAAAAGCACGACCTCGGCGGCGCAGATACGGACCGAATTCCAGCGCGTGGCGCTGTGCAACCCGCACATCGGTTTCGAGCTCTACTCGAACGACGCTCCGGTCTACACGCTGGCCGCGTCGTCGCTGGCCGGGCGCATCGTCGACGTGGTGGGGCGCCACATCAAACAGAACCTGCTGGAGGTCGAAGCCGACACGTCGATAGCCCGTGCGGAGGGTTTCATCGGCCGTCCGGCGGCGGCCAAACGGCGCAACACGGAACAATATCTGTTCGTCAACGGCCGCTTCTTCAAGAGCGCCTACCTGACGGGCGCGATTCTGAAAGCCTACGAAAAACTGATTCCCGAGAACTGCACCCCCTCGTATTTCCTCTATCTGACCATCGACCCATCGCGCATAGACGTGAACGTGCACCCGCAGAAAACCGAGGTGAAGTTCGCCGACGAGGACGCGGTGTGGCAGATAGTCAACGCGGCCGTGCGCGAGACGCTGGCCAAGACGGGGGCGGTGCCGCTGATGGATTTCGACCGCGAGGGCGGGGTGGAGATTCCGGTGCTGGAGCGCGGGGCGGTTTACAGCGAACCGCGCGCGATGTCGGACGAGAGCTACAACCCGTTTCGGGAAGAATACGTCGACCCCTCGGCGCCCGAACCCGACACCGATTTCACGGGCTTCGACGTACCCTATCGTGCCGGCGGGTCGCGGGTTTCCGATGCCACGGCGGCGCCCTACGGGAGCAGCCGGACGGGGAGCCCGGGAACCGGGATTTTCGGCGGCGGATTCACCTTGTCCGACGAGGGCGAGACTTTCGAGGAGTATGTTTCGGGCGGAGTGCAGCACGCGGAGAGCGAACTGGAATTCATCCCCTCGGCCGAGGACGCCGAGCAGCAGTTCCTCGAAATCGAATCGCGTCCCTCGTTCACCGACCCGCTGCCGCTGGCGGGCGGCTATGTGGCGGCGCTGCTGGGCGAACGGCTGGTGGTGGTCGACGTGCGGCGCGCGCGCGAACGCATCCTCTATGAAAACTACCTGCGGATGCTGGGCAACGGCTCGTCGGTGAGCCAGCAGCTGCTGTTTCCGGAGCGGCTGGAACTTTCGGGCGACGAATACGCCCTGTTGGAAGAGAATGCGGTGGACGTGGCGGCGCTGGGCTTCGACCTGGACTATCTGGGCGACGGAGCGGTGGAGGTCAGAGGGGCCCCGGCCGACCTCCCGGCCGAGGGAATCGACCGCATGCTCTACGACCTGCTGCAAACCTTTTCGCTGCCGGTGGCGGCGGGCGACGTGCGGCGCGAGAGGATTGCGGCGGCGATGGCCCTCGGAGCCGTGCGGGGCGCCATGCGCACCCTCACGCGCGAAGAAGCCGCGGCGCTGCTGGAACAGCTCGCCGGAAGCGACAATTTCAGCTATTCGCCCTCGGGCAAGGCCATATTTGCCGAAATCCCGCCGGAAGATATACGTACCCGGCTGGGATAATCCGCCGGAAAACGCTACCTTTGCAAAAAGAGAACACCGAGCATGAACCGCTACTTTCAGACGCCTCCGGTCGTCAAGAATCTGATAATCATCAACCTGCTGGTCTTCATGGCGACGATGCTGCTGCCCGTGGGGCCGCAGATCGAGCGCTGGTGCGCGCTGTGGGTGGGGATGCCGCTTTTCCGCACCTACCAGTTCGTGACCTACATGTTCCTGCACGCCAATCTGGAACACCTGTTTTTCAACATGTTCGCCCTGTGGATGTTCGGCCGGACGCTCGAATACGAACTCGGCCCGAAACGCTTCCTGGTCTACTACATGATTTGCGGCGTGGGGGCGGCGCTGATTCAGGCCGGAATCGCGTGGGCGATGCACGAGCCGATGACGCTTGTGGGCGCTTCGGGTGCCGTCATGGGGTTGCTGCTGGCATTCGGCGTGCTGCATCCCAATGCGGTCATCATGCTGATATTCCCGCCCATCCCGATGAAAGCCAAGTGGTTCGTCATCATCTACGGCGTCATCGAATTGCTGCTCGGCTGGCGCGGCGGGGGCAACGTGGCCCATTTCGCCCATGTGGGCGGCATGCTGTGGGGCCTGCTGCTGCTCTACTGGTGGCGCCGGCGCGGCATAATCCGTTTCTGAGATGTCCGAAGAAAAATACGTCGAATACAAGGGCGGCTCGCTGCGCCGTGGACGGAGTCCGCTGATGTGGTTTCTCGACACGCTGCTTGCGCTGGCGACGCTGGGGCTTGCGATGGTGCTGCCGATGGTCTATCTGGTCCCCTATGTGGCTCCGGCGCGCATGTGGCTTTTCCCGGTCATGGCGCTGGCGGTTCCGGCGCTCTATGTGCTGGCGGCGGTGCTGGCCTGCTATTGGATTGTGCGGTGGCGGCTTGTGCGCGCCGGACTGCTGTTGCTGCTGCTGGCCGTGGGGCTTTTCAAGGTGCCGCTTTTCTGGAAACCCCAGTTCGGACGCGTGTATGGCGAACAGAAATACGGCCGCAGTGCCGTCAAGATACTGAGCTACAACGTCCGCTCTTTCTACGATGTGGAGGGCGGAAGCAGCGTGGACCAGGTGGCGGCGCTGATAGACAGCCTTGCCCCCGACATAATCTGCTTGCAGGAATTCAATCCCCGGCTGGCCGAGCTGAGCGACCGGTTCGCGGCGGTGAGCGAAAAATACCACGCGGCCCGTTTCGGGCTGCCGGCCGACAAGCGGTCGCCCCAGATGATTCTGAGCAAGTACCGCATCGTGCGGTCGGGAGTGCTGCTCTTGCCGGAATCGTCGGTATGGGCCGACCTGGCGGTGGGCGACGACACGGTGCGTGTGTTCAACAACCACCTGCGGTCGACCTCGATCAAGGCGGCCGACAACGACTACATAACGGGCCACGAATTCATCGGCGACACGGCGCGCGAGACGAAGTTCCGGAGCATAGCCGGGCGGCTTCGCTACAACGGAGTGCTGCGGGCGGCGCAGGTCGACTCGATAGCGGGGGCGATGCGCGGCATGCCGCAGCGGCGTAAAATCGTCTGCGGCGACTTCAACGACACGCCGATGTCCTACGTCTACCGGAAGATGGCGCGCGGGATGAACGACGCCTTTGCCGAGTGCGGCGAGGGCTACTCCTACACCTACCGCGGATTTTTCGACATGCTGCGCATCGACTATGTGCTGGCGTCGCCCGACCTGCAAATGCTCTCCTACGAGGTGCCGCACCTCGGCTGCTCGGACCACTACCCGGTGGCCGTGCGGTTCAAGATACTGGCAGACAAGAACTAAACCCGAATACAACCATGATTTTCGATTCACTGAAAAACTACGCACGCTACGAAAACGTGCACCCGCGCATGAAGCGCGCTTTTGAATTCCTCGCCGCCACCGACTGGACCGCCATGGAGCCGGGCATTCACGAAATCGAGGGCCGCGACATTTATGCCAACGTCATGGAGCGCGAGCTCAAGAAGAAAGGCGACGCGAAGCTGGAGGTGCACGACGCCTATATCGACATTCAGCTGCTCGTAACGGGCGAAGCGGAGACTTTCGGCTGGAGCGAGCGCAAGGACCTCCGCCAGCCGCAGGGAGCGTTCAACGCGGAGAAGGACATCCAGTTCTTCGAGGACGAGCCGCAGACCTACTACACGATGCGTCCGGGGCAGTTCTCGGTGCTGTTTCCCGAGGACGGCCATGCCCCGATGGTGGGCGAGGGCGTAGTGCGCAAGGTCATTGTCAAGGTACGCCGCTAAGAATCTTCAGCGACAAGGAAAATCCCCGGAACCGAAAGGCTCCGGGGATTCTTTGTTGCGGGCGGGCTTACTGCCCGATGCGGCCGGCGATTTGCCGGGCGAGGGCCTGGCAGGCGGCGTCGGCATCGTCGGAGAAACCCTGCTTCATCTCGACGGCATCGCCGAGGGGCTCCCACTTCATGCGCTGGGCGAACTCGGCCATGCTGCGCACGGCGCATCCGGCCCAGCAGAACGACCCGAAGAAAGCGAAGTTGCGCTGCGGGATGCACCGGGCGGCGACCGCTTCGAGCAATCGGGCCACGGGCGGGAAGAGGGCGCCATTGTAGGTGGGACTGCCGACGACGAGCGTGTTGTAACGGAAGATGTCGCGCAGGACGAACGACAGGTCGCAGTAGGTGAGGTTGTGGACGGCGATGTGCCGCACGCCTGCTTCGGCCAGGTGGCGGGCCAGCCGCTCGGCCATCTGCTCGGTGTTGCCGTACATCGACCCGTAGGCGATGACCGCGCCCGGCTCGCCCTCGTAACGGCTCATGCGGTCGTAGAGGTCGAGCACCTGCGGAATCTGCTCCTGCCAGACGGGTCCGTGGGTGGAACAGATGACGGCGGGGTCGAGTCCGCGGACTTTCTGCAGCGCCTTCTGCACGGGAGAACCGTACTTGCCGACGATGGAGGCGTAGTAACGGCGCATTTCGTCCCAATAGAGCGCGGGGTCGAGCTGCGAATCGGTGATGCCGCCGTCGAGCGCGCCGAACGTGCCGAATGCGTCGCCCGAAAAGAGGGTGCGCCGCTCGGGACACCAGGTGACCATCGTTTCGGGCCAATGGACCATCGGCGCCATGAAGAACGCAAGCGACAGCCCGCCCAGGTCGAGCGTGTCGCCCTCCTTGACTTCGAGCGCAGGACCTGCAATGCCGTAGAAGCCCTCGACCATTTGCAGGGCCTTGGCGTTGCCGACGAGCCGGATGTCGGGATAACGCCGCCGCAGGGCGTCGATCGACGACGAGTGGTCGGGCTCCATGTGGTTGATGACCAGATAGTCGATTTTGCGGTCGCCGATTTCGCGGCGGATGTTCTCGAACAGGCGGCCGCCGAAGCGTTCTTCGACGGTGTCGACCAGGGCGATGCGCTCGCCGACGACCAGATAGGCGTTGTACGAAACGCCTGCGGGCAGAGGCCACAGGGCCTCGAAACGGGTGGTGGTGCGGTCGTTGACACCCACGTAGCGGATGCCGGGCTGGATTTCCGGGATATTCATGGCAGGTAGTTTTGTAAGGCTTGCTTGTTCCATCTGCGAAAATACAAAAAAAATCGGAGTTTGCAGTAATTTGCAGGATTTGTGCCGGAGATGAAAAAAGAGCTCCCAGGAAAGGGAGCTCTTGTGCGGATTCGGAACCGGGAGGTTCCGGATCAATAGGTTTGGCCGGCCTGGGGAGCCGCTGCGATCGGGTTGTTCGTGCAGGCGGGGTTGACGTTGGTCTCCGCCTCGGGGATGATCAACGGGAAGATGGAAGCCTCGGCGGGCAGGTTCCAGGCGACGGTCGACTCGAAGTTGGTGCCCAGCCGGTGCACCGGCTTCTTCAGGCGCATGATGTCGAACCACGATTGTCCCTCGCCCCACAATTCGATGCGGCGCTGGAACCACACGGCGTCGATGAACTCCTCTTTCGACGAGGCGGTGCAGGTGTAGGAGGGATCGCGGTAGGTCTGCACGAAGCTCTCCAGGATGGCCTTGCCCTCGGCGACCGAGCCGTTCTGGCTCAGACCTTTGGCCTCGGCCTGGATGAGCAGCATCTCCTCGACGCGCATCAAGGGAATGTCGCAGGCGTTGGTCGCGTTGTCGTAGAGGTCGTTGTAGGCGCCGAACTTCACGTTCAGGTAGGGAGCCTGCCAATCTTCCCACTCTGCGATGTTGTAGGCCGAGCCATTATAGGTGATGGCCCAAGTCCAGTCGACGTTGGGAGCCACCCACTGGCCGTCTTCGTCGACCGTGGCCCACCAACCCTTGCGGACGTCGGTGTCGGGAATCCGGCTGTAGAGTTGGCTGTTGATGTAGCGGCCCGAATAACCCGGGGAATAGCCGTTGCCGGTGAACGAACACATGTGCGCGGGGAAGTTGACGATACCCGACAGTACGACGTCGTTGGTTTCGCTGATGACGTTGCCCCACAACCAAGCGTGGTTGAAGGCGTTGAACGACGGTTTCGAGACCTCGGCGATCGAGTAGGGCAGATAGCCTTTGGCAGCCTCGACGGCATCGTCGTAGGCCTGGTCGTAGTTCTGCATCAACAGATGGGCCCGGGCGCGAAGACCGTAGGCGACCTTGCGGTTCACCTGACCGGAGACGCCCGTCTCGGGCAGGATGGCGATGGCCTCCTTGAGGTCGGAGAGGATCTGCTCGTAGACCTCGGCCACCGTGGCGCGCGGGTTGTTCTTGGCCTCGTCGTTGGTCATGGTCTCCGCAATGATGGGAACGGCGAGCTCGTTCTCGTGTCCGACGTAGGTGTACTGGTAGAGCTGCACGAGGTTGAGGTAGTCGAAAGCCCGGACGGCGAGCGCCTGGCCGCGGAAGTTGAGCGACGGGGCGTCCTCGCTCTCGGCCGGAACCGTGGCGATGACCTGGTTGGCCAGACCAAGCTGCTTGTAGAGGTTGTTCCAGATGAAGTAACCGAGCGGCGAAGTTTGCGTACGGTCGGTCATATCCTGGCTGCTGGCGAACCAGTTGTAACTGCTGTCCTCGGAAGGCATGTCCTGTCCCCACGAATCCATCATCAACATGACGGCGGCGTATCCGAAGTCGAAATGGAGCTGTCCGCCGTACCAGTCCTCGATGGCCAGGAGCTCGATCATCGAAGAGTAGAGCGAGAGGACGTCGGCCTCCAGCTTTTCGGGATTCTGCTCGTAGATCTCCTTCTTCTGGTCTTCGGTCATCGTGTCGCCCTCGGGCCTGGTGTCGAGGTCGTCGCTGCAGGCGGCGACAGCCAACGCCCCGAACGCGATTGCGATAAGCTTATAGATTGTTTTCATAATCAACGACTTGTTTTAACTGTTAGAACGTAAGGTTGATACCGCCCGAGATCGTACGGATCGGCGCGTAACGGTAGCTGCCCGCTGCGGTGTAGGACTGACGCGGGTCGAGACCCTGCCGCTTGGTGAAGAGCGCCACGTTGTCGGCAGCCATGTAGAGACGCAACTTGGAGATATGGACTTTCCGAGTCCAGCTGCTCGGCAGCGTGTAACCCAATGTGATGTTGGTGATGTCGAGGTAGTTCGAGCTGATGAGGAAACGATCCGACATGCTGTTGGTGTTGGTGTCGGACGTGTAGAGACGCGGCACGTCGGTCGAACCCGCCTCGTCGCCGATCTTCCAGGCCCTGAGGATGTCCTTGTGCCAGTTGGAACCGGCCGTCTGCGCCGTACCGGCGTGCATGAGCGACGCATAGGTGTTGTCGTAGACCTTGCCGCCCAGCTGGTAGGCGAAGGCGATCGAGAAGTCGATGCCGAAGAACTCCAGCGTGGTGCCGAAACCGCCGTAGACCTTCGGGAGGATGTCACCCGTGGTGAAGCGGTCGGCCTGGGCGTATTCCGTAGTGGCCGAGCCGTCGGCCAGGTACCAGGTCGACTGACCGTTCTCGTTGACGCCGGCGTACTTACGCAGGTAGAGCTGGTACATCGACTCGCCCTCGCGATAGATTCTCGAACCGTCGATCCACTCGCCGCCGAGCGACTCGTCGAGCTTGATGATCTTGTTCTTGAGGTAGGTGAGGTTGGCGTTGAGCGTCCACGTAACGTTTTTAGTGCGGAAGACCGTGCTGTTCAAATCGATCTCGACACCCGAGTTGCGCACCGAACCCACGTTGGTGGGGTAGTAGGCGTAGCCGATCGAGTTGGGCGACGGCATGTAGTAGAGCATGTCCGACGTGCGACGGTTGAAATACTCCACGTTACCGGCCAGACGACCCTGCCAGAAACTGAACTCGACGCCGGCGTTGATCGAATGGCTGGTCTCCCAGGTGATGTCCTTGTTGCCCTTGTAGGAGAGTGCCGTGGCGAAGCTGCCGTCGAGTTGCGAGAGCGTGTACTGGTCGGCGTAGGGGTAGTAGTTGGTCTCGCCCGTCTGGTAGAGCAGGTTGTCGTTGCCCTGAACGCCGTACGAAGCCTTGATCTTCAACAGATCGAGCCACTCGGCACCGGAGAGGAAGTTCTCCTTGGAGAGGATCCAGCTGGCGCCGACCGAGCCGAAGTCGCCCCAACGGTGATCCTTGTGGAAGCGCGACGAAGCATCGCGACGGTAGGAACCCGAGATGAAGTACTTGCCGTCGAAGTCGTAGTTGACCTGTGCGAAATAACCCTCGGTGAAGTAATTGTCGGTATAGGAGTCGTTCGACTGCTGGCTGATGGCGTTGTTGAGCTCTACGACGTTGGGATTGAAGATCTTCTCGCGGCCGCCCTGCAGGTAGGAACGCTTCCACTTGTAAGTTTCATGACCTACGAGGATGTCGATGTTGTGCTTGTCGGCGAAAGTACCCGAGTAGTTGAGCAACTGCTGCTGGTTGAGAGCCAGCTCGCGCTTGTTGGCGACGTAGATGACGCCGCCGACCTTGGAATACTGTCCGTAGTAGGGGTTGTAGAGCCGCTGGTAACGGTAGGCCGAGAGGTCGACGCCCAGGTTGTAGGTGAACTTCAGGCCCTTGTAGATGTCGACCGTGGCGTAGTAACGCGACGAGAAGTCGTCGTAGGTATAGGTCGCCTTGTCGAGTTCCCACATCGACGCGGGGTTAGAACCCGACATGAAAGTACGCTTGTAAGGCATGCCCGTCGAGGTGTCGCCGAAGTCGTACATGGTGTAACCGTGGCTGTCCTTGGCGACGGAGCCCTCGGCGTTGCGGATGTAGAGCGGATAGATCGGCGCGATCATGCCGGTCAGGTAGAAGATGTTGGCCGACGAACCGCTGGAGGTCTGGTTGGTGGGGTTGTTGTTCTCGACGTTCGAATAAGAGACGTTGGCGCCGAACTTCAACCACTTCTTGGCCTGGTAGTCGGCCTTCAGACGGGTCGAGTAACGGGTGAAGCCCGAGTTGGACATGATGCCCGAATCGTCGAGGTAGCCCAACGACGCGTAGTAGTTGATCTTGTCGGAGTTGCCCGAGATCGAAACGTTGTACTCCTGGCGCAGGTTGCCCTTGTCGAAGAGCTCGTCGTACCAGTTGTCGGGCAGGAAGAGGTAGTCGCCGTTGACGTAGCCCAAGGTGGCATTGGGGTTGAGCTTGCCGTCGGCGCCGATCAGCGTCTCGCCCTCGGGGTAGTCGAAGACGCGGTAACCCACGCCGCCTGCGCTGTTGGTATAGACATTCTTCTCGATATACTGAGCGGCCTGCTCGGGTGTGAACCCGCGGAGGAGCTGGGCGTAGGTGCTCATGGACTGGCCGACGAGCTCCATGTACTGGCCCGGGTCGGTGATGACGTCGTACTGAGGCACGGCGCGCGAGTTGGAACCCCACTTGGCGTCGACGGTGATGACCGCTTCGCTGCTCTTGCCGCGCTTGGTGGTGATGAGGATGACGCCGTTGGCTCCGCGGGCGCCGTAGATGGCCGAAGCGGCGGCGTCCTTCAAGACGGTCAGCGATTCGATGTCGGCGGTGTTGATCGACGAAATCTGTCCGTCGTAGGGCACGCCGTCGACCACGTAGAGCGGCTTGTTGCTCGCCGAGAACGAACCGATACCGCGGATGCGGACGGTGGCGTCGGTGCCGGGCTGGCCGTTCGTGCTGGTAACCTGCACGCCCGACGTAACGCCCGAGAGCGCGTTGGTAACGTTGGAAACCTGCCGTTTGGCGATGTCGTCGGTCTTGATGACGGAAGCCGAACCGGTGAAAGCCTCTTTCTTGGTTGTGCCGTAAGCCACGACGATCACGTCGTCGATGGCCTGCGTATCTTCTGCAAGGACCACATCGAGGGAGGTTTTGCCAGCGACGGGTATCTGCTGCGACTGGTAGCCGATGAACGACACGGTCAGCGTAGCGTCGGCAGGAGCCGCCAAGGTGAACTTACCGTTGGAGCCGGTGGTGGTGCCTGCCGACGTACCGTCGACCACGACGGTCGCTCCGACGATCGGCTGACCCTCGGGGTTGGCAACCGTACCGGATATTTGCCGGTTCTGAGCCCCGACGAACAACGCTCCGGCTCCCAGAATCGCAATTAACGATAGTACAAGTTTTCTTACCAGTAAACGTTAATTTTAATTGGTTTTTAAAATAAAAAGCTCATGGCAAAGATAGGAAACGGAAAGCCGAAAAGCAAGAATATTTATAAGAAAATTTAGCAACATGGCGATTATTTTGCGAAAAGTAAATTTTCGATTACATTCCATTTGTTATTTTAAGAAATAGCTTTCAATCCGTAAGCAAGCTCCCCGCGCAACTTTCGGCCTTTATTGAAAAATAAATCAAAATGAACGGATTGATAGCAAATAAGGGCTCCCAGTAACAAGATGAAAGAAGAACCCCCTTTCCGGCCGCCGATTTATTCGCAAAGCTCCGCGACAGCCGCCTGCGGATAGAGCGCGTCGATGCGCCGGGAAAGGCGGTTCATTTCGCCGTCGAGCGTCGAGTGCGTAATGACGGCATAAATCTGCGTGGTGCGGATATTCTTGTGTCCCAGCAGTTTGCTGATAGTTTCGATGGCCACCCCCTGCGAAAGGGTCATCGTCGTCGCAAAGGTGTGGCGGGCCGTGTGGAAAGTGACCCGTTTGGAAATGCCCGCCGCGGCCGCAAGCTGCTCCAGCCGCTTGTTGCACCAGCCGTTGCCGGGCAAACCGAATATCGGTTCGTCGCAGTCTGCGGGCAGATAGCGGCGCAAAATGGCCTGCGGCACAGCGAAAAGACGCACGCTGACTTCCGCACCCGTTTTGCGGCGGGTCAAGTCGACCCATGTCTGGCCGCCGTTCTGCTGAATCTGCCGCCGGGTCAGGTTGCAGACGTCGACATAGGAAAGCCCCGTGAAGCAGCTGAACACAAAAGCGTCGCGCACCAGCCGCAACGCCCCGGAGGGCAATTCCAGTCGCATCATTCTGCTTATCTCCGCTTCGTTCAGATAGTTGCGGCTGACGAATTCGCTGTGCAGCTTATACCCGGCGAACGGGTCGTGCGTCAGACAGCCTTTGCTTCGGGCCACCATCAGCACGTGCTTGAGCGCAATCATGTAAATCCACGCCGTGTTCTTTTTGCGGCTGCACTGCTGGACGATATAGGCATGGAATCCCGTCACGAATCCTTTGTCGAGTTCGGAGAAAGCCAAATCGTCCCGCCGATAGGTCTGCCGCACGTAGCGCTCCAAGTGATGGCAGACACACCTATATTTATTATAGGTAGCCGCACTGCGGCTGACACCCACCATGCGGCGGAACTCCTCGTTGTGGCGACGGAAAAATTCGAGCAGGCAATCGCGGTGTGTAACGCCCAGATAGGCTTCCTTGACCATCGCCGGAGTGACCGCCGAACCGTTCAGAAACAAGGTCCGGTAGCATTGTTCGATCCGGAAACGGATGTCGGCAAGCTGGCGGTTGATTTCGTCGGCGCACCGCCCGCGGCCCGCCACCTGCCCCGTCGCGGCGCACCAGGTTTCCGGGTTCACACTCAGATGCGTCGACAGCTGTACGCGCTGGCCGTTCAGCGTGACACGCGCCATAATCGGCACCCGGCCGTTCTTGAGCGGCGCATTCCTCTTGAGGTAGAAAAGTATTCTGAACGTGCTTCTCATCCGTTTTCTGCTTGGTTTAAGTTCGATTTGCCGCTAAAGGTAACGATTAAGCGACCGCCTTTCGGTGCATGAACCGGACTAAACAGCTTATTTCCGGACGGTTCGAGCGGTCGGCAAGGTTACTTTTTGGCGACTTGTGCGCGCCGGATTCCGGCGCAGACTTCGCCTTTTGTCGCTGAATTTCAAGGAACTGTCCTTTTTTCGGGCCGCCGGGCTTCGGCTTGCATACAAATATCTGAACAGCAAATGATTGCATCCGTCAATCGGCCCTCTGCGTTTTTTATTTTAAAAACCAATTAAAATTAACGTTTATGGTAAGAAAACTTGTACTATCGTTAATTGCGATTCTGGGAGCCGGAGCGTTGTTCGTCGGGGCTCAGAACCGGCAGGTGTCCGGTACGGTGTCGGGCCCCGACGGCGCGCCGGTAGTAGGTGCGACCGTCATGGTCGATGGTACACTTATCGGTACCACTTCGGGTGCGAACGGCTCGTTCTCGCTTTCGGCGCCTGCCGACGGGTCGCTGACCGTGTCGTTCATCGGATATGAATCCAAGACGGTTGCCATAGCAGGCAAAACGCATATCGACATTGCGCTGGCCGAAGATACGCAGGCCATCGACGACGTCATCGTGGTGGCGTTCGGTACGGCCCGCAAGGAGGCTTTTACCGGTTCAGCCAAGATGATTCAGTCGGACGACCTGATAAAGACCCAGTCCTCGAACGTGCAGGACGCACTCGTCGGCAAGGTTTCCGGCGTGCAGTTCGCTTCGGAATCGGGCCGTCCGGGTTCGGGTCAGAAAATCTACGTCCGCGGTTACGGCTCCATGTCGGCGCAGAACACCCCGCTGTGGGTGGTCGACGGCGTGCCCTACGAAGGCGACGTCAATAACATCAATGCGGCCGACATCGAGTCGATTTCGGTGCTCAAGGACGCCGCATCCAATGCGCTGTACGGCGCCCGCGGTGCCAACGGTGTGATTATGGTGACCACCAAGCGCGCCAAGGTAGGCGATGCAGTCGTGTCGTTCGACGGCAAATGGGGTCTCAACACCCGCGCTCTGCGTACCTACGACATTGCGGACAATGCAGGCGAATACTACGAAATGCACTACAAGGCGCTGTACAATTATTATACCCTCGACCAGGGTTACGACCCTGCGGCGGCCAACATCGCAGCCAACCAGCTGCTGACGTCGAACATCGCCGGAGGTCTGGGCTACAATGTGATGACGGTGCCCGAGGGTCAGAACCTCATCGGTACGAACGGTCGTCTGAACCCGCTCGCTACGGAGGGCCGTCTGGTCGACTATAACGGCCAGCAGTATTTGCTCAAGCCCGATAACTGGCTCGACGAAATCTACAAGACGTCGTTCCGCCAGGAGTACAACGTGAGCGTTTCCGGAGCTACGGACCGTTCCAACTTCTACGCATCGCTGGGTTACCTGGACAACACGGGTATCATCGACGGTTCGAGCAACGAACGTTATACGGCCCGTCTGCGCGCTGACTATCAGGCCAAAAAGTGGCTCAAGATCGGCGGTAACATGTCGTATACCCATTTCGTGTGGAACAATGGTAACAAGACCAATGACGACGGCGAAAGTCAGGGCGAAGGTAACGCCGACGGCGGCAACGCATTCGCTACCGCCGTTCGGATGGCGCCGATTTATCCCGTCTACATGCGTGACGGCAACGGCAACATCATGATCGACAAGTACGGCATGAAACTCTACGATACCGGCGACGGTCGCAACGGCGGTGCCCTGCGTTCCAACGGCGGTGTGAGCAACGACCTGCAGAACATCCAGCTGAACCGCTATATCAACGAGGGCAACGCCATGATGGCGGGCGGATTCCTCGATTTCAATCTTTACAAAGGTTTGAAACTGACGCTCAACGGCAACGTGGCGCTCGACGAGACGCGCGGCACGGAGGTGCAGAATCCGTTCTACGGTCAGTTCGCTTCGTCGGGCGGTGCGGTCTTCAAGTCCCATGCGCGCGACATCGCCTACAACTTGCAGCAGTTGCTCTCTTACAGCGAGACGTTCGCCGACAAGCACAACGTGGACCTGCTCGTCGGTCACGAAATGTACAACCGCAAGCAGTACAGCCTCTACGGCAGCAAAACCGTCATGTTCTCGCCCGACAACTTCGAGTTGAGCGGTGCTACGGTCGATTCGTCGCGTTCGGGTTCTTCGGTACTCGAATACAACAACGAGGGTTATTTCTTCCGAGCCCAGTACAACTACGACGAGAAGTATTTCGTTTCGGGTTCGTACCGCCGCGATGCTTCGTCGCGTTTCCATCCCGACCACCGTTGGGGTAACTTCTGGTCGGCAGGCGCCGCATGGCTCATCTCCAAGGAAGGGTTCATGGACGGTACGAAAGGCTGGCTCAACATGTTGAAGCTGAAAGTATCCTACGGTTCGCAGGGTAACGACAATCTCGGCACCAAAGCCGAAACCTATTTCCGTTATGCCGATTATTACAGCATCGAGAGCGACGGTAACGGCGGCGTGACGAGCGTGCTTCAGCAGAAAGGCAATCCTGACATTACGTGGGAGACCAACTCCAACCTCAACGTCGGTATCGAATTCGGTTTCTGGAACGACCGTCTGCGCGGTGGCATCGACTTCTTCAACCGCAAGACTTCGGACATGCTCTTCCAGCTCGCAACGCCGGTAGAGGCAGGCTACACTTCGATTTGGACCAATATCGGCGACATGGTCAACCGCGGTGTCGAAATCGAGTTGGGCGCCGACCTCATCCGCACGAAGAACCTCGTATGGGATTTCTCGGTCAACATGACACACTACAAGAACAAGTTGGTCAAGCTGCCCGATCAGTATAAGAACAACACCACCGCCGACGGCCGTCATGTGGGCCGTCAGACCAGCAGCCGCTTCTACACCGAGGGCGAATCCATCTTCTCGTTCTACCTGCCCACCTATGCCGGCGTGGAGGAAAAGACGGGTAAATCCATGTGGTATACCTATCGGACCAGCGAGAAGACGGGCGAACTGGAGCGTGTGACGACCACCGACTACTCGACCGCTTCGGCCGAGGGCCGCGAATTGCAGGGCGATGCACTGCCCGACCTCTATGGCGGTTTCAACACGTCGCTGCGTTTCTACGGTGTCGATCTGTCGATCGGCTTTACCTACCAGATCGGCGGTCAGGTGCTCGACCAAGGCTATCAGGCCTACATGGCTTCGCCCGGGGGTACCTCTACCGGATTCAACTACCACCGCGACCTGCTCAAATCGTGGTCCGAAGACAACAAGGGCTCGAACATTCCGCGTTTCGCCTATGGCGACCCCAATCAGAACGGCACATCGAGCCGTTTCCTGACCGACGCTTCGTTCCTGAACATTCAGAACATCACGCTCGGCTATACGCTGCCCCAGCGCATTACCCGCAAGTTCCTCGTCGAGAAGCTGCGCGTTTACCTGGCCTGCGACAACGTATGGTACTGGTCGCAGCGTCAGGGTCTCGATCCCCGTCAGAGCATCGGCGGCATATCGAATCCCTACTACTACGCCCCGATCCGCACTTTCTCGGGCGGTCTGTCGGTAACGTTCTAAATTTTTAACGACGAATCAGTATGAAAATGAATCAGATCATAAAATTCACGGCCGTTCTTCTCGGCTCCGCCGTGGTGTTCGCGGGGTGTATCGAGGAGACTTTCCCCGAGAGCGGATACGCTACGGGCGGGCAGATTGCCGAATCGCCGTTCGCGCAGGACGGGGTTCTTTCCGCCATGCCTACGATTCTTATCACCAATTATGTCGACATCGAAGAGCACTTCGATTTCGGTTATCCGGGTATGTTGGGCGCTATGGACCGTCTGGCCGGCGAGGTGTTCCCCGTGTCCGGCAACTTGCCGGGCGGCAACCAGTACTACGACCGTTGGCAGGCGTATCTTTATCCCTGCAATTTGGACGGATTGGATGCCAATGGTTATGTGGCTCCGTTCTTCTATAAGAATTATTACCAGTTCGTCTATGCGGCCAACGAGGCTATCACGCTGTTCAGCCAGAACGAGGATTCGGCTCAGAATCTGGGCGTAGCCAAGGCGTTCCGTGCGTTCTTCTACCTCGATATGGCCCGTCTCTACGACCCGCTGCCCGCCAAGGCTGCGGTAGGGTCGTACGACGTGTCGGCCGTTGCCGGTCTGACGGTGCCCATCGCTCGCGAGGGTATGACCATGGAGGAGTTGGAGAACAATCCGCGTGCTACGCGTGAAGAGATGTTCACCTTCATCTTCGAGGACCTCGACGCCGCAGAGAAATTGATGGCCGATTATACTCCCGCGACCCGGAACCTGCCTTCGCTGGCTGTGGTTTACGGTCTCAAGGCCCGGGCTTATCTGTGGCTGGGCGGTTTCGACGAGCAGTACGCTGCGATTCCGACCGGCGAGGCCGCTTATCGCAAGGCTGCCGAGTATGCCCGCAAGGCTATCGTCGCTTCGGGCGCCCCGATTACTTCCGAGGCTCAGTGGCTCGACAAGACGACCGGATTCAACACCGTCATTTCTTCGTGGATGTGGGCCATGATTCAGTCGACCGACACGGTGCTCAATAACCTCTTGTCGTGGACGGCCCACATGTCGCCCGACGCCATCTGGGGTTACGGCAATGGTGCCCAGCCCGGTATTTCGGTCTTCAGTTACAATCGTATCGCCGCAACCGACTTCCGCAAGAAGATTTTCGTAGGCCCGGACCGCAATTATGCGGCTATCAGCCCCTACACGAACCTTACCGCGGCCGAGTTCGAGGGCGAAGATGCCATGGCGCCGATCGCTCCCTTCACTTCGTTCAAGTTCCACACCAACGGCGGTGAGAAGCGCAACTACTCGCTCGGCAACGTGACGAGTATTCCGTTGATGCGCGTCGAGGAGATGTACCTCATCGAGGCCGAGGCTACGGCCCATTACGATGCGGCTGCGGCCCGTCCGCTGCTCCAGTCGTTCATGGCTACGCGTGCCGCCGGCTATTCGATTCCCGCAGGCAACGACCTTGTCGAGGAAATCATCTTCCAGAAGCGCATCGAGTTCTGGGGCGAGGGTATCATTCTCCACGACCTGAAGCGTCTGAACATGAGCATGCAGAACGGTAAGAGCGGCACCAACGCTCCGTCGATGGCCCAAATCTCCACGGACGGCCGTGCTCCCTGGTGGAACTGCGTGATTCCGCTTTCGGCCGTTCAGCAGAACAAGGCCCTCAGCGGCAAAAACAATCCCAACGCAACCTATACGTACAAGTCTGTAAAATAAAACGGCATATGAAAAGTCTGAAGATATTCATTCTGGCGGCTGTTGCCATCGTGGCGGGGCTCTTCGCGGCCTGCAGCGACGATGACTTCAAGGCCGGGCCCGCGGTCTCCGGTACGCAGGTCTATTTCCCCGAGAGCATCGCGGCCGAGTACAGCATCGGCGACGAGGTCAGCGAAATCGCCATTCCGGTGATGCGTGTGGTCGGCACCGAGGCGCAGACGGTCGCTGTCCTTGCCGATGACAAGTCGGGCTTGTTCTCCATCCCTGCGTCGGTCAGCTTCGCTGCCGGCGAGAAGAAAGCCGAACTGCTCATGACGTTCGACCGTACGAAGCTCGAGGACGGTAAGGAGTATCCCGTTTCGTTCCTTTTGAACGACGAGGAGAACACCACGCCTTACGGCAATAGTCAGCTCGCTATCACGGTCACTCCGTGGCCGTGGGAGTTGCTCGGCGCAGGTTTGTTCCGCGACGATTGGCTTTCCTCCATGTTCAACGGCAACAGCGTCGAAATCGAAGTACAGATACACAAGCACAAGTCGCGCGAGGGTGTCTACATGATTGAGGATATGTACGGCTGGCCGTTCCTCACCGAGTTCTTCGGCGGTTCGCAAGCCGATATCGAATCGAAAGTAGGCTTGAACTATACGCCGACGAACATTGTGCTCAATGCCAGCGATCCCAATGCGGTGTTCTTCAGCCGTCAGTTCTCCGGGATCACCGATAAAGACCCGGATTACGGCGATTATGAAATCGCCACGCTCAAAGATGGTGAAGGTACTTTGGTCGACGGGATCGTAACTTTCCCGGTTCAGGGTCTTGGGCTCTTTTGTCTGAAAGACGGACAATACGCCAACAAGAACGGCAATTTCCGGATTCTGTTGCCCGGTGCCGAAATCGTGGATTATTCGCTTGCGGTCGAGTACGACAGCATGCGTGTGGATGGCGACGGTGTTACCTCGGCGGTGCTGACGTTCAACTACGGCGCTGATGTCACGGGTATCGGTTATGTGGTCGTTCCCAGCAATATTTCCGCTGAGGAGCGCGCAACGCTCGCTGCCGCCATTGCCGACGGTTCGGCCGCGAATCTCAACAAAATCGAAAACCTCGACGGTTCGGGTTCCGTAACCGAGAAGTTCGTTCTTGCAGGCAGCGGCGCTCATACCGTTGTGGCTGTGGCCAATGACAAGAACGGTCAGCCCCTTACGGCCGATTTCGTAGCGATCAACTTCTTCTTCCCGGGTTCGGGTGGCGCCGCGGCGCCCGACTGCGACGTGCAGGCTCAGCTCGGTTTGCCCAGTGCGCTGGTGCCGGAAAATGCTGCTAAATATCCTGATCAGAACAATCTGGCTTTTTCGGTCAAAGGTTCGGAGCTTCAGTCCGTGCGTACTTATCTGAACAAGACTGCGGTCATCCAGGGTGCCGGCATGACACCCGAGCAGATTGTGACCAATTACGGTAACAATATATCGGCAGACCAGCTCAGCGCGGCCAACGGGACAGGCTTTGCGAATATTTTTATCGAACTCGATCCGGATACTTCTCCTACACGCTGATTGTCAAGGCTACCAACGTCTACGGCAAAAGCAAGGTCGTGACGGCCGAGTGTTCGACTGCTGAGGTCGATTACAAGGGCGAGTTGGTCATCGGCGATTATCTGATGCAGTATGAAGTAACAGGAGAAAGCGGAAACACTACGGTTAAGAATGTATTGACCGTAGTTCCTAAGGAAGCCGGAAACGATACCGATTTCTTTGTCTCGAATTTGGGAATAAATATCGGTGGTATATCTTGGTATGCAGCGTATGATTCGACGGCTTCGACTTTGACGCTCAGCGGTATCTGGAAAGGTGAAGAAACTTCTGGAAACATGCTCGGCGGATGGGTAGGAATTTCTGCGACAGAAGCTGTTGCTTTCAGCTCGAAAAATCCTGCGAACGATCAGTCCCAGGGTAATGATCCGATTGTTTTCAGGGTCGATCCTTCGACCAAGCAGCTTACGGCCTTGAATGTCGATTTGCAGGTACAAGTCGGGACCATAAACGGCAATTCCGTTACCAGTCCGCAGCTTGTGGCCATATTCAAGTCCGACGGTACGACCATCGCGCCTTACACCGAGCCCGAAGCCGGGACCTCCGCTCTTTCCGCTAAAATGCAGAGCGTGGGTCACAATGTGGTAAAGGTTCCGTATCGCAGCGTGTCCGACATGCGGCTTGCAGGTCGCCGCAACCTGCTGAAGTCGAATGCTGTTCCGGCCGGCGAGGGTTGGGCTTGTCCGGTCCGTACGCTCAGCGTGAAGCCCGAGCGCTGCGAGCCGTCGCCGAAGACTTTCGGCCGCGTCGCAACGTTCAAGCTCGTCGACAGCAGCGCACGTTTGGCGAAGTAATTGTCGCCATGTTCTCCGCACAACCCGACACAGTATGCAAATTGCTGTGCCGGGTTTGTGCCCTTTAGGTACCGACGCGTCGTAACGGCGCATAACTTGATGATTATAGGACTATGACAAAAATGAGAACTTTCTGGAGCCTGTTGCTCGCCGCCGCGGTCCTCGCCGGGTCGTGCGCCAAGGACGAACTCGGGCAAGCAGGGGAGACCGCGCCCGATGACGGGCTCTCCGCCAAACTCGTTTTCTCGGCCGACAATGCCCGGCAGGGCGAGCTGCTGGTCTGCTTCAGCAGCGATGCTGCGGAGCGGATCGAATCGGCGGTCGGCGCTATGACGCGTGCGGGCGGCATCGCTACCCGTTCGGGCATCGGCGATTTCGATGCCGTGCTTGACGGTATCGGGGTGAAGACGCTCCGGCGCCTTTTTCCGGTCGATTCGCGCCATGAGGAGCGTACGCGGGCCGCAGGGCTGCACCGCTGGTATTTCGTCGGTTTCGACACCGATGCCGACCTGGATTTCGTGGCCCGGCAGATGGCCGCAGTCGCCGAGGTCAGCAAGGTGGAGTTCAACCAGCAGCTCAGGCATGTGGCCTGCGGCGAGGTCGTGCCGCTGACCGAATCCCCTGTGGTGGCTCCGACCCGGGCTGCCGTCCAGTTCGATGATCCTTACTTGGAGCGTCAGTGGCATTATATCAATACGGGCAACACGACTTTGTACGACGGAATTAAGGTGGGTGCCGATGTCAACTGCGCCGAGGCTTGGCGTCTCTGCACGGGCGATCCCCGTGTGGTGGTTGCCGTGCTGGACAATTGCGTGCAGTGGGACCATCCCGACCTGGCCGCCAACATGTGGGTCAATTCCGACGAGACGCTCAACGGTGCCGACAGCGACGGGAACGGTTATGCCGATGATATTCACGGTTATAACTTCGTGGACGACAAGGAGCTGACCATCAGCACCATCAAGGACGCCGACCACGGTACCCATGTGGCCGGTACGGTCGCTGCCGTCAACAATAACGGCCGGGGTGTCTGCGGCGTTCCGGAGGTTCGGGCAACAACGACGGCGTGAAAATCATGTCGTGCCAGATTTTCTGCGACGACCGGGGCGGTTCCGCCGAGCAGACGGCCCGGGCGTTCAAGTATGCGGCCGACAACGGGGCGACCATCGCCCAGTGCAGTTTCGGTTACGAAGCGGGCGGCATCACTTCGGACGACGCGTATGTCCGTAATGCCAGCGTCGAGAAACAGGCCATCGACTACTTCATCGCCACGCAGAACTGCCCGGCTGTGGGCGGCGGCGTGGTCATCTTCGCGGCCGGCAACGACGAGAAAGGGATGGCGAGCTATCCGGGCGCCTACCGCGATTATGTCTCCGTTACGTCCATATCGTGCGACTATACGCCTGCTTACTACACCAATTACGGCCCCGGCTGCAACATCGCGGCTCCCGGCGGCGATGCCTACCAGTCCTATCCGCAGGCTACGTCGCAGGTGCTTTCGACCATCAATGGCGGCAAGTACGGGTATATGCAGGGCACTTCGATGGCCTGCCCCCATGTTTCGGGCGTGGCTGCGCTGGGTCTTTCCTATGCGTTGCAGTTGGGCAAAACGTTCACTCAGAGCGAATTCGTGGCGCTCCTGCTCACGTCGGTCAACAACATCAATCAATATTGTACGGGCGTCGATGCCAAGTATGCCAAGCAGATGGGCAGCGGTTATATCGACGCTTTCCAGCTTTTGATGAACGTGCGCGGCATCACCTGCATCCAGGTGCCCGTGGGTTCGCAGGCGACGGTCCGTCCGCTGGAGTACCTGGGCGACGGCAATGCCTCTCTGACGATTGCGAGCGTCGAAATTTCCGACGAGGACCGGGCCCGGCTCGGCATCGGGGCGGCGCCGACGATTTTCTCCAATCAGGTGCTCTTCAAGTGTACGAAACCCGGTTCGGCCATCATCCGTATCCGCCTGCAAGCCGGAACGAACAGCGGCAGCGGCATGAACGGAATGACGATTACCCGCGAATTCGCGCTCATCGCTCGCGAGAGCCGTTCGGCGAACGGAGGTTGGTTATAAAACAGCATGCAGCTATGAAAAATATCAAATGGTTATTGATTGTTTTGGCCGCGGCGTGCCTGACGACCGCCTGCGGCGGCTCGTCTGACGACCCGGGACAGCCCGGCAACGGAAACGGGAATGTCGTGGGTGAATGGCACATGGTTTCGTGGAGTACGCTCACGGCGGCCGACATCTATCTGTCGTTCGACGACGCAGGTGCGTTCGATCTCTATCAGCGTTTGGAAAAGCCGACCTACGAGCATTTCAGCGGGACCTATTCCTATGTGGGCGGTAAGCTCAGCGGCTTATACAGCGACAATGCCGCATGGGGCAACAGTTACAAGGTGACTTTCAATGGCGACGGTTCGCAGATGACGCTCACCGGAGTGGCCGGTACCGCCGACGTCGCGGTGTTCGCTCGGGCTCCCATTCCCGAAGAGATTCGTTCCGGCGAGTTGGAGGCTGCCGCCTTGCAGGCCCGGTCGGAGCAGACGCTGCGGTTCCTTTAGGCAGGTTCGTCTTTCGGACATCCCTTCAGTCGGCACCCTTTTTCGCGAGGGGTGCCGATTTTTTTCAGGGGGGGGCCGGGAGGGTCGTGCGAAAAAAGTGCATAAAATTTGCGCGGCGATTTGCAAATTCAAAATTTATTCCTACCTTTGTGCCACGATAATACGGTTATCCGTTCTTATCCGGATGGTGCCATAGCTCAGTTGGTAGAGCAAAGGACTGAAAATCCTTGTGTCCCTGGTTCGATTCCCGGTGGTACCACAGCCGAAAGCCGCTTACGAAAGTAGGCGGCTTTTTCGTTTACTCGTCGGCGAGCGCCATGTGGAGGATGGGGTAGGGCTTGCCGGAGGGGTCAAGCGGTCAGCGCATCGAGTTCCGTGGCTGTGGGACGGGCAAGGCGTTCTATCGAAGTTGTTTTCATAGCAGGGTGACGGGCGGCTTGCGCCGGGAGAAATTGCGGGCCAGGGCGTCGGCGAAGGGCGTTTCGTAGCTCCGAGCTCCGGTTGGGCAGCCTTTGACGCAAGCGCAGCAGCGGATGCAGCGCTGCGGGTCGGTGTGCAGTTCGTCGCCGCGTGCGATGGCTTGCGTTGGGCAGAGCGCCGCGCAGCGGCCGCACCGGGTGCAACGTGCGGCGTCGCCGACGGGGATGCGTACAACCGGATTTTTGCGCTGCCGGCGCCGATAGGCCAGCACGAAGCGGATAAATCGCAGCAGGGAGAGCAGGGACGTTCGGGGTGTTTTCAGCCGGGCAGCGTCGACGGTTGCAGGCTGTTCTGCGCGCAGTTTGGCCCGGATGTTTGCGCCGAATGCGGTTGCGACGGCCATGTCGTCGGCATCGGGGAGTCCGGCGGCAATCGGAGCGGCGGGGCTGCTGTACGAGTGTTCGCCCACGAATGCCGCCGCGGCAATGGGGCGGAATCCGTGGCGGCGGGCGAATTCCGCCAGTTCGACGGCGGCCTTTCCGAAATCGCGGTTGCCGTAGACGACTGCGATTATTGCAGGGGTGTCGTTGCCACGGATTTCAGCCAGCCGCTCGAAAGCCAAGGGCGGAATATGGCCGCCGTAGACGGGTGCCGCAAGGAGGGCGACCGTGTCGGGCCCGAACGTCAGAGCCGGAGCCTTGGCGTGGGTCAGGTCGGTCGCGACGACGGGAGAGCCGTCTGCGGCCGCTTGCGCAATGGCGCCGGCTACGCGGCGGGTGGTGCCTGTTGGCGAGAAAAAGAGCGTGCGGATTTCAGAGGGTTGCATGGTCGTCGGTTTTTCGCCGTAAAGATACGGTTTCTGCGGATTATTTCGTATCTTTGACTTTGCCGAAGATACTCCCGCTCGGCAAAATGCGAATGAATTTGCTTTTGCCCTCGCTTATTCGTATCTTTAACTCCGTTTTAGATACTGCGTCTCGGAAAAATGCAAGTAAACTTGCTTTTTTCGCTCGGCTTATTCGTATCTTTGACTTTGCCGAAGATTCGTTTTTTTCGGCAAAAAGCAAACACAGCTGCCATGATTCCGCAACCCGAACGCCAACAAATCATCGACCTGATCCGCCGCGAAGTCGTTCCGGCCATCGGCTGCACCGAGCCCATCGCCGTGGCTCTTTGCACCGCCCGGGCCGCCGAGCTGCTCGGTGCGCTGCCCGAAAAAATCGCGGTGCGGCTGAGCGCCAACATCCTCAAGAACGCCATGGGCGTGGGGATTCCCGGTACGGGGATGATCGGCCTGCCGATTGCCGTGGCGCTGGGCGCTTCGGTCGGACGTTCGCAGTACGGGTTGGAGGTGCTGCGCGACGTGACGCCCGAAGCCGTGGAGCAGGGGCGTGCCTATATCGACGAAAAGCGCATTTCAATCGGTCTCAAGGAGGGCATCGCCGAGAAACTCTATATCGAAATCGAGGCCGAAGCTGCCGGGCACCGGGCCGTGGCTGTCATTGCCGGAGGGCATACCCGGTTCGTCTATCTGGAGCGCGACGGGGTGGCGGAGCTCGACGAGCGTAGGTCCGGAGCGGCGGAGCAGGAGACGGACGGGGTGCCGCTGTCGTTGCAGCGGGTGTGGGATTTCGCCATGACGGCACCGCTCGACGAAATTCGTTTCATCCTCGAAACGCGGCGGCTCAACAAGGCGGCGGCCGAACGGTCGTTCAGCGGCGAATTCGGCCATTGCGTCGGCCGGACCCTGCGGCGCGAGCGCGAACTGAAAGTCATCGGCGACAGCATTTTCTCGCGGATTCTTTCCTACACCTCCGCTGCGTGCGACGCGCGGATGGCCGGGGCGATGATTCCCGTCATGAGCAATTCGGGCAGCGGCAACCAGGGCATCGCGGCAACGCTTCCGGTGGTGGTTTACGCCGAGGAGACGGGGGCCGACGAGGAGCGGACGATTCGTGCGCTGACCCTCAGTCATCTGACGGTCATCTACATCAAGCAGAGTTTGGGCCGCCTGTCGGCATTGTGCGGCTGCGTGGTCGCAGCTACCGGGTCGAGCTGCGGCATCGTCTATCTGATGGGCGGCGGTTATGCGCAGGCCGCGGCCGCCGTGAAGAACATGATTGCCAATCTGACGGGCATGATTTGCGACGGAGCCAAACCCAGCTGCGCCATGAAGCTAACGAGCGGCGTTTCGACGGCGGTTCTGTCGGCCCTGATGGCGATGGACGGCCATTGCGTGACGCCCGTGGAGGGTATCATCGACGAGGACGTCGACCGCTGCATCCGCAATCTGACCGACATCGGGCGCGACGGCATGAACGAAACCGACCGCCTCGTGCTGAATATCATGACCAACAAGTGCTGAGCGATACGCTGAAACAGAAAAAAGTCTCTTCCGCGCGACGGAGGAGACTTTTTTTGTGGCCGAAGCGGACGTTTACTGGAAAATCGTGCGGAGAATCAGGGCCGTGGCGCCTTGGTGGCTGGTGGTGTAGTCGCGGGCGATACGGCTGGTTTTCTGCAGGAAGCCGGGGTTGTCGCGCAGAGGGATGAACCACGCGAGCAGCTGGTCGTAGTTTTCGACGGGGCAGGCGGCGCTCAGCGTCGCCAGGTCGCGGGCTTCCTTGAATTTCTGGTAGTTGGGGCCGAACGCGATGGGCAGGCCGAACGTGGCGGCTTCGAGCGTGTTGTGAATGCCTACGCCGAATCCGCCGCCGATATAACCCCATGCGGCGTAGCCGTAGACCGACGAGAGAAGTCCCACGGTGTCGAGAATCAGCAGCTGCTTCGAGCCGTAGCCCGTGCTCGGCGTGCAGGCCGTATAGCGCAGGGCGCCGCCGCGGGTCTGTTCCATGAGCCGGGCGATGCGGCCCTCCTCCATTTCGTGGGGCGCGATTAGGAACTTCACGTCGGGATTGTCGTTCATCAGCCGAATCAGCAGTTCTTCGTCCGGGCCCCATGTCGAACCTGCGACGAACAGCCTTTTGTCGCCCTTGAAGCGCTCCACGACGTCGATTTTGCGGGCCGCCCGGGCGATTTCGGCCACCCGGTCGAAGCGCGTGTCGCCTGCGACCACCGTGTTGTCGAATCCCAGTTCGCCCAGCAGCCGTTTCGATTCCTCGTTCTGCACGAACATGGCGTCGAAGGCTTCGAGCGCCTGCCGCCACATGCCGCCGTAGGGGCGGAAGAAAATCGAATCGGGCCGGAAGATGGCCGAGACGACATAGGTGCGGACCTTGCGGCGGCGCAGTTCCTTGAGCAGGTTGAGCCAGAATTCGTATTTTACGAAGACGGCGATTTCGGGGTGCGCGATGTCAAGGAAGCGCCGGGCGTTGCGCGGCGTGTCGATGGGCAGGTAGAAGATGTAGTCGGCCCCTTTGTAGTTCTTGCGGATTTCGTAGCCCGAGGGCGAGAAGAAGGTGAGCAGAATCTTGTATTCGGGGTGTTCGCGGCGCAGTTGTTCGAGGATAGGGCGCCCCTGCTCGAATTCGCCGAGCGACGCCGCGTGGAGCCATACGATGCGGGCGTCGGGGTCGATCGCCTGCTTCATGCGCTTGAAAAGGCCGCGGCGCCCTTCGGTCCACAGGCGGGCTTTCGGCATCCGGAGGCCGGCCAGACGGATGAGCCATGCGTAAATCCGCAGTCCCAGATTGTAGAAAAACATGGTGCTTCTCGGTAGTGCGTTTTGCGGCGCCGGGCGGTCCGGCGACCGCTCCGCTGCTGCGAAGTTTTTTATATAGAACAAAGATAGCATATTTTGTCGGAAATGCAAAATAGCCGGGCGGTTTCTCACCAATGGCATTCCATGGCCCGTTCGACCAGCTCCACGCGGGCCGTGCCGTCGGGAGCCAGTTCCACGGCCGCGAGGTCGAACTGCACCTCCATGTCGCAGTTCGTCGCGGTGATGTAGCAGCTCGCGGCCCGGCGCAGCGCCCGGAATTTCTGCGGCGTAATGGCGGCTTCCGGCGGGGTGAGCGAGCCTTGGCGGCGGGTTTTCACTTCGACGATGTGCAGCGTGAGCTCCTTCTGCGCCACAATGTCGAGTTCGTAGCGTCCGTGCCGCCAGTTGAGCGCACGGATTTCATAGCCCGCACGGCGCAGATGGTCCGCCGCGGCCTGTTCGCCGGCCCGGCCCGTTTCGGAGGTGGTCATACCTATTTATAATAGGAACGACAGGTCGTCGCCCGCCTTGACCTCGAACGGTTCCTGACCCTTCTTGAAAATGCGCATCGGCCGTTGGCCTATCAGTTCGAGCCGGTCGTCTTCGTAGCGGAGCATGCACCCCTCGCGCAGCCCTGCGACCCAGCGGCGCGGGTTGGCTTCGATGAATTCGAGGATGCGCTGTTCGCGGGTTTCGCCCGCGTGGCCTGCGGGGTTGGCGTCCAGGTAGTGGGGATTGATCTGGAACTTCACGGCGCCGATGGCCCGGAACGAGCGGGGCTCGACGATGGGCATGTCGTTGGTCGTCGAAATCGTCGGGCAGCAGACATTGCTTCCGGCCGACCAGCCCACGTAGGGTATTCCGGCCCGGATGCGGTCGCGGATGACCTGCATCAGTCCCTGTTCCTGCATCTTCTTGGCCAGCGCGAAGGTGTTGCCGCCGCCCACGCAGATCGCTTCGGCCCGGCGGATTGCACGGGCCGGGTCGACCGCCCGGTGGACCGAGCGCACGCGGATGCCCAGTTCGGCGAAGCGGGCGGCCACGCGGCGTTCGTATTCGGCGTAGGAGAATGTCACGGCGGCATAGGGCACGAACGCTATTTCACGGACATCGTCGAGGAAACGCCCGATTTCGGGCAGCGGATAGCGCAGGTACTCCTCGCCGGCGTTGGTCGAATTGGAAATCAGAAGAAGTTTCATAAGGCGGTGGTTTTGAATCCCTTAATTTTGAAATTGTGCTGAATGTCCGAATTATTGTGAACAAAAATTTTCGGGGTTTTGTCAAAAGTAATAAAAAAAGTGTTACTTTTGCGCACAACTACGTCGGAAATAAAATTTTGTTTCCTAAATAATTGTTTAACTAAAAACTTAAAATTATGTCAGAAGTTCAAGCTAAAGTTGTCGAGATCATCGTAGACAAACTGGGTGTCAAGGAGACGGAAGTAGTACCCGAAGCCAGCTTCACCAACCACCTGGGCGCCGATTCGCTCGACACTGTGGAACTGATCATGGAGTTCGAGAAGGCTTTCGATATTCAGATTCCCGACGAGGACGCTGAGAAGATCGCCACCGTAGGCGACGCGATCAGCTACATCGAGGAGCACAAGAAATAATTTCCCCCGCTTAATTCAATTCACACGACAATAAGGTTTTTCGTTTTATGGCAGAAAGAAGAGTAGTCGTCACGGGTATCGGTACGATCAACCCGCTCGGCAATAATATCGAGGAGTATTTCCGGAATCTGGAGAAAGGTGTCAGCGGTGCCGCGCCCATTACTCACTTCGACGCCGAAAAATTCAAGACCCGTTTTGCCTGTGAAGTGAAAAATTACGACCCGAACCAGTATTTCGACCGCAAGGAGGTACGCAAGTACGACCTTTTCACGCAGTATGCCCTCATCGCGGCCACGCAGGCCGTCGAGGACGCGGCGTTCGATTTCGACAAGCTCGACAAGGAGCGCGCAGGCGTAATCTGGGCTTCGGGTATCGGAGGACTCAAATCGTTCTTCGACGAATGTCTGGGCTACGCCGAGGGGGGTATGACCCCTCGGTTTAGCCCGTTCTTCATTCCCCGCATGATTTCCGACATCGCTGCCGGATTCATCTCCATGAAGTACGGTTTCATGGGTCCCAATTACTGCACCGTCTCGGCGTGCGCTTCTTCCAACCACGGTCTTATCGCCGCTTTGGAGGCCATCCGTTACGGCAAGGCCGATGTCATGATTACGGGCGGTTCGGAGGCTGCGGTCAACGAGCCGTCGGTCGGCGGTTTCAATTCGATGCAGGCCCTCTCCACCCGTAACGACGATCCCGAGCACGCTTCGCGTCCTTTCGACAAGGACCGCGACGGTTTCGTGGTCGGCGAGGGTGCCGGTGCGCTCGTGCTCGAAGAGTTGGAGCATGCCAAGGCTCGCGGCGCCAAGATTTACTGCGAGTTCGTCGGCGGCGGCGAGTCGGCCGACGCCCACCACTTCACGGCTCCCCACCCCGAGGGTATCGGCGCCATGAAGTCGATGCGCGACGCCATCAAGGACGCCGGCATCAGCCCCGAGGAGGTGGACTACGTCAATGTGCACGGTACTTCGACCCCGCTGGGCGACATCGCCGAGCTCAAGGCCGTCAAGGGCGTGTTGGGCGACCATGTCTACGACATCAACATCTCCTCTACCAAGTCGATGACCGGCCATTTGCTGGGTGCTACGGGTGCCGTCGAGGCGCTGGCCTGCATCATGGCCATCACCAAGGGAATCATTCCCCCGACTATCAATTGCGAGAACCGCGATCCAGAGATCGATCCCAAGCTGAACCTTACGCTCGACAAGCCGCAGCACCGCGAGGTGAAGTGCGCACTGAGCAATACGTTCGGTTTCGGCGGCCACAACGCTACGGTCGTTTTCCGGAAGTTCTAACCCTCGTCCCGCCCGCCGTGTTGGATTTTTTGCTGCGTCCTCTGCGGAGGAGCTTCGGCCGGGACAAGGCGTATTACACAATGGTCGATGAGATGTTCGGGTTCGTCCCGCACAACATCGAACTCTACAAGCTGGCTTTGGTTCACAAGTCAGCTTCTTTGGTTTTGGAGGACGGGCAGTCCATCAACAACGAGCGGCTCGAGTTTTTGGGCGATGCCGTCATCGAGGCCGTCACCTCCGATTTCCTGTTCATCGAGTTTCCCGGCCACGACGAGGGGTTCCTCACCAAGATGCGGGCCCGCATCGTCTCACGGCAGTCGCTCAACGCGTTGGCCGTGCATGTCGGGCTCGACAGGCATGTCATTTCCAACGGCGGGGTCGCTTTCATCCAGAAGCATATCTTCGGCGACGCGTTCGAGGCCATGATGGGGGCCGTGTACCTCGATCAGGGTTACGAGTTCGTCAATCGTCTGCTTATCAATAATATATACAGGCGTTTCCTCAATATCGACGAGCTGACCCTTTCCGAGACCGATTATAAAAGCCGTCTGATCGAGTGGTGCCAGAAGCATCATCGGCAGGTGCTTTTCCGCACCGAGCACGACAAGGGTTATGCGCCCAATCATCCCGTGTTTTTCGCCACGGTGTTGGTCGACGGCATCGAGGTGGGCCACGGGTCGGGCGATTCCAAGAAGGAGGCCGAGCAGCAGGCGGCGTTTTCCGTGGCCGAGTATATGAGCGACGAGCAGTGCGCATCGTTGCTCGACCGGGTGGACCGGCTTACCAATTGACCCGGTCGTGAAAAATCTGTACGACAAATTGGCGGCGCGCGGCGCGGCATCCTTGACCGACAAGGAGCTGCTCATGTTGCTGACCGACGACGAGCTGACTGCCGAGGCTTTGTTGAAGGCTTCGGGCGGTTCGTTGGTGCGCCTGGGTTCCGCGGAGTTGGCGCGCCTGCGGATGATGGGCGGCCTGGGGTTGCGGCGGGCCCGGTTGTTGGTGGCTGCCGCCGAGTTCGGCCGTCGGGCCGCTGCCATGCAGGTGCAGGAAGCCGAAACCCTCTCGAACACCGAGGACGTGGTGCGTTATTTCCGGCCCCGGCTCGAAAAGCTCGATCACGAGGAGTGCTGGGCCGTTTACCTGACCTCTTCCAACCGCATTTTGGAGAGTTGGCGCATCAGCCAGGGCGGGGTGCAGGCTACGATTGTCGACCATCGGATCATCATCAAGCGCGCCCTTGAATTGTTGGCCACGCGGCTGGTCCTTATCCACAATCATCCCTCCGGTTCCGCCGAGGTCAGCGACGACGACAAGCTGCTGACCAAGCGCATTCTGCGCGCCGCCGGCTTCTTCGACATCCGCGTGCTCGACCATATCATCATTGCCCGCGAGGGGTACTTCTCTTTCCGTCAGTCCAAGATGTTGTAGCCGTCGACTTGTTGTTTCGGCTGGTTGTGGGGCTTCCGTGCTTTGTTCGGAGTGAATAGTGGTAAATAGGGAATAATTGGAAAGATATGTCATGTTGAGCGATAGCGAAACATCTTCCCTATTGATCAGGTAGATTCTTCGCTTGGTTTAGGTAGGCTGCGGCTCGGCCCGGCTAAGAGCCGGGTTTTATGGATTGTGTCGGCAGCGAATTAATATATTTCGTTTGCTTTTCCTCTCGCCTTGCACTTTACCTGCGCTCCGCTTGGTTTAGGTAGGCTGCGGCTCGGCCCGGCTAAGAGCCGGGTTTTATGGATTGTGTCGGCAGCGAATTAATATATTTCGTTTGCTTTTCCTCTCGCCTTGCACTTTACCTACGCTCCGCTTGGTTTAGGCAGGCGGCGGCTCGGCAATGCCCAAATAAATTTGGCATTGCGCTCGCCTTGCACTACCTTTGTCCCCCTATGCTGTACAATTTTGCGAAATACCGGGAACAATACAAAGCCAATCTGAAACTGGCCCTGCCTGTCGTACTGACGCAGGTGGGACAAATCCTTACGCAGGTTGCCGACAACCTGATGGTCGGCCGCTACGGCGGCGAAGACCCCCTGCCGCTGGCCGCCGTGTCGTTCGGCGGTTCGGTCTTCTTCATCCTCTGCATCGCCGCCATCGGGCTGGCGCTGGGTATGACGCCGCTGGTCGGCGAGCTCTTCGTGCAGGGCGAGCACAAGCGTTCGGCGGCCTTGTTGCAGAACGGCATTCTGTTCTATACGTTGCTCGGCGTCGGGTTGTCGCTCGTGCAGTTCGCCGCGATTCCGTTGCTTTACCACCTCGGCCAGCCCGTCGAAGTGGTCGATATGGCCGTGCCTTATTACCGGATGCTCGTTTACAGCATGCCGTTGATGATGCTCTTCTTCGCGTTCAAGCAATTCCTTGAGGGTGTGGGCAATACCAAGGTCGAGATGGTCGTCACGATTATCGCCAACCTGGCCAATATCGCTTTCAACTGGGTCTTCATCTACGGCCGTTACGGATTCCCCGAAATGGGGGCCCAAGGGGCCGGATTGGGTACGCTGCTCTCGCGGACGATTGCGCCCGTGCTGATGATAGGCTACTTCTGTTCTCGTCCCGTTTACCGGGCTTATTTGCAGGGTTTTTCGCCCCGGCGTTATTCGTGGTCGACGGTGCGGAAGCTGCTTCGCATGGGCTTGCCCATTTCGTTGCAGATGTTCCTCGAATCGTCGGCGTTCGTCGGTACGAGCGTGATGATGGGGTGGTTCGGCACGCAGGCCATCAGCGCCAACCAGATTGCCATTACGTTGGGCAACTGCGCTTTCATGATCGTCATGTCCATCGGCGCGGCCACCACCATCCGTATTTCGCACTGCTATGGCGTCCGCAACATCGCCGAGTTGTCGTTGGCGGCCAAGGCGTCGTACCACCTGGTGTTGGCGTGGAATTTCTTTGCAGCCCTGGTTTTCATTACATTGCGCGGGTGGATTCCTACGCTTTTCACTTCCAACCCCGAGGTCATCGCCATTACTTCGCAGCTGTTGATTTTCGCCGCGCTTTACCAGCTTTCGGACGGGGTGCAGAACGTGTCGGTGGGTATCCTGCGCGGTATCCAGGACGTGAAAATCATCATGCCCATCGCTTTCATTTCCTATTGGCTGCTCAATCTGCCGGTGGGGTATCTTTTCGGTTTCACGCTCGGCATGGGGCCGTCGGGGCTGTTCCTCGGGTTCTCGTTCGGGCTTTCGATGGCCGCCCTGCTGATGATCGTGCGCATCCGGCGGAGCGTCAGAAAGCTCTATACGCAGGCGGCGTAATTGCACAGTTCGCTTTTTTTGTGTAACTTTACACAAAATATCGTCCCATGGATTCCGAAAAACAGCATACCTGCAAGTTCCAACCCGAAATCGGCCGCGGCTGCGCCTTTTGCAACGAGGGCGACGAGCCCGAGGCACAGCCTTGCGGCGGGTGTCTCAAGTTGCACGAGACCGATTGGCTGGAGGAGTATCCCGACAACGTGCCGACCGACATCTTCGAGGTCCGGTTCAAGAATACGCGCCGTTCGTTCTACCAGAACGTCAACAACCTTCCCCTCAAAAAGGGCGACATCGTGGCGGTCGAGGCTTCGCCCGGCCACGACATAGGCGTCATCTCGCTCACGGGCGACATGGTGGCCCGGCAGATGCGCCGCACGGGCTTCACGCCCTACAATGGCGAGTACAAGAAAATCTATCGCAAGGCCAAGCCCTACGACATCGAGCGGTGGCAGGAGGCCATCGCCTTGGAGCACGAGACGATGATTCTCTCGCGTCAGATTGCCGCCGACATGGGGCTCAACATGAAAATCGGCGACGTCGAGTACCAGGGCGACAAAATCAAGGCCATCTTCTATTACATCGCCGACGAGCGCGTCGATTTCCGCGAGCTCATCAAGGTCTTCGCCGAGCGGTTCCATATCCGCATCGAGATGAAGCAGATCGGTGCCCGGCAGGAGGCGGGGCGCATCGGCGGCATCGGGGCCTGCGGCCGCGAGCTGTGCTGTACGTCGTGGATTTCCAATTTTTCGAGCGTCACCACCGGGGCCGCCCGGGCGCAGGACATCTCGCTCAATCCGCAGAAGCTGGCCGGGCAGTGTTCCAAGCTCAAGTGTTGCATGATGTACGAGTATGACACCTACGTTGATGCCCGCAAGGCGTTTCCGCGGCTGCGTGAGCCGTTGCAGACCATCGACGGCGAGTGGTTCCTCGTCAAGACCGACGTGTTGGCCGGGACGATGACTTTCTCTTCGTCCAAGGATACGTTGGCCAATCTGACCACGCTTTCCGTGCCGCGGGTCCGGGAAATCATGGCGCTGAACCAGGAGGGCAAGAAGGTCGACCGATTGCAGCATGCCGACGACATTCCTGCCGCCAGCGGCGAGCCGACCTACGGGGCCGGTTCGGTCGAGGACAGCATCACCCGTTTCGATAAGAGCAAGCGCCGCAGGCACGGCCGTAACAGTCGGGGCGAGCGCCAGCCGGGGCAGCCGCAGGGGGCCGACGGCGAGCGGCAGCACAGCGGTCGGCAGGCGCACGATAACGGCGACGCTCCGCGTTCCAATAATAGCGGTTCCCGTTCCCACGGTGGCCGTCGCAACGACCGCAGCCGTTTCCGCGGCAATCGTCAGCAGGGCGAGCGCATGCGTTCCGGCCGGGACGAAAAGGACGGCGGTGAGAACTAAGTGGATACGGACGGCGTTGGCCGTCGTCGCATTGCTTTCGGCTGCCTGCCGGACGCCCCATCGGTCGGTGGCGGCGGACGTCGACCCGTTGGGATGGAGCGGGGCGGCCGAGCTGACGGTGCCGAATTCCGATACGCTCGCCCGGTGCGACCTGTCGTTTTTCCTGCGCTTCGACCCTCGGTTCAAGGACGATACGCTGACTTTGCATGTCGAGGTGCGCACGCCCGATTCGTTGCTTTTCGCCGAGCCGTTTCTCTTTTGTGCGACGCACGCGCGCCATCCCGCGGCGGTTTTCCACGAATCGGCGGCGGTCTATCGCAGGCGCGTGGTTTTCGGCCGCAGCGGCGACTACCGTTTTTCGGTGACCCCTGCCCGCAGGGTCGTGGGCGTCGAAGCCGTGGGGCTGTATGTAGAGACCAAGTAAGATGGGAAAAGACAAACTCCGCAAATTCCGCGAAAACCTCGGTTTCGCCTGTTTCGTGCAGCCCGGGTTCGACGACGTGTTCCGCTGCGACCACCCGTTGAAAGGGCATTGGAACCGCGATTTCTTCAAGAACGACCGTCCTGTCGTGCTGGAACTGGGCTGCGGCAAGGGCGAATATACCGTGGCGCTGGCCGAGCGCGATCCCTCGCGCAACTTCATCGGCATCGACATCAAGGGGGCCCGCATGTGGCGCGGTGCCAAGACCGCGACCGAGCGGCAGATGACCAACGTCGGATTCCTGCGTACCCGCATCGAATTTCTCGGGGGCCTGTTCGCCGAGGGCGAGGTCTCCGAAATTTGGATTACCTTTCCCGACCCGCAGCTCAAGAGCCGCCGGGCCAAGAAGCGCCTCACCTCGCCCCTCTTTCTGGAACGTTATGCCCGTTTGCTGCGGCCCGAGGGGTTGATCCATCTGAAGACCGATTCCCAGCATCTCTACGGTTATACCGCCGAGGTCATCCGTCGTTACGGTTTGTCGTGCGAGGTCTCGAATCCCGACATCTACGGTTCGGGTTTCGCCGACGAGGTGCTTTCCGTCAAGACGGCCTACGAGCAGCGGTTCCTCGAAATGGGGCTTCCTATTACCTATACGCGCTTTTCCTTGGGCGGGCGCCGCGAGTTCGGGTGGTTCGATTGGGACGAGGACGACAAGCTCGACAAGGATTGCGAGGAGAGCCGCGTCCGCGCGTTCTGATTGTACTTCAAATACTTTCTAACGGAAATAAGAAAAAGTCCTCACTCGACGTCGGAGCCGTTAAGCGTAGGACGGATTAAAAGCGTCGACGTAGGGGCCGGTTTGCTTGCAAACCCGCGTCAGGCGCCCGAAGTAGCTTTTAGTCCGTCCGTAGTAGGCGGAGACGTCTGTGAGGAGAGGTTAACTGCGCTTCGCTTGTTTTTCTCCTCCTTGCGAGGCATAGTCCGCAAAGCGGTCTCTGCTCTCGCTGCGAGCGTCG